>OCVV012839211.1_pt1 | contig 202288 bp, 170 predicted proteins | sample 1539721 | NCBI WGS metagenome assembly OCVV01 (sample SAMN02144230, study PRJEB22623) | gut metagenome | biome: sheep rumen | host: Ovis aries | place: New Zealand | reverse complement strand
GTTATGGAAAGTAACTCTAAGCCCCAGACCTGTTTTTATCATAGATTTGGGGCTCAACTTTCCATAATTACTTACTTTCCATAACCTACTCCGCCCTTCTGATTTGCCACTGCGATTACTTTGCTCATATTCTTTTCCTCCCCTCACGCATCACGGAATGAATCAATGTATTTGTCCAGGATCTCCGTATCGATCATGACGACGCGACCGATCCGGATGGTCGCTCCAGCTTCCTTGGCAAGTCTCTGAATGGTATTCATGCCCAGGCAGTAATACGCTCTGGCCTCCCGATATCTCATATACTTGCTCTGCCGGATCTTCGTATGCCTGATCCCCTGTACCTTTTCAGAGATTCCGGCGATCTTCTGCTGGTTCTTCGCCAGTCTCTGCTTCTCCTGCTCCTGGATATAGGCCATCACTTCCTGGTAAGTCAGTCTCGCCTTCATCGGCTAGCTCCTTTCTGTACTGCTCTCTCAGATATTCCTCAAAAACATCCCTCCGGATCCTGACGAACCGGGTGCCCATCTTATAGACGGCTCCTGCCTCCTGGGCAAGCCTGGTCATTACCTTCTCTGTCAGATCGTAATAATCACAGCCCTCCCGGTAAGTGATGAAGGATTTCTGGGCAAAGAGGATATCCCAGTCATCCATCCGGTCCGAATACATCCAGATTGTCCCGCTCATTTCTTCCACCTGCTGATCTTCGGTGCAGCCTTGCCTTTCGTCTTGGGCGGCTGACGGAACTGCTCCAGGTATTCATCGAAGATATCCCGGTTGATGAGCACGTATCCGTCGATTCGGTAAAGTGCTCCTGCATCATCGGCAAGCTCCAGGAGCTTTTTATGCTGAATGCTGTAAACGATCTCTGCTTCCTTGTATCTCAGGTATTTCTTCCGGAGCTTCCTGGATTCCTCTCGGACCTGCTTTCTCCTTGCTACGCTGTAATAGTCATCTTTCTCTGTTTCCATTGAACTTCCTCCTTGTGTTCTGTCTGTTTACTGATGCAGGTGTGAAACTGGTGAAACCGTGGGTGCTCTACGGCGGTGCATCTCGAAAAGCTTCGCTTTCCTCGATGTCGCGCTGGTCTACGCTCCGCTTCGGTCCGCGCAGAACCGATGTCCACTGGACATCGTGCGCCGCGCTATAGATCTGTTCGCAGAAGCCGTCTTGCGTGAGCAAGCTCCCGCCGACGTCTCTGCTCCATATCTGCACCGCTCGTAGAACACGCAAAAAGGAGCCGCCCCTCTTAAAATTTCTTTTAAGAAAAGCGACTCCTTGAGAAGTCTAATGACTATTCAATTCTGCAACTTGTTGACACCGCCTGTCACAAAGTGACTTCAGATGGTTTTTTGTGGTCAGATTGTTGTAAATCGGCCACTACAACACATTTTTTGAACTCAATTTGTTGTCAGGCTCAGCGCCAATTCTCAATACAACTTCGCACCTGCCGGGATGTGGTTGTCCACCATCAGAAAGTGAAGCTCCTCATCCTCCGAATCCTTGTAGTTGCTTACTGCGGACAGAAGCATACCACAGGAATCGATGCCCATCATCTTACGAGGGGGCAGATTTACGATTGCAATCAAGGTCTTTCCGATCAGCTCTTCAGGCTCGTAGTATGCGTGAATACCGCTTAAAATCGTGCGGTCTGTGCCTGTTCCGTCGTCCAGTGTGAACTGAAGCAGCTTCTTGGACTTCGGTACTGCCACACAATCCTTTACCTTTACAGCTCTGAAATCAGACTTGGAGAAGGTATCAAAATCAACCTGCTCTTCGAACAGGGGCTCGATCTTTACATTGCTGAAATCGATCTTCTCGTTCGGTGTGAAGAACCCGGTCTTGGACTCCTCTTCCTTGCCTTCTTCCTCATGGCCTACAGTGTTAGCAGCCTTTTGTGACTTGAGTGTCGGGAACAGCAAAACATCCCTGATCGCAGCACTGTCCGTAAGCAGCATACACAATCTGTCTATACCATAACCAATCCCACCGGTCGGAGGCATGCCGATTTCCATCGCGTGCAGGAAGTCTTCGTCCGTATGGTTCGCTTCTTCATCGCCTGCCGCCGCCAGTGCGTCCTGTGCGGCAAAACGCTCTCTCTGATCAATCGGATCATTGAGCTCTGAGTACGCGTTGCACATTTCCCAGCCGTTGATATAAAGCTCGAACCGCTCCACCTTGGAAGGATCGGAAGGCTTCTTCTTGGTCAGAGGGGAAATCTCAACCGGATGATCCATGATGAAAGTCGGCTGAATCATCTTGTCCTCACAATATGTGTCGAAGAACAGATTGACAATATCGCCCTTCTTATGGCGGTCTTCAAATTCGATACCGCGCTCTCGCGCAAGAGCTTTTGCTTCCTCGTCCGAAGAGACCTGATCGAAATCAATGCCTGTCTCCTCTTTGATTGCGTCAACCATCGTCAGTCTGCGGAAAGGCTTTCCAAGATCAATTTGTTTTCCGCCGTAAGTGATCAGTGTCGTACCACAGACCTTCTGCGCGACATCGCGGAACATGGACTCGGTCAGCTCCATCATTCCGTTATAATCGGTATATGCCTGATACAACTCCATGAGCGTGAATTCAGGGTTATGCCGGGTGTCGGTACCTTCATTGCGGAAAACACGCCCGATCTCATACACTCTCTCCAGACCGCCGATAATGAGGCGCTTGAGATACAGTTCCAGAGAAATGCGGAGCTTTCTGTCCTCATTGAGCGCATTGTAATGCGTGATGAACGGTCTTGCCGCGGCGCCGCCCGCGTTTTCGACGAGCATCGGCGTCTCGACTTCCATGAAGTCGCGGCCGGCAAGAAATGTACGGATCTCCTGAATGATTCTGGATCTCATCTTGAAGGTCTCGCGAACATCTTCATTCATAATGAGATCGACATATCTCTGACGATAGCGGGTATCTGTATCTGTCAGTCCGTGGAACTTCTCCGGAAGGGGTTCCAACGATTTGGACAGCAATGTCAGTTCCTTGACATGCACCGAGATTTCTCCGGTCTTTGTACGGAACGGAAAACCCTTCACACCGATGATGTCACCGATATCCAGCTTTTTAAAGCCGGCATAAGCATCATCGCCCAGGTCGTTGCGGCTGACATAAATCTGAATCCGTCCGTCGCGGTCCTGCAGGTTGGCAAACGAAGCTTTACCCATTACACGCTTGAACATCATACGGCCGGCAATCGAAACAGTCGCGGGCTCCTTCGTATAATTACCCTCGGCGTCCTGCTCTCCGCAAAGATCTTCAAACTTGTCTTTGATCTCCTGCGTATGGTAGGTCTGGTCGTAAGTTGTAATCTTGAACGGATCTTTTCCATCTGCCTGAAGCGCGGCCAGTTTCTCCATTCTGACCTTTTTCAGCTGTCCCGCATCCTGTGAAGACGCGCTCTGATTCCGGTTGTTCTGATTGTCTGCCATTTTCCTCTCCCCTGATGCGGACTGCAGTTATAACGGCCTGTCTGCGGCCGTTATTTCCTTTACAGCGGCCTCTATGCAGTCATTATCCTCTTTCGATGCCAAGTACCTTGTAGCCGAAGGTTCCTGCAGGCGTATCCACATTGACGGTATCACCGATCTTGGCGCCGATCAGAGCCTTGCCGACGGGAGACTCGTTTGAAATCTTTCCCTGCAGGCTGTTCGCCTCACTCGAGCCGACAATCGTATACGCGAGATCTTCGTTGTCAACGATATCGTGTACCTTTACCCTGCAGCCTACACTGACCTTGTCAAGGGTAACTTCTCCTTCGTCAACAACCTCAATGTTCTTGAGTCTTTCTTCCAGAAGGGAAATGCGCGCTTCGATTTCACGCTGCTCATCCTTGGCTGCGTCGTACTCGGCGTTCTCGGAGAGATCGCCCTGCGCCCGCGCGTCCTTGAGTTTCTCGGCTACTTCTCTTCTTCTGTTGACTTTCAGATCGTTCAGCTCGTCCTCGATTTTCTTGAGACCTGCTGTAGTAATAACTGTTTTTGCTGCTTCTGCCATGATATAACCGCTCCTGTATTTACAATATATTTATTGACGATGCATCAACCAGCTGCAAAATGCCAAACTCATGGCTTACAATTATATCCATAATCCGCATCCATGTCAATTTAAACCGGGAAGCCGGCAGCCCGTGCAGGGCGCGGCGGCATGGCTGCCCGCCGATACCTTTTTCCGCGCTGCGGCGATGCGGCCGGCTGCCGCGCTTGTTTTACGCGTAAGGAAACTCCTTCGAAAGGAGCTCCTCCAGCTCGCTGAATGTCGTCACGGTGTTAACCTTTGAACGGATCTTTGAAGCGCCCGGGAATCCCTGCACGTACCATGCGACATGTTTTCTCATCTCGAGAATTCCCTGTTCCTCACCCTTGTATTGCAGCATCAGCTGCGCGTGGCGTTCAATCATCTGCACGATCTCCCGTCTGGACGGGCGGCCGGATTCTTCGCCGGTTTCCAGATAATGATTGATTTCCGCGAATACCCACGGGTTTCCCTGCGCGCCGCGGCCAACCATAACAGCCGTGCAGCCGGTCTCGTCCAGCATCCGTTTTGCGCTCGGTCCGTCTTTGATATCGCCATTGCCGATGACGGGAACGCGGACGGCCTGTACAACTTCGGCGATGGTCTCCCGGTCCGCCTCGCCGGAATACATCTGGGTGCGCGTTCTTCCATGAACGGCAATCGCGCTGGCTCCGCCGGCTTCCGCGGCCTTCGCGCATTCCACGGCATTGATGTGATTACAGTCAAAACCGCGCCGCATCTTGACCGTTACAGGTCTTGAAGAAGCGCGGACGCAGGCGCGGACGATCTTTTCAATCAGGGCCGGATTTTTCATCAAAGCAGACCCCTCCTGATTATTCACGATCTTCGGTACAGGACATCCCATGTTGATGTCCAGGATGTCAAAGTCCCAGTCCTCTATTCTTCTTGCGGCCTCTGCCATCACCTCCGGCTCGTGGCCGAAAATCTGCAGTGCCACCGGAGACTCGGAGGGGAGGGTTCTGGCGAGCTCCGCCGTTTTGCGGTTACCGAAAGTAACAGCCTTCGCGCTGATCATTTCCATGACGGAAAGTCCCGCGCCCTGTTCTTTGCAAAGCAGCCGGAACGGAAGATCGGACACGCCGGCCATCGGTGCAAGCACAGTCCGGTTCGGTATGGTTACATTTCCTATCTTCCAGCGCATCGTTATTCGACATCCTCCGGGGTACTTTCCTTGTGGTAATCGTCGCCGTTCTCCAGACGCCGGCCTGTATCCGCAGTCTCTTCGTTCCGCAGGCTCTCCTCCGGTGCAAGCGCGTCTTCCTCCAACAGCTCTGAGGGGTCCATATGCAGAAAATGCACCTTGAAATAAATCGAAAGCGAATCAAACAGCTCTTTCTTGCTGTCTCTGACCTGCCGGATTAAAAGGCCGCAGCCGATGTCGTCATAAAGCAGGTCGTCTTCGTCCGCTTCGGATTCCAAAACAACTTCTCCGCCCGGTGTAAGATTCACCGTAAAAACACCGCCGACCTCCTCCGTAAACAGACAGCAGATGATGCGCAGCTCTTCCTTGACGGTCTCGGGAAGTCCGCTGAATTTCGGATTGATGTAGTATTTCTTGTCATAAGCGTTCGATCCGCATAAAACAACGCGGTAGTGCCTCTGTGCAGCTGCCGCGTCCGTGTCATCGTCGCTGTCTATGTTGGTATAAATCGTAGTTCTCTTTGCGTATTCCGACATACTGTCCTTTCTGTTTCAGCGTTCAAACATACCCCATGACGCCGCGGACGGAAATCTCGCCGCTGCTGACGGGTATGATTTTGTCATCGGCCGTGCGCACCAGAAGTTCTCCTGTGTCGGAAATGCCAAGAGCTGTTCCTTCATACTCGCCCTTGGGATCGAGCACACGCACACGTCTTCCGGCGTTGACCAGTCCCCGCTCGTAGTCCGCTTTCAGCGGCTTCAGAGAGCCGGCGGCAAGGAATTTTTCATAATCCTCTTCAAAACAGTTCCAGATATCCGCGACCAGCGCCGCGCGGCAGAGCGGGCGTCCCAGAGCGTCCGCGATGGTTGCAGCCGTGTCCCGCACTTCCGGCGGAACCGCGCTGATATTGATATTCAGCCCTGTGCCGATTGTAATATCTTTGATTTCCCGTTCTTCGAGGCGCATCTCTGTCAGGATGCCGGCAATCTTCTTGTACGTTTTGCCGCCGTCAACCGATACAACACCGTCGTTCGGCCACTTGATGCCAAAGCGTACACCGGCCGGCGCGCTCTGTTTCTCCAGCGTTCTGAAAACCGCAAGCGCCATAATCAAGGTCGTCATCGGCGCCCTGTCCGGGTTGATCGAAGGCTTGAGCAGAATGCTCATATATACGTTGCCGCCGGATGGAGAAATCCAGGTGCGGCCGCGGCGGCCTTTGCCTGCGGTTTGTTTTTCCGAAACGCAGAGTGTACCGTTGCCGTATCCCTCGTCGGAAAGTTTCTGAATGTCGTTGTTCGTGGAACCGGTCTCCTTCGCGCAAAACAGCGGCCGTCCCACCCACTTCGTCCGCAGCCGGCGTTCGATTTCAACGCCGTTGAAGACATCCGCGTTTTCTATGGCACGCAGGCGGTAGCCCCGGTTTGTTACGGCTTCAATTTCATAGCCGTCTGCCCGGAGAGCGCTGATCGCCTTCCAGACAGCGGTTCTGGATACGCCGAGCGCTTCACAAAGCTGCTGTCCGGAAACAAAACCGTCCGCTTCTTCGAGCAGCTGCAGGATTTTTTCTTTCATGCTGATTGCCTCTTTACTATTCGTAACCTGCCGTTGCGGCAAGCCCCGGCGTATCTACTCTGCATAGCCCAGTGTGGCCGCCATAACCGCCTTGATCGTGTGCATGCGGTTCTCGGCCTCCTGAAAAACAATGGACCGGCTGCTCTCAAACACCTCGTCCGTCACTTCCATCTCTGTAAGGCCGTACTTTTCATGGATCTTTTCACCAATGCCGGTATGCAGGTCGTGAAACGCGGGCAGGCAGTGCATGAAAACCGCGTCCGCGCTGCCAGGCTGCATAAGCTCTGACGTAATGCGGTACGGGAGGAGATCGTGAATCCTCTCCTGCCATACCTCATCAGGCTCTCCCATCGAAACCCAGACATCTGTGTAGAAAACATCCGCTCCGCTTGCGGCTTCCGAAGTGTCTTCCGTAAGGCGCACAGAACCGCCGCTTTCCGCGGCAAGCTCTTCACACCGGCGGACCAGGGCAGGGTCTGGGAAATACTTTTTGTTCGAGCACAAGGTCACATGCATTCCCATTTTCGCTCCGAGAACCATCAGAGAGTTTCCGGTGTTGTATCTTGCGTCACCGAAATAGCTCAGTCTGATTCCCTTGGTACGACCGAAATGTTCGCGAATGGTCAGAAGATCGGCAAGCATCTGCGTCGGATGAAATTCGTTGGTCAGGCCGTTCCAGACAGGAACCTTGGAGTACTTCGCGAGTTCTTCAACGATGTCCTGTCCGAAGCCGCGGTATTCGATGCCGTCAAACATGGAGGCAAGGACTCTCGCGGTATCCGCGATCGACTCTTTCTTTCCGATCTGGGAACCCGAAGGATCGAGGTAAGTCGTACCCATGCCGAGATCGTGCGCGCCGACTTCAAATGCGCATCTGGTGCGCGTGCTTGTTTTCTCGAAAATCAGGGCAACATTCTTCCCGCGCAGGCGGTCAACAGCAATTCCCTTTTTCTTCTTATCCTTGAAATCTGCGGAAAGATCTATAAGATACTGTATCTCCTCTGCCGAAAAATCAAGAAGTTTCAGAAAATCTCTGCCTTTCAGATCTACGCTCATGCCGTGCCTCCTGTAATTTGCGAAAATTATGCTATGCCCTTTTGAAGTCTTCTGATCGCGTTGCCCCGAAGTCTCATTGTCACCCTTCATTGAGCGTATTTTAAAACAATCGCAAAAACCTTGCAAGCAAGCGGATGCCGCAGGCGGCCTTAAAGCGGGCGCCGTGAAGCTTAAAAAGCGGACGCCGCACAGTTAAAAGCCGCGCGGCGTCCACAAGGAATCTGTTGATATTTAAGTATGTCAGCGATGTCCGCCCATCAAGGCGCAGCGGCTGCAGCCCTTTCCGGCCGTTACATCATTCCCCAGAAGCAATGCGCTCCGATGATGGTTCCGCTCGAATGCAGTTCTCTGCGCATAAAGAAGACGGAACCTCCAACCGGCTTCGATCCCGCAAGTGCTTCGTCAGCCGCGGCATAGCAGTCAGCAGGAACAGTGCCTCTCTTCAATACGCGGTTTAACCATCCGGAGCCTGCCGGTGAAAACTGTCCTCTCTGATAAACAACCGAAGAAATCGAGTTCGGGAACTTAGCGCTGTTAACACGGTTCATAACGACATTGCCAACCGCGACCTTTCCTGTATGGCTCTGGTTGCCTGCTTCGCAGTAAATGATCGCGGCGAGCAGCTCACGGTCGGAAGCGGACACTGCTGTATTCGTCTGTGCAGCTGCCTGCACCTGTGCTGCCTGTGCAGCGGCCTGCGCCTGCTGCAGCTGAACCTGCTGCAGTGCCTGCAGCGCCTGTGCCGCCTGATAAGACGCGGCCGGCGTCTGCTGCTGAGTTTGTGTCTGCGCAGCGGCTGTTTCCGTAGTCGCTGCGGCAGCTGCCTCGGTGCCGGCTGTTGCAGCTGCGTCCGTGCTGGCTGCGGTCGCCGCTTCCGTGCTGGCTGCCGCTGTAGCAGTCGATTCGGTGCTGGTTGCGGCGGCTACGTCTGTGCTGGCTGCAGTGGCCGCGTTCGTGCTGGCTGTGACGGATGCGTCCGTGCTGGCTGTGGCAGCTGCATTCGTGCTGGCTGCCGCTGTAGCAGTCGATCCGGTGCTGGCTGCGTCCGCGCTGGCCATGGAAGCCGCGTCCTGAATGTCTTTCGCCTGCGCGGCTGCCTGCGAGAGATAGAGTGCGGCATCGTTCTGGCTTTCCGCCTGTGCCTGCAGATCAGCGCCGCTCTGAGTGCTTGCTGCAGATGTCTCGGAGGATTCTGTACTTGCTGCCGACGCGGACTGCGCGGTATCTTCTTTCATGACTTCGTCCAGAATTTGTCTTTCCTCATCGGTAAGTTCATCGGAAACCGTTCCGTCCGAAATGTCTTCCGCCTTTTTCTGAACAATTGCCTTCTTGGTCTTGATGACCGCGTCCTGTGCGATCTTCATGGCTGTCTCTTCATCATTGCCTGCTTCAAGTGCCGCACGATAAAACTTCTGCGCCGCTTCTGTTGCCTGATCATTCATGGACGTCTGATCTGCCGCGAACGCGGCGAGCGGACTCGACACGGTGAGGACGGCTGCTGCCATCAGTGCAAAGGTTTTAACTGTAATACTTTTTGTAAGCTTCATTCACTCTGCTGCAAATGACAGCAGCTTTTGCAAGTGCTCTCATTTGTTTCCTGCTCCTGATTATTAAATCGTGATTTCAATTTGTTACGTAATTGTTACGACAAATTGGTTGTACTCTATCACTGTGTAATAATTTTGTCAAGTTTTGACTTTTCAGGGAGTGAGATAGGCTTTTGCAGGTCACGAGATAGATGTGGGGCGCCGCGCGGCAGTAATGCGCAAATTATATTGTGTCAGACGAGAACAAAGAAAAAGCCGGCAGGCCAAGCCCGCCGGCATCACATTGGAAATATCACATTATAATTTTCTGGTTTTATCAACACAGGCATCAATTGCTTTCATGACGTCGCCGGTGAAACCGTCCGACTTCAGCTCCTCGACGCCCTCGATTGTAGTTCCGCCCGGTGAGCAGACCATGTCTTTGAGTTCCGCGGGATGTCTTCCTGTCTCCAGCATCAGCTTCGCGCTTCCCATCACGGTCTGTGCAGCGAAGCGGTACGCCTGCTTTCTCTGCATACCGCCCTTGACCGCAGCGTCCGCGAGGGCCTCGATGAACATAAAAACAAACGCCGGTGAAGACCCGCTCACCGCTCCGACTACGTCGATCAGATTTTCATTGACGACTTCCGCCATTCCAAAACTCCGGATCAGGGACAGCGCAGTGGCGAGCTCCTCATCCGAGACATTTTCATTTCTGCAGATTGCGGAACACCCTTCCTGCACAAGTGCCGGCGTATTCGGCATGCAGCGGATGATTTTCACCGGCTTGGAGAAGTACTGGCTGATCCACTTCGTTGTTTTGCCGGCTGCGATGCTGATAATCAGCTTGTTTTCATCAACATCGTCCATGATTTCTTCGAGCACCACCGGCAGAACGACCGGTTTTACAGCAAGAATCAGGATGTCCGCTTCCCGCGCGACAGCTTTGTTGGAAGGCGTTGTCCTGATGCCGTATTCCTTGGCAACGGCATCCATGGTCCCCTGTGTGGCACTGGAACCTACGATGTCTTCCGGGTGCACGATCTGCTGACCCAGAATTCCGCCGATGATTGCCTTCGCCATATTTCCAAGTCCGATAAAACCGATTACCATTTGGGTCTCCTTTCCATGGCTGCCTGATACATCAGAATTCCGGCGGACATCGCGGCATTGAGCGACTCGATTTGTCCCTGCATCGGAATGATGATCTTCTCATCCGCAAGCCGCGCGGTTTCCTCGCGCAGTCCGTTACCTTCGTTTCCAATCAAAAAAGCACACGCCCCGGTATAATCCGGCTCCGTATAAATTCGTTTGCCGCCAAGATGCGCGGCATAGACCCGGACTCCCCGCTGCCGGAGAACACGGATTTCTTCTCCCAGATCATCCACATACAGAAAAGGCATCCGGAAGAGGGAACTCATTGTGGAGCGGATTGTTTTGGGGTTAAAAACATCGACTGTTCCGCGGCTCATGATCACCGCGGAAACGCCGGCTGCCTCCGCCGTGCGGAAGATGGTTCCAAGATTTCCCGGATCCTGTATGTCCTCCGCAAGAAGATAGAGAGGGACATCGAAATCAAGGATCTGCTCTTTCGTATACGAAGGCTGCGACACGACTGCAAAAATGCCCTGCGGTGTCTGTGTGTCAGAGATTCTTGCCGCGATTTCATTCGTAATAACGAAGGTTTTCTTCTCCCATTGTCTGATCCGGTCAGCAAACTGATTGCTGCCCGATGCCTTGCCGGAAACCTCCGAAAGGAGCTCTTGCGTAATATAGAACTCCTGCAGAAATTTATCCGGCGTATCCTGACAAAGACGCTGGCCTTCGATAAGGAAAACACCCTCTTTACGGCGCTCTCTGGACTTTTGCCGGAGGGCGCAGAGGCGTTTGATTCTTGAGTTGGCAGCAGACGTAATAGTTTCCATAAATTCCGCTCCGCGCACCGGCTTCGTCTCCACGCCCCCGCTCCGCATGGGGCGTGAGAGACATTTATCTGGAGAGGTTCTGGCTGATCTTGTAATGATACTCGGGGATCGTCTTCTGCATCGCAAGAGCCTCCTCGATGTCGATGTCAACAACCTCGCCGCCCTTAAAGGATATGACTCTGTTACGCTTGCCTTCCGCGACAATGTCCGCTGCATAAGCACCCATAATCGAACCGTAGAAACGATCCTTCGTTGTCGGAGAGCCGCCGCGCTGCATGTATCCTAAAATCGTGGCTCTCGTCTCGATACCGGTCGCGGCCTCGATTCTTCTTGCCATGGATGTGGAATGGCCGATGCCCTCCGCGTTGATGATGATGTGGTGCTTCTTGCCGTGCTTTCTGTTATTGATGATATTATCGACGATTTTCTGTTCGTCGTAGTCATACTTTTCAGGAAGCAGAATATCTTCGGCGCCGTTGGCGATGCCGCACCACAAAGCGATATATCCCGCGTTTCTGCCCATAACTTCGATGATGCTGCAGCGCTCATGCGAAGACGAAGTATCCCGCACCTTATCAATCGCCTGCATTGCCGTATTGATGGCGGTGTCAAAGCCGATTGTATAATCTGTGCAGGCAATGTCCAGATCGATGGTTCCGGGGATGCCGATCGCGTTGATACCATGTCTGGAAAGTGCGAGTGCGCCGCGGTATGATCCGTCGCCGCCGATGACGACAAGGCAGTCTATACCATGCTTTTTGCAGATCTCAGCCGCCTGCGCCTGTCCTTCCTCCGTCTTCATCTCTTCACATCTGGCTGTCCCGAGAATTGTACCGCCGCGCTGAATGATATCTGAAACACTGTGCTTGTCCATATCGGTAATTTCTTCGTTCAGAAGGCCGGTGTAGCCTCTCTGGATTCCCTTGACCGACATGCCGTTAATGATCGATTCGCGGACCACCGCGCGGATCGCGGCGTTCATTCCGGGCGCGTCGCCGCCGCTGGTCAGAATTCCTACCGTATGAATTTTATTATCAGCCATCGCTGTCTCCTTTCGATCGCCGTCTGCCGCAAGAAGCCCCATGTCTGCGCGCTGCGCGGAAGACCTGTCATCGCCTGTCTTCCGGCAAGCAACCTGCCAGCGCTTCTTACGGAAGACATATTTATTATATTTTAAAACAAAGCCGGCCTCTATGCCAGTGTCACATTTCCGTTGCCGAACCGCGCCCGCAGAAGATCCAGCAGCGCCTTGTCCGCGCGCACGCCCTGTCCGGGCGGCAGAACTTTGCGGCTCCTTGGATTTTCCACATAAATCACGACCTGATCACGCCCGCCGTACTCATCGACAATCCGCAACAGTTCGGCGCTCGCAGACGTATAGGCTTCCATATCGTGAAACCGTATCCAGAGACGTCTCGGCACATCGTCAAACGGCGTTATTGTGGAACACAGTACTTCGGCGTTCTGCTCGTCGCGCAGCGAAACGCGGCCGCGCACGAAGATCTTGGCGTCTTCTTTTAGAAAGGGGCTGTACTTCTCATAACTTTTCGGAAAAACAGTTACGCTCAAATCCCCCGTCAGATCTTCCATGGTAACGAATGCCATGACCTGATTGTTTTTTGTGTATTTGATGCGGACGTCCGTGATCAGGCCGCCGACGACAACGTCCTGCCCGTCGCGCAGCTGCATGCCCGGCTCTGTATCTCCCGGCGAAACCGCCGGAGCGGCATACGGACGGCCGGCGTCAGGACTCCCCTGCGCCTGCGCGTCATAATAAAAGTCCGTAGCCTTGTTGGTGATATGCCCTTTCCAGAGCGCCTCGTACTCTTCGAGCGGATGACCGCTGACGTAAATGCCCAGCACTTCCTTCTCGAAAGAAAGCAGCATCTCCTTGTCATACTCCCCGATATCGGGATAGGTGATCTCAAACTGATGCTTCTGCTCCTGCGGCACAAGGTCAAAAAGAGAGAGCTGTCCGGCCATGTTGTTTTTCGCGCTGGCCTGCTGCTCATCGACCATCCGGATGTAAACGCTCATCATCTGCTTGCGTGTAACCCCGAAGGAGTCGAAAGCGCCCGCCTTGATGAAACTTTCAATGACGCGCTTGCTGACCTGCATTCCCTGCGTCCTGGCAATGAAATCCTGCAGATCGCGGAACCTGCCGTTTGTATTTCTTTCCTTTACAATCGCATCAATGACCGGACGTCCGACGCCTTTGACCGCGGTCAATGCGTAACGGATCGCACCGTCCGCCACCGAGAAGCCGGCTTCACCTTCGTTGATATCCGGCGGCAGAATGCGGATGCCAAGGCTCCTGCAGGTCAGGATGTAGCCGGCGACCTTGGCCGGAAAATCGATGACCGAAGTCAGAATCGCAGCCATGAATTCGGTCGGATAATAGTACTTGAGCCAGGCAGTCTGATAAGTAACCACCGCATAGCACGCCGCGTGCGACTTGTTGAACGCATAGCGGGCAAAGTCAATCATCATATCGAAGATATGATTCGCCGTCTTCTCGTCAATTCCCTTCGCGGCGCAGCCCGGTACATTCTCGGCAGGATTGCCGTACACGAAATTACGGCGTTCCTCCTGCATGACGTGCTCTTTCTTCTTGCTCATCGCGCGGCGGACAAGATCCGCGCGGCCCAAAGAATAGCCGCCCAGATTCCGGACGATCTGCATAACCTGCTCCTGATAGACGATGCAGCCGTAAGTCGGCTGCAGAATCGGCTGCAGGAGCGGCGTATCATAAGTCACTTTACCGCCGCTTTTCTTGCCGGCAATGTACTTCGGTATAAAGTCCATCGGGCCCGGACGGTACAGAGCGATGCCGGCGATGATATCTTCCAGACTCCCGGGGCGCAGTTCCTTCATGAAACTCTGCATGCCTCCGGATTCGAGCTGGAACACACCCTCTGTGTGTCCGGTCCCCAAGGACGCAAAAACATCCGCGTCCTCCATACAGATCCTGTCGATATCAATCGGGACGGGGACGGGGTTTTTTGTGATTTTTGTTCTGGCGGGTCCGACAGATGGCTCATAGGGAGGATACGCGCCCCCGGCCCTGCGGATCGACGCATTCGCCATGCGGACCGCGTCCTTGATGACGCCGAGTGTCCTAAGACCCAGAAAGTCCATTTTTAAAAGGCCCAGCTCCTCGACTCTTGTCATCGTGAACTGCGTCGTGATCGAACCGTCGGCCGCCCTCTGCAGCGGAATCAGGTTCTCCGCGGGCTCCGCGCAGATCACGACGCCGGCTGCGTGGATCGAGGTGTGTCTTGGCAGTCCTTCGAGCTTTCTGGACATGTCAATCAGAAGATGCACGCGCTCGTCCGAATCATAAGCCTTCTTCAGCTCCGGGTTCTGCGTAAGCGCGAGCGAAAGCGTCATCTTGAGATCGTTCGGCACCATCTTGGCGATTGAATCGCAGAAGCTGTACGGCAGGTCCATGACGCGGCCGACATCGCGGATAACGCCTTTTGCCGCCAGCGTGCCGAACGTGACAATCTGCACGACATTGTCCTTGCCGTACTTCTGCGTGACATGATCAATGACTTCCTGTCTTCGCTCATATTCAAAGTCCACATCGATATCGGGCATGGACACACGCTCCGGATTCAGGAAGCGCTCGAACAGCAGGTCATACTTGATGGGGTCGAGCTGTGTGATGCCGATGCAGTAGGAAACAACGGAGCCTGCCGCCGAACCCCGCCCCGGGCCGACCGCAATGTCGTGCTCTCTGGACCAGTTGATATAGTCCCAGACAATCAGGAAGTAATCGACATACCCCATCTTCCGGATAACCGAAAGCTCATAGTCAAGGCGCTTCCGGACCGTTCCATCGTCGTCCGGATAGTTCTTTGTAAAGCCTTCATCGCAGAGCTTGTTAAGATACGTCCACGAATCATAACCTTCAGGGACGTCGAAGCGGGGGAGTTTTGTTTTGCCGAATTCGATCGTAACATTGCAGCGGTCCGCGATCTTCTGCGTGTTGTCGCAGGCTTCCTGCGCGTACGGAAACAGCGCGCGCATCTCCTCTTCGCTTTTGACATAAAACTGTCCGCCGGGATAGCGCATGCGGTTTTCGTCAGAAAGCTTTTTGCCGGTCTGGATGCACAGCAGGATGTCATGCGCCTCCGCGTCTTCCGCGTAGGTGTAGTGGCAGTCATTGGTCGCAACCAGCGGGATGTCCAGCCGTCGGCTGAGTTCCAGAAGACCTGCGTTGACCGTCTGCTGCTCGGGATAATCGGGGCCGTGATCCTGCAGCTCCAGGAAGAAGTTGCCCTTTCCGAAGATCTTTTCGTAGCGGAGCGCCGCTTTCTCCGCGGAGACTTTATCTCCGCGCGCGAGATCCCGCGCGACTTCGCCCGCAAGGCAGGCGCTGCAGCAGATAATACCTTCATGAAACTGCTCCAGAAGTTCGTAGTCCACACGGGGTTTGTAATAATATCCTTCCGTGAAAGAGCGGCTGACGATGTGGGATAGGTTGGCGTATCCCTGATTGTTCTCGGCAAGCAGGATCAGATGGTAATAGCGTTCCGAGTTTTCTCCGACATTCCTGTCAAAACGCGAACCCGGCGCTACATACACTTCGCATCCGATAACCGGCTTGATGCCTTCGGCTTCACAGGTTTTATAAAAATCAATGACACCGTACATGACGCCGTGATCCGTGATCGCGGCCGCGTTCATGCCCAGTTCCTTCACATGCCGGACATATTCCGTAATTTTATTGGAGCCATCCAGAAGTGAATATTCTGTATGGGTATGCAGATGAACAAATGACATGCTTTCTCCCCCGGCCGGTTACCCTCTGTTTCTGATAAATGCCTCCGCGATCAGAAGGTCCTCCGGCGTCGTGACTTTGATGTTCCGGTAAGACGCTTCGACAAGGCGGACCCTGCGATGCAGCATTTGCTCGACTACCATCGCGTCGTCCGTGATCGATATTTCTTGACTTTTCAGGTCATCGATATGTGAAAACAGCTTTTCATATGCTGTTTTGATTAATGCGTATTCGAATGTCTGCGGTGTCTGAACCAGCCACACCCTGCGGCGGTCCGGCGTATCCGTGACATGTGCCGTATCGTCCGTGAGCTTGACCGTGTCCTTGCTGGGCATGCCCGCAACCGCGGTTCCTTCCTGTGATACAGCTGCAAAGAGCCGCTGAAGCGTTTCCTCATCAATAAACGGACGCGCACCGTCGTGAATATAAACATACCCGCACGGCCACGTAATCGCTTCAATTCCATGATAGACCGAGGCGTAGCGCTCGCTCCCGCCCGGTACATATGCGCGGATTTTCTGTTCGGCGCCGGGGACAAGGGCGGTGATGTTTTGCCGGATATAAGCCTCCTCACCGTCCGGTATGACCATGACAATGTCCTGGATGAGAGGACTTTCTGTCAGCGTCCGCAATGAATATGCAAGAAGCGGCTGCCCGCACAGCATCATGTACTGTTTGCGGACACCGCTTCCCATTCTTGTTCCTTTTCCGGCAGCCAGCAGAATGGCGGTCGACGGCTTACAAGTCATAGTATCTCCTTACTTCAGAGGAAGGTTCGGCATGGCGTTGAGGTCATACCCGGAACGCTTTCCCTTCAAAAAATCATAATACCCGGCGCACGCGATCATGGCAGCGTTGTCTGTACACAGAACCGGCGGCGGGCAGAAAAACCGGACGCCTCTCTCCTCACAGGCTTTCTGCGCGGCGGCGCGCAGTGCGCTGTTTGATGCGACGCCCCCTGCGATCGCAAAATTCTCAGCATGATACTCGTCCACCGCTTCCATCGCATGGCTGACCAGCACATCGACAACAGACTGCTGGAACGAGGCCGCGATATCCGGCACGGAAATCTCATGTCCTGCCATCTTCTCGGTATTCAGATAATTGAGGACCGAGGACTTGAGGCCGCTGAAGCTGAAGTCATAGCGCGAATCCCGCACCTTGCCGCGCGGGAAATGCAAAGCGTCCGGATTTCCCTCCTTCGCTGCCTTATCAATCTTCGGTCCGCCCGGGTAGCCGAGGCCGACCGCTCTCGCAACCTTGTCGAAAGCCTCGCCGGCAGCATCGTCCTCGGTTCGACCTAGAATCTCATACTCGCCATAGTCCCTGACAATGACAAGATGCGTATGGCCGCCGGAAACGACAAGGCAGATAAACGGCGGTTCCAGCTCCGGTGCCGCGATATAGTTCGCGCTGATATGTCCTTCGATATGATGAACGCCGATCAGGGGAATATCCCGTGCGAAACAGATCGCTTTTGCCTCCGACACGCCGGTCAGCAGCGCGCCGACAAGCCCGGGACCGCAGGTGACCGCGACGGCGTCCAGATCGTCCAGCGTTTTGCCGGCAGTCTCCAGTGCCTTGCGGATAACCTGATTAATGCGTTCAATATGTTTTCTCGAAGCGATTTCGGGAACAACGCCGCCGTATAACGTATGAATATCAATCTGAGAAGAAATCTCGTTGGACAGTACCGTCCGCCCGTTTACAACTACGGCCGCGGCCGTCTCGTCGCAGCTGGATTCAATTCCCAGAATCGTGATGTCTTTTGCCATAATCTGCTTCCTTATTCATCTTTAAAGTTCAGCGTAAGGCTCCGCCCGTCTTTGCCGCAGGAAACCGGAGGAAAGATCTGCTGCGCGCCGGAAAGGAACTGCTCGGGTCTTGTCTCGGAAGGGCTGAAATGCGTCAGCCACATGCGGACAGGCTGCGCGGTCTTTCCGATTTCCGCGGCTTCGCGGAAAGTCATATGCTTCTTCTCTCTTGCCTTCGGCAGCTTTTCCTCATCTCCGTACATGCCTTCGCAGATGAACAGATCCGCGCCCTCCGCGGCCTTCACGATATTCCCGCACGGACGGCTGTCGGTTGCGTACGCGACTTTTAATCCTTCTCTTGCAGGCCCCAGAACCATATCCGGCGTATACACGCGGCCGCCGTCTTCGATGGTCTCGCCTTTCTGCAGCCTCGACCAGTACGGCAGCGGAATCGAAAGCTCCTTTGCCCTCTGCGCGTCAAAACGTCCCTGTCTGCCAAGCTCGAAGCTGTAGCAGTAGCAGGTCACCCGGTGGTTCACTTTGCGAGCGGTAATACGCAGCTCCGGCGCGTCCGGCAGCGGAAAGCTTTCTTCATTCTCCGTCAGTTCCTTATATCGCAGCTCAAACGGCAGTTCCGGCGCAATGACACGAAGACTCGAGACAACTTTCTCAAGACCTCTGGGGCCTGCCAGAAGAACCGGTTCGGTCCGGTCCGCGTTGCCCATCGACAGCAGCATGCCCGGCAGTCCCGCGATATGATCTCCGTGATAATGCGTAAATAAAATCACATCAATCGGGTTCGGACTCCAGCCGGCCTTTTTCAGCGCAATCTGGGTTCCCTCCCCGCAGTCAAGCAGAATCGTCCTGCCGTTATAGCGAAGCGCGAGCGACGTCAGCCACCTGTAAGGGAGCGGCATCATGCCGCCGGTTCCCAGCAAACATACATCAATCATTGCAAACTTCCCTCCCGGAGCGACGCCACATAATAAGAGCGTCTTCCGTTGGATTCGTGTAATAGTTCCTGCGGCGGCCTTCGATCTGAAAGCCAAAGCTCTCATACAGGGAAAGCGCTGCCGTATTTCCTTCCCGCACTTCGAGCGTGAAGTCAGAAACGCCAAGCTCCCGCGCTTCTGACAGCGCAAGCCTTATAAGACTGCCGGCAATTCCGCGGCGGCGCTCGTTCGAGAGGACAGCGACATTCGAAATCTCGCCTTCTCCCGCGATAATCTGCAGTCCCGCGGTTCCGACCAGCTCATTTTCCCGGAACGCGCCGTAGTAATAGCTGTAAGGAAGAAGCAGAGTCTCGTGATAGACCCGTTCAGACCATGGTGCGGAAAAACAAGCCCTTTCGACATTCGCGGCCGCCCCCGCATCTTCCGGCAGGAGCCTTCTAAACAGAACCCCTTCCCGCGACAGCGTCATCTCGCGTCTTCCTCCATGGTCTCCTTTTTCAATGCCATTTCCTTTACAAGTCGGCCTGCAGCCAGTGCTTCCATCTCGCCCGCTTTTTCCGCTTCCTCTCTCTGCCGCTCTGCCTGCGACTTTCGCAGATACAGAGGCCGGAAATCATCGGCGTTCACATAGCAGGCATCGCCCTTCTTCCTATATAGAAAGTCCGCGAGAACAGCGGTCGACGCAGCTCTCTGGAGCGAAAGATGCGCCGGTGCAAACAAAAACGGAACGCGTAGTTCTTCCCGCAGCTGCTCCCGGTAAACCGGGACGCCGTCTCCAAGGAAGATGACTTCTCTGCCGAGACTGTTCAGACGGCTTACGACCTCTGACACCGGGACGGCGCAGGCGGGCAGAAGACATGCCGGTTCTGTTTTTTCTTCATAGATACCGGTATAAACCTGGGAACGTCTGGCATCCATCAAAGGGCAGACCAGCGCGTCCGTGCCGAACAGATTGAATGCGAGGCTGTCTACGGTCGGCACCGGAATCAGCGGAAGATCCAGTGCGAGTCCGATTCCCTTGGCGGTCGCGGCGCCGATCCGCAATCCGGTAAATGACCCCGGTCCCTCTGTGAGCGCAACTGCGTCCAGCGTTTTCAGGTCCAGTTCTGTCATGTGGCGCAGATTCTCGAGCATAGGCACCAGCGTCTGCGAATGAGTCTTCTTGAAATTAATGCTGTATTCTCCTGTCAGAACACCGTCTGTTACCAGCGCACAGCCGGCCACCTGGCCGGACGCTTCTATTGAAAGTATCTTCATCCGATTACTCCTCCCGTTCCAGTCCGTCAGTGATCGTGATATCGCGGTAATCGGTCCCTTTCGACAGGTCCTTGCGGATCGCGATTGTCCGCGTCTTCTCCGGCAGAATTTCACGGATCTGATCCGCCCATTCGATCATGCAGACGCCGCTTCCGTATATATAGTCATCGAAGCCGACTTCGTCCATCTCCTCAGGCTCTTCAATTCTGTATACGTCGAAGTGATACAGGGGAAGCCGCCCGTCTTCATAGATCTGCAGGATCGTAAACGTCGGACTGTTCACCGGCTCCTTTATGCCGAGTCCTTCGGCGAAGCCTTTCGTAAAAACCGTCTTGCCGGTGCCAAGGTCTCCGTCCAACGCGAATACCTGCCCGGCTTCGGCCTTTTCACCCAGCTCTTTTCCTATATTATAGGTGTCTTCCGCACTGTTCGATTCAAAATGTTTCATCTTAACACCCGATGTGCCCTTTCATAAAAACAACCCGTTCGCGGCTGCCATTTCGCTCCGTGAACGGGTTAATCTTACTCTGTCTGACCGTAGTTTGTAAAGTTTGCCGCGGGAATTACCTGCCCTTAATTACCGTCGAGATCTTCTTGTAAACGAGGAGTGTGACGAACACATCAATCATACCCTTTGCGAAGGTAAACGGCACGTTGAACAGAAGAAGGCTCTGTTCAATGCTCTTAACACCGGGGAAAATCGCCTGATACGCGGCAAGAATAACATCCTTCGGCATGAAATTATAATATACCGGATATACCACGAAAAGGTTCGATGGGAATGAAACCACCGCCATCAGAACCGCGCCGGCCGCCGCTGCGATAATCGCGGTTCTTCTGGTCTTGTTCCGCTTATAGATGCTGCCGGCAACGGCCACAAAAACAGCGCCGAGAATGAAATTCGAAAGCTCGCCCACACCGAAGGAGCCTGTCGCAAGTGCGGCGTGCAGAATGTTCTTGATCAGCTCGATGATAACGCCGCAGACAGGTCCCAGAGCGAAAGAACCGATCAGCGCCGGCAGATCCGAAAAATCGAACTTGATGAATGTCGGCATAATAAACGGGAGCGGTATCTCAATCAGCTGCAGCACGAAGGCAGCCGCGGACAAAACACCCGTTACCGCAATATACCGCACGGTAATTGCGGATTTCTTACGAACCGGATTTCTGGTTTCTGTGATTTCTGTCATGGTTTTCTCTCCTTTTCAATGACTCTCCGAGCGTTTTCCGGATATAATCACGTAAGAGTGAAACCATGCGCTCCATCTTTACGGATAGAGTCTTCCGCTGCGGCAGGCGCCGCAACAGAAAAACCCCGCACGCAGAATATACGTACAGGGCAGCCACTCATCATAATGGTGATTATTTTTCTTCCATCCAGACTTGGACTGCACCGCAGTCGACACTGTTGGTCCCGGAGTTTCACCGGGTCGGCACGGGCAGCACTGCTGCCGTGGTCGCGGACTTTACCGCCAGTAGGGAATTGCACCCTGCCCTGAAAAATACTCGTTATTTAGTTACAAAAACAAGTCTATAACGCGGCAGCGGATTTGTAAAGAGGCAGACCCGCCGCATCCTGCGATGCCTTATCCGACGATTCTCATATTGAATCCGTTGATCGCCCGCCGCTCCTCGTCTTTATTGGAAACCTTCGCGATGAAGGCGCCGAGGCTCCGGAGCTTTTCCGGAAAATCTTCATATCCCCGCTCGATATAGTGAATATCGTAGATCTCGGAGTAACCGCGCGCAGCCAATGCTGCGGCGACGAGCGCCGCGCCGGCTCTTAAATCCGGCGCCGTGATTTTCGCGCCGGTATAATTTTCCACGCCGTCAATGATCGCCGTATTGCCTTCCACACGCACATTGCCGCCCATCTTTGCCAGCTCGTCCGTGTATTTGAAGCGGTTCTCAAAGATGCTCTCCGTCACAATGCTCGTTCCCCTGGAAAGGCCGAGCAGAACACTGATCTGCGGCTGCATGTCGGTCGGGAAGCCCGGGTACGGCAGTGTTTTGACGTTGGTATGTTCGAGGCGTCTGGTAGCGACAACCCGGACCGAATCATCCGATTCCGTAACTTCGCAGCCGATCTCGGTCAGCTTCGCGGTCAGACATTCCAGGTGTTTGGGGATCACATTTGTGATCGTGACATCTCCGCGCGTACAGGCAGCGGCATACATAAAGGTTCCTGCCTCAATCTGGTCCGGAATAATCGAATAATTCGTCCCGTGCAGCTTCTCGATGCCGCGGATACGGATTACATCGGTTCCGGCGCCGCGGATCTTCGCGCCCATGCTGTTCAGAAAGTTCGCAAGATCAACAACATGCGGCTCTTTTGCCGCATTCTCGATAATGGTATTCCCTTTTGCCATGATCGCGGCCATGATGATATTGATGGTCGCGCCGACGGAGACGACATCCATATAGATATGGCTGCCGACAAGGCAGGACGCTTCCGCGCGCACATGTCCGGGTGGTACAACCGATACGTTCGCGCCAAGTGCCCGGAAGCCCTTGATATGCTGGTCAATCGGGCGCAAGCCGATATTGCAGCCGCCGGGCAGAGCCACTTCCGCCTTGCGGTATTTGCCGAGGAGGGCTCCGATCAGGTAGTAGGAACCGCGGATCTTCCGGACGGCCTCGTTATCTACCGGCTCATCCTTGATATTCGCTCCGTTAATTACATATGTATGTCTTTCCGGGTGTGCGACTTCGCCGCCGATGTCGCTGATTGCTCCAACCAGCGCGCGGATGTCGCTGACATCCGGAACATTTTCTATGGTGACAGGCTCATCTGCCATGATTGCAGCTGCCACGATCGCAAGCGCCGCGTTTTTCGCGCCGGCAATTTCAACTTCGCCGGAGAGCGGGCTGCCGCCTTTCACGACATAATATTCCATGCTGAACTCCTGAATTTGTTTTTTTAAAAAAAGCGAATATAGAATACCCTACCATGTATTATCTGTCAACGATTTACATAACCCAGAGGGTTGACAGCCACGCCGTTCATGCGCATCTCAAAGTGCAGATGCGGACCGGTACTGTTACCCGTGTTGCCCGAAAGAGCAATCTTCTGCCCCTGCGAAACGGACTGTCCGGTCTTTACGAGGATCCTTGACAGATGTCCGTACCTCGAGACAAGGCCGCCCGGGTGCTGGATATACACGACATTGCCGTATCCGGACTGCCAGCCCGCGGTAATGACCGTTCCGCCGCTCGTTGCGCTGACCGAAGTGCCGATCGGCACGCCGATATCAATGCCCGGATGGTTTGTGCTCGCGCCGGCCTTGGGCTGTTTTCTCCTGCCGAAGGAGGATGTTATATAGCCTCCGGAAACCGGCCAGATATAGGTCGGCGGATTTACAGTACCGCGTTCGATGATCTTCGGCACGGCTTCCACCGTCGTCTGCTGCATGACAATTTCTGAAGAGATCTGCGCGCCGTCCTTGTAACGGACAAGCTCGATTGCCTTGCGGTGTCCGGTAGAAGGTTCCTGAATGACCACCGATTTTGTCGTATACCAGGAATCGTTATCCTTGTAAATGGTGTCCGCAGTATAGTCTTCTTCCTTATATTCCTGCATCGTGTAGATGACAGACAGCTTCGGCTCCGCCACCGTCACGGTCAGCTCGTCGCCGGGCCGGATTGTCGAATTCCCGCTTGACAGGATCGGGTTGATTGCAATCAGCTGGTCCGTAGTAAGGCCGTATTTTTCCGCGATCCCCGAAAGTGTATCGCCCTGCTGCACCTCATGAATCTGATTTCTCGCGACCTCTCCGGTCACGTCAGAAACCGCCGCGTCCAAAGACGCGATCTGATTCTGCGGCATGTAGGCTTCTCCGATTTCCACGGCTTCGCCGAAGTCAATCGACTGCAGTCCCAGCTTATAGTCATCAAAATTCTGGGAAACCGAAGGCTGCACCGAGCTGAAAACATCGGACATGAATTCGTCAATGCCGGCTGCCGGAAAGCTTCTGGCTTTCTCTTCGTTTTTCTGCTGCTCCACCTGCGTCAGGACCTGCGGCGTATAGACATTTATCTGCCGCGTGTCATCTTTCACAAGGTTGACAAGGTAGGTGTTGTCGGAATCATATTTGGACAAAACAGTTTTAAGCAGAGAAACAACGTCCCCCGCCGAACGCATATTGACTGTGTATTCACCGATTTTAACGGTGTAACACTTCGTCAGGGAAAGCTGCTCGTGGTCGGAAAGCACCTTCTTCATGTTGCCGATAACCGTACTGTTGTCATCCAGCGCGCCGAAAAGGACATCCTCTCCCTTGACCTCAAGCTTCGCGTCAATGAAGATCATGTCGTCGCTCGTATGCGCGATCTCCCGGCGCGCCTGCCGGAGGCAGGAAAGCGCGTCCTGGCGGCTCCCGAGCGTCCCGACTTCCGTGCCGTTTAAAATCACGCGGTAAGAATTGTTGCCGGCCCGCCCGGGCGGCGTAAACTGCGGCACAAAAAAAAGGCTGCAGGCCAGTACGAACATGGACACAGCCAGAAAACGTATTGTAATTCTGTGGACTAATCTTTCCATAAGCCTGCTGCCGTCAGCCGCCGATGATCATCCTGACAATCATGCTGATGACGCCGAAAGAATCAAGGACTTCGTAAGCAAGGCACAGAATGACAAGAAGCAGTGTAAGAACGGAGACCGCGGAAGCTTTCTGCTTCTTCGGCATAAGCTGCTCTTTCAAAGTTTCCATCCCGTCTTTGAGTTCCTGCGTCTGCTTCTGCAGAAGCTGATCGGTTGCCGCCTGAATATTGCGGTATACGCGGACATTTTCCTTGTGCGCGAAATCATCGGACTGCTGCATAAGATCGGCAATCGTCTTTCTGGAATCCTCTACGGATGCCGCGATCTGCTGCTGCATGCCCGCGAGGTCGATGTCTTTGAAGGAAGCTGCGCTCTGCGTGATCTGTGCCGAGGCGTCCTGCACACTCTTCAAGGTGTTGCGCGCCGTCTCTTCATTCATTGCACGCAGCTGCTCGACAAGGGCGCTGTTCTTCTCATAGAGCTTCTTGAGTTCTTCAATCTCGCTCGAATATTCCGCAGCAGTACTGCGCAGGTGCTCCGCTTCTCTTGCCTCCGCCGCGCCGTTTGCCCGGATCATATCATCTGCCCGTTCTGTAGCGCCCGTGTAATAATCACTGCGAAAATACTCTTCGTTCATTTTCGATTCCTTTCAAAAATGCCGCTTCCCGCCTGCAGGAAGCGCCGGATTACCTTCCATGATAGCATCCGGTTTTCTTTTTTACAACGGGGCCGCAGGGCTGCCGGCTCCAATCAATATGTACAATATATCTAATTTTTCTTTGTGCAAAACACCGTTTTTGTTTATAATACGCAAATATTTACGTCGTGTTCACAAAGTGTTCATATCTTTCTGCTATATTACAATCAAACAAAAGACAGGCAGACAGATAATTTTTTCATAATAGCCCGGGTGCTGCAAGGTACCCGGGCACTCCTCATTTACAGGCTTTCCGGCAGGCACTCACACCTGCCGTCCGCCGCGTTCTCTTTTCTCTTCGACCTTGATTTCCTGAATCTCGTTATTCAGATACAGCATTTTGTCATCGAGTGCCGACACCATATTGGCGCACTCTAACAGCTCGTCCGCGATGCCCTGCGGCACATCGGTAAACTTATATTGGATCTTGTGTTCCAGAGACGCCCAGAAATCCATCGCGATCGTCCGGATCTGAATCTCCACCTTCGTATCCACGATACGGTCAGAAAGATAGACCGGTACCGTGACAATCATATGGTAGCTCTTGTATCCCGACGGCTTCGGATGCGCGATATAGTCCTTGATCGCGAGCACATGAATATCGCTCTGATTGCTGATCATGTCCGCGATCTTGTAAATATCCGATGTGAAGTCACAAATGACCCGGATTCCGGCGATATCGTTGCAGTATTTGACCATGTTCGCGAGGGTCACTTCATAGCCGTGACGCTTCAATTTGGCGGCGATGCTGCCCGGCGTCTTGACTCTGGATTTGATATGCTCTATCGGATTGTAATTATGTACATGCTGAAATTCCTGATTCAGAATTTCCAGCTTCGTATTGATCTGCTTGAGGGCTCCGCTGTAAATCAGCATGACCTCCTCATAGCTCTCTGCCCCTTCTCCCGTAACTTTCAGTTCCATCCTGCCACCTTTGGTGCCGGAAGACACCGGCACATCGCGCGGATGCCGCTCCGCGCCGTTTTATTCAACCGTAACGGACTTGGCCAGATTTCTCGGCTTATCGACATCCAGTCCTTTCGCAACGCTGACATAATATGCCAGCAGCTGCAGCGGGATAATCGCGACGCTGGTCGCAAAAAGCGGGTCCGTCTTCGGAATATAGACCGTGAAATCAGCCGTATCCTCGATATTATAATTTCCGTATGTTGTCAGTCCCATCAGATAGCCGCCGCGGCTCTTGACTTCGACCATGTTGCTGACAGTCTTTTCAAACAGCGTAGGCTGGGTCAGCACGCCGACAACCAGTGTTCCGTTCTCGATCAGGGAAATCGTGCCGTGCTTGAGCTCTCCTGCCGCGTACGCTTCGGAGTGAATATATGAAATTTCCTTTAATTTTAACGAGCCTTCGAGCGAAATCGCGTAGTCCAGCCCGCGGCCGATGAAGAAAATGTCCTGCGCATTCGAAAACTTGGCCGCGAACCACTGGATTCGTTCCTTATCGTCCAGCGCGCGGGAAATCTTCTCCGGCAGTGCCGTAATTTCCGCAATCAGCTCTGCATATCTCGCATCGTCAATGACGCCGCGCGCGTATGCCATCCGGACCGCGATCGCGTATCCCGCAATCAGCTGCGTGCTGTATGCCTTGGTTGTCGCAACTGCGATTTCCGGGCCAGCCAGCGTGTAGAAAACATGATCCGCTTCCCTTGCGATCGAAGAGCCTACGACATTGACAATCGCCAGTGTCTTCATGCCAAGTTCCTTTGCGAGTCGAAGTGCAGCCAGAGAGTCGGCGGTTTCGCCGGACTGGCTGATCACGATCGCCATGCTGTCATCCGGAACGATCGGATTCCGGTAACGGAACTCACTCGCAAGCTCAATGCGGACCGGCACACGGGCGAGTGATTCAATGACATACTGGGTGGCCACCGCGACATGATATGCCGAGCCGCAGCCGATGATATAAATCGAGCGCAGGCTCTTCAATTCTTCATCCGTGATGCCGCAGGCGGAGAGATCTATTTTACCGTCCTTGACTACGGAATTGACCGTATCCTTTACGGCCTTCGGCTGCTCATGGATTTCCTTGAGCATAAAGTGCGGATATCCGCCCTTCTCGGCTGCCTTGGCATCCATGGTAACTTCCACGGGTTCCTTTTCGATCTCTTCCTGATCGATGTTGTAGAAAGTAACCTTGTCCGCTTCGAGAACGCCGACTTCCTGATTACCGATGTAGTATACCTTTCTCGTGTATTTCAGAATTGCCGGGACATCGGAAGCAAGGAAAGTCTCTCCCTTTCCGACACCGATAATCATCGGCGCGTCCTTCCTCGCGACAAAAATCTTTCCCGGGTATTCCTTGAACATGATCGCGAGCGCATAAGTACCGCGCACACGCATCATTGTATGCGTAATCGCATGAATCGGTCCCAGATTGTACTTGCGCAGATAGAACTCGATCAGATTGATCACAATCTCGGTGTCCGTATCGGAATAGAACTTATATCCGTGCCGGAGAAGCTTCTCTTTGACGTCCTGATAGTTCTCGATGATTCCGTTGTGTACGCCGACAACCGTACCGTCATTGCTGATATGCGGATGCGCGTTGTTCTCGGAAGGCTCTCCGTGCGTAGCCCATCTGGTATGTCCGATACCGCAGCAGCCGGACATGGAAAGGCCGCCGTTCGTCTTCTCGCAGAGGACTTTGAGTCTTCCCTTCGCCTTTACGATTTCAAAATCGCCGCTGCCGTCCCGCACCGCCAGTCCCGCGGAATCATACCCTCTGTATTCGAGCTTTCCAAGCCCGTCCAGAAGGATGGGCGCCGCCTGTTTCTTCCCTATATATCCGACAATTCCGCACATAGTTTTCTCTCCAGTATCCGTAATCTGCAAACCGGCAGCCTGAGCTGCCTTCTCATTTATGTTTTCCCGTTTTTTTGAGCACCCGGTTTTGCGGGGTTCTTCCAGTATTCTTTATTCGATGTCAGATGGAGCCGTACAGACGCCGGGAGTCTTTGATATGCCTTTCCCAGACGGTAGCCTGTAAGGCGGAACGCGCACCGGTACAGGAAAACCGGGATCTCACGGGCTGCTCCGTTCTCCCGAAGATAGGTAAGTGTTTCCCGGACATATCTTGCGCCCTCACCTTCGCTCTTTGCGCCTGCGAAGATTTCCGGATGATCCGCCTGCGATACACCGAGATCAAAATTACGCCGCAGCTGCGTCATCGCTCCGTAATTATGAGAATGCACAACTCTGGCTTCCGCTTCATAGCGGATGGCATAGCCATGCTGCAGCGCTGTGCCCGCGAAAACCATATCTTCATTAAAGATCGAAGGCTCCGAAAAACCTCCGAGCTCATCAAAGATCTGTTTCCTGTACATCGCGCAGACATCCGAGCAGAAGTACGTCCTGATGCCCAGCCGTGCGAAATCCTGCTGCGTTTTAACAGAAGATTTCTCCGGGTAGTTGAAGCTTCTCGAAAAGCGTTCCGCGGCCGAAGCGTTTGCCGCAGGAATCTGCCGTGCGTACGCCACTGCGATCTTTTCGTCTTCGCAAAGGCCGCCTGCAAGCGCCGGAAGAAGCTCTTCGTCCGCAGGCACCGCGTCCTGCGTCATCATGCAGACAAAGTCCGCGCCGGAGCATCTGTGCATACCAAGGTTTCTCGTTCCGGCATGATCGAACTCCTGCTTCCTGATATGTATTATATCAAGAAACGGATACTGCCTGCACAGTTTCTGTTCATCCGTTCCAAGCGCCGAAAGTGCCTCGTCAAAAAGACTCTTCTCCGTATTGATCAGATGCACCTGCCGCGGCGGCATCTTCTGCTCCCGCAGCATTCGAAGAATATCCGGCAGCCGTCTATCCGGCCGGTACGTCACAAGGACGATATCAATCACTTTGTCCATAATTTATTTATTATAGCAAAACAGTCCCGCAGCCGCAATCTTGCTGCCCGCAGCAAAAGGGGAGAGCCCGCCGGCTCTCCCCGTAAGATTTGATATCGGATGATCTTTGTTTTGACTGCCACTGATGTCATACATGATCGGCGTCGGTCATCTGCTCCGCCTTCGCTCCGGCAGTGTCCGACTCAATAACCTTGCTGTACTGGTCCACCTTGTCGGAAACATTGTAAGCGCTGTCGTCAAACAGGAACTGATGGAGCCACTTTACATTCTCGGAAAGCGTTTCCGGAACAACGCAGTCTCCCTTTGCTCCGCCGAGATTCGCCTGTATCCGCAGATTTTCCTGCGGGAAGCCGTTCTGCATGGTGTCGATGCTGTCTTCCGTTTCCACCGTGTAATTTGCGATGTTGCTGACATCTTTGACCATGTCCGAAACATCCATGGAGGTATAGATTTCCTTGAACGCGCTGTTCATGATTTCGGTTAGCTGCGAGACATTGGCTTGTTTTGCCTTATCAACAGTCGCGTAAATAACCGCGCGCTGTCTTGCGGCGCGCTTGTAATCCCAGCCTCTGGTATAACGGATACGGCAGTACGCCGTCGCCTGCAGACCGTCCAGCGTCTGGAGCCCCGGCTGTGTCACCTCGGTATATTTCATTCCGAGTTCCTGCGCCATGGTCGACTGGTAATTGTTCAGATGCGAAATTTCATCTTCCTCGACGTTGATCTGAATGCCGCCGAGCGCGTTAATGACATCCGTCAGGCCGCCGAATCCGATTGTAACAAAGTCCGTGATGTTCAGGTCAAGATTCTCGTTGAGCATGTTGATCGCCTGCTCGGGACCGCCCTGCGCGTAGGCCGCATTGCATTTGTTATAAACATCGTTTCCGATATTCAGATACGTGTCGCGATATACCGATACCAGCTTGACCTTGCCGGTCTCCTGATTGATCGAGCAGATGATAATCGAGTCGCTTCGCGTATTCTTGTTCAGTTCTCCCCTGGTCGAGTCCACACCGAAGAACGCGATATTGCGGTAGCCCTTCATGGCGCCGCTCTCGGCACTTTCCTTCGCTTCCTCACTGACGTTCTGCTCGATCTTCGCGTCCTGCAGATTGACCTTGCCGACCTTGGAAACCTGTGTGACCGCGTACAGAATACCGATTACGAGAACGAGGACCGCAACTTCGACGATAAAGAGGATGATTTTCTTCCTGCTGTTCTTACCGCTTCCGGAGCGTCTTGCGCTCTTTCGCGCCGTGCCGCCCCTTCTGCTCTTTGCACTCGTGCGCCTCTGATACCCGTCATCATACCCGTCATCGTACCGGCTGTCATAACCGTCGTCGTATCCGTCGTCATACCGGTCATCGCTGGGCTCGTCGTAACGCTCGTCATAGCGGCCGCCGTATTCGTCATCGTCCGCGTACCTGCCGCCGGAAGCGCTGTCATAGCGGTCATCGTCATAACCGTCCTGATAACCGCTATCCGTGCCGTAGCCGTCGTCGTAACCGGCATTTCCATAGCCTTCATCATAGCGGTCATCATAGCCGTCCGCGCCATAGCCGTCGTCATATTCGTCATAACGATCATAGGAATCGTTATATCTGTCATTTCGCCTGGACATGTCCCCTCCAAATATAGGTCTTTAAACAAACACACGTTTCATTATTTTATCGCTATTGAAAGAATATGGCAACAAAAAGAAAAACACGGCGGCGGTCTCTGCTATGCCGGGTCCGCCGCCGCGCCTCTCAGTACGCGTTTTTATTGATAAAACCTTTGAAAATGGTAAGGAACAGAATTTTGAAATCAAGCCCGAGACTCCAATTCTCGATATAGAAGATGTCGTACTCAATCCGCTTGCGGATTGATGTATCTCCTCTGTACCCGTTGACCTGTGCCCAGCCGGTGATTCCGGGGCGCACCTGATGCTTGACCATGTATCTTGGAATTTCCTCTTTGAATTTCTCGACAAACTGCGGGCGCTCCGGCCGCGGTCCGACAAGGCTCATCTTCCCCATCAGCACATTGAAAAACTGCGGCATCTCATCGATGCTGGTCCTGCGCAGGAAGCTGCCGAACTTCGTGACACGGCAGTCTCCGCGCGTCGTCCAGCCCTTCTTCTCTTCCTCCGGACTCTGCACACGCATCGTGCGGAATTTATACATCGTAAACGGCTTGGAGTGGAGACCGATTCTGGTCTGCTTGTAAATGACAGGCCCCTTGCCGCTGCATCTTGTTCCGATCGCCGCGAAAACCATCACCGGGGAAAACAGCACAATGCAGAAAATCGATCCCAGAATATCTACAAGGCGCTTGAGCAGCGCGTTCCAGGTATTCGAGAGCGGAACGTAACGGATGTTGATGACCGGCAGTCCCATCAGATCCTCGGTGTACGGCCTGGAAGGAAAAAGCGAATTATAGTCCGGTATGAATTTGGTGTGAACGCCCGATTTCTCGCACTGATCGACGATGCCTTCGAGCTTTTCATAGTCGGTCAGCGAAAGCGTGATCGCGATTTCATCGAGTTTGTTTTCCGGGAGAATGTACTGCAGATTGTCGAGCGTGCCGAGGACTCTGACCCCCTTGTAGGTCGTCCCGCGCGGCACATGGTCATCCAGAATGCCATGCACGACATAGCCCCACTGGGCGTTCGCGCTGATTCTGTCGAGATACGCCTCGGCCGCGCGCGAGTATCCGATGAGGAGCATGTGCTTGAGATTGTTGCCTCTTCTTCTGATATAATACAGCGTTTTTCTGACCAGATACCGGTACAGAATGGTCAGCGTCATATTGATCAGATAAAACAGCGCGATGAAGGTACGGGAGAAATTGACGACCCTGCTGTATCTTGTACTCAGCAGGAAGAAAGACACCATGACAATCGCTATGCCGACGGTGTTGGCCTTGATAATTCCCCAGATTTCCGTGCGGATTCTTGTGGAGCGCTTGGAAGAATAAAGATTATAGACCGAATACAGAACAAGATAGCCGGGGACAATGAAATAGAGCGCGGAGAAGTAAGTCTGCGCGGGCAGCGCCGTCACGCCGGGCGTCGTGTCCGCCCACGGGGTCATGAACTTGATGGCCCAGGCGAGCATAAAGCTTGCGGCGACGACAATTCCGTCCAGCACGACGTGCATTCTGTTGAAAAAGATCTGGTTGTCCTTGATCATGCCTGATTGTTCCACTGCCGGCAGCGCCTGCAGATTCCTTCCGGTTTAAAATAAGCGGCGCTCAGCCTTTCAGGCGCCTTGCGCAGTTCATCCAGAGCTGTCCCTGAATGTGCAGATAATTCGGCAGATTTGAAAATGCAAACGGCACCTTTCCGCCAAGGTACAGCGGCAGAATCTGATCCAGCTCTTCACTTCCCTCGATTGCCGCTTCTTCGCAGATGCTGTCCTTGCGGTACGGAAGACCTGCCGAAAGAAAAAGATCCCGTTCCTTCGCCATTTCCTTCAGATATTTTCCGCGGCGCAGCCCCTGCATGTATGCCTCTCCAAGTCCCTTCCTCTGAAAATACACCTGCTTGATCAGCCTGCCGAGTCCGATGAGCGGCGCGTTCAGCGCGTATTGAAAAGCGGGCATGTTTTTATACAGAAGATACGCATTATTGCCGGACGCCATCGACTCCTTGAACGGGTTGTGCACCGAACCGGAGGAGGCACTGCCCGCGTGATAGACAATAGCCTTCGGCGCGTACAGATTTCTGTAACCGTAAATAGCGGCGCGGTAGCCGATGTCCACATCCTCGAGATAACAATAATGGCGCTCATCGAACAGACCAATGCGGTCAAAAACCGACATGCGGTAAATTGCGGCGCCCGCGCAGGCGGAAAAGATTTCACCCGCTGTATGATAGCAGTCCCTGCTCTTTGCCTTGCCTCTCGCAAATGCCCAGCCGAGCGCGCAGTACAGATCTCCCGCGTCGTCGATCACTTCGGGGTCCTTCATAGACAGCATTTTCGCCTGCGCGCTGAACGCCCGCTGGTTCTGCACAATCGCGGTATACAGTTCCTCTACAAAGCGCGGATCGGCCTTCGTGTCGTTGTTAAGAAGAATCACATACGGCGTTTTCGTCAGATGCAGCCCGCAGTTCACCGCATGGCAGAAACCGGTATTGGCTTCCAGACGGTAAAGCAGCACCTGCGGATACTTCTCCCTGACTCTCTCGCAGCTTCCGTCCGAGGAATGATTGTCCACGACAATGATCTCCGGCACAAAAGATCCCGCGAGCAGAGAATCTATACAGTCTTCAATATATTGCAGCCCGTTGTAATTCGGTATCACAACTGTGATGAGGCCCGTTTTCGATATTCCCATTTTACTCCATCTTCCGCGTCATGGAGGGATCAAAGACCACCAGATACCCCTTATTCCTTGCCTGCCGGCAGAATTCCAGCGACTGCAGGGTCAGTACTCTCCTGTCTCCCTTTTTCATGATATGCGATTCATATTCCGAATTGAAAACGGTCTGGTAGAGAGGGCGCAGCTCCTCCCGGATCTGCATGCAGCGCACATCCACAGCTGCCGCGTCCTGCACCGAGTCCGCACGGTGAGCGGGGCCGCTCTCCATCACATGCATGCCGGCAAAACAAACCGTGCCGTCCTCCTGCATCATGCCGCCGATGATGATGTTTTTCCGGTTTAACACCTTGCCGCCGACAACGCCCACATCCGGCCGCGCGGTGAAGATATCCGGATGATAGGTCACGCAGTAAAAGCCCCTGTGCCTTCCCTCCGTGATATCCGCAGTGATGCCGCAGGAGTGCAGGTAGCTCTCCAGCGCGCGTTTGCCGGCTTCATAAGCATAGTTCTTGCTGTCCGGGTTCCCCGCTGTCGATCCCCGGTGCATGCGCCAGTGGTAGAGCACCTTCGGCACATGACAGACACAGGACCAGGGCGCGCGGAGAATCAGGTCGTAATCCTGCGCGCCGTCATATTCGCTGCGAAGCCGCAGCGCAAGGAACAGTTCCCGCTTCATCACAAGCAGATGGCAGATATAGTTATTTGTCAGCAGATAGTCCGCGTTGAAGTCCGGCTTGATATTCGGTTCGAAGAAATGCCGCGCCGTTTCATCGCATTTGTCTTCATCGGTATAAACGATCTCCGGCTGCCGCCGCATCAGCACTTTCGTCACTTCACAGCACGCGTCCGGCGTTAAAAGATCATCGTAATCAAGCAGCGCGATATAATCTCCGGCCGCATGCCCGGCTGCCGCGTTCGTGTTACGCGATATACCGCCGTTGCGCGGGAGGCGGTAATAATGAATGCGTGCATCGCCCAGGGAGGCCGCGGTCTTTTCTGCCATAGTCGCGTAACCGGTTTCCCCGGAGGAGCTGCCGTCCGGATCGCTGCCGTCCGCCAGAATCACTTCGAAATTGCCGAATGTCTGCCCGAGCACCGAAGAAAGCATCTCGCGCAGAAATGTTTCGTCCGGATTGTAGAGCGGAACGAGGAAGCTGATAAGAGGCAGATGGATATTCGCGTCTTCGAGCGCCGCGCGGTACGCGGAACGCTGCTTCTCCAAATCGGCAAGAGCCGGCGCCTCATAGGAATATGAAGTGCCGGTTCTTTCCCGCAGCCGTTCTCTTGCCGCGTAAAATGTGTCCGCGAGGCCGTTGCGCCCCGCGTATCGTATTGTTTTCCGGATATCGTCTAGAAAAGACATAAGCCGCGTTACCCTTAAAGGAGCGCTTTTACCGCATCCGTAAGCTCTTCGTTTTTCTTCGCCGCATCTTCAAGGCCGGTTCCTTTCACGCCCATGTAGAACTTGATCTTGGGTTCCGTGCCCGAAGGTCTTGCGCAGCACCAGGCATCCTTGTCCAGCTGGAAGTAAAGAACATTGGACTTCGGCAGTCCCGTCGTTCCTTCTGCACCGGTCGCTGGGTCCACAGTCTTTCCGGTCTCATAGTCGCGGAACTGCACAACCTTCCAGTCCGCGAACTGCTTCGGCGGATTCGCGCGGAGTTTGTCCATGAGAGCCGCGATCTGTTTCGCGCCGTCCATGCCGGGCATCGTGATCGCAAGCTGTGATTCCCTGTAATAACCGTACTCTTCATAAATGCGGAGCATCTGATCCCAGAGCGTCAGTCCCTGCTTCTTATAGAAAGCAGCCGCCTCACACAGCATCATGACCGCTGCCGGCGCGTCCTTATCGCGTGCGTGCGTTCCGGGCAGGCACCCGTAGGATTCCTCCAGACCGAAGACATAGTTGTACGAATGCTGCTCTTCAAAGAGCCGGATCTGCTCGCCGATGTATTTGAAACCGGTCAGAACTTCCACATAGTGCAGACCGTATTTCTCCGCGACCGCCTTCGCGAGGTTTGTCGTTACGATCGTCGTCACGAACGCGGGATTCTCCGGCATGGTTCCGGTCTTTGTTCTCTCGCGCAGAATATACTCTCCGATCAGCATGCCGGACATATTACCGGTGAAGGCCATATATTCGCCGGTCTTTGTGTCCTTCGCGTAAATGCCGAGACGGTCCGCGTCCGGATCGGTCGCGAGCACAATGTCCGCGTCCTTTTCCTTCGCAAGCGCAAGCGCAAGCTTGAATGCCTTGGGATCTTCGGGGTTCGGATATTCGAGCGTTGTGAAATCCGGGTCAGGGTCTCTCTGCTCCGGCACGACATAGACATGCTTGAAGCCGAGCTCGGAAAGGACTCTGGTTACCGGCACAAGGCCTGCGCCGTGGAACGGCGTGTAAACGATCCGGATATCGTCCGCCATCTCACGGATGACATCGGGATGGATAATCTGCTTCTTGAGCGCTTCCATGTAGGCGTCATCGACTTCACTCCCGAAATAAACAAGAAGTCCCTGCGCCTTCGCAGCCTCCTCCTTCATGGTCCGGACATCGTTGTAGTCGGTCACCGCGTTGACATCCGCGATTATGCCGGTATCATGCGGCGGCGTTACCTGTGCACCGTCTTCCCAGTAAACCTTGTAGCCGTTATATGCGGGCGGATTGTGGGAAGCCGTAATCTCGACGCCTGCCTGGCAGCCAAAAAAGCGAAGAGCGAACGACTCCTCCGGAACAGGGCGCAGTGTATCGGAAAGATAGGCCTTGATGCCGTTTGCCGCAAGACAAAGCGCTGTCTCCTTCGCGAACTCCGGGGACATCCTTCTCGAGTCATAAGAAATCGCGACCCCCTTCTGCGGATCTCCGTTCTTTAAAATGTAGTTTGCAAGTCCCTGCGTCGCCTTGCGGACCGTGTATATGTTCATACGGTTCGTGCCGGCGCCGATCACGCCGCGAAGGCCGCCCGTGCCGAAAGCGAGATCCTTGTAGAAGCGGTCCTCGATTTCCTTTTCGTCCCCTTGCACAGACCGCAGTTCCTCTTTGGTCTTCTCGTCGAAATACGGGTCCGTGAGCCAGTAATTCAGCTGCTGCTGCACTCTTTCAAGCATGTGTCATACCTCCCTGATACAATTAATCCTGTACTTTCAGTGAAAAATCACTTCTGTCCAGTGTGAAATTCGGATTGTAGTAAGGATCGCCCTTCTCAATAACCTCTTTCCACTTTGTGCGGAAGTGCTCCGCTTCCCTGTCGTAGCGTTTCGCGTTTTCGGAATGCGGATCCTCCACATCCGAGCCGCGCGAGAGCGACTCATAATGGTAGAGCTCCGCGAACGGCGTAAATACATTCAGATAGTTCTTCTGCCTGCAGCGAAGACAAAAATCAACATCATTGAGAGAAACTTCAAATGTCTCGTCCAGGCCGCCGAGCTCGTCATAGATGTGCTTCTTAACCATCAGACACGCGCCGGTCACCGCGCTCATATTCTGCGCGTAGCAAAGACGCCCCATGTATCCGAGGTTCTCGCGCCGCTGCCGGTAATGCACGTGTCCCGCCGTCCTGTGCGCGCCAAGGCCGATCACGATCCCCGCGTGCTGGATCGTCTTGTCCGGGTAATAGAGCTTGCCGCCGACACAGGCGACATCGTCTCTTTGCGCGTACATCAGAAGCTCTTCGATCCAGTTAAGTGAAATTACTTCCGTATCATTGTTCAGAAGCAGGATATATTCCCCGCGCGCCTTTGAGACACCGAAGTTGTTGATGCGCGAATAGTTAAAGGCTTCGCCTTCCGCGTATTTATATTCTACTACAGATACGCGGTCTTTGTATGGCCCGCTCGTCACTTCTTTGTAGTAACGCTTCGTCTCTTCCTCCGTGCTGCCGTTTTCGACGATAATGATTTCATAGTTCTCGTAGGTCGATTTTTCAAAGATCGAGGTCAGGCAGCGCTTGAGATCCTGCGCGTGATCCCTGTTCGCAATCACGATGCTGACCAGCGGATCTCCCTGAATCTCATAGGTGATTTTGAAAATCGTCTCGAACGCGCGCGTCGAGGTGATCTTGAAATTCACAAAGCCGTGGCGGCGCAGATGATCCGCGACAGCGCCTTTGGCGGCGTCGATCGCGTATGTTTTGGCGGCAATATTGCCCGCGGTGGAGCCCGCGTGGCTTCTCCAATAATACAGGAGTTTCGGCACATGCACAATCTTGCGCGCCTTGTCCGTCAGCCGCAGAATCATGTCGTGGTCCTGCGAGCCGTCAAACTCGCTGCGGTAGAGTTCTTCTCCCTCAAGGAGCTTCCGGTCAAAACAGGACAGATGACAGATATAATTGTTCGCCCGGAGATTATCGATCGCGTAATCCGGCTTGAAATGAATCGTCACAAAGTGATTCAGGTTCGATTCCCGGAACGTCGTCTCGTCGCAGTACAGATAATCGGCGCCCTGTTCGTTAATGACCTTCGCGTACTCGTACAGAACTGACGGGTGCAGGTAGTCGTCATGATCAAACGGCGCGATATAATCTCCTTTTGCAAGCTCAAGACACCGGTTTGTGTTGTACGAGATGCCGCCGTTTTTATCCAGCTTCTTATATGCAATTCTTTTCGCGAGGTTTTCGCTGCGGCTTCTGTATTCGGCGACGACCTTTCCGACATAGGCATGGGCATCGTCCGAGCCGTCCGCGAGGCAGAGCTGCCAGTTGTCATAGGTCTGGTTTAAAACCGAATCCAGCATATCCCGCAGGTACTCTTCGGGCGTATTGTACAGCGGCACAAGAATGCTGAACAGAACGCGGTTCTGAAAAGCCGCCGATTCCTTTTCCTGTCTGGCACGCTCTTCTTTGTCCGGAAAGCTTGCGGTTCCGTATCCCTTGACGGCCTGTTTTTCGCGGATCTTGTACTGCACCTTTTTGATGACGCCTCTTGCGTCACCCTGATTGCGGATGCGGTCCGCCTGGCGCCGCGCAAAGTGATATACCTCTCTTGCGGGCTTCGACACCTTCCAGAGTCCGTTGTTATGGATGCGGTCCAGCTTGAACTGCAGATCATCCACCTGATCCTCGAGCGACGCCACCCGTTCGAGAAGAAACGCGGCCTTCGCCCGTTCCTTCTCGTAGGCTTCTTTATAATCTTTTATCTCGTCTTTGTTCTGTGTATCCATAGCCTCACTTTACAGTCAGCGTAACATCCGACCAGTTCACGATATTGCGTCTTGACGTGCGGTCGTCCGCCAGCATGCCGACGAGGTAGCTCCCCTTCGGCAGTGCGTCGGAAGTGATGACCGCGCCGAAGCCGGTCAGCTTGTCATTGATCTGATCCGTCAGGTTTGCGGCAATATCCTCGCGGTACATGCTGCGCGCCGGCAGTAAGAATACGTCTCCCGACTGCTCGTTCTTCAAAAGGATTTTCCGCTCATACACGGCATTGTCAGCGTTAATGACAAACGAATATCCCTTGATGTAGTATCCCTGCCCTTCCATGAGCGGGTGCAGCGCATACGGGCCGGTCAGCCAACGGTCCAGACTGTTCGCGAATTCAACGCCAAGGCGCAGCACCGGATCGGTCCACTCGGGTTTAATCTTACCGGTGACAAGCTGCGGCGTCACGTACTCCGGATGGCGAAGGCTCGCGTCCTCGGCAGCAATGCGGAATCTTGTGACCGCCGGGTCCTGTTCCAGATACGGATGATAGAACGGGTCCCGTTCAAAGAGCGCAGGGTGCATTTTCAGGAGTGCTTCCTGCTCATTGGAAAGCCGCAGCGATTTGATCTGGTCCTTCCTGTCGTCTCCCCTCGAGAGCGATTCATGATGATAAAGATACATGTTGTTGCGGACAACATTGTAATAGCCGAGCTCGAAAATTTTAAGGCAAAGGTCAATGTCATTAAATGCAACCGCGAAATGCTCCTCGTCAAAACCGCCCGCCTGTTCGAAGACTTCCGCCCGTACCATAAGGCACGCGCCGGTCACCGCAATCACATTTCTGACGCCTTTGTTGAAGCCGAAATAATGCACTTCCTTATTGCTGCAGTACTGGAGCTTGTGAATCGGGCCGGCATGCACGTTGACAACACCCGCGTGCTGGATAATATCCGAGTTCGGATATAAGAGCTTTGTTCCGACCGCGCCGACATACGGAAGCTTCGCCTTTTCCGAAAGGTAGGACAGCCAGTTCGGCTTCGCGATCGTAATATCGTCATTCAGGAAAAGCAGCAGTTCCCCGTTCGCATGCCGTGCGCCGAGATTGCACATCTTCGAGAAGTTGAACGGCATCGGCTCATAGACATACTCGTAGCCGCCGATATCTTTTTCGCCGTGTACTTTAAGTGTCCGTTCGACCCACGCGCGGTTCTCTTCACTACTGCCGTTATCGACAACAATGATTTCATACGGCGAGGACTTGGTGTTTTCCTCAATGGACTTGATGCAGTCCAGAAGCACCTTCGGATTATCCTTGCTGGGAATAATAATGCTGACGAGCCGCTGCGAAGCGGATTCGTCGCTGAAACGCCCTGTCAGGGAGCCGCGGATCAGATTGCTGTCCCAGGGGGTCAGCTTTCTGGACGCGTGAAACAGAACTTCCGGAATATGGCCGATCGGGAATCTTCCGGCGTTTCTTCTGGAAAAGCCGCCGTCGGCCTGCGCGATTTTCAGGCACAGGCTCCCGTAGATCCAGGAGCGCATGCGCTCGTCCAGTTCCGCTGAGGCCGCTTCCTTTTCTTCCTCGCTGTCCGCGGCGATGCTCGCTCTTGCCTCAAACGCGGCCGCGGTTCTCTCGCCGGGATTGATCAGCAGCAGTTCACTTGTCCTGATCGCGAAGATACTGCCGAAGTAAAAGGTGGAAAGAAATGTATCCGGCGACCAATCCGGTTTCAGCCAGGGGTCAGTCAGATGGCCGTGTTCGTCGAGCCTGTCCTCGTCGCCGTAGACCATATTGACCAGCGGATTTTCCGCGAAGTAATCGCGGATCAGTGTCTCTGCGCCGCGGGCTAACGTTCCGTCGTCTTCGCAGGCGATAATGATGTCGCAGTCCACCTTGCCGGAGAGAATATAGCTTCGCAGATGCGAGTACCTGACAACCTCCACGCGGAAGGCTTTGCCCCTCGTATGGTCCTTCTCCACCAGCTGCCGGTCCAGATCCTGCAAGTGGTATTTGTACCAGACAGCGTAAATATCGCTTTTTTCGTGAAGTTCGTTTTCGTACCTTGCGTCGCACTTGCGCTTAAGATACTGTTTAACTGCCTGCTTGAGCATTTACACTCCTTTTGTTTTACCGCATGGCGTCCGCCATCGTGGAAGGCAGGCCGCACATCTGCAGTGTGAAATGAACAAAACGCGTCTTCCCGGAGCTCTCTCTTCTGCGGAATTTCTTCAGATCCCACTCCATGTTCGGGTCGTCGGTCGTAAAAACAAACGCCGGTTTTCCCGAAACCGCGTTGCTCTTTAAGTATCTTTGGAACACGCCGGTATCCGCAAGCACCGTTCCGTCTTCTTCCATGACCGCCTCCCGAAGAAGCACGACGCAGGGACACAGCGCGGGGTCCACGCGAAGGCGCCGCACATTGCCTTCCACCGGGACCGTAAAGCGGATCATCCCCTCTGCTTCATACTGCTCGGAGACAAAGTATGCCTCGTCTTCATTATACCCTTTTCCGGTATCGTAATACACACGGACTGCCGTCAGAGCCCCGGCCTGTTCCTTCTTCTCTTCCGATACCTGTGCTTTCTGCTCTTTTGTCTGCAGCTGTGCGGGAATAATGACCTGCATGCCGGTCTGCGCACGGAAATCACCGAGCGCCTGCATGCCGCCCGTCACTTTCCTCTGAAAACGGCGCTCCTCTTCCACCAGTCGCTTCGCGGAGCCTTCCGTCTCGTCACAGATCTGTTCGGCAAAGTCTTCGCCAAGCAGGGCGTCCAGAGCCCTCGCGCGCCGTTTGTTTTCCAGTCTGTAAAGAAGAAGCGCCCGATACAGAAGATCATTAACAGGAATGCAGCGGTCCGTTTCCCACTCGTAGTCCACCGCGGTCCAGACGTCTTCGTCAACCAGAAGATTGGCAAAGGTCATGTCCTGATCTGCCGCGGGAAGGTTTTCTCTGTAGGACAGACGCTCCCTGTATTCTTCAATCAGCCGCAGGAATCCGTCCTTATCGTGCCTCAAAAGGCACGCGTCCAGCAGTGTTTCCAGCGGTTCTCCCTGAACATAGTCAAAACATACGCTGCCGTCATCCATCAGCCTGCAGGGCGCGATCCGGATGGAGCGGGAAGCTGTCTCCGCGCGTGCAGCCGCGGCATTCCCTTCCTCCGGCTCAAAGCGCGCCCGCAGCTTCTCATACGACGCCGCCATTCTTCTGACATGCTCCTGTGCCTCTTTCGTCAGAGGATATTTGAGAATCCGGCGCGGATTTTCCGCAAGCTCTGTCCGGATTCTGTAACACGGCGCACGATCATTGGAGAATTTTGCGTAGGAAACCGGGAGCGGGTCTCCTACGATAACCTCAAAGGAATTGGCAAAGACCGGATACAGTCCGTCCCGTGTAATTCCCTCATAGGCTTCATGCTCATCAAAAAGAAGAAGCCGGTCCATGTCGAAATTGCGGATGTTGTCGGTCAGCTCGCTCCCGTCCGGAAGGCGGGTATCGGAATAGATGCTGCTCATGAACTTGTAGTCCGGATACGGATAATAGAACGAGTATTCATTCATGCCGCAGCCGCGCAGGATTTTTTCGAGTGCGGGTCTTGAAAACGTCGTCGCAGGGTGCTCTCCCGGATAGTTCTCAATCCCGTCAAAATAACGCGCGGAATGATCCTCTTTACAGCCCGCAAAATATTTCAGTCCCAGCCGGTTCTCGATCGCGATCACAATGCGGCCGGCCGGCGTTTTCCGAAGGTGTGCGGAAATGCGGCGGAGCTCCTCGCGGAACGGGTCCTCCGCCTTGATATAACTGCCAGCGTACTCGAATACGCCGATCAGAAAGATATAGTCATAATCGCAGGGAAGGTGCGGTTCGATATCTTCGAAATTACCGACCATGATCTTTACGTTCCCGCAGTCTTTGTGGCGGTACGCGTTGATCATGGAGCGTTTCCTTGAAAGCTCCACGCAGGTCACCTGCGCGCACTTCTTCGCGAGAACACCGGTGATGGCACCGGGGCCCGCGCCGATCTCGAGAACCTTTTCGTTTCCGGTAAACGGAATCCAATCCACGATATTACCGCGGATCGAAGAAAGGTGATACAGCACCGGCCAGCTCTTCTTCTCCCGGATGATTTTCTCGAAGCACTCTGCGGGATTGTTCTGCACGATCTCTAAAATTTCGTCCTCGACCGCGCCGTCGCAGTAATAATCCTCGCCGGGATAATAAGTGTAATCGAGCGTCACCTGTCCGATTTTTTCAGTTCTGCTGCCTGCTTCCTGCATCTTCAATGGTCACCTTTGAATTCATGTCGTAGTAGCCGACCGTGTTCTTTCCCGATACCACGGTCATGTTCATGACATCATAAAGCCTGTGATAAACCGTGAAATTCTCGCCTTCATAACCGGTCACGCCGAACGAAATCAGGTACTCCCCTCCCTGCAGATCGACTTTCTGCCGGAAGGAAATAATTTTGACGTCGCCCTTGGAAACCGGCTCCAGAAACGCCTTCTCGAACATGGTGTTGGTTCCGGTGATCTCGACGCCGTATTTGTTCTTGATTGTGAAAGCGAAGATCGGCGCCTTTACGTCCTCGTTGAAACGCACCTTCATCCGGAACGTACACCCGGCGCCCTTCATGATCGTCGAGTTCGGGTTCCCCTGGTCGTCCAGAATCGTGTAATCGACAATCGCTGCCTTCAGGGACCCGTACTCAAGCGTTTCCTTGTTGACCGGCGCCTTGTTCACGCGCTCCGGTACCTTCGCGGTTCCCTTCTTCGCGTCCGGGTCGTACTGGCCGACCAACACCTGCTTGTAGATGTCGATCATTTCCTTCGGATCGCCTTCTCCGAGCTTGTGTCCCTGATTTAAAAGGACTACGCGGTCGCAGTATTTGCTGATGCTCGAGAGGTCGTGGGAGACGAACAGGACTGTTTTGCCCTGCTCTTTGAACTCTTCAAATTTGTGAAAACATTTCGCCTGAAAAAAGACATCCCCGACCGCAAGTGCTTCATCCACGATCAGAATTTCCGGATCGATGTTGATCGCGACCGCGAACGCGAGGCGCATGAACATACCGGAGGAATACATTTTGACCGGCTGATAGATGTACTCGCCGATGTCCGCGAACGAAAGAATCGAATCCATCCGGGCTTCAATTTCCTTCTCGGTAAAGCCGATCATCGTACCATTGAGATAGATGTTTTCAATGCCGTTGTACTCCATGTTGAAGCCGGCGCCCAGTTCCAGAAGCGCGGATATGCGCCCGTTCACCTTGACCTCTCCGGAAGTCGGCGTCAAGACGCCCGTGATGATCTTCAGGATTGTCGATTTTCCGGAGCCGTTCGTCCCGATGATGCCGACGGTCTCGCCTTTGTAAATCGTCATGTCGACATCGTCGAGCGCCATATGTTCGGTGTAACGCGGCTTCCTCGAAAGGCCGAGCGCGTCGATAACGCGGTCTCTGTTATGCGCGTACAGTTTATATTTCTTTTTCAGATGCGATACCTGTATCGCGATTTTCCGATCCTGCATAGATTTACATTACATCCGCGAACTGCGGCTTGAGTTTCTTGAAGATCAGCGACGAGATTACAAAAAGCAGCGATGTCGCGATCCAGAAATAGGTGCTGGAATAAAAGTGCGTGAAGAACCACTCGTGGCCGTACACCGACATGCGGTAGCCTTCCACGATATAGGTCATCGGATTCAGCTTGATGATCCACTTCACTTTGTCGGGAACCATGTTGATGTTCCAGAGAATGGGTGTCGCCCACATGCCGACCTGCATGACGATTCCAACGATCTGCTGCAGATCCCGGAAAAACACTACGATCGAGCACGTCGCATAGGACAGACCCAGAATCAGAATGTACTCGCAGAACGAATAATACAGCAGCTGCAGCCAGTATACACTCGGCGGATAACCGTAGAACCAGGCGATCAGAAGCAGCACCGCTGTGAAGCCGACATGCACGAACATTGCCGCCGTGATCTTGATGATCGGCAGCACACTGATTTTGAACAGCACTTTTTTGACGAGGTAATTGTATTCGAGAAGCGAGGTCATCCCGCCCGTCACCGCGTCGGAGAAGAAGAACCACGGAACAAGGCCGGCTGTTAAAAACAGAACATACGGCACCTCGATCCCCGCGGAGGTCCTCTGCGGTCCGGAGCCGAAAATCCTGTCAAAGACGACCCAGTACATGATGACCGTCACGACCGGCGGCACCATCGCCCAGATTGTGCCAAGATACGAACCCGCGTAACGTTTCCTGAAGTCATTGCGCGAAAGGCGCCAGATCAGCCGGCGGTTCTGGTAAAGCTCCTGCGGCAGCTGCGTGATTTTGTCGTACAGAGCCGTAAACAGCACCGTACCAAGGCCGAGGAGCAGACTTCCCGAAATCTTCTTGAGGCGCGCCGTATCCGGATCTTCCAGCGGATTGTCGTGGAGAATGAGGATGCAGAACAGCACCGCGGCGGCCAGCCAGACGAGCAGAAGGATTATTCTTTTCCTGTTTCGTAATTTATTATCCATATGTGCGTCCGCGTCCCGCAGGATCACAGATTTCTTTCCTTCCTGTACTGCGCGATGCCGGCCCACTTCTGGTCCTTGCCGGAAAGCGTAAGAGGCGTTCCGTCTTCGAGCGCGTAGCCTGCGGCGCAAGGGGTTCCGTCATAGGATCCTGTAACCTGCGGCCATTTGATGCCGATGCCGGGATCGTTCCACGCGATGCCGGCTTCATCATTCGGGTGCCAGAAATCATCCACCTTATAGCAGAACTCCGCCTCGTCCGACAAAACAAGAAAGCCGTGGGCGAAATTCTTCGGGATAAAGAACTGTTTCTTATTCTCCGCGCTGAGGACAACGCCGAACCACTTGCCGAACGTTTCCGAGCCGGGGCGCAGATCCACCGCCACATCAAAGACAGTTCCGTTTACAACGCGGACAAGCTTGGACTGGGCGTACTGAATCTGGAAATGAAGACCGCGGAGTACTCCCTTTTTGGAAGACGACTGGTTGTCCTGCACGAACTCGCAGTCGATGCCGGCTTCCACAAAATCCTTTTTCTGATACGTCTCCATAAAATATCCGCGGTCATCTCCATGAACAGAAGGCGTAATTACCTTGAGTCCCTTGATGCCGCCGCAGTCATTTTCCACACTGATCTGTCCCATAATATACCGTTACTCCTTCAATCTTTCCTAAAGTCCGTTTCCAGCGCGCGTCTGTCCTGCCCGCCGTGTCAGCTGCGGCAAAGTCCGCGCCGGCAGGCCCGCTTCAAAGCCCGTTCGCGATGTCGCACAGATACCTGCCGTAATTTGTCTTCATGAGCGGCTGCGCCAGCTTCAGCAGCTGCTCTCTGCCTATGAAGCCGCGCTTGTACGCGATCTCCTCGATGCAGGAAATATACAGTCCCTGGCGTTTCTGGAAGGCCGCGACAAAGTCCGCCGCGTCCAGAAGCTGGTCATGCGTACCGGTATCCAGCCACGCGAAGCCTCTTCCAAGCGTCTCCACGCGCAGCGTCCCGCGCCTTAAATACTCGTTGTTGATGCTCGTGATCTCAATTTCGCCGCGGGCCGAAGGCTTCACGTTCTTTGCGATTTCCACGACATCATTGTCATAGAAGTACAGCCCCGGGACCGCGTAATTGGACTTCGGATGCTCGGGCTTTTCCTCGATCGAAACCGCCTTGCCGTCCTTGTCAAATTCGACGACGCCATACGCTTTCGGATCGCGGACATAGTAGCCGAAGATCGTCGCTCCGCCGTCCCTCGATACGCGCTCATTTGTATGCAGAAGGACTCTCGAAAAGCTCTGCCCGTAGAAAATGTTGTCTCCAAGAACCAGCGCGCACGCGTCATCTCCGATGAAGTCCGCGCCGATGATGAACGCCTCTGCAAGGCCGTTGGGCTTTTCCTGCACTTTGTAGGAAAAAGACATGCCAAGCTGAGAGCCGTCACCTAGAAGATCTTCGAAAACCGGCAGATCTCTCGGCGTCGAAATAATCAGCACTTCACGGATTCCCGCGAGCATCAGCGTGGAAAGCGGATAATAGATCATCGGCTTGTCATACACCGGCATGATCTGCTTGGAGATTGCCTTCGTCAGAGGATATAGTCTTGTGCCGGAACCGCCGGCAAGAATTATGCCTTTCATGGATTACCCGATCACCTTTCTGTCGCCGTACATCTTTTCATAATACTGCTGATAATTTCCGGACGTTATGTGCTCCATCCAGTCCATGTGGTCAAAATACCACTTGATCGTCATCCGGATGCCTTCCCGGAACATGGTCTCCGGCAGCCATCCCAGCTCCTTATGAATCTTGTCCGGCGCGATCGCGTATCTTCTGTCGTGGCCTTTTCTGTCTTCAACATACTCGATGAGATCTTCGGAAACATTCGCCTTCCTCGGATCGTCATCGGACAGCTCCTCGCGCAGCACTTCGATGATGGTTTTTACGATCTCAATATTCTGCTTCTCGTTGTGTCCGCCGACATTGTAGGTCTCGCCGCTGATGCCCTTCTCGGATACCAGATCAATTGCCTTGCAGTGGTCCTCGACATACAGCCAGTCGCGGACGTTCCTGCCGTCGCCGTAAACCGGAAGCTTCCTGCCCGCCAGCGCGTTGTTAATCATCAGAGGAATCAGCTTTTCCGGGAACTGGTAAGGGCCGTAATTGTTCGAGCAGTTCGTGATATTCATCGGGAAGCCGTAGGTATCATGATACGCCTTGACCAGCATGTCCGAGGACGCCTTGGAAGCGCTGTAGGGACTGTGCGGCTGATAGGGCGTCGTCTCATAGAAGTACGCGTCCGGATCCTCCGGCAGAGAACCGTAAACCTCGTCTGTCGAAACATGGCAGAACTTCTTGCCCTCGCGGAACGAGCCGCCTGGCAGCTCCCAGGCTTCCTTCGCGCAGTTGAGCATGTTCGCGGTGCCGAGAACATTCGTCTTTACAAAAAGCTCCGGCTCCCTGATCGAACGGTCGACATGGGACTCGGCCGCGAAGTGGATGACTCTGTCAACGTCATAGTCATGAAAAACAGCCCGGATCGCATCCTTGTCACAGATGTCCGCCTTCACAAAGTGGTAATTCGGAAGGTTCTCCACGTCCTTCAGGTTCTCCAGATTACCGGCATACGTCAGCTTGTCGACGTTGATGATTTCAATCGAGTCCCCGTATTTGCCCAGCATATAGTGAATAAAGTTGGAGCCGATGAAACCGGCGCCGCCTGTAACCAGATATGTTTTCATTTAATCAGAATTCCTCCTGTGTTTGATCAAAAGCCGCAAAAAGCCGTATACAGTATAGCATATCCCGAGGTTCAGTACGCACGGTAAAACATATTCATGTCGACGTTCCCTTTAATGCCGCTGATCCGGCCGCTCGAGCTGTACTGCCATATATCATAGCGGCTTGCGGTATAGGTCGGCTTCGCGGCGTACTGCGCAAGCCAGATATGATACCCTGTCAGTGCAGCAACGTTGATATTGTGCGTAAACCACGACTTGTTCGCGTAAACGCCGGCCTTGTAGCCAGAGTTTTCAACCGTTCTGCAGAAGGCCGCGATATTCGCGGTTCTCTGGGCGACGCTGACGCGGTCGCCTCTTCCGCCCGACCCTTCGACATCAATGAAAATCGGGAGGCTGACATGATAGCCGGATGCCAGCTGCACGGCCATGGAAGCCTCTTCCACAGCTTCCGCCTCATTCGTCGCCTGCGAGAAGATATAAATGCCGACGCGGATGCCTGCCGCGGTAGCGCCGGAAGCATTTCTCGAAAACGCGGAGTCACGGATCAGCGCGCCGGTCGAAGAGCCCCGGTATCCCGCGCGGATAATCGCGTAAGAGACGCCCGAGCGCGCGACCTGGCTCCAGTCGATCTGACCGTTCCACGTGGAAACATCGATGCCGAGCCGGCTGTCGCTGCCGTTTAAAACGCCTTCTGCATTGAACGTATAGGAAACACCCTGAATAATCTGTGTCCCTGTGACGGGCTTTCCTGTTTTATCGAAGAAATAAGTGAGCCCGTCCAGCGTCTGCCAGCCGGTATAACGGTATCTCTTCGCCACCTTGCCCTTGCGGTAAAAGACATCGTATTTGCTGTAGTCGGCTGTCGTCGCTTCACGGTACGAATCACCGTCTTTGACGTAGAGCTGATTTCCGTCCTTGTCTTTGAGGGGCAGCACTGCTCCTTCCGTGACTTTGACCTGCACATCCGCCCGGACATTCGCGTCCGCGCGAAGCTCTGCCGTCACAGTTGTCGTACCTTTCGCCTTTGCGGTGATGACACCGCTTTCAGAAACGGAAGCAATCTTTTCATCCGCGCTCTGAAAGAGGACAAGTCCCGCATCGTTTGAAGTCTTCCCGTCTTCTCCCCTGACCGTAACCGAAAGCTGCTGCGTCCTGCCGGCAGCAAGTGTTATGGAAGAAGGGGAAAGCTGAACGGAAGCCTTCGTTTTCTTCTCTGTGACCGTGACCTTGATGGTGCCTGTCAGCGTTTTCGGATCAGCGTCCGGATCGGCAAGGCTCGCAGTCACCACGATTTCCGCAGTCCCTGACTTAATGCCCGTGACCGTGATCCGCTTGCCTTTCTCGGAACTGATCTGCGCAATCGAAGCATCCGGTCTGCTCCAGGCAAACTGCGTAGCGTACGGCTCGTTTACCGCGGCCGTAATTTCGGTTTTATCACCGACCGCAATGGTAATCTCCGAAGGAATCGTCAGCTTGTAATCTTTCTTCGGCTTGTCCTTTCCGTCTCCGGAATTGTCTTTTGCGGAGGACGCTTCGGTGCTGCCTGTCTGTCCCGTCTGTGTGCCTGCCGTGCTGCCGGCACCGCCGCTTTCGCTGCTGCCCGAAGTCCCGCTCCCGGTACTGCCGCCTTCGCTGCTGCCTGCTGTGCCACTCCCGGTACTGCCGCCTTCGCTGCTGCCCGCCGGAGCGCTTCCTTCGCTGCCGGATGTTCCCGCAGACGACATGCCTTCTCCGTTATCACTGCTGCCCGCCGCAGTGTTCTCGCTGCTGCCCGAAGTCCCGCTTCCGGCACTGCCGCTTTCGCTGCCGCTGACCGTGCTCTGTGTGTTGTTATCCGCGGTGCCCGCCGCGCCTGCGCTGCCCGTTCCGGCGGCCTCGGAAGTTCCCACCGCGGGAAGCTCCTTCGAAAGCCTGCGGAAATTTCCGCTGATCTTACCTGTAAAAGCCTTGAGGGAAGGGTCCGGCACATCCTTTTTCTGCACTTCCTGATAGCCGTCCTCCGCTGTGACAACACCGGTGCCGTCGTCATCCGTGATTTCGGTCTTCGTGGATTCCACCCATTCGACCGTATCCTGGATCTTACTCTCGACGACCGTATCGTTGCGCGCGGTATCTTCCTTCGCGACGTTGACCTGTGACTCCGACTTGACTTCGTCTGCAACATCGACTTTCTTGTAGGCGATCTTGTCCGTGACTGCAATGGTCTGCGGCTCTTCGGGAATCTTGAACTTCGAATACAGCTTGAAATCTTCCGGCAGCGGATCGGTGTCCGCGATGACCTTTTCCGTATCGAGTAGCTGCTCGAGCGTCACCGTATATTTGCCGTTTTTAATACCGGTCTTGTAAATGATGCCGTCCTGATCGTCATCTTCATACTCTGTCTTTTTGCCGGCTTCGTCCGCGACACTGATCTTGAACGGAACGCCGGAGATCAGAGAGCCGTTGTCGTCCCTGCGGATCTTGACCTTGATATCACTCTGAATGGTGGACAGCGTGAAACTGACGGGAATTGTTCCCGCCTTTGACAGAAGTTCTTCTCTTTCTTTCTGCTGCTGCGCTTCCAGAGCCTTCTGCTCGTCCTTCTGCTGTCTGGCCTTCGCCACCTGTTCGAATTTATCGCCGCCGATCACGCTGATGCCCTCAAGGCTCTGCCCGATTGAGGCATAGGAGGCTGCCGCGGCCGCGATTCTGCGTGTGCCGCTGATCTGAATTCCCAGGTATACGCTGACACCGGCGATTGCCACTGCTGTAAGACCGATTGCCCAGTTCAGTAAAGAGCCGCGGCGCCTGCCCTCTTCCTTCTCCTCCGGTCCTTCGGGCAGCGGATTCTGCTCCTTCGCCGGAGCATTCTCTGTAAGTCCGGCCAGGGGTTGCGTCATATAAGCGTACGCGGCAGGATCTTCCGCATAGTCATCTTCTCCGCCTTCGAATTCACGCGCCCCCTCCGGGGCAGCAAGATCGTCCGCACTGGCAGCGTAATCTTCCGCCGCGGCCCCTTCCTCCGGGACATCGTCGTCCAGAAAAGACTCCTCCTCAAAGGTATCGGAAGATAGTACGTCTGTGTCATCCAGAAAGCCGGTATCCTTTAAAGAAGCTGTATCATCCAGAAAGGTGCCGGTTTCGTCTGCATCCCGCCTGTTCTGTTCTGTCGCCATGAATTCCCCCCGGTAAATTTCTCTGCCGCAAATGCAAAAGGGCGCAGTATGCCCTTCTGTAAAATGAACATAATATACAAATTATACATTTCAGTGCATTCATAAACAAGTATACGGATAACTCTGAAATAGTATCTTAAGCCTTATTGCAATAACCGGGTCCGATGGTATGACAACAATTCTCACAGAAATGAGAAAGTGATAATTAATTACTTGGTATTTAACAGCGCATCTTTTTTGCATTGGAATAATCCATCTGTTATCTTTCTAGATGCCTCCTGCAACGCAGGTACATAAGAAATCAATTCTTCTGGTGTAGCATTTATGAACCCGCTGAAAGAAAGAGCCGCCATGATACTACCCTTATCATCGCGTACCGGTACCGCAACACAACTAAGATTTTCATTCGACTCTCTTAAATCAAGCGCATATCCTTGTTTGCGAACCGCCTTTAATTCTTCTAAATAATCGGATGGATTAGTAATTGTTTCAGCTGTGTATTTCTTCATCGGATATGTTAGAAGAAACTCTCGTAAGAAAATTTCAGGCTGCTCAGACAGTAACACCTTTCCACCCCCGCTAGCGTTGTACGGAAGCACGGTATATAAAGGAGGGACTACATCTACCAATCCGTTTGTTCGTGATTGCTGCAGAATATAGCATTTCTCATTCTCGCGAACACACAGATTCATAGCGCGGTTCGTTTTCTCAGTCATTCTTGTCATAACCAGATTGGCATAATCCTTCATTGCAAGATATAGATTATTATTCTCCAGTACAAAAGAAAGTTTTTCCCCTGCTATGTATCTGCTGTCACTAAGTTGATATACCCATCCATTAATTAATAGCGTTTTTAAAATTCGGTGTGTTGTAGATGGACTTATTCCTTCCTCTTTTGCAATTTCATTAACCCCAAGACACTTATTCCCTTCTCGAAGAAAATCCAGCACTTTCAATGCATAATCAACCATTTTAATTATTTCAGGATTATTAGCATTATTCTCTTTCATTCAACACCTCCTACATATCAATTACAGACTAATTAAAGACGCAATAACCCGGCCCTTCAGGACCAGGTTATTGCATTAATTTTACGATTGTAAGCTATTCTTTTACGGATCCCGCTGTCATTCCTTCCACAAAATACTGCTGTATAGAAGAGAATAGCACCAACACTGGTATAGTAGTTATTGTTCCTAGTGCCATGATTATTCCCCAATCAATATGTGTGGAACTAATATAATTAGCGAGTCCAACAGTCAGTGTTTTCATATCCTCTTGGTTTGTAAGAACACTGGCAAGAAGAAACTCATTCCACGACATAATGAATGCCATAATCCCCGCACTCAGTACTCCCGACTTACAAAGTGGAAAATCGATTACTAAAAATATCTGCCATTCATTGGCTCCATCAATACGAGCAGACTCATCGATAGACTTCGGAAGCTTTTGAAAAAAAGATACCATCAACCAGATGGAAAATGGCAATGTAATTGTCAAATGCCCTATAATTACTCCCACATGACTCCCCGAAAGATTTAGCGTTGTCATTATTTTATATAAAGGGAGCATCAGCATTATCGGTGGAACACAATATGCTGCGAGTATACTCGTGAGTAGTACCTTTCTTCCATAAAAGTCAAATCGCGTTAATCCGTAAGCTGAAAGTGATCCAACCATCATATCAACAATCATTACAATTAATGCAATCTTTAAACTGTTCAGGAAGTAATGAATCACATTGTTGTTCTGAAATGCCTGAAAATACCAATCCAAACTCCAATGTTTAGGTAGTATCGAAGGCGGATTCTTAAATAGCTCTGCGGCTGGCTTAAAAGAGCTCAGTGTCATCCAAAGCAGCGGAAAACTGACAACAATAATCAATATAACGATCAAACAACCGGTTATAATATTTGTTACATGCCTAGCCTTTGAAATACTACTAGGCTTGTCCAGTTCCGGAGCTTGATTTTGAAATTGAAGCATTCGTATCACACTCCTTTTAATTGTCAATCACGCCAGACTTTTTAATATAAAAAATGACGCACACTAGCATTAAAGCTCCTAGTATCATAGAAAGTGCTGCCGCATAGCCAATTCGATAAGATCCAAACGAAGCCTGATATATTAGAATTGGTAGTGTTGTAGTGGCACCTGCCGGTCCTCCGCCTGTAACCATATATATCAAATCGTAATAAGTTGCAGTCCATATTGTGCGTAAAACAATAAGAACGACCGTAGTACTGTGAAGCTGAGGCATGGTAACATAACGGAATAACTGATGATTTCCCGCTCCATCTACTTTTGCAGCATCATACAACTCCCTATTGATTCCCTTGATTGCAGCCCAGTATATCAACATCGGAAATGGAAAAGATCTCCAAATATTTAGAATAATAACAGACGCCATTGCTGAAGCAGGTATAGCAAGAAGAGATTGTCTGTTTTGCAATAATTTTGCTTGTTGCAGCCAATAGCTTATAATTCCATAATCACTGTTCATCGTCCATTTCGTCACCAATGCGAGTGTTATGGCTGGAACGACATACGGAATCAAAAGGAAACTTCTAAGTAATGTCCCCCCTTTCATAGGTTTTGAAATTAGCAGTGCTATTCCCAAGCCCAGAACTATCTGTCCTAATACAGACCAAAATGTCCATACACATGTATTCCAAAAATATTTACCAAATAATCTATTGGTAAACATCTTTTCATAGTTTTGTAAGCCAATAAAACGATAAGTGTTTTTTGTTAATATACTATTTGTGAAGCTTAACCATACATTGTAAGCAACCGGATATATCACAAACAATACAATAAAGATGATAGCTGGGAGGACAAACAAGAAGCCAATCATGTTGTGCTTCTTATTTGTAGTAAATTTTTGTCCAACATGATTATCTATCATTTTGCCTTCTTTCATAATTATCAAGTCCAACGCATCACGAATACTATTCGTCAGCCAATATTTCCGCTTGCGACTGAAGGTCATCATTTATCAAATCATAAGCTTCTTCGGCCGAATAAGTACCATTACATGCGCCTTGCAATGCCTCACCAAAAATTGTTGTACTTTCGATATACGCCGACATCGCTGAAAGCCCATGCTCCATGCCATACCAGTACCATTTACTTGTTTCAAATGCATTAAAAATAGTTTCAACTTCTTCTTGGAAATCAGCAACGCTTGGATCTTCTTTGTATATATCAAATGCCGGCTTATAAGAAGGAAAAGCAAACATTGGACGGGATAATGCCCTTTCTGCAGCCCTATTTGGCGTGTATAAAGCTTTTAAGAAATCTAAAACTAGCTGTTTCCTAGCATCATCCTTTTGATTGCTTGCAACAAAACAATATCCTGATCCAAAGGAAGATGTTGCTTGCCCATCCGGCCCCGGCATATCAAAACAGCCCATATTGGATACCATGTCAGGATTATTAGTTTGTGCATTTCCTATGACTGCTCCCATATCGAAGGTCATTGCTACCGATCCTTCTACAAACGCATTACGGTAATCACCCCACGACCATGCTAATGATCCAGCAGGAGAGACTTCATTATACAGATTCATCAAATACTGAATAACCTTGACGGCTTTGTCCTTTTCTTTATCAAAGCAGTATTCACCTGTATTAGGATCCATGAAGTATATACCAGATGTACACATAAGCTCATATAATGTCTGCGCCGCTACCTGAACCCCATCCAATGGAACTGAAAAACCGGATACGCTATCTGTAGTCACTGCCTTAGCCGTCGTTTCAAATTCGTCCCAATTTGTCGGAATCTTTAAATTTTTATCTGCAAACAGATCTTTTCTGAACCAAACAGATGTATGCATAGCCCAATCAGGCAGCCCATAGACTTTCCCATCTTGTCCGCTAAGAACCGTTAGATAGGCATCTGAAAAATCACTCCTCCCAATTTCATTTATAACATTATCTAATGGCATAATACTATCTGATGCATAGAGATAAGCGGTTCCTCCAAAATTTGTATGCATAATATCGGGAACATCACCAGAGGAAGCGGCTGTTGCCAGCTTTTGATACATTTCATTAAATGCCACCTTCTCGACTGTTACGGTGATCCCCATTTCATTTGCTAATTCCGAGAACTGTTTCTGTAGGACTTCGTACTGTGCGTCTGCTGTAAGATTGGTCCAGATTACTAAACTTTGTCCACTATAGTCTGTTTTATTTGATGACGATTCTCCTACTGTTCCAGATTCATCGGAATAAGCTTCTGAATCAGAGTTATCTGCATTCTCCGATAACTCTGATACATTAGAACCACCTGTTTTTGATACTGTTTGTCCTGAATTGCTATTAGAACCACAAGCAACTAGCGAGCAGGTCATCGCTATGCTGACTAATATGGATATACCCCTACTATATTTACCCATAATGTCCTCCTAATACACATTATTTTTGCAAGCTGTACTACTTTCCCCAATCTCCCCTAGATCAGAGAATTACTCCGTTTTCTTTTAACACGTTTTGCAACTCTTCAATGTTTACATCTCTTACACTTACGCCTTCTTTCAAGGCCAAAGCAGCTGCTGTACCGGCAGCCTCTCCCATCACCATACATTGAGGCATGCAGCGTATGCAGTTTGCAACTTCAATTTCATATGAAGCGCATCGACCAGCAACCAGAAGATTGTCCATTCCTTTAACCACCATACAACGATACGGTATTGTCATCGACTTCCCCGCTGGAAGATCATAAACCCGCATAGTTTCTCCATCCGGGTCATGTGTGCCAGCAGGCATCGCTCCTCGCCCTATGCTGTCAGGAAAATCTCTGGCCTCAAGGAAATCTTGAAATGTTACTTCATAATCACAAATTACTCTTCTACTCTCACGTACTCCTAGCATAGCCGAAATAGCAGTAAGATATGCCTGTTCAAATCCGGGTATATACTTTTTCATCGCCCAAACAACATCATATAAACGATCCTGTGAAAATCGTTCTTGCTTTGTTCTGATGTCAAATCCATCTGTGCTATGTGACTCAATAGCCCCAGAGCAGTTTATTGTCATTTCGCCAGGATTGGGGGTAGAAGTAAAAATGCCTAGCCAATGTCTCAAGTATTCTTTCTCCTTGGGTAGCTTCACGTCTTTAAGTTCATCTTTCAATCCAAAATGCATTAACCCAGGGAAAGTTTTAAAATCATGCCATGCCGGTGGCATCATTGCATCCATAACCGGAGGGTTGTCTTTGTAATACTGTTTAACCTTCTCAAAGTCTACGCCTGCCACTTTTCCCATAAGAGTCATGGGCTGTATATCTTTCTTTTCACGTAATTCATAATCAGCTCCAGCTCTATAACAAACAGCGGCATCTCCAGTGGAATCAATCACTATCTTTCCAACAACTTTCATATCCTGCATCTCTGACTGGATTATGAGACCTTTAACTTCTTTTCCTTCTACAATCACACCATTTATAATGGTGTTCAGGTAAACAGTCAGATTTTTTTCTTTTGCTGCAAGATCGTCAAGTACTACTTTTGCAATTTCGGTATCATATAAATAACAAACATCTGTGTCCGGATTTTCGTCAACAATGGCATCATGATCCTTCAAGATATTCCGCAGTTTCCATGCCATCCCCCCGACAATTCGCTTGTCTTTGTCGCTAAATCCAACCCATGCCCCTTGCATTCCGGCAGTAAACTGCCCGCCAAGGCACCGATTCTTATCAATGATTAACGTCTTTGCTCCTTGACGAGCAGCTGAAATGCCGGCGATAACTCCAGCTGTACCACCACCTGCAATGATGACGTCAAATGCTTCCTCTCTCATATACTACACTCCTCTATAAACAGTGGATGTCTCCAGCCAGCATCACAAAGAAATCTGTATATTATTTCATGTGATGCTGGACAATATGAATCTTCAATCAATATATCTGAAATGACGAAGAACAGCTTTGAGTCTCTCTTCATCTTCCTTCGGAAGTTCATCAATCACCGGCTTACGGCAATATCCAGCATTGATACCTCTGAGACGAAGTCCTTCCTTAATTATTTGCAGCCAAAGGATATCTCCCTGAGAATTTGGCTCTATAAAAAGCGGGATGTATGGCCAAATCAATTCTTCTACAGCCTTCATCGCCTCAGTTGTTTTTTTAGCAGCGGCAAGATTGTAAACAGTACTATTCTGCTCGGGGAACAAGTTACCTGTACCTACAACCCAACCATCGCTCCATGTTGACTGTGTTTCCACTGAGCAGACATCAAACCCATAAAGAATTGAGAAGTTATCATCCGTCAGCCTGCGAAGATTCTGCTGCCGGAACACATCCGCCTGCCTTTCCTTGATTGCGTCAATACACCCTTCATTGTAAAGTTTTGCAATAAACATATCTGAAAGCAGAACTGTGGAATAATAGGGATTATGATATAACATAACAGGAATACTTATGGCACTATGAATCGTTTTGTAATGTAAATACAGCTCTTCCTCATTTGGCCCCATATACCAAGGCGTTACCGCCATGATTCCATCCGCATCATCTAATTCGGCCGATTTTGACATTTCAACTGCATCACAAGTACGATAAGCGCCTGTAGAAGCGACCGCTTTGATTCCATAATTATGTGCTGCCTTAATGTAGGCTTTATTTACAGCTTTTTGCTCCTCCTTAGTTAACGCAATCATTTCTCCTGTCGAGCCTGATGGAATAATACCTGTCACACCATTTTCAGCAAGAAATTTGGTGATCTCATTAATAGCTTCAAAATCAATAGATTCATCCTTATTAAAAGGAGTGATAACTGGAATATAGATACCTGTAATCTTTGTCCTTGCCATTTTTGTAACCCCGTTTTCTCTTCTTACTTTTGATCATGTTCATATCCAATCCAATTTACTGGCCGTGTAAATTGAAATTCCATGAATATATAATTAATTGGAATAGCTATTCCAATATCATATTATGTTTATTTTGCACTATTGTCAACATATTTATCTTAATTATTTATGCTATTTATATATTTTGAAATATCTATTCCAATACATAGCTCTTGTTCTAATCTATTAACTAAAATAAGAAGGATCGGCGCAAAATTAATATATCCATTGACATATCCTTTGTACATTTGCACACCAATGCCAAATCTGTGTAGCAAGATGATCATTCTGCAAAAGCATTGTTAAAAGAATATCCTTGCATTTGCTGATCAGTAAAATCAAAAGAAGAAGCTCTATTACTAATCATGAATATTCATGAAATGCACGTTTCTTTAAGAATCAAATAGCTCAAGTAAACTCCCTACTCATGGGTGAAACGTTTGCCGGCGTGGATTTTTGCCCTGTTCTATTGTATTATATTGGGAATCACGTACTTTATTCGGAAATTTCTGACACAGAGAGGATACGGATGGATAATAGAAAAAGGCAGGACGAAGGTTCTTCCGGACTGGAAATATATTCACTGGAGGACCTTCTTTCGGAGCCGCAGGAAACTCCGGACGCGGCTTCTTCGAGAGCGGACGCTTCGAAGAGCAGTGGCACCGGTGACAGCGCGGACAGTGTTCACGTCGCGGACAGCGCGCACGATATACAGGACGCGGAGCATACAACGCTCGACGAAGACATCATTGGCGCAGTGCGGAAGGCAAGAACCTCCGGCATTTCCCGGGATGAATTTAACGTGACGACAGATACTTCTCCTGTTCCCGTCATTGTCGGCACATCGCTTGTCGAAGAGGAAGACAAGGCCGGCAGAACAGGCAGGGACGACTCTCCGGTCTCCGACGCCGGAGCGCGCCGGTCTCCGGCAGGCTCTGACGTCAGGGAACCGGACGCAGATAAGCCGTATGCGGATAACCCGGACGCGGACGGGCCGGGAGGAAGAAGGCAGCGCCCGCGCGTCAACCTGCACGTTCTGCTGGCTATTGTCATCGTCGCTGTCGCGGCAGCCGCCGGCATCCGCTTCTATGTCTGGAGCCGCGGCGACAATTCCCTGCTGCCAACGACCTCGCAGAAGGAAAAGTATCTGGTCGAGGTCAACGACAACATGGTTCTTCTGCCGGAGGGCAAGCTGAAAGGGCATGAAGACGACGGCGTAACAACGATTCTCGCTCTTGGCAACGCGCCGTTCTCGGACGACACCGGCAAGTCCGGTCTCGCGGGGCAGATCGCCTCGCTTGGAAACGCGACCGTCATCAACGCGGCGTTCCCCGGCTCCGAAGTCACCTGTCAGAACGCAAGCTACAAGACCGATTCGCAGGAGGATATGGATGACATTTTCAATCTGTTTTACGTCTCCTACGCGATTTCCCTGCAGGATTACAGCTCTTTGGAAAATGTCGCGAAATTCCACGCGGATGAGCCGCAGTACGCTGCCGCGATAGAGAACCTGAAGAATACGGACATGAACAAAGTCGACGTCATCGCCATCATGTATGACGCGAGTGACTACCAGAACAGGCGCCCGGTCTACAACGAAGGCAACCAAGACGAGCTTGTCACCTATGTCGGGTCGCTGCGCAGCTCGTTCAAACTGCTGCAGGAGAAGTATCCGTGGGTGCGGATTGTTTTTATGTCGCCCACGTACATGCTGCACAAAGAGGAGAACGGGACAAGCGAGGACGGCCGCACGACCGACCTTGGCAACGGAACGCTCATCCAGTACTGGCAGTTCGCCTATGACACCTGCGGCGACTGCAGCGTCTCCTTCCTCGACAATTACTACGGTTCGGTCAACGACAGCAATTACAGAAAGTATCTGAAGGATTCCATCCATCTGAACAAAAAGGGATTCACGAAGATCGCGGACCATTTCGTGTATAAGGTCCTGCAAAACAAATACGACGAATACGACGCCGGAAGTCTGATGGTCAGCGGCAGCTGAAGTTCCCGGCAGCGAAAGGATAAACATTATGAAAGTCATCGACATTCTGAACCGGCACGAAGTTACGATTTCGTTTGAAGTCTTTCCGCCCAAAACAGACGACAGGTACGCGCAGGTCGAGGAAGCCGCGCGTAAAATCGCGGCGCTCTCCCCTGCCTTCATGAGCGTGACTTACGGTGCCGGTGGCGGAACGAGCGCAAACACGGCCGCGATCGCTGCGGATCTGCAGAATAAATACGGAACCACCGTGCTCGCCCATCTGACCTGCGTCTCTTCCACGCGCGCCCATGTGGCGAAAATGATCCGCATCTACAGGGAAAAAGGCATTGAGAATATCATGGCTCTGCGCGGGGATATTCCGAAGGAGGGCCGCTCGGTGTTCGATTATGATCACGCTTCCCAGCTGATCTATGACATCAAGTCGCACGATTCCTCTTTCTGCATCGGCGGCGCCTGCTATCCGGAGGGACATATCGAATGCGAAAGCCCGTCCGAGGACATTTTGCACCTCAAGGAAAAGGTGGACGCGGGCGTTGACTTTTTAACGACGCAGATGTTTTTCGACAATAATACGCTCTACAACTTCCTCTACCGCATCCGCGAGAAGGGCATCGAGGTTCCTGTGCTGCCCGGCATCATGCCGATCACGAACAAACGCCAGGTTGCGCGCAGTGTTTCCCTCTCCGGAGCCACAATTCCGCAGCGTTTCCGGATGATGGTTGACCGGTTTGGGGACGATCCCGCCAAAATGAAGCAGGCCGGCATCATCTACGCGACCGAACAGATCATCGACCTGATTTCGAACGGTGTGACGCACATCCACGTGTACTCGATGAACAAGCCCGAAATTGCGGCAGGCATTATGAACAGCCTTTCGGAGATTCTCCGATGACACAGATTCCAAGAAAAGAAATCTACCGCTACCTCGGCTACCGGGGCATCGCGCCTTCGGAGGAAGTTGCAGGAAGGATCGAGGTATGCGTTTCCAGGCTCCTGTCTGTTTCGTCGCCGCGGAGCGTTTACCGGTACTTTCCGCTCTCCTTTCCCGCGGAAGACGAGATTCTCGCGGGAGAAGTCCTTCTGCGCTCCGCGAACCTTTCCAAAAATGTCCGGGGCTGCAGCGAGCTCTGCATGATGGCGGTAACGATCGGACAGGGCGTCGATCTTTTAATCCGAAGAAGTGAAATTACTTCGATGCTCGACGCCGCGATTTATCAGGCGGCCGGCGCGGCTTATGTCGAAGCGGTCTGTGATGAAGTGAACCTGAAAATCAAGGAGGAGGCGGCGGCGAGGGGACTGTTTTGCAGGCCGCGGTTTTCTCCCGGTTACGGAGACCTCTCCCTCCAATATCAAAAAGATCTCTTCCGAGTTCTGGACATCACAAGGAATATCGCCGTCAGTCTCTCGGACAGCTGCCTGATGACGCCGAGCAAATCCGTGACAGCGCTCGTCGGGCTTTCCCGCACAGAGAAAAACTGCAGCCTGCAGGGGTGTGAAGCATGCACCTCCTCCGCAGACTGTCCGTACCGCAGGGACTCCTGACGGCATTTCATGTAAAAGAAAGCAGGTCAATCAAATGCGCGATTTCATGCATCTTCTCGGAAAAGAATTTCTGTTCTGTGACGGTGGAACCGGAACTGTTCTGCAGGCCAGAGGTCTTCGCGGCGGCGAGCTGCCAGAGCTGTGGAATCTGACAAGAAAAGAAGACATTCTGGATCTTTACTGCGGGTATCTGAGGGCCGGCTGTGATATTTTCAATACGAATACGTTCGGTGCGAACGCCCTGAAATATCCGGACAATCTGCGTGAAATCGTCGAAAGCGCCGTGGACCTCGCGAAAGAGGCCCGCCTTCGCACCGGCAGGAAAGACGCCGCGATCGCACTCGACATCGGCCCCAGCGGAAAGCTGCTGGAGCCGCTCGGAGATCTTTCCTTCGACCGCGCTGTCAGCCTTTTCGGCGAAGTCGTCCGCATCGGCGCGGCGCGCGGAGCCGATCTTGTTCTGATCGAAACAATGAATGACACCTATGAGGCGAAGGCCGCCGTTCTTGCCGCAAAGGAAAACTGCGATCTGCCGGTCTTTGTGACAACGACCTACGACGCGAACGGGCAGCTCCTGACCGGCGCTCCTGTAGAAGCGGTCGTCTCCATGCTGGAGGGTCTTCGCGTCGACGCGCTCGGCGTCAACTGCTCGCTGGGGCCCCGCCAGATGCTGCCGATCATCCGTCGCCTTTGCGAATGCTCGCACCTGCCCGTGATTGTCAATCCGAACGCGGGTCTTCCGCGGACCGAAAACGGACAGACGGTCTTCGACGTGGGGCCCGAAGAATTCGCTTCCTGCATGGAAGAAATCGCCGACATGGGCGTCAGCGTCCTCGGCGGCTGCTGCGGCACAACGCCGGAGCACATCCGGCGGCTCATTGAGAAGGTGCGTGCGGGGCATGTTTTGCGGCGGAAAACACTTCCTGCGGCAGGCGACACCTATGTCACTTCATTTTCCCGCGCGGTCCGGATCGGGAAGCGTCCGGTCGTCATCGGCGAAAGGATCAATCCGACCGGCAAAAAGAAATTCAAGCAGGCGCTGCGCGATAACGACATCGGCTATATTCTGAACGAAGGACTGACCGAGGAAGAGCAGCACGCCGACATTCTCGATGTAAATGTGGGCCTGCCGGAAATCGACGAGCCGGCCATGATGAAGACCGTCGTTACAAGACTGCAGGGCGTCACGGGACTGCCGCTCCAGATCGATACGACCGATAAAGACGCGCTCGAACAGGCACTCCGTTACTATAACGGAAAGCCGATGATTAATTCAGTCAACGGAAAGAAGGAGTCCATCGAGACCGTCATGCCGCTCGTACATAAATACGGCGGTGTTCTCGTCGCTCTGGCGCTCGACGAACAGGGCATTCCAGAGACCGCGGACGGCAGAGTCAAGGTCGCGCGCAGAATCTACGAGGCCGCGGATCATTATGGTATTCCGCGCAGAGATATCGTCATTGACGGTCTTGCCATGACGATTTCCTCTGATCCCGGGGGCGCCCTGGTCACGCTCGAAACCCTCCGGCGCGTGCGCGATGAACTTGGCGGACATACGATTCTCGGCGTTTCCAACATTTCCTTTGGTCTGCCTGCACGGGAAGTCGTCAACGCGGCATTTCTGACCATGGCGCTCCAGAGCGGCCTTTCCTGCGCGATCATCAATCCCGGGAACGAACCGGCCATGCGCGCGTTCTACGCGTCCTGCGCGCTTCTTGGCTTCGACGACAACTGCGGCATTTTTATTGAACGATGCGGCAGCTATGTTGCGGAGGCAAAGCGGCTCTCCTGCGGCGCGGGGCAGCCGGCGGCAGCTTCGTCCGGGGCAGCTTCTTCCGATGCCGCAGCCGGCGCCCGTTCCGAAAATGCGTCCCCGGTTAAGCCCGGTGCTTCCTCTGCTCTGTTTAACGCCATCGAACACGGCGTGAAAGAGAGTGCGGCAAAGGCGACCGCGCAGGCACTGGAAACCAGAAAGGGCCTGGACATTATCAACGAAGAACTGATTCCGGCGCTCGATGTCGTCGGCAAAGGGTTCGAGAAAGGCACGGTCTTCCTGCCGCAGCTCCTTTTGAGCGCCGAAGCCGCGAAGGCGGCTTTCGCTGTCATCAAGGAGTCCATGTCCGGCACGCCGCAGAAGAAAAAGGCAAAGGTCATTCTCGCCACAGTCAAGGGCGATATTCATGATATCGGTAAAAACATCGTCAAGGTTATGCTCGAAAACTACGGCTATGATGTGATTGATCTCGGGAAAGATGTGCCGCCGGAAAAGATCGTGGAAACCGCGCTTTCGGAAGACGTGAAGCTGGTCGGGCTTTCCGCTCTTATGACCACGACAGTCGTAAGCATGGAAGAAACGATCCGGCAGCTGCGCGCGGCAAAACCGGACTGCAAGGTCATGGTCGGCGGCGCCGTCATGACGCAGGAATATGCCGACAGGATCGGCGCGGATTTCTATGGGAAGGACGCGATGGCGTCGGTGCGCTATGCGGACAGCCTGTTCGGGGCTGCGCAGTAGCTACGGCGACGCGGGACAGCCCCGGCGACGCGGCACCGGACAGGATGCCGGCGCCAGGTCCGCCGCCCGGGTCTGCAGCGGCCGGTCTGGCCGCCAGTGCCGACAGTTTGGCCGGCACTGCTGATGCTGCTGCCGGCGCGGCGGCGGGCACAGGCGCAGTCCTACTCGGAAAGCTGCAGTGCCTCCTGCCGCAGCGCCTCCTCCTGATTCCCAAGGAGCAGCAGCTTGTTGTACTTGTAATACGCCTCGTTCCCGTTCTCGCTGACAAACTGCAGACTGTAATAGCCGGCCGAAAGCTCGGAAAGAAAGATCACCATCTCCTGCCCTTCGCCGAATGTTCTGCTCATGAACTCAAAGCTGTGTGTCAGGCGGTCACCGGCTTTCGTAATCTCTTCCTGCCTCTGCTTCTCTCTCTTGTCAAAGAGAGCTTTGACAAGCCGGAAATCCGCCCGCGGATCTTCAGCTCTTCCCGCTCTGTCCAGTGTAAGAGCGTTCTCCATCTCCTCCAGCGCCGCAATCATCAGCTTCATCGTCCGGATCTTCCCGCGCTCCAGCATCTTCGTCCTGCTGCCGCGCTCGATCTGTGCCTTCTCATCCGCGACGGCGCCCTGCAGATAAGAGGGCGCATCCGCGCCGCTTTTAAGCGCGCCTGCAAGCCCCTGCAGTTTGCCGACAAGGAGCTTCTGCACCGCAAGCTCTTCCGCGCAGCGGCGGAAATCCGTGTTCAGGCTGTCGATCAGAAGACTGATCAGACTGAGCTTCTCGTCAAACGGCGAGTTCTTGATCTTCTCCGCATTGTCCGGATAATCGCCATTCAGAATATCCGGTATCCTGTACACATTCCGGTACTTGTTATAAAGCTCGTAATAGTCCGCGAAATCGCCCGCAATCTCCGGGTCCTGCAGATACTGGACGATCAGGTTTTTGGAAACGGGGAGGCCTGTTTTCTCGTAAACATGAAGAATCCTTGAAAGATCTTCCCAGCCTCTTGCCGTGACGAAATACCTGTCCTCGATATCCGTGCGTATTCTGTAGAAGTTCTCACGACGGATATCGAGATACGCGATCACACTGCCGTGTACACCTGCCTTGTAAGCGTATTCCTTCCACGCGTCGAAGTCTTCCTCCACATTGATTTTCCGGACTCTGTCGAGCGTTGCAATGTCAAAATCGCGCACGGATTTATTGTACTGCGGCGGATTGCCGGCGGTCACAATGAGGAACCCTTCCGGCAGATGGTGTGTTCCGAACGTCTTGTACTGCAGAAACTGCAGCATCGTCGGCGCGAGCGTCTCCGAGACGCAGTTGATCTCGTCCAGAAACAGGATGCCTTCCTGCACGCCGCTCTGCTCGATCTGGTCATACACGGAAGCAATGATCTCGCTCATTGTGTATTCGGTCACCTTATACGGGCGGCCGCCGTAGCTTTTGTCAGTAATAAACGGCAGACCGATCGCGCTCTGCCGCGTATGATGCGTGATCGTATAAGCGACCAGATTGATCCCGCATTCCTGCGCGACCTGTTCCATGATTGCTGTTTTGCCGATACCGGGCGGTCCGATCAGAAGAATCGGGCGCTGCCGCTCGGTCGGAATCTCATATGCTCCCGTTTCATCCCGCTGCGTGTAGGCGCGTACAGTGTTGATGATTTCCTGCTTTGCCTCTTTAATATTCATCGCTTATCCTCATATATACAGCTTCAGCGCCCAGGAAGGCACTTTTGTGTCATCCAGCTCTTCGTCTTTCCAGAAAACGAACGCGGTGTCATAGTCCGGCTTTTTCTTCGGATAAATGCCGAAGCCGTCGGTAAAATATAACAGGCCGCGAAGACTCTTCAGCACATGGGTTCTGCGCAGCTGCTCCACATATTGAAACGCGGGGCGGAAGTCCGTACCAAAGCCGCCTTTGACCGTGAAATGCTTCGCGTACTCTTCCATCTGACGCGTATCTGTAATCACGACATCATTCTGTACCTGATCGTCGCACTCGATGATATGAATGTTTACTTTCCGGAAGAAAGTCTCTCCGGTGAACAGGATCGACGCCGTTTCATTCAAAAACTCCTGCACCAGCGTATCCTGACAGGACTGCGAGGTATCAATCACAATCGCGAGCTCTTCGATCTTTCTGCTGATCCGGTACTCGTTTTCCTCGATCAGAGGCATGTTCCCGTAAAGCTGCATGCCGTAGTTATAGAAGCCGTAATCGAAGGAATCCATATCGACCGCCGCTTCCTCGCGGAGAACCCGGAAACGCCGGAGGAACTCTCTGTAGTCTGTGCGCTTTCTGTCCTGCAGGGTGAGCGTCCGAAGGAGCGAGCCGGTTTCCCTGCCGGCCTTCTTGCCGATCAGAAGCTGTGCGCGAAGCTTCTTCGCGTTCTTCATCCACTCTTCTTCCCGGACTCTGTGCAGCGCGCCGCCGCGGCCGCCCCGGTCTTCCGGTTTCCTGTCTTTATTTTCCGGTGTGGTTTGTTTTTCCCCATTTCCGCTGCCCGCGCCCTGCGGCTGTGCATTTTCCTGCGGCGCGTTCCGGTCATCATCCTGAAGCCTTGCCCAGAAGCTGTGATCGTCACGGACAAATTCCCGGGCAAGCTGCATTTCATAGACCGGATCGCGCTTCCGGCTCCTGAAATACTGATAGAGCCGCTGCGCTGTCAGGACACCAACTTCCTTCTCGAGCCGGTCGTACACAGACGCGCGGAAATCGGTGATAATGTCATCAATCGCGGCATAGTCCATCGCGAAAGAGTCGATCACCGATTCGGCCGCGATATCGCAGCACAGATTGTAGAGATCCTTGTCCGCGTAATCCTTATAGGCGAACATATGCCGGAACAGGCAGTGCATCAGCATGTGCATGTACGCGCGGGAGAGAGCGCGCGGCCGCTCGATATAGATCTCGCGAAGCCAGTTCGGGTTGTAGCGGATAAACGCCGCATCCGTGCCGACCGAAAAAGTGGAGACATCCATGGTATAAGACAGACTCCCGAGCGCCGGCCCCAGAAAATGCATGGACAGATAGAGCTGCGTGCGCGTATTATTCAGGATTTTTTCGCCCAGAATCCGGAGCGCTTCATGTGTCTTGTTCAAAAGTCAAAGTCTCCCAGCGTCAAAACAGTCCCGCCGCTTCCATATTTCTTCTGCTCTTCCATCAGGACCGCGCAGATTTCGCTCTCCCCCTTCTGCGAAGCAAGCGAAAGAGAAGGCTCCAGTGCCTCTTTTCCGATCAGGCCTTCGGCTGACAGGAAGGAGACCGCCTGAACATCTTCCTGTCCGATCAGAAGTTTTAAAACGCGCTCCGATCTTTCCTTTACAAAATCCCGGTATTGTTTTTCCGCGGCGGCAACGAGGCCCTCCGGGAACATCAGCCGGTCCAGAGAAATCTCGGCCGCACTTGCAAAGTCATAATCGGTCAGCCGCGGGAGAAGCCGGTCGTATTCCGAAAGGTCGATGTTTTTCTTCGTGACGCACTCCCTGTAGGCAATGCCGCTGCCCCAGGTCGAAAAGTGAATCGCCCTTGCCATCGTATCTTCTCTGGCTTCGCTGACATATTCGGGAAAGGTCAGCCGGATTTCCTTTCCGCCAAGAAGCAGCCGGAAGCGCAGCGCCATATCGACGTCGGCGAGCATCTGCTTCATCAGAATGAAATTCTCCCCGCTCCCCTTAATCGTAATCTGCCGCAGTCCCGTGCACTGCCGGATGACACCGTCATAATAATCGTCCGTCGTATCATGGAGAGAAAGCCGCTCCAGGTTTTGGCAGGCGTAGAACGCAAAGGAGCGAAGCGTCTTCACAGACGCGGGCACGATAAGCTCGCGCAGAAAAGACCGCTCCGCGAACGCATGGCTTCCGATGCTTCTGACCGGCAGACCCTCCAGAGAATCCGGCACGCTGACACGGCTCTGCCGGCTCTGAAGGCCTGTGATCTCAATGTATTCCGACCCGTCACGGGCGGTTTGTTTTACGTACGTAAAAGACATTGTGCTATTCTTTGACCTCTTCGGTCGACATATGGATATCCGTATCCTTTTCCTCCGGATTTCTCCAGATCTGATACGCGTCCAGCTCTGAAACCAGCTCGAGTCCTTCGGCGGAAAGATCCCCCTTCACCTGCCGTGACCGGTTGATGACGACATACCGGCAGTTGTACTGCGTAATCGCCTCTGCCAGCTGCTCCGCGTCAATCGGGTCCGACTGCTCCATCGCGGCATACACGGCATTGTAATAGTTCGCGTATGCCGGCATCAGCATTTCCCTGCCGTACGGCATCATGATTCTGGTATCATACTGCCGCACGAACTGCACCAGCTCCGAAGGCATCGCCGCCATCGCGGGCTTCCCGCCGGTGTCATTGGTAATCGTGTTGCACACATCCAGCACCGCCTGCGGAATGTGCAGCCGGTTTTCGGCTTTCACAATATTGCGGTTTTCATAGACATTGCTGCCGCACAGAAAGATCAGAAACGCCATCAGAATCAGCATGCGCCGGAGATGGTCGGCAAATGTGCGCACGGCCGCGTAAACGATGGTCGTCCCCGCAGGCAGCAGCCAGAACAGGCGGTAATACGTATCGGAGCCTTCAATTTTCGAATAGATTCCGTGGACCGGAGGAAGCAGGAAAAGGACACACAGCGCGAGCGGCAGGTAGCCGAACAGGACTCTGTTGCCTCTGTCTGTCTCGTTTTTCAAAAGCAGAACAAAAGCCGCCGCATACAGAAGCAGGATAAATCCCGAGCCTTCATACTGTATAATGATGTTGATTGTTGCCAAAGGATTCATCAGGCACCTCCTCTGAGCACCGGCAGCATCAGAAAGACCAGGAACAGCGAATAGAGGATATTCGGGATGCAGCAAAGCAGAACCCTTCCGAACACCTTCTTCTGCTTCATGAAAATCCGGATGAACAGACTGCCCGCAAGAAGCAGTCCCGTGCAGAGCACCGGTGCAAGCGAGGTGCAGAAGCCCGAGGCAATGTTGACAAGTACCAGCATGATATACGGAAAACGACCATACCCTTCCTCCGCGTATTCCATGCCTTCCGACCTGTGCGCGAGAACGAGCAGCAGCCAGAACAGGGACGGCAGAACCATGTTCGCGAAGACTGTTTTGCCCTGCCAGGTGCGCATCATCAGAAAGGTCTCGGGCGTATAGATCGAGACGTTCCCGAAGATCTGCAGCAGCGCAAAGAGAATCATCATGGCCGGCAGCATCCTGCGCCTGGCGAGCTCCGGTTCCATGACCAGCAGTTCTTTGCTGACGCTGTAAAGACAGATGTCTGCAAAGACAAGAAAAACGAGCGGCAGCATCGTATGCGTAATAATCGTGGGATGCGTTCTGCAGAGCTTCGAGACCGCGGCGATCCACATCGGAATCATCGCCAGAGCGTGGCGCCCGTCCAGCGTCGTCGAAACGCCTGTGTACGGCACATAGTTGTACATTGTGCCGGTCTGGTAGGCCTGCAGCGACTGCGCGACATAATAGGCGTCGTCGCCGTCGTAGGAGGCGCGCGTAAGCGCCATATACAGCTGCACGCCGAGGATGCAAAGGAAGATCAGCCAGAAAAGAAAAGCTTCCTTCTCTCCGACGATCGCCTTTTTGCCCTGCAGTTTTCCCATCCTTGTCAGCAGGATGCGGACTCCCCGGGGCAGGCGGATCCCGCCGCTTTTCGCGCAGCGGACCGCTCCGGCGGCAATGACAGCAAGGCTGAAAAGAAGGTACAGAACAACAAGCAGCTTAAAGTTTCCTGCCCAGGTCAGAAACAGTACCGGAAGCCCTGTCAGCTCAAACAAGGCAAAGCTTGTGAAGTATCCTGCCGGAACCAGCAGATGAAATTCTCTTTTGTCGGCGGGCAGAAAACTGAGCGGCAGCAGTCCTGTCAGAACCGGCAGAACCACTGCGGACACAAGAAAGCCCAGAAATCGGATCAATGTACTCATAAGGCAAGTTTACTTTGCAAAGCGCGTGATACCAGCGGCCGCGGCACAAGTCCGCGCTTCTCTTCAGCGCGCTTCGTATACATAAATGGTATAAGGCGAGGCGTCTTCCATGCTGTATTTACCACGAAGCGAAAGCCCTTTCTCTTCCGCATTCGTAAGCTCCAGTCTCGAGAAAATGTACTTTCCTCCAAGCGCTTTAAAGGCCGCAACATCCATGTCGAGCGGCTCCTTCGTTCTTTCAGGCGTGCGGACCGCTTCCACAGTCACCATGCTGCTTCCTGAATAAAGATAGCAACGCGCGCCCCAGTCGTCGAAATATGCTCTGGAAGCCGGCTGCTTGTCGAGCGCCGGCGCGATGATCTTCCGGAAGCGGTCCTTATAATCCTGCGAATAAAAACCGAGATACCCGTCCAGCGTCGCGATCCCGTTATACTCAAGCGTTGCGGGATGCAGGCCGTAAGCCGCGGACCATTCGCCGTGATAGCCGGTCTCGCGCTTAATTTTCTCAAACAGGTCTTCCGAATAGAACTCACTGTAGGACAGAGACTGGTCGTTCACGCCGCGGAGCCTTGCATTCAGCTGCGCATGTACCGTGTGGTACAGGTCATTGTACGGCACCGGCGTAAGAAGGACGATCAGCACTGAAAGGACCGCAGGCAGATAACTTACACTCCGGAAAAGCCGGCGGCAGACGCGGTCTCCTCTGCCGTTCAGGGCCTTTACCTGTCCTTCGCTGCATCGGCGCGCCGTCCACAGATAAAGCCGGTACAGCGCGATGCAAAACAGACCGTACCACAAAAACGGATTGAAGAAATTGGTCCTGCCGAACTGCCAGCCGGTCAGTGGCGGGATCAGCCTGGAAATCAGATTTCTTACGTCTTCGCTGTAGTAAATCCCGAATACAAAACAGTTAAACACCAGGATCAGCGCGCCCAGATTGAACACATCGTGAAATATCCTGCGGTAATCCTTTCGCAGAATGCATCCCGCATTCAGGATGATAAAATACGTGCAGCAGACCGGCAGCACGAGTTTTGCGTGGACACTGGTGACATGCATCGCGCCGCCTGTCAGGAAGCACTGCTTCATCTGATCCAGAATCTGCGGCCATGTCATCGACGCGATCTTCATTGTCTGCCGGATCGTCGCCTCTTTGGAAAACAGCATCGAGGCAAACAGCCGGTTCTCAAAGAAAACATAGCCTGCGGAAAGCGCGATAATCGAAAAGAACAGTCTGTGGTTAAGGTGCTTTTCCGCTGCAGAGCTCCAGATCCATGCGACGCATAAATACGCGATCAGAAACAGCCCGAAGTAAGAAAAATACGACAGGAACGGATACGCGAAAATGCCCGCAAGATATAAAGCCGCGCGGCTCTTCTTCTGTTCGCGGTGGAAGCGCAGCACGAGCCAGACCAAAAGCGGAATCGAGGCAAAGCTGATCCCGAAAGCCGGAAACAGGCAGAGCGCGCCGTACGCAAAACCGCAAAGGAGCGACAGGTTGACGCAGGCGGTCAGGTGTTTTTTTGCCGCGGCCTTGTCGGGTGCGGCAGCCGGCCCCGCCGCGGACGATGCTCCCGCGGCAGACACGGCGCCTGTCGGGGCCGCCGCAGGTCTTGCATCCGCGGCGCTCGTCGTCGCTGCTCCTGCCGTACCAACCGCGCATGCCGGGGCACCGTGCGCCGCACGCGGGCGGGCGCCGTCCAGAACGCCGTCCTGCCACAGCGGAATGGCGAGCAGGCAGAATGACGTTACCGCGATCGCGATTTTAACAAAATACAGAACAATGTACGCCGTAAACGACGGCAGAAACGCGTACAGGAGCCCTGCCAGCTGCCAGTCGCCCGGCAGGTCGTCCCGCGTTACGCCGTGCAGCATCGGGACCTGTGCGTCCCGCGCAAAGAACGTTCCGGTGTTCTTCATCATCTGATACTGTGCCTGAAAGAGGTCCAGATTGTCGGCAACCGCAATCCTCGCGTTCTCTCCGGTCAGAAGATAGACAAGCGCCGCGAGAACGAAAAACAGACCGATCAGCCACAGCGGCCACAGGTCGGCCGCCTTGAAAGGCTTTTCGCCGGCCCTGCAAGCCGATGCGCCGGCATCACGCGCCGCGCGCCCGGAAGCTGCCGCGCCGGCGTCCTGCGATTCCCAGGCAGAAGCCGCCGCGCCCTGCCGCGCGCCGCCGCGCGTCATTTGCGCTCCTCCGTTTCCTTTAATCCTTCTACATAATCCCTGTGCAGCAGATTTCTCTGCACCTCAAACTCCCGGCGCACGTTTTTCTGCATGTTCGATAAAATCATGCCGGAGAAAAACGACTGAATCGCCGCCATCATGACAAAGCCGCAGACAATGAGCGTCGGAAACTTTGCCACAAGTCCTGTCGTCAGATAATCGCGGAATACCGGGATGAAGAACATAACAGAAATCACCGCCAGAATGGCAGCAAAAAAGCCGAAGAACGCAAACGGCTTGTAATTTCTTGTCAGATTGAAAATCGTACCGAGCACCCGGAAGCCGTCGCCGAAGGTATTGAGCTTGGAAACACTGCCCTCCGGACGGTCGCGGTACCCGATAATAACATTGTCGATCTGCATGTTGTTGCAGACCGCGTGAATCGTCATCTCGGTTTCAATTTCGAAGCCGGTGGAGAGAACCGGGAATGTTTTGACGAAATCATAGCTGAAAGCCCGGTAGCCGGTCATGATATCCTTGATGCTGCTGCCGAACAGCCGGTTGATCGAGGAGCGCACGAGCGAATTGCCGAAGTTGTGAAACGGCCGCTTGTTCTGCGTAAAGTATGTCGAGGAAAGACGGTCGCCGACGACCATGTCGCTGCCTTTTGACAGAACGAGGTCGACCATCTTCGGCGCGTCCTCCAGAGGATACGTATCATCGCCGTCAACCATGATATAGCACTGCGCGTCGATCTCGCGGAACATTCTGCGGATGACGTTGCCTTTCCCCTGCATATACTCATTGCGGACGACTGCCCCGGCCTTTTCCGCAAGCTCCGCGGTACGGTCCGACGAATTGTTGTTGTAGACATAGATCACCGCGGAAGGCAGCGCCCTCTTCGCGTCCCGCACAACCTTTTCAATCGTCTTTTCCTCGTTATAGCATGGAATCAATACCGCAATTTTATCCATAACCGTCCGTCATTCCTTTCCGATTCCGTCCACCAGAGAAAAGTTCAGCATGTTGCCAAGATAGCGCTCCACCGTTTCATAGACGACGATATTGGGCGACTCCTGATCCAGCATCTCGTACTGATAATCGTAATAATAGGTCGTAAACGTATTATTATAGATGCTCGCCGCATACGGGGAGAGCAGCATCGAAAACGAGTCGCCGACGATCACAAGTTTTTTGTGCTCTCCGTCGTTGGCGGGATTGTAAAAACGGTACTGCCTGCCGTCATCGCTCTTTTCGCTGATGATCGTATGGTTCGAATATCCGGTCAGCTTGTAGACATGATCCGTATCCAGCTCTCTGGATAAATGCAGCATTCTGGCCAGATCAAAGTCGCCGGTCTTCAGGTCGGTCATCGTAACATCATCCGGGTCCGGCATCGAATATCCTAGCGCCTGCGCAAGCGCGCGCGTTCCGATATACGCGCCCAGATCGTTCCAGTGTGTATCATACTTGAAGTAAATCGGCGTATCCGGATGAGTCTTTTTGTATTCCATAAGATCGTCCATGCAGGACACAACCGGGATATCGGTGTGCTCCCGCAGGTACGAAGTCACCTGAGAAAGCCGGTTTTCCTTTGCCGGCGCGCCGTAGGAACGCGGCATGTACTCGCTGTAAACCCGCTCTTTGTTCGGCGCGATGAAGATCACAAAATCGCTCCCCCGGTCCTTTAAAAGCTGCTGCGCTTCCTTCATGTTGCGGGCAATGTTCTCCAGCTGCTCTTCGCTGAACAGATTCGTTCCGGTATAGTCCGCGACCGGATCTTCGCTGTTCACCTGCGCGCCTTTGTAAAACAGCCAGCCTTTTCTTCCGACAATAACCGTGTCCGACGACGAGCTGTGCAAAACATCGTAGTCGATCATCCCGTTCAGAGAAAGCAGCTGGTTCCGGAACGGCAGATGGTCAGACATCCAGCTGTCGAAGTCCGAAGGAAAGCTGCTGATGCTCTCCGCGTTCAGCTGCAGCGCCGGCCGCGGCGCGAGCTCTCTGTTTTCGTAATTATTCGTGTCGATATAAGGCTTGATGGCCTTGTATAACGGCACCGGCAGCAGGATTGCCGCCGTAAAAATGGCTATGTAGAATGCCTGAACTGTTTTTCTCATGTTCTGTCGTTTCCGCGCGCTGCGCCTTGTGTTTCACCGTTTGCCGGAGCCTTCTCAGAACCGGAAGTAGATAAACGGATTGTATGTGTTGTTTGCGAGCAGCAAAATGCTGTAAAACATCACCGCCGCAAGATAAACCGCTTCTGGGATGCTGTTCTTCCAACGGGCCGCGATGTTTTTGAGCCTGCCAAGCGTAAAGATCTGCTGCAGAATACCGCAGCCGATGATGCCCGCGGCCGCGGCAAGGACTGTCTGCGTGCCGACCATCGTTCCGAGGGCCGCTCCCTGCGATACCGTATAACGCCATGGTAAAAGCATCCGGAAGACGATCGCAAAGCCCTGCCGCACACTTGTTACGCGGAAGAATACCCAGCCGATAATGAAGACAAGCGCGGTATAAATCGTGGCCAGCACCTTCGATTTCTTCAAGATCTTACCAAAGCCGAGACGCTCGATGATGATAAAGAAGCCGTGGTACAGGCCCCAGCCGACAAAGTTCCAGCTTGCGCCGTGCCAGAGTCCCGTCAGGAAGAACACAATGATGTTGTTGATATAGGTCCGCACTTCGCCTTTTCTGTTGCCGCCGAGCGGGATATAGACATAGTCGCGGAACCACGAGGAAAGCGAAATGTGCCAGCGTCTCCAGAACTCGCGGATCGACTTTGAAATATAGGGATAGTTGAAGTTTTCAAGGAACTCGAAGCCGAACATCCGTCCGAGGCCGATCGCCATATCCGAGTAGCCCGAGAAATCATAGTAAATCTGGAGCGTATAGAGTATGGCAGCGGTCCAGGCCATTACGCCGGTCATGTTTTCCGGCGAAAGCGCGAACAGTTTATCCACAGACGAGGCGACAAGATTCGAAATAATCACCTTTTTCCCGAGGCCGTAGATGAATCTACGGATACCGCTCGCAATCTTCTCCGGCGTCCGCTTCCTGTTCATGATCTGATCTTCGATGTCCTTGTACTGCACGATAGGGCCCGCGATCAGCTGCGGAAAGAAAGAAATGTACAGTGCCAGATGAAACAGATTCTTCTGCGCCCTGTATCTGCCGCGGTACAGATCAATCACATAGCTCATAGCCTGAAATGTAAAGAAACTGATTCCGATCGGCAGCGCGATATGCGTTACCGGTACGGAAGAAGCGGAAGGCAGAAGGCGCCGGATCGTATCCAGAATAAAGTTTGTATATTTGAAATAGCCCAGAAGCCCCAGATTGCCGATGATATCCAGCACGAGAAACAGCTTTTTATGCGCCGCGCTCTTTTCGATCAAAAGTCCGAAGGTCCAGTTCATCAGGATGGAAAACAGCATCAGGAACAGATACACCGGCTCTCCCCAGGCATAAAACAAGAGGCTGAAGATGAGCAGGAGATAGTTCTGCAGGCGCGGCCTGCGTATGATCAGGCTCAGTACAAAGACGAGCGGCAGAAAGAGCCAGAGAAAGGTCATGGAGCTGAAGACCATGGAGTAACTCCTTTACAGTAATCCGGACAATGTATAACTAATAGATTTTAACGTATTTTCCGTGCTTTCTCAATGTTAATGTGCGGTGCGGGCGGCTGCAGGATGCTTTTTATACGCCAGGGCAAATTGCGCCGAAAGCAGTGCGCAGACGATCGCCATGATCAGTACAAATGAAATCACCGCTCCCATAATACCGCTGATTTCCACAAAGTGCGGTGTCAAAATCAGAGAAAGCACCGCCCCCGCAAGATACATGAAAGGAATTCTGTTCTGCTCGCGCATCAGGGTCAGCACGGCGCTGTAGAAGCTGTTCATCGCAAGGAAAACGCCGCCGGCAAGAATCAATAGAAGCTCCGGCTTCAAGGCGGAAAGATCCGTCGCGTACAGTGCTGACAAAACCGGAATTCCCAGAACATACGCCCCGCCAAGACACAGCGCCGCGATAATCAGAAGTCCTGCCGTAATTCGAAGAAAATCCCGCAGAAAGCCTTTCTTGTCCGCTCTGTTCCATGAAAGCGTCATGCGCACCAGCACCGGCTGATACACAAACATGCCAAGGAGCTGTATCACAAAGACCGGCATCGCGATAAAGTTGTACTGCGCCTGCGCCGTCTCACTCATGGCCGCGTCGATCGCGTATTTCGGCGCGTTGATCAGATAGAAGGACAGGAAATTCGCGGCGCACACGGGAAAACAGACCCGCATCAGCACTGCCGCGTCGCGAAGGGCGCCGCGGCGCGCGGCGGATACGGCGGCGCTGGCGGCTGCCGGCGATGTTGCCGCTCCCCTGTTCTTCGCGGCAGCGCCCGGCGCAGCACCTGCGTTTCCGACGTCTGCGACGAGTTCCGGCGCCGGCTGCAGCGGCAGCAGCGTTCTCCTGCAGGCCGCCGCCATGAGAATGACCGCCGCTGCCGCAAGAATAATGGCGGCGTTCGTTGCGGTCAGAAGATTTCTGGTTGCCACAAGGACAGCAAGCATGCCGCCGATGCTGATAAGAAGACGGACCGTCATCATTTTGCCGGCGAGGTCCAGTCTTCCTCTCTGATGCAGTCTGCCTTCGAGCACTTCCTCCAGACAGTCGATTGCCTTTAAAAGGCACATGGCTGCGACGGTCATTGTTTTGGCGGGGGAATAAGCGCCGCGCAGCAGACTGTACGTGCAGTAGACCGCTGCCACCAGCAGCATCAGGGCTACCGTCAGCAGGCGGTGCAGGACGTAGCTGCGGAACGGAAACTTCTCATCCACGTCCGAAACCTGATAATTCCGCACGCCGTAGTTGCCAAGATACATAAACAGGTTGCCGGTCGCAAAGGCAATCGAATAAAGGCCGGCGGCTTCCAGACCGCAGACTCTTGTAACAATGATCAGAACAAACACCGACTGGCCTGCGTTCAGCATGCCGCCGATGGCATTCCAGATATAATTTCCGGCTTCGTTTTTGTTGTGGACGTTATCACTCATTGATCAAACCTTTTAGCTTAGAGACTACCATCGGAAATGGTCAGGCAGTTTCAGTATAGCAAAAAATCCTGCCGCGGTACGCCGGCCTCCTCCTGTCTGCGATAAATCTTGTTGGGATGGCAGGCCGGCAAGCTCTCTTTCTGTAAAATGTGTCACAGTTTGTGAAATTGTCCTTCCTCAGAGAAATTTTCATTTGCAGAATGCTTGCAAAACAGCGTCTGCCTGGAAAATTTCCTTCTGTACAACAATTCTGCGATCCAGAGGATACTAAGATTTCTCTTCTTTATCCTGCTTTCATGATAAATTCCTACCGGATTCCGAAAAACAATTACAGAAGGAAGTCAGCGTCCTTCTGCATCTCAAATTTGATGGGTAGATGGCTGTTATCACGGATCCATGGTAGTCACTGGGACTGGTTTTCTTCTCCCGGAGGGAATTCGAGCCGACAAGCCGGAATGCATATTAGTCTCTGCCAATAATTTTCACCCTCCGGATGGAATTCGAGCGCAGAACAAGTCAGTTCCATACATGATCTAGCTTCTATAACGCCGGCGGCACGCAGATCGTTCATCACAGAAAAAAGTGATCAGGACGCCGGCATCGCCAGCCTTTCATAGGCGTTGGAAAGCGAGACGAAAGAGCTCCCGGTTCTTTCGAACCGGGAGCTCTCCGCTTTCAATTATAAGAATTCTGCGCCCAATCGGGAAAGGCTCAGTCTTCTTTCGCTTTTACAGCATCTGTCTTGTAAATGAACTTGACAGCGCTGTTCTCCTGATCGCCGGTGCCCGCGAACGATGTGTAGTCATCGCCGGCATCCACTACCGCATTGATTCTGTCAATGACATCCTGCACGTTGTCACCGAACAGATCCGTCAGCTTACGGATACCCTCTTCGTTCAGCTTGATGACGCCGTCCTGCAGTGTTGCCATACCATCATCCAGATCATGCGCGCCATCATTCAGCGAATTGATGCCGTCAATCAGCGTCTGTGTGCCGTCATCCAGATCATGTGCGCCCTTCTGAAGATCACCTGCGCCGTTGTCCAGCTTGATAATGCCATCATTCAGATCACCGGCGCCGTCATCGAGCTGATGTGCGCCGCTCTTTAAATCCGACGCGCCGCTCTGTAACGTGCCGATACCATTGTCCAGATCATGTGCGCCCTTGCCAAGTTCCTGAATGCCGCCTGCCAGAGCTCCGGCACCGCTATCGGCCTGTTCCGCGCCGGCAGCAAGTTTGCCTGCACCGTCATCCAGAGCGTTGGCGCCGCTGCTGAGCTGATCGATGCCGTTCTTCAGATCTCCGATATTCTTCGTTGTTGCGGTGGACTTATCCGTCAGCTGCTGCAGGCCGCTGCCAAGGCCGTTTGTCAACTTATCAGCTCCTCCCTTGAGGGCTGCAAGACTGTCATTCAACTGCTGCTGTTCCGCCTTGGTTTCGTCGGAATTCAAAGACTTGTCAATGCTGTCATGAATCTCGTCGAGGCCGTTCTTTGCGATGCCAAGTCCGGAAGAAAGAGATTCCAGAGCCGCATCAACACTCTTCTGCAGAATATCCAGACTCGAGTTGATCGCTTCGGCTTCGCCCATGATCCTGGTCATCTTATTGACCCGATTGAAATCATTGGTGTCACCCTTCCACTTGCTTGCGCTGTCGACGGAAGACTTCATATCCTTCAGTGCGCTGACCGTGGCGTCGGCTTCAACCTTTGCCCGCTGCGCAGTCTGCAGACTCTCTTTAGCCGTCTCAAGCGCCTGCTGTGCCTGCGCAACCGACTCGCTGGTCTCTCCCGCCTTTGCAACAAGAACTGTGCTCTCATAGAGCGCGTTCTTCATTTCATTCAGTTTACTTACCGCCAGTCCGGCAAGGCTTGCCTGCGTACTCTGAACATTTTCCGTATTTTCCGCAGCGGAATTGCCAGCATTTGTATCCTCCGAAGAAGTATTGTCTGCAGGAGCCGTGCTCTGCGTGGATGTATCTGCCGCCGCGTCATTCTGCGCGGGAGTTTCTGACGGCGCTTCGCCGGCTGCCTTGGATCCCGCAGAATCTGCACTCTGCGTTTCCGTGTTTGCAGCCGAGCTGCCGGAAGAAGCCGCACTGTTCTCGGAGGCAGAAGCCGCATCATTCGTCTCCTTCTCCTGATCCGCGGAATTCTGCAGTTCATCTATCTTCTGCTGCAGCTTTGCGTTCTTCTTGGCAAGATCGTCGTTCTGCTGCTGCAGGCTGTTCCCTGCATCCGCGCTGTTCTGCTGCGCTTTCAACGCTTCGTCATAAGCCTTCTGCGCTTTGTCTACTGTTTCCTGCGCTTTCTGCAAAGTATCGTTCGCGCTCTTCGCTGCCTGCTGCGCCTTATTTATGCTGGTATAATATGCTGCCTTTCCGATGCCGCGGTAACCTAGTCCTGTAAGGCCGCTGGCTTCATCCTTCGAATAATCCTTGAGATCCGCAATCAGCTGGTTCACCTGTCCGTGGATACCGCCGACACCGGTATCAAACTTTGTCTTCAGCTCCTTGATGCCATTCACTGCCTGACCGATGCCTGCGGAAAGCTTCTGCACGCCCTCGTCCATTGCCTTCATGTTCGTTGCGGTTTTCTCGAACTTGGCAGTCAGCGCCTCTCCGAGCTTTCCGATGCCGTCCGAAATCTGTGCGGAGCCGTTTTTCGCATCATTCAGCTGCGTGCCCATATTCTGCAGATCTTTCAGGCTCTGATCCAGCTGCGGCTTTGCTGCGGAAAGCTGATCCGTCCCGGCTTTCAGCTTCGATGTGCCGTTTTTCAGAGTCTTCAGGCCGCCCGAGAGCTGCGATGTGCCGTCTTTTAACTGCGAAGCGCCTGAGCTGAGTTTATCCGTGCCGCCCGCCAGCTTCGAAGAGCCGTCCTTTAACTGCGAAACACCGGAAGAAAGATCATCCGTGCCATCTGCCAGCTTCTTCGTACCGTCTTTGAGATCCGCGGAGCCGTCTTTTAATTTGTCCGCGCCGTCCTTTAAATCGTCTGTGCCGCCTGCCAGCTTCTTCGTGCCGTCTTTCAGATCCCCGGAGCCGTCCTTGAGCTTTTCCGTGCCGTCTGTCAGACTTTCGGTACCGTCTTTGAGCTTTCCGGCACCGTCCTGCAGCTTGTCCGCGCCGTCCTGCAGCTCATCCATCTTGTCGGTCAGCTCTTTTGTATCAACGTCCTGTGTCAGATTGACCGAAGACAGGAGATTGCTCTGCGCGACCGTCATGGTCGTATCGATCTTGAAGTTCTTCGCGTCCGCGGTGATCTCAACATAGTCCGGAATGTCGATATCGTCGATTTCCTTCTTCGCGTCCTCGGAGACAGCCTCGTTCTTTAAATCATCGAGGTCGATGCTCTCTTTCAGGCCGGGGAAGGCGAGGCCGACGACAATGTTGTTTTTCCCTTCGGAAATGATGCGCCCGTTCGTTACCGTTACGTTGTCAAAATTCTCGATCGGGAGAATGACTCCGCTGATAACAGAGAACGGAACCTTGATCTTCTCGTCTTTGCCGCCGATCTTCACGGTCTTCTCGGTGTTGTTGGTATAGTCAAAACGGATTGTGACCTTGCCGCTCTTGCCAGCAATCTCATCCGGCGTAACTTCCCTGCCGTCCAGAAGATAGGTGATCTTCACATCCACCGGCAGCTCTTTGTCGGTCGTTCCCTGATAGTAAATATCGGAGCCTTTGGCATCCCAGGTCAGTTTTCCGTCACTGCCCTTCTTGAAGGTCTCGTAGCCGTTGACATTCGTGATGTCTTTGAGCTCGGACTTATCCTCCAGCGTATCCTTGCCGTCGCCGTTCTTTAAGTGGTCGCTGACGATCACGCTCTTTTTGCTGCCGTCCGCAGAGGAAATGACATAGACTGTTTCATCCTTGCCAATGCCTTCGCTGTGCGCGGACGTAAGCTCTCCGATCTTCTCACTGAGCTTTTCTTCGTCGGTTTTGCCGCTGCTTTCGGTTTTTACATCATCGACCGATTCGGTATCGGTTACGGCATCCGCGGAGGATGTCACGCTCGAAGTTCCGCAGCCGGTCATCCCGAAAAGCATGGAGACAGCTGTTATAACACTACACAATTTGGTACTGCGTGCCAGTAATTTCTTGTTCTTCATAATGATTCTCCATTCTTACTTCTTACAGATATCTGGGTTTCCTTGTTGTCTTCATAATCAGTTTGTCAAAGATCATCAGGAACGCCGGCAGAATGCCGATAACACAGCCGAGACTGATGACCGCGCCTCTTGCCATGAGAACGCACAGCGAGCTGATCAGGTCGATGTCGGAGTAAAGGCCGACGCCGAAGGTCGCACCGAAGAAGGTCATGGCGCTGACCATAATGGACTTCGCGCTCGACTGAATTGCCGTCGCGATCGCATCCTTCTTTGCGGTTCCCGCGTAACGTTCCCGCAGGTACCTTGTCGTCGTCAAAATCGCGTAGTCGACCGTAGATCCCAGCTGAATCGTGCCGATGACGATCGAGGCGATGAACGGCAGCTTCGTTCCTGTATAGAACGGAATACCGAGGTTGATGAAAATACCGAACTCGATAACCATGACCAGCACGAACGGGATCGCCAGCGACTTGAAGTTCAGCAGGATGATCAGGAAAATAATGCCGATCGATACCGAGTTGACGACATTGAAGTCGTGCGCCGTGATATTGATCAGATCCTTGGTCGCGGGCGCTTCGCCGATCAGCATCGAAGTGTCGTCATATTCTTTGGCAATCTTCTGCAGCTTCGTGATCTGCGCGTTGCATTCCGGCGTCGCTGTCATGTATTTGGAGCCGATGAGAAGCAGCTGCCAGTGATCGTTCATCAGGTTGCTCTCGAGATCTTCGGGCACCAGTTCGTCCGGAATCGCGGCTCCCTTAATCGTATTGAGGCCGAGTACCCACTTGACACCGTCCGAAGCTTCCATCTGATCCGCCATTGCCTGCACATCCTTGGCAGGCACCTTGGAACTGAGCATCAGGATATGCGTCGTACTCATGTCAAACTCGTCCTGCAGCTTGTCATTGGCAATGACGCTCGGAAGGTCTTTCGGAAGTGTTTTGGCGAGATCATAGTACTGCTTCGTGTGATTGTATCCGTACAGCGCCGGAACAAGAAGCAGGAAGAAGAGTGCCATGAACGCTTTGTAATGTTTTGTCACGAAATGGCCGATGCCCTTGATATCCGGCAGCAGCGCTTTGTGTCTTGTCTTCTCGAGCGCTTTGTCGAAAATCAGGATCAGCGACGGAAGGATTGTGATGCACGAAATAACGCCGAACAGAACACCCTTCGCCATGACAAGACCGAGGTCGAGGCCGAGCTTGAAGCTCATGAAGCACAGGGCGATGAAGCCCGCGATCGTCGTGATCGAGGAGCCCATGATCGAGGAGAACGTGTCCGCGATCGCCAGTGCCATCGCTTCCTTCCGCTCTTTGCCCGCATCCTGGTAGTCTTCGTAGGAATGCCACAGGAAGATGGAATAGTCCATCGTGACGCCCAGCTGCAGCACCGCGGCCAGCGACTTTGTTATATAGGATATATGCCCGAGGAACAGGTTCGTCCCGAGGTTATAGATGATTGCCATTCCGATGCTGGCAAGAAAAACAAACGGCACCAGATACGAATCCATCGTCAGGGACAAAACAATGACGGACAGCAGCACCGCCAGTCCTACATAGGTCGGCGCCTCTTTATCGGAAAGGTTCTCGGTATCGACGAGCGTTGCCGTCATACCCGCGAGAAAACATTTCTCGTTGGATAGCTTCCGGATCTGCCTCACCGCGGCGACCGTTCCGTCTTCCGATGTCGTCTGGTCGAAAATGATGAACATCATTGTCGAGTCGCCGCTGTTGAAGGCTTCGTAGATGTCATCCGGCAGCATCTGCATCGGCACGGACAGGTCCATAACCGAGTCATACCAGAGAACTTTCTTGACATGCGGCACCTTTTCGATTTCCGCTTTGAGGTCGGATACCTGCTTCTCCGACATTCCCTTCACAATGTAAGAAGCGAATGCGCCGGTTCCGAATTCGTCCTTGAGGATATCCTGCCCTTTCATGGTGTCGATATCCTGCGGAAGATAGACGAGCATGTCGTAGTTGATCTTTGTGTGCATGTATCCGATCGCGGATGGGATGAGCAACGCGATCGCGACTGCGAGAATGATGTATCTCAGCTTTACTATTGCTCTACCGAACTGTTTCATAAAACTCCTCGTGTTCCATACCGGGAACAAATTTGACCGTTGGTCACTTTTCTGTTTACAAAAAAGTGTTATAGCACTAAAATGACTCTTGGTCAACTTTTTGTTGTATAATTATTTTCGTTCACGGGATTCCGCGTAAGGCAGATCCCGTCATCGAATTTTCCATTGAAGGCAGGTATACAAATGCAGTCAGAAAGAACAATCGATATCAATAAAGAAAATCCCATTTTGGCGTCTCTGAGCAAGTCGGCCGCGAACAAGAAGAAAAAGCGGGATTCCCTGTTGAACACTGCCTTTGACCTTTTTACCAATCAGGGAATTGCCAATACTTCGATTTCCAATATCGTGGAGCAGGCAGGCGTTGCCAAAGGAACCTTCTATCTTTATTTCAAGGACAAGTATGATCTGCGTGACCGTCTGATCCGCTATAAGGCAAGTGAAATCCTCGGAAGGGCATATACGGCCCTCGAGGCAACCGCGCTTACCACTCTGGAAGACAAGGTTCTGTTCATCGCAGGCAATGTGATCAGCCAGCTCTCGGATAACCGGCTTCTGTTAAAGTTCATCTCCAAGAACCTGAGCTGGGGCGTTCTCAAGCACGAGCTGGTGCAGATCACACCCGGGTTCGAGGATGACGTTAATTTTGTCGAAAAGATTCAGGAAGCGGTGAAGGCTTCTGATGTGAAATACCGGAATCCGGAAGTGATGCTGTATATGATTGTGGAGCTGATCGGCTCGGCGAGCTATAACTCGATCTTGAATGACGAGCCGATGCCGATTGAGAAGCTGCGGCCGTTTCTGATGGACGCGATCCGTTCGATTATGCGCTCGCAGGAGATTCATTGAGGCGAGCGGCGGCTCACGCGGAGGCCGGCTTCAGCTGAAGTGCAGGCGGTCCCCACGCAAAGAGGACTGTATCCGATGCCATTGACATCGGGTACAGCCCTCTTTTTGCGTCCATCCGCCGGTTTCGTCTCAGGCAGAATCTTCTGCTTACGCCTGAATGATTTTCTTCAGCACAGAATCGTGCGCCAGCGTTTCAAATTTATCCGGCAGCGGGGCAAGCTCCGCGTTCCCCCTGCCGTATTTTCTCTCGAGCGCGTTCTTTAACAGGAAATCGCACAACTGCGGGTTCTTCGGCAGAATCGGCCCGTGAGAATAAGAGCCGAACACATTTTTGTACCGCACGCCTTCGGTCCCGTCTTCTCCGTTGTTTCCGTTTCCTTTCAGAACCGTTCCGAGCGGCGTCACGCCGGCGCCGAGGTAGGTTTTGCCGGAATGGTTCTCAAATCCGACTACCGTGCTGCCGCCCGATTCTTCGGAGAGCCGGAACGCGTAGTTGTCGATCATTCTTGTTTTGCCGCCGACCGTATAAAAATCGACCGCTCCCAGAAACTCGCATTTCACGCCGTCATAGGTTTCATAATAATGTCCCATCATCTGATAGCCGCCGCAGATGCACAGGAACGTTTTTCCGTCCTCAACCGCACTTCTGATCTCGTCCGCCTTGCCGGACTTCAAATCGCCCAGCAGAACTTCCTGTTCAAAATCCTGACCGCCTCCGATGAAAAACAAATCGTACGCGGTCAGATCCCTGTGCTCCCCGATTTTCAGCTCGTCCACATGCGCTTTAATGCCGCGCCATTCCAGACGCTTTTTCATACAGCGGATATTGCCGCGGTCACCATAAAGATTCAGTACCTCCGGATAGAGGTGGCAGATGTTCAGTTCCATAATTGATCCTCCGGGGAAAGGCAGCTTTGTCTTACCCTTCCCAGAAATTCTTTCCGCCGGCCGCTTCCTGCAGCGCCGCACGAAGAGACAGCATTGACGTATAGTTCGGCAGAACGAAGACCGGCAGCGCGCTCTCCCGCATTGCCTGCAGCAGAGCCTCCTTCGACGGGCAGAGCGTTATACGCTCTTCCTCCGCGTCCGCGTATTTGAGCCGCAGCTGCATATCCTGCGCGCGGTCGCCGGCGACATAAATCTTTTTGAGGTGCGGGTCTTTCATCAGCTGCTCATAGTCCGCATCCCAGATCCACGAAATATCGTGGCCGTCCGCTGTTCTGTCGTTAAGGCAGAAAACCGCGTTAAAGTCTTCCTCCATCGACGTCAGATAAGCGAGCGCCTGATTGCAGCCTGCGGGGTTCTTGACAAGAATCATCTGGATATCGGTCCCGTCCAGCTTGAAATTCTCCATCCGGCCAAAGCTCGAGTGCACATCGCGAAGGGACGAAATAATGTCCTCCGCCGGCAGCCCCGCCGCTGTGAACGCGCAGATCGCCGCTGCCGCGTTGTACAGATTATAGACCGCCGGAAGGCCTACCGAAACCTCCTGGCTGCTGCCGCCGATCTGCATCAGAACGTCCGAACCCGAGGCGGACATTTTTCTGATCTTTGTGACCGCTGTCGCCGGCTCCTGCCGTTTGTACCCGCACTTGGGGCAGTAGAAGCCGCCAAGGTGCGCATAAGTATGGTACAGATATTTGTACTGCGTTCCGCAGCGGATGCAATACTTCGCGTCAGACACTGCGGGATCTTTCTGATCTCCCACCGGCGTATTCAGGCCGTAGTACAAAACTTTGTTCGGTACGTCAAACGAAAGCGAGGAAACCAGCGAGTCATCCGCGTTCAGGCAGAGCACGGTCTCCGGCACTTTCCGGATACCGACGCGGATCGTATCCGCGGTATGCATGACTTCCCCGTAGCGGTCCAGCTGGTCGCGGAACAGGTTTGTAACGGCGATGACTTTCGGATGGATCAGCGGAACAACCTGTTTGAGCGCGCCTTCATCACATTCGATGACCGCGTAATGCGTCTTCGGCCTTCCGCGCCATGTCGCGTTGCAGGTCAGCTCCGCGGTAACGCCGGATAAAAGGTTTGCGCCGGATTTGTTTGAAAGACATTCGCGTCCCGAAGACGTAAAGGCGTGTTCGAGCATGCGGCAGGTCGTTGTTTTGCCGTTGGTGCCCGTGACGACGATGATTTCCATCCCCTCGCTCACAGTTTCCAGAATATTCGGGGCAAAAACGCGCGCGACCTTGCCGGGCAGCGCCGTCCCTCCGCGCTTTGTAAGCCGCAGAAGATTTCTTGTCAGTTTGCAGGCAGCGACCGAAAGAACTGTCTGCACAGGATTGGATTTACGCATAGCTTCTCCATCAGGACGCATGGGCGTCCGTTATTTCAGATACCGCATCCAGAGCACGATGACCATGTACAGCACTGGCTGGTGCAGCAGATAAATCAAAAGAGAATGCCGTCCCAGGAACGAGAGCGGCGGAATGTTGAGCCGGAACAGGCCAAGCCGCACCGAGCCGTCCCGCTGCAGCGCGAGCGAAAGATAGAAGCCGCACAGGAAAAGGAACACCCAGGGCAGCAGCGAAAAATAGTCCGTGGACATAAATCCCGGGTCCATGAATCCGAGGTACGTTAAAATGTACCCGTGGTAGAGGGAGGCCGGAAGCGGGTATGTTTTGCCGGGATAAAGCTGCAGCCACCCGGAATTCACGTCACGCAGCAGATAAAACAGATAGCCGCACAAAATCATGCCCGGTATCGGATGCATACGGATCAAAGCCTTGTGCAGAATCCCGCACAGCAGCATCGCGCTGCCAAGAAGCGTCAGTACGCCGAAGATCACGCGGTCTTCGGGCAGAAAGACAAGTGTCACCGCGGTCACGAGTACGCCGCAAAGGGACACAAGCAGGCCCCTTTTAATGCGGTGCACCGACAGCGCCGCACAGAAGCCCGACAGCAGGATAAAGGTCCAGCAGATGCTCTGCTGCCACAGAAATGCTTTCTCCGTATGGTAAAACGGCCAGTCCACGCCGGCGATATAGACGAGGTCCCAGGCGGCATGATACGCGATCATGCTGATCAGCGTTATCCCGCGGATCACGTCGAGAAGGTGCAGTCGTTTGGTATTGTATCTTTTTCGATTCATAGATGGTTCTGATTGTATTCTTCCGAAAGGATCTTTTCAACCTTGCGGATGACAAAGCGGTAGGCGATGGCCGTAAACGCGCCCGCGCCGATCCACGCGAACGGATCGCAGAACGCGGCCAGCGGATAGCTCATCAGCTTCATGGAAGCGGCCGCCATCAGAAGGCGGCAGATAAGCTCCACGACACCTCCCATCATCGGAAGGAAACCGAAGCCGCAGCCCTGCATTGTATTGCGGAAGATGAAGATCATCGCGAGCGGAATGTAGAACGTAACGCACAACACGATATAGGTGTGCGCGTACGGCAGCATCGCGCTGATGTCGGTTCCCGCCTTGAAGAACAGGCCGAGTGCCGGCTTGTATACAAGAAGCACCAGAGCGCCGGCAATCACCGAATACAGCGTCATGATGATGACCGAGGCCTTCACACCGCCCCGGATTCTGTCCGTGTTTCCCGCACCGTAGTTCTGTCCCGTATAAGCGGCCATGGTCTGTCCCATGGACATGTCGCCCTGGGAAAACAGGTTATGCACCTTGCCGGCAGCCGTCGTCGCGGCGACCGCGGTCGCACCGAAAAGGTTCACGGCGGACTGCATGATCATCGTGCCGGAAGCCGTGATCGCGAACTGCAGCGCCATCGGAACTCCTACGCGCAGCTGATGCCCCGTCGCGTAAGGATAAAAGCGCCACATGTGCCTTTCCGGTACGAGAACCGGAATCCTGCGCACGATATAGACAAGGCACAGCGCTGCCGAGATCGCCTGCGAAAGATTGGTCGCGTGCGCGGCGCCTGCTACGCCCATGTGAAAGACGATAATGAACACCAGATCCAGCACCACATTCAGACACGCGGAAAGCACCAGAAAGATGAGCGGTATCCGGCTGTTGCCAATGGCCCGCAAAAACGCCGAGAACAGGTTGTAGGAAACGCTGCACGCAGTTCCAAGACAGATGATCGAGATATATGTGTAGGCGTCTGCGAAGATCTCGGAAGGCGTATTCATCAGCGTTAACACGCCGCGCATGGACAGCGTGCTGACAAGCGTGATCGTAAGAATCACAATCACCGACAGCAGGATGCCGTTCGCGACGCTCTCTTTGACGCCCTTTTCATCTCCGGCCCCGTATTTCTGGCTGGTCAGGATCGTAAAGCCGCCGGTCAGGCCCTGGGAAAAACCGATAACAAGGAACATGATCGTTCCGGTGGAGCCGACCGCCGCAAGCGCGTTCTGCCCCACAAAGCGGCCGACGATAATCGTATCCGCCATGTTGTAAAGCTGCTGAAAAATATTGCCGATAAAGAGCGGCAGCATGAACCGGAGCAGCGCCGGCGCTATTTTGCCTGTTGTAAGCGAATTGTTCATAAAGACCCCCTGCGGCAGCCGCCGGTTTATCAATTACGTCACCTCATGGTTCAGCCATCTGCCGGAAAGAAAACGTTTTGTATAAATGACTCCGCGGATTGCCCAGTCCGCCGACATGCCGATCCAGACAGCGATCGGGCCGAACCCGAACATTCGGATCAGGATGATCGTCAGCGTCACGCGGAACGTCCACATCGTGATCATGGACGAAATCATGCAGAATTTCACATCGCCCGCCGCGCGCAGACCGTAAGCGATCACGAACGAAAGCGACCAGAAAAACGGCTTGCAGATCATGATGTAAATGACCATGTCAAAACAGAGCTTTGCGGCAGCCGGCTCCAGCCCCGCGAGCCAGTTGATGCCGGGCGTGAGCGCCAGCAGAAGCAGCGAACACAACGTTACGCAGACCTCCGAGATCTCGGTCAGTTTGACAATGTAATATTTCGCCTCCTCCGTGCGGCCTGCCCCGAGACATTGCCCGACGATCGTCATCATGCCGATACCGATGCCGATTCCCACAACGCCGCTTAAGCTCTCCAGAAGACTGGCCATCGCGTTCGCCGCGATCGCGGTCGTGCCGAGCGTGGATACGCTCGATTGAATCACGAGTTTTCCGAACTGGAACATGCTGTTCTCAAGGCCGGACGGAATGCCGATCGCGAGCACTCTCTTAATCAGATACGGATCCGGGCGGATCAGATAATGCCGGATCACGATCTCCTGACTGCCTCTTCGAAGCGCGGCCATGATCCAGATCATGCCGATAATGCGCGAAAGCAGCGTCGAGAGCGCGGCACCCGCGACTCCCCAGCCGAAGCCGAAGATAAAGACCGCGTTTCCCACGATATTCATCACATTTGTGCTCACCGAAATCAGCATCGGAAAACGGCTGTTACCGCAGGCTCTGTAAAACGCGCCGCCTGCCTGAAACAGCGCAAAGAACGGAAAAGAAACCGTAGTGAAGGAGAAGTACGTAACGGCATCTCTCATGACTTCTTCGTCCACACTGCCGAAGATCAGGCGCAGGAGCGGCTCATTGAAGGCAAAACAAAACGCCCCCGCAGCACACGAGAGCACCGCGATTGTAAGGAGGATCTGCTGTGCGGCGCGGTTTGTTTTGCCGATATCACCCTGCCCGATGAAATGCGAGCAGATAATCGTGCCGCCGGCGGCGAGAGCCGCGAAGAGCTGGATGAACAGCACGTTGATTGAGTCAGTCAAAGACACGGCCGAGATAGCGGCACTCCCCGCTCTTGCGACCATCATCGAATCCGCGGTGCCCATGAAGGCAGAGAGAAGCTGCTCGATCACAACGGGCATAAGAAGCGCAAAAAGCGCGTGCCGGTCGAATAAAAGATTATCGAAATCGACCTTGTCCGCGTCAAAAAATCGTCTGTTTAATTGCCGAATATATTGTTTATTTTTCATCACCCACGTATAATACGCTATTGCGGCAAACATTCCAAGTATAAATTAAGGAGACTTATGCTCAATCAATATTCCAGAACAGAACTGGTTTTAGGCCCCGAAGCCATGAAAATCATCTCCGGCAGCCGGGTGGCCATTTTCGGGATCGGCGGCGTCGGCGGCAGCGTTGTGGAAGCGCTCGCACGCTGCGGGATCGGCACGCTCGATCTGATCGACGACGACAGAATCTGCCTGACAAATCTCAACCGTCAGGTGCTCGCAACGCGGAGCTCGGTCGGCAAATACAAGGTCGATGTCGCGAAAGAACGCGTCCACGACCTCGATCCGCAGATTCAGGTGAATACGTACAAGATGTTTTACCTGCCGGAAAACGCGGACCAGCTGGACTTCACGCAATTCGACTACGTGGTGGACGCGCTGGACACGGTCACGGCCAAGATCGACATCATCCTGCGCGCGCAGAAATGCGGCGTTCCGGTTCTTTCGGTCATGGGCTGCGGCAACCGCGTCGACCCGACAAAACTGACCGTTACAGACATCTACAAGACCACGATGGACCCGCTCGCCCGCGTGATGCGCTACGAACTTCGAAAGCGCCATGTGAAGAAGCTCAAGGTCGTCTATTCGACCGAACCCGCGATCCGTCCGGTCAATGACAAGGACAATTCATGCCTGTATCACTGCATCTGCCCGCCGGGTACCAAGAGAAAATGCACCGAGCGCCGCGATATTCCGGGCTCGACTTCCTTTGTCCCGCCTGCCGCCGGCGCGATTGCGGCGTCGGAAGTGATCCGGGGGCTGACCTGTTTTGACCCGTCCTCACGCGTTAAAGGCGGAAAGGGAACAAAGTCATGATCGTAACACTGACGATGAATCCGGCGGTTGACAAAACCGTTTATATCGACTGGCTGCGCACGGGGCAGCTCAACCGGATCAGCCGGAAGGCCCTTGACGCCGGCGGTAAAGGCATCAACGCGGCGCGTATGCTGAGAGTTCTCGGCTGCGAGTGCATCGCTGCCGGTATCGCGGGCGGCTCCGCCGGGCGTTTTATCGAAGATACGCTGGAGAACGAAGGCATCCGCACGGACTTTCTTCATATTGAAGAGGAAACGAGAACAAACGAAAAGATCATCGAGGAAAACGGAACGATGACCGAGCTAAATGAACCGGGGCCGCTCCTCACGCCGGAAATTCTCGGCCGCTGTCAGGAAAAGCTGTCTGCCTATGCGGGCCCGGATACGGTTTTTGTGATCTCGGGCAGCATCCCGCAGGGCGTCTCCCCGGACTATTATGCCCATCTGATCCGGCTTCTGAAAAGGAAAGGCAGCCGGGTCATTCTCGATGCCGACGGAGAACTGCTGCGGCTTGGCATCGAAGCGCAGCCGGACGCTGTAAAGCCCAATCTGCAGGAGCTGTCCTCGTATTTCGGGCTGGGCGCAGGGCACGCGCTTTCCGAAGAGGAGCTGATGCTCTGCGCGCTGCAGCTCTCGGGCAAAGGCATTCCTCTTGCCGCCATCTCCCTCGGGGCGCAGGGCGCGCTGTTTGTCAAAGGCCGGCAGCTGATCCGCTGTCCCGGTCTTACAGTCAAGGCGCTCTCTCCGGTCGGCGCAGGCGACGCGATGGCGGCGTCTCTTGCGTACTGTCTGGAGCGCGGCGTTTCCTTTGAGGATACCGCAAGGCTCTGCATCGCGGCTTCCGCGGCAAGCGCGACAACGCCGGGCACGAGGCCTCCGGAAAAGGCGCTGATCGATCAGCTTCTTCCGAAGGTCGAGCTGATCCGCGCATAAAATCTTTCTGAAATGTACCTTTTTTTCCGCTATTCGTGCTATAGTAATGCTCTTATAAAGATCTTACAGCATTTTTATGGAAGCATATACGATGAAAAAGGGATTTTTGATTTTATTTACGCTGCCCGTCGCGGCAGCGGTGATTTATCTGGAGGGTGCGTTGTTTTTCGCGAACCGCTTCCAGTTCCATACGTCTTTGAACGGACGAAATGTTTCGCTCATGACCGCGCGGCAGACAGAAGCAGGCCTGCAGGGCAGCGCGGACAGCTACAAGCTGACCGTCCAGGGGCGGGACGGTCTTTCGGACACAATTACGGCGAAGGACATTGACCTGACGGCGGCGCCCGGGCCGCATGTGCGCAGTGCCCTCGGCAGAACCAACATTTTCCTTTGGCCCGTTTCTTTATTCCATTCCACATCCTATAAGATCGACGAGGACGTGGAATTCAGTGAACCTGCCCTTGAGAAGAAAATCAGCACGCTTACGTTTTTCGACGAGGCAAATGTGCGCGCGCCTGAAAACGCCGCGGCAAAGGTTGTGGACGGTAAGTTCCAGATTGTAAATGGGGATGCGGGAACGCAGCTTAACAGCGACAAAACACTCGCCGCCATCACCGAAGCCATCACAGCGCAGTCGCCTTCCCTTTCTCTGGAAGACGCCGGCTGCTATGAGAGCGCGGCAGTCAGCGCGGACAATGAACAGCTGATCGCGGATACCGAAATGTTAAACCGCTTCGCCGCGGTTACGATCACGATTCCGTTTGGCCAGGACAAAGAAGTTGCCGGACCTGATGTCGTTTCCGGATGGCTGAACGGCCTCTCCGACAGCAGCAGCGAAAACAACGCCGCCCTGACCGTTGCCGACGTATTCAACCGTGACAAGATTGCTTCTTATGTCGCGGAGCTTTCCAAAAAATACGATACTTACGGGCAGAAACGTACTTTTACCACCGCGTCCGGAGATACGATTTCGATCACGGCCGGCGACTATGGCTGGTGGATGGACCAGTCTTCGACTGTTGATGCGATCATCAAGGCGATTGAAACCGGAGAAGACAGCGAAGTTGAGCCTGTCTACTTCCAGAAGGCTTTCCAGTACGGAAGCGTGGACTGGGATCCGGACAATTTTGCCGAGGTCGATCTGGATAAGCAGCATGTGTACATCCATAAAGACGGGAAAATTGTTTTCGACACCGACTGTGTCTCCGGGAAGGCTCTCGCAGGGAACGGCACACCGGACGGCATTTATTCTCTCAAATTCAAGCAACGCGACACAGTTCTTCGCGGCGACAACTACGCGTCTCCGGTCAGCTACTGGATGCCGTTCAACCGCGGCGTCGGATTCCACGACGCTTCCTGGCGCAGCAAATTCGGCGGTGACATCTATGTTACCAGAGGATCCCACGGCTGTGTAAATCTGCCTGTGGACGCGGCGGACGACGTCTACGCGAATGTTTCTTCTGGTGAAGCCGTGATTGTCTACGGCGGTTTAAGTCAGGCACAGGCTGTCTCTTATTCCGGCAAGCCCGCTACCTCGGACGGGCAGTCCGATCTGACAGCCAACACGGCCGGAAATGATCCTGCGGCGCAGGCAGATCCTGCCGCGGCGCAGGCGGCTGCGGATGCTGTTAACAAAGCGCAGAGTGCAGATGCCAAGGCGCAAGGCGCGGATGCCACCGCGCAGGCCAAAGCGCAGGCGGATGCGCAGGCACAGGCGAACGCGCAGGTTGCGCAGATCGCGGCGCAGCTGCAGGCAGCCTATATGGCGCAGGGCATGACGCCCGAGCAGGCCGCTGCAAGGGCGCAGGCCGATATTGCGGCCGCGCAGGCCAAAGCGCAGGCGGCCGCGCCCGCGGCCGGGCAGTAACGCGCCGGGCGGCTGCCGACAAACTCATTTGTACAATATTAGGGAATTCTGCCGCCGTGAATTGGCTGTCATTTCTTGCAGAACCGAAGATTTTTAGGATTTGCAAGAAACCCTTCTTTGCAAATCCGGAATCCGGCACTTTTGCAAGAAGAATTTCTACTTATTTGGATTCTCTTTCTTGCAAATTTCTGAAATTCAGGTTTTTGCAAGAAACTCTTCTTGCAGCACGCCTGCGGCCGGGCAGTAGCGCCGGCAGCTTTTACTTGCGGCGCGCCCGGCGAGTCAGCGCTAGCCGCGGACCGCATAACGCAGCTTTGTCGAATGCGCCCTCGGATTACGGAAACACTCTTCCGCCGACGGCCGGATCACGTCCTTCGCGATCTCCGCGTAGACGCCTTCGCGAAGCCCTTCCCGGAATGCTTTCTTAACGAGCCTGTCCTCTCCCGAATGGAATGTTAAAATCGCAATCCTTGCGCCGGGTGCTGTAACAAGCGGAAGCTTGTCAAGAAATGTCTGCAGGTTCGAAAGCTCGCTGTTGACTTCCATCCGCAGCGCCTGAAAACACCGCTGACTCGACTTCCGCACCGCTTCCTTTCTCTCTTCTCCTTCGGGCAAAAATGACAATGCCCGCGAAATCGCGGCATGCAGCTGCATAGTTGTGCGGACCGCACCGTCCTTGTGGCGCGTATGATCAATTTCCTTCGCGATCCGCTCCGCATAGGGTTCGTCCGAATTCGCACTAAAGAGCGCAGCCATTTCCTCCGCGTTCATTTTCTTTAGAAGCGCCGACGCAGGCTCTCCCTTCGTCGGGTCCATCCGAAGGTCCAGCGGGCCGTCCTCTTTAAATGTAAAACCGCGCTCCGGATCATCGATCTGCATCGAGGAGACGCCCAAATCAGCAAGGACGAAATCAAATTTTTGTTCCGGTGCTGCTTTGTCGATATCCGCGAAGTTCGTATGCAATACCGTCAAAACATCCTCCCCGAACCCCTTTTCGAGCAGCCGCTTTCTGGTTTTCTCCGATTCAATGGGGTCCAGATCGCAGGCATACAGGTGTCCGCTGCCCTGCAGCTGTTCCAGAAGCTTTTCTGTATGGCCGCCGTACCCCAGCGTTGCGTCAAGTCCGGTTTCGCCTTTCTGAATCCGGAGAACCTGCAGAATCTCGTTCACCATGATCGGGATATGCATGCCAGCAGGCGTATTTCCCTTGCGGATGATCTTCTCGATTTCTCCCTGATATTTCTCCGGGTTGTGTTCTTTATATTTTTCTTCAAAGCGGCGTGGATAACGGCCGCTGTAGTGTGCTCTTCTTTTATGCTGTTCTTCCACGTCTTTGCCTCCATCTATTGGTTGTGGCTGCCCGCGGTACGTGTCCGGCGTCGCGGCACGCTGCTTCGGCTTGCCGCGACGCGAGCCTCAGCGCGAGCCATAGCGGTGCTCCAGCGCCGCTAAGGCTCGCAAGCTTTCGGCAGGCAGCCCGGCGTCTTGCCACACTTATCGTACATCACCGCGCAGCGCGTCCACCATATCCTGCAATTCAAGATAGCGCTCCATCTTCCTGTCGATCTCCGCGTCTGTCTCGTCTTTCTTTGCGGAAAGCTCCGCGAGCTTTTCAAAATCTGTCGCGTTTTCCTGTATCTGCGCCGCAAGATCGTCCGACTGCGCCTGCAGTCTGTCGATTTCTTCCTCAATCGTATCGTATTCTCGCTGGTCTTTATAGGATAGCTTTCCTCTGCGGGCAGGAGCGTTTCCCGAAGCATCTCCCTGCAGCCTGCCTTTTCCATCCGCGCCAGAGGCTTCTCTGCTGCCGGAAGGCCCGGAGGGTGCGCTGCTCCAGAGGCTGTCCTCTCTGCCGCGAAGCGCTTCTCGGTGTTCTCTGTACTCCGAATATCCGCCTTCGCTCTTAAAGAGGGTTCCGTCCTTCTCGAAGGCAAAGAGTCTCGTCACGACCCGGTCCAGAAAATACCTGTCATGCGAAACCGTGATAATGATCCCCGCAAACCTGTCAAGGTAGTCTTCCAGCACCTGCAATGTCGTAATATCCAGATCATTCGTCGGCTCGTCCAGCACCAGCACGTTCGGCGCTTCCATCAGAACACGCAGCAGATACAGCCTTCGTTTCTCTCCGCCCGAAAGCTTGCTGATCCGCGCATACTGCATCTCCGGCGAAAACAAAAAACGCTCGCACATAGCAGAAGCCGACACCAGTCCGTCCGCCGTCCGGATATACTCCGCGGTATCGCGGATGTAGTCGATGACACGCTTGTCTTCATCCAGTGCTTCATTTTCCTGACTGAAATATCCGATACGGATCGTCTGTCCGATCTCCACGCTGCCGCTTGCAGGCGGTATTATGCCGAGAAGGGTTTTGAGGAGTGTTGTTTTGCCGCAGCCGTTAGGGCCGATGATGCCGACACGGTCTGTTTTGGTGAACATATAAGTAAAGTCATGAAACAGAACGCGTCCGCCGTACCCTCCCGAAACCGCATGCGCTTCGATCGTCTTTCCGCCGATGCGGGAAGGCAGGGAATTGATTTCAACCTGTCTGTCCTGCACGATTTTATCGCGGTCCCGCAGTGCCTCGAAGCGCTGGATGTGTGCCTTTTGCTTTGTCGATCGGGCTCTCGCGCCGCGCTGCATCCATGCGAGATCCTTTTTGTAAAGCGCCGCCATCTTGCGTTCCGCCGCGAGCGCGTAGTCAAAACGCTGCTGCCGCAGTTCCAGATAGCCGGAATATCCCGCGTCGTAACGATACGCGCTGCCCTTGTCGATTTCGAGAATCTCTCCGGTCACCTCGTCCAGAAAATAACGGTCGTGCGTGACCATCAGAAGCGCGCCCCTGTAATTCTGCAGGAAATCCTGCAGCCAGAGGATCATGTCCTCGTCGAGGTGGTTGGTCGGCTCGTCGAGGATCAGAAGGTCCGACGGCGTCAAAACAGCCGCCACCAAAGCCGCCCTCTTCTTCTGCCCGCCGGAAAGCTGCGCGGGGTGCAGCGAAGGATCGGCAATACCGAAGCGCTGCAGCATGACTCTGACTTCGCCTTCGGTGTCCCAGTGGGATTCCTTGCCGGATACGCGTGCGGCGACGTTTTCCAGAATTGTCAGATCATCGTCGAAAACCGGGTTCTGTGGAAGGCAGGAGACCTTCAACCCGTTCGACAAAACAATCCTCCCCTCATCCGGCTCCAGCTCCCCCGATGCCAGCTTTAAAAAGGTGGATTTCCCGGTGCCGTTGATGCCGATCACGCCGACCTTGTCATGCTCGTCCATGCCGAACGAGACACCCCGCAGCACCGGCTTGATGCCAAAATTCAAAGATACATTATCAAAAATGAGTATGTTACCCATAGAATATGTTTTGCCTCATTCTATATTTACGCGCAGCAGGCTGCGCGTGCCCGTCGCGGCACATGTACCTCGGCGGCTGCCCTCACGCGCGGCCCAGCGCGCCGCCAAACGCTCCCAGCATGACCGCACAGCACAAAACCGCAAGCGCAGCCGCCATAAACAGCAGGAAGCCGAAGGCAAAGCTGCGCAGGTTCCTGTTCTTTGTTCGCAGTGCGATGATAATCAGCAGCAGGACTCCTGCCACCGGAATACAGAATAGCAGCGCATACCCAAAGTACGCAAAAGCACTGAGCGGACGGCCGTCTTCTTGCGCGGCCTGCTCTTCGTGCCTTCGGCTGTCCGGGGCGTTCTGTGATACAGAGTGTGCGCTGGCTGCAGTGCTTGAATACACGGGACGCAAGTTTCCTTTCTGCTCTCCCGGAGTACGGGTATGTTCCGGACGGTTTTCGTTTTCAGGCATCGCGGAGTGTTTTTCCGGCTCTTTTCCATAGAAATTTATGTCCTGCCCCTCTTCATCCGGATCGATCTCATCGCCGATCTCCGGCAGATCCCAGTCATCCGCCTCACTGTCATCAATGTCTTTCGCGGTTGTCCAGTCCTCTTCGTTGTCCCAAAGTTTATCTGTGTATGTTTTCTTCAAATCGTTTGTCTTGTCTGTCATCATGATTTCCTGTTAACTCCCGCCGCTGCGGGTTTCAACTGCCGCTGATTTTCTTCTGACTGCCACGGTCTTTCATGCGGCATTATGACGTGATTATACAACAAAATTCCGCAGCATATGATGCTTTTCATACGCTGCGGAATCTACTGCTTATCTTAGCTGTGTGACCACTTTATAACTCTGCAAACTCAACTGTTTTGCACCGCCTGTACGCCTGCTCGTGCGAGCCCTTTCTCCAACTGGGGAACCAGAAGTGCAATGACGATCATCTTCATCGCGTCTCCCGGAAGGAACGGAATCACGCACATACCAAGCGCTTCAACAAGACCTGTATGCATCAGAACGCAGAACCAGGCCGTTCCAATCACATAAAGGACAACTGTTCCGAGAACCATTCCTCCAAGCAGAACACCATATTTGGCCGCGCCTTTCCTCTTTTTGCCAAACCGGAAGTAAATCGCTCCCTCAATGGCAGCCAAAGCAAGATATCCGACAAGATACCCGCCCGTCGGTCCAGCAAGCTTGGCAAGTCCTGCGGAATATCCCGCAAAAACAGGCACCCCGACCGCACCGATCAGAAGATAGAGCGCAGTGGCAGCTGTTCCTGCCTTGCCTCCGAGCAATGCCGCGGACAGCATAATCGCAAATGTGGAAAGTGAAATCGGCACCGGTCCGATCGGTACCGCGATCGGCGCGAGCACACAAATCAAAGCAGTGCAAACCGCGCACATTACCATCGTTTTCGTAGAAGTCTTCATGACAGATCTGCCCCCTGAAATAGAATATTGTATCGCAGAGCTTTTATCTTGCCCCGCGTAAGCTGCCGGCGTGGCTTCGAAAGCCGGCCGGATGAACTGCCGGTATACTTTCACCGTCGGCCGCATTACCTGCCGGCGTGGCTTTTCACAGCCGCCGCACTTATGACACAGGCGAAGGATAGCATGTGGGCGATCGATTGTCAACCTATATTTGTTGTATGGTTTACAATTGTGTTGGATGGGCGGAAAGGCGCTGGTGCCAGGTTGCACACAAGCCACCGCTGGACAGGCTTTTCCGGCGCGCGGTAATGTCAATGGGTGCCGGAGGATTCCAGCGCGCGGTAAGACCAACATACATTTGGTATCACATATTTATTTTGCAGTCTTTACTGTACCTTCCGTGACAAATTCAATTTTCAATCTCATGCCCAGGCCGTTAGCAAGCCGTTTTACCATTGCAAGAGACGGATTTCTTGTACCATTTTCGATGCGGCTGATATCCGCCTGCGTGATGCCAGTCCTCTCAGACAATTCCTTCTGTGTTAAACCTTCTTTGTTCCGCGCGTCGATCATCGCCTGAATAATATCGTATTCCGGACCAAAAGCATCATATTCCGTTTTTACTTCCGGATCTGCAAGTGCTTTTCTTTTATAGTCATTGTAACTGCTCATCGGCCGAACCTCCTTTCATAATCCGCTTTGTATTTCTTCGCCAGCTTGATAACCGCTTTTTTACTTAATTATATGTTGCATAAAACATATTATCAACTTATAGTCGCTCTTATCTAATTCTCGTCTGTTAAATTGCGGTATCGTCCATCACTCCGTTCTTCATTTCTTTTATATATTTCGGATAAACAAGGTTCCAATCTCCCGCATAAGCAGGATTTATAATATCGTTAACAAGGTATCTTTTAGAACTGCCCTTCCGCTGTTTGCATACATTTATAAAATCATCACTGACATTTAACTCATCCTGGTACTGAACGGCTATAAAACCCATTTTCTGATATAAGAATGGATTACTATAGATTTCAAGATATTCTAACAGTTTTGCTTCATCCATATCAGTCACAGAGCTGATGCATGTGATCGTTTCTTCCAACCCTGCGATCAGATTCATATCCTTAATAGAGTCCAGAATACTCCTCTCTTTATCTGTCACTTTTACTCCGCCCCCGAAGCGGGGGGAGATCACGCCCTGCTGCATCCGGGATTTTACAAAATGATAGGTATAACCATCGAATTCAAAATCATGAAAGCGCATTTCAGAGCTTACATATACATCATAAAAAACCTGATCACTAATGCCATAAAACTCAAACGCAGAATGATGGGACACATAAGCGGAAGGGTGAATGGCACTGGCTATTTGAAATCGATCAGCTACAGGTCCTCCATTTTTGCCGCTTACGCAAGTGTAAAGACTGTTGCGTATCTTCAAAACCATACCTTTCTTAACCAGTTTTCCTAGAGCAGTCCTTGCTGTACGTTCACTTGAATATAAAGCATTGACTTCCTTCATAGAGAAAACAGGAAATTGAAGCAATTCATAATAAAGATTCATTTCTCCACCGTCAGTTAATAATAAGTATTTATTTGTTCTTTTCCATGATAATATCATACATATTTTTAACTTAGTGGACATCTTGCCTCATGTCAAGTTAATATTGCGTATGTTTTAACGCTGTTTTTGCGTATATTTCACTTGTTTTCTCAATTCATGCAATATCAGCGGAACTCTGCGTACAACATAGAGAATTCAAGACGAATTGTGTGTGCGGACGCCACCATGAATATCATCCCGCAGTTTCGCTGCTGCCGGCTTCTTTGCTGCCGGCTCCTTTCTTATGCTTCTCAATGCAGGAAAGGAACTCCTCGCCGCAGATAGCACTGTTCTTCGGCCCCATCCCCTTGATCTTCCGCAGGCTTTCCATGGAATCCGGAAGCTCACGGCAGATCATTTCCAGCGATACGTTCGATGCTACGGCATACGCGGGCATGCCGGTTTCCCGCGATTTTTTCGCGCGTACCCTGCGAAGCTCATCAAAGAGAGGCAAAAGCTCCGCAGGAAGCTGCTTTCTGCATTCGTCTAATGTTTTTACCTTGCGGCGAAGCATGCCTGCCTCCGAAAGAATCTTCCGCAGAACTGAAAGAACCGCGTTCCAGTTCTCCACGCGATACTGCCGGAAAAGATCTTTCAGCATGATATCCGCAAAGATGATATACTCCTGACGATCTTTCACCAGTGAAAGCACCACGGCCGCATCATCGCCGTCGATCCCTTCCTCCAGAAACTCCGCAGGGAGCGGAATCTGCGACTCCTTTGAAGTCCGCTCCTCGATGATGATTCCCTCTTCCGCGTTCGCGCTGAGCCAGTCCTGCACCTGCATGCTGAATTCCCAATACTTCAATGCACCCTCCTTCCGAAAAGCAGGCAGGACGCAGCCGCCGGAAATTTCCCAAGCCTTGCGATGCCGCGGCAGACAGACGATCCTCTTCCGCGAAAAGTAAAGACAAAGCCGGCAGGTCGCGGGACAGCCTCTTTTCATTCATCATATAAGCTGAAATCAGTTACGGCAGAACGCCGCAGCCGGGGCAGCAGAACGCTGCCTGAAAACATTATAGCAAAGATCAGGTGATATGGATGTGTATTATATCGAAAATTTCATATAGAAAAACCAGTTGCCTTCGCCCGGGACAACTGGTCTATGTAAAATCCGCGCCGGCGTCGAGCCGCCACTCATCGCGCCACCAGGCATCCGCCCGCCGCGCCGCAATCCGCGCCGGACTCTCTCCCGCCGCGCCCTATATCCTCACCTCATGATACGCGCCGCCCGAAAGATCCTTATAAACGAACACACCATCCTCCAGCGTCATATAGCTGTGCGGGGAGTTTTGTTTTGGAAGAGAAAGCGATCCGGGATTCAGATACAGGTTGTGATCACCGAAAGGCGTCCACGCCGGCACATGGGTATGCCCGTGCAGCAGGATGTCCCCCGGCTGCAGAAAAGGCACATTCTGCATATTATGAACGTGCCCGTGCGTCGCGTAAATGAGCCTGTCTCCCGCCTGCAAAACAGCATAATCCGCCAGTACCGGAAACTGCAGAACCATCTGATCCACTTCGGTATCGCAGTTGCCGCGGACGCAGAAGATTTTGTTTTTTCGTGCGTTCAGCATCGCGGCTGTCTTTTTTGTATCATACCCCTCCGGAAGATCGTTGCGCGGGCCATGATATAGAATGTCCCCAAGAAACAGAATTCTGTCTGCCTCTTCGCGCTGGAAGGCTTCCAGCAGCTTCTCACAGTAATAAGCCGAGCCGTGCAGGTCCGACGCGATCAGTAGTTTCATCCGTGCTCCCTTCCGCGGCAGGCCGGAACGGCGCTGCCGCGCTATCTGTGTTCCGGTCGCTGCACGCTTACCGCGCCGTTTCCGGCCTTCACTTCGCCGCATGCAGGCACCGCACCGCGTTCAAAACCGCGATGATCATGACGCCGACATCCGCGAAGATCGCAAGCCACATGTTGCCGATACCGACCGCAGTCAGAAGAAGGCAGAGGAGTTTGACGCCGATCGCGAACCAGATATTTTCCCGGACTATGCGGAGGCACTTTCTCGAAATCCGGATCGCGGTTACGATCCGCAGAGGATCATCATCCATCAAAACAATATCCGCCGCCTCAATCGCCGCATCCGACCCCATCGCGCCCATCGCGATGCCGATATCCGCTCTCGCAAGCACCGGCGCGTCATTGATGCCGTCTCCGACAAAGGCCACTTTGTCCTTCGGCGACTTTTTCGAAGCGATCAGCTCCTCGACCTTCGCGACCTTGTCCGCCGGAAGCAGCTCCGCATGCACCTCATCGACAGAGAGCTTCGAAGCGACCTGGTCGGCAGCTGCTTTCGCGTCGCCGGTCAGCATCACGGTCTTCGTGACGCCGTTTTTCTTAAGCTCCCGGATAGCCTGCGCCGAATGCTCCTTGATGACATCAGAGATTACGATATGACCTTCGTACTCTCCGTCAATCGCCACATGAATAATCGTACCGCTCTGCTCGCAGGGCTTCCACTTCGCGCCGATGTCCTCCATCATGCGCGCGTTGCCGACACAGACGGTTTTACCGCTCACCTTCGCGCGGATGCCGCGCCCCGCAATCTCCGTCACATCTTCAACACTGCAGCCGTCCTTCTCGTCAGGATAAGCTTCCCGCAGCGCCGCCGCGATCGGATGCGTGGAATAGCGTTCCACATGCGCCGCCATATGCAGCAGCTCCTTCTGGTCCAGCCGCTCCGGATGCACCGCGGTGACGGCGAATTTACCGCGTGTGAGCGTGCCTGTTTTATCGAAAACAACGGTCTTCGTCTGCGAAAGAATCTCCAGATAATTCGACCCTTTCACAAGAATGCCTTCTTTCGACGCGCCGCCGATGCCCGCGAAGAACGAAAGCGGAATACTGATGACCAGCGCGCAAGGGCAGCTGACTACCAGGAACGTAAGCGCCCTGTATGCCCAGGTTCCCCATGCGGGGTCCATGCCAAGCGCAAGGAGCAGAAGCGGTGGAAGCACCGCGAGCGCAATTGCCGCATAAACCACTGCCGGCGTATAAATTCTGGCGAACTTCGTGATGAAATCCTCGGATTTCGACTTGCGGGAGCCCGCGTCTTCGATCAGCTCGAGAATCTTTGATGCTGTGGACTCCTCGAATTCCTTTGTCGTCCGGATCTTCAACAGCCCGCTCAAATTGATGCAGCCCGAGATGACTTCGTCGCCCGTAGCCACATCGCGGGGCATCGACTCGCCGGTAAGCGCGGCGGTGTCAAGGCTCGATGTGCCCTGCAGAACAACACCGTCTATCGGTACTTTCTCCCCCGGCTGCACGACGATTGTCGTTCCGATTTCCACATCATCCGGGTCGACCTGCGTCAGTTCCCCGTTTCCGCTCTCGATATTCGCGTAATCGGGGCGGATATCCATCAGGTCGGAAATGCTTCTTCGGCTTTTGCCGACCGCGTAGGACTGGAACCACTCGCCGATCTGGTAAAACAGCATTACCGCGACCGCCTCGGTATAATCCCCGCTTTTTACAAGGCCGAGCGCGATCGCGCCAATCGTCGCCACCGCCATCAGAAAACATTCATCAAACGGCTGACGGTTTACAAGGCCCTTAAACGCTTTGATCAGGATGTCATACCCGATGATCAGGTATGGAATCATATAGAGAAGAAAGCGCAGCCACCCGGTCACCGGCACGAAATGCAGCGCGATGATCAGCGCTGCGCTGAGCAGGATGCGCAGCAGGTTTTTCTTTTGTTTTGCAGTCATGGGAATCCTTTCAGGGCGCGGCAGCTGCCTCGCGGCAAATCGTTACTTCAGAAAGATCTCGCAGTCGGGCTCGACCTTTTTACAGTTTTTGCGGACATTCTCCATCACCTGCGCGGGATCGGCGCCTTCAGCAAAATCCACTTTCATTTTCAAAGCCATGAAGTTCACGGACGCGTCCGCAACGCCTTCGGTCTTCTTCGCCGCGTCTTCCATCTTGAGCGCGCATGCCGCGCAGTCCACGTCGATTTTGTAACTCTTCTTCATAACACAAGCCTCCTGTGTATTGCGGTTTACGGTATACGATTAAACGTTTGTTTAATTGATAGCTTGAATATACTCCCGCACGCAGCTGTTGTCAATCGGTTTTGCGGCCGCAGATCTTCCATTTTGCGCCGCAGTATTGTGCGTCTTTCTGTCCCGATGGTTTATAATAATAACAATATATCCAATGGAGGCGCGCCATGAGCGGAGAACTGATCCTTCCCCACCATCACCACGATATCGAAGAGGAACAGAAAATTGTCGACAAAATGCCGGACGAAACCAGAATCGCCGCTGTCGCCGAAGCGATGAAGCAGCTTGGCGATCCGTCAAGGCTGCGCATTTTCTGGCTGCTCTGCCATACCGAAGAGTGTGTGATTGATATCGCGGCTCTGACCGGCATGTCCAGTCCCGCGGTATCGCACCATCTGCGGATTCTCAAATCCGCGGGCCTTCTGACATCGAGACGGGAAGGCAAGGAAATGTATTACCGGGCGGCCGATACAAAGCTGGTCCTCAAACTCCACCATACCATAGAAGACGTGGCAGAGATCTCCTGCCCCGACTGAGCAACGGGCATATCATGAGACAACATCAGGTCAAAGATCCTTCGCGGATCATTTCTTATTTCAAAGCAGACTGGCCAACGCTGTTGATCGTTACTGCCTCCGGCATTATCTACAACATCGGTCTGCTGGCCGGTCCCTGGTTCGAGGGGCATATGGCGCAGCGGCTTCTGGATATTTTCCGGCACAGAAAAACATTCCGTTCCATGGCTGTGCTTGCGGCAGGGTATGTTCTGGCGATTGCGGCGGTGCAGACCGCAAGATTCGTAAAACGCCTTTATGTCCGCAAATTCTGCAATCATACCAACCGTTCTATGAAAGAGATTCTGTACGCGGGACTCGTGGACCTTTCCGCCACCGACCTCTCGAAAGAAGACACCGGAAACATGATCACAAAGGCAATCTCCGATGTCGACGACTGTGCCGAGGGGATGCGCAAATTCACGACCGAGATTTTCGACACCGGCATCGCGCTGACCGGTTATGTGTGCATGCTGCTTTACTATGATTTCCGGCTTGCTCTGCTGTGTCTTGTGTTTCCGCCGGTCTCTTATTTCATCGCGGAGAAAATGAAGGCCGTTGTTCAAAAGGCGCAATCCCGCTTCAAAACAACGTCCGCCCGCCTCTCCTCCGCCACGCTGGACCGTGTCAGCGCGGCTCTGACTTACCGCGTGTTCGGCGTCGAGCCTTTGCGGGACAAGGCCTATGAAGCCTGCCTTAACGACTATGAGCGTGACTCGGCCGCGGCCGGCGTCTTTGTCTCCGCGATGCCGCCGCTCTATCAGATCATTTCGATGTTCAGCTCGGTACTGATTCTGTATTTCGGTTCCCGGAATGTCCTTGGGGACGGATACGCGGCTTGGGATATTGCCGCTTTCACAACGTTTATGTCCTGTTACGCGAAGCTTTCTCTCAAATCGTCCAAAGCGGCCAAGCTTTTCAACAGCGTGCAGAAGGCGCAGGTTTCGTGGCGTCGTATCCGCCCGCTGATGCAGCGCGCGGCGCGGCAGAGCGCGGTGGCAGGCTGCACCGCGAACAGCGCTGCGGCGCCTGCCGCCGGCAGCCTCTGCCTTTGCGTGCGCGGCCTCTCGTTCTCCTACGACGGGAGCAGCCGGATTTTCAAAGGAATCAGCTTCGACGCACAGGCTGGTGAAATTATCGGCGTGACCGGTCCTGTCGCCTGCGGCAAATCAACATTCGGAAAAGTATTTCTGTGCGAACACCCTTATGAAGGCTCCATTCAGATAAACGGGCAGGAACTCTCTTCTCTTCCGCGGGCTGTCCGCAGCACACTCTTCGGGTATCTCGGGCATGATCCGGAGCTGTTGAACGACACCATCGAAAACAATGTTCTCATGGGCCGCCCCGGCAGCGTCTGGCCGTGGCTGCGCGCTGTATGTCTCGATCAGGAAGTCCTTGCGATGCAGCAGAAAGAAAAAACCGTTGTCGGCAGCACCGGCGTCCGTCTCTCCGGCGGGCAGGCGCAGCGGCTTGCTCTTGCGCGGACGCTCGCAGGGCGCCGTCCTGTTTACATTCTCGACGATCCCTTTTCCGCGCTGGACAAAGAGACAGAACAGGAAATTTTCCGTAACATACAGTCCCTGTGCCGGGACAGCATCGTCATTTTGATTTCGCACAGGCTGTATTGTTTTGACCGGACAGCAAAGGTAATCTGGCTGGCCGGTGACGCGGCGCAGGGCTGCAGTGCGCTCATAAATTCGAATGCCGCGCTTCGAAGGCAATGCGGAGAGTACGACAGACTCTGGAGGCTGCAGGAAGGAGAAACCGTCCATGAGCAGCAGTAAAATCATCCGGCTGGCCGTCCGGCGGCATCTCTTTCTTGCCGCTCTGATTCTTCTTTCGACCGCCGTATCCGTCATCACCTCGCTGATCCCGCCGGTCATTCTGGGCCGCATTGTGGACCGTTTGAGCCGTGCGCAGAATATCTCTCTGCTGATGATTTTCTCCTATTTCGGCCTGATTCTGATCAGCGGCGTGTTTGAAAGCGGGCGCGAGAGCCTGCTGGTTATTTTCGGGCAAAAGGTCACGCACACGCTGCGAAGCGCTCTTTGCGCGAAGCTGGAAAGGCTTCCCGCTGATTGTTTTGTCAAAACACAGCCCGGCGTTACCGCCTCCCGCTTCGTCGGCGATGTCGATACGGTGGAAGAGCTTTTTACTTCCGGCATCATCAGCATGTTCGCGGATCTTTGCAAGGTCATCAGTCTGTTTGTCATGATTTCCCTGCGCAGCAAAGGGCTTGCGCTTGTGCTGGTTCTGATCCTGCCGCTCATTTTCATTTTCACGAGGGCTGTGCAGAAACGCATGCTCCGCGCACAGATCGACAACCGCGCGGCGCAGGGACTTGTCACGGCAATGGTTCCCGAAACGATCCACAGCATCCGGACGATTCATACGCTCGGCTGTGAAGGCTTCATGCGGGAGCGCTACAGCCGCGGCGTTCTGCAAAGCTATCAGGCAGTTGAGAAGACCAATTTTTACGATGCGGTCTATTCCCCCGTCATCAACATCATCAGCGCGGCTGTCATCGCCCTCATCTATCTTCTCGCAGCGTCCGGCAGTCATTCTGTACAGGCATTTTTCGGGATGTCAGTCGGCGGCGCCGTAACGATCGTCTCGTGGGTTTCCCAGATCTTCGCGCCGCTTGATTCAATCGGCATGGAAATTCAGACCATCCAGTCCGCGGCTGCAGGCGTCCACCGGATCGACGAGTTTCTTGCGCAGCCCGAGCGTCCCGCAAAGGAGGAGGTGCCGCAGGCGGCGGCCGGGACTGCGGAAAACGCAGGCGTGACCGACGCAGGCATGGCGCGCGCAGCCACAGGCGCCGCAGCCACAGGCGCCGCCGCGGCAGAAATGCCCGCTCCGGAAGCAGACGCGGGCGCCGGCAAGAATACGGCCGCCATCCTGCTCTCCCACGTAACCTTCCGCTACGCGGACGGAGAGGATGTCCTGCGTGATCTGTCGCTTCGCGTGAACAAAGGCGAGCGGGTCTATCTCTCCGGCAGAACCGGCGCCGGAAAATCGACGATTTTCAAACTGATACTGGGACTGTACCCTGCGAATGAGGGGCAGGTACTTGTAAACGGACAGGATGCGTACAGGATACCGGACAGCGCGCACCGGAAGATTTTCGGATATGTCGAACAGAGCTTTCGTATGGTTCCCGGAAATATCCGGGATCAGATTACGCTGTTTGATCCGTCCGTTACGCAGGAAATGGTCTGCGCCGCTGCAGAGACCGTAGGACTGGACTCTGTCATTGAAAAGCTGGAAAAGGGATATGATACACCCTGCAGAGAAGATCTGTTTTCGCAGGGGCAGTGGCAGCTGCTTTCGATCGCACGCGCGGTCGCGGCAGACCCGGAAATTCTGCTGCTCGATGAGATCACCGCAAATCTTGACGCCGAAACAGAGCTTACGGTCCTGCACGCGCTTTCAAGAGCTGCCGCGAACAGGACCGTACTGTCGATTTCCCACAGGCTCTATGAAGAAGAAGGGAACAGGGAAATCAGGATCAGCTGAATGCCCCGGGACGCGGCATTACAGCTTCTTCTGAATCTGTATGAAACGGATGGAAACTCCCGTGATGACGCTGAGGGAGAGGACAGCGAAGATAATCTTCCAGAGCGGGACTGCGCCGGGAGCGGCCTGCAACCAGATGCCCGCGATAAGAACGCAGAGAACGATGCCGGCTGCGAGCGCCTTACCGGCTGCCGCCCACAAAAGCTCTTCTACGAGCGCACGCTCGTCTTTCATTAACAGCTCCTGCCGGAACGCGTCTGTCTGCTTCATCATGATCCCTCCGTTACCTTTTTGGTGTCCGGCGCGCTGTCATGGACACCGGTGATCGAAAAAACAACCCACTCCGCGATATTCGTCGCATGATCGGCGATTCTCTCGAGATATTTCGCGACCATGATCACGTCAATTGCGTGCTGTGCCGAAGTGAGATCTCTGCCCGAGCTTTGCGCGATGCGCTCAATCAGCTCCTTTTTTACGGATTCAAACAAAAGGTCAACCACATCGTCGTTGGCTTCCACACGGCCTGCCAGCTCCATGTCCCGATTGACATAAGCGGAGACACTGTCTGTCACCATGCGCTGGGCTTCCCTGCTCATTTCCCCGATTTTCGGGAAGTCGGTTGTCTCCGAGATCTTCGCGGAGATGATGATTTCCGCGATATCCGATGTCTGGTCGCCGATTCTTTCCATGTCCGTGATCATTTTCAAAGCGGCGGAAATCTGCCGCAGGTCTCTCGCCACCGGCTGCTGCTGCAGCAGGAGCTTGAGACACAGCCGCTCGATATCCCGTTCGGACTGGTCGATCTCCGCGTCTTTTTCGATGACAAGCTTTGCCTTTTCCATGTCGCCGTCCTGCAGCGCCTTTGTTGCGTTCTCAATCGCTGTTTCGCAAAGCTGTCCCATCTGCGTCAGTTGCTCATTCAGTGAAACAAGTTCTCTGTCAAATCTGTTGCGCATTTTATACTTCCTCCTGCCCGTGATCAGCCGAATCTTCCTGTAATATAATCCTCGGTCCGCTTGTCCGCCGGAATCGAGAAGAGTCTTTCCGTATTGTTGTACTCAATTAACTCACCAAGAAGGAAGAAGGCGGTGTTGTCCGAGATACGGCTTGCCTGCTGCATGTTGTGAGTGACAATGACGATCGTGTATTTGTCTTTCAGATCAATCGCGAGATCCTCGATACGGCTTGTAGAAATCGGATCCAGCGCGGAAGTCGGCTCATCCATCAGAATTACTTCCGGCTCCACCGCAAGCGTTCTCGCGATGCACAGTCTCTGCTGCTGGCCGCCGGAGAGCCCCAGCGCCGATTTGTTCAGTCTGTCCTTGAGTTCGTCCCAGATCGCCGCCTGCCGCAGACTCCGCTCAACAATTTCATCCAGTTCCTGTTTCCTGTGGATCCCGTTGATACGGGGACCGTAGGCCACATTTTCATAGATGCTCTTCGGAAACGGGTTCGGCTGCTGGAAAACCATACCGACGCGCTTTCGAAGCTCGATCGCATCCATATCCTTGTAAATGTCCGTGCCGTCCAGAGTGACCTTGCCTTCGATCCGCACGCCCTCTTCGAGATCGTTCATGCGGTTGAGTGTCTTTAAAAATGTGGACTTACCGCAGCCCGACGGTCCGATGAGCGCGGTGATTTCGTGCTCGGGAATATCGAGGGTGATGTTTTTCAGCGCGTGAAATTCGCCGTAATACAAATTCAGGGCATTGATACTGAATTTACTGCTCATGCTTTCTCTCCCATCTGTTTCTTACCGTATCTTCCTGCCAGATATCTCGCCGTCATTGAAAAAGCAAGAACAATGATGACCAGCACCGCAGCTGAAAAGTTCGCGATTTTCTCCGAATTCGGATTCAGTGCTCCTTCTGTCCGCATAACCCAGATATGCAGCGCCAGCGTTTCACCGGGACGGAACGGATTCAAAGGACAGGTGGCCGAAGAAAGGTTCCAGTTCTTCCACACGATTCTGGTGCTCTGTCCTGCTGTATACAAAAGCGCGGCGGCCTCGCCGAAGCCTCTTCCTGCCGCGAGAATAACGCCGGTGACAATCCGGGGCGTGCATGCGGGAAGCAGGACCCTCACAATCGTTACCCAGTGCGTCGCGCCAAGTGCCATGCTGCCTGCCTTATAGCTCTTCGGCAGGGAACGCATCGCGTCTTCGGTCGTCGTCGTGACAGACGGAAGACTCAGAATCGAAACTGCGAGCGCGCCGGCAAACAGGTTCCATCTGGCTCCGGTCATCAGGATAAAGACCAGATATCCGAACAGACCGATGACGATCGAAGGGAGTGAGGAGAGCGACTCTATGCAGACACGGATGAATCTAGTAAGCTTCGTGTCGCCCGCATATTCCGCCATGTATATGCCGGCAAGCACTCCCAAAGGAACGCTGATCAGAAGCGCCCAGAATACCAGATAGACGGTGTTGAAAAGCTGATTGCCGATTCCCTTGGATGTGAAGCTTAAAAGCCCCGGGTAGTAGCTCATCAGGCCGTGAATGATAATATATCCCGCCAAAACAATGATGAGCCCCAGAAAAAATCCTCCGATACCCGTAAAAACACCGGTCATCAGCGCGTTGATTCTCTTGGCCCTCTGAATTCTGTGCCTTAGCTTTTCACTCATTCTTTTCTTTCCTTTCCAAGCGCGTGAATCAGCACGATGAAGATCATGGAAATCACATACAGAAGAAGCGCCATGGTCCAGAGCGCCATGTTCTGTTCTCCGCCGCTCGCCGAGTTGCCCATATCCGCCGCGATTGCCGCGGTCAGATTGTTGGTCGGAGAGAGGATGTTTTTCGGAAATGCGCGTGTTTTGCCGATAACCATCGCAACCGCGAGCGCTTCGCCGAACGCTCGCGAAAGTCCCAGAATGACGCCGGTCAGAATGCCTGTCTTCGCGGCCGGCAGAACGATCTTGTAAATTGTCTGCCATCTGGTGGAGCCGAGTCCGTAGGCGGCCTTCCTGTAATAATCGGGAACGCTGCGGATCGAGTCCGCCGCGACCGTCGTGATCGTCGGGAAGATCATGACTGCGAGAACGATACCCGCTGCCAGAACGCTGTAACCGCCCATCTTCGCGTGAAAAACATCACGGATGAACGGAACCAGAATCGTAAGGCCGATCCAGCCGTAGACAACCGAAGGAATTCCGACGAAAATCTCGACTGCCGGCTGCAGAAGCCGTGTGCCCCATTTGGGTGAGATTTCGGTCATGAAAACAGCGGCGCCAATCGCAAACGGTGTTGCGATCAGAAGTGCGAGTCCGCAGGTCATGAGCGATCCCGCGATATAAACCGCACTGCCGACGCTTCCGCCGCCCTCGGTCGCATTGTCCATCGGACTCCAGTCCGATGAAAACAAAAATTCAAACAGGCTGTGATGAAATTTATAGAAGGTTCCTGTCCCCTGATAGATCAGAAATGCGCCGATGGCAAGCGTGATTGCGATGATCAGAAGACCGCATATCGTAACGAGTCCTCTGCCCGCATATTCTTTTCGAAACCGCTCTGACACAGTGCGTGCTCCTTTCCGATGAAGCCCGGCGCACCTTTCTTTGTGCGCCGGGCTTTCTGTTTTGTAGCTGTGCTGCTATCCGCTTAGTTAGTCTTGTGGCTGTTTACTGCATCCCCGGACATCTTGGAAGCTACACCGTATCCCATCGACTCAACCGAATCCGCGAACTTGTCGCCTGTGATGTAGTCAATGAAGGCTTTCGCGGCATCGCTGCCTTCGCCGTTCGTGTACATGTGCTCGTAGCCCCAGACCTTGTATGTTCCGTTATAGGTATTCTCAAGAGAAGGCTCTACATCGTCGATCGAAACCGCCTGCACATCCGAATTGTTTACGAGGTAGGAAAGAGCGACATATCCGATTGCGCCCTTGTTCTGCTCTACGGTCTGCAGAAGTGTGCCGGAATCATCGGTTTCCAGCGCCTCATTGGAGGCTTCCTCTGCTCCGTTCAGTGCCCATGTCTTGAACAGTGCTCTTGTTCCGGAGGAGCTGGGACGAGTTACAAGAACGATTGCTTCATCGGGGCCGCCGACATCTTTCCAGTTTGTTGTTTTGCCGGTAAAGATCGAAACCAGCTGGTCTGTCGTCAGATTTGTAACGCCGAGGTCCTTGTTGACAACCGGTGCCATCGTGATTGTCGCCACTTCATGGTCAACAAGCTTTGCCGCCGCGTCCGCGTCCAGCTTTTCCTCCGCAAAAACATCCGAGTTGCCGATATCAATCGATCCGTCCGCTACCTGTTTGAGGCCTTCGCCGGAACCACCGCCGTTTACTGTAACAGTGCAGTCCGGATTCGTGTCCATAAACTTCTCTGCCGCTGCCTGTACAAGAGGAAGCAGAGCTGAAGAACCTGCTGCCGTAACTTCGCCGGAAATCTGCGATGCTTCATCCGCGGAAGCGCTTTCCGCCTGCGCTGCTGCCTCTGTGTCCGCAGCCTGCGTATCTGCCGTCTGTGTGTCTGCCGCAGCCTGCGTAGCAGCTGTCGAAGCCGCCTTGTCCGCGCTGCCCGAAGCGCCGCAGCCCGCAAGAAGGGAAGCCGTCATAACGATTGCCGAAACAATAGCCAATGATTTCTTTTTCATAATAAAAATCGCTCCTTTACTGTTGCTGTATCTTTCAACACAAACAATCGTAAAGGAGCAATGTAAAATCTGATTACACAGTTCTGTTATGATATTGTCATATCTATGTTAAGCAAACCGAAAACGGTGCAGAATTCTGTCCTGCGCGGCGACAGCCCCGCGTCAGTTCTTGGAGAAGTTGAACGCTTTCTTACCGGGATAAACCGCCGCGTTGCCAAGCTCTTCCTCAATGCGAAGCAGCTGGTTGTACTTTGCGACACGCTCGGATCTCGAAGGCGCGCCGGTCTTGATCTCTCCAGCGTTCAGTGCAACAGCAAGATCCGCGATTGTCGTGTCTTCCGTCTCGCCGGATCTGTGCGAAACAATTGCGCGCATGCCCGCGTTCTGCGCCATCTTGATCGCATCGAGTGTCTCGCTGACAGACCCGATCTGATTCAGCTTGATCAGGATTGCGTTGCCGGCGCCCAGAGAAATTCCCTTGGCAAGCCGCTCCGTGTTCGTAACGAACAGATCGTCGCCGACAAGCTGCACTTTGTGGCCCAGCTCTCTGGTCATCTTCTGCCAGCCTTCCCAGTCTTCTTCGTCAAGACCGTCCTCGATCGAATAGATCGGATATTTCTCGATAAGGCTCTTCCAGTGCGCAATCAGCTCATCCGAAGTGAAATCTCTGCCGGACTTGGGCTGATGATAGAAGCCCTTGCCTTTCTCGCTTTTCCATTCAGAGGATGCTGCATCCATCGCAAGGACAAAATCCTTGCCGGGTTCATAGCCAGCGTTCCGGATCGCCTGCAGGATATGCTCGATTGTATCTTCATCGCCTGCAAGATCCGGCGCAAAGCCGCCTTCGTCTCCGACTGCCGTTGTTTTGCCTTCCGATTTCAGAAGCTTCTGCAGCGCGTGGAAAACTTCGGTCGACCAGCGAAGGCCTTCCCGGAATGTCGGTGCGCCGGCCGGCATAATCATGAATTCCTGTGTGTCAACGGAATTCGTCGCGTGCGCGCCGCCGTTCAGAATATTCATCATCGGGACCGGAAGCGTATTCGCGTTCACGCCGCCGAAGAACCGGTACAGCGGCAGATCCAGCGACTTCGCGGCCGCGTTTGCCGCCGCGATCGAAACCGCGAGAATGGCATTGGCGCCGAGGACCGACTTGTCCTTCGTGCCGTCCAGCTCGCGCATGATTCTGTCGACTTCGTAGATGTCCGAAGCATCCACGCCTGCAAGTGCGGGCGCGATCTTCTCATTGATATTTGCGACAGCCTTGGAGACACCCTTGCCTCCGAATTTTGTTTTGTCGCCGTCCCGCAGCTCGAGGGCTTCGAATTCACCGGTTGAAGCACCGGAAGGGGACGCGCCTCTGCCGACCGTGCCGTCCGCAAGAGTCACTTCCGCCTCTACCGTGGGATTTCCTCTCGAATCAATGATTTCCCTGCCGTAAACTTTCTCGATTTCAAGGTATTCTCTCATGTCGTTCCTCCTTTGCTAAAAGTGAACTGCTTACTTCTCCAGCTGCAGCAGAAGAGCCATCTTGAACTTGTGGTCCGCTGTCACGGAATGCCTTCCCTGCTTGTCGAACTTGAAATTCTCACCGGCGTGAATGCGGTGCTCCTTGCCTTCATAACCGATGACCGCTTCGCCATCGAGCGCGAAGATCAGTGCTTCTCCGGGCGCCGCGTGTTCCGCAAGTCCCGTGCCTTCGTCAAAACTCATTATAACAAACTTTAAATCCGGTTCGTTAATCAGATCCATATTTACGATCTTGCCTTCCTGATAAGGAAGAAGATCCTTCAGCGCAAAAACATTACCGGCCTTCAACACCTTATTCATCCTTGTATCCTCCCTGAGTGAAATTTCCGTATAGACGCTGTCCGTGTCCGCCTGAATTCCTACCGGCACGTTCACCGGCGTGATGTACATCTGTCCCTGTTCGAGCGGCTGCACGGTGGCTGCCGCCTGATCCGTCCCGCTCTCCTTCTGCAGCGGCTTTGTAAACGCGCGCATCCTGCCGCCTGCCGCGATCCAGAGCTTGGGATAAGCATAGCTTTCGGCGCTGATGTCCGTTCCTTCCGCGATGGAGAAGTAGGAAATATCTGCCCCTTCTCCGGAGCTTACCGCCTTGCTGATTGTGCAGCCGGGCACCGGCCTGTTCTCATCATAGATCGAAAAAACATTTCCCGCCTTTTCTTTCATCATCCTGTTCACCGCTCTTTCCTGAAATCTCTGTCCGGCATTGTTTTGCCGCATTGCCGTCATTCTGTTGTATTACTGTTTCCCGAAGACGTCTGTGATTACGCCCCGGAGCGTATCGGCCGACTTCCGCAGGTTCTCCTGTTCCTCTCCGGAAAGAGAAATCGGCACGAGCTTCTCGACGCCGTCCGCGCCGACGATCGCGGGCATCGAAAGCGGAAGGCCTTCAATACCGAAAGCGCCTTTCTGCATACTGGAAACCGGAAGAATGGATTTCTCATCTCGCACGATTGCCTCGCAGATTCTGCGCACCGACATCGCGATGCCGTAATAGGTTGCGCCTTTCTTGTTGATGATTTCGTAGGCGCTGTTTTTCACATCTTCCGCGATCGTGCGCATCGCTTCCTCGTGCTTCATGAAGCCGCGCATCTCGCAGAAACGGCTGAGAGGAACGCCGGATACATTCGCGCTGCTCCATGCGGCGATCTCGCTGTCGCCATGCTCGCCGATAATAAAAGCATGTACGGAGCGGCTGTCGACGCCAAGGTGCTCTCCCAGAAGGTACTTGAGCCTTGCGGTATCGAGCACTGTCCCGGAACCGAAAACGCGGTTATCCGGATACCCGCTGAGGACCTTCGCCGTGTATGTCAGAATGTCGACCGGATTCGCGACGACCAGCATGATCGCATCCTTATTATATTTCGCGATCTCGGGAATCACCTGCCGGAAGATGCCGACATTCTTCTTTACAAGATCAAGTCTTGTCTCTCCGGGCTTCTGGCCGGCGCCTGCCGTCACAATGATGACGCCCGCGTCGCCGATGTCTTCGTAGCCGCCGGCGTAAATCTTCATCGGCTTGGCAAACGGAAGTCCGTGGCTGATATCAAGGGCCTCCCCTTCTGCCTTGTCTTTGTTGGCATCAATCAGTACCAGCTCGGAAAAGAGTCCGCTCTCCATCAGGGCGAACGCAGAAGCCGATCCGACGAAACCACATCCTATGATTGCTGCTTTTCTGCTGTTCAAACCATTTGCCATTGTTGCCGCCTCCGTTTCTCTCTTACTTTATCTAGTTACATAGTAGGTTTTATCCATGAAAGTGACTGTAACCTGTGTTACGCAGAAACGAGTTTTAGAATCTTTTAAGTTTTACTCTCTAACGGTGAACCGGGGCCGCATTGCGATTGCCGCAAGCTTTGCTGCAGAGCGGCTGCCGATAGTTTGCCGCATTGTAATTGACAGTGCAAGAACGAGTAGTATCATGGTGGAAAAAGTCCAGAAGCTTTCCATCTGTTTGTGGAAATGAAGCCGGAGAATGCCGGCAAATATGCCAAAGATATTGCGGCTAACAAAGGAGATTACAATAAATGAGTGACGAACTCCATAATCGTGACCTGCACGCGAAAGACAGCCATGACCTGCACAGCGAAGACGGGCGTGATCTGCATAACGAAGACGGCATCTGCAATGCCGGTTCTGCATCTGCCGGCGATTGTCTGTTTACCGTACGCCCGGAAATCACGTTTAAAGATTATTTGGCTGCGAACCGTCTTGTGAACGGGCGGCTCATTCTTGAGGCAGGTCTTTATCTGTCTGCTCTGCTGCTTCTACTGGGCGGTGTTCTGCTGCTGTTCCATGCAAAACTTCCCGGCCTTTTCCTGTGTGCAGCGGCTGCGCTCTTTCCTCTTCTTATGCCCCTTTCGTGGCTTTTTCTGATTCGCAAGGGCTATCAGAAAAACTTATCGCAGTGGACGGAAGCGCCGCAGTATACCTTCTATTCCGATCACTTTGAAAGTCTCCGTGCGTCCGGCTCCGTAAGTTATTCGTATAAAGATCTATGCGCGCTCGATTCAAATCAGGACATTGTTGTGCTCGTACTGAAAAGCCGCCGTGTCTGCATTCTGAAACGTGATCCGCAGGTTGAGCCGGAGATTGAGGAACTACTGTCTGTTTTGCGCCCGCAGATCGCGTCTGTCTCCTCGAACAAATCTTCTTTGCTGCCGCTCATTCTCTTTCTGACCGCTTCCGCTATGATGGCAGTTTTCTCGGGCATCGCGGGGCTGGCACCGGCGAGCTGCATTCTGAAGCCGTGGCTTCGCTGGTATGTTCTGGCGGACAGCGTTTTCTTTATCTTTGTCGCAGTTCCCGCTGTGATTCAGCGGGTGCGGGAGTACCGGAGGAAAAAGCGGGCTGGCGAGATGCCGGCAGCTGCAGGGACTGCAGCGCGGCCGTTTGGCGAGACGCAGGCAGATGATGCGGTGCAGGCGACTGGCGAAGCACAGGCGGCGGAGGATGCGGCCGGCGCAGAAGCCGGAAGTACGCAGGCAGATCAGGCGGCGCCTGCCGGCGCAGGATTCAGTTTATCTGTCCGAAGGCGTCTTGTCCTTTTTGTTGTTCTCTTATTTGGCGCCATAATTGCCCTGACTCTGCTTCGTTCTTCGGACAATTCCATATATCAATGGCTGTTTGCTCCGCAGCAAATCATAGAAAATCCGAATGGCACGTATACGCGTGTATTGTTTTACCGTGACGGTGGGAAGAATACTGAAGCCGGCATTTCTTATACACTTTATAAAGACGCCGGAATATTCTATCTGCAGGAGCTTCGTCCGATGTCCGATCTGATGGATACTGATCCCGGAATCAGCCGGGAAGACTGGCTGAAGGCAGAGGCGCAGAAGCAGGCTGCCGCTTACCCTGACACAGGCCGGCAGACTTCCGGTGTGATGTCTGATAATAACTCCGGCACTGCGACGGATGCGGCCGGCACTTCGGATACGGCTTTAACCGATGACAATAGCGATGCAGAGCGGACGGCAGATAACAGCAATTCCGGAGAGACGGATGCCGGGTACGACACTGGTGACCCGGAAGAAGCGTTCATAGACAAAGGTTATCAGGCAATCCATGACAAATATTTCCAGTCTGATAATTTTAAGATGGATTACAATGCGAAGGGAAATTCCTATGTCATTCTCAAGGAGGAGTCCGGTTCTCTGACTTACCTGATCTATGACCGCGACTCCGCGAATAATAAGTGCGGCTTGTATGTGTTATTCGAGACGCCGGTAGCTGACGACGGAAGTTACTCTCTCACGGATGCCACCATGCAGGACATGTATGCCTATGATTACAACACCGGGGCGATTGCCGCGAGTGGCAAGAAAGACTGGTCGGATACCGGAAGTGAGGAATTTCAGGAGCTTGCCGGCGAACCGTAGGAATAATAGCGGCAGTATGCCCGGATTTGCATAGAGAATCCAAGACGTTTGACAAGGCACGGAGCGCATTGCCTAAATTTGGGCCGAATTTAGGCAATACCGCGACGTGTGATAGAAATGTCTTGAAATTTTCATGCAAGAGGATGCAGTGACGGCGTATTGCATGAAAGCCTGGCCGATGTCCGGCCAATGCTCTGCCGATGCCTAGACAAATGCCCGGTGATGCAGCCTCGCTGCCTTAGATCCTCCGCCCATAGGTGCCGGGTTGTTACCTTCGCTGCGGCGCGGTGGCCGGCTATTCCTCCTATACGAGATAAATCTTGTTCAGATGACAGGCCAGTCGGCTCTCTTTCTCCGAAATGCGTCTCTATTTGAGGAATTGTCCATCTTCAGGCAGATTTTCATTTGCGGAATGCTTGCGAAACAGCGTCTGCCTGGAAAATTTCCTTCTGTATAACAATTCTGCCATCCAGAGGATACTAAGATTTCTCTTCTCTATCCTGCTTTCATGATAAATTCCTACCGGATCTCGAAAAACAATTACAGAAGGAAGTCTGCGTCCTTCTACAGCTCAAATTTGATGTGTGGATGGCTGTTAGCATGAATATATGATAGTCCCTGGCACTAATTTTCTTCTCACAGAAGGAATTTGCGTCGCCATGCCGGAATGCACATCAGTCTCTGCCACCAATTTTCACCCTACAGATGGAATTCGAGCACAGAACAAGCTACTTCCATACTTGATTTAGCTACCATACCACCAACGGCGATAGCATAAGTGCTCTGCCTCGCAGTTTCAGATCCTCCGCCCGCAGGCACCCGCACCACAAAACCCACATATCTCCCCGCCTCTCCAAACTCAAAGGGGAGCCCCGTCTCCGGAGCTCCCCTTTGTTCTCGCCGGATCATCTCCGGTTTGTGTTATTTCCAGAATTACTTATTCTCTTCATCCGCCTTGCGCGCTTCCGAAGCTGCCTGTGCCGTCGAAGCATCAGCCGCAGCTTCTGCTGTGGTTTCTGCTGCCGGTGCCGCCGCTGCAGCCGCAGCCTGCTCAGCCTTGAACGCCGCGGAATCCTTCTTGTATCTGCGAAGCGCGAGTACAAGCTTGAGTACCAGCAGCGCGCCGATCACGATATCCGCGATGATCATAATGATCTTCCATACGGGCATACCCATATTGAGATTTGCGGGATCGTATGCGCGGCTGTTCACTACAACATAAAGAATGTTCTTTGTAGCGGTTCTCATAGCCTGCTGCGCGCCGTTCGTGTCGCGGAACTGCACGTTGTTGGTCTGTGTCGGATAGTTAACCAGCATCAGATCCGTGCCGTTACGGATCGCCTGATCGGAGCTCATGTATCCGTATACGCCGAAGTAGTCGGTTTCTACAAATCCGTCAAATCCCCACTCATCGCGAAGCACATTCTCAAGCAGCGACTTGCTGCCGCCTGCCCAGCGGTTTCCGATGTAGTTGAAGGAGCTCATGGCTGCCTGCGCGTGTCCTTCCTTTACGGACATTTCGAAAGGCTTGAGATAAATCTCACGGATTGCCTGCTCGTCAGCCCATGTGCAGAGCATATCGCAGCGGTTGCCTTCCTGATCGTTTAAAGCGAAATGCTTCATGTAGGAGTATACGCCGTTCTCTGCCGCGCCCTTGATCGCGTCTGCCGCAATTGCGCCGGAGAGGAAGCCGTCTTCCGAATAGTACTCGAAGTTACGTCCCGCAAAAGCAGTTCTGTGGATGTTCATCGCCGGAGCGTACCAGCCGGATACATCCATTTCATTCGCCATCTTGCCGATGGAATCGCCGAAAGCGTGTGCCAGATCCGTATTCCATGTTGCCGCGATAACAACGCCTACAGGGAAACCGATCGAGCCGACCCTCGTGAAGTTATTGTTGATAGAAGCAGGGCCATCGCAGTCGTTTGTGCGCACTTTGCCGATCGCGTCAACACTGTTCGTCTGATAGCCGCCAAGAGAAATGATCGCGTTCATTTCATCCAGCGTAAGCTGGTCCATGAACTGATCCCACTTCGGGTCATCTTTCTCAAGGCCGCGCATGTCTTTGAGCTTGAGGCCGTTCTTTGCGCCGGTTGTGATTGCCGCAGCATCCGGATCTTCATCCTGCGCTGTAACTTCTGCTGTCAGGTAATTGCTGATGTTATAGAAGGTCTTCTTCTGGTCTTCGGGCATCTCGAAGTTTGTAGGAGCTGCCGTTGCTTCCTCATAGTTCGCGAAGCCGTCTTTTCTCGAAAGGTAAGTAAGGTCGCCTTCCGCGTAATCGAACTGGTTGGTTGCGGTTACTTTATCGGAGGAACGCTTGTTGTCTCCGTCATACGTTACCGTTGTCTTAACCTTATAGGTCTTCGAATCAATAACATTGTGAGAATCCCTGTTGATCGAAAGGACATAATCACCTGCTTCGAGGACATATGCCTTCGCGTTCTGATAATCATAAGAAGCGAGATCTTCCACATTGATGCTGATCGTCAGCTTCTGTGAAGCGCCGGGATCGAGCAGGTCTGTTTTGTCGAAGGCTACGAGGTTCGCGGAAGCCTTTTCAATGCCGCCGTTCTTGTACGGAGGATTGTCATAAACTTCTACGACATCCTTGCCGGCAACATCGCCGGTATTCGTAACTGTTACATCGAAGGACAGAACACCGTCCTTCTCGGTGATATCGCCCATCTTCTGCTCGAAGGTCGTGTAGGAAAGACCGTAGCCGAACGGATACTGCACAACAGCGTCATACTTGATGAGGCCTTCCTGCGCTGCTGTCTCGTAGAACTTGTATCCTACATAGATGCCTTCCGTATAGTTGATGAAGCTCGGAACTGCCAGTGTATCTTCGCCTGTCGCGAACGACTTTCCGGGGACATTGAACTCATCCATGTTGGTGTAGTTGAAGTCGCCGAAGTTGTTCCACCAGGGTGTCTTTGTAAGATCATAAACATAGGTGTCGATCGTTCTCGCGGACGGGTTTACTTCGCCGGTAACGATTTTGCCAAGGGCTGTCATGCCGACATGTCCCATGCCTGCTGCCCAGAGCACGGACTTGATCTGCGGATGATCTTTTACGAAGCCAAGTTCGAAAGCATTGGCGCCGTTGTAAACGAGGATAACCTTGTCAAAGTTCTTGCAGACAAGATCGACCATCTCTTTTTCACGGTTGTCCAGCTCAAGGTACGTATCTCCCTTGTTCCAGTCATTGCCGTCATTGAGTGTATCGTCGTAGGTTGCTGCCCTGTAGGTTGTGCCGTCACCATAGGAGCCGTCCACAACCGCCGTCATGTCATTCGGAAGATCCGCGCCTTCGCCGCCGGATCTGGAGATAACGATCATCGCGGTGTCGGAGAAGCTCTTCGCGTTCTTCATAAGATCATCGGAATACCTGGAAACGTTCGGTTCCGGCAGGGTCCAGTCCTGTGCCCACATGCCTACGACCGGACGGTCTGCTTTGTAATCCGTGTAGAACTTGGTCAGCTCTTCATTGGTTTCAATGCCTGCGTCTTTCAGACTCTGCAGAATGCCGACCGTCGCGTACGCATCGTTCAGAGAGCCGGAGCCTGCGCCGCCGAGGATCGGATTGATCGAAGCCCAGCCGAATACGTTCAGCTTGCTGCCGGACGCAAGAGGAAGCTGCCTGTCATCATTCTGCAGAAGAGCGATACCCTCCTCGCCGATCTGTACCGCCAGATCCTGCGCGGACTTGGAAGTCTCCTCCGTAATGGTTCCTCTGCCGGTCACGAGCGAAAGCATCGTGCTCATAGGACCTGTGCAGATCATATTGATCGTGGTTACGATCGCAACAAGAGCCGCGGTCCACGTAATGCTGCGCGTCAGCTTCTTCTTCGGCTTCTGCATCTTGATCACGGCGATGCTGATAATGATCGCCAGAGCAAGGATGACACCGATGGCAATCAGATGCGGACGCATGGACGTCAATACATTTATGACGTCATCCCAGTTAATTGCTAACATTGTTTCTTCCTCCCCTTTTTTCTTTACTGCTTCGGCTTATCCGAAGGCATGATCCAGAACTTTAGCAGCGGGAAGCTGACGACAACCGCAAGCAGCGTATTGACAACCGAAGCGATCGTTGCCGCAAGGCCGGAGCCAAGTCCCAGTGTGTTAATGCAGAAGTTCGTTACGTATCCGGGCAGCACCAGATTGACGACAACGATCAGAACTGCAAGAACGGCATATTTAGGTGCGGATTTTCCGAAATCGGCATTCGATTTGAAAACCCAGTTCTTCTGGACGAAGAAGTTGACGACCTGCGCCATGACTTCCGCGACCAGGAATGTCAGAAAGCCACCGAGTCCGTGGGAGCCTTCCGTTGTATAATCGAAAATCGCCAGCTTGAACGGCGATGTCAGCTGCATGGCTGATACAAAAAGCGCTGTGCCGACCCATGTCAGGACGAAACGGGTGATCGTCGAAATGTTCGAGAGAAGATTGAACATAATGAACTGCCAGAGGTCTGGATGTTCCTTCGTGAAATTCTTAAGCATTTATTTGTCCTCCTTACCGCTGATCTTGCGCAGGTATTTCCTGTTCTCGCTGCTGTTTTTGAAAAATCCTCCGATTACACCGCCAAGTCCCCGGAAGAAATGGCCGTTTACCATGAGGACAATGCTCTCCACCATGGACATCGAAACCATGCCGCCTGTCATCTTCGCGATCGCCCGGAACGGCATGTTGTACTGGAACATGGTGTTCAGATCCGGCACGCCGCCGGCTTCCTGCGATTTCCTGAGCTTGTTGTCAAGCACCTTGTAGATCTTCCTCGCAAGGCCGCTCTTCGCGTAATACATCTGGCAGAGCGCGTCGTTGATGCCGATACTGTCATGATTCCATGCGCCGGAAGGAACCGCATGTCCTAAAATCTGTGCAAACTCCGCGTCGCTGATCTTGGAAACATCCGCCGTATAGTAAGGAACAATCTTGTCCGCATTGTACGGAAGCTCCCGCATTGTTCCCTCCTTCACAAGATCCGCGCTTAATAGGATCTGCCTTGAATTGCAGCCGATGCTGATCATGTATGTGCCGCCCTCGATTTCCCAGCGGTTTGTGCGGATGTTCCAGAAGCGGAATGTTTTGTCGTCAAACGGGATCGTAACCGTCTTCTCTTCGCCGGCTTTGAGGAACACCTTGCGGAAGCCCTTGAGCTCTCTCTTTGCCCGGAAAACTCTCGCGTCCCTCATACCGACATAGAGCTGCGCGACTTCGGCGCCGTCGTATCTGCCTGTGTTTTTCAGCTTGAAAGTCACGCCCTGATCCGTAACCGCAAGGTCGGAATACCGGAACGATGTATACGAAAGGCCGAAGCCGAACGGATAGACCACCGGAACGTCCGCACTCTCATAGTAGCGGTAGCCGACATAAATCGCTTCCCGATACTCGGAGCTGCGCTCGACGGCCGGATAATACGGGTACGAAGGTGTATCCTCGTACTTCTTGAGGATGGTCTCGGCAAGCTTTCCGGAAGGATTGATCTTTCCGGTCAAAACATCCATGACCGCAGAAGCCCCCGCCTGCCCCGAAAGGTATCCGTGCAGCAGGCCTTTGAAGTGGTGGTGCCAGGGCATCTCGATCGCGGAGCCCGCGCTGATGATGCCGACCGTGTTCTCATTGACCTTATGAATTTCCTGCATCAGAGTGATCTGATTCTGCGGAATCCGAAGATGTGTTCTGTCAAGTCCTTCGGACTCGGACTGCTCGTTCAGCCCGAAGAAAACCAGTACGACATCCGCGTTTTTCGCAAGCGTAATCGCTTCCTGCGTCATGTTGATGTCTTCGGTGCCGTCGCGCTTATAGCCTCTTGCCATCCCCGCGATCTGCAGATCGTAATTTCCGATCACTTCCTTGATGGACTCCACATGCGTCGCGTTGACCATGGAAGACCCGGCGCCCTGATATCTGGGCTCAAAAGCGAAATCACCGATCACCGCGACTCTTGTGCCGCTGGCAAGCGGAAGAATCTTGTCTTCATTTTTCAGAAGGACAATGCTCTCCTGCGCGGCGCGCCTTGCGAGCTCGTGATTGCCCTTGTGCAGCGCCTCCTTATCGAGAGACGCCCGTTTCTCTTTATTAAATTTATCTGCGTTTTCCGAAAGCCGGATCACAACGTCCAGCAGCTCATCAACGCGATCGTCGATGTCACTTTGCGAAATCTTTCCGGATTTCACAGCGGCGAGAAGCTCCCGCGCGGAATCAAGGCCCGGATTGGGCATTTCCAGATTCGAGCCGTTCTTAACGCCTAGCGCGTGGTCGTTCGAAGCGCCCCAGTCCGTTACCACATAGCCGTCAAATCCCCACTCTTTCCGGAGGATGTCCATCAGAAGATGCCGGTTTTCGTTCGCGTATACACCATTTACCTCGTTGTAGCTGGACATCACGGACATCGGATGGCTTTCCTTCACCGCGATCTCGAACGCTGTCAGATAAATCTCCCGAAGCGTTCGTTCATCCAGAACAGAATTCATCGCCATACGGCGAGTCTCCTGCGAATTCACTGCAAAGTGTTTGCAGCAGGCGGAAACGCCTTCCGACTGGATGCCGCGGATTTCGGCCGCTGCCATTTTGCCGGTCAGATACGGATCTTCCGAGAAATACTCGAAGTTTCTTCCGCACAGAGGGTTGCGCTTGATGTTCATTCCGGGGCCCAGAAGCACATTGACACCTTCGGCCATGGCCTCTTTTCCAAGCCCCTCTCCGACCTGCTGTGCGAGGTCTTCATCCCAGCTGTTGCAGACCGTCGCAGAGGAGGGAAAACAAGTCGCAGGTACCGACGGATTCAGCCCCAGATGATCGCCTTCACCTGCCTGCTTGCGGATGCCGCTCGGACCGTCCGACATAAAAATCGAAGGAATCCCCAGCCGGTCAAAGTTCCAGGACTCCCATTCATTCTTTCCCGATAGAAACGCTGCTTTTTCTTCGGCAGTCATTCTGCTGATGATATCCGCATGCTTCATATACGTCTCCTCACTCGCCGTTCCGTGCAAAAAACACATAACTCTCAGGTTTCATCGTGCAGTATAAACAAAAAATATCCCTTGGAACCATACATGACACGAACAGTACGATTTCTGTCATGAATGGTTTCAAGGGATATCCGTCTTCCCGTAAATATTATTCCTGCGCGGCCTCCGGTACCGGAATCAGCAGCTTCATTTCGAAGAAGTTGTTTTGCAGGGCAAAACTGACACTGCCGCCATATTTCTGCGCCGTATAAGAGATGCTCTTGACGCCGAAGCCGTGATTTTTCCTGTCCTGCTTACTGGTCACCGGCTGTCCGCCGCGGAAGCGCACCTCGTGATCGCAGTAATCGTCCACCTCGATGTAGACGAACTTTTTTCTCGGCGCAATCGTCATGTGAATCAGCCGTTTTTCCGGATCCTCCTGCGTAACCACGCTCTCGATCGCGTTGTCGAGCGCGTTTCCGAAGATCGTGCAGATATCCGTCACATGCATGAAATCCAGCAGCTTTCCGTCGGCGACGCAGGTGAACTTGATCTTGTTGTTGCGAATAAGCGGCATTTTCTGGTCGAGGATGCCGTCCAGAACCCGGTTTCCCGTCTGCGTCTCCGGCTTGTAAGCCTGCAGCTCCTTGCTCATCGCGTCGATCCAGGCAACCCGTTTCTCGGGATCGGCTTCGGCGCGCAGACCTGCCAGCTGGTGCTTCAAATCATGATATTTGTAATTGATCAGATCGATGCTCTCCTGATAGTTGCGGTAATGTTCGTACTGGGCTTTGAGCATCGCGTTGATGCTCATCAGTTCCTTTTCAGCCGCTGTTTCGTATACATGGCTTTGATACGCAAAAACAAACGCGAGCCCGGTCAGATCCACGAGCGTCCGGATATTGAAAATATCCGGGCGGAAGTTTCCGCTGAACGGCGTCTGGATATCAAGGAATGACAGATTGCTCGCAAAGAAGGAGAGCAGCACAATCAGCATGGTCATCACAAGATCCTGCGGTCCGATCTCGATCAGAAAGTCCCCCTGATGCATCTGCTTCTCGAAAAGGAAGGCGATATAGGAAACAAGAAGGTAAATCACAGGAACAAATACAGCTCCCGCAGCGCGCGGAAGCCCCGAAACTTCCCGGAAGAAGCAGTCGATCTGCCATTCCAGCGACGCCATGAATTCCGCGATCAGAAGCGCTTTCAGCATCGTGTAGACGATGCCCCGGGAATCGCCCTCGAGCATGTAGCGCAGGTACAGAAGCATCAGTCCCATCGCCGCGAACATACAGGGAATCCAGAAAACGTCCGGAACATCATCAGTCAGGATCAGCCAGAAGGCATCCGCTGCAAAAAAAAGTGCTGTCGCCGCGATAAACACAAGCGGCTTCCTTTTCTTTCTCGGCAGAACCACGCAGTATAAAAGACAGGCCGCGCACTCGGCGATCGCCGTATATAATCTCGGTATATCGGTATAGATTTCTGCCGAATTCATGGAATTGTTCCTCCGGTTCTGTTTTGCATATATTCACCCCATATGCTGCGCGAGCGCTGTCAGAAATTCGTTCTTTCTGGCCCGCGCGATCAGAAGCTTCTGCCCGTGCACCAGACAGCATCCGTCCTGCACGCCGTCCACCGCGTCCAGATTGACGAGATAGCCTTTGTTGCTGCGGAAAAAGCCAACCGGCGCAAGCTCCTCCTCACGGTCCTGCATCTTCCCGCGCTCCCTGTAGTCTCCGCCTTTTGTGTGAAAAATCAGGCTGTGCCCTTCACTTTCAATATAGTAGATATCTTCTGCGATGATCCGGTATACGCCGGCCGCGCTGTTCACCGTCACAGCATGCACATCATCTTTCGGAAGGCGGTTGATCGCCCGCTGCAGCTTCTGCGCGAACGAGAAATACGAGACCGGCTTCACGATATAATCAAGAGCGTCCACCTGATAGCCCCGGATCGCGTATTGCATCATATTGGTGATAAACATGATGATGACCTTCTGATCGAGCGCTCTGATCTTTTCGGCCGCTGTCATCCCGTCCATGAACTGCATCTGAATGTCCATCAGAATGATGTCATACTCCGGCTTATACGAAACCGCAATATCTTCTCCGTCGCGGAAAAAGGTCAGCCGGATCTGTTCGCCGGTTTCCTTCATGAAGCGGTCCATATATTCTGCCAGCTGGTCCGCGTACAGCTGCTCATCTTCTACAATCGCGATCCGGATCATGCGGTGTCCTCCAGATTTTGCAGTGCCTGGCACTTCTGCCCGGTGCGGGCAGGTGCCTCTGCCCGTTAAATCAATGTCCGCCTGTCAAAACAATGTCTGCTCGTTAATAATCAGATGAAACTCCATCTGCAGATAGGCCGCGGCTCTTCTGCAAAGAAGCATCCGCTCCATGAAGATTTCCAGGAATTCCCCGATTTCTCCGTACTTGGTGTCGATCTCCAGCTTCAGCTTGATCGCCGTATGGCTCTTGTTGATCTTGAGCTGCGACTGCGTGACGGAATAATTGACGCGGTCATGGATATCAAACGAGGCAAAGTCCTCGTTCTGCACGCGGCTCCTTCGGACATCCGACTTGTCCGCCAGAATCAGAGCCGCCGAAATCCGGCTGACCGGAACGCCCGTACCCTCGTCATGATTGCCGATCGCGCAGATAATCTTCGCGATATCCTCCGCCGGAACCTGCATGCCGCGCAGAATTTCGAATGCCATCATGGCACCGGACTGGCTGTGATCTTTCCGGTTCACAATATTGCCGATATCGTGCAGCCACGCAGCGGTCAGCGCGAGATCAATTGTATGGTCGGAGTCGCCCAGCTCTTCGAGAATCTCCGCAGTTCGGTCGGCAACAACCTTGACATGTGCCTGCGAGTGCTCTGTGAAACCAAGCGCTTTCATGGCGATGTTCTGCTCGCTGATGTAAACCTTGACATCCGGATCATGTCTGACTTTGTTAAATAAAGGATACCTGCTCTCGTCCATCGTCTCTTCCTTTCGGTTCTATTCACTCTCTGTTCATCTGTCTTATTGTAACACACGGGCAAGAGACGCGGCACCGGATGGATGTTAAGGCCACGTAAAAACAGACGGCTCCCGAAGGAACCGCCCGCTGTAAAACTATTTCTTCAATTTGAATCTCTCCGGAATTTCGGACGGATGGCAGCAGCTGTGTGAAGGGCAGCTGCTGCAGCCGCAGCCGCAGGAACCGGCGCCGGTCTTTTTGTCTCTCACAATCTTCCGGATCGCAAGTGTGACAAGACTGACGAGAATGGCAATGATAATTATATTGGCAAGCATAACGCGTGACTCCTTTCTTTTCTTTGTTAGTATAGGCTAACTCAGGCTGGTCTAAAAGTCAAGCGCTTCTATCCTCTCTTTCAGGTGCCGCCGTCCTTTTCGGAAGGCGCCCGCGATCTCTCTAAAAGTCGCCTTCGTTCCCGCAGGGAGGTGTCAGTCCTCTTTGGAAAGAGATGAGCTCTTGCCCGCCATCTTTGAATACGCGGCAAGAAGGAGTGATCCAAGTACGCCGATAATAATGATATTGCCGAGGAAAGCAAAAATGCCCTGAATAAAGACCTTGTTTGCGGGTTCCGCGTATACGAGGATATCGAGCACCGGCGCGCACAGAATCCATGCGAGTGCATTTGCGATTACCTGCACTACGTTGAAGAGCACAATGTTTTTCTTGTTAAAACCGCCCTCGCGAACAGCGAACTTCTTGGCAAATGCGCCGATCGCGATACCGACAACCGCTTCCGGGAATACCCAGCTCCACCATACGCTTCCATAGAACAGTGCATCGCCGAGTGCGTGTCCCAAAAGGCCGATGACCGCGCCGACAAGCGGTCCGAAAATTGCGGACAGGAACGCCAGAACCGCCATACGAGGCTGCAGGGATGTGTTCGGAATTCCGATCGGAATTTGTACTTCTGTCAGCACAACAAACAGCGCGGTGCCAATGCCCATCGCGACGACTTCCTTAATGCCGAATTTCTTGTTCATTTCCTTTACTCCTCTCACTCATAAGATAAGAAACTGTTACATTCTAAAGGATAACATTTTCCGGTACCGGAGGCTACGGATAAATTCAGCGGACTGTCCAATTCTGGCGCGGATTATGGTATGATTTGACTATTGCCAATAAAGACTCTCAGCAGAAAGGCGCACGCTTTGGAACCGATCATCGAGTTCAGCCACTATTCTTTCAAATACCGCTCGCAGAAAGAGCCGACACTCACCGATATCAATCTGAAGATTTATCCCGGTGAAAAAATCCTGATCACCGGCCCTTCGGGCTGCGGAAAATCGACGCTCGCGCACTGTATGAACGCACTGATTCCATGTTCTTTCGCGGGGGAAACGCAGGGGACCCTCCGGGTAGGCGGCCTTGATCCAAAAGAGGCGGGCGTCTTTGGCATGTCGAAGGTTGTCGGCACTGTTTTGCAGGACACAGACGGGCAGTTCATCGGACTGACCGTAGCGGAGGATCTCGCGTTCGCTCTTGAAAATGACGCGGTCGCGCAGGATGAAATGTTCCGTAAGGTGGACCGCGTCGCGGACATTGTCGATATGAAAAACTTTCTCCGCCACTCGCCTTCCGAGCTCTCGGGCGGACAGAAGCAGCGCGTTTCGCTGGGCGGAGTTCTTGTTGACGATGTAAAAGTGCTTCTTTTTGACGAGCCGCTCGCAAACCTTGATCCCGCGACCGGCAAACATACGATTGCCCTCATCGACGACATCCGGAAATCCCAGAATGTGACCGTTGTGATCATCGAACACCGTGTGGAAGATGTTCTTTATAAAGATGTGGACCGGATCATCGTCATGAGCGAGGGGCGGATCGCCGCGGACATGCGTCCGGACGAACTGCTCTGCACGGACATCCTGCCTTCGCACGGCGTCCGGGAGCCTTTGTATATTGCCGCGCTCAAACACGCCGGCTGCCGCCTCGCACCCGAAGATCATCCGCAGCATATCGAGACGATGCGTGTGGATCGTTATACGCAGCAGGTGCAAAACTGGTTCCACGCGGCTCCCCTGCCTGTCCGGGCAAATACAAATCCGGCGGCACTCGAGCTTCGCGGTATCAGTTTTTCCTATCAGCCGGGCGAGCCTGTGCTGAACGATATCTCGTTTATGATCCGCCGGGGAGAAATGGTCAGCATTGTCGGCAAAAACGGCGCCGGCAAATCCACAACCGCCTCGCTGATCTGCGGTTTTCACAAGCCGGACCGAGGCGAGATTCTTCTGAACGGGCAGGACATTTCCCCTCTTTCCATTAAGGAACGAGGGGAAAAGATCGGTTTTGTCATGCAAAGCCCCAATCAGATGATCAGTAAAGCCATGATTTCCGAGGAAGCAGGACTCGGGCTTGCTGTCCGCGGCGTACCGCAGTCGGAGATAACAGAGCGTGTGAACGAGACACTCAAAATCTGCGGCCTGTATCCGATGCGGAACTGGCCGGTAAATGCCCTCAGCTTCGGACAGAAAAAGCGCGTTTCCATTGCGTCGATTCTCGTCATGCACCCTGAAATTCTGATTCTGGATGAACCGACGGCCGGTCAGGATTACCGTCATTATACCGGCATCATGGAGTTTTTAAAGCAGCTGAACGAGCAGCTCGGCCTGACCATCCTCATGATCACGCATGACATGCATCTGATGCTCGAATATACCGACAGGGCGATCGTCCTCGCGGACGGTCAGCTGATTATGGATTCCACCCCCGCAAAGGTACTGACCGACGAGAAGGCTGCGGACCGCGCCTATCTTAAAAAGACATCTTTGTATGATCTGGCAGTAAAATGCGGCCTGAAACCGGATGAATTTGCGGAACGTTTCATCGATTACGAACGCGCGGAAGGAGCAGAGAAATGAATCGTCTCCTGTCATTTAAAGAAAAGGACACCTGGATTCACCGTCTGTCCGGTGTCACGAAGCTTTTGTTTTTCCTGCTCTGGTGCATTACAAGCGCGCTGACCTACGATACAAGAGTGCTGATCGCGATGATTATTATCAGTCTTACGATCTTTGTGATCTCGAAAACCGAGTGGAAGCAGGTCAGTACGGTATTCAAGCTGGTGATGTTTTTCATGGTCCTGAACGTCATCGCGATCTTCATTATGTCTCCGTATCAGGGCTGCGCGATTTACGGGAGCAAAACTATTCTCGCCCCGTTCCTCCCCGGCCATGCGCTGACGCGGGAAGAGCTTTTCTATCTGTTTAATGTCGTCATCAAATATTTCACGGTGACGCCGGCGATCTTCATCTTTATGGTAACGACAGATCCTTCGGAATTCGCGGCGTCCATGAACGGCGTCGGTATTCCGTATTCGATTGCGTATTCGGTGGCGATCGCGCTGCGCTATATCCCGGATATTCAGGATGAATATCATAAAATCAAAAACGCACAGGAAGCGCGCGGCATCGAAATGAGTGCAAAAGCGAAGCTCACAGACAGAATCCGGCGTACCTCGAGCATCATCTTTCCGCTATTGTTCTCAACCATGGAGCGGATTGATGTCGTGAGCAATGCCATGGAGCTGCGCGGCTTCGGCAAGAAGAAAAAGAGAACCTGGTACGCGCATAAGGATCTGCGGCTTTCAGATTATCTGGTGATTGTGTTCACGGTTGTGTTCTGCGTGGCAGCGCTGGTGCTGACGTTTGCGGACGGGAACCGGTTCTGGAATCCATTCGGGTGAGGCTGCGCGCGGTTCTATGATATAGTAATATAAAATTCATTTTTCCGAAGACATACAATAGAGGTCCCGAACTTGAATACCCGCAAACTGACCAGCCGCAAAATATCTGCAGCAATACTCGCTATCGTCATAGCCTTACAGATTCTGCTTGTATTTCATGTGCAGAAAACCGTCGTAAATAACAATGACGGCATCTTCACCTTTACATTGTCGAATACACCTTATAGCTACAACTATATTGATCATATGTACAAGCGTTTTCCTCTTGGTGAGAACGGCTGGCTCTCCGGAGAATTTCTTCGCAGCAATTATATGGTCGAAACTGCTGACAGGTTTGATTATAGTGCTGTCTATTTCCATCAGCGACTGGATAACCACCCTCTCCTGTACTACTCTCTGGTTCACACAATCTGCTCGTTTTTCCCCGAAACCTACTCGGTGCAGTACGCACTTGTAATCAACCTGTTCGGTATGCTCGGGATTGACGCTGTCTTGATTCTGCTGTCCCGGAAGCTCTATCACGCCGGGGCTTTTGCTCTCATCCCCATCGCCGGTATGTCGCTGATCTCCGCATTTCTCGATCTTTATACGCTGCCGAGAATGTACACCTTGCTTGCGTTCATGACACTCTGGTACCAGTATCTCCAGCTGTCATTCCAGACAAAGGATGTTTTGCGAAAATCCGATTATATTCTGATGACTGTCTGTGTTTTTCTCGGAACGCAGACGCACTATTATTTCTATGTATATGCTTTCTTTGCTTCCCTGATAACTGCAGTCATCCTCATCAGAAAACACCGGCTTCTGAGACTGATCAATTATATCTGCGCCGGAATCAGCGGTATCTGCATGTCAGTCATCCTGTTCCCCTGGGTCGTCTGGCACATTCTGTACAATCAGATGGACAAACATACCAATGTGCATGGCTGGTCACTGCAAGGCATGAAAGAATACATTTCTTTTGTCAATAAAGCTGCGTTCAACGGTCATTTTGTAAGAATGCTGATTGTTTTCGGAGTCATCGCAGCAGCAGTGAAGGTTATTGATGTGGCAAAACAGAAAAGCGGTTCACAGTCAATTTCAGAAGCAGGAAGCCGTCTCTGCGCAGATTACCAAAAATACCTCGCCGGAATATTCCTCACCGGAGTTTTATATTCCGTTGTAATCTTTACACTGGATGGCGGTAACTGGTATTACGAAACCGGTATGTATCTGCCATTCCTGATCTGTTTGAGCGCAGTGGCAGCATTTCTTGGACAAAGCGTGTCTGACCGTCTCTTTTTAATGAACAGCGTGGAGCACAAAAAATCCAAGGCATCTCCCGGGGCCAGCACTTTCAATGGCGTGCTTGTTTCTCTCTTTATCATCGTTGTCATCCTAGGGACTTCCTCTGTCCGGGATAATATCTGTTCCCGTTCTGCCGCTTTCCGGCAGTCAGAAGTTTTTCATATGATTCCGGACAGGTATGCTGCCAGTGCCTGCATTTACATAGAAGAAAAGCAGGATAATCTGCTGTCTAATCTTCTGCTGGATGTTTCCCGCTATGCTGAGTTCAAGAAGATCACTGCAGACGACTATCGTTCTCATGGGCTGACAAAGGCAGATATCGCAGGGAAAACAGCTTCCGGTCCCGTCATCCTCTACATCCCCTCGGAGCTATCAGTCAAAGAAATCAAAGGAAAAACCGAACTTCTCGCAGCAGACGGAGCATTTAACATAATACGCTGGGATGAGGAATAAATAAAAAACTGCAGCAATTCATTTCGAATGCTGCAGTCACACTTTTACTGTAAGAGGTATAAGCATGAAAAGTCATGTAGAATCTGATTCAAATACTCTTCCATTCAGTTACCAGGATGTTTTTTATGAGTATCTGCCATATGGGGTAGTGCTCCTGCTCGTCTTTGCCGCAGCCGGAAGTTTTCTTGGCGCGACATATGAAAGCCATCTGCCTTTGGTCGGCGGAAGTGAAAGTCTCCTGCCCGCGAGTATGCAAAATCGCTGGTATAATTTTGCTGGTGCCGGGGCAGGCGCCGCAGCCGGTTTTATCTTCTATGCACTGATTGTTATCCTGCTTCGCCGATTAAAGAACCGCTGATACACCCTGTTTCAATATACAAGTGGTTACTCCGCCGTCTTCCCGAAACAATCCTGCCCGAACCGCACCTTTGCATACGCAATGATCTCCTCCACGGTTCCTTCAAAGCCAAGCCTTGAAGAATCCAGACAAAGGTCATAATTTCGCGCATCATACCAGGTCTGCCCGGTATGATACTCATAATACGCGGCCCTGTGACGGTCGGTCTGCTCAATGAATTTCTCAAGCTCTTTCCCGCGCATCGGCTGCTTCTTAGCTGCCTGTTTCATCAGAAAATCCATCGGCGCATGGACAAAACAACGCACAGCATGATCGCAGTCCTTCAAAATATAGTCCGCGCAGCGGCCGACAATCACACACGACTCTGTCTGCGCCAGTTTCTTGATGATCTCCGCCTGATAATTGAACAGGTTCTCCTCCGACGTGAAATCCCTGTTGTCCGGTGAAAGAAGCTGTCCGGAGTATACGTTCTTCGCGATTCTCGCAAGCGGGCTGAGCGTCTTTACATTCTCATCGGCCTTTACGAACATGCGCTCGGAAATGCCGCTCTCCTCTGCCGCGAGCTTCATCAGCTCCTTGTCATAATAGTGGATGCCAAGTCTCTCCGCCAGCATATTTCCGACAGTCCGTCCGCCGGAGCCATACTGACGGGCAATGGTGATCACGATATTCTTCATCTTTCCCCCTGCCGCCGCGCAGCTGCACCCGGAAAGAGTATCCTCCCGCGGGAGCACCGGCGCGTCTTTTATTCTCCGAGATAGGCTTTCTGAATCGCCTCATCATGCAGAAGATCCGAAGCCTTCCCTTCCATTGTAATCCTTCCGGTCTCCAGAACATAGGCTCTGTCAGCAACCTTAAGCGCTTTTTTTGCGTTCTGCTCTACCAGAAGTACAGTTGTCCCGTCCGCGTGCACCTTTTCAATGATATTGAAAATCTCTCCGACCATGATCGGCGAAAGGCCCATCGACGGCTCATCCATCAGAATAATATCCGGATGCGACATCAGCGCTCTTCCCATCGCCAGCATCTGCTGCTCGCCGCCGGAGAGCGTACCGGAAACCTGCTTCTGTCTTTCCTTCAGCCGCGGGAAGCGTTCGTAGACCATCGAAATCGTTTCTTCTATTTCGTTTTTGTCTTTTCTTGTAAAAGCACCCAGACGAAGGTTCTGTTCGACTGTCAGATCCGCAAAAACACGTCTCCCCTCGGGAACCTGCGCCATGCCCATTGATACAATTTTGTGTCCGGGCATTCGCGCGATTTCCTTATCCTGATAAAGAATACTGCCGCTCTGCGGCCGCAGAAGGCCGGAAAGCGTGTGGAGTGTCGTTGTTTTGCCGGCACCGTTCGCGCCGATCAGAGCGACAACCTCCCCCTTGTTAACATGAAACGAGACATCCTTCAGGGCATGAATGACGCCGTAATATACATTCAGATTCTTAACTTCAAGCAGTGCTCCCATTATTCGTCTCCCAGATATGCCTTGACTACTTCCGGATTGGATAAAACAGTCTTCGTATCGCCTTCCGCCAGAATCCGTCCGAAATTGAGTACCGTCAGTTTCTCGCAGATACCGGAAACCAGCTTCATATCGTGCTCGATCAGAAGAATTGTGATGCCGAACTTGTCGCGGATCAGTTCAATGGTGTCCATCAGCTCCTTGGTTTCGTTCGGATTCATGCCGGCTGCCGGCTCGTCCAGAAGAAGGAGCTTCGGGTCCGTCGCCATGGCTCTCGCGATCTCTAGCTTTCTCTGCTGTCCGTAAGGAAGGTTCGATGACAGCAGATCCGGTTCCTTGTCCAGACCGAACACCTTCAGAAGATCCATTGCCCGCGCAGTCATCTCCTTCTCTACCTTACCATATCTGCCAAGGTGCGTCAGAGATTCGAGCAGGCTGTATTGATACTGGTTTTCCAGCGCCGCTTTGACATTGTCGAGAATGCTCATCTGATGAAACAGACGAATGTTCTGGAAGGTTCTCGCAATGCCGTCATGGTTGATTTCCATGGTTTTATGGCCGGTGATGTCTTTTCCGTCCAGACGGATGATCCCTTCATTCGGCGTGTAAACGCCGGTCAGGAGGTTGAAGACCGTTGTTTTTCCGGCGCCGTTCGGGCCGATCAGGCCATGCAGCTCTCCCTTTTCAATACTGATATGGAAATCATCTACGGCGCGCAGGCCACCGAAAGAGATGCAGAGATTATTGACTTCAAGCAGTGCCATCTTTACGCCTCCTTCTTTTCCGTCTTCTTCGCCGGATGGAATTTTGCAGCGAGTTTTTCCCGTTTTTCAATCGCCGCCGGTGCCCAGTTCACGATCATAACGACAATGAGCACGATCGAATAGATCAGCATCCGGTACTTGTTGAGGCCTCGCAAAAGCTCGGGCAGCAGATACAGAATGCAGGCCGCGATGACCGATCCGCGGATGTTGCCGATGCCGCCGAGGACGACATAAACCAGAATCAGAATCGAAACATTGTATCCGAAATACTGGCTGGTCGCCTGAATCGTGGAAATATTGTGGGAAAACAGTACGCCCGCCATACCGGCAATCGCCGCGGAAATTGTAAACGCCATCATTTTATAGCGGACGACGTTGATGCCGATCGACTGCGCGGCAATTCTGTTGTCGCGGATCGACATAATCGCCCTGCCTTGTTTGCTGTGTATCAGATTCTGTGCAATAAACAACGCGAGCAGCAGCAGAACAACCGACAGCGTGAAGTTACTGTCATGCGGAATGCCCGTAACGCCCATGGCGCCGTTGATCAGTGTCTGTCCGTCCGGCTGCAGCCCAAGAGCCATCTGATTCTGCATGGATACATGAACGCCTGCGGAATCCACGCCAAGATAAATCGCGTTTAGAAGGTTCTTGATGATTTCACCGAATGCCAGCGTAACGATCGCAAGATAGTCGCCGTTCAGCCGCAGTACCGGAATACCGATCAGGAAACCGATGAGTGCGGTCACCGCGGTTCCGATCACAAGGGCAAGGAAAAAACGCAGGCCGCCCGGCAGGACATCTGCGGTCAGCAGAGAAAACAAAGCGCTCGAGAACGCGCCAACGCACATAAAGCCCGCGTGTCCGAGAGAGAGCTCTCCGAGAATGCCGACGCAGATATTCAGGGCAACTGCTGTAATTGCGTAATAGACCATCGGGACCAGAAGTCCCTGCAGATGGCTGGACAGAAGGCCTGCCCGCATCAGGATTTCGATGACTGCCCATGCCGCGATGACAATCGCGTAGGTGGTCAGTGTTCTTTTCTTTTCTTTCGTCATGATCTGTCTCCTCTCCTGCTGCTCAGACCTTCTCCTGTATGACCTTGCCGAGAAGTCCGGTCGGCTTAAATAAAAGCACAACAATCAGGATGCCGAATACAATCGCGTCGGAAAGCTGCGATGAAATGTATGTTTTGGCGAGAATTTCAATAATTCCCAGAACAAGTCCGCCGATCATGGCGCCGGGAATGGATCCGATGCCTCCCAGAACCGCAGCGACGAAAGCCTTGATGCCGGGCATCGCGCCAGTGTAAGGAGAGAGCGAGGGATACGCACTGCAAAGAAGCGCGCCGGCGACTGCCGCGAGGCCCGAACCAATTGCGAACGTAAGAGAAATTGTCCGGTTGACATCAATTCCCATCAGAGTAGCCGCACCCTGATCCTGCGAAGCGGCGAGCATAGCCTGTCCGCTGCGGGTCTTGTGAATGAACAGCTGCAGAGCGGCCAGAACAACTATGCTGACGGCAATCGTGACAATTGTAACACCCTGAATATGGAGCTGGCCGCCGAAGAGACTGATCCCGTTCCAGGGGATGACGCTCGTGAACGCCTTGGCGTCCGCGCCGAAGATAAGGAGCGCCAGATTCTCAAGCAGATAGGACACGCCGATTGCGGTAATCAGAACGGCAAGCGGAGAGGCTGCGTGCCGCAGCGGTCTGTAGGCGACTCTCTCTGTCGCAACGCCGAGCAGCGTGCAGAGAACAATCGCCGCGATCACGCCCAGCACCGGAGAACTGCCCCAGGTCGAGGCGACGGTGAAAATAATGTAACAACCTACCATAATAAAGTCGCCATGTGCAAAATTCAGCATCTTGGCAATGCCGTAAACCATGGTGTAGCCAAGCGCGATGATGGCATAGATACTGCCCAGACTAAGTCCGCTGACCAGTGCTGTCAAAAAGCTCATGCTCTTTCTCCTTGCAATATTCCGTAAAAACAGCAGAAGGGAGGAACGATGATTCCATTCCTCCCTGAGTGGTTACTGCAATCTGTGTGAATTACTGTGCGGATACGTACTTGCCGTCCTTGATAACAACAGCCTTCGGCTCCTTGTTCGGCTCGCCGGTAGCTTCCCATGTCATCTTTTCGGAAGTCAGACCCTTCAGTGTGATCTGTGTCATAGCTTCCTTCATCTTGTCGCAGATATCGGAAACGCTCATATCCGGTGTAAGGTTCGCCTTCTCAGCCGCTGCCTTGATCGCGTAGATCGCGTCGTAGCTGTCTGCCGCGAACTGGTTCGGTGTAAGATTGTACTTCGCCTCATAAGCCTTTACAAAATTCTGTGTCAGATCATCCTGTGCGTCCGCAGCGAAAGGTGTCAGAAGCATAGCGCCCTCAGCAAGAGACGTATCGAAGTTCTTGACTGTCAGGATGCCGTCAAAGCCGTCGCAGCCGAAGTACAGAGGCTTGTAGCCCATCTTGTCCGCCTGCTGGAAGATCAGCGCTGCCTGCTGATAATAGATCGGCAGGAACAGGAGATCCGCGCCGCCGTCCTTTGCCTTCTGCAGCTGTACGGAGAAATCCGTCTTGCTGTCTGCCGTGAAAGCTTCCTGCGAAACAACGGTCAGACCCTGCTTCTGTGCTTCCTGAACAAACGCCTGATAGATACCGTTCGAATAAACATCGGAGCTGTCGTAGATGATGCCGATCTTTGTTCCGAGCTTGTGCGCTGCGATGTACTGTGCGGAAGCCGTGCCCTGTGCAGGATCAGCAAAGCATACACGGAATACGTTGTCATTCTTCACGCAGTCCGGAGCGGAGCCGGAAGGTGTGATCTGGAACATGTTGTCCTGCTTCGTGTAATCCGCGACGGCGATCGAGCAGGCAGACGTTGTGGAGCCGTCAAGGAACTGCATGCCCCAGTCCTTCAGTGTATTATAAGCGTTGACCGACTTCTGGTTATCTGTCTCGTCATCTTCGCTCTTTAACTCCACCTGATATCCGTTGATACCGCCGTTCTTATTGATCTCGTCAACCGCGATCTCGGCGCCGTACTGTACGGCAAGGCCGTAAGCCGCGTTATCTCCGGTCAGAGGTCCGATTGTGCCAATCTTGAATGTGCCGCCGGCAGCTGCAGCGCTGTCTGTCGATGCCGCGCCTGTCTCCGTGCCCGCTGCAGCGGACTGTGTGTCCGCGGTCGCTGCGCTCTTGGATGAGCCGCAGCCTGCAAGAACGGAAGCAGTCATCGCGGATGCCATCATGACACCCATAACCTTCTTAAAGTTTTTCATAACATTCTCCTCCGATTCGTACTATACGAAATTCGCATAACGATATCTTTTGCATATGCTTATTATACCGTTTTTGAATTGTTACAAATAATAGTTCATGATTTCGTATACGTCAAGGAGGAATTTTATCTTTTTTGGTTATTTCTCAGGAAATGTCAAATTCCGGCTCTTCATCGAGGTTTTCAGATACATATTTACCGTTTTTTCTGCGCTGTTTGACGCATTCCGTCAGAAGATATTCGATCTGTCCGTTCACGGAACGGAAGTCGTCTTCCGCCCATGCGGCAATCGCATTGTATAAGTTTTCGCTGAGCCGCAGCGGGAATAACCACTATAATTGTAAACTTTGTTGCTTATAAATAGAAGATAGCCTGAACTTTAGTAAAACTAAGGCATTGAGTTATATGCCATAATTTCAACAATGATCTGCTATTATGTAAGCCTTATCTGTTTTTACAATGATATCGTAGTATCTAGTTTTTTAGTCCGTCCAATAATTTTCCTATTTTTTATTACTGTTAGTTTTGTCATCTACTGCTTTTACATACTTCATCAACGCTTTTAGTATAACTACTCCCACATAAATCCCCAGTACCAGCAGAATAACCATAAATATCTGCCAAATTATTTCCAACATATATTTTTCCCCTTCTTTTGCGCAATGAACTGTTATTCTAAGTATTATTTTCCGCCGAGACTAGGATTTTCCGAAACCTCACGAAAATTTTCTTGAAAATTAACATCTTTTTGAAGTTGAGATACCCTGCATCAATTTTTTCAGGAAATGTCAAATTCCGGCTCTTCATCGAGGTTTTCAGATACATATTTACCGTTTTTCCTGCGCTGTTTGACGCATTCCGTCAGAAGATATTCGATCTGTCCGTTCACGGAACGAAAGTCGTCTTCCGCCCATGCGGCGATCGCATTGTATAAGTTTTCGCTGAGCCGCAGCGGGATTTGTTTTTTCGCCATGATTACCTTTCTGCTGACAAAGCGCGTCAGTACAGACTTCCGGAGTTCACTACCGGCTGCGCGTCATGATTGCCGCACAGTACCACAAGGAGATTGGAAACCATCGCGGCCTTTCTCTCTTCGTCGAGATCCACCACACCGTTTTCCTTCAGACGTTCGAGAGCCATTTCAACCATGCCGACCGCGCCGTCGACAATCATCTTGCGCGCGTCAATGACCGCGGACGCCTGCTGCCTCTGCAGCATGACCGAAGCGATTTCGGGAGCATAAGCAAGATATGTGATTCTGGCTTCCAGTATTTCCAGTCCGGCGTTCTCAACCTTCTGCTGGATCATACTCCGGATTCTCTCCGCGACGACTGTCGTGGAACCGCGCAGGCTTCCGTCGTCCGCTTTCCCATCCCCTGTCGTGTCGATTCCCGGCGCTATATCGTATGGGTAGATCTTGACGATGTCTCTGACAGCGGTGTCAACCTGCAACGAAAGGTATTCCTTGTAGTTATCTACATTGAATACCGCTTTCGCGGTGTCGTCAACCTTCCACATGACCGCGACGCCGATTTCCACCGGATTACCCAGAACATCGTTGACTTTCTGCCGCGCATTGTTGAGCGTCATGACCTTGAGCGAGATCTTCTTATTAACGTACGACCCGCTCACCTTCTCCGCGTTTCCGGCAATCAGAATTTTCTTTCCGATACCCTCATCCCCGACATCGCCGCTCTGACCAAGCCGCGTCGCGGCTGCCGGATTCACCGCCGTGCAGAACGGATTGACATAATAGAATCCTTCTCCCTTGAGTGTTCCGACATAATTGCCGAACAGCGTGAGGACGAGCGCTTCATTCGGCTTCAATACCTTAAGGCCGAAAAACGGAAACCAACCCGCGCACATCCAGATGAATCCGGGCAAAAACAAAGACAACCTCGGTTCATTCCCGCTTCCAAGCCGGATTCCCTGTACAAACAATGCGACGGCCAGCGCGTACAGTCCGATCAGCAGAATAAGAAACAGCATACCGTTTTTCCGGGCAGATAAAATCTTCTCGTTCATGATGACATCCTTTCCGGCTCTGTCTTCGGCAGAGCCAATCGCGGATTACTTTGCCGGAATCATCTGCGGATGATTCCGGCGGCCTGCATACGGCAGTCCTTCGCTAAATTGATTTGATATCATCATGATATCAGAATGTATGCTTGTTGTAAATATCTTACCATATAAAAAGCCCGTTCCCGCTCAGGAGTCTTCTCCAAAGCGGGAACGGGCTTATGCCGTCTTTCTTATTTATTTGCAGAAGCTTTCAGAAATGCCGCCGTCCGTTCGCTTACAGGATGCAGGAACAGCTCTTCCGGCGTTCCTTCCTCCTCAATGCGTCCCTGATCCATGAAAACGACACGGTCCGCAACATCCCTCGCGAAATTCATCTCGTGTGTTACGATGATCATCGTGAGGCCTTCCTGCGCAAGCTTCTTCATAACATTCAGCACTTCCCCGACCATCTCCGGATCAAGCGCCGACGTGGGCTCGTCAAACAACATAAGCTTCGGGTCCATGCAGAGGGCGCGCGCAATCGCAACACGCTGTTTCTGGCCGCCGGAAATCGTTCTTACATCCGCGTCGGCAAAGTTCTCCATGCCAACCTCGCGCAGATGCTTCATAGCTGTTTCCTGTGCCTCTTTCTTCGATCTGCCAAGCACCTTGATCTGCGGCGTCACGCAGTTTTTCAAAACGTTCATGTTGTTGAACAGATTGAACTGCTGGAAACACATGCCTACCTTCGCCCGGTACGCGTTAACGTTTTTCGTATGGAGAATGTCTTCCCCGAACACTTTAATCGTGCCGCTGTCCGCGTGCTCGAGCAGGTTGATGCAGCGAAGGAGCGTCGATTTTCCGGAGCCGGAACGGCCGATCAGACAGACGACCTCTCCCTCCGAAACCGAAAAGTCGACACCCTTCAGCACTTCCAGCGGGCCGAAGCTCTTATGAATGTCCTTGATTTCCACGAGCGTATTTGTTTTGGCCATCGTATGCTCCTCCTTTACTTCACTCTTTTGATGAGCGGCGCGTTCGAAGGATCCGTATCGCTCATCGGCAGGCTCAGAGAAGCCTTCGACCGGTTCATTCGTTTTTCAATCACGTTCAAAACAACGCTCGCCACCGACGTCATCAGAAGATAAATCATCGCTTCGAGGAAGTACGTCTCGGTGAAATGGTACGTGGAGCCCGCGATGCTCTTTGCCTGAAACATCAGTTCCGTAATGGAAATGATCATCAGCACGGAGGAGTCCTTGATATTGACGATCAGCTCGTTCCCGATTGCAGGAAACGCGTTGCGGATCGCCTGTGGAAGGACAACCGTCATCATTGTCTGCGCATTGGACATGCCGAGTGATCTGGAGGCTTCGGTCTGCCCGGGGTCGACTGCCTGAATGCCCGAGCGGATAATTTCCGCCATGTAAGCGCCAGTATTGATGCTGATGACAACAATTGCGGCGGTCAGTGTATCCCAGTGAATCACGTTGAGCAGCGCGTAGTAAATGAAAACCGCCTGCACCATCATCGGCGTTCCGCGGAATACCGTGATATAGATATTCGCGATTACATCAAAAAGCTTCTTCCAGAAGCGCGCACCTGCGCCTGCCGTGAAATCCAGTTTCACAGCGCGGAAGCCGCCGACGATCAGGCCGAGAACCAGGCCGAAAGCGGTGCCGGTCAGAGCGACGAGGAGCGATGTCCGTACGCCGATTAAAAGGCTCGAGCCGTATCTGGTCAGAATTTCAATACAGTTGGCAATAAACATGGTGAATCATCCTTTGACTTATGCGTTCCATCAGTTGTTGGCAGGCTGTCTTTCAACAGCTGCTTCCATCAACTGGTTGCGCTCGTCCGTAGAAATCGCGGCAAGGCCCTTTTCCAGCTGATCTTTCAGCGCGGTGTCGTCCTTGCGGACCGCGATCGAAACGGAAGTATCCGCGTCGAATCCCTTTCCTTCGTCAAAACGGACGATAGCAAGGTCAGGATTGGCAGCGACAACACCGTTCGCTACAGGAAGTTCGGATACAACGCCGTCAACAGCGCCGGACTGCAGTGCCTGAATAGCTGCCGGGAAAGTTTCTGCCGCAGGCTGATGCTTGACGCCCTTGATCTGGTCGATGACAGTATCATAGATTGTGTTCATCTGTCCTTGTACGGTAGCGCCGGAAAAGTCCTGAATGTCCTTCGCGGAAGCGTACTTTCCATCCTTCTTGACAATGACGACTTCTTCCGACGTGTAATAAGGCGAAGTGAAGCTGACTTCCTTCTCACGATCGGGCGTATCGGTCATGCCGGCGATAATGGCATCAATCTGATTATTCTGCAGGGAAAGAATCAGGTTATCCCAGTCCAGCTTGACAATCTGTACCTGCATGCCGGCTGCCTCTGCAAGTTTGGACGCGATGACAACATCATACCCATCCGCATAGTCCGAGCCGGACAGTGGCTGCGTAAACTCTCCCTTCGTTGTCGTCGTCCAGTTGAACGGCGCGTAGTTGCATTCCATGCCGACGCGAAGAACGCCGTTGCCGCCGGCTGCCTGATCCGCTGTGGCAGCGGCGGCTGCTTCTGTTCCCGCCGAAGCTGCCGCCCCGGTTTCAGCTGTGGCTGCCGTCGTATCTGCCGAATCCTTACTACCGCTGCTGCCGCAGCCCGCAAGCACCGCCGCGCACATTGCCGCAGCCGCGGCTAATGCGATCATTTTTCCTGCTGCCATCTGTTTTCTCATAATAATTGTCCTCCTCTGACCGTCAGGCGATACACATTCGAGTGCCTGTCGGAAACGCAGCGGGTACTGCGCCTTCATAATCAGAAGGAGGCGCGGACCAGAGAAAAGAAAAACCGTATGTGCTATTCAACACATACGGTCCTGTCAGATCTCATGTAAAATAGCGCCTCTTCAATAACGAAGGAGTGATACAGATCTTATCTGCATCCCCACGGCTGCGCCTGCCGGCTCAAACCGTTCGGCGGTGATTGCCTTTCTCCCCGTTCCCAGCCTGCCGGCTCCCGGGGGTACTTATCTGCACCGCTACCTCTATATTTGTTTTGTATACTATAATACGCGGCGATACGTGGTGTCAATGGTTTTTGCGGAGAGCGCTCATGCCTTCCAGCATGGCGGAAGCTCTTTTCCCTCCGCCCGCACCGGCTCCGGCCAGACGGCTCCGCCGGTATCTACCCTGCAGCTGCGGATCCTCTGCGGCTCCACAGGCCGATTGATCTCAACGCCCGTAATCGGGAAATCCGTCACCGGGACTGTTTTCACCTTCTCTATGCGCCGCAGCTCTTCCATCCCTTCCAGCACTTTGCCAAGAACCGGATACACGCCCTTGAATTCCGGACAGGCACGCAGTGGGAAGAAGACTTCGCAGCCCGCAAGGCCGAGATCTCCATAGCCTCCCATGCACATGGTTCCGGTATCCGGCGTTAAAGGCTCTATTTCCGGATGCAGATCATATTCCTTCGGAAGCAGGTACATGGCATCTTTCCTGTGAAATGCGCTGTAGCTCAGATCAATCCAGCTGCCCGGCACAATCCGCTCAATCGCATGGCCGTCATAGACGCCCCGGCGCGCCGCGCAGATAAACGAGCTGACCGCGTTCGGCGCCGATTCCGGCATCAAAAGGACGCGGATCACCGCGCCGTTTTCCATTGTAAATACCGCTTCCGGCCGCATCTGCCGCCTCCTACATCTGTTTGCGCAGCTTCGGGTCCAGAATATCACGCAGACCGTCGCCGATAAAGTTCGCGCCAACCGCCATCGTAAAGATTGCGAGTCCCGGGAACCCTGCCACCCAGAATTTGTTGAAATAACTGACTCCGTCCGAAACCATCATGCCCCATTCCGGCGTCGGCGGCGCGGAGCCAAGGCCGAGGAAACTGAGCGTGGAAAACATCAGGATCTGGTTCCCGAGGTCCGTCGTTGCCATGACAATGATCGAGCTGATGCTGTTCGGGAAGATTTCATGCAGGAGAATGCGCATCCTCGAAGCGCCCAGCGCTTCGGCCGCCTCGATGTACTGATTCTCCTTGACCGTCAGCACAACGCTGCGCATCAGTCTCGCGTACGACGGCCATGCGACGATAATCAGCGCGAACATGGTGTTGAACAGATTTGAACCGAGCGCCGCGTTGATGCACATCGCGAGTATGAGCGATGGAAACGACAGAATCATTTCGGAAATCCGCATCATGACATTGTCAACAGCGCCGCCGATATAACCCGCGGCTGCACCGTAAACCGAGCCGATTGCCATTGCGATCAGCACCGTCAGAATGCCCGCCATTAAAGAATAGCGGCCGCCGTAGATCACGCGGCTGAAAATATCCCGCCCGAAATTGTCCGTGCCGAACAGATGCGCTGCCGACGGTGCCTGGAGCTTTACCGACAGATCCTGTGCAATCGGATCATAAGGAGCGATCACATGCGCGAAAACAGCCATCACCACCCAGAACAGACAGATTACGCAGCCGGCGGTAAAGAGGTAGTTTCTGCGAAACAGATTTTTCAAGCCTTTCTGCATACTCTCCTCCTTCAGCGCCGTCTGACGCGCGGATCAATCACGCCGTAAAGAATATCCACGATCGTATTGATCACCATATAGTTCAAGGCAATCAGAAGCGATACGCCGATGATGGACGGGTAGTCCAGTGCTTTGACGGATTCATAAGCGAACTGTCCTACGCCGGGCCAGCTGAAAATCGTCTCGACAAGGACCATGCCGCCCAGCAGATTCCCCAGCCCGAGGCCGATCACCGTCAGTACCGGAATCATCGCGTTTCCAAGCGCGTGATGAAAAACGACCCTCCTTTTCGGAGCACCTTTGGCTCTTGCGGTCCGGATATAGTCCGTTGACATGACGTCCAGCATATTCGATCTGGTCGTCCTTGTAATCAGGCCCATCGTGAACGCGGCCAGCACGCACCCCGGCAGAATCAGATGCATCAGGGCATCGCCGAACTTCATGATATTTCCCTGCAGCAGCGCGTCAATCGTGTAAAAGCCGGTTACGGTCGGCGGTGCCGCGTAGAAGCTTGAAAGCCGCCCCGGGCCAGGCATGGCCCGGAGTTTGTAATAAAATACGAACAAAACAATCAGAGCGAACCAGAACGACGGAATGCTGACGCCGACGACCGAAATCGCGCGTACAATCTGGTCGATGACGCTGTTTCTTCTAAGCGCGGATATGATTCCGAACAATACGCCGAAAACAGCTGCCACCAGAATCGCGAAAATCGCGAGCTCCATCGTTGCCGGGTAGCAGCGCTTCAGCTCCTCCAGAACCGGCCGGTTCGTCCGGATCGATGTGCCGAGGTCCAGCCGCAGCAGATTTCTGATGTAATAGAAATACTGCACGATCACCGGCTTATCGAGTCCGTACCGCACCTTATACGCTTCCACGATCTTCGGATCGCTCAGAGAGCGCTGACTCAGATTGGCTGTCACAGGATCTCCCGGCACCAGCTTAGTCAGTATGAAAACAATGGTCGCCACACCAATCAGCATGATCAGCAGTGTAACCAGGCGTTTGCCGATGAATTTGAGCCGTTCCATTCGTCCTGCCTTTCCTGACCTGCGCCTGCCCGTGCATGCACGCCCGCCGGACCCGCGCACCGTACGCTCCCGGTGCGGGTCTGCGCGGCTTCTTTTCCCATGCGCTTTCGCGCAGTCTTACTTCACGTTTACTTCCGTCAGATCCAGACGGATATCATCGCGGAACTGTACGCCGCTCAGACGGTTTCTGTAGCCGATGTGGCACGGTGCCTGCGCGATGAAGATGAACGGAGAATCCGCGTCCATCTGCTCCTGCGCTTTCTTTAAAAGCTCCGCTCTCGTGTCGTCATCGGTCGCGGCAAGGATCTGATTGTAAAGATCCTTGTACGCGCTGTCGTCTTTCCACGAAGCACGAAGGCCTACAGTCTGCCCCGGCAGGAACGCGAGCTGTACGTTCGGATCATTGTAATCAATGCCCCAGTACATGACAGTGAAGCCGAGCTTGCCTTCTCTGTACGCGTCGCCGTATCCGCCAGACCAGTTCTGCTGCACGATATTGACATTGATGCCGGCTTTCGCGAGATCTTCCTTGACCTTCTGTGCAAGGTCAAGAAGCGGAACACCTTCCATATCCAGATCGCAGACTGTCAGATCCACATCAAACCCGTCCGGATAGCCGGCCTCTGCCAGAAGCTTTTTCGCCTTCTCCGTATCGGTAGCCGTATCCGCGTCCAGCTTTCCCTCACTTCCAAGGAAACCGTCCTGAATGAACGACTTCGGCGTTACAGCGCCGACACCGGTTACGTTCTGAATGCCTTTATAGTCAACGGCGTAACGGATTGCCTGCTGCACTTTACTGTCGGATACCGGTCCTCCGATCGACTTGTCCTCATTCATCATGAGGAACGCGACTGTTTTGGTTGCCGTATTTGTTGTCGTCACATCCGCGTTGCCCGAAAGCTCGGAAATCGTATCATCGTTCAGGTTCATCGCAATATCGACATCACCTGTGGAAAGGCCCATCATCTGCGCGTTCGAATCATCCGTAAGCTTGATGACGACGCGGTCGATATTGTTGGCTTTTCCCCAGTAATTCGGGTTCTTGACAAGATCGATCTCTTCGTCCGGCGTATAGCTTTCCAGCGTGTACATGCCGGAGCCGGCACTCGCCGTGTTGAGATAGTTCTGCGCTTTATCGGCTGTCGCCGCGTCTTCCGCATCCGTACCACCCTGTTCCTTTACAACCTTGCTGTCCAGAATCGAGCAGGCCGAATAGCAGAGCTTGCTCAAAATCGCGGAGTCCGGCGTTTTCTGGTGAATCACGACCGTGTCGTCATCCGGGCAGTCAATGCTGTCGATATTGTCAACGATGAAGGATGGATTTCCCTTCAGGTTCTTGCAGCGAAGCAGGGAAAAGGCAACGTCCGCGCTTGTAACGTCATTGCCGCTCGCGAACTTCGCTTCCTTGTTCAGCTTGATCGTCAGATCCTTCGCATCGTCCGAGAAGGAATAACTCTCGGCAAGGAGCGGTGAAGGAGAGTCTTCACCGGTCTTGATCTTGAACAGCGTTTCATAGCACGCATTGATGACAAGCGGCGGATTCTGCTCATAGACATAGCTCGGATCGAGCGTGGAAAAGCCGGAACCCATGTTGATCACGATCTGGTTTCCGCTTCCCGCAGCGGGAGTGCTGCTCTCTCCCGTACCCGCGGATTCCGATCCGCCCGCCTGCGCTTCGGCGGTTGTCTTGCCGGCGCCGGCGTCCGCGTACTTGCCGTCCGCTGATCCGCATGCGGCAAGAGCGACTGCCAGCATGACCGACAGGATGGCTGACATCAGTTTCTTTTTCATAACGAACTCCTCCTTCTTTCCGGAGAGCTTCCTCTGCTCTCCATCATTTACCATAACGGCAGGTGGTCTGCCGGTGGTTTCCCTAACCGCAGCGCCGTTTCCGATATTCTCCCGTAACTCGGAGCGGCGCCGTGCGCTTTGTTTTCCTCAAATCTTCTCGTCATAGAGATGGCAGGCTGCGAAATGACCCGGAAGGATCTCCCGCATCCTCGGCACTTCCTTCGAACAGATCGGGCAGGCTTTCGGGCAGCGGGTATGGAAATGGCACCCGGTCGGCGGATTCTGCGGGCTCGGCACTTCTCCCTGCAGAATAATGCGATTTTTCGTTCCCTCTCCTGTCCCCGGAATCGCCGAAAGCAGTGCCTCCGTATACGGATGAAAATGATTCTCGAACAGACTCCGGTATGGCGCGATCTCGACAATCCGTCCAAGATACATGACCGCGACGCGGTCACTGACCTGATAAATCACGTTCAGATTGTGCGAGATGAAGAAGTAGGTCAGCCCCATTTCCCCGCGAAGCCGCATCAGAAGATTCAGAACCTGCGCCTGCACCGAAACGTCCAGCGCGGAAACGCACTCGTCGCATACAATAAACTCCGGATGCAGCGTAAGCGCTCTGGCAATACCGATTCTCTGCTTCTGCCCGCCGGAAAGCTCGTGCGGATATCTGCTCAAATGGTACGGTGCGAGCCCGACCGCATCAATCAGCTTTCCGATTTCCTCATCAATCTTTTTCCGGTCCCTGATTCCGTGGATCAGATAAGGTTCCGTCAGAATCTCGCGGACCGTCCTCCGCGGATTCAGGCAGGCCGACGGGTCCTGAAAGATAATCTGGATCTTTCTGCGCATTTCTTTCATCTGCGGCGCAGACAGCGTGGAAAGGTCCCTGCCGTCCGCAATTACCTTGCCGCCGGATAACGGTACGAGTCCGAGGAGCGCTCTGCCTAGCGTGCTCTTTCCGCAGCCGCTTTCTCCGACGACGCCGAAGACTTCGCCGCGGCGTACCTCCAGACTCACCCCGTCCACCGCCTTCACTGTATCCCTGCTGCCCGGCGCCCGGAATGTTACACGGACATCCTGCGCACGGACGATGGGGTCCCGTTCTGTATTATTCCCGCTGGATTGCTCTTCGTGTCTTTTCATCTTTTAACCCGTCAAAACATCACGCTTCCCCGTACCGCCAGCACTTGACCTGATGCATGCCAAGGATCACGGTCGGCGGATCTGCCTTTCTGCACTGCTCTGTCGCGTACGGACAGCGCGGCCAGAAGGTGCAGCCCTCAATCTTCTCTGTCGGATTCGGAACCATGCCTTCAATCTGTTCAAGCCTGCCGCGCTCTTTCGTGATTCTGGGGATCGAACCGATCAGCCCCTTTGTGTACGGATGAAGCGGCTCCTTGAAAATCACATCGGCCGGCGCTCTTTCGACGACCTTGCCGGTATACATGACAATGACATTGTCGCTGATTTCCCGGATAACGCCGAAATCGTGCGTAATCATCAGGACCGACATTCCCTTTTCTTCGTTCAGCTTCCGGATAAGATCCAGAATCTGTGCCTGAATTGTGACATCCAGCGCTGTCGTCGGTTCATCGCAGATCAGGATTTCCGGCTCGCAGGCAAGCGCCATGGCAATCATGACACGCTGCTTCATACCACCGGAGAGCTGGTGCGGATATTCCTTCATTCTTTTCTCGGGACTCGCGATACCGACTTCCTGCATGAGGCGCAGCGCTTCCGAAAGCGCCTCTTTCTTCTTCATGCCCCGGTGCAGAACCAGAGATTCCGCGATCTGGCTTCCGCAGGTCAGAATCGGATTCAGCGACGTCATCGGTTCCTGAAAGATCATGGAAATCTTGTCACCGCGGATTTTATTCATCTCCTTGTCGGAAAGCTTTGTCAGATCGGTCCCGTGGAACAGAATCTGTCCCGAAACAATCTCGCCCGGCGGATTCGGAATCAGCCCCATAATTGCGAGCGAAGAGACGCTCTTGCCGCTGCCGGACTCACCGACGATTCCCTGCTTCTCGCCCGGCATCAAGGTATAGCTCAGGTCGTTGATGGCATGTACCGTTCCTTCCGCCGTATGGAAGTCAACGCACAGATGACGCACTTCCAGAATCGGTTTCTGCTGTGCATCTTTCGGCGTCTTCTGCGGATCATAATTCATTGTGGTACCTCTTTAGTGCTGTGCCCTTTTACCTTGCTAAATCGAAATGTCTAAAAAATCAGGAAGCAAGCGCCATTGCTTCCTGAACATTTCTGAATTTTAAACGTTATTGTAAAAAATCTCTTTCCGGATGTCAATACTCTCTATGCATTCTTTCTCCGGAGTAAGTTTTCATCAGATCTTTATCCGAGACAATCCCAAACCTGATGCAGATCCGAAATAACAAAATCGAGCTTCTTATCCCGGGGCGCCGGCAGTCCATCCGGATTATACCAGCAGGTTCTGATTCCGGCATTGATGCCGCCCTGCATATCGCTGGTCAGAGAATCACCGACGATCAGAACCGATGAAAGATCCGCCGGACTGATCTTTTTGAAAACTTCCTGAAAGAAACCGATGTTCGGTTTCTCAAACCCGATTTCCTCGGACAGGAAAGCGCCGTCCATCAGCAGACCGAGTCCGGACCTTTGCAGCTTCTTTGTCTGCGCGGCAATCGTTCCGTTCGAGACGACGTATTGTTTTACCCGGGAGCGCAAATCTTTTACAATCTGAAGGCTGTCGTCCCGGTAGACTATCGTATCGCCAAGGCTCTGCTGATACTGCTCATTGAAGGCAGGAGCGAGTTCCGTATCTATACCATACTCGCCGAAAAACTGTTCAAAACGTCCGACAAGTACCTGCCTTTTACTGATTTCATTCCGCTCGAGCCTCTTCCAGAAGCTGTCATTGATAACGGAGTATCTTGCCACCATCCGGTCTGTACATTCTCCCAGCTTGAACACCTTGAACAGCGATTTGATCGCTGCATACTCCGCTGCCTTGAAATCCAGCAGTGTTCCGTCCACATCCCACAGAATCGTATTAATCATCAATCCCATAATCCTCGTATCCGGGCCTCTTACGGATCGGAAAGCCCTCTGTGCTGTACTCTTCCCCCGGATGCTCATACAGATATCCGGCCTGCACAGACTCTGCCGCCTGCCGCATCTTCGTGTAGGGAACTTTCGGGCCGGACACATTCCCGTCTGTCAGAAAAACACACGCGCCGCCCTGCCGGCCGCTCATCCATGCAATCGGCCAGAAGAATTTTTGCCCGGAGTCTTTCATGGAGAAGATGACCGCATTATAAGGAATTGTTTCTCCGACGGTAAAGTCCTCGCCGGCCAGCTTTCCTTTGCCGATGGTTCCCAGCTTTTCCGGCCTTTCGAGCTGCCACGAAAAATCTCCCTGCTTCTCGTCATAATTCCCCTGCGCAGGCGCTTCGTAGTAGCTTAGTTCTTCATCTGTAAGATTCAAAAACCAGTAATCGCTTTTCATTTCCCCCGCACTGTGCCCGAGCATGCGAAGGCCTTCGAGCTGCGGGTCCGCGATGATAAGAACCTTTGCGTCTTCAGGCGCATTTTCCAGCTTGATCCGGACCGGCGGAAAATCCAGAGGCATGAACCAGCCGCCCGCGTCGTCTCCGATCATTCCCGCCCGGTGATAGGTCAGATCCCGGTGCGCCAGATACGTCCTTCGCCGATAGGTCGTCTCCATCCGCAGCGTGTTCTCATTTTCCATTGTGATTACGTATTTTTCGTCTTCGCGCAGCTCTCTCGGGCCGTCCGCGGTATCGATCAGCGTAAACGAAGGTTCTGCCTTCCAGCCGTGACCTGCGCTGTTTTGACCGGATGTTTCTCCCTTCACCTTCAAAGGAACATTGTCCGCGCTCTCATGGACATTTTCGTCCTCATGGGTATAGAAATAAGAGTCCAGTTCCGGTTTTCCATTATGAAACTCAATTTCGAGTTCGCCGGTCATGCCGGTTTCCCCGGCCGCGAACCTTTGGCCATCCTCTTCGACATCGGTCAGAATCCAGCGGCCGCGGAGCTTTTCCTTCGGCATCTTCGAAGTCTTTGCCTGCGCCGGTACACACCACGCTGTTATTACAAGCACTGCCGCTGCGGCAGCTGCCATCATGCTCACTGCCCTTTTCATCATGCTGTCCTCTTTCGCAGCGTTTTCAGATATTCCTTCTGTTCTCCGGTAATCCGGTAGCTTTCCACAGCTTTTTGAATTGCCTTTTTATGTGTCCAGTCGTCCAGCCTGCGATTTTCGATATACGGCAGTACCGTATTGTATTGTTTGGCGAGCGCCGTCGCAAAATACCATGCGATCATCATCCGCACATAGTAATCTTCGTTCCGGACCGCGGCGACCATGTCCGGATACGCAGGATCAAACGCTTCATCCAGATAATAACGCATGAGCATACCGATCGCGAAACGGACCGTATAGGTTCGCGAGGACGCGAGCCAGCGCCGGATTTCGTGCAGAAGCTCCTCCCTGTGCTTCCCGAAAACCGCAGGAGAAAGCTGGTCGCAGGTTGCCCAGTTGTCAACAAACGGCAGGAACTTCTGCGCCTTCTGCATGCACGCGTCATAATCGCGGATGCCGGAAATCACAAAAGCGTGCAGCTGATTTTCATCAAAATACGGATGCGGCAGATCCTCCAGAAATTCCGCAAGATCCTTCCGGTTTGCGAGGTCCTTTGCGTATCTTCGCAGCTGCGGCGTCCTGACGCCGATCACGGTATCCGCCGGGAGCGTAGGGAGGAGCCTGGCCTGAAACTGCTGATACCGCTTATCCTGCAGTAAAAATAATTCCTTTCTGATTTCTTCACAAATCATCGGGTCTTTCTCCAGCTTTCACTTTTACTAATGAAAATTATTTCCGGCTGGGAACCAGCAGTTTTTCTCCGTTTGTCGCGATGACATCTCTGTACCAGTAACCGGAATCCTTGATCGTGCGCTTCTGCGTTTTGTAGTCCACATAGACCAGCCCGAAACGCTCCGAATATCCGCTTGCCCACTCATAATTATCCAGAAGGCTCCACTGGAAATATCCCTTTACAGGAACACCGCTCTGCGCCGCACGCCGCAGTTCCAGCAGATAGCGTTGCAGGAAATCAATACGCTGCGGATCATGCACCCTGCCGTCCAGACTGATCCAGTCCGTGCAGGACATACCGTTCTCGGTAATGTAGAGCGGCAGGCCATAGCGTTCACACAAAAACTTCGGTCCCCAGTAAAGCGCCTCCGGTGTCACCGGCCAGTTATTGGCAGTCCTCGGGTGTCCTTCAGGGCGTTTTACGCGGACGGCACTCCGATCTTCTCCGGCACGCACCGGCACACCGTTGTAAATATTGTAACCGATATAATCGAGCTTCGAGGTAATGACCTCCCAGTCCTCTGGGGAAAGGAGCGGCAGATACTGTCCGTAAGACTGCTCAATTTCTTCAGGGAAGCGCCCCAGATAGACCGGATCGTTCCAGACAGCCACATTCCAGAGATCTTCCCGAAGATCCCTGCCGGAGGGAGTAAACATTGCCTTTCTTGCCGCTTCGACGTCTTCCTCTTTGTCCGTTACAGGATAGTATACACCGCCGCAGGGTGCCATCCCGATCCGAACCGGCTGCACGGCATGTTCGCGGATCGTGCGCACCGCGTATCCGTGCGCTTTGAGCATATTCGTCCAGGAGATGAAGAAGGAAGCTGTTCCCTCCTTGATCCCCGGCGCGAATTCACCGGTCACATAACCGAGTCCTGCCGCGCACTGCGGCTCATTGATCGTAAAGAAGTTCCGGACCCTGTCGGAGAAATGTTCCGACACAAGCGCGGCATAGTCTGCAAAAGCACTGACAATCGAAGGATTCTTCCATGCGCCCCGCTTTTCCAGTTCATAGGGAAGATCCCAGTGAAACAGCGTCACATAAGGCTCGATGCCCGCCTCCAGAAGAGCGTCAATGACGTGGTCGTAATAAGCAAGGCCTTCCTGATTCACCTTTCCTGTCCCTTCGGGCAGGATTCTCGGCCAGCTGAAGGAAAGACGATAGGCTTTGATGCCGAGTTCCTTCATAATGGCAATGTCTTCTTTGTAACGGTGATAGGAATCGCAGGCAACGTCTCCGGTATGGCCTTCGTAGACTCTTCCCGGCTCATGCGAGAAAACATCCCAGATGCTCTTTCCCTTTCCGCCTTCCTGTGCGCCGCCCTCGATCTGGTAAGACGCTGTAGCTGCTCCCCAGACAAAATCTTTTGCAAACCCCATAGCCAACTGCCTTTCTATGTTTTTATTTTGTCAGCTTCTTCCTTCCAGCTGATTATCTCCTGTTCCAGTTTCACATCCTGCTGCAGCATGTAGGTAAGGATCTCTGCATGCATTCCTTCACTGACCAGATTTTCCGCCTTCGTCCTGTCATTCTGATTCAGCCTTTTCGCGTACGCACGGTACTTTATGAGAAAGGACAGATCCATCTGCCAGCCTCTGAAATCAATCCCTGTCTTTCTCCTCAGGTTCTCCAGAATACAGAACCCGTCGGGATCGAGGTCGCCGAAATGCAGCCAGCTCCGGATGCCGGGATTCTGTTCCCGCATCCGGACAAGAAATTCCTGCCGCGCATGGTTGTGATACCCTGCAAGATACAGCTGAAACGCATCCGTCTGTGTTCTGTTGTAGGAAGTCAGATTCTCAATCGTCAAAACAGTATCCGAATCCACCCCGATCACGGTGATGTCGGAAAGCCGGTCCGAACGTACCGCGATCGGCGTGCCCGCTTTGAGCTCAATTCTGGTCCCGTTCCCGAAAACCAGCCTTCCGTTTCCGTTAAAGTTCACGTAAGACGGATTTTCATATACAGCGTATTCCGCAAGTACCGCAGATTCGTATTCCTTTTTCGAGTCAAAATCTGCCTCCGCGAAGTCATAAGTTCCGAATTTTTTCAAGATGCGGAGTGCTTTGGTCAGTATATGATGATTTTCAATATATTTCGTATCCCCGAACAGCGCGATGGACATTTCCCGGTAGAGAATATTATCCGTATTATGAACGATAAAATCCACTGTCTTCATAACGTCTTCCGCTGTATCCGGAGCGAACCATGCGTTCCTGTCCGCGTTCAGGAATGCTTCCTGCTCTTTAATAAAATCATCCAGAAGACGGCTTCTGCCAAGATACCTCTCATAAACACCGATCTGACCGGCATGGACCTCTCTTCCCGGCTTTCTGCCGGCAAGTTCATACAGTGAGGGCTCCACATCACCGGCAGACACCAGAAACCCTTCGAACTCGTTTTTCAGTTTCCTGTCCTTGTACACAATTCTGACGGGAGAAAACAATTCCAAAGCGCGCATGGACGCCTCGAACTGAGAAAGTTCTGTGAGATCCGCGTCATCCCGTTCATAAGCCGGATAAATTTCCACTGCCGGAACGCGGAGCTTCTGGTGATTTTTCGCTTCGCCCCGATAGGTCCCCGTCCGCTCATAGGCATCCAGTATGATGTCCAGCAGTTTTTTCTGCCACGAATTCAGTTTCCGGTCTGTTTTCATTCATTCAGCCCCGACTGCATGTCAATGACATCCGCCTTGCGGTTTTTCTTGACAACCGTTACTGTGGTGTCCACATACGGTGCGATATTGTGCATTGTTTTGTCCGGTGCCGCGTAAATCACCTGCAGGCCGTTGTCCGCGAAATAGTCGATCATACTCCGGATTCTGTCTTCATCCATAGCTGCGAAAGCTTCATCAATAAACGCGATCCGCAGACAGCAGGCGTCACTGCGGTAACTCGTCATAAGCGCGGCCGTCAGCAGAATGAAATACGGCGTCTGTTTGCCTCCGCCCGAATAAATTCCCTGCGATTTGGAAAGATTCGCGGTATGCCTGCCGTCGCTGATGAAAAAGTCATAGTTATAATAATTGCGGTAATCCGTATATACCGTCACATCGTCCGCGTTCAGCACCGTATCCTTGAAACTGTCAAATGCTTCCGCAATCCCCTGATCCTGCAGGAATCCGCTGTTCATGTTCAGATAAATCTCAAGATTGTCGGCGGAGCCGAGCTGATCGATTTTCTGAGCGATCGTAAAGAATGCCTTCATGTCCGAGCTGTTCCTTGCGCGCATGATCAGAGAGTAATTCTTGTCCCCGAACTGATGCGTTTTCAGCATGGCATTGATGGCATCCTTCTGATCGCGCATTGAGCGGATTCTCGCATAGATAACTTCTACGAAGTCGCGCATGAAAGTATCCGAAATCGTCTGCGCCTTCGCCTCGATCCGGTTTCTGGTTTCTTCGATATCTTTTGTACGGAGCTCATCGAGCCGGGCGATGTATTGGGGCGCTCCGCTTTTGTCCGCCGTATATCCGGTGTGCCCCGCGTTATAACGGAACATCGCTTCCAGCATGCTGTTTACAGCCTCGGAAAGCTGCTTGTTCACTTCCTGAATTGCTCTCTGGAGACTTACTTCCGCATTGTTTTTCTGTTTTTCATAAAGCTCGTCCGCAGCCTTCTTCTCCTCCGGATGCAGAGCGGCTTCCGTTTCGTAGGCGTCCCGGAGCGCTTTCTCGCTGATCCGTCCCTGCCGCAGATTTTCCTCCGTTCCCTGAAGCGTTCGTGCGCCGGTTTTCTGCTCGCTCTGCACATCCGTGAGTTTTCGTTGTGCCTGCTCTCTCCTGTCTGCCGCGGTCATATACATGTCCATCAGACGTTTGGCGGACGGATTGTTTTGCAGCGCCTTGATATTCCGCTTTGTTTCCTCTATTTCTTCCCGCAGCCGCACCAGCATGGAAGGCGCCGTCGTGTCATAATTCTCCGGTGCAAAGCTTTCTTTGTAAGCCTGTTCGGAGAGCATTGCGAACTTCTGCGCTTCTCCGGAAAGAGCGGCGGCTCTCCGGTTCTTCTCATCCCGTTCTTTCTGCTTTCTTTCAAGCTGCCGCAGAACGGCGTCCTTTCCAAATACAAGATCCCGAACCGGTTTCATTTTGCTGGCAACGATGCCTCTTGCCAGCATGCCTCCCGGCATAATCGCGCCCTTTGGATTGTCGTTCAATTCCTGCCGTGTCTCAACACATTTTAAATTCCCGCAGGTATAATTGATGTACTTACGTGCGTATGTATTTGCAATCCGAAGGCGCGCCGCAAGAGACCCTTCCGGAGCTTTTGCCGGAATATCTTCCATCTTATTCGTCAAAACAAGAAAGATCTTATGCAGATTCTTCTCGTCCACAATCCGAAGAAGCCCCGGAACCGCCTGCGGATCCGCAATCACGTTGAAGCGGCGCCCGCCGAGAAAAGTTTCAGCCGCCAGCTGCCATTTGGGATCCACCTCATTGACAAGGTCACAGACAAGGCGCAGCTCTGTATGTATGCCCGCCCGTTCTGCCTCGCTTTGCAGTACGGCAAGCTCTTCCTCCATTCCATCCGGCAGCACCTTTTTATTCTGCTGAAGAGTCTTTATCTGCGCGTTTAACTTGTCAATTTCCTTTAAAAGATCACGCAGCGTATATCCGGTCTCTTCTTTCCGCTGCGCGAAGTCCCGCTGCAGCGCGATCCGTTTGTGTTCCAGTTCCTGCAACGCGCTTATAATTTCCTTCTCATCGGCAGCAGCGTCTCCCGCGTGTCCGACCGTCTCCAGAAGATCGTCTGGGATCGAAATATCATTCTGACTTCCAAAAAGGTTCTGTACCTTTATTCTTAGTCCCTGCAGAGCCTGCACGCTTTCTTCCATGGCATCCCGGCTCTCTTCGTCTCTTCGAAGCTTTTCCTTGAGCTCTTCGATCGGCCGCTGACCTTCATGCACAGCTGTTGAAGCCTTGATGAACTCCTGATCCGCCGCGTCAAAAGCTTTTCGTGCTTTCTTCTCCTGCTGATCCAGAACCCGGAGCCGCCCTGAAAGGTCGCTGATATTCTGTTCCAGTTCATCATTTTCGGTTTTCTCTTTCATGAACTGGTACTTCTTCTGCGCAATCTGACGCCGCACCGCCTCCGCGTCGAAGCGAAGCACCCTCTGATACTGCTGCTCGATTTTCTGCAGAAGCTCCTTTTCTTCATTGAGCTTTTTCAGGTCATCCGCCAGCTTTTCGTACTCGGCCTTATGCCGGAGGATGTTGTCAAGAGAGTTCTGCGCTGTCGTATCCTCCTCGAAAATGGACTCCCGCACAAACCGGTCAATATCTATCTTTTTCTTTCCGCAGGCGAGAAGCCGTTTGATTTTACCGCGCAGTTCCTTTACGCCTCCCTGTCCGAGTCTTAAGCCGCAGAGCCGCAGAAACGTTGCGATACCTTCTTCCCGTTTATAAAAATTCAGCGGTTTCCCGTGAAATCGAAGATCCTGTCTTGCCGCGAAAGAAACGGTATTCCCGTCCTTTTTATAAAAATTGATATCACTGATTTTCGCGCCCGGCACTACAAACCATTTGGATCTGCTCTGGGTATCCCCTTTATACAGCTCGATGCAGACACCTTCCGTAAGATATGTCCCGTCAACGGGATTATAAATATCGACAGCGATATAACTTGTCACATCCCGGTCTCCGCGCAGAAACCGGTCTTCATTGTCTTTTGTGTCACCTTTGACGTAAGCGATGACGGAGCGCTCATCTTCTCCGGCGCCTGCCTGAATATTGAAATCCGTAATTCCGAACATCGCGTATGTCAGCGCATCGATAATCGTGGATTTCCCGGACTCGTTCGCGCCTGTGATCAGGGCGGAATTTCTGACTTTAAAATGCGTACAGGTATAAACCGCCCAGTTTGTGATCAGCACATCCTCCAGCGTCCTTGTACGCTTCATCGCGTTCTGGCGGCTCATTCATCATCCTCCGTATCATCCAGCGCTTCCGCTTCCTGCTCCGCCTCGGTTTCCCGTGCATCTTCCAGAACAGCCCCTGCCGGGGCCTTGGCATAATAATTTGTGTAACTTTCCTTTTTCCGCTGCAGGTACTCCTCCATCTCCTTCAGGTCCATCCCGAAAAGAAGTGTCGGATACAAAACAAGTACACAGTCCTCATCTCCCAGCACTCCTTTCATTTCCACCAGTGAAAACCGCTGCAGCGTTTTCAGAGCTTCCTCGATCTGCGTCTTGTTAAACTCCGTTCTGAATCCTGCGCCGATGCCGAACTGTTCCAGTGTTCTTATCAGCTCCTCCGGACGGATCAGGATGGAACGGTCCAGACTGCCGCTCATCCGTTCCATAAAGATCCAGGCGAGCGCGCTGTAAATCACACTCTCTCGAATCGTGAAAATCTTTTTATTGATCGCCGCGTTTTCCTGCGCATCCACTTTTTCTTCCTGCCGGTCCCGCAGCATAATAATCCCGTAATCCCGCTCAAGGAACATTGTGTATCCCATAGGCGCAAAATACGTCTCCATCTGCGGCACGTTTCTTGCGAAAAAGCCAAACAGCTCCCGTTCTCTGGATTTTATCAGAAATGTCCGGGACAGAAGAAGCCGGATCCCGCGCCGCATCAGTCCCTGCTCTTTCGCGGACAAATCGGCGTACCACTGTTCAAATGTCAGATTGTCATTCATTCTCTGCCTCCGCTGCGGTGTTGCTCTCTTTCAGAGTAAAATCGCGCAGCTGCACCTGATTGTTACGGATATAGTCATCATCTACAAATACATCCATCTGATTTGCGGGGGCAAACGCGGCTGCCGCCAGATCCGCGAGCGCGTCTTCTTTTGTGTCCAGCGGAAGATCCGCGGCACGTACGAGTCCGCCACGCAAATATTTCTCCGCATAATGACGCATCTTGTCTTTTGTATAAGGCACATCCTGCATTCTGCGCATTTTCTCCTGCTCCTCCAGAATGTCCTCCGGGGAAAGGATTGTCTGCTCGGCGACTTCATTATTTATCTTCTGCCGTCTCCTTGTGCCGTTCTTCACCGAGCCAGTTGATACGTAGTAATTTTCAAGAATCAAAAAAGCGGAAAGCGCCGATTCCGGCGTATCGCCTCCTGCCGCGAACCCTGAAAGCCTGCGTATGAACTGTCCGAGCACTTCCTGCGCGTTATCCGCGATGTTCATGGTCATTTTCAGTTTCAGACGAACGGTCATGATATATTCTACCATCTGATTGCGGATATCTCTGACCATATCCGGATATCCTTCTGTCAGGAAATCCTCGATAAACGCTGTCTGCTCATAGATTCTGACTCTGGCCTGTTCCCATGTCAGCTGCTCTTCTTTTCCGGCTTTCATGCAGTCCCGGATAAAGATTTCTTCCGTTTGCTTCGAATCCATCAGCCTTTTGAGCATGGAGGAAATCGGCGTGCGGAACAGAGCGGCGTTTTCACTGTCCACCAGTCTTGTGAATTCTCCGATGAAATCGCCGTCAATATAATCTCCAAGGTTATCCATCAGTTCCTGAAATGTGAGCCTTCCGGTCACCTTCTGTACGATTCTTTTAATGGAACGGCGAAGGATCTTTAATGACGCAGCGAGAGATTTGATATTGGTATAAGCATTGACGATAACAAGCGTATAGGGATTATTGTTTTCCCGTTCGCGCCTGTGTCTGGTAAAATCATCCAGTGCCAGATAAGTGTTATACAGATAGTTGGACATCTCATCGAGCTTCTGGGCGGATGCCCGCTGGATATAATCCGCCAGCATCATCCCCTGCTCCGTGAACATATAAGTCCTGCTGTAGGTCCTGGAATCGATCCCCTCTTCCAGCCAGCCGACCGTTTCATCCGCAAGATAGCTGATGACATGATTCGCCATGCGCTCTTCCCGGGATTGTCCCGGTTCATTGTCAGAAAGCCTGCTTCCCGGAGAAAACATTGTTTTGCCTGCCTGGTCTTCGTTTTCGGCCGTATCTATAGACTGAATATGATCGGCAAGAAGAAGGTTTATAATTTCGTCCTTCAAGTCGTCTCTGCTGACCTGTGTCCGGTCCGCAAACAGACTGTTGATCAGAAGAAGACACTCCGCATAAAACTGCTGCAGACTCTCTCCTCCTGACATTGCCGCCAGCGGGTTGAAAAAGCGCCGCGGCAGATTATCAAATAGTTTTCCCATTTTCTCTCACTTGTTTCTGCATCCGGTCTGCCCGAAAATTTATTTGTGGTCCTTTTTCCGTTCGGCTTGTTTTGCCTCGATGATCTGCTGCTGTTCGAGCATTTCGTCATCGGAAAGCGTCCGGACGATAAGGTCGTCCGCAATTTTGTTCACTCTGCTCCTGCGGTCCCTGTATTTGACGCCGAAATATCCGATGACGCTGAACACAATCGCCCCGACGAAATTGACCATCAGGTCTTTCATGGTGTCGATGATGCCGATATCCAGATATCCGCCGTCAATGATGTACTCTTTGCCGCTCTTCGTCTCGATGATTGTCCTTGTGATATCGGAAACTTTCACCGGAATCTGCGAATGAGTCGGATCGAGCGTGACGGAAGCGATATTCTTAACGATAAAGTCTTTCTGCATGTCCAGATAGAAAAACTGATCAAACGTAAATTCCACGAATTCCCAGATCACGCCGATTGTCATCGAGAAACAGAAGGCTACGACCGCCAGATACAGCGGCGTCAGATTCAGCGAGTGGCTTCTCCGGTTCAGGATATCCACGAGGGAAAAGCCGATGGCCGCGCACAAGAAGCCGTTGATCGTGTGCAGCATGGTGTCCCACCCGGGGATTGCCGTGTAATAATGGTTGACTTCGCCCAGAATTTCCGCCGCATAGATAAACAGGTAGATGATGCCTTCAAACAGCGGCGGGATATCCAGTTTCAGACGCTCTTCAAAGAGTGCGGGCAGTAAAAACAGCAGAAGCGACAGCAGACAAAGCGCAAAGCCTTCATAATTATGCGTGAAAAAACAGCGGACCGCGGTAAGGATAACCAGAATCCGCAAAACAGAGTATAAAATGAATGTTTTCCTGTCGAGCCGGATGCGGTTTCGCAGATATTGCACTTTTTTCCATAATTGCTTCATTGAGCAGCCCCCCGCTGAAAAGAATTCTATAAATAGTTTAGCAGAGATCGGGGGAATTGTTCCATACAGAAGCTGAAAACTTTATCAGGACATTGGATTAATTGAGAGCATTCAGCATCTGTTCCATGTGATACGATAAATACGCTATTCATATGGAGGTGTTCATTGAAAAAACAACGTGCACAGTGGCTGCCGATTATCCTATCTGCTGCTCTTTTTATCATGATCTATGGAATACAAATTCTGAATCCTCTCTACGTCCGGTCTGCGAGAATTCCATCCATAAATCACCCATATTCACAAAGACCCGAACATCCGGCAAAGCAAGCCGGCTTGGCCTGATGGGCTGCCATAAGGGAAAGTCGTGTAAAAAAGTGTATCCATGATAGAAAAACTCGTGTAAAAAAGTGTGATTTCCCCCTGAAAAGTCCCTGTAAAAAATGTAAAGACGATCCGCAGCGGATTCTACGCTATCTCTCCGCAATATCCGGACAGACAATCGTCCCCGGAAAAACCTTTATCTTTCTGGATGAGATTCAGGAAGAGCCACTTGGTCTGACATCGCTGAAACATTTCTGCGAGAATGCCAGAGAAAATAAGAAGTTCACCTACAGCGTGATGAAAAAAGGGGCAAGAGCAAGGGATTATGATATGGCGATCACCTGGCTGAAGGATGCCGGTCTGGTTTATCCTGTAACCAAAGTGAATCAGTTTTCAAAGCCGTTGAACTTTCATGAAGATCCTGACGCTTTCAAGTTGTATACTTTGGACCTCGGGCTTTTAGGAGCAATGGCGCAGGCTGATCAATATTCCGCTGTATCTGATTGAGTCATGGTTTAGTAAGCTGGAGAAATAAAGCAGAGAGGAAAGAAATCAACAGACGGGTGCGCAGCGCCGCGAAAATGCTGCAGATTGATCATCTTCTGGATCACAGGCCATCGGAACTTTCCGGCGGGCAAAAGCAGCGCGTTGCGATCGGCAGCGCCATTGTAAGAGATGCCGATGCATATCTTCCTGATGAGCGTCTTCCCGGAAGCAAGACAGGATGTCGAAGCCGGAATTGAAGATATGCTGAACAATAATCAGGATCCTGCCGAAGCAGTTAAAGGAATTGCCGATAAGATCAATAAGGCAATTGAAGATTACAATGTAGTCAACAGCTGAAGCCCCATAACAATCATCCAGATATACGCGCATGTCTTTGGAATCATCAACATGCCGATTTTCGGCATTTTCCTGCTAAGAAGCGTCACCGGCAGATAACAGCCGAACGAGATGATGATCGCTGCAATCATCCTGTTCATATGATATCCGTAAGTATTGCCGGAAATCGCATAAAGGATGATGACGCCGATTCCTGTAACGGCAAAGACCGAATTTCTAAGCAGGGACAGCTTCGGATTCCCCTGTTCCCCGCACCAGTTATTCTGCGGAAGCAGGCAGATGATAATCCGGACAAGCGCGGAAACCCAGATAATGATTTCCAGCGCTGCCGGCGCTTTCAGCTCGCAGAAGGTGTACTTCCAGATATAAAGCAGAAGGATGTAAAAGACCGTCATTGTAATGGAAGAAACCTGCAGTCCGATGCCAAGCTGCTTCCTGATCCTGTCATTGCTCCCTTTAAGCGCTCTTTTCACTCTTGGCAGCAGGTGAAACGCATCTCCACCGCAGAGCGTCAGCGTCAGAATGCCGTAAAGAATAAACAGAATCCTGCCCCGAGAAAAAGCAAAGAACAGAATCCCCGCAATCAGATCAAACGTCAGATAGCCAATGTCAAATACAGCTTCCATTAAATCCGGCACATGCGGTTTATAGACATCTTCTGCCATAATGGTGCAGCCTCCTTTATTTCACTGCGCGTTTTCTTCTGAACAATGTTCTGAAAATCCATCTTCCGGCAGGACCGGCAAAAAAGATCTGCCAGCAAAGCGCCATGGGAAAGTTGAACGCTGCCGTCTGCAGAAAGACACTGACAAGGCCTGCTTCGCGGTATTCCTTGAACAGGAAAGTCGCGATGAGACTCATCGCCGGACACATCAGGCAGACGGTCAGAGCGCAGCGTGTCAGCAGCATGAAGAAGAACGGCATGTCCTCTGTGACGACGCGGCTTGTAAGCGCCATAACCGGCTTCTCCATTATAAACATTTCCAGAACAATGGCAACCGGCCACATGATGATAAGCTCATGAAAAGCCATCAGGAACACCGTATCCTTCATCCCGCCAACATTAAGCGCGATATTGTAGCAGATCATCGCGTAAACCATGAGGAACGCCATGATGAGAGTGAAGACAAAATTTTCCAGTTTATTTTCGGGCATAAAAAACTCCTTTCAGTGACTGCCGTGTTGTTCGTTATCACTGCAAGGAGTGTGCGTTTCCAATTATACCGTATGAGAATGTGCTTACATAAGCTATCACACTTCCGCCATTTATGTAAACCCTTTTTTCAACTGTTCTATTACAAACAGAGTGCTTTTATACATCACGGCATGCTTATCAATACATTTTTAGAAAAAATCTTTCAAAGTAGCTTATTTCCAAGTCAGCTCAAGATTACGGTTATTCGTTACGCAATCCTTTAGATACAAGTTAATCAAGGTCTGATACGGAATACCTGTATCTTCTGCTTTGTTCTTAAAATAAATAATGACTTTTTCGTCCAGATTGATTGTCACCTGCTTTTTCAAAGTCTTTGCATACGGATTTTTTATAGCCTTGCTAAAGTCGAATTCTTTTTCTAAAAATTCATCTCTTTCGTTCATCGTCCTATGCTCCTTTCATACCCTAAACACTGTTTTTGCTTCTTCGAACGATACTCCGTGCTTCTTCTTGTTTATCTCATTTTTAACTTCGTCCCATTCAAACTCCACAGGCGCGCCGCCTTTCTATAATTATATTATAATTATTTAGCAATTATGAATCAAGTGAAATCAACTCCACCACTTATAGACGGTTACAGTTCCGAGTTGAATACTGCTATAACGATGTAAAAGGCAAGAGAAAAGTGCCAAAACTCAAATAATTGATTTCTTGGCACTTTGAACATCTATCTGTTCAGGCTGTTTTATGGTTATGATTTATTACACCCGGGAACTGTACCTAATTAGTCATCACCTTCGTAATAATCATGCGCTGCTTCCCAGCCTTCATCCTCGTCTCCATACTCATTAAATTCATCCGCCCAGTCGTCCGCAAAGTCATCCGCATCATCATAATCTTCTTTGCTGTACGGGTCCGGCTGTTCTCCGCTGTAGTGCGATCTTCCGGATTGTTTTCCATTCCTGCTGTAAGCCTTGCCGCTGTCGAAAGCCTTATCAGACTCCGCTTTTTTCCTTTTCTCCTCCTGCTCCCTCTTCAACGCGGCATCGCGCTCCGCATAATATTCTTCCCATGTCGTTCCGTGATCTCCCGGTTTTGAATTCGGACGCCAGCTGATATACAGCCTCATGTCTTCCTTTTGAAGAAAACGGGTTCTCGGAACGAGACCCGCTGCGACAGCAAACACTTCACCACGCATCTTCTGATACTCCGGATCTTCGCGGATGGCTTCCTGCTCGTCCGGGTAGATGACCAGCAGATAGGTATCATAAAAATGATCGGGTTTGTCTACATGAAACTGTCCGGCATTGGTCCAGTTATGAAGATCCTGATAATCCTGCAGATAACAGGCCATCGTCAGATCCGCGACCGGATAATCCTTCTGCTTTGTGTGATACAGCAGGCGAAGAGTGTAGTTCTCCGGATCTATGTAGGACGTCATGATTCCCTTATCACTATGATCCCCAAGAAATTTTTCATCCGCAGGAAAACATCCCACTGCGATCTTCTCCCTCCAGCCCTCGGGACAATTCAGCGTATAATACCTTGTCTGAATCTGCATCTTGCCGGAATCCGGAATGACAATTTTCCCTGCCTGAATGGCCGCCTCACGCCGCCTTATAATGTTACCGCGAACCGCGCGGCAGACCGGAATCATGATAAATACTGCAAGCACAGCAAGAGCGGTAATCACCGCCCGGCGATAGTTCCATGTTTTCGATGATTTCATTCCGCCTCCTTTTAGGAAACAGAAAGACGGCAGTATCTGGCATAAATTCCATCTACTTTGCCGGTCAGCTCCTCATGCGTTCCGCGCTCCGACACCTTGCCATCCACAATGACATAAATCTGATCCGCTCCCCGGATGGTGGAAAGCCGGTGCGCGATTGTAATTGTTGTTCTTCCCTTGGACAGGCGGTCCAGGCTCTTCTGAATATACCGCTCGCTCTCATTATCAAGCGCGCTCGTTGCCTCGTCGAGGATCAGGATCTTAGGATCGCGCAGGAAAATCCGGGCGATCGAAATTCTCTGTTTCTGCCCGCCCGATAATCTCGTGCCACGTTCCCCGACGTAAGTATCATATCCGTCCGGCAGCGACTCAATAAACTCTTCCAGATCGGCGAGGGACGCGGCACGTCGGATTTCTTCATCGGTGGCGTCAGGCTTTCCGTAGGAGATGTTTTCCCGGATTGTACCGGAAAACAGGTAAACATCCTGCTGAACAATGCCGATATTCTGCCGCAGGGACTGCAGGCTCACGGTCCGGATATCCGTTCCGCCGATGGTGATCATTCCGGCGCTCACATCGTAAAACCGCGGAATCAGCGAGCAGACCGTCGATTTGCCTCCGCCGGACGGCCCGACCAGCGCCACTGACTGTCCACGCGGTATCGTCAGACTGATGTGATGCAGCACTTCCTCTTCGCCTGTGTATTCAAAACTGACATCATGAAAAACAATATCTCCCTCCGGATTCGGCAGCGGCCCGGCTCCCGGCTGATCCACGATCTCCGGCTGCGCCTCGATCACCGCGCGGAACCTTCGGAAACCGGAAAAGCCCTTCTGCAGCATTTCGGTCAGTTCGACCAGGATCTGGATCGGGCTGACAAAGATTCCGATATAGATCGCGGCAATCGCGAGGTCTCCGGGTGTCATATCTCCCCTCGCGACAAACCAGCCTCCAAACACGAGCGTCGCAAGGTACATCATGCCGATAAAGAACGTCGTGGTGCTCTGAAATCGCCCCATCGCCTTATAATTTCTCTTCTTGGACTGCAGGAATGCCTCGTTCCCCTTTTCGAATTTCACGCGCTCCAGATCCTCGTTGGCGAAAGCCTGCACTACGCGGATTCCAGAAAGCGAGTCGTTCAGGGCAGCATTGATATCGCCGATTTTGCGGCGGTTGTCCATGAATGTTTCCTGCATTGTCTCATTCTGCCGCAGGCACACGACGAACATTGTCATGGCTATCGCGAGCAGAATCAGAGCCAGCTTCCATTCGGTCAGAAAGAGAAATACAAACGAGCCGGCCAGCTTAATCAGTGAAATGAAAAGATTTTCCGGGCCGTGGTGCGCCATCTCAGAGATGTCAAACAGATCGGAAACCAGCTTGCTCATCATCTGCCCGGTATTGTTCCGGTCATAATAAGAGAATGAGAGCTGCTCATAATGTTCGAACAGCTCCTGCCGCATGTCCCGCTCCATCTTCGCGCCCATTACGTGCCCCTGACAGCCCACGTAATAGCGGCACAGCGCCTGCACTATATATGCCGCGAAAAACACGGCAGCAAGAAACGGCAGCGTCCGCATGATTCTTTCCGCAGATCCCTGAAACAGCGTCTGCGTCAGATATCGAAGCGCCTGCGGAAAGGCAAGGTCAATCAGACTGATGACCATCGCGCATAAAAGGTCCAGATAAAAGACAGTCCGGTAAGGTTTGTAGTATCTGATGAATTTGCGTAGATCTTTCACAAAACACCCCTCTTCTTCTCTATTTCACTACCATCATAAATGCGCGGGTCCGGAAATACAACCGGGCCTCGCTTGGAGTGACATCATGAAATTTCAGAGGAATCTCTGCTGTTGAAGCTGCTGCCTTATTGTTATAGTAAAAAACAGTTACCGCACCGGATTCCCGATACGATAACTGTACATGAACACTTTTCTACTTATTAAATTATGTCTGTCAGAAAATGATCCCCAGCATCACACAAAACTGGGTAATCCCGTTCACCATCTGTTCCTTCCAGTTCGCGGCTGCGTCCCTGTGATCCAGATGCCGCGCGAAGAAGACGAGCGTGAAAAGCCCTGCCGCTCCGGCAAGGAAAAAGATAACCGCCGGAAAAGCTGTCATATGACGCAGCACCGCGGCCGGCGACCAGCGGTTTCTGTCCGCAATAAGGGCTGCCAGCGCCAAAACAAACCCCGCCGGCATCAAAAACCGCATCTGCCGGTTCAGAAAAGGCACATCCTTTTTGCGTAGCGCGATCACAAACTTCCAGCCGGCCTTCATGGCACCGGCCAGAATAACCAGAAAAATACCGATGCCGAACAGCGTGCTCTTCAACCGGTACGCCAGAATTCCTGCGCTGATGCTGAAAAAGAGCACCGGAAGACAGTCCAGCAGCGCCATGGCCAGATTAAAGCCCTCCGGAACGCCTGCTCCTTCATTTCCACTTCGCCGCGCTGCCATTATGCCACCAGCCATTTGTGTTCTTTTACGGAATAAATCGGCACGAACGGAATCATGATCGGCGTTGTTTTCTTGTATTTCTGGTATTCGGGATCACTGCCGTAGTTCTTATCCTGACGGATTTCCAGCCGGCGGGCGCCTCCGAACATCACATAGATGATGCCGGCATAACCAAGAACAGCGCAGATCCACATGCCCGCGGTATGATATACGTTCAGGCCGGAGATAAATACGCCGGTCCAGAAAACCATCTCGCCAAAATAATTCGGGCAGCGCACTAGACGAAACAGTCCCGTATCGACAAAGCGTCCCGGATTTTTCTTCTTTGCGCGGTTCTTCTGCAGATCCGCGGTGCTCTCGAGAAGAAGTCCGATAACGGAGATCACAAAGCCCGCGATGCAGAACGCGTCGGTTCCCTTGTTCCCGGAAAGCCGGAACAGTACAGGAGAAGTTTCCAGTACATAAAGAATTGCGGCGGAAACCCAGATGCCGGTCTTTGCCGCGAAGGATACGCTGTTATTCTCTTTCACTTCGCCTTTCATCCTGCGATGGTACGCGGTTTTGAGATCGCGGTACGCAAGATATCCGGAAAGCCGGCAGCCGTACGCGATGAACAGCACACACTGCAAAACAGTCCCCGCGGTAAGATTTCCCGAAAACAGCACCAGAAGCCCGGCCCCGATCAGTGCGACGGCAGCTCCGTATCCGATCGATATGAACCACACATATTTGTAGAAACCGCAGGAACTGGCGATCAGCGCCAGAACCAGAAGAATCAGAAAATACTTCATATAAAATCTCCATTCCGCCGCTCTTCACCCGCGGCACAAAATCTTAAAATCTTCTTGACAAGCGTCACGACTTCGCTTCATATTTGAATATAGCGACAAATGTCGTTATATTCAATCCTTTCGGTTTTTTAGAGCCGAAACCGCAACATTTCCATAGAGGTGTCGCTTTGCCAAGAAGAAAAGATCTAGATCACAATCTGATCCAAAGCTGCGTGGAAAAAGCGCTTCTGCAGCTGATGAAAACAAAAAATTACAATGATATTGCAGTTGGCGAAATAGCAAGACAGGCAGGTATCCACAGGGCAACCTTTTACCGGCACTTCACCTCCAAAGAGGAAGTCCTTCGCTGCTGCCTCTTTGAAATGCTCCCGAAGAACAGCTCCGCCACCGAAGTGCCGAAGACAGATTTCGAGTCTTTTATCTATCCGGTTTTTCAGGCGTTTTACGAGAACAGGGAACAGCTCCTTCTTCTGAACAAAGCGGGGCTCTCCGGTCAGTTGCTGGATGTCCTGAAGGAATACTTCTCGTTCGATGAAATCCCCGATGCGGCCGGAACTGCGGTCGCGGCCGGCGGAATTTCCGATGCGCAAGAAGGCCCGAACATCCTGAAATTCCGGATGGCTTACCGGATTGGCGGAATTTATTCCTGTCTGCTGCTGTGGTTTTCCCATGATATGAGAGAGACACCTGCAGAGATGACAAAGATCGCGGCATCCGTATAAGAGCGGAAGCCGCGATCTTGTTTTGCCGGTGTTATGCACCGTCTGAGGGCGGCTCCGGCTGTTTTTCATTATAGATCCGTATCGGGTGGGAAGGATGGCGGTAAGCGGTAGGGCTTACGCCAAATTTCCTCTTAAACGCTTTAGAAAAGGTCAGCTGATCTTCATATCCGACCGCTTCACTGATCTGCTGGATGCTCATTTCGCTGTTATACAGAAGATTGGCAGCGCTGTGCATGCGATAATCAATCAGAAAGCGCTGGACAGACATACCAAGCTCCTGCTGAAAGGCCTTGTTCAGATATGCCCTGCTGATTCCAAGGAACTCCGCGATACCGCTGACACTGATTGTGTCAGCGTAATGGGATTTGATGTAAGAGACCGCGTCTGTCACATAAATTTTGGGCTGCTGCGTTTTCCTTCCGGCAGCGTCCGAAGGAAGTAGCTGCCGTCTGTATTGAATCAGGCCGCCGATGATCCGCAGCAGGCAGGATTCACGGAACAGTGTGTTCGCTTCCGAGAGTTCATGCAGATCGAGAATTTCCTGAATGTTACGGAGAATCGGCTGCAGGTCCGGTGCGTCCAGCACATCAATCCCCGAGTGAAATCCGCAGGCCGCTAATAGATGCGGCACCCGCTCTCCCCGGATTCCGATCCAAGCGTACTCCCACGGATCAATTTCGTCGGCAATATAGACAATCTTGGTATCCGGACGGATCAGAAACATCTGTCCTCCTTCAAGAGCATAGGCCCGTCCGCCGACCGTATAAACGCCTTTCCCGCGGATCACAAAATGAATAATGTACTCAGCCCGTACTCCCTGCCAGATATGCAGCGGATAACAGCGTTCCATGCCGCTGTGAATCAGCGAAAGCTCCTGACTGGTCTCTGTAAGATTTTCGAGGCACCGGTAGCGCTCATCCTCCGTAAACCGTGCCTTTCTCAACTCTTTCTGACGTGCCTCCTCTTCTTTGGAATACACAGGCTTTTTCACGGCAATTCCTCCCACCACCTTGGTCCCCGCTTATTCTGTTCCCATAATAGCATGTTTGTTGCGATTATGCCATATCGATTCTGACTGTTCTGTTTTCATTATACTATATACAAAATGGCATTAAAAAGTCCCATTATCGCCTTTGATTTTCGTCAATGTCTACATATAATAGCGTCAGAAGCCGGAACTTTGAGGAAAGCTGACGGGAAAAGGGGAAGACAGGCAGTTTGTTTCCGGCATGCAATGCAAGAATAATGTAAACTTAAGGAGGATAGCATGAAAAAGAAGGCAATATCTGTATTACTTGCGGCTATGATCGGTACTGCGTTACTTGCGGGATGCGGCAGCTCCGGTGGCACAGGCACCTCTGCTTCCACGGATTCCGCGGAAGCAAAGACAACCGCTTCGGCGTCAGGCAGTGACACTCTTCAGGTCGATATCTGGGACAACAACCAGCTCGCAGGACTTCAGCAGATCGCAGATGAATGGACGAAGACTTCCGGCGTTCCTGTGAAAATCAATGTCATCACCTGGGATCAGTACTGGACGCTTCTGGAAGCCGGCGCTTCCGGCGGCGAGATGCCGGATGTGTTCTGGATGCACTCCAATACAGCGCAGATGTATATGGAAAACAATATGCTCCTGAACCTCGATGACTACATCGCGAAGGATGACGCCATCGACCTCTCCAATTATTACGAAGGCATCGTTTCTCTCTATTCCTCGGACGGACATCAGTACGCACTGCCCAAGGATCACGACACGATTGCCCTGTTATACAATCAGGCGATTTTCGACAAATACGGCGTAGCAACTCCCACCGATGACTGGACATGGGAGGATGTGTATAAGGCGGCATCGGAGATCTCGAAAAAGGGCGCAGCGGACGGCGTCTACGGCTACGCGCTGAACACTTCCAACAATCAGGACGGCTGGTATAACCTGATCTATGATTACGGCGGACAGGTAATCACAGACGACCACAAGGGCACGACAATCGGCAGCGACGAAAGCAAAGCCGGTATGGAAATGGTCCGCAAAATCCTGACTGCGGCAGTTCCGCAGACCATGGTAGCGGAATCCGGAACCGACTCTCTGTTCCAGTCCAATATCGTCGGCATGATCACACAGGGATCCTGGATGGTTAATTCCTTCTATACCGCGCAGGACCATGAAAACTACAAGTGGGCAGTCCTTCCTTACGCGGATGTCAACGGCAACGGAACCTGCGACAAGGGCGAAAGACAGTCCTGCTATAACGGTCTTGGCTGGGCGATCTCCGCGAACACGAAGCACCCCGATGAAGCATACAGCCTGATTTCCTATTTCAGCTCCAAGGAAGGACAGCAGAAGCAGGCGGAACTCGGCGTAACCATGGCAGCTTACAAGGATATGTCCGACGCATTCACATCTTCCTTTGATGGTATGGATCTGTCCGCGTTTACAAAGATTGAGGATGACGGCACGCTTTACTTCCGTCCGTATACCAGAAAGACAACCGTTTGGGAAGATGCCATCCAGCAGGAAGGCTGCTTCCTGGATGCATGGCAGGATCCTTCTGACCCGGCCAAGATGGCAGCTGCATGCGACAACGCGCAGAAGATCATTGAAGACGCCATCGCGAACGAGTAATTTCTCCGAAAAGCGTCCGTATTCAGCCGGCAGGTCCTCCTGCCGGCTGTCATTACCAAAGGAGGCAGAACGTGTCCAATACCAACGTCAAACACAAGGCTAAAATGACGCCAAGGGCAAAGAGCGAAGCGATCTGGGGTCTTGCCTTTGTGGCGCCGACAATAACAGGACTCATCATCCTGAACTTCATACCCGTGTTCCAGACGATCTGGCAGAGCTTTTGCAAAACCGGAGACTTTGGAAAGGGAAACATCTTTATCGGATTGAAAAACTACCAGAACATGATGACAGGAAGCGCTTCCGCGGAAATGTGGCAGTCTCTGTGGAACACGATCAAGTACACGCTGGTACAGGTTCCGTTTTCGATTGCCATTGCCATGCTGCTCGCGGTTCTTTTAAACCGCAAGCTTAAAGGCCGCTCCGCGTACCGTACAATCTTCTTCCTTCCTATGGTCTGCGCGCCTGCAGCGGTAGCCATGGTCTGGAAGTGGATCTACAACCAGCAGTTCGGTCTCTTAAACAACCTGTTCCATACCAATACTGCCTGGATTTCCAATCCGAAGCTCGCGTGGCTTTCGATTGCGGTCATCGGAATCTGGTCCGCGATCGGCTATAACATGGTTCTTTTTATCGGCGGACTGCAGGAAATACCGCACGACTACTATGAAGCAGCTCTGATTGACGGAGCAAACGGCTGGCAGCAGTTCTGGAATATCACATGGCCGCTGTTATCTCCTACTACCTTCTTTATTCTGCAGACCGGCCTGATCGGCGCGCTGACAGTTTTCGATCTGATGTTCATGGTCATGGACAAGACCAATATGGCTCTTTCCAAAACAGAGTCGATCGTCTACCTGTTTTACACCTATTCCTTCACGGAAAACAATAAAGGTGCCGGCGCCACGATCGTCGTTATACTGGTTCTGTTCATCATGCTGATCACCTTCATTCTGCAGAAGGCCGAGAAGAAGTTTGTCTATCATCCGTAATCGGAGGGGGTATAATGAAAAGCTATAAGGCCAAAAAGACCGCTTCCACGGTCTTCATTCATGTATTTCTGATTTTTATTTCCGTGATTATGATCGTCCCCTTTGTCTGGATGATTCTGACAGCGCTGAAGACAAATCAGGAAGCTATCAGTGTCAATCCTTTTTATATTTTTCCTCATGCGGGCTGGCACTGGGAGAACTTCGGCACGGTATGGAAGAGCTACAATTTTCTGATCCTGTATAAAAATACTCTTCTGCTGATCTTCTTCCGCGTGGTGTGCGCATGCCTCACGGCGACAATGGCGGGATACGCGTTCGGAAGGCTGAAATTTCCGGGAAAGAACTTTCTGTTTTCTCTGGTACTGATCCAGATGATGATTCCTTCCCAGATTTTCATCATCCCGCAGTACACCATGATCTCGAAACTCGGTGCCCTGAATTCCATGTTCGGCCTTGTATTTCCGGGCCTTGTCACCGCCTTCGGCACTTATCTTCTGAAGGTAGGGTATGAGGGATTACCCAAGGACCTTGAAGAGGCGGCAACCATCGACGGATGCAATGTCGGACAGCGGTTTCTTTATATCATGATGCCGCTTACCCGCTCTTCCATGGTATCCCTCGGAATCTTCACGGCAGTATTCGCTTTTAAAGATCTGATGTGGCCAATGATCGCAGCGCCAAACGCGGAAGCTACTACTCTTTCCGCCGCGCTTGCCAAGATGCAGGGACAGTACAGCAATGATTATCCCTCGATGATGGCAGCGGCAGTTCTTGCCATCCTGCCTATGGTAATCATTTATGTGATTTTCCAGAAGCAGTTTGTAGAAGGCATCGCGACTTCCGGCGGCAAGCTGTAAAAGGCCCATCTTCAGCAGCAGGATGGAGGAACCAATGGCAATTCTATTTGACAGCGCAAAAAGAATCTTTACTTTGCAGACAAGGACCAGCACCTATCAGATGCAGGCGGATTCTCATGACAGGCTTCTGCATCTGTACTATGGCAGGCGCACAGAAGGAACGATGGACTACGTTCTCACGTTCCGGGACCGGGGCTTCTGCCCGAACCCTCCGGACGCAGGCATGGACAGAACCTACTCTCTCGACTGCCTGCCGCAGGAGTATCCGTCGCAGGGAACCGGAGACTTCCGCTCGCACGCGCTGATGGCAGAGACAAAGGATGGAAAAATCGGCTGTGATCCGCGGTACGTATCGTATAAGATACAAAAGGGCAAATATGCCCTGAAGGGACTTCCCACCGTTTATGCCGGGGAAGAAGACGCCGAAACCCTGATCATCAAACTTGAAGATCCTGCGGCCGGCGTCCGTGTGGAACTCTACTATGGGGTTCTGCCTGAGTCCGATATCATCACCCGCTGCGCGAAGATCACAAATCTTTCGGAGGAGACCTTGTATCTGCACAGGGCCCTCAGCGCGAACCTCGACTTTGTCACGGGGCATTATGATCTGATCAGTTTTTACGGCTATCAGGGGCTGGAACGAAGCTTCCAGAGAAATCCGGTTACGCATACGGAACAGACGCTGATCAGCCGCCGCGGGACTTCCTCGCATCAGTTCAATCCGCTCTGCATTCTGGCGGAGCCGGACACGACAGAAACCGCAGGAGCCTGCATCGCAGTACAGATGCTCTACAGCGGCGGTTCCATGGCGGTTGCCGCAATGGATCCTTTTGAAGGGACGCGTTTCCAGATGGGCGTTTCCGATTACGCCTTCCGCTATCCGCTTGCGAAAGGCGAAACCTTTACCGCGCCGGAGGCAGTTCTTTGCAGGAGCGGCAAGGGTCTGGGCGATCTTTCAATCAAGCTCACTGACTGCATCCGCGGGCATGTGATCCGGGGACCGTACAAAGACAGAGTGACGCCGGTTCTTCTCAACAGCTGGGAAGCCTGCTACTTCGATTTTGACGGGGAGAAGATACTGGATCTCGCGAAACAGTCGAAAGATCTGGGCATCGATCTTCTGGTTGTCGATGACGGCTGGTTCGGAAAAAGAGACGATGATAACAGCGGTCTCGGCGACTGGTACGTCAACGAAAAGAAACTCGGCATGCCGCTTCCGGTACTTTCCGAAAAGGTACATGCAATGGGCCTTTCGTTCGGCATCTGGGTCGAGCCGGAAATGATTTCGGAAGACAGCGACCTTTACAGAGAGCATCCGGATTACGCGCTGCAGATTCCGGGCCGCGAACCCGTGCGCAGCAGAAACCAGCTGGTACTGGACTTTTCGAGAAAAGAAGTGGTCGACAATGTTTTCGCGCAGATTGCAAGCTCGCTCGATCATTGTCAGATCGACTACCTGAAATGGGACTACAACCGTTCGATTTCCGATATCTATTCCTGCACGGCGGATGATCAGGGCCGGGTTCTCTATGACTATGTTCTGGGGCTCTATGATCTTCTGGAGCGCATCGGAAAACGCTATCCAAAGATGCTGATCGAAAGCTGCTCGGGCGGCGGCGGACGTTTCGACGCGGGCATGCTCGCATATTCCCGCCAGATCTGGTGCAGTGACAATACAGACGCGATCGACCGTCTGCGGATTCAATATGGCACCAGTTTCGGCTACCCGAATGAAACCATGGGCGCGCATGTCTCCAAAGTTCCCAATGAACAGAGCGGAAGAATAACGCCTCTGTCCACGCGCGGGATTGTCGCTATGGCAGGGACTTTCGGTTATGAACTGGATCCTGCAAAGCTTGGAGAGGAAGAAAAATCCCAAATCAGGGAACAGATCCGGGAAAGAAGGCGGGTTCAGGATCTGATCTTTTTCGGGGATTACAGGAGGCTGTCCAGCCCTTACACCGATCCTGTTACCGCATGGTCCTGTACTTCGAAAGACCGGAGCAAATTTGTGCTCAGTGCGGTCCGCACCGAGCTGCACTTCGGCGATGAGCCGACAAAATTTATTCGTCTCGCGGATCTTCCGGAAGACACTATGTACCGGCGTGAGGAAGACGGTGCGTTATTTTCCGGCGCCGCGCTGATGGAGGTTGGTATTCCGCTGCCACATGAAGGAGGAGACTATCGTGCCTATGAATGGCATTTCACAAGGACAGACCGCACCTGAGTACGGCGGGCGGAAAATCAGAACCAGAATACTCATGAGCATTCTGGGTGTATCCATTTCCGGTGTGGCAGTCGGCTTTTTCTCCTATTCGGAACTGGGTCTCGATCCGTTTCAATGTTTTGCGCACGGCGTATGGAACAGGACACCGCTCTCGTTCGGCACCTGGTATATGCTGTTAAACGCGGCATTGCTTGCTCTGGTGTTTTTCATAAACCGCAGCAAGATCGGCCCCGGCACACTGATCAATCTCTTTCTTCTGGGATATATAGCGCAAGCCAGTGAAAAGCTGCTTCTGTATCTTTTCCCGGATAAAACAATCCCACTGCGGGCAGTGATGCTCGCAGTGGGTATTGTTGTCATGTGTCTTTCTTCGGCACTGTATTATACGGCAGATCTGGGCGTTTCCACCTACGACGCCCTCGCGATCACTATGGCCGAGCACTCCGAAAAGATTCCGTTCCGGGTGTTCCGGATAACGCTGGATTTGTGCTGTGTGCTGATCGGATGGTCGCAGGGCGCGGCGGTCGGCATCGGTACAATCGTAACGGCCTTTTTCATGGGGCCTCTGATTGATTTCTTCCGGCATACGGTCTCGGAGCCGCTGCTGAAAAGGGCAGCTTCCTGAAAAGTCCGGCATAGTGAAACCCCACCTGTAAAAATCCGTTGTAAGGGGCAGTCCCTGAGGTCAGGCACATAATTCAGTCGTAAAGGTTCTCGTTTGCAATGTGCTCATAGTATTTTGCGATGGCGCTGTGGTCGCACTTTTCCATTCCGTTCGCTTTCAGATACTGCATCATTTCCATTGTCTGCGAGGTCAGAGGCAGCGGGGAGCCGACTTCATGCGCGGTATCAATCGCATTGTTCAGGTCCTTGATATGAAGATCGATGCGGAAACCGGGCTTTGTATTGTTGGACAGCATCATCGGTCCCTTGGCGTCCATGACTGTGCTTCCTGCAAGTCCTCCGCGGATCGCATCAAAGACGGTTTCCGGATTCACGCCTGCCTTTTTCGCAAGCATAAAGCCTTCCGCTACGGCCGCAATATTCGCCGCGACGATGATCTGGTTGGCAAGTTTGGTCGTGTTGCCGGCACCGAGATCTCCGCAGCGCACGACGGAGGAACCCATCTGTTTCAAAACCGGAACAAAGCGGTCGAATACCTCCTGTTTGCCGCCAACCATAAACGAGAGTGTTCCGTCAATCGCCTTGGGTTCGCCGCCGGATACAGGCGCGTCCAGCATTTCAATTCCGCGTTTTGCAAGTGCTGCGCCAATCTCCCTGCTCGCGAGCGGATTGATCGAGCTGCAGTCGATCAACACCTGTCCTTTGTGCATCTTCGCACCAAGCCCTTCTTCGCCGAGCATGACTTCCTTTACCTGCGGAGAATTCGGCAGCATCGTGATCACAACTTCCGTTTCTTCTCCGATTTCCGTATAGTCTGATGCATGCCCGCCAAAAGCCGCGACCGCGTCAATATGCTCCTGATGGTGATCCATAACATACAGGTCATGGCCAGCCTTTGCCAGGTTGACCGCCATCGCCTTTCCCATAATTCCAAGTCCGATAAAGCCGATTTTCATAATTTATCCGACTCCTTTTCTGTCAGCCGATTGCAACTGCTTCATATTCATTCATCTGATCCAAAACAATGCTGACCACTGCTGGATCAGCTGCAATAATCGGATTTCGGGAAATGCGGCATCAGATCTCAATGTCGCGCTCTCCCAGCATCTCCTCTACCGCAAGGACCGCTTCATAAACCATGTTGTCACAGTGCGGTTTTTTCTCCAAAGGGCTCTTAACCTCGGCGGATAAAAGATCCCTGCACTGCGTTCTTCCTTCATGCTGCGCGCTGATTCTCTGAATAAATTCCACGGTATCGCGCGCGCCGCCGATGCCGTACAAGCCAAGCGCCATCAGACCGCCGGTGATTGCTCCGCAGGTCATTCCCATGCGCATGCCCCCGCCGAAGTTTTCCGTGATCGCGCCGGCCTGTTCCGCGGTCAGACCCTTTCTCTCCGCGAATGGAATAAATACACCCTGCGCGCAGTTGTAATGGATATTCGGGTCTTCACGAAGCTCATGACTTCTCTGCATGATTTTGTCCATAACTTCACCCATAATTCTGATCCTCCTCTGCACCGATTACAGAATAATTATCAGCGCAGTGAGGCGTAAAATCAATGGCAGCTTCCGTGTCCGCACGAATGCCCTTCGCCATGTCCATGATCATGGTGATCACAGTTAGCCTCTCCATTCGCACCAAGCGTTCCCGCGATCAGGGCTTCAACAGCCGCATCGGTGCTTCCGCTTGCTCCGGCATACAGCTTAATGCCGGCTTCCTGTATCGCATTAACCGCTCCTCCTCCGATACCGCCGCAGATTAGAGCATCAACATCATTGATATTCAGAATTCCGGCCAGAGCTCCGCAGCCTTCGCCATTAGTATCCAATATCTGAGAATTTACAACTTTCCCATCCTCGATATCATAAACTTTGAACTTCTGCGTCTTCCCGAAATGTCCGAACACATTCCCGTTGTCATACGTTACAGCTACCCTCATTGCTCTTTCTCCTTTCTTAATAAGGCTTACATGAAACCCGATTCTTTCCCTGTCAATTTGAATGTTCCCGCCGGCAATGCGTAGTCTCCTTCCCTCAACCACAGCACTCGCCAGCTTTTTCCTCGCACTCTCATAGATAGCTGTGACCGTTGTCCTGGCCACACCCATCCGTAAGGCGCATTCCTTCTGATCAAGTCCTTCATAATCGAGGAGCCTGATGACTTCGTACTCATCCAGAGACATCAGAATCTTTTCCCGGTTGACGGAGCCGGTTTCTTCCGGTGCAAAACTGTAATAGTCCGGAAAACAGCATATCTTTCTGCATTTTGTGTTCCTTGGCATAGATTCCTCCGGGTATAATAAATGACATATGTCAGATTAATCATAATATTTTTCTGACATATGTCAATATTGTTTTTACACGAGAGCGTCATTGTTTTCACAATTTTCATATTTCTCCGCGCGCAGTGCCTTATAATGAAGATGACGCGCAAATCCTATTATGGGGCCTTACAACACCGGGCCCGCGGATCAGGCCGCCGGAGAATTTGGATTTTATAAGAATCGGAAGACATGATGGAAACGATCTACGGAAATAAACTGCCGCTCATGCAGACAGTAATGGAAGAAGTGCTGGGCTATATCCGCGATGTGCGGGAGCAGCTGAAGACGAAATATGGCGCGGACCCGGTGGAGCACTGCCTCTCCCGGATCAAAACAGAAGAAAGCATGCGCGAAAAATGCAGAAGGCAGCATCTGCCCGAAACAGAAGAATCCGCGCTTTGCGTCATCCACGACGCCATCGGCATCCGCGTCGTCTGCGCCTTTTTAAGCGATGTCTATGCCGTGCGGGACTTCCTGATCTCAATCCCGGTTCTTTCCCTGGTGGAAGAAAAGGATTATATCCGCCATGCCAAGCCCAACGGATATCGGAGTCTCCATCTGATTTTCCGTCACACTTCGGGGCTGTATGTGGAAATCCAGCTCCGGACAATTTCCGAAGACACCTGGGCTGCGCTTGAGCACAACATTAAATACAAGAAAGAAATCGGCGGAAACAAGGCGCTCCTCGTAAAGGAATTAAAGCGCTGCGCCGATGAACTGGCGTCGACCGATCTGTCCATGCAGACTCTGCGCGACATGATCTACGAGGAAAACAGTGAAGGAAGTGACTTATGAAATTACTGCTTGCGGAAGATACAAAAGACCTCAACCACGCGCTGGTGACCGTCCTGTCGATGCAGCATTATGATGTGGATACCGCTTACGACGGAGAAGAAGCGCTCTCGCTCATCCGGAAGAACGGATACGATGGTGTCATTCTCGATATTATGATGCCAAAGATATCCGGTCTTGAGGTCCTGCGGGACATGCGGGCACACAATATCACAACGCCCGTACTGCTGCTGACTGCCAAATCCGAAGTGGACGACCGTGTACAGGGGCTGGACGAAGGCGCAGACGATTACCTGACCAAGCCGTTCGCGATGAAGGAACTGCTGGCGCGCGTCCGCTCTCTCGTGCGCCGCGGCAGGGAATATCATGCGAAGGAACTGCACTGCGGCGACCTTACTCTGAATGCAGAAAATCTAGAGCTTACCTCGGAAAATACCGTTCGCCTCTCCATGAAAGAATTTGAGCTCATGCACCTTCTCATACAGAACGAAGGAAAGGAGTTTTCCACAAAGGGCCTTCTCGAGCATGTCTGGTCCGATGAGCCGGACGCAGGGGCAGATACCGTCTGGCTTTATATCAACTTCCTGAGAGGAAAGCTCGGCTCCATTTCCTCGTCCGTCGTTATCACCGGCGAAGCCGGTGGCTCTTTCTGCCTGCGGCAGAACGGAAAATAAACGAAAGCCGCTCCCGCGGCCCGAGGTTTCTATGAACAATCACACCATCCGGAAACTGAAGAATAAATTCATTCTGATTTCAACGCTGTCTTTTACGATCGTTATGTTTTTCATCGCAGGCTGCATGTACGCGGCAAACGCGTGGATCATGCATTCCGAATCGCGCCGCGTACTGGATTTCATTGCGGATAACGACGGCGAAATCCCGGATTATGAAAAGTCTAAGCTCGATGTCCAGCCGGAAAATGCATCGGAAAAAAGCGGCCTAGACATCGGCAGCAGCGGCAGCAGTGAAATTCCCCGCGCAGTCTCAAAGCGCAGCTTCAACGAACAGTTAACCGAGTCTCTTGAGCATTTTTTTGCCATCGGTTCCAATTACGCCTCTCCCGAATTTGCCTATTCCACGCGGTATTTTGCCGTCATTTTCAACGTGGAAGGCAGCGCGGAGGAAGTTAAAACCGGTCACATTGCGGCAGTAGACCGCAAAGAAGCCGTGCAGCTCGCCAGCATCGCAAGGAACAGAGGAAAATCCATCGGCCGCTTCGGTGATTACTATTACGAGAACCGCCAGAGGGAAAACGGCTCCTCGATCGTCGTAATTCTGGACTGCACGGATAATGTTGCGACCACCCGGCGGCTTCTCAATCTCTCACTCGCTCTGATCGGCACCGGCGTTATCATCAGCGGTATTGTAATGCGCCTGATCGCCGGAAGAGCCGTGCACAATGAAGTCCGCAACATGGAAAATCAGAAGGCTTTTATCACGAACGCCAGCCATGAGCTCAAAACACCGCTCGCCGTCATCAAAGCCAACACGGAAATTCTGGAAATGACAGGTGGTGAAAACGAATGGACGCAGTCCACGATGCGTCAGGTGGACCGCATGACCGGCCTCATACAGAATCTTGTCATGATCACGAGAGCGCAGGAACAGGATGACAAACAGAACCGCGTAGAAACCGATATCAGCAAGGCAGTACAGGAGACCGTCCATACCTTTGCCCCGGTTGCCTCGCAGGACGGCAAAACAATAGAAACCGAAATTCCGGACGGCCTTTTCATGTCCGCGGAAGAGGGACAGATCCGGCAGCTCGTTTCCCTGCTTGTAGACAATGCCATCAAATACTGTGATGCCGGCGGCACCATCCGGGTCGCGCTTTCCAGAAAAGGCCGCAGCGGCATACGGCTTGCCGTGTCCAACAACTATGCGGCAGGTAAGGATGTCGATTATTCCAGATTCTTTGAACGCTTTTACCGGGAAGACAAATCCCACAACCAGGATAAAGGCGGATACGGCATCGGCCTGTCCATTGCCGAAAATCTGGTGGATCAGTATCACGGTTCCATCCGCGCGGAATACCATGACGGCGTCATATCGTTTGTGTGTATGCTGTATTAATCTGCAGTTTTTCCCTGCGCATAGCTGTGCTGATCCTGCTGTGGACTGTCCGTCAATTCTGCCCGGTATATTTCTTCACATGAAAAGAATCCCGTACGCAATGGCGAAACTCCGGAAGATCCGGGAAAACTCCATCCGCGATCATCTGGCTGCCGAGATTTCCAATTGCCGTAGCTTCGCCGGGGCCTGCCATGACAATTCTTCCCGTCTCCTCTGCCGTCAGCCGATTCAGCCATTCCGCCTGAGAGCCCCCGCCTACGATATGAATCGTATCATAACGGCGTCCGGTGATTTCCTCAATCTGCGTCAGCGCTGTTTTGTAACACGCAGCGAGAGAACGATAGATAACTCTGGAAATCTGCCAGGGAGTAACCGGCACTTCCTGTCCGGATTCCCTGCATGCCGCCTGCACTTCCGAAACCATCGACTCCGGCGCAAGAAACCGCGGATCATTGGCGGGAACGAGAGAGGCGATCTCTTCCTGCGCCGCATGCGCGCACAGACTGGCGAAGCCATAATCTTCCGCCCCCGTCATTCCTTCGAACGAATATCCCGCAAGGAACTCCTTCTGTACAGACTGTATCATCCAAAGTCCCATAATGTTTTTGAGGAAGCGGAAGCGGTGCGCATAGCCGCCTTCATTCGTGAAATTTGCTTTCTCCGCACGAGAGCTCGTATCCGCCTCTGTTCTTTCACACCCAAACAGCGACCATGTGCCCGACGAAATATATAAGGTATTCTCTGCGTCCGAAGGAACGCTCATTACGGCAGATCCGGTATCGTGCGTCGCCGGCAAAACAACACTGCACGTAAATCCGACCTCGTCTGCGATTTCCTGTCGGAGTGGTCCGACAACGCTCCCCGGCATGGACAACGGCGTGAATAATTTTTCAGGAAATCCAAGCTTTCGGATCAGTTCCATATCCCATTCACAGGAAGACGCGTTTACAAGGCCGCTGGTCGTTGCGTTCGTATATTCCTGCTTTTTCACTCCCGTCAGAAGAAAATGCAGATAATCCGGAATCATCAGAAGACTTTCCGCGCGCTCCAGCCGCTCCGGATTCTGCAGCCGGTCCGCCATCAGCTGATAAATCGTATTAAAAGAAGCTTTCTGGATTCCGGTTCTTTTGTAGAGCTCTTCTTCCGGGATGATTTCATATACCTTTTCATCCATTCCCTGTGTGCGGTTATCACGGTATGCAAAGGCAGGCCCCAGAAGGCGGTCATCCTTATCCAGAAGGACATAGTCGACTCCCCAGGTGTCGATTCCCATGGAAACCGGAATCTTTCCGAGTCCGGCGCATTTTTTCATCCCGGTCAGGATTTCCCGCAGGAGTCTTTGCGTATCCCAGACAAGACACGCTCTGCCGGATGCGTTCCGGACATCTGCCGCTTCCGCTGTTTTGCTCTCTATGTTCACGGAGTTGCTGCCATCGTTCACGAAATTGCTGCCATGGGTCACGGAGTCGCTGCCATTACGGAAACGGTAGACCTCCTCCAAAACCATTTTCCCCTGCTCCATATGCGCAAGGATCAGTCTTCCGGAGGAAGCGCCGATATCTACCGCAAGATAGTATCTCGCACTCATGTCTTACCTCTCGCCGATTCTTGCTCCTTCTGTCTTTTCATAAAGAAAACGTTCATTGATGCTGACATGGAACGGGCCGTTCAGCTTGCGGAACATATCCGGCTCCATGGTCTGCCGTTTACGGTCTGTGATTGACATGACCTTGATCAGCACTTCCGCCGCCTTTTCAACGGTATGCATCAGACCGAATGTCTCGTCAAAATCGTGTCCGCAGGCAAAAGCACCGTGATGCGCCCAGACGACAAAGTCCTGTTTTTTCATCAGTTCGGACGTCGCCTCTCCGATTTCCCTGCCGCCGCAGAGCATCCAGGGAAGGACTCCGATTCCTTCGGGAAATACGATCGGGCACTCGGTTGCCATCTCGAAAATTTCCCGCGTAAAGATTTCGCTGTCCAGCGGAAGCACATAAGTCAGGGCGATGACATTCGTCGGGTGGCAGTGATAGACAACGCGCATGTCCGCATCTCTCTTTTTCAGAACCGCAAGATTCAAAAGATGCGTCGGCAGCTCTGAGGTCGGACGCCCGCCGGAAACAAGTCCCCAGAGAATCCGGAATTTTGTTCCGGTTTCATCAACTTCGATGATGCATACGTTGGATGCCGGATCAGGCTCTACATTTCGGAAGTACTTGCCGGAGCCCGTTACCATGAAGTATTCACCTGCAAGTTCCGGAACGGCAGTGCCGATTTCATGCCACGCGCCGTCCTGCGCAGAGTCTTCATAGCGGCCAAGCCGGTCCCTGACAAGCGTTGCCTCTTCCGCCTTCATGCGATAGGAAAGGTTGCCTCCGTTTCTCTCATTCCATCCCTGGCGGAAGCTGTCTCCGCACATGCGGAAAAATCCCTGTGCAAATTTCGTATCTTCTACTCTCATAATGCTATCCTCTGTTTTGCTGTATCTGTGATCTCACCCTGTATGCTGATGCGTTAAACGCGCGCGGACAATACCTTCTCTTCGTACTGCTCGCAGTCCGCGAACCAGTCATGTTCGGCAGGGACGCCGTTCTTCTCACAGTAATAATTCCAGATATCACCGAAGGGCAGCATCTTGATCTCTTCCCGCAGAGACATGATCTTCGTAAAGTTTTTCCCGTTCTGCAGCTGTGCCAGCTCGCGGTTCGGTTCAAGCTCGGCATACAAAAGGGCCTTCTCCATGTTTCGCATGCCGTTTGTCCAGGCGCTGATTCTGTTGATGGAAGCGTCAAAATAATCCATTCCGATGAAGAAATGCTCCTGGCCGTTTTTGACGATCTCTTCCGCCAGTTCTCTTAAATCGTCATTGAATAAAACAACGTGGTCCGAATCCCATCTTACCGGACGCGAAACGTGCAAGGCCAGTTTGTCATTGAACAGAAGCATGGACGAGAGCTTGTCCGCCACGATCTCCGTCGGATGAAAATGGCCGGTGTCAATCAGGCACAGGATGTTGTTTTTCACCGCGTAATTCATGTAGAACTCGTGGGAGCCGACCGTATAGGATTCCATGCCGATCCCGAATACCTTGGACTCAACGGAAACATAAACCTTGCTTCTGTCATACGGAACTGCAAGAATCCGGTCCAGCGAATCTTTGAGGCGTTCTCTGGGCGCCCGTCTGTCTGCCGGAAGATCTTTGAGCCCATCCGGAATCCAGATGTTCAGAAGGCAGGGCTCGCCTGTCTCCTCCGCGAAATATTCCGCGATTTTAAGGCAACGGATATTGTGCTCGATCCAGAACTTTCTGACTTCCTCGTTCTCGGAGGAAAGGGTTCCGTTTTCTGAGAGCGGATGAGAGAAATTTGTGGAGTTAAAATCCAGTCCCAGATGGTTTTTCTTCGCGAGGTCCACCCACTTTTTGAAGTGCCGGGGTTCGATCTTATTGCGGTCCACCCACTCGCCGTCCTCAAAGATGGCGTAAGAAGCGTGGAGGTTCAGCTTGTGATGTTTTCCCGGAACATAGCTGAGCGTCTTCTCGATGTCACAGAAAAGCTCCTCATAATTTCTTGCACGGTATGGATAATTTCCGGTGGTCTGAATGCCTCCGGAAAGCGGTCCTTTCTGATCGAATCCTACTACATCGTCACCCTGCCAGCAGTGCATGGACAGCGGGATGGATGCCGCTCTTTCCATCGCGCCTTCTACATCAATGCCGAGCTTTTCATACTCTTTTACTGCTTCTTCATATCGTTCTTTAACTGTCATTGAACTGCCCCCTTGCGTATTATGCCGTTACTGCTTACAGTAAGAAGTATAATTTGTCGTTGTTTGCGGATACAGGTCTTGAATTACGTAAAATAATGTCCTTATTTGCAGATCACGCTACGAAAGGTATGTTTTCGATGAACAGGCAGCTGCTTTTGAATCTTTCTGAAATCACACAGGAAGAAAAAGAAATCCTTGCGGGGCACCGGCAGATTGATCGTGCTCTTTACTACAATCCTTCTGCAGTGCCCGCAAGGCAAAATGAAATTGATTCTTCTTTGGTTCTCGAGAACGGAAAAATGATCGACATCCGGCGCCATGTGCGCTTTGTGCATTTCCCGCGGCACACGCACAATTTCGTCGAATTTGTTTACATGTGCCAGGGCAGCACCACGCATATCATCAACGGCCGGCAGATCACGCTGAACGCCGGTGACTTTCTCTTTCTCAACCAGCATGCGACGCAGGAGATACTCCCCTGCGGGCGGGATGATATCGCCGTCAACTTCATGATCCTGCCCCAGTTTTTTGGCACGGCTTTCCGGATGCTCGGAAACACGGAAAGCTCTCTGCGCTCCTTCCTCATCTCCTGCCTGACTGACAAAAACACAGGCGGAAACTACCTCTATTTCAACGTTTCCGGAATTCTTCCGATCCAGAATCTCGCCGAAAACCTGATCTGTACCATGCTGGGAGACTCTCCGCAGAAACGCCTTCTCTCCGAGACAACGATGGGGCTTTTGTTTCTTCACCTGACGGACGGTACAGACAGCATCCGTGCTGTCGGGGGAAGTTATGAAGAGAATCTGATGATCCAGCTCCTCTCTTATATCGAGAACAACTATCAATCCGCCTCACTGACCTCTTTTGCGAAGGAGCAGTCCATCGACATATATTCGCTCTCCCGCATCATCCGCAGGAGAACCGGGAAGACCTTTACAGCTCTTCTGCAGGACAAGAGGCTTGCGCAGGCCGGCTTCCTTCTCCGGAATACATGCCTTTGCGCCTCGGACATTGCGGCGATGATCGGGTATGAGAATACAAGCTACTTTTACCGGATGTTCCGGAAAGCTTTCGGGTGCACGCCGGGGGCGTACAGGTCGGAGACATAAATAACCGGAGCGCCACGTTAATTCCGCAGCGTTCCGGTTAACCAGCACTATTATGTTCTGTCTCGTTATTCCTCAGACATCAAATTCTTCCTTCAGGTCAAACAGTCCGCGGATTTCCGCATGGCCGTTCTCCAGATAAAACAGTCCCATTTCCCAGCCGTTCTTGTCGTATAATCCCATGATTTCCGGCATGGCTTTCCGAACTTTTTCCATCAGAGCGGCATCTTTTACAATTTTCACGGTTCCATCGTACCGCAGGAACTCATTTCCGTTAAGTGCAAGAACTTCGACATGCGGGTTCTTTGTAAGCTGGGAAAAGACATTTTTGAATGTGCCGCATCCAAAATACAGTCTGTCTCCGTCGAGCAGATGAAATCCGAACGGACGTCCTTTGGGCTGATCTCCGTCGGTAGTCAGAAAATAGAACGTCTTTGCCTTATCCAGAAACCGGTTCACTTTTTCAACATTTGTCATACGCATATCCTCCATTCAGTTGCAGATCACAGCAAGTAATTGTGCGTTTCCACTGTTCTCATCTATGTTAACACATTTTACCTGCCGGCGATGAGAAATGACTGAGAGGATATGCGTGAATCCGCATTTTGCCGAATCGTTTCACCCTTTCACGCTCCCGGCCGTCAGCCCCTGCACAAAGAACTTCTGACAGGAAATGAACACGACCAGAATAGGAATCAGGCTGAGCACAGACAGAGCAAATACATACCCCCACTGGGTGAACTGATGCTGCCCGAAGAATCCGGAGATGGCAATCGGAAGTGTCCGTTTCAGTTCATCGTTGATCACCGTATTAGCCCAGGGGAACTCTTCCCACGCTGTCAGAAAATTGAAAATGGAAATCGAGGCAATCCCCGGTTTGGTCAATGGCAGAATGACATGAAGGTACACAGTAAAAACACTACCGCCATCCATATACGTCGCTTCATCAAGTTCGGTCGGCACGCCCTCCACAAATCCTTTGATCATGAAGGTCGAATAAGGAATGACCCAGGCGACATAGAAGGGGATTAATCCCATGATACTGTTGATGGTTTTCAGTTTCACCGCCAGTTCGTACTGCGGCACAATCATCGTGGTGCCCGGAATAATCATCGTCAGAATAATAAAGGCAAAGAGCGCCTTACGGCCCGGAAAGCGGAATCTCGCGATGCAGAATGCGAGCGCTGAAGATACAACAGCGGAAATAACAACCGTGCTCACCGATACTACAATACTGTTTAAAAAGTTTCCGAGGAACTTTTTCTGGCTCAGAATGTATCTGTAATTCTGCAGCGTGATTTCCTTCCATTTCGGAAAGAACTTCGGTGGATATTCGTACAATGCTCCATTAGGTTTCAGCGAGGTGCTGACCATATATACCATCGGCAGTACAACGATGACCATTCCAAGGATAAGAAGCGCGTATACCCAGAATAATCTGCCGCTTTTTTTATTTTTCATGACTGCTCCTTGTTCTGCATCAGGCGGAATTCCAGAACCGCCAGAATCCCGAGAATGAAGGCGATAATGAATGACAGCGCCGCGGAATACCCGAATTTCCCGGTGCTGAATGCCTTATAGTACATCCACGTGAGTACAACTTCCGTAGCATGTCCGGGCTTCCCGTCGGTGATCAGTTTCGTCGATGTATATACGTTAAATCCGCCGATTGTCAGCATGACCAGTGCAAACAGAACGGTTCCCCTGATCCCCGGGAGGGTCACATACCGGAATTTCTGAAAAGCACCTGCTCCGTCCAACGAAGCAGACTCGTACAGTTCCTGCGGTACCGCCTGCAGCGCGGCAAGAAAAACAACCATATTCCAGCCAATACCCTTCCAGATACCAAGCAGCATAGCTATGGTCATTCCGCCCCACCGGCTGTCGAGCCAGTGTATATTGGCTCCCGTCACGTGAATCACGCCTGTAAGGAAATAGTTCAGCAGTCCTTCCGTATTGAAAACATATTTAAATACCAGAGAAGCGATGACCCAGGATGTAATTACCGGAAGATAGTAGGCAACACGGAAGCCGATCTTGAATCTGGTGATCGAATTGATCAGAATGGCGACAAGAAGTCCCAGAATCATCTGCGCGGGCACAGTAACCAGCGTGTATACGATCGTATTGACAAAAGATGTCTGAAAATACGGATCAGTGAGAACGCTTCGATAATTGGAAAGTCCGATAAATTCCTGATTCAGGAATGACCCGAAGTCCCATTTGAAAAAGCTCATCCAAAACAGACGGATAATCGGATATACCGTAAAAATGCAAAAAATCAGAAGTCCCGGAAGCAGAAGCAGTCCGATCTGGATCCTGCTCTTTCCCTTTAGTTTCATTTCGGCTTGTCTCCTTTAAAACTTACAGGGACAGGGGAGAGGTCCTGTCCCTGCGTCAAATTTATCCGGCGGAAGAAAGATTATTCTGCAAGCAGTGCGTCAACCTTTTTCGCCAGATCGTCCATTGCCTCCTGTGCTGTCTTTTCTCCGTTCATAACTGCCGTAACAGATGCTGTAAGCTCGCTGTCGATTTCCGACCAGCTTGCGACGGTCGGGCGGGACTTTGCTGTTTTGAGCTGTTCGATATACGGAGCGAAATCCGCCTTCTTCACAGTATCGGATTCCAGTGCTTCCTTGTTGCAGGGGATCTGACCACATTTTGCCATTTCCTCCTGCGCGTACTCGCCGGTCATGAACTTCATGAACTTCCATGCCGCATCCTTATTGGCTGTATTGAACATCCCGATATCCTCGCCGCCGAGGACTGAAATGGAGCCGCCATCCCCTGCGGGAACCGGTGCGGTGGCATATTCAAATTCCGGATAAGCGCCTGCGAGTTCCGATACCTTCCACGGTCCTTCCAGAAGCATCATATAACGACCGGTTCCGAATCCGTCGGTCATCGGAATATCTCCGCTGTTCCATCCGGTAATAGCCTGATCCTTGTAAAGATCCGCAAGCATCTGAATCGCGGCTACCGTTTCCTTGCTGTTGAGATAGCCAGTCGCCTTGGTCTGGTCTTCATTCGTCAGAGAGCCGCCCATGCTCCAGATAAACGGGCAGAGATTCCATCCCGCGAGTCCGGGCTCATCGTATCCCCAGACCTGCTGGCCAGCGTCATTTTTACCAGAAAGTTTTTTGCAATCCTCGGCAAATTCCTTCATGGTAGCCGGCGCTTTGAGTCCGGCCTTTTCAAATGCCCCGGTATTGTAGTACAGAATCTTCGTGTTGGTATTCAGGGCAAGGCCGTAACTGTCTCCGCCGATCTGTGCTGTCGTCATCGCGCTTTCCAGAAGTCCGTCTGACACATCCTGAAAATCGCTCATTTCCTGATTTAACGGTACCAGAATACCCATCTTCTGGTATTCCGGCACCCATGCGCTGTCGAGTCTTGCCACATCCGGCAGCGTATCGGACTTGGCGCTGATCAGAATCTTATCGTGCAGGTCTGCCCATTCATGCGATACCGCATTGACCTTGATTCCGGGATTCTCTTCTTCGAATTTGGGAATCAGAACCTTGGTTAAGGTTTCATTTTCCGGAGACTGTGCGCTATAATGATGCCAGAAATTGAGGGTAACCTCTCCGGCAGGTTCTTTCTCAGCAGTGGTTTCCGCTGCCTGCGTTTCCGCCTGCCCTGCTGCCTCCGCTGCTTCTTTCGTTGCACCGGAAGCGGCGGTTCCGGATGATGCCGGTGATTGACCACAGCCCGTTGCTGCCAGGCACATAGCTGCTGTTAGTACAATTGCCGGTATCTTTTTGAGTCGTTTCATTTTGTTTCCTCCTTCATTATTTTTACCTCATAAGGCTTTATCCTGATCATCAGGCTTCCCTGATAATGCACCTTGTCGCCAAGCCGGGCTTTTTCCCCCCATCCTTCTTCTGCTTCCGCCTGGAACACTTCGTCTGTCATCAGATCGCGGAAATCTGTCACATCCCGTACAGGGACAGCAACCGTCTGTTCCTCTTCCGAGGCATTAATCACGGTAAGAATGTTTTCCCGCGAATCGATTCTGGAAAAAGCATAAATCCGGTTCTCACAGACGTCCGCATAAAATGCCCCGCTTCGGATCGCCGGTTCCCCGTGCCTGATCCGGATCAGTTTCTTATACCAGTCCAGCAGATCCCGGTCCTGCCGGGCCGGTTCCCAGATCATGCACCTTCTGCAGTCAGGATCATTCCGGCCCTCCATTCCGATTTCGTCGCCGTAGTAAATTACGGGCGATCCGACAAACATCATGTATAGCGCAGCCGCAGCTTTCAGTTTTCTCTTGTCTCCTCCGCAGCATGAAAGGAACCGCTCCGTGTCGTGCGAATCCAGCGGCAGGTACATTGCTCTGTCCATTTCCGCCGGATAGTCCGAAAGCATCTTTTCCACCCTGCCGTCAAAAACCGCCGCATCGATGTTTTCCAGCGCAATGAAATCCTTCATCGCATCCCGGAACACGTAATTCATGATGGCATCCATCTGCGTGCCGTTCATCAGGCGAAGTCCGCTCCCCCAGGTCTCTCCAATCAGAATCGTCTCCGGGTACCTGTCTTTGAGCAGGAGTCTGGCTTCTTCCCAAAGGCCCTCATCAACCTCATCCGCGACGTCCAGCCGCCAGCCGTCGATGTGGAACTCCCGGATCCAGTAATCCATGACCTTCAGGAAGTAGCTCCTCACCGCAGGATTTCCGGTATTCAGCTTCGGCATGTACTTGTAAGCTCCAACGCATTCGTAATCATGGTGTGTGATGCCGATCGGGAACATCTCCGGGTAGAACCAGTCCCTGTAGATGGACTTCTCACCGTTCTGCAAAACATCCCGGAACGGCTCAAAATGAACTCCACTGTGATTGAATACACCGTCCAGAATGATCTTCATTCCTCGTTCGTGTACCGCGTCAACCAGTTTTCGAAAATCTTCATTCGTCCCGAACGCCGGATCAATCTGATAGTAGTCCGAAGTCGCGTACTTGTGGTTGAAGTCGCCCCGGAAAACCGGGTTCAGATAAATGCAGTCTGCGCCGACCTCCCGGATGTAATCCAGATGCTCCAGAATTCCCCGCAGATCGCCACCCATGTAGTTTTCGCGGTCAGGAGCAGTCCCCCAGGGCTTTACCCCTTCGGGATCATTGGAAGGGTCTCCGTTCGCGAACCGCTCCGGAAAAATCTGATAGAAAACCTGTCCTTGTGACCATGCCGGCAGATCCACAATACCTGTCCGGTTGGCATACAGGAATTCATAATAGCCGCCTTCCGGCTGACTGCTTTGCACCCCCTGTGCGGTCAGATAATAGATTTCTTCGCCTTCTGTCAGCTCAAAATAGTATTTCTGATACCGCGCCACCCGGTGAAAGCAGAGCGTCCCCTGATAGTAGTCATACAGGCTGTCCCGGTACATAAACTGCAATATCTGTGTTTTCTCTTTCTCCGGTGAGGTTCTTGCAAAGTAATGAATTCGGCATGCATCCACGTCCTTTTTAGCGGTTCGCAGCGTGACAACCAGCGTTCTTCTGTCCGTGAGATAAATGTCCGGATAACTGCCGGTATGCCTGACTGCTTCCGGTTTCATTGGCCTCCCTCCCTTCTGTTTTTCATGGACGATGCCCGTACAAGGAGCTTCGTCCGGATCAGCTGATGCCGCGCTGCCTTCTTTCCGTGCATGCATTCCATCAGCATCTCTGCCGCCTTTTTCCCCAGCTGATAGGTGTCAACATCAATAGCCGTGAACGGCGGATCCATATATGCAGCCAGAGGATAGTTATCAAACGTCACAATGCCTGCATCCCCGGGAACTGCTATTCCCAGCTCTTTCAATGCCTTTCGTGTGTAGAAGGCAATCTCGTTGCTGGAGCAGAGGAATCCTTTGTTTTGCAGGCTTCCAGTCTCCTTCACAAGGCGCCTGCCCAGATCTTCATATCGGTGATGTGCCATCACCACCTGCTCCTTACATCTTTGCTGAACGGCCTTTCGATATCCCTTAATACGGTTTCCGGCAAACACCGTTGTATCATCATCTGCAATCAGAACTACTTCCGAATACCCGGATCGCAGCAGCTCTTCTGTTCCTTCAACAGCCCCCTGCTCATTGTCTACATCTACCCACGGAACTTCCCGCGCGCGGCGGGCCGGTTCTCCCATTACAACAAAAGGAAATTCCGCATCCTGCAGAAAACAAACCAGCCGGTTATCCAGACTCGAAGACGGGATGATCAGTCCGTCTACCTTCTTCCCCTGCACCAGGTCCATGATCTGCGAGTCGCTCCTGCCGTTGTCATTTGCGATCAGCAGATTGTAAGCATGATCCTGCAGCACCTTCTCTATGGCGAATACGCTGCGGTTGAAAAAACTGTTAGAGAAAGTCGTTTCATTGCTCGCGTTCATCACAAGCCCCGCGGTGTTCGTGATCCCGGTCGCGAAGCTTCTGGCTCTTGCATTGGGGTGATAATCCAGTTCGCGCATTGCTTCCCGGATCTTCGCGGTAACTTCTCCTGAAATCGGCGCCGATCCGTTGATTACTCTGGAAACCGTGGAAGGGGAAACGCCGACTATCTTTGCAATATCCTTAATCGTTGCTGACATAATCACTCCATTCTTAGTGCAACCGTTTGCACGATTGTGGAAAAGAATTGGTCCCGGTTCGGGGACCACTCTGTTAATGCAACCGTTTGCATGCTCTTATTATCAATGATTTATGATTCTGTGTCAATCACTTATTGTATTTTCGTCGATATTAACAAATAGTCTGTTGATTTTTTGGCAAAACGAAGCGTTTCCTGATGAGGCTCAAAAGAGCACTATCTGATTTGCACTGTAAATCAGATAGTGCTCTTTCTGTAAAAATCCGTGTTCAGAGAATGTTAACAAGGCGTCTTCCATGATACCAGAGTACCGTCGGATCAAACGCGTCCAGCGCTGACACACCAGTATATCCCATCAGCTCTTTCAATTGGTTATTCATCTGCCGCAGTTTTACCGTGACCGCCGGTGTTCCGTCTTTCAGCAGTCCCGGCAAAATCGCGCGCCCGGTAGAGACAGCATCAGCCCCCAGGGCCAGAAGTTTGTAAGCGTCCCTTCCATCATCGACGGAGCAGTCAGCAAAGATCTTCATATTCCCCGAGACCTTCTTAATGTCAGGGATTATCATTGCCGGCGGTACGGCAAATGGCAGTCTCCCGTGATGATGACTGACTACGATAGCGTCCACACCCGCTTTCTCGCATATGGAAGCATCCCTTGCACTGAGAACTCCCTTTGCAACAAACGGAACTCCCAGTTCATGCGCGGTTTTTACGAAGCCTTCGATATCCTGCGCTGTCAGTGTGCCTAATTTTTCTCCGTCAACCACATCTGTATTTCCATCGGTTCCGATACTGTGATCAATATCGATGCCAACTGCAAAAGCCTGATGCCGGACCGCGAAGGCCATTTGTGACCTGATCTTTTTATGGTCGAGAAACGGCTTAATGATGCGGATTGTATCCGCACCGACTTCGGCAATTTCCGCATAATCTGTATCGGACTCCATGCCAACCCAGTTGACAAGCCCCAGATCCTTTGCCGCCTGTGCATATTCTTCCATCGGCAGATGGTCTAGTCCGGCTTTATTCAAATGCGAAAATGCCGGCATCATGATCGGAGACGTGAAGTTTTTACCCCAAAGCTGCATCGAGATATCCGCCACATGCGTTCCGATGATGCGCTCTTCTATGAAGATTTCATCCAGAAACTGTCTTGTATGCCAGCTCGCGTTCGAGGCGTCTTTGGGCAGTGCCGGGATGAGCCCTTCAGGGCCCGGCCAGTTAGCTTCTTTTTCCATATCGAATTCTCCCGCTTTGCTTTAATCAATTTATGGTAGAACGCTCTGAATTCCCGCTGACCTCCCGCACGCGTTTTCCAAAAGAGGTAAGCCCCATAATAACAAGATAAACCGTCGCTGAACACCAGGCAGCCTGGTCTGTCCAGCAGATCGCAGTGTAACCAAAGAGCGGCACAAATATCGTCGCAACGAAGCTCCTCGCCCCCATTTCGATTACCCCCGCAAGCATCGCGCGCCCTGAATAACCAAGAGCCTGCAGTTCATTCCGGAAACAGTGGAGAAAGCCGAGTACCCAGAATAAATACCCCATACAGCGAAGATACCGGACCGACGCAGCCAGCGATGCCACATTGTCCGCACTGAGGAAAAGCATGGACAGATTCTTTCCGAAAAGAATCAGGATCGTACCGGCTGCGGCGCCATACAGAACACCCATAACAAGCGTCTGCCGCAGACCTTTTTTCACGCGGTCCATCCGGAGAGCGCCGTAATTTTGACTGATGAACGTGGCAATCGACGTAGCCATCGCGTCGAAGGGGCAAAGAAACAGCTGCTTGAGCTTCGTCCCGGCCGTAAATCCGGAGACATATACACTTCCCAGACTGTTGTTCGAGGCCTGCATGACCATGGAACCGATCGCGGTAATGGAATACTGAAGACCCATCGGAATCCCCATGGCAACCAGTGTTTTCGCTGTAGCACCGTCCAAACGCCTCTCTACTCGCCCGGCATATAGAAGCGGCACTTTTCTAAGAATGTAAATCAAGCAGAAAAAACCGGATAATGCCTGCGATGCAATCGTCGCAATCGCCGCGCCCGCACACCCCCAGTGGAGGACTGCGATGCAGAACATATCAAGGAAGATATTGAGGAAAGTGGAGACTGCAAGGAAAACAAACGGCGCACGGCTGTTTCCGACAGCACGCAGCATTCCTGCAGTCATGTTATATAACACTGTAAACGGTATCCCCAGAAAAATGATGAACAGATAAGAATACGCATCCGCCAGAATGTCCGCCGGTGTCTGCATCAGACGCAGAATCGGCATACAGAGAATTGCCGTCACGGTTGTCATGACAACCGCAAGCACAGCGCTGAGAATGATGGAATGATACACATAGCGGCGCACGCCTTCCTCATCACCCGCGCCAAAACGCTGCGAAATCGGAATGGAAAAACCGGCGCAGGTGCCGATGCAGAGGCCGAGGATCAGAAACTGCACGCTGGAAGAGGAACCGACCGCTGCAAGTGCATCCGCACCGAGCATCTGCCCGACGATCATCCCGTCGACCATGTTATAAGCCTGCTGAAAAATATTTCCAAGAAGAAGCGGAAGCATGAAGCTTACAATAAGAGCGGCAGGATTTCCCTCTGTCATACTCTTTACAGCTCTTGTTGTGGATTTTCCGATGCTGCTTCCGGCTTCGCCCTTCTGCGTTTCCCGGTTTTTATCTGAATTGGCAGACCTGCTCATCTGATTACAATGTCCTTTTCTCTTGCTTCAACCTCATACAGTTCCGGCGGACTTGTCCCTGTCCGACGCCTCTTCCGCCGGGACAGTCGGCGTATTCTCTGCCATATCTTTCTTCTCGTTCTTAATCTCCCAGTGAATCAGGAAAGTCAGCATCGCGCGGAGCACAATAATGGCCCCGAGTATGCCAAGCTCAGACCATTCACGGACGACGACCGTCCGGAGAACCTCGCCGCCCATCTTGAATTCCAGAGCAAGCGCAATCCCCTGCGCGAGGTCGAGACGGATATTTTTGCGGTCACGCCGTGCCCAGCGAACGAACGACCGGACGGCGGAAGTTACCAGAACGACAATGCCGAAGAACTCGAGAAGGCTTGTGCACACCTCGACAATGTTGTACATATATGTTTCCAGTTCCGTAAGGAATAGTTCCATGCCCGTATTCTCCTGAATCTACCATGTCCGTCGATTTCATACTCTAATCGATTGTATCATATCCGATACCTTCTCAAAAGGATCTGCCCCCGCGAGAATCAGAGACCTTTTGCTGTTTTACAATGGATTTCCAGGGATATAAAATAGAGACACTTACACAGTACTGTAGGAAGGGAAGGTCCTGTCCCATACCCGCGCCAAAACAGGAGAAATGCAAAATGATCTATACAAGCCGTTATGAATCGCCGCTCGGGGGCATTTTATTAGCAGGAGATCAGGAAGGATTGACCGGACTCTGGTTTACGGAAGGAAGCAGATATGTCGGACAAGGTCTGGCAAGAGATGCCGTTCTCCGTGAAACGGAGTATTTTGACCAGACAAAGAAGTGGCTGGATATTTATTTCTCCGGCCGTAATCCCGGTTTCTTACCAAAAATCCATTTGGTTGGTTCGGATTTTCGTAACCGTGTCGGGGAGATCATGTGTGAGATCCCATACGGAAAAACAGTCACATACAGATGGATTGCGGACAAAATAGCAAGGGAGCGCGGTCTTGCCGGAATGTCCGCACAGGCTGTAGGCGGCGCAGTCGGGCACAATCCGATCTGTATCATTGTGCCCTGTCACAGGGTAGTTGGTACAAACGGAAGCTTGACCGGATATGGCGGAGGAATTTTAAGAAAAAAAGCGCTCCTTGAACTGGAAGGTGTGGATTTAAGCCGGTACACGATTCCGAAAATAGGAGCGCAGGGGCAGAATCAGAATGCCCTGTCCCTTGCCGTCAAATCCATAAACGGTAACTAATTGCTTCGCCCAGATGCCACGCAGTTCATCCGCGCCTCTTCGATGATGGAAACACAACACCGCCACAACGAACGTCAGCGCCGGTATATGCTGAACAGATGCAAAAAAATCCCCGGCTCCAAAAGAAGCCGGGCGAAACGGATAAGATTTCAGTTATTCGGTTTCAGAGAACTCCCGTTCTTCCGGGAGGCTCGGTACGATAAATTTCTTGTTGGTTACTGCAATGGCCAGCCGGGTTCTGTTGGCGTATCCTGTTTTGGATAAAATGTTGGAAACATGGTATTTGACGGTTCTTTCCGATATATCCAGTCTGCCCGCGATTTCATCGTATTCCAATCCGTCGCAGATCAGTCGCAGTACTTCGATCTCCTTTGGCGTCAGATCCGTGCTGTCGGCCAGCCCCAGCTTCACCTTCGGCGTTTCGTTCGGAAAAAGATGTTCGCCCGCCATCGTCCAGTCAATCACGTCGATCAGCGCTTCCGGACTGATATCCTTATACCAGAAGCTGTCAACCCCGGCTGCTCTGGCACGTTCAAGGTAACCCACCTCGACCATGGATGTGACGATGATGATCTTGATTTTGGGAAACTTGGTCTTGATTTCTGCGGCAGCCTCAATGCCGTCTTTATTGCCCGAAGTGCAGACATCCATTAGAATCAGATCAATGTTCTGCTGGCAGCATTTCACGAAAGCAATATCCGCTCCGTTCAGACTGGCGGCCAGCTCATATCTGCCGCTGTCGAAGAGCGTCCGCTCCATGTTTTCACGGGGCATCCGCTGATCTTCTACGATAAGAACCCGTTTCATTCTGTACTCTCCTTTATCGCCGGCAGAACCACCGTTAACGCAAAACTCGGCTTCGACTGTATTTCCATCGTACCGCCAAGGTCCAGGACATAACGGTACAGGTTGCGAAGCCCGCCTCTGGGAATAATCTCGGTTTCGGGAGGTCTTCCGTCATTTGTAATTCTCACTGAAAAGCTGTCTCTCTTTTTCTCCGTCGCGATATAGATTGCTGTTGCTCCGGCATGGCGCACGCTGTTCGTCAGACATTCCCGCATGGCAAGAATCACAACACCCCGGAGGTCCGCCTGCCCAGGCAAATCTCCAGACAAATTTACTTTTACGCCGATTGCTCCGGCATCATGCAGAAATTCATCCAACTCACTGTGCCCCTGCGGACAGGCATTATCATATTTGATGGCGCTGACCGCCTGGCGGAACAGATTCATGGCATTTTCTGTTTTCTCCGTCCCATTATGATTGAGAATATGCCGTATGGCAATCAGTCCCGCTCCCATATCATCATGCAGCTTCGTCTTGGCAGAGAGCACTTCTTTCTCTCTTGTAAGAGCCAGCGCATTGTCGGAAAGCCATTTCAGTTCGCTGGAAATGGATTTCAGCTTCCTGATCTGCGCTTTCAGCTCAAGATTTTTATGGTACAGCTCCGTGACATCCGAAAATACGGCTTCCGTATACAAGACGCCGTCCGAAGCTTTCACCTCGTTCTGCCGGTAACGCCATACTTTGCCGTCAGGGAAAAGATAGGTCTGCCTCTCTCTGGAAACCTGCGTCACGCTGCTGCCCGCATCGCAGTTTGACAGTGCCGCCTGCAGTTCTGCGAGCGTCTGGAGATCACTCCGTGAAATTGTGCGGAATAAGGAATCCATTTGCCTGTTGCACAGCTTCACGCTCCCGGACGGCGCAAAATAGCATATGCCGTCTGGCAGCATATCCAGTGCCTGTTTGATGGAATCGCTGCTGAGTGTCTGCTTTCCCATCCTTTGCAGCTCTGCAAGCTCCCATATCGTCAGACAATCTGCCGCAAACAAAATGCTCCAGAGCAGCCACACAGGGAGAGGCAGCCATGTTTTGTACTCCAACCCTTTTCCAATCTTTGAAAAGGCTTCCAACAGCACGGACAATAAGATAAACAGGAACAGAAACACGAAGAAATGCAAATATCCTTTCCATTTGCCATGCTGTCTCCCAAATGACGCAAGCAGCAGGAAAAGGGATAAAACCAAGGAAAGGAACATAGCGGTCAGCAGTATCGATTGTGCCGATGCTGATGACAGATAAAAGCTCTTCATGCCTGTTCACCCGCCTTTCCGATGCACATAGAAAAGCGCCACACGCCTTCTTCATGAACACAGGTGTCGGCAAGCCCGGAAAGCGCCGTCAATTCAGTTTCGCATTCTGCCTGCAGATAAAAGATAACGGCGTCTTCAAGGCTGCGGGCTTTCAGCCAGATAAAACGAATGTCATCGATCGCAGCTTCCGTCACAGCTTCAAAAAAGTCATAGACACGGATCGCATCTTGGATATGGATGCTGTTTTGCCCCGGAATATCAATGGCACACTCCACACCCATGAGCTCCAAATTGGCTAAGGACTCATCAAGACAGGCGGAGAGCTCGGCTGTATCCGTTACATCGTCCCTTTCACCGATAAACATGAGATTCCCCCGGCGTTTAATGTATGCGCCGATCACCGCGGCTTTGGCAAGCAGACGGCGGCGGATTTCCGGAGCGGATTCCGCTTCATATTGCGTAAGAAGCTGATCGAGCAGGTCGGTTTGATGTGCGGTTTGTGCCTGCAGCCGGTCATACAGTCTGTTCTTTTCCCGGACTGCGTTGATCTTTACCCTGGTTTTATAGTTTTCCTGCTCTACCTCATTGCTTTCCGAAATGGTTTTTCTGTTTTCCTCCAGCTTTTCCAGAAGAGCGGTGATATCAGAAATATCTTCCTGCCACAATACATAACCGCCATCAATCCTGCTGCTTCTGATCAGGGTTCTGCGATCCGGCATCACCGCGCCTTTCTCTGCTAAACGTATCATTTCCTCCGTCAACTTTGGAGCATTGGATGATGCGTAGCGGATATGACCGTCCGTATCTGCAATCTGTGCTCCTATGGATCCGGCCTCAAACAAAGCCCTATAACCGCTATTCGTCTGAATCAGTCCGCACTGAATACAAGATTCCAGAATTCCGGTATACATCAGACACTGCACCGCCGTGACGTCTCCGCCAACGAGTCGCATCCATTCTGCGCCACCGGCATAGATCAGGGCATATCCGACCGAGCATATTAACAGCAGAACCGGCAGATATTTTTTCCTTTGCACGAGCCGGCACTTAATGAGCATGATGATAAATGCTGCGAAAGCACAAATAATTTCCCAGCCGATGACGAGATAATATCCTGCTTCATACCCCGGGTGATCATCCGTCCATACCTTTCCTTTCGGGAAGGAAAAGACAAGCTGATGGAAATCATTTGTCAGCACCAGCAGCAGGCAGAGCACCGTAGGAATATAAAGCAGCAGCGTCAATTCAGGCAATTTAGAGTTCACGGACTTGCCAAGGGAGATGGCTACAAACACAGAAAACAGCGGGATAAACAGCATTGGCAGATAATACCAGTACCATAGCTGCCGTTCGATTGTGATATCAGCCGTAAAATAGTATTTCGTTGAACGGATAACAAACCAGGAAGCCATTAATCCGGCGATGGAAATCAGATAACGGCGCACCTGTGTCTGAATAATCCGGTTACGCACGGATATCCCCCATCCGATATAAAGGGCGATATAGATCAGCGAGCGGGCGATTCCTCCGGGAAGAGAGTATGCAAAAATTTCTGTAAATAGGATTTCCTGTGATAAGATTTATGCCTGACAGACCAGTGAAGTGCAGCTCTCAGGCTGTCAGG
>OCVV012826280.1_pt1 | contig 202631 bp, 180 predicted proteins | sample 1539721 | NCBI WGS metagenome assembly OCVV01 (sample SAMN02144230, study PRJEB22623) | gut metagenome | biome: sheep rumen | host: Ovis aries | place: New Zealand | reverse complement strand
TCCTCGCAGTATCCGGTTCTCAAGGTGCACGCCCCCGCGGTCCATCCGGTCGAACCGGGCCGCGCGGCAAGGAGATATATTGCCAGACCGCAAAGCGCTGTGGGACGTCAATTCCACTCTTCACAAGTCCTACACAATATATCGCTTCCTATATAAGTAATAGAAAGGCTGGTGCAGAAATACTGCACGTATCAGATGATGACCCTTCGGCTAAGAGATATATAAAGATCGGTCACCTGTAAGTGTCTATCTACCCGCGCTTTTGCGATATAAACCAGCGCCTTAGATAAAAAGAGGGAGCGCCGCGCACAGTGCGACACTCCCCTAGCGATTCAAGAGAATCAATTAGGCCTCGAGAGCCTTCTTGGCGATGGTAGCCAGCTCGTTGAAGGACTCGATGTCCTCGTAAGCCATCTGAGCCAGGACCTTACGGTCGAGCTCGATACCGGCGACCTTCAGGCCGTGCATGAACTGAGAGTAAGAGATGTCGTTCAGGCGAGCAGCAGCGTTGATACGGGTGATCCAGAGAGAGCGAATCTCGCGCTTCTTATTGCGGCGGTCACGGTACTGATACTGCAGAGAGTGCTGGACCTGCTCTTTAGCATGCTTGTAAGTACGCGAAGCGGCACCGTAGTAACCCTTCGCACGGTGCATAACGGTACGGCGCTTCTTCTTGGCGGCAACAGCGCGCTTAATACGTGCCATGTTCTATCAACTCCTAGACGGTTAAACGAAAAACGGGAACGCTAACTTAGGCGAGACGCGACTTGATGACCTTGCGGTCGGCAGCGGCGATCTCGGTCTCCTGACGGAAGCCACGCTTACGCTTGGTGGACTTCTTGCTCAGGATGTGGCTCTTGAAAGCCTTGGCGCGCATAAGCTTGCCGGTACCAGTCTTGCGGAAACGCTTCTTGGTGCCGCTGTGGGACTTCATCTTAGGCATGAAATACTCCTTAATCGGTTACAGAACACTAGTTACTTAGTATCACTTGCCGCTTTATCCTCATCGAAGGCGCCCTTAATCGGGGCGAGCAGCATAAGCATGTTACGGCCTTCCATCTTAGGCTTGGACTCGACCGTAGCGTAAGGTTTAAGATCCTCGGCGAGACGCTCGAGAACGTTAAGACCCTGCTCCGGGTGAGCCATCTCACGGCCGCGGAACATGATGGTGATCTTAACGCGTGCGCCCTTCTTGAGGAAACGCAGAACGTGGCCCTTCTTGGTCTCGTAGTCGCCAACGTCGATCTTGGGTCGGAACTTCATTTCCTTAACCTCGACCTTGGACTGGTTCTTACGAGCAGCCTTGGCCTTCATGGCCTGCTGGTACTTGAACTTACCGTAGTCCATGACCTTGCAGACCGGCGGCTCCGCGTTGGGAGCGATCTCGACAAGGTCGAGACCCTGATCGTCGGCGACGCGCTGGGCATCGCGGATGGCGAACAGACCGAGCTGAGAGCCATCGACGCCAATCAAACGGCACGAAGATGCAGTGATCTCGTCGTTGATGCGGGTGTCATCAGACTTAGCTATTTTCCCTACCTCCATTCATAAAAAAATAACCCGGCGCTTCTTTGCAACCAGGTCGTACACATAGACATCCTCGATATGAGGAAGTGAATCTAAGTTGTATGACCAGTCAGCTGCTCATTGGCGCCAAAAGGTGGGAACCCTCGGGTTCCTCTTTAGGGCATTGCGGAAACAACGCCTTGGCGATAATAACACGTACCGCTCGTTATCACATTACGTACACGAAAAAGGGGGCCTTAACCCCCTTGAACGTTCTTTTGCATGTATGGTGCCCGAGGCGAGACTCGAAGGGCCTTCGCTTCGCGAAGCCCCGGGCTTCGGGCGCATGGCGCCCTCGCCACGCTCCGCTACAAACAGGCCACAGGCCTGTTTGCTTAACGCTCCGCGCGCTCACGCGAGTTCGGCACGAAAAAGGGGGCCTTAACCCCCTTGAACGCTCTTTTGCATGTATGGTGCCCGAGGCGAGACTCGAACTCGCACGTTGTTGCCAACGGTGGATTTTGAGTCCACTGCGTCTGCCAATTCCGCCACTCGGGCACGTAATGCGTGAGTTAGTTTATCACAGCTTTCCGTAGATTAGTCCGAAAATGGAACTTCGAGCATTTCGATGAGTTCGACCGTGCGGAGCATCTCGCGCTGACGGCATCCACGACCGTCGACCGAGGCCTCGCCCATCTGGTTATCGTAGGGGTCCTCACGCATACCGTCAAAGACGGGTTCAAACTCTGCCTGGAACCGACAGTTTGCCACCATGCGCCATGGATCGAGGTTGCCAAAGTAGTGGCGGCGGCGCCATTCCTCCCCCATCCTGCGTGCCGAGGAGCCAAACGAGACATCGGCGTTAAGCCAACCCGTCTGCGGTGTATAGAACTCCGCCCAGTCATGCGATCCCACCGAGTCGGGCGCAACGTACAGGCCGCTCTGCCAACGTGCGGGCACGCCGGCGATGCGGCACATGGTGATAAACGTGAGTGCCATAACACCGCAATCACCACGAAGCGAATGCGCGCAGTCATCGGCGATAGAGCCCAGAAGCAGATACGGTGGCTGGTATCGATAGTCGATATGATGCGTCAAATAATCATAGATAGCCCGAGCGCGGTCGAGCTGATCCTCGAGACCATCGATAATATGTTCGGTCAGCTGCTGCAGATACGGCGTGAACGCAATATGCGGTCGATCCTCGGAAATATCCTTGGGCAGCGGCGCGTCCATACACGGATGCGCCGGAAGCGCTCCCCCGTAGATATCGCAATAAGCGGCATCAATCAGATAACGATAGGTCACTGAGAACGATCGATCAGCCGAGGAAACCCACGAGGCGGTACGCGCCAAAGCGTTCGCGGGAGCAAGGACCCCCTCCGGCGTCATATCGAGAATCTCGATATGAGACTGCTGGCGGCAGGCTGCAGCAACGGGAAGCCATGCGCGAACGGCCTCCCCCTCCAGAGCACCGGGAACAGACACGGACGCTTTAAGCGTAATGGCACGAGACAGCCCGCCCTGTGATTCCATCTTCTTAAGCATCTGGTTGCGCAGCGCAATTCCATCCGTAGAATCGGGACGCAGGCCCGGAACCTCCTTGGGATACACACGCAAAGAATCAAGGAAGTTGTCGAGAACGAACAGTTCACCATCGATAAAGCGCCAGTCGATGCGCTTGCGATCGATCAGGTCGTCAAACTGATCCTCGGTAAACTCCGGCCACTCCTCGCGGATCATCGCAATAGCCTGATCGCGCGACACCGAAAAATGAAACGACGTCTCGATCATGCGATACCGCTCGGCACGAACGCAAGCGGCCAACGAGGGATCAGGGTTCTGCTCCAAAAGACGGTCGCAAGCCGCAACAGCCTGCGCCAGGTACCCGGCGTCCTTGAGACGAAGGATCTCAGGTGGCAATCCAATGTCGAGATGACGAAAATCATCGCAACAAACATCAACAGAGCAACCAACGGGGCCCTCGGCAACAACCTTTCCATCGGCAGGCAAAACATTAACGACAGCCATAACCACTCCCATGCAGAACGACAACCCGAGACAATTGTACCGACATAAAAAGAAAGCCCCAACAAGGGAGCCATCAACACCGCTGAGCGGTAGTCAAATAAATAATTCAGTCTCGTAACCCTGCGGCGTTAAACGAAGGAAGCCCCGCCCCCCGGAACAGTTTCCTTGGCGCGACTTCCGGCAAAGCCAGTAGCCATCTTAATTCAGCCCAGCAACCCTGTAGCGAGTTAACGAAGGAGGCCCCGTTCACCCAGAGCTTTTCCCATTGCGCGACTTCTGGCAAAGCCAGGTGAGCGCAAGGGAAAAGCGTAGGGTGAACGGGGCCTCCGACGGGAAAGTTAAACCGCTACTTACGCCTTGTTGACGGAGCCAAACTCCTCCATGAGCTCCTTGGTGCGGGCAACGATGGCCTCGCGACCAGGCTTCAGGAGCTTGCGGGGGTCATAGCCCTTGCCCTGCTGATCCTTGCCAGCCTCAACGTACTCACGCGTGGCGGCAGCGAAGACAAGCTGCAGGTCGGTGTTGACGTTGATCTTGGAGATACCCAGGGAGATGGCCTTCTTGATCTGATCCTCGGGGATGCCGGTACCACCGTGCAGAACGAGGGGCAGGTCGCCGGTCTGAGCCTTGATCTCGCTCAGACGCTCGAAGGAAAGACCGGCCCAGTCGGCGGGATACACGCCGTGGATGTTGCCGATGCCGCAGGCGAGGAAGTCGACGCCCAGGTCAGCAATCTGCTTGCACTCAGCGGGGTCAGCGAGCTCGCCGTTGGAGGTCACGCCGTCCTCGGTGCCGCCGATGCCGCCGACCTCGGCCTCGATGGACATGCCCTTGGAGTGGGCAAGCTCAACGAGCTCCTTGGTGCGATCGAGGTTAAGCTGGAAGGTTTCCTCGTGAGAGCCGTCATACATGATGGACGTGAAGCCGGCCTCGATGCACTTGAAGCAGTCCTCGTAAGAACCGTGATCGAGGTGAAGGGCGACGGGAACGGTAACACCCGTGGCCTCGACGGCAGCTTTGACCATGTCGGCGCAGACCTTGAAACCGCCCATCCACTTAGCGGCACCAGCGGTGCATTGAAGGATCAGCGGAGACTTGGCCTCCTCGGCGGCCTGGAGAATAGCCAGAGTCCACTCGAGGTTGTTGGTGTTGAAGGCACCGAGAGCGTACTTGCCGGCCTCGGCCTTCTTGAGCATGTCTGCTGCGTTGACGAGCATAAAAGAAACCTCCTGTAAGGTTGCTCCGATAACGCCTGAGATTTTACCACGGCGTACCCGAGCGTAAACGTTCGTTTGTTCACGAATATCGTCCAAACAGACTTTTTTTGACCGTTTGCCCTACAGAATCGGCCCATTGGGGAAAATATCTTGACGTTTGGACGCTTCTCGTGCTTAAGCAGCTGACTATAAAGCTACATCTGCATGAAAGGGTTCTGCATGAGCTCGCGCGCCATAGTGGTCGAATCACCATGCCCCGTTAAACAAACGGTATCGGCTGGAAGCAGCTGGGCGAGCTTGGAGAGCGAGCGCAGAATCGCCGCCTCGTCTCCACCGGCGAGATCGGTGCGGCCGTGGCTGCCCGGGAACAGTGTGTCGCCAACAAAGGCGATGCTTCCCTGCTCGGTGGCGGCAAACAAGACAATGCCACCCGGTGTGTGACCGGGCGTCTCGATCACCTGCAGGCAGATATCACCCAATTCAATCGTATCGCCCTCAGCAAGCAATCGCGTCGGCTCGCCCGGATCGGGCGTCTCGATGCCCCACATCACTCGCTGCTCCTCGATATTCTCACGAGATACCAACACGTCCTTCGCACCTAACTCATATAGGAAACCCTTACCGACGGCGGCTCGCGCTCCGGCAACGCCACCTACGTGATCGGCATGGCCATGGGTGCAGACAGCGCCTAGCACGTGCGCGTCAGGATGCTTGGCATAGATATGTTCCACAAGACGCTCGCCCTCCCAAGCGGGATCGATAATCAAGCATTCGCCGCTCGAGATTACGGCGTAACTGTTGGTCTGAATGGGGCCGTTTACAAGCGCCTCAATCGAAGCCGTACCCCGAGGGGTTAAGTCCAAAGCTGCAGTGACCATGAGCACGTCCTCCTTCTACAAGCGTCGAGGCATCAAACGATGCCTCGAACGTAGCCAATATCATTACCGTTGTGCGTTCGTCACGCCTATACGCGACGCTTAAGCTGAGCCCCACCCTCGCCAGGCATCAGACGGCGTGCGTCATAGACCGAGTCGACACTGCTGATGGATGCCAGCAGCGGATCCAGACCGCTCGCGTCCGAAATCTCGACCATAAAGCGCAGGGTCGCAATGCCCTCGCGGTTGGTCGAGGTAGCGGCGGAAAGGATATTTCCGCCTGCATCGCCGATGGCGATGGTGACATCCTTGAGCAAGCCCATACGATCCAAGCACTCGACCACGATCTCGACCTGGAAAAGCGTATCGGCAGCACCATCCCACTCCACGTCAATCATGCGCTCGGGGTGCTCCATGAGACCCTTGACGTTGGGGCAGTTGGCACGATGCACCGAGACGCCTCGACCGCGCGTGATAAAGCCCACGATGTCGTCGCCCGTCACCGGATTGCAGCAATGCGCCAGACGAACCAGCAGGCCGCTGTTGCTCTCGCCCTTGACGATAATGCCGTTACTTGCGCTCTTGCCACGCTTTTGCGGTTTGCGGTTGGAACCGCGGGCAGGCTGCTTGACGACCTCAGCGATGGCTTCGGCCTTGGTGAGCTGCTCCTCGGGCTTGGGATCCAAGATTTGCTCGACCTTATTGCCCACAGCGCGCGGGGCGACCTTGCCCGCGCCAACGGCTGCGAACAGGTCCTCGAGTTGCTTGAAGTTAAACTGCTCCGCCACGGCATTGAGCGCACGCGTGGATCGCGGCGTAGAGATGCCGTACCCGCGCTTGCGCAGGTCCTTGGCCAGCATATCGCGACCGGCAGCAGCGTCATCGTCTTTGGTCGCAGCGGCGAAGTAACGGCGAATCTTTGACTTGGCCGAAGGCGTCTTGACGATCTTGAGCCAATCGCGCGACGGCTTGGAGCTCTTGTTAGTCAGGATCTCGACACGGTCACCCGTCTTGATTTCGTGAGTGAGCGGAGCCACCGCACCGTTGATTTTGGCGCCGACGCAGTGGTTGCCGACCTCGGTATGAACAGCGTAGGCAAAGTCGAGCGGTGTAGAGCCCGCACGAAGCGCCATGACCTCACCCTTGGGCGTAAAGACAAAAATCTCCTGGTCAAACAGGTCGACCTTCAGTGAGTGCAGATATTCTTTGGCATCGGTGATCTCGTCAGAGGCTGCCCAATCGAGCGAGTGCTTGAGCCAGTTAATCTGATCGTCCAGACGTTGTGCGTCGTTGGTCTTGGAGGCAGACGATCCGCCCGATTTCTTATATAGCCAGTGGGCGGCGATGCCGTACTCGGCCTGCTCGTGCATCTCGTAGGTTCGAATCTGAATCTCGAGCGGACGGGCCGTGGGGCCGATAACCGTCGTGTGGAGCGATTGGTAGTTATTGACCTTGGGCATGGCGATATAGTCTTTAAAACGACCGGGCATGGGATGCCACAAAGTATGCACGGCACCAAGCGTGGAATAGCAATCGCGCACCGAATGGGTGATAACGCGCAGCGCCACCAGATCATAAATCTCGGAGAACTCCTTGCCCTTGCGCTTCATCTTTTGATAGATGGACCAATAGTGCTTGGAACGACCGTTGATCTGAAAATCCTCAAGGCCAATGCGGTCGAGCTCATCGGTAAGCGTCTTGATAGTCTCGGCCAGAAAGCGTTCGCGAACCTCGCGTGACTCTGCCACCATGCGGGCGATGCGCTGGTAAGCGTCGGGTTCAAGGTAGAAGAAGGACAGATCCTCGAGTTCCCACTTGATAGAGCTCATGCCCAGGCGGTCGGCCAGGGGCGCGTACACATCCATGGTCTCGCGCGCCTTAAACAGGCGGCGGTCCTCGCGAAGGGCCGCCAGCGTGCGCATATTATGCAGGCGGTCGGCGAGTTTGACGATGATGACGCGAATGTCCTTGGACATGGCGAGGAACATCTTGCGCAGCGTAAGCGCCTGCTTTTCGTCCATGTTGTCGACTTCGATGTTGGTGAGCTTTGTCACGCCGTCGACGAGCTCTGCCACGGTTTCGCCAAACAGACCCGAAACATCGGCAAGCGAGGTATCGGTATCCTCGACGGTATCGTGCAGCAATGCAGCGCACACCACATCGCAGTCCATCTTAAGGTCGGCCAAAATGATAGCCACCTCGACGGGATGGTTAATGTACATCTCACCCGAGCGCCGCTTTTGGTTGCAGTGCTTCTCGGCAGCAAAGCAGTAGGCCTGCTCCACCTTGGAGAAGTCATCCTCACTCATATATTTAAGGCACAGGCGCTCCAGCTTGTCGTAGCTGTCCGCCATAATCTCGGGCGGCAGATCATCGGCATGCGTATAGTGCTCCATCTCCGAAAAGGGCTGGAGGGCGGAATCATGGGCGGTACGGGCTGCGGCATCCATCGAGGTCCCCTTCCCTAGGCCCGCGGTATGATCGGGCGGTTAATTTTGGTAAGCATATCAGAAGCGCACGAATCGAGTGCCCAACTCCGGAAAGCCGAGAACTCCATGCGCGAGCGCAAGCCCTCCAAATAGCGAATCGACCTGCTCAACTGCACGCGCCCGGGGTTTTCGGTCATCGCGATGCGACGGGTATCGTCAAACCCCGAAACGTGACAGAAACCGAGCTCTTCGAAGATTCCCAAGCCGCTTGCCACCGAACGCTCATCGACCGGCGTGCGCGCGTCGATTGCAAGGCACATCTGCGCAATGTCGATATCGCTTGCGCAGAATGAATCGTCCCCCGTCTTGCCACGATTGGAGCGCCACATGGTCTGCAGCGCCCGATAGAGCGTGACAAGCTCATCGCGCTCGGGCGCGTAACAATCGAGCAGGCGCTCATTAATACGAGCGTCACGAGACGAATAGAGCAGGTGAATCACGGCGGGCTGCCCATCGCGGCCGGCACGGCCACTCATCTGGTTAAACTCAATCGCGCCAAACGGCATGTGGTAGAGCACGACATGGCGGATATCGGGCAGGTTGACGCCCTCACCGAAGGCCGAGGTTGAAACGATGCAGCTCAGGCTGCCATCTCGAAACGCCTCCTCGACGCGTCGGCGATCGGAACGCGCAAGCCCGGCGTTATAGAACGCGATATGGGTCGCGCAGTCGGGCACACGTTTGCGCAACGTCTTGGCAAGCGCCACGGACTGGTCGCGCGAGTTCACGTAGATGACGGTCTTCTCCCCCGTCGCAACGATCGAAACCAGGCGATTTTCACGGCTCGCAAGGTCACGATCGTCCTCGAGTTGTAGGTTCTCGCGAACGGTCTCGTCGACCACCGTGCTGGTAATCGGCAATACGCGAGCAAGCTCTGCCACAACTGGAGCCGTCGCGGTAGCCGTTGCCGCCATGACAACGGGGTCGCCCAGGGCTTTATGAATATCGGGCATATCGAGGTATGCACTCCGGTCACCACTCTTAGCAAGGCCGGCATGGTGCGCCTCATCGATAACAACGAAGCCAATACGTCCAGAACGCGCAAATCGATCGCGGTGGATAGACAAGAACTCGGGCGTCGTGAGAACGATACCGGTGCGACCCGAAGCAAGGCCGGCGAACACGTCATCGCGTACGGCCTCCACGGTCTCGCCAGTCAGCACGCCGACGCCAATGCCGAGCGCAGCCATCGTCGAGGAAAGGTGATAGGCCTGATCGGCAACGAGCGCACGCAGAGGATAGACAAAAATGCTCGCACGCCCGCGAAGAACCGCCTCGCGCGCGGCATGCACATGGAAAATCAGAGACTTGCCACGCCCCGTCCCCATAACGGCCAAAACGCTCTGATGGTCGGCAAGCGCGTCGAGTGCCTCGACCTGCGCGCGATGCGGCTGGTTCGAGCCGATAAAGCTATGGATAAGCGAGCGCGTGAGCTCGGTATAAGAAAGCTGGGCGAGCGTCTCGCGTTTACGCGACTCCAGGCGCAGGCCAGAATCCGCCGGTTGCACGCCGCGGCGAAGCTCACATGCCGGATCGTCGATATTGGGCGCCGCGGTATCGCGCACCAAGACATCTTTGATCATGAGCTTGGGCTTCACACGTCCCTGCCAATGCTCGGCCACGGCCTCGAACACCAAGTCGACGGCGCTGTCGCAATTGATGAGCTTATCGATCTGCGGCACGCGGAACATGATGGCCGGCACACTCGCGGCGCCATCGGTCGCCACAAAGCGCATGTGCTCGCCGGTTTTGCCCACCACGGCGCGATCGCACATCGTCACGCCCTCGGCGGCCAGAAGCGGCACCTTATTGCCCTGGCCAAACGGCTCAAGACGGGAAATTTGCTCAATGGTCTCGATATCTAGCTCGGAGAGATCAACGGTAGCGGCAACCTCGCCAGTGTCCTCAAAGTCCTCGGCGGGAAGCTCCGATAGCACGGCCGAAAGGCGACGGCGGAACTCATCGAGCTTGGATGCCTCGATGGTCACACCCACCGCACCGGCATGCCCGCCGCGACGAATCAGCAGGTCGGAGCAGCGCTCGACGGCGTCGAACAAGTTGATCTTGCCCACCGAGCGGCCCGATCCGCGCGCAACGCCGTCCTCGATCGAGAAGAGCAGCGCCGGCACGTGATAGCGATTGGTCAAACGGCTCGCCACGATGCCCTTGACGCCCTCGTGCCAGCCCTCGCCGCCCACGACGATTGCGCGCCCGCCGTCATAAGTCTCCTCGACCTTCGCCATGGCATCGCGCGTAAGCTCGGCCTCGATCTCGCGGCGTTGGCGATTGATTTCCTCGAGCTCGGCGGCAAGCGCGCTCGCTTCGATGGGGTCGCGGGCAAGCAGCAGGTCGAGCGCCAGCTTGGGATCGGCCATGCGGCCGGCGGCATTCAGACGGGGGATGAGCGAAAACGACAGGCCGTCGGCCGTAATGGTAGAAAGGTCGGCCTTGGCAAGTGCGGCAAGCGCGATATAGCCGGGACGGGCCGTCACGCGCATCTGCTGGATGCCCTCGGCGACCAGTGCGCGATTCTCGGGCGTAAGCGGCATCATGTCGGACACGGTGCCCAGCGCCGCGACCTCTATCAGCGAACGCCAATACGACGGCTTGCCCAAACGCTCGCCCAAGACCTGCACCAGCTTGAGTGCCACGCCGGCACCGGCAAGCTCGCGCGAGGGACCCTTGTCCTCGAGCTTGGGGTCGGTCAGGGGCACGCCCTGCGGCACCTGGTCGGACGGCTCGTGATGGTCCGTGACCACCAAATCGATCCCCAGGCTCTCCAGATAGGAGACCTCTTCCTTGGCGGCAATACCGTTATCGACGGTCACGATCAGCTGGGGGCGAGCGAGCTCGTTAACGCGGTCGAGCGCCGCACGCGACAGGCCGTAGCCCTCGTCAAAACGATGCGGAATAAACGGCGTGACGTTGGCGCCAAACGAACGCAGCGCCTCGGTCAACAAACAAGTCGACGTAATGCCGTCGACGTCAAAATCGCCAAAGACGGCAATGCGCTCGTGGCTGCGAATAGCACGCTCAACGCGGTCGACGACGACCGCCATGCCCGGAATAGCGAGCGGGTCCGCCCAGTCGCGATCGAGCGAAGGCGTCAGAAAAAGCTGGCCTTCCTCGATGGATGTAATGCCGTGCGCAACCATAATGCGCGCCACCAGCCCGGGTATGCCCAGGCCAGCCGAAAGCTCCTTTTCGAGCTCGGGGTTTTGCTGAGCGACCGCCCAGCGATGCGTTGTCTTAAGCGATGACATAGGCATCCACCCCCGATAGGGGCAGGTCGCCGCGATACCTCTCACGGTTCATAGCGATGAGTCCTCTGTGTATGCCCGCTTCGGCAGGCAGATCTGTTGAACGGATTTATTATACCGTGCGGCGCGGACGCACAACGTCCAGCACGCCGTGGTTTCGATAAACGAGGGCGGTAATAGCCTCGAAATAATCGAGCGTTTCAGCCGCACGGACGCATGCGAGCGTCTAGCATATCCATTCAAAACGGATTCACGAGCAAAGGGAGTCACAGGCGCATATGAAGCAATGGGTTGGACTGGGCAAGTTCCTCGCGGGGCATATGCAGATCATCGTTCCGATTTGCGTGACGCTCGGCGTGGCCTTTCCCCAGCAGATCGGCGTACTCAAGCCCATCGTCCCCACCCTGTTTGCCTTTATGACGTTCCAAGGTGCCCTCAGCAACACCTTCCATCAGGTAGCCGAAGTATTCCGCCGTCCGCTGCACCTGATTTTGGCGCTGCTGGTCTCGGCGGTGCTTATTCCCATAACAGCCTATGCCATGGGATCGCTGTTCTTTGGCTCCAACCCCAACCTTGTCTGCGGTATCGTGCTCGAGTACAGCGTACCTGTGGCAGTCACTGCCTTTATGTGGATTAGCATGTTCGGCGGCAACGGCCCGCTCGCGCTCACCATCATCCTGACGTCCTCGGTTATCTCTCCCGTTACGATTCCGCTCACGCTTAAGCTCTTGCTGGGCGCCACCGTCTCGATCGACGTGCCGGGCATGATGCAGAACATGGCCTTCATGATCGCTATCCCCGCCCTGCTCGGCATCGTGATTAACGAACTCACGCGCGGATGGGGACACGAGAAGCTCTCCCCCGCGCTCTCGCCCGCCTGCAAGTTCATGATGATGGGTGTTATCGCGTCGAACTCCACCGCCATGAGCGAGTACGTGCTGCACATGAACGCGGTGCGCTTGGAAGTCGCCCTCTTTATTTTCATCTTCGCCATCAGCGGCTTTGTCGTCGGTATTCTGGTCGCCCGCGCGCTGCATCTGCCGTATAGCGAAACGACTACCATGTGCTTTACCTGCGGCATGCGCAACATCTCTTCGGGCGCCGTCATCGCCACGCAATACTTTCCGGGCGAAGTCGTATTTCCCGTCATGTGCGGAACGCTGTTTCAGCAGGTACTTGCCTCGCTTATCGGGCATCTCTTTGAGCGTCTAACCGGCGAGGAGCGCGCTGCCCAGCGCAAGCGCGTCGAGGCCGGCCGCGACGCCATGGCACGCTAGGCTGTCCGCATTACGCGGGTGTTAGTCTTGCTATACGAGCGTTTCAAGATGCGCGCGCAGGCGCTCAGCATCGATATCGAGCGTCGTCTCGGCATTGACCTGGGCCAAACGATAGCCGACAAAGTAGGGCGAAACCACCCAACGCGGCAGCGCCTTGGCAATGGTCCGACCGCCCAGGTGATAGAAGAACAAGTTGTACGACTCTGCACGGCCACCGTGGTGCTCGTTTAGGATATAACGCAGAGCTACCTGGATCGCATCGGCGAAGAGATCCGCCTCGGCTTGGTCCCGCGTGTCATCGCTGGTGGCGATTCCCCGCGGAGCTGAAACGTTGACCTCAAAGAACCCCATAATCGGTTCGGTTGAGATGTTGACCGCGATACTCCCCTGTTGCCAGACATTGATGCCTTCGAAATTGGCGGAAGTCAGCGAAGCATAGCCGTCTTCCTGCTCCAAACCCACAATCTGCATGTGCGGATGAACGAGGCTACCGCCCGAGAGCGGACCCTTGTTCTTGTACATGAGCACGCTTCGATACTGCTGTGAATCGATCATCTGCTGCCAGCAACCCAGGGCAAACCGCATCACATGATGCAGCTCGTCAGGCGCATAGGTCACCAGGTCTGCGTCGTGGCCGGCCGACTCGATCAGCACGGTTTGACGGGTGGCGCGCAGGGTCTTGAACTTATTCTCGAGCCAGATACAGTCACCGTCGCGCCGGATGATATTGGCGAGTTCCTCGGTATCGCAAAAGGGGCACGCGGTGCCAGGGCGCCGGTTGTCGTCGGGCTTCCCGCTCGCCTGCTGAACATCAAATACCAGGGACACGGGTTATACCGCCAGCGGCACGATCTTGGTGCCATGGAGCTCGGAGACGCCCAGTGCCGCAGCCACGGTATCGCGGTTGGCAGTGGAAATGCCGCCGCCGGGAAGGATGGTCAGGCGATCGTCCGCGTAGTCGATAAGGTGCGACAGATGCTCCAGGTTGTCCTCAATCGGCGTGCCGGCGGCACCGCCATGCGTCAGGATGCGCGTTATGCCGCAGTCGGCGAGCGTGTCAATCGCGTCGAGCTGAGCCTCGGGCGAGAGCTGGTCAAACGCCATGTGAAAGGTGATGTCGATGGGCTTGCGCTTGCACTCCTCGGTCGCGCAGCCCGCAGCCATCACGAGGGCGCCCAACGCAAGTTCATCGAGCGCCCATCCGCCGGCACAAGGCTTGCAGCAGCCAAAGACCAAGCCATCGACACCGGCGCTTACGGCAAGGCCCAAGTCCATCTCCATCATGCGCAGCTCGTCCTGGTTGTAGTGAAAGTCGCCGCCACGCGGACGGATCATGCACATCACCCGTGCATCGTGCTCGCGAGCATAGCTGGTCGTAGCGCTGATAACGCCGGCCGAGGGCGTGGTGCCACCAACCGCAAGGTTGTCGCACAGCTCAATGCGTCCCGCACCGGCCGCAATGGCCGCCGGCACCCGCTCAAAGTTCTCGGCACAAAACTCGTACAGCATAGATAGACCCCCAGATGACACTTCTATTTCCACACGGCATTGTCGCACTTTAAAAACCAAGCCAACGGATCATTTCAAAAGGGGCGCTGACCGCGTTGGTCAGCGCCCCTATTACTGGATGGTTTAACCACCAAGATAAGCTTTGCGGACGTTGTCGTCGTGCAGCAGCTCTTGGCCGGTGCCGGTCATGGTGATCTTGCCGGTCTCGAGCACGTAGCCGCGTGTGGCGATGGAAAGCGCCATCTGCGCGTTCTGCTCGACCAGGAGCACCGTGGTGCCGGCCTTGTGCAAATCCTCGACAATCTGGAAGATCTGCTCGATCAGGATCGGCGCCAGACCCATGGAGGGTTCGTCGAGCATGAGCAGCTTGGGGTTACTCATAAGGGCACGACCCATAACGAGCATCTGCTGCTCGCCGCCCGAAAGGGTGCCGGCCACCTGGCGACGGCGTTCCTTCAGGCGCGGGAACTGCTCGTAAACACGTTCGAGGCCCGGGGCAACCGTGGACTTGGGCTGTGTATAGGCACCCATCTCCAGGTTCTCCTCGACCGTCATCTGCAAAAAGGCACGACGCCCCTCGGGTACCTGAGACAGGCCCTTGCCAACCAGCTTGTCGGCAGGCGTATGGGTAATGTCCTCGCCCATAAACTTGATGGAACCGGTCTTGGAGCGCAGCAGGCCCGAAACGGTTTTAAGCGTCGTGGACTTACCGGCGCCGTTGGCACCGATCAAGGCCACGATCTCGCCCTCGTTAACGTTAAAGGAGATGTCCTTAATGGCGTGGATGGCGCCGTACCAGACGTTGATGTTGTAGACGGAAAGCATCGGCTCTGCCATTTAGTTCTCCCCCTTATCCTGCTTGCCCAGATAAGCCTCAATAACGGCTTCGTTGTTCTGGATTTCCTCGGCCGTGCCCTTGGCGATGACCTTGCCAAAGTTAAGCACGCAGATACCCTCGCAAATATTCATGACGAGCGACATGTCGTGCTCGATGAGCATGATGGCAATGCCAAAGGTGTCGCGAATCTTGACGATGTTTGCCATGAGCTCCGCAGTCTCGGACGGGTTCATGCCGGCGGCAGGCTCGTCGAGCAGTAGTAGCTTGGGATTGGTGGCAAGCGCGCGGACGATCTCCAAACGACGCTGAGCGCCGTAAGGCAGCGAGCCGGCCTGCTCGTTTGCCAGATGTTCCATATCAAAGATAGACAGAAGCTCCATGGCGCGCTCATGGGCGGCCTTCTCGTGCTTCCAATACGTCGGCAGGCGCAGCACGCCCTCAAAGCCGGAGTAGCGCTCCTGGTTGTGCAGGCCGACCTTTACGTTGTCCTCCACCGTCATGGTGTTGAACAGGCGGATGTTTTGGAAGGTACGAGCGATACCCATGCGGTTGACCTGGTAGACGGACTTGCCCGAGGTGTCCTCACCGTCGAGCAGGATGGTGCCGTGCGTGGGCTGGTACACCTTGGTGAGCAGGTTGAAGACCGTGGTCTTGCCGGCGCCGTTGGGGCCGATGAGACCGGCGATCTCGGTCTTACCGATGGTCAGGCTAAAGTCGTCGACCGCCTTGAGGCCGCCGAACTCAATGCCCAGGTGGATGCACTCGAGCGCCGGGCGCTCGCCCAGGTCGCGGTCGGGAACGATGGCGCCAGAAGGATACGGGACCATCTTGCCCTTGTTGAACTCAAACTTACTGGGCATCGGTTGCCACCTCCTTCTTGGAAGCAAAGCGGTCCTTAATGCGCGCGAAGAACGCCTTGAGCTGCGGGTTGTTGGTAAAGACCATGACCAGAATCAACACGATGGCGTAGATGAGCATGCGGTAGTCCGAGAACTGACGGAGCAGCTCGGGAAGCACCGTGAGCAGCGCCGCCGCGATGACGGAACCGCGCATGTTGCCCAGACCGCCCAGGACCACGAACACCAGAATGAGAATCGACGTGTTGAAGTCGAACTTAGTGGCGGAGAGCTGCGAGAAGTTACCGCCGAAGAGGGCTCCGGCAGCACCGGCGAGAGCGGCGGAAACCACGAAGGCGATCATGCGGTACTGGGTGACGGAAATACCCACGGACTCGGCAGCGATCTTGTTATCGCGCACGGCCATGATGGCACGACCGGTGCGGCTGCGGACCAAGTTGAGCACAATCACAAGCGCAACCATAACCAGGATGGCGCCAGCAAGGAACGTCGAGTAGGTCGAAACACCAGATGCGCCCTGGGCACCCTTGATGATAGCGGTGCCGTCTTCGAGCAGGTGCAGGTCGTCGATCGTGGAATTGCCCGTGATGTTAAAGATCACGTGCAGGCCGCGGGAATCGACGCCCACAATGAGGCAGGTAACGATCTCTTTGATAATCTCGCCAAAGGCCAAGGTTACGATGGCCAGGTAGTCACCGCTCAGGCGAAGAACCGGAATACCGATCAGGAAGCCCAGAATGGCGGCGGCGATAGCGCCGACCACAATGCTGATGATCAGACGCACCGGGTCAGACGGAACGGCGCTCTCCAGCGCGACGGCGGTGACGATTCCCGTATAGGCGCCGACGCTCATAAAACCCGCGTGGCCCAGCGACAAGTCGCCCGCGATGCCGACGACAAGGTTGAGCGAGATGGCCATGACGATATAGGCCGTGATGGGAACCAGCTGACCGACAATCATGCGCGGAATCATGTGGTTAGACTGCATAAAGAACACGATGGCGAACGCCACAACGCACATGGCGTACGTGACAAAGTCGTGACGTGTCTGCTTGTCTGTAAGAAACTTCATAACGCTCACCTACACCTTCTCGGGTACGTACTTGCCCAAGAGGCCGGCAGGCTTGACGAGCAGGACGATGATCAAAACGCCAAAGACGATGGAGTTGGCAAGGCTCGTGGAAATGTAAGCCTGCGCCATCGCCTCGATGATGCCGATGAGAATGCCGCCGACAAAGGCACCGGGGATGGAGCCGATGCCGCCGAAAACGGCAGCGTCGAAGGCCTTGATGCCAGGCATGGCGCCCGTGGTGGGCTGCAGAACCGGCGAGTAGGAGCACAGGAGCACACCGGCGATGGCGGCAAGGGCGGAGCCGATGGCGAACGTCATCGAGATGGTGCGGTTGACGTTGATGCCCATGAGCTGAGCGGCGGCCTTGTCCTCGGACACGGCGCGCATGGCCTTGCCCATCTTGGTCTTACCTGTAAAGAACATCAGGCCGGCCATGATAACCAGGCAGGCGACGATGGTGACGAGCGAGACGGCGCTTACGTTGAACTTGGCCAAGAACTCCGGCACCTGGAAGGTGACAAGCGAAGTGAAGTTCTTGGGCGTGGCGCCCCACAGAAGCTGCGCGGCGTTCTGCAGGAAGTAAGACACGCCGATAGCCGTGATCAGAACGGCCAGCGGGCCTGCTTGGCGCAGCGGCTTATAGGCCAGACCCTCAATGAGAACACCGAGAACCGTGCAGGCCACGCAAGAGAGAACTACAGATGCCCAGCCCGGGAGGCCGAGATACGACGTGGCGCAGAACGAGACATAGGCACCGACCATGATGACATCGCCGTGAGCGAAGTTGAGCATCTTGGCGATACCGTAGACCATGGTGTAGCCCAACGCGATGATGGCGTAGACGCTGCCCATGGACAGGCCGTTGACCAGGTATTGGATAAAGACCGTCATGTTCCACATCCCCCTTTCGAATAGGTTTCCAGTTGATGTATGAAACAGGGACGTTACATCGTCCCTAGATACCAAGCAAGCAGGGAAGGCCAAAACCTCCCCTGCTTGGGATCAAAACCGCTCTATGTAAGGCGGCCAATTAGGCCTGTACGTACTTGCCGTCGGTAATGACGTACGCCGTCGGGTCCTTCTGGACCTGGCCCTTGTCGTTCCAGGAGAGCTTGCCAGTCAGACCGTCAACGGTAATGTTGCGCATAGCCTCGGGAAGCTTCTCGGCAACCTCGGTCGGGTCGGCGTCGGCACCCAGGCCGGCTTCCTTGAGGGCCTCGACCACCGCATGCACGCCGTCGTAGGCGTCGGCGGCAAACTGGTCCGGAGTCTCGCCATACTTATCCTTGTAAGCGTTGACGAAGTCGGCATTCTTCTCGTCGTCGGCGGAGAATGGGGTCATGAGCAGCAGACCCTCGGCCAGAGAGGTGTCGAAACCTTCCACGCCCAGGATACCGTCCATACCGTCGCAGCCCATCATCTTGACGTCGTAGCCCATGTCCTTGGCGTTCTTGAGCAGGACGGACGCAGGCGTATAGTAGATCGGCGCAAAGATCATGGTGGCGCCGGCCTGCTTTGCCTTGGTCAGCTGGTTGGTAAAACTCGTAGCAGAGTCGTCCTTGAAGGTCTCCTCGTCGACAATCTCAAGCTTAGACTCAGCGGCCTGAGCCTTAAAGGAATCTGCAATGCCCGAAGAATAGGCGTCGCCGGAGTTATAGAACAGCACGAACTTCTCGTTCGCATACTTCTGCGCCAGGAACTTGGCAGCGTTGACACCCTGGTTGGGGTCGGTGAAGCAAACCTGGAAGACGCAATCCTTGCCCTTGGTAACGTCCTCGGAGGACGCGGACGGGGTGATCATGAACGTCTTGGGGTCGTTACCACACTCTGCGGCAACGGCAACCGACGCACCCGTGGTGGTCGGACCGACGAGGGCCTGCATGCCCCAATCGAGCAGGGTGTTGAAGGCGTTGACGGCCTTCTCGCCATCGGCCTGGTCGTCCTCGGCCTTGCTGACAAGCGGCAGCTCCTTGGTCGAGAAATCCTTGCAGCCAAGCTCGACAGCCTGGGTAACGGACTTGCCGTAGGACGCGTTGGCGCCGGTCAGCGGGCCGATGGTGCCGATCTTAAACGAAGCGTCGCCCGAAGCGGAACCACTGTCGCCGCCGTTGGAGGAGCAGCCAGCTAGAATGGACATCGCCCCCAGACCTGCTGCGCTCGCGATAACGCTCCTGCGATTCATAACAGGGTTCAATGACTTACCGGTGAGGCTCGACATGCGGCTCTCCTCTCAAATCTCGTCGGGTTTCGGTTACCCGACAGGCCATCCTTCGCCGTGTTCGGCGTTCGCAAAATACTAGACGCTTTAGTTAAGGAAAGTGGCGATTATTTCAACTTTTCTTTGGATTTGTTCATTTATCCATAATTCTGCGTATTCCTATCGGTTTATGCAATTTAGCCACTTTATTGTGTGAAAGTATTGTTTCCGTTCTGTTACAGGCGTCCTTGCCCTGAATAAAACGGCCCCACCGGTCTCGTTATATGCACTTAGGCGGCGATGTACTTGCCGTCCTGGATCACATAGGCCGTAGCGGGCTTTTCGACCTGGCCCTCGTCGTTCCACGTGAGCTCACCCGTCAGGCCCTCAATCTTGATCTTGCGCATGGCACGGGCAAGGTCGCCAGCAATGTCGGCGCCGTCGACCGTCATGTCGATATCTGCCTTATCGATTGCCTCGACAATCGCATGGACGCAGTCATAAGCATCGGCGGCAAACTGGTTGGGCGTTTCGTTGTAGGCGTCCTTATATGCCTTGACGAAGTCGGCATTCTTCTCGTCGTCAGCCGAAAACGGGGTCATGAGCAGTACGCCCTCGGCAAGAGAGGTATCGAAACCTTCCACAGAGAGCAGGCCGTCCATGCCGTCGGTACCCATGAGCGTCATGTCGTAGCCCATGTCCTTGGCGTTCTTGAGCAAAACGGACGCCGGCGTGTAGTAGATCGGGGCAAAGATGAGTGTGGCGCCGGCCTCCTTGGCCTTGGTGAGCTGGTTGGTAAAGCTCGTGGAGGAATCGTCCTTAAAGGTCTCGGTATCGACGATATCAAGTTTGGACTCCTTGGCCTGCTCGGCAAAGGCATCGGCAACACCCGAGCTGTACGTATCGCCGGAGTTGTAGAACAGGGCGATCTTGGCATCCGCGTACTTCTCGGCCAAGAACTTCGCAGCGCTGGCGCCCATGGTGGGATCGGTGAAGCAAACCTGAAAGACCGTGGTCTTATCCTTGGTGACGTCGAGCGACGAGGCCGAAGGCGTGACCATGAGCATATCGTCGGCGATCTCACCCGAGACGGCGACGGCGGCACCAGTCGTGACGGGGCCGACGAGCGCCTGCATGCCCCAGTCGCACAAGGTATTGAAGGCGTTGATGGCCTTCTCGCCGTCGGCGACGTCATCCTCGGACTTAAGCGAGAGTTTGAGATCCTTGGTCGAGAAATCCTTGGCGGCGAGCTTGGCACCCTTCTCGGCCGAAACGCCATAGGTTGCCGCGGCGCCGGTCAGAGGGCCGATGACACCGATCTTGAAGGTCTTGCCGTCATCGGCGGAGCCGCCATCCGAGCCACCCGACGAGCAACCAGCGAGTGCGGCGGCGGTGCCGAGCGCCGCGGCGCCGGCGAGAAAGTTCCTACGGCTGAGCGTGCTGTTGATGTTGAACATGGTGTCCCCCTTTTTTCGCTGGCCGCAGCGCGGCCGTCTTGCGGTACGGGGCAAACCTTATGGCGCAAACGTTGACAGTTTGTTACGGAGTTCCGTTTGTAGCGAGCATGTTTCCAATGTTTCCGCAGCGTTTCGGGGGTGCCGTTTTGTGCGACTCCTGTTGCCTGGCGAGCACGCGCCCTCGGTTCACGGTAGAATGCACTCAACCTTTAAGCGGTTAATCCATCTATAAGATGCACGAAGGAGCTATCTATGAGCGAACCCCTGCGCACCGTGAACGTCGGCCTCATCGGTCTGGGAACCGTCGGCGGCGGTGTGGCCCGTCTGATCAAGAGCCACCACGATGAGTACCTAGCAGCCTACGGCATCGACCTTAAGCTGACCCGCGCCTGCGCGCTTGCTTGGGAGCAGGCCGAGGCAGCCGGTATTGAGCGTGAGGCCTTTACGAGCGACTGGCACGATGTCGTCACCGACCCCGCCGTCGACATTGTCGTCGAGCTGATCGGCGGCGAGCATCCCGCAACCGAGATCTTTACCACCGCCTTCGAGAACGGCAAGCACGTCGTCTCTGCCAACAAGGCCCTGCTGGGCCGTCATGTCGAGACGCTCGCCGAGAAGGCACGCGCATGCGGCGTGCAGATTAAGTGCGAGGCCAGCTGCGGCGGCGGCATCCCCATCGTGAGCACGCTCGAGCACGACTTGGTGGGCAACAAGATTCTAACCATCGCCGGTATTCTCAACGGCACCACCAACTACATCCTGTCGCGCATGGACGCCGAGGGCGCCGATTACGCCGACGTGCTCGCCGACGCCCAGGCCAAGGGCTACGCCGAGGCCGACCCGTCCGCCGACGTCGACGGCTTCGACGCCGCCAGCAAGACGGCGATCCTCGCCTCCATCGGCTTTGGCACCCGCGTGACCACCGATGATGTGTACCAGCAGGGCATCCGTACCATCGGCGCCGAGGACATCGCCCAGGCCCGCGAGCTCGGCTACACCATTAAGCTGCTCGGCATCGCCCGCAACACCGACGCCGGCGTCGACGTCCGCGTGCATCCCACGCTGATCCCCGCCGACCACATGCTTGCCAAGGTCAACGGCGCCATGAACGCTGTCTACGTGGTAGGCGACGCCGTGGGCGAGACCATGTTCTACGGTGCCGGCGCAGGCTCCTTCCCCACCGCGAGCGCCGTCGTGGGCGATATCCTGTCGCTCTCCGAGCAGATCAGCCGCGGCGTGGCTCCACTGCCCGAGATTGAGCCCTATGGCCACAACCTCGCCTTTAAGCCCATGGACGAGCTCCAGACCAAGTACTATGTGCGCCTGAAGGTCGCCGACCGCGTGGGCGCCCTGTCCGAGACGGTCGATATCTTTGCCAAGCACAACATCTCGATCTCCCTCATCAACCAGGTCGAGGACGGCAAGTCGGGCGTCAGCGATGCCTGCTCGGTCATCTTCCTGACCCACCGCGCGCTCGAGAAGGACGTCCAGGCTGCCGCCGCCGAGCTTGCCAGCGTCGACTGCGTGGCCGAGGTCGCCAATGTCCTGCGCATCGAGGACGTCGAGGCCTGGACCGAAGGCGTCATGGCCAACTAACCCAACGCTCGCCTAGCAATACGCGCTTTGAGGGCTCCCGTCCGATGTGGGACGGGAGCCCTTTTGCCTCCTGCCCTAAGCACAACGGCAGAGCACATTTGCGCGAGCCGCTCATCGGTAAGGCGCGCTACCGTTCACCGATATGCAAACGCGGTCGATTCCGGCTACCGCTACGCTGTGCTGAGAATGTCCGCCCGCGATGAGAGGAAGCACTATGTTGCTCGAGGGCAAGAAAGCAATCGTCACCGGAGGCACGCGCGGTATCGGCTATGCCATCGCCTGCCGTTTTATCGAAGAGGGTGCCGCAGTCACCGTCTTTGGATCGCGTCAGGAGACTGCCGACGCGGCCGTTGAGAAGCTGACGGCCGCCTATCCCAACGCCAAGGTCTGGGGCCGCTCCTGCGACCTCACCTCACTCGAGGCCGTGACCGAGGCTTTTACCCAGGCTGCAACCGACATGGGCGGCTTGGACACGGTCGTCAACAACGCCGGCATCTCCCAGCGCTCGCCGCTTTTGGACTACACGGCCGAGGAGTTCGCCAAAGTCATGGACCTCAACGTCGTCGCCGTCTTTAACGGTCACCAGGCGGCCGCCAAGATTATGACCGAGGCCGGCCACGGCGGCACCATCACCACCACGAGCTCGATGGTCGCCAAGTACGGTCAGCCCTCCGGCGTCGGTTACCCCACGTCCAAGTTTGCCGTCAACGGCATGGTCCAGTCGCTCTCGCGCGAGCTCGCCCCCATGGGCATTCGCGTCAATGCCGTCGCACCCGGCGTAACCAAAACCGATATGGTCGCCAACCTGCCCGAAGAGGTCATCAAGCCCATCGTCGCCACTATTCCGCTCGGCCGCATGGGCGAGCCCGAGGATGTCGCCAACGCCTTCGTTTTCCTGGCGAGCGACATGTCCTCCTACGTCACGGGCGCCGTGCTTCCCGTCGACGGAGCCGCCCGCTCCTAAAGGTCGCAAGCCACGACTTCGAACCTCAACGAGACCCAACGCAAAAGGCGCGCTGTCTGCATCAACTGCAGGCAGCGCGCCTTCTTCTGTTTGAAAGGGAAACTGCGTCCCGGTATTTCAGCTCAGAACGGGGCACAGCCTCCCTCAGGGCCATGTTTCGGAAAGTGCGCCCCGTTTTGAACGCCAATTCTGGGACGCGCTTTCCGGCAGGAGTCCAAAGCGGAAACCGCATCCCACTCCGGGCGTCCATTCTGGGATGTGACTTCCCGATGGGGGCCGATGCGGAAACTGCGTCCCGTTTCGGGTCTTTAAAGCGGGACGCGGCTTCCCCTAGGGAAGCATCTCGTTATTTGCCGTCGTCGTCCTGGGCTTCATCGCGCGCATAGAGTTCCAGCATGCGGCGGCGGTATTCGCGCACGGCGAGCTTGGCGCGCTCCAGGCGGCGACGCTCACGCGGAGTCAGCTTGGACGGGTCGATCTCGTCGCCATAGGTCTTCTCAGCCAGCAAATGAGCGGCGTCCACGATACGGGCATCGATGTGGCCGCTTGCCGCCTCGGTCGAGAGGCGGTCAGCAATGGAATCAAGGGTAGGTATGCCGTCGAGCGAACGCCCATGGCCATGCGAGGTCAAAAGCTCATGCTCGCGCGCGAGCAGGCTCGCTAGGTCGTGGTGAGCGCGCAGGATATCGAGTGCGTCGGCAGGGTGCTCGGCGACCTCTGCCACGGCAGTGGCCGGCGCGGCATCGACCACGCGATAGAAGAGCTGCGCGAGCAGCGGCATCAAGAACACCGTGATGGCACCGGCGGCTACCATAACCGAGGCGACGTCTTGCGACAGAGCGCCTGCGTTGACGGCCACACTCGTCACGGCAACGATGATCGGCAGGGCCGTAGTGCAGTACAGGGCCACGGTAATGCGGCCATACGCCGAAACGTCACGTGTCGCGGGACAAATGCTCATAGAGACAAGGATCGGCACGGCGCGAATGATCAGCAACGCCGCGATAAAGCCCACGAGCAGACCCGGACGCGACGCCACGGCCGTCAGGTCAATCTTTGCGCCTGACACGGTAAAGAACACCGGAATCAAAAAGCCATAGGCCAGGCCATCGAGCTTGGTCTCGAGCGTATGATTGCCCTCGGGGATGATATAGCGCAGGACAAAGCCGGCGGCAAAAGAGCCCAACACGATGTCGAGGTCAAAGATGGCGGAAAATGCCACGAGTGTGACCAGGATGAGCACCGTCAGGCGGACGAACGTCTGCGAAGTCGTGTCGGCCCGTTCCTCGACAAACGCAAAGAAGCGGCTGCCGACGCGCTTGGAGCGGCTCGGAACCACGGCCAACAGCACACAGACCAGTGCAAACAAGCCAAGGATTACGAGCGTCTGGATACCAGTACGAGCGGAGAGCAGCACCGACATGGCGAGCACGGGACCGAGCTCTCCCCACGTGCCATAGGCAAGGATGGAGTCGCCCACGCGCGTGCCGGTCAGCGAACGCTCACGCATGATGGGCACGAGCGTGCCGAGCGCCGTCGAAGTGAGCGCCAGCGTCACGGCGATACCGTCGAAATGGCTGACCGAGAACCACGGGGTAAAGCGCACGGCAAGCCAGGCGATGCCAAACGTGACGACCCACGTCGCCATGCCGTAGCGTCCCTCGACGCCCGTGATGTTCTTGGGGTCGATCTCAAAGCCGGCAAGCAGGAACAAAAAGGCCAAACCGAGCTCGGACACAAGCGAGGCCTCGGCATCTACATGGATGACGCCGAGCATATGAGGTCCCAGCACCGCGCCGAACACGAGCAAAAAGACCGTCTCGGGAACGGGCTTTCCGGGAATCGCCGATGCGATAAAGGGGCTTGCGAAGGCCACAAGCGCGATGATGGCGAGCGAAACGAATGCCATGTGATGCCTTTCTCTTGCTTGCGCTTCACTGTAGCACCCTCGCCGTCCTCAATACGCCATGAGCTGTCGTATCATAGTGACGTTTACAAACATGTGGCTTAAGGCGACCGCGAGGCTTGTCCCGCAAACCGACCGCTGCCGCATACCGCACCGTACGCCCAACCGATCAGGAAGGCAGGAACCAATGGTCTCTCGTATTTACGTGGAGAAGAAACCCGGGTTCGACGTCGAGGCTCAGCAGCTCAAGGGCGAGCTGACCGAAATTCTCGGCATCAAGGGCATCGAGGCCCTGAGGATCATCAACCGCTACGACGTCGAGGGCATCGATGAGGAGCTTTTCCGCTCCTGCGTGCCGACCGTCTTTAGCGAGCCCCAGGTCGATGTGACCTACGACGAACTCCCCGCAAGCGATGGCGCCGTCTTTGCCGTCGAATTCCTGCCTGGCCAGTTTGACCAGCGCGCCGACTCCGCCAGCGAGTGCGTGCAGCTCATCAGCCAGGGCGAGCGCCCCGCCGTGCGCTCCGCCAAGGTCTATATGATCTCGGGCGCTCTGGACGAAGCCGCCATCGAGGCCATCAAGCACTACGTGGTGAATCCCGTCGAGGCCCGCATCGCCTCGCTCGACCTACCCGAGACGCTGTACATGGAGACCCCCGAGCCCCAGCCCGTCGAGGTGCTCGACGGCTTCCGCGAACTCGACGAGGCCGGCCTTGCCGCCTTTATCTCCGAGCGCGGCCTTGCCATGGATGAGGCGGACATCGCCTTCTGCCAGCAGTACTTCCGCGATGAGGACCGCGACCCCACCATCACCGAGATCCGCGTGATCGACACCTATTGGTCCGACCACTGCCGCCACACCACCTTCGGCACCGTCCTGGACGACGTGACAATCGATGACGCCGTGGTACAGCAGGCCTTTGACCGCTATATGGAGATGCGCCACGAGCTCGGTCGCGACGCCAAGCCCGTCTGCCTCATGGACATGGCCACCATCGGTGCCAAATACCTTAAGAAGACCGGCGTCATGACCGATGTCGACGAGTCCGAGGAGATCAACGCCTGCACCGTCAAGGTGAAGGTCGATGTCGACGGCGAGGACCAGGACTGGCTGTTCCTGTTTAAGAACGAGACCCACAACCACCCGACCGAGATCGAGCCCTTCGGCGGTGCCGCCACCTGCGTGGGCGGCGCCATCCGCGACCCGCTCTCTGGCCGCAGCTATGTGTACCAGGCCATGCGCGTCACCGGCGCCGGCGACCCCACCGTCCCGGTCTCCGAGACGCTCGAGGGCAAGCTGCCGCAGCGCAAGCTCGTGACCACCGCTGCCGCCGGCTATTCCAGCTACGGCAACCAGATCGGCCTTGCCACCGGTCAGGTCAACGAACTCTATCACCCCGGCTATGTGGCCAAGCGCATGGAGGTCGGCGCCGTCGTGGGCGCCACCCCGGCAAACCACGTGCGCCGCGAGTGCCCCGCCCCCACCGACAAGATCATCCTGCTGGGCGGCCGCACCGGCCGTGACGGCATCGGCGGTGCCACCGGCTCCTCCAAGACCCAGAACACCGATTCCATCGAAACCTCGGGTGCCGAGGTCCAGAAGGGCAACGCCCCGGTCGAGCGCAAGCTGCAGCGCCTGTTCCGCCGCGGCGACGCCTGCCGCCTGATCAAGCGCTGCAACGACTTTGGCGCCGGCGGCGTCTCGGTCGCCGTGGGCGAGCTTGCCGACGGCCTGTATGTCGACCTGGACACCGTGACCAAGAAGTACGACGGCCTGGACGGAACCGAGCTCGCTATCTCCGAGTCCCAGGAGCGCATGGCCTGCGCCGTCGCCGACGGTGACGTCGAGGAGTTCATGGGTTATGCCGCCGAGGAGAACCTGGAGGCGACCGTCATCGCCGAGGTTACCGCCGAGCCGCGCATGCGTATGGCCTGGAATGGCGTCGCCATCGTCGATCTGTCCCGCGAGTTCCTCAACTCCAACGGCGCACCCAAGCACCAGGTCGCCCACGTGTGCGCCCGTAGCGTGTGGCAACCCAGCTGGGCCGGCACCACGCTTGCCGAGCGCATGACCTCGCTTGTCACCGATCTCAACGTCGCCTCCAACAAGGGCCTTTCCGAGCGCTTCGACTCCACCATCGGTGCCGCTACCGTGCTCATGCCCTTTGGCGGCAAGACGCAGCTCACCCCGAGCTCTGCCATGGTCGCCAAGTTCCCCGTGGACGGCGAGACCACCACGGCGAGCGCTATGGCATGGGGCTTCAACCCCTACCTGATGGAGGCCGACCAGTTTGCAGGCGCCTACCTGTCCGTGGTCGAGTCCATCGCCAAGCTCGTTGCCGCCGGCTTTGAGCACAAGCGCGCCTACCTCTCCTTCCAGGAGTACTTTGAGCGTCTGCGCGCCGAGCCCGAACGTTGGGGCAAGCCCATGGCAGCCGTCCTGGGCGCCCTTATGGCCCAGGTCGACCTGGGTGCCGGCGCCATCGGCGGCAAGGATTCCATGAGCGGCTCGTTTGAGGACGAGGCCGGCGAGCTCAACGTTCCGCCGACCCTGATCAGCTTCGCTGTCGCCGTGGGCCGTGCCGCCCGCGCCGTCTCCCCCGAGTTTAAGGGCCTCACGCACCGCGTCGTTCGCATTGCCCCCGCCACCTATGGCGAGGACTACCGCCCCGATGCCCAGCAGCTGCTCGCCGCGTTTGACGCCGTCGAGGCGCTCACCGCTACCGGCGACGCCCTGGCCGTCTCCACGCCCGGCTACGGCTGCGGCGCCGAGAGCCTCTTTAAGATGTGCGTCGGCAACCAGATCGGTATCGAGCTTGCCGAAGATGTGGACGCGGAGAGCCTCTTCACCCCGCTCTACGGCAGCTTTATCGTCGAGCTCGCCGAGGACGCCGAGCTGCCCGAGGTCGCCGACGGCGTTGTCGTCGAGCCCCTGGGTACCACCGTCGAGGGCTATGTCATCGACACCGGCTCCGAAGTCATCGAGCTCGCCGAGCTCCAGGAGGCCTGGGAGAGCGGTATCGAGGGCGTCTTCGCCTACCGCAGCGCCGGCGAGACCCCCGAGGTCGAGGCCATCGACTTCCGCGCCAAGGATATCCACGTGTACGGCGGCGCCAAGATCGCCCGCCCGCGCGTGATCATCCCTGTGTTCCCCGGCAACAACTGCGAGTACGATAGCGCCCGCGCCTTCCGCGCCGCCGGCGCCGAGGCCGACACCTTCGTGGTCAACAACCTCACGCCCGAGGCCGTCGCCGAGAGCACCCACGAGCTCGCCCGCCGCATCCGTGCAAGCCAGATCGTCATGATTCCCGGCGGCTTCTCGGGCGGCGACGAGCCCGACGGCTCCGCCAAGTTCATCACGGCGTTCTTCCGCGCTCCCGAGGTCACCGAGGCAGTCCGCGACCTGCTCAAGGCCCGCGACGGCCTGATGCTGGGCATCTGCAACGGCTTCCAGGCCCTGATCAAGCTCGGCCTGGTGCCCTACGGCGACATCGTCGACGCCACGCCTGATGCGCCCACGCTGACGTTCAACACCATCGGTCGCCATCAGAGCCGTCTGGTGCGCACCCGCATCTCGTCCAACCTGTCCCCGTGGCTGTCGCAGTGCAGTCTGGACGACCCCTACACCGTCGCCATCAGCCACGGCGAGGGCCGCTTTGTCGCCAACGATGAAGTGCTCGCCCAGCTGATCGCCAACGGCCAGGTCGCCACGCAGTACGTGGGCGAGGATGGCAAGCCCAGCATGGATCTCTCCGTCAACCCCAACGGCTCCGCGCTCGCCATCGAGGGCATCACGAGCCCTGACGGCCGCGTCCTGGGCAAGATGGGCCATGCCGAACGTCGCGGCGACAACCTGTACCGCAACGTGCCCGAGCATGTCCCCGGCGATAAGTTCATGCCGATCTTTGAGAGCGGCGTAGCCTACTTCGCTTAAATACGTTCCCATCGGGTACAATCCCCTCGGGTAACAACGCCCGCCACCGGCACACCCCGGTGGCGGGTTCTTTTTTACTTCGCGCATACAGGAAGGACATCATGGAAAGCCGCAAGCCGTATCTCGCCACCCTGCCCGGACTCATCCTGGGCTGCCTCGTCTGCTGCGCACTCTGGGGGTCGGCTTTCCCCTGCATCAAGATCGGCTACGGGCTCTTTGGCATCCCCGCGCACGATAGCGCCTCGCAGCTGCTCTTTGCGGGCTTGCGCTTCACGCTTGCTGGCGCCCTGGTTATCGTTGGGATGAGCGCGGCCCAGCGCTGCCCACTCGTTCCACAGGCTCGCGACATTAAGCCCATCTGCATCCTGTCGCTCTTCCAGACTATCGGGCAGTACTTCTTTTTCTACCTGGGACTCTCGCGCGCCAGCGCCATGTCGAGTTCCATCATCGAGGCCAGCGCCAACTTCCTCGCCATCCTCTTTGCCGCTCTGGCGTTTCGTACCGAAAAGCTCGATGCGACCAAGGTGCTCGGCTGCGTACTGGGCTTTGCCGGCGTCGCATTCGTCAACCTTTCGGGTGCGGACGGCACTTTTGGCTTTACACTCGACGGCGAGGGATTTATCTTGGCTTCCACTATTGCGGGCGCCCTGTCGACCTGCCTCATTGGCATCTTCTCGCGCGAGCATGACGGCGTCTTGCTCGCCGGCTGGCAGTTTTTGGTCGGCGGTTTGGTCCTTACCGCCATCGGGTTTTTGATGGGCGGCGCGCTATTCCCCACCGAAATCGCCCCCGTCATCGCGCTCATCATTTATATGGCGCTCATTTCCGCCGTCGCGTACTCGCTGTGGTCCCGCCTACTCGCCGTCAACCCCGTTAGCCGCGTTTCGGTCTTTGGCTTTATGAACCCGGTCTTTGGCGTGCTGTTGAGCGCGTTGTTGCTCGGAGAGGGCGCTGGCACGAGCCCCGTTACCGTAATTGTGGCCCTGCTCTTGGTCTGCAGTGGCATCATCATTGTCAACAAACCTAAAAAGGCCTAACAAACCACCCCATTTGGAAAAGGGCAGCTCTCACTTTAGCTTAATGGAGTACACCGTATCTCGTTGATTTCGTACCGAGTCGCGGCGGCAGACGCCGTCTTGCCGTAACGCGCCGGTGACATCGAGGGGATACAGATGCATAAGAAACTGGTTATGGGAAACCAGGCCTTTGCGTATGCCGCGCTTGCGGCGGGCGTTCGCGTGGTCGCCGGTTACCCGGGCACGCCGTCGACGGAACTTGTCGTGACAGTTGCCAAACTCAAGGCCCAAGGTAGTGCCGAGGGTGTCCACGTCGAGTGGTCGACCAACGAAAAAGCCGCGCTCGAGGTGCTGGCAGGTGCATCGTATGCAGGAGCGCGCCGCCTTTTTACCTGCAAACAAGTTGGACTAAACGTTGCCTCCGACCCGCTCATGAGCCTCAACTACGTGGGCATCAAGGGCGGCCTGGTGCTGTTTGTTGCCGATGATCCCGGCCCCATCTCCTCTCAAACCGAGCAGGATACGCGCCGCTTTGCCGCATTTGCGAAGATCCCCGTGCTCGATCCGCAAAATCTGGAGCAGGGTTACGCGATGATGCAAGAGGCATTTGAAATCTCGGAGCACTACCATACGCCCGTTATCGTGCGCCCCACCACCCGCGTATGTCACGCCTCAACCTATTTGGAGGAACCCGAGCATACCGTCGCACATCCCGCTGGCACCTTTGAGAAGGATCCCAAATGGGTTATCTTCCCGCGCCGTTCGTTTGCCGCCCATGGCGAGGTTAACGAGCGCCTGCCGCAGATTGCAGACGCCTACTCCAGCGGCAAAGCCGCAGACGTGTTTAACCCCATCGAAAACCATGGCGATGCCACGCCGCGCCTGGGCATTATGGCCGGTGGCGTCTCGTATGCATACACGCGCGAGGCGCTGGCGATTATCGAGCGTCGCGCCGCGGCGGCAAACATCGCCGTGCCGCCCTATCGCTTGATGCAGGTCGGCCTTCCCTATCCCTTCCCCACTGCAGCTGCCGAGGGCTTTGCCGAGGGGTTGGGTCAAATTCTCGTCGTCGAAGAGCTCGACTTTGTCCTTGAGGACGAGATGCTGCGTCTAGCGGGCCGTACGCACGCGGCATATACCGTGCACGGCAAGCTCGACGGCACCATGCCCGGTCGCGGCGAGAACACCGTCGACGATCTGGTTGAGCGCCTGGCGGCGTTCCTTGGCATCCCCGCCCAGGCTATTACCCCACGCGCCGACGCTTCGCTTCCCAAGCCGCCCGCACTCCCCGTGCGCCCACCGGTACTTTGTCCCGGATGCCCGCACCGTGGCAGCTTTTACGCCGTCAAGCAGGCACTCAAAGCGATAGGCGCTACCGACGCCGTCCTTTCGGGCGATATCGGCTGCTACACGTTGGGCAACGTCGCCCCGCTCGATGCCGTCGACACCTGCCTGCGCATGGGGGCCGGCATCACTATGGCCCAGGGCCCAGGTATTGCCGAACCCGCGCGAAAGCAAATCGCTTTTGTGGGCGACTCCACGTTCTTTGCCAGTGCCATGACCGGCATCGCCAACGCCGTCTACAACGGCCACGACATCACTGTCATCGTGCTGGATAACGCCACCACCGCCATGACGGGCGGCCAGCCTCATCCAGGCACCGGCCTGCGTTTGGATGGCACCAAGTCCCAGCCCATCAAAATCGAGGCCGTGCTGCGTGCCTTGGGCGTCACCTGCATCGAACATGCCAACCCGTTTGACCTAGCTCAGACAACCGAAGCCGCCCAACGCGCCATTACGCACGAAGGCCCCTCGGCGCTCATCTGTGAGGGCCTCTGCATTACGCTGAGCAAGCCCAAACCCGCGCTTTGCGTCGACGAGAGCCGCTGTACGGGCTGCAAACGCTGCATCACGCAGATCGGCTGCCCCGCTATCTCTTGGGACGCCGAGCAACGACGTGCACGCGTTAACCCGACCCTTTGCAACGGCTGCGGCCTGTGCACGCAGGTCTGCAAGTTTGGAGCCATCGGTCCAAACGCAGAGGCCGCGAAGGGAGGCGAGGCCTAATGCTCAACATCATGATTACCGGTGTGGGCGGCCAGGGCACCGTCCTTGCCGCCAAGTTGCTCGCGCAGGCAGCCGAAACCCGAAATTGGCGGGTGCGCACCGCCGAGACCATTGGCATGGCCCAGCGCGGCGGCTCCGTCGTATCCCATGTTCGTCTGGCAAATCAGGACGAGCCCCGCATCGACGCGCCGCTTATCGCCCACGGCGAGGCCGACCTCATCATTGCATTTGAGCCCGCCGAGGCCGTGCGCTGCCTGGGCTATCTACGTCCCGGCGGCGCCTTGGTAAGTGCTGCGAGTAGCGTGCAACCCGTAACGGCGGCGCTCTCGCGTGACGCCCATAGCTCCAAGCCCTTTCTAGCGTACCTGCGGCAGACTGTCCCCAATTGCCTGCTGGTCGATGACACCGCACTCATTAAGCAGATCGGCTCGCCCAAAGCGCTCAACGTCGCGCTGCTGGCAAGCGGCGTCGCCATAAGCGACCTGGGGTTCACCGTCGAGGAACTTCGCGCAGCCATGCACGCCAGCGTGCGCTCCCAATTTGTCGCACTCAATGACCGCGCCATTGATGTGGCCGTTGCCGCCATCTCCGCATTCGCCTCCCGTTAACGCAAGGACAAAACCATGAAGATGCAGCCCGCGCAGCTTGAGCTTATTACCAAGCAGTTCCAGACCCTTAAAGACCGCTCGCCGTTTTATGCCAAAAAGTTCGATGGCATTGACATCGCAAACATTTCCACACAAGAAGAATTTGGGCAGCTGCCCTTTTCCGAGAAGGCGGACCTTCGCGAGGCGTACCCGCTTGTCATCCAGGCCGTACCAGACGAAGAAGTCGTTCGCATCCACAGCTCATCCGGAACCACCGGCACGCCCGTGATCATCCCCTACACCAAACAGAACGTGGACGACTGGGCCGATATGTTCGCCCGCTGCCATCGCACGGCCGGCATCACCGCGCAGGACCGCATCCAGATTACCCCGGGCTACGGACTGTGGACGGCGGGTATCGGCTTTCAGCTGGGATGCGAACGCCTAGGCGCCATGGCCATTCCCATGGGTCCCGGCAACACCGAAAAGCAGCTCAAGATGATGCAGGACCTAGGCTCGACCGTCATCACGGCAACCTCGAGCTATGCCCTGTTGCTGGCCGAGGAAATCACCAAACGCGGCCTGCGCGACAAGCTCCACCTAACCCGCGGCGTCATCGGCTCGGAGCGTTGGGGCGAAAAGATGCGCAAGCGCATCCAAAACGAGCTGGGCATCGAGATCTTTGGCATCTACGGTCTCACCGAGATTTACGGTCCGGGCATCGGCATCTCGTGCCGCGAGCACGACGGCATGCATATCTGGTCCGATTACGTGTACTGCGAGATCGTCGACGCTAAGACCGGCAAGGTCCTTCCTGACGGCGAAGTGGGCGAGCTGGTTCTTACAACCCTGCGCAAGCAAGGCGCACCGCTTATCCGCTACCGCACGCACGACCCGACACGCATCATCCCCGGCACATGCGCCTGTGGCCTTGACCACCCGCGCATCGACACCCTGGTCGGGCGCACCGACGATATGATCAAGGTCAAGGGTTGCAATATGTTTCCCGCGCAGATCGAGGAAGTTCTTAAGTTCGTCGACGGAGCGAGCTCGGAGTACCAGGTAATGATCGAGGCCGTCAACGGTCGCGATGTACTCGAGCTACTGTTCGAAAGCGAGCTGACGGGCGCCGAGCGCGATGCATGCGAGCGCGAAGTGGCTGCCGTCTTTAAGGCCAAGATCGGCTGCACGCCCAAGGCGACCGCCGGACCGCTCGGTGAGCTACCCCGCTCCGAGAAAAAGACGAGACGCATCTTCGACAGCCGATACTAGTCCCCACAAGCGCAGAAAGGACGCACGACCATCGCAACGGTCGTGCGCCCCTTTTTTCTAGCGTATCTGGACGCCGGCTTTCTTCTTCTCGCGCTTTACGCGGTAGAGCTCCGCGTCGGCAGCACGGAGCAAGTCTTGCCAGGTATCGACGCCATCACCAACCCGTGCGTAGCCGATGGACATCCGCAACAGATACGGAACCTCGGCGCGCGCGAGCTCGTCGTTGATTGCCGCGCACAGATGCAAGATATCCTGCTCCACCATCGCCTTTTGAAGCACCACGAACTCATCGCCGCCATAACGCGCGATAAAGCTACCAGACGCCGAGCAAACTTCCTTGAGCGCAGCGGATATGACCTGAAGAGCATGGTCGCCCTCCACATGTCCATAGCGATCGTTAATCTGCTTAAAGCCGTCGGCGTCCATCATAAGCAGATACACGTCTTCGGCCTGATCCACATTTGAGAAGAGCGACAGTATATAGGTCTCAAAACGGTTGCGATTGTTGAGGCCAGTCAACGAATCGGTCGAGATGAGCTGCTCCTGGAAGACAATGTAGAGCAGCAATATGCTAATCATTATGCCGACACAAAGGCCGGGCACCGAGTATACGATCTGAAAGGTACCGCCCACCAGGGCCGGAATGGCGAAAAATGCCAAGGTTCGATAGATAGTCTTCGTCTGCAGGCTCTCGACCCTGCGAGATTGCACAAACGCATGTAGGGACGTATGTATAACGTAACAGTAGCTGACAATGGGCTGGATCATATAAGCAAAGCCGCGACTATACACGCCCTGCGAATCGATATAGAACAGGGCGTGCGTCCAGTAACTGGTAAACGCCAGCACGACCACCAGAACCGTAGACGACGCTACAAGCACCACCCTATAGCGCGAGGCCAAAAGGCGAGAACCCTGCACCGTCTCGGAATAGATAAACCAAATGAGACACACGATGGCAAAGAGCGAAAACGAAACCGCGTTGGAAATCCAGTTGACAGCAATGCCCAACGTGCCGTCCACACCATCCAATAGCACCCAGATCATATCGAATAATATGTACGCGGCAGAGGTGTAGCCAAGCATGCTAAACAATAGCTACTGGGTGCTCGAGAACAAGGAGCGACGACTCCGCACGGCAAGCCCGATAAGAACAATCATGCTTAGCAGGAATATCTCAATCTTGAGCGCCTTAACCACCAAGCCCATCTCCCCATCATCAAACCGACAGCGCTTCTCCGAGCCGCACGCATCACCATAACTCCCCCAATCCAGAGGGGAATGAGGGAATAATACCAGAGCGCCCGGGCGCTCTCACGGCGCGAGTTGCACGCCAGCATCATTGATGGGCGCCGATGGCTACTCGCCATCGATGTCGGCCGCGACGGCTTCCTCGATGGCCTCGACACCGGCGGGCGACAGGTCTTCCTTGCCAAGGCAGAACTTCTTATCGACCCAACCGGTCAGAATCGGAGCCATGATTGCCGTGATGATGACGGCGGTGGCGATCTGAGCGTATGCGGCGGGCGCAAGCTCGGCATAGCGCGGCGCGACCTCGGCGAGAGCAACCGGCGTGGTCATAGCCGTGCCGGCGATGGTGGAACAAGCCACGGCGGCTTTGCCGTTACCGCCGCACAGGCGCTCGAACGCAAAGGTGATGGGACCGACGACAAACAACGTGACAAGGCCCAGCAAGATGCCGGAAATGCCGCCGCTGATAAAGCTCGACAGGCTCATAGACGCACCGAGCTGAAATCCGATGACGGCGATCGCAGGATTGGTGCCGGGAACCAGCAGGTTCTTGATGAACGGGAAGAGGTTGCCCAAAACCATGCCAATCACGAGCGGCAGAATGGAACCGATGATGGTGCCAACGGGAATGTTGGCAAGACCAGAAACACCAAGAATGATCATGGTAACCGCAGGGCCCGCCGTGAAGAACAGGATGCCCACGGCGCCCTGCTCGGACTCGTCGCCAAACTCGCCCATGATGCCCGTGTAGAGCGCCATGTTGCAAAACGTAATGCCGCCGATGATGGAAACCGAGCTCAGGCCCAAAAAGTTGTCATTAAAGAAATACGCAACGCTCAAGCCCAGCACGGCTGCCACCACAAGCTTAGGAATCAGTACGACGATGCCGGTCTTGATGGCACCCGGCGTGGACTTAAAGCTGATGCCGGCACCCACGAACAACAGGATCGCGGCGACGATGGTATTGGAACCGCCGCGGCAGGCGGCGGTAAAGAAGCCGCCGATCTCGAAGACCTGCGGGCAGAAGGTATTGAGCAAAAGGCCGACGATCATCGGGTAGATCATGATGTCACCCGGAATGCGCGGTACTTTGAATTTCTTCTGCTCGTTGGCGATCGCTTCCTGTGCCATGAAACCCCCTTTTCCGCCGACGCAGAACAAAAGCCCACGTCATGCTTTGCTACAGTAAAGTTTGACCATGGTACCAGAAGAAGCAGACCGGCTCGGTGAGAAATTCGATTCGTGGGGCCCGAACGGTAAAAGCACCCCACTCCTATACGAGGCTCAAAACAATATAGAGCCCGATACCCGAGACGCAGCACCACAACATCGACTTTGTCTTGATTGCCACCGCAACGACGCCGACAGCCGCTGCGAAAAGAGCAGGCAAATAAAGAACGATGTGCAGACAAAACCCGCAACAGCGGTGGGGACATCGACAACGGCGCCCGTCGTGCACGAAAAGCCCCATGCTGCGATGAGGATCGCGTTGAGCGCAAAGGACTCGCACGGACCCCAATCCTCCCCTTCAACTAATTTGGCAAGCGAGATGCCATATGCCTCCTCGGTGAGCGTCGCGGCAACAGCCAGCGTCTGACGCTTCGAAGCACCCCTCAGATGCGGTGCGATCGATGCCGAATAAAGCGCAAACCGTGAGGAGATTGCGGCGATGCTCGCCACGATCGATGCCGCAGGCACACCTGCCAGCCACAGATTGCAGATCATAAGCTGTCCGCTGCCCGTCACAAACGTGCTGCTCAGAGCAAAAACCATCCAAGGCTCCATTCCCGTCTGCGCCATAATCATTCCACACGGCGCGCCTATCGCAACATAGGCAAGCATCACCGGCCAGACGGTTTTAACGATTTTGAGCACCATAGCGTTCCTCGTCCCGACAAGCTTTCCGAGCCGCATTCGACGACATGGCAGGATCATCGCCCGGCGGCAACCGAGTTCACCTACAATTGCCACCGGATCGAAAGACACAGAAAGACACAGCTTTTTAGGAAGTCATTATGACAGCTATCGATCGAACGGGGGCAATCGCGGCCTTCAGGACCTACACCGATGCCTACGATGCCGCCAATCCGCGTATCGCGCTCAAAATCGAGCATACGTACCACGTTGCCGAGGCATGCGATGCCGTGGCGCGCGAGCAGGGCTGGTCACCGCAGGACATTGACCTGGCGTGGCTTTGTGGGCTTTTGCACGATATGGGCCGCTTTGAGCAGCTGCGACGCTGGGACACGTTTAAGGATGCCGAGAGCATGAGCCATGCGAAGTTGGGCCTCGAGGTCCTCTTTGGCAAAAACCCTGCAGACGCGCCCGCGGCAACAAGTATCCGCGACTTTATCGACAGCCCGGCAGAAGACGAGCTCATCCGCGCGAGCATCGCCTATCACAGTGACTTTCGCCTGCCGGTACAACTCGACGAGCGTACACGGTGCTTCTGCGATATCGTGCGCGATGGCGACAAAATCGACATTATGCGCACCATCGCCGACAGCACCGTCGACACCATCCTCAAGGTGGATGAGGACGCATTTCTCGCCAGCCACTTCTCGGCGCCGACGTTGGCCGCCTTTGACGAGCACCGCTGCGTCGCACGTGATGAACGCGACGAGCCCGCGGACTACCTGGTAGGACTCATCTGCTTTATGTTTGAGCTCGTCTATCCGGCGAGCCGCGCGCTGGCGCGCGAGCAGGGCGATATCTACCGCCTGCTCGACGCGCCCTTTGGTATTACGCAGCCCTTTACCGACCCCGCCACACAGGCAACCTGGAGCCGTCTTAGGGAAGAGATGCGCGACTGGCTGGCGCGCGCCTAGCGCTCAAGCTGGGCTAGCAGCTCCTCGACGACCTCGACGGCATCACCGACAACCTTGTACTGGGCAGCACCAAAGATGGGGGCATCCGGGTCCTCGTTGATGGCGATAATGCATTCCGCCCCACCGATGCCGGCAAGATGCTGGATGGCGCCCGAAACACCGATACTCACAAGAATCTTGGGCGAAACCGATACGCCCGTCTGGCCAATCTGATGGCGATACTCCAACCAGCCGGCCTCCACGACGGGTCGCGTGCAGCCAATCTCGGCTCCCAGAGCCTCGGCGAGCCTTCGCATCAGCGGCAGGTTTTTCTTGGAACCAATGCCGCGACCTACCACGACCAGGCGCTCGGCATCGGCGATTGAAGCCTGCTGTCCCCACTCCTCGGCGGGAATCGAGATCTCGGCACGAGCCTTAGCATCATCCGCAAGCGCTATCTGGGTGATCGTGCCGGAGCGGCCGTAGTCAAAGTCGGGCGCCTTAAAGATGCCGGGGCGCACCGTTGCCATCTGGGGACGATGATTGGGGCAGACGATGGTGGCCATCAGGTTGCCGCCAAACGCCGGACGCGTCTGTTGCAGCAGCCCCGTCTCCGTATCCATCGAAAGCACGGTACAGTCAGCCGTAAGGCCCGTCTGCAAACGCACGGCAACGCCGGGTGCCAGTTCGCGGCCAAAGGCGGTCGCTCCGTACAGAATGGCCTCGGGCTTGCGCTCTGCCACCAAATCGCAGATTAGCCGGGCGTAGACCTCCACATCGTTCTGGCGCAGACGCTCGTCGCGACAGATCAGGACCTCGTCTGCACCGGCGCAAACCAGATGCTCCAGGTCACCGAGAGAACCCTCGGGGCCCATGCCGACCAGCGCCACCAGGCGACAGCCGCGTGTATCCGCAAGCTCGCGGCCCTTGCCCATGAGCTCGAAGGCAACGGGAGCCACCGTATCGTGCTCGTCGGTCTGCGCGAATACCCAAATGTCTCGATATGCATCGAGGTCAACCGCGCCGGCGGCCTCGTCGCGCTCGATCGAAATGGCATTGACGGGGCAAGCGTCGACGCACCCGCCGCATAGGATGCAGCCGTCGGTTACGCGGGCGCAACGGTTGGGCCGCTCGCCTTCCACTACGATGCCGCCCGAGGCACAGGCGCGAACGCAGCGACCACAGCCGATACAGGCTTCGCTATCGATAATCAGTCCGCTCATCTATGCCATCCCCTCGATAATCTTGGCAAGTTTCGCCGCCTGCTCGGACGCCGATCCGTCAACGGCCTCGCACGTTTGGTCGCGGTCGGGCACAAACGATCGCACGACCTGTGTCGGCGAGCCGGCAAGACCGCAGCGCGCGGGGTCGGCGTTCACGTCGGCAGCGTTGACCACGCGCACGTCCGCCTCCTCGGCCGCACGAATACCGACGATACTCGGCATGCGCAGTTGGCCAATCTCCTTGGCAGTCGTCATCGCGCACGGCATCTCAAGATAGACCGTCTCCTCGCCGGCATCGCAGCCGTGAACAAGCGCCAGTGAACCACAGGTCGTAAAGCCCGCACTCTGCACGCAGCTCACGTCGGTCACGCAGGGAATCTCGAAGGCACCGGCAAGCTCGGGACCAATCTGGGCCGTATCGCCGTCCACCGCCATCTTGCCGCAGATGAGCAGGTCGAAGTCCTCGTCGAGCGCCTCGATGCCGCACTTGAGGGCATAGGTGGTTGCCAGGGTATCGGCACCTGCAAAGGCGCGATCGGTTAGCAGCAGTGCGTCATCGGCGCCTCGGGCGATGCAGTCGCGCAATAGCGATTCAGTCGCGGGGATGCCCATCGACACCACCGTTACGCGCACGTCCATGCCAAAGCCGATAAAGTCGTCCTTCAGCGCCAGCGCGCATTCCAAAGCGCTCGCGTCAAAGGGATTAATGACCGCCTGCTTGCCATCGCGCACGATGGTATTGGTCTTGGGGTCCATCTTGACCTCGGTGCTGCCCGGCACCGCCTTGACGCACACCACCATATGGAAATCGCTCATCTTCACGCGCCCCCTTTCTGGACGAGCTCATCCAAGAGCTTCTCCGAAAACAGGTTACCGCGGCCCAGCTGCCCGGCAGGATCGAGCTGGAGCTTGAGCCGCGCCGACTCGACCATGGCCTCGTGACCGTACATCGTCTCCAAGAAGCCCGCCTTGATCTTGCCGACGCCGTGTTCGGCGGAGACGGCGCCGCCCATGGCCGTGACCTCGGAAGCCCACTGGGCAAAGAGCTCTTCGCCGCGGCGGTAATCCTGCGCATCGCGCGGCAGAATGTTCACATGCAGATGGTTGTTACCGATGTGCCCCCAGGCGGCAGATTCAAGCCCGGTTTCGGCCAACGTGCGGCGATAAAGGGCGATGACATCGGCCAAGTGTGCGTTGGGCACCGACATATCCGACCCCAGCTTGGTAATGGTGGGGTCCGTGCGTCGACGCTCGTCGATGAGCATGTTGACGCTCTCGGGCACCGCATGGCGGAAGAATCGCTGACACTCGCGATCGACCTCGGTGCGCGCGACCCATGTCGCATCGTCGCTGCCGCCCGCAAGCTCCAGTACCCACCCCAAGTGATACAGCTCCTCAGTCGCCTGGGCTTCGTCGTCGCAGTCGAGCTCCACGTAGACACAGACCTTGGCGTCTTTGTCGAGCGCCGGCAGCGAGGCGAACGCAGTCGACTGCTCACGCTGACGACGCAGGATATCCAGGGCGCCCGCATCGAAATATTCGATGGCAGCCGCGTGGGACAGGACGGGACGTACAGAATCGGTGAAGGACACGGCCTTGTCTTCGCTGTCAAAGAAGCAGCTCACGCCCCAAACGACCGCAGGCGCCGCCTGCAGGGCAATCTCGAGCTCGGTGATGACGCCGAGTGTGCCACACGCACCGATAAACAGATCGATGGCATCCATATCGTCAGCAACGAAATAGCCCGAAGCATTTTTGGTCTTGGGCATGGTGTAGTCGGGAAGGTCGAGCTCGAGCGTGCGGCCCTGCACCGTGACGAGCGAGAGGCGACGACCCTGTGCAAAAACCTCGCCACGGTGAAGCTCGAGCAGGTCGCCATCGGTCAGCACGACATGAAGGCCCGTGACGTGAGGGCGCATGGGGCCGTAAGCGTAGCTACGGGCGCCGGAAGCGTTGCATGCCGCCATACCGCCCAGGCAGGCAGATGCCTCGGTGGGATCGGTAGGAAAGAATTGCTCGGGAGCTTCCTGGAACTCCTCGTAGGCCTCAAGCGATGCCTGGTCCCAGCCGGCAGTCGGCAGCACTTTCTTGCCCAGTTGCTTGCGCAGCTCAGACAGCACGACGCCGGGCGCCACGCGCAAAAGAAAGCGGCCCTGCTCATCGCGGCGAATGCCTAGGTAGCGATTCATGCGGGAAGTATTGAGAATGTGACCGCCATGAGGTACGGCGCCGGCGGCAAGACCGGTCCGGGCGCCCTGAACCGTCACCGGGACACGCTCGGCATGGAGCTTTTCCATAATGGCGCGGACCTCGTCCTCCGTTGTCGGAAACGAGATGCTCGAGGCCTCGCCCGATGTGCGAGACTCATCGCGACCATACTCTTCGAACTCGTCGGTGAAGGGTTTGATGGTTGCAGACACGCGGACTCCCCCTTTAGCTAACTACAGTGTTTGCGGGGAAATGTTACCGCATCGTTTCACCGACATGTTCGAGACCGTCTCCGTAATTGACGTTTTTAACGTTCGCGCAATTCGGCGAACGGTGGAATTTTCGAGACAAGCGACGCTTTTGCCTCACGTTGCCGCGCAGCCACAACATGTGCATTTATCAGTCAAAAATAGTTGAGATTTTTTTTCCATGCTTTTACCTGCGGAGATATCGGCTCGTCAAGCAAATGGTTAGTTATTGGGCAAGTTGCGGCTGATACGGTCGGCATCGACAGCCAAACCAATAGGAGTTTTGGCCCCAGAGCAGGGAGGTTTCCATGGCATATTACTGGCCCCAATACGGTTTCGCCATCGAAGTCGATGACGACCCCTATCTCTTGCCTTTCGACGAAGATGCATTTCCAGGTACGGAGGTCTACCACGTCACCACCGATGTGATCTGCGACCCCGAGTCGTTCTCGGCGCTCGCCCACCACATCGCGCGTATCCACAACATCGAGCTCCCTCACGACTTCGACGAGCTCATCTACTCGCGCCGCCTGATGCTTCACATGCTCTTTGGAGCGGACCCGTCCACGTTCGCACGTGTCTACACCACCAAGGACGCCGCATGAGTGCGAAGAAGCCGCCCCGCCTTGCAGGACTGGGGCGTCGCAAGAAACTCGTCGTTGTCTGCCTGGCTGTCGTCTGCGCCCTCATCGCCGTAGGGCTATACGCCTGGCAGTCGCAGCCCGTGCCCGAAGTGGGCGCCTCAGTCACGACGGCAGAAGGTAAATCGCGCCAAGAAATCCAGGATGAGCTCGACGCCATCGTCCGCGACAACATGATGACGATCTCGGTCGCGCCGGTCGCACAGTTGCAGGAAGGCGGCAAGTTGCGCGTCAACGTGCAAAACGTCCAAGACAACAAGTTTCCCCAGCGCTTCCGCGTGATTCAAAACGACGAGACCATCTATGAGTCCGGTGTGGTCGAAGCCGGCAAGACGGTTGAGACCTGCCCCGCCGGCGATATCCAAGAAGGCGAGGCATATATCGAGATTCAGGCACTCGATGCCAAGACCTACGACACCCACGGCAATCCGACGCGCGTCAAAGTGCGGGTGGCACAGGCAGAAGGCTAGTGGCCGACGCGCTCGCAGGGGCAGCACCCTGTCCCCATTCGTCCAACCATCACGGAACCAGTCCGTGACGAGCAGAAAGGATCGATTATGAACACACCCATGGACCTGAGCGGAGCCAGGGCACTCGCCGTAGGCGCAGGGCTTACGCTCGCACTTGCGATGGGCGCCGCGCCAACGGCGGCCATGGCAGAGGTGCGCGTTGGAACCACCGATGTGACGGTGAAGGCCGACATTAGCAATGTTTCGTTTAAGGCGCCAACGGTCATCCCCTTTGCCGCCAAAGCCGACGGAACGCTTGTAGGACCCTCCGACAATACGATTACCATCGACAACCTCTCGGCATATGGCATCCACGTCACCAACATGAAGGTCACGGCCAAGAACGACTGGACAATCGTTGCAGACGCAAAGACGGGATCGGCCCAGAACTCCATCGATTTTAAGGTTGGCCCCGATAAGGCAGAAAAGGATGCCAGCTCGGCGACTCAGACTACGGGCCTCGATCTTTCCAAGGACGCAAGCTTCGACATGAAGTACAAGGACATTGCCGACGGAACGGACAAAATTAGGCTCAATGTGAGTGGCCACGTCGCCCGCGTCACGCGTGACATCTACCACGCCACCGGTACGGGAGATCAAGTGGCAAGCATCACCTGGACGGTCGAGCCCGGTGCGCACGCCACGTCCTAAGGCGATTGCGCTGGCCGCCATCGTCGGCATCTTGGCGTCCGCACCCGCAATGGCCTTTGCTCAACAAGAGCAAGCGCAGGCGGCCACAGAAGTGACCGTCGATCTTTCGGGCCTTAATCGCGACAGCCGTCACGAGCCGCTCGTCCAGACGAGCGACACCCGGCAACTCATTGCGGTAGGCGTCGCCACGGTGGGAGCAGGACTGACGTGCCTTGGCCTGCACATCAAACGCAACCAATAGCCAGGCACGACCGGAGTACGCGGAATAGATAGGAGAACCATGGCACCCAAAAACTTTTTGCCCGTCGTCGCGCTCTGCAGCGCACTGGCGAGCGGTACGCCTCTCGCCGCTTGGGCGACGCCCGCCACGGCAAGCTCCTTACCGCAAGCTCTGAACCCCGCGGCGAATTCGTCGGGTATCATCGCCTGCCACCGTTTTTCGCTCGCACATGCCACGGTCCGAACCTCGGGATGCCTTCACCGCAATACGGTCGACTCGATAGTCGTGGATATCAAGCGACCGGACAAGGAGAACGGCCCCCAGACAGGTTGCGCCATCTGCACATGGAAATCGGCTGCAGTCGACGCCGATGGCGACCCATGCGACTTAGATCTGCGCATCGATATTGCCTCGGTCGATGACTCGGCGAACGGGGCAAAGGTCGTCTTCGACAGCGCGACCCATGAAGAAGGGGGTGTATGCCTGGGCTGCGTTCCCTCGAATGTCGATGGCGCGCAGCCCATCATCTCCTTTACGGCGTCGCTGCGGCTGACCAAGGCGGACACCGAAGCCATCGCAACGGGAGATGCGCCTTTGCTGTTCTACGCTGGCGAAGCGGACGACCAAAAGGCTCAAAGCACCAGGCAGAAGGGCTCGCTTAACCTCACGCGCGGATCAGAACCCGCCCCCATCAATATCGATGCCCAGGCGCCGGGCGTGCAGCGCATTCTCGCCGATCCGGCGCTGCTCCAAATGGCATGGCACGGAGTGGGGTCCGTCGAGATTGCCGCTCCTATATCGAGCGATAATGACAAATCCCCCAAAGACGAGGTCGCAGACGCACCGGTACATGTCGACGATGCATCATCAGAGGACAACGCTGCGGTTCCTCTCGAGAAGCCAAGCGGCAGCGCCACCGAACTAGACGATTCCCAACCGAAAGACGGCCTGGACTTTGCCGCTCCCCCAGGTGTCGACGAAGGCAACTGTTGCATGATGGTCGCGCTCGACCACACGGAAACCGTCGATGCTGCAAGCATTGAGCCCGTCGCTGCCAATGCGCCCCGCCGCAAAAATATCCTCATCGCATTCCCCAATACCGTCGAGCTCGTCTTTTTGCCTTCGGGCGAAGTCGTCGCGCCTACGGCACTTACAGCAGTGGGAGCAAAAAGCGCATCAAACGATATCCAAGCTATCTCGGCACTTGATGCCACAACGACCGCCAAGTTACACCTTTATTCCGTTGCAGCGGACGGAACGAGAACCGAAGAATTCGACGGAACCAAGCTTTTGGTTCCTCGTCGCATCGGTATCCAAGAAGACGTCCCCTATCAAATGGAACTTGAAGGGTTCGATCGCGCACGAGATGCCGACATCATTGCCGCAGCCATCGAATCCCCGCAGCACCTCATGACGCTGCGCTTCGACTTTAGCCCCATCCTGTCCTAGATCGCTAACCGCCGCTTGGCTCGGATACTGAGCGCCCCCTCCCCGTTCTGCTACGATTGCCGCGTTGGCATCAATTACAGGAGGGTTCATGCCGGGTTTAGGAACGATCATCAACGTCGCGCTTTTGATCGCGGGCGGTCTGCTGGGCCTCATGGGTGGGCGCTTCATTACGCCTCGCATCCAAGACACGCTCATGAAGGCGTCGGGGTTGTGTGTTCTGTTTATCGGCCTGGGCGGCACCATGCAAAAGATGCTCGTTATCGATGGAGAGGCGTTGGCGACCACCGGCACCACCATGCTTATCGTCTCATTTGCCCTCGGTTCGCTCATCGGCGAGGCCATCAACCTGGAGGCCGCCATCGAGAACCTCGGCGAATGGCTCAAGCGCAAAACCGGCAGCGAAGGCGACAACGAGTTCACCAACGCCTTTGTCTCGGCATCGCTCACCGTATGTATCGGTGCCATGGCCATCGTAGGATCGATTCAGGACGGTCTGCTCGGCGACTGGTCCACGCTTGCCCTGAAGGGCGCGCTGGACTGCATCATCGTCTGCACCATGACGGCCTCGCTTGGCCGCGGCTGCATCTTCTCGGCCCTGCCCGTTGCCGTATTCCAGGGCACGGTCACGCTCTTTGCCGGCGCACTCTCCCCCATCATGACCGCCGCGGCCCTCGACAGCCTATCGCTCGTGGGCTCTATGCTCATCTTCTGCGTCGGCGTCAATCTCATCCGCCCTCAGACCTTCCGCACGGCCAACATGCTCCCCTCCGTCGTCGTGGCGGTCATCTACGCCCTCCTGTTCTAAATCTATCTACATAGCGATATCTCGAACACCTGTTTGATGCTGTGCTATGATATGAGGTCACCGAAGCTGCGTTAGGAGAGGAGAAGCGGTGGCCGACCAGGACGTCAAGATGCTCATCGAGCGCATTATGGCCGAGGCCCGGACCCATCAGTCCGCCCGCTTCTCAAACGAAATCTATGCTGACGAGCCGATTCTCAAGACCGGTCGACAGATGCAGAACTTCCTCCCCGACCAGTACCGCAAGATGCGCGAGATATCGCGCTGGCAAGATGATCCCAAAGGCGGCGCAGGACGTTGGCTATCGGAGGCGGAGCTCTTTTACCGCCAAGGCCTGCTGATGGCCGACTTTGAGGACGATTGTCCCTACAACGGCACCTTTAAGTCGTACTTTCCCACCTACAATGCCATGAGCGACCGACAGTTGCGCGGCTACTTTACCTGGCGTGCCCAAGTGCGCCGCGGAACTGTCGAGGAAACGTCTGCGTCTTTTGCCTTCCTGTATCTCTATGAGCTGATCTGCGGCATTGGCGTAGATGACCCACTCGATGGCTTTAGCAAGATCAAGGCCTTTTGGAATGCCTATCGTGCCTTCGAGCCCGGCATCGACCGATTTGCACGCGTGTGGTTGCAAGATTACGCCGTTTTCCACGGGCTCGACCCCAAACTGCTTCGCGACTCTAAAACCGTCATGTTCGATAACGCCCTTATCGAGCTGCGGCGCGCGGCTCGAGACCTTGCATCTGCACCGACGCCGCCGGACCTGGCGCCTGCGCGTCGCAAGACCTCCGAGCCTACGCTCCCCCTCCCGCCCGACGAGGCGGGCGAGGAGCGACTCATGGCCGCTATCAACGCCCTCTCCACGTATAACCTCGATAACTCTAGACTCGATCGCAGCCACCATCGCGACCTACGCCACGTGGCATGTGCCGTGTACGTCCGCATGGCGCGCTACTATGACACGCATCGAAAGACCGGTATCGTGGCGAGCTTGTTTGGGGAGGAGACGGCCATGCCCTATACCATGTTTGCCTCGGCCGTGTTCTTTGCGCCCGAGCGCCACGAGGACTGCGAATACCGTCTTGACCCCATCCATATCTACCGCTGCCAAAACGGTTTTTGGGAATGCATGCGAATTCACGGCAGCAGGCAAAAGAGCAGCAAGCTTGGTGAGATGATGCGCGCCTGCGACCAACGTCTGCGCCTGGCCCTAGCCCCCGCCCACCCCCTGAAGGAGGAGAAGGTCCCCAAATATCTGGCCAAAATCATCGATGACGAGATCGTGGCATGGCTTTCGTGGGATGCCGCACACCAGCCCGTCAAGATCGATATCGATTTGAGCCAGCTGGGGCACATTCGGAGCGCCGCCGCGCAAACGCGTGAAGCGCTTTTGATTGATGAGGAGCGCGAGGACGGCACGCCCGCGGAAGCCGAGGCAACGCTTATCGAGCAGCCGGGCCGCGAGTCTGCGCCCGGCACGACTGCCGAACCTGGCGAGATGACCATACAGCAAGCCGAACCCGACGAGCCGACTGTCTCCACCGAAGAGTTTGGCGTCATGGCACCGCTCCTCGTGTCTGCGCCCGCACCCGTAGCGCCCGCGTCTGCCGAAGCTACGAACAAACTCGCGCCCGCCGAAGATGCCTTTCTTCGCGCGCTCCTCGAGCAAAACACAGCGCAAGCGACATCGGCAGTGGAGAGGTCGGGCCAGAGCGAGGATATGCTCGTCGACAGCATCAACGAGACGCTCTTTGACCTGGTGGGAGACACCGTTATCGAGTTCGGCGCGGCAGGACCGCAAATTATCGAGGATTACGAAGCAGACGTGAGAGGATACCTAGACCATGAGTGATACCGCATCCGCAGCACCCCGCGTGCCCAAGCGCGTCGCTGCCGTCATTCTCAACTCACTCAAGGGCGGTGTGGTCCCGCGCATCGGCCTTCCCTATATCACCGTAGGGCGCGAGGTCGAGATCCGCGCCCTGCTCACCGATTTGAGTCTCATCGCCGACGGTGGCGCGAGCTTCCGGTTTCTGGTCGGTCGCTACGGCGCAGGCAAGAGCTTTTTGCTCCAGACCATCCGCACGCACGCCATGGGCGAAGGGTTCGTCGTCGCCGATGCCGACCTGTCGCCCGAGCGCCGCCTGCAGGGCGGTCAGGGGCAGGGCCTTGCCACCTACCGTGAGCTCATCCGCAACATATCGACCAAGACGCGCCCCGAGGGCGGTGCGCTCAACCTTATTCTGGATCGCTGGGTCGCCTCGTGTGCCGACGTCGACGAGTCGGTCGTCAATGCCCAACTGGCCCCGCTCGAGGAGATGGTCCACGGCTTCGACTTCGCCCGCATGCTCCGCCGCTACCGCACGGCCGTATCCGAGGGCGATGAAGAGGCCATGAGCCGCATAACCAAATGGATCCGCGGCGAATACCGCACCAAGAGCGAGGCTCGCGCCGAACTGGGTTCCTCAACCATCATCAGCGATGACGACTGGTACGACTACGTTAAGCTCATTGCGCGCTTTTTGGTCTGCAGCGGCTACAAGGGCATGCTGGTGCTCATCGACGAACTCGTGAATCTGTATAAGATTCCCAACGCGATCACGCGCCAATACAACTACGAGAAGATCCTGACCATGTACAACGACACGCTCCAGGGCAAGGCGCAGTACCTGGGCATGATCATGGGCGGCACGCCAACCTCCATCGAAGACCGCCGCCGCGGCGTGTTCTCCTACGAGGCCCTGCGCAGCCGACTCGCTCAGGGCCGCTTTGCACGCGAGGACCTTAAGGACATGCTCGCACCCATCATCCGTCTGCAGCCACTCACCTACGAAGAGTTGCTGGTGCTGATCGAAAAACTCATGCAAATTCACGCCGGCTACTTTGGCTGGACGCCCACGCTTACCGAGAGCGACCTGGTGGACTTCCTCAAGATTGAATTCGGTCGCGTGGGAGCCGACACGCATCTGACGCCGCGCGAAGTCATTCGTGACTTTATCGAGCTGCTCGACATCCTATGCCAAAACCCCGACGCCAACGTGGCCGAGCTGCTGCAAAGCGTCGGCGGTGACGCGCCAGCAGCCGCAACAGACGACACCGGCACCGCAGGCGCCGACCGCAACTTCGCCGAATTCGCCATCTAACCTGCCAAAAAGGGACAGGTTTTTTTGGCAGGTTTTATCTGGGCAAACATTGAAGCAGTCATGCAGCAAGCCACTGCCCGCCGCGTTGAGAGATTCGCTTTTGAAAGGAGGCCCCGTGAACGCCTTTGACCGCTACGCCCCGTTTATCCAAGACTTCATCTACTCCCACGATTGGGAGAGTCTCCGCTCCATTCAGGTTGCAGCAGCCGACGCCATCTTTAACACACAAGACAATGTGCTCCTGACGGCATCCACGGCTTCCGGCAAAACCGAGGCGGCCTTCTTTCCCATCCTGACCGAGTTTTGGGAGAAGCCGCCCTCGAGCGTGGGCGCCCTCTACATCGGCCCCCTCAAGGCGCTCATCAATGATCAGTTCGTCCGTCTCAACGACCTCTGCGAAGAGGCCGATATTCCTGTCTGGCACTGGCATGGCGATGTCTCGCAATCGCACAAGACCAAACTCATCAAAAAGCCGAGCGGCATCTTGCAGATTACGCCCGAGTCACTCGAGGCGCTCCTGATCCATAAGCACATGGCGATCCCGCGCATGTTTTGCGACCTGCGCTATGTGGTCATTGACGAGGTCCATTCGCTCATGCGCGGCGACCGTGGCGGGCAGACGCTCTGCCTTATCGAGCGACTCTCGCGCATGGCCGGCGTGCAGCCTCGCCGCATTGGCCTTTCGGCCACCATCGGCGACCCCGAGCGCACGGGCGCTTTTCTCTCACAGGGAACGGGACGTGACTGCGTTATCCCCCGTTTTGAGGAACCGCGCCGCGTGTGGCGCATCTCCATGGAGCACTTCTACAACTCGGGTCCCCAGGCACAGCAGCGGGGATTCGAGAGCATGGGTCCTCAAGAGGCCGAAGTGCTTGCCTCCGAGCGCATTGAGGCAGCGGCACCCACGGCGCTGCCGGCCGACACCCAAAGTATGAGTCACAGCGGACAGCCCACACAGGAGGAGCGCCGTCAACATCGCGAACGGGCACAGGGTAAAGCTCCCTCCGGGAACCGCTGCACTTCTTCGGCCCCCGAGGGCGAAGTCGACATCCCCCGGGCCGCCGAGCAAGCGCTCCTCAACCCCACCGACACCGCACCCGACAACGCCGATCCCGGCATGGGCTATATCTTCGAACACACCCGCGGGCGCAAGTGTCTGGTCTTTGCCAACTCGCGCGAGGAGGCAGAGGCCGTATGCTCCATGCTGCGCAGCTACTGCGAGAGCCGACACGAGCCTGACCGTTTCCTCATCCATCACGGCAACCTTTCGGCATCGTTGCGCGAGACGGCAGAAGAGCTTATGCGCGACGAGGAACAGGCACAGACGACCGTCACCACCTCTACGCTTGAGCTTGGCATCGATATCGGCCGTCTGGAGCGTGCGTTTCAGATCGATGCGCCATTTACCGTCAGTTCCTTTTTGCAGCGAATGGGCCGCACGGGCCGCCGCGACCTTCCGCCCGAGATGTGGTTTGTCATGCGCGAGGAAGAGCCCGAGCCGCGCACGATGATGCCCGAAACCATTCCGTGGAAGCTCCTGCAGGGCATCGCACTCGTACAACTCTATCGCGAGGAAAAGTGGGTCGAGCCGCCCGAGCTCGATCGACTCCCCTACAGTCTGCTCTATCACCAGACTATGTCGACGCTTGCCAGCACCGGAGAGCTCACGCCGGCAGAACTTGCCCAGCGCGTGCTCACGCTCAGTTATTTCCACCGCGTCTCAGCCGATGACTATCGCATGTTACTGCGTCACCTCATTAAGATCGACCATATCCAGGTCACCGAGGGCGGCGGGCTCATCGTGGGCCTCGCAGGCGAGCGCATCATCAACAATTTTAAGTTCTACGCCGTGTTCCAGGAAAACGAGGAGTTCACCGTCCGCAGCGAGTCGGCCGAACTGGGCACGATTGTCAATCCCCCACCGCCCGGTGAACGCATCGCCATCGCCGGGCACTGCTGGATTGTCGAGGAAGTGGACTGGAAGCGCCACACCGTCTTTGCCACGCAGGTCAAGGGTCGTGTGCCGGCCTACTTTGGCGACTGCCCCGGCGACATCAACACGCATGTACTCGAGCGCATGCGTAAAGCGCTCAACGAACATGCCGCGTATCCGTACCTTATGGGTAACGCGCGGGCCCGCTTGGCGCAGGCTCGCCATACGGCCGAGATTTCGGGTGCGGGCACTAGGCCGCTCATTAACCTGGGCGGCGACACCTGGGTGCTCTTCCCCTGGCTGGGCAGCTATGCCTTTTTGGCGCTCGAGCGCATGCTCAAGATTAAATGTGCCGCGGAGCTGGGCCTTCGCGGACTCGACCCGTCGCGCCCGTACTTTATGCAGTTTAAGATGAAGGCCGACGAAGAGACGTTCTTTGAGATACTCACCGCCGAGGCCGAGAAGGACTTCGATCCCATCGAGCTCGTCTATCCCGGCGAGGTACCTTACTTTGATCGTTACGATGAGTTCGTTCCCGAAGAGCTCGTGCGTAAGGGCTTTGCCGAAGGCGTGCTCGACATAGAGGGTATGAAGCAGCGTGTCCGCAGCTGGCGCGACCACGCCTAAGACCAGTCTTTTTGGGACGGGGAGACTTACTTGTCGTGAAGGACGGCGCCGAGGAAGTCGGCGTCAAAGGGCACGGCTTCGGCAAAGGCATAGTTCCCGTCGCTGGCGATGAGCAGGTAGTTTTCCTCGCCGCCGAACTCTGTATCGCCACAGGGGACCACCCAGGCGTGGGCGAATACCTCGAGTGCCGTGGCAGCGCAGTCACGCAGGAACGTTACATCGCTCCCCTCGTTTGCGCTCACGATATTGGCAACGTAGATACCCCCGGGGTTCAGGCTGCCCCGCACTAAACGCAACGCCTCAACCGTCGCCAGCTCGCGTACGGGCTCGGCACCGCCAAAGCAATCGCTCACGACCACGTCGTAGCGACGATGGCCCACACTCGTCACACCCAGATACGAGCGAGCCTCAGCGGTTATCACCCGCAGGCGATCGCCCGCCGCGCGCTCTAGCTCGTCTAGGTAGAACCAGCGGCGCGCCAGGCGCGCAATCTCTCCGTCATACTCGATAACGTCCATGCGCAGGCCCTCGTGCGACATCAGCGCAAATTTGGGATAGGCAAACCCGCCGCCACCTAGCATAAGCATACGGCTGATACCGTGACCATAAACGTCACGCATCGCATCCTCGGCCTCAAACACGTCGTCGAACGCGCGATAATACGCAAAGACGGGCTCCGCCCAGCGCTCGCCGACGTAACTCGCGCTTTGGTAGACACCGCCTTGCACCAATACGCGGACTTCATCGCCGCCCTCATCGTGCACGCGTTTCACACGCGCCAACCCATTGCGGGTTCGCGCGACCTGCAGGCAGGCAGCGCGAACAGCGACGGCAGCCGCGCCCAGCGCCGCGGCTCCCAGAGCAACGCCGGCAACAACGCCGGCAGAAACACTCGGCTTGTTCATCTAGAGCTCCTTTTGCAGATAAAGGCCATGGTCATAAAATCCAAGATGGCGATAGTACTCGCGTGTGCCAATCGAGCTGATCACGTTGATGCGTGCATACCCCGCATCCCGGGCAATCTCGCACGCACGCTCTACGAGCAAACGCCCCAACCCGTGATGCTGCGCCGCCTGGCCCTGGTCGCCCACGCGCGCCGCCATGCCGTACACATGCACCTCGCGAATCATCGCCTCGTCCGGCGTCGTCGGCAACTCGTCCGCATGCGCGGCAACAAACGAATGGTCGGGCAGCGACAGGCGCAAAAAGCCAGCAATCTTGCCCTGCGGCGTCACCCACTGCAAAAAGCGCTCGTGCGTCACCGGCGTCTCGTACGCTACCTCCTCGTCAAGGGTCAGCTCATCCAAGTTGGCACCCGCCGTGCTGATCTCGCGATAGCGAATCTCACGCACCGTCGCACTGTCACCCCGAGCAGCCAGGCGGTTCTCGACGAGCTGACGCAGGTTGGGCTTCTTGTTGCCCACCATAATGTCATCGGAGCTAAAATCGCGGATCATGCGGCTGATACGGCAGAACGGCGGCGTCACCACGATGTCGTCGGCTAGCACGTCGAGTAGCTCCTCCTCGGTATAGGGGCGCCACTCGCCGCGCTCGTAACAGCCCACCAGACGCGAGCCCTCGATGAGCGCGCACGGGTAGACCTTGACCTCGTCGGGCATAAAGGCCCCCTCGGTCATAAAGCGCTCGTAGTCGCGCTTGTCCCCCTCGGGTGTGGCACCCAGCAAGTTGAGCATAAAATGCGCGTGGATCTTAAAGCCAAACAGGCGCGCAAGCGAAAACGCCCGCTCGATTTGCCCCACCGAAATGCGACGCTCGTTGATATCGAGCAGGTACTGGTCGAGGCTCTGGATGCCCATCTGGATCTTGGTGCAGCCCAGGCGGCGGATGAGTGTAAGCGCCTGCGGCGTTACGGCATCGGGGCGCGTCTCGATAACGAGTCCCACCACGCGATGCTTCGCCGTCTCGTTGATGCGCTGCTGACGCTCGAGCTCCTCCATCGTTGCCGTCTGCCACTCGGTGACCTCGCCCCACGGCGTACCGGGGCCGTACAGACGACGCACCGCACGGTTATAGGCGCCCACGGCAGCATCCACACGCTCCTGCTCGTCGGCAACGCCGGCAGCGAGCTCGGCCTCGTCTGTCGCAATGCCGGCAGCCCGATAGCGCTCGCGGCGCTCCGCTACCACCGGCGGCAGCGCATCGGCGGGTGCATCGTCGAGCAGACGCCCCGCCTCGGCACGGCTGATACCCGGACGCGCCAGCATGGGGTTAGCCGCCACACTAGCCACGGCATCGTCATTGAGTGCGCGGAAGAGCTCCGACATAAACCATGTCTGATAGCCTTCCGGATAGTCGCTCCAGGTACCGCCAAGCACAATGAGCTCAATCTTGTCGGTCGCATGCCCCATCTGCGAAAGCGCGGTCAAGCGAGCGCTCACTTGCAGATACGGATCAAAGCAGTTTTGCTCAGCACGGGCGCACGCTGGCTCAGCGTGCAGATAGCTCTTGGGCATGCGCAGATCGTTGGGACAAAACAGGCAATCGCCCGAACAGGGCCACGGCTTGGTGATGACGGTAATGGTCGCCACGCCCGAGGCCGTTCGGCGCGGCTTCATACGCAGCACCTGCAGCAGTTGACGTTCCAGATCGGAATCGACATTCCACGCAGCCCAACGAACCGGATCCTCACGTTTAAGCCGCTGGTAGAACGGCAGCAGACGGCGCTTGGCCAAATCGCGCTTGTCGGCACCCTCACGGCGCGCCTCGGCATGTATCAATTTGACGAGCGCTTTGTCGTCTACGGTCTCGCCGCAACGCAGAGCCTCGAGTATGTTCAAGATAATCTGTTCCATGCCCCCATTGTAAAGGCAAAGGCGCCGAAGCCCGTCGCGGCTCCGGCGCCTTCATCAAACAGCGCAGCTATGGTTTATAAGTCTTCGATAGCCGTCTGTCACTCCGGATCAAACGACATATCGCCCGAACCGACCTTAAAACGATACGTGGCAGACTTATCGCCGTTATCGAATTCAAGATTCAAAATGGTCTCGCCGTCGTAGCCAAGCGGAAGGAAATCGCTCTCGAAGTCGCCGCTGCCCACGGTAAGGCTCGCCTTAAAGCCCGTAGAATTCGGAACCGTCATCTCCACATCGCCCGAGTCCACGCTCACGCCCATCGACTTCGTGGGGGCCTGGTAGAGCTCGAACGTCGCATCGCCCAAACCAACCTCGGCATTCAGAGTGTCGGTCACGGTGCCCGCAAACGCGACGTCTCCCGAATCCAACGTCAAATCAAAGTCGTGGCACGCAATGTCCGTGACCGTCAGGTCTCCCAACCCCACGTTTGCCGTAATACCCATCATGTTATCGGCAAGCTCACGCGGCAGTTCAATGGTGACCTTACGGTCATGGGCACGCTCGTCATCGCAGTCGAACTGGCTAATCTTGAGTGTAGAGCCCTCGATCTTGACCAGATTCTGAGTGGCGGCATCGGAAGCAGACACCCCCTTTGCAACGTGCCCGCTTTCGATGACACGTACCGGTCCGTCAGAGACACGTTTAACCTCGACCGTCCCCGACGTCACATCCAAGTCGAGCGATTGGAACGCGTCTTCGTCAAAAGTCGTGCTCGAAAGCTGCTGAGTCCGAGCGGAATAGTTACCGCCATCCAAAAGATCGTCCTCGTCAAACATATCGTCCATGCCAGACAAGCCGGGTACAACATCGTCGAGATCCCACAGGCCATCAAAATGAATCAAAGTTCGCGAAACGCCAAACACAAGCCCGGTAATCAGTACAAACGCTCCGATGCCAACGCCCAAGCGTACCTTGGATTCATGCGAAAGCTTCATCATTCATCACCCTCTTTGGCAATCGGCTCAGCGGTGGTCGCGGTAGCCACGTCAGCATCAACCGCAGCGGAAACATTCCGAGCCCTAGCCGTCACCGATGCCGGACCAACCTGAATATCACCGCGCGCCCAATCGCCATCGAGCGCACGCGCCACCCAGTGATAGATGGGAATCGTAAAGAAGATCAGCGCGGCAAAGGGGCCGGCGCCAAACGGGAACATCAGCAAAAAGAACAGTAGCCAGCACACGGCCCAATACGGGAACGACTGGAACGGGCCCTTCGCCGGAGTCGAGCCAACTGCACCGCCACTCGTCGCCTGCGCCGTAGCGGCGTTGGCGGCCTGCGCACTCCAGCTTGCCGCTTGTGCCGCCTTGGCCGCAGCATCACTCGCCTGCGTTGCCGCCTCGGTGGCGCGTGCCGCCGCCTCATGGGTGCGGGCGCGCTCCGCGGCCTCGGCCTCGCGCTGACGGGCGCGGTCCTCGTTCTCAAACTCGATATCGTCCTCGATCTCGTCGCTCGGATTGAGCAGCTCGTCCAGGCTCACGCCATAGAGTTTGGCGAGCGAGATCAGGTTCTCGGTATCGGGCGAGCTCTCCGCGCGCTCCCATTTACTGACCGCCTGGCGCGACAGCCCCAGCTTTCGCGCCAGCCCTTCTTGGCTAAAGCCTTTGCTGCGGCGAAGGTCGGCGAGCCGCTGCGCAGTTTCTACATTCATGGTTCCTCCTATGTGATGCCAGCCGTGCCGCCGGACCGTTTTTGTTCTTAAGGCGCCTTGCACAGTTAAAAATCTATCCGCCACCGCCAAAAGCATGCCACCTATTCTAGTGAGATTTTTGACAACCGGCGGTTGCAGGTGCATATGAGCTGCGGAAATGTGTCCAAACAAAGCAATGGCACCTAGCCCGGTTGTCCCCGTTGCGGCGTTAACGGTAGTATGGTCGTACTGTTTATTCCGCACCGCCAACGGAGGGAGTCCCGCGCCGTGAACCGCGATTTCGCCTCATCGCTCATCCAGCTCAACAACACGTTCTATCGCGAGCACTCCGCCTCCTTTTCCGATACGCGTCAGGCCCCGTGGCCCGGCTGGGTACGCACCATGGATATCGCGCTCGAGCAGCTCGACGTCGCCACAATCGAGCATCCCGTCCGCGTCTTCGATCTCGCCTGCGGCAATATGCGATTCGAGAACTTTGCCGCCGGCGGCGCACTTGCCGCCAAGGGCGTCGACGGCGCAAACTCCTCGGCAGATGCCAGCTGCCCGTTTGAGTTCTATGGCGTCGACTCGTGCCAAGACCTGGCCATCGATGCACGCGGTCACGCCCTGCGCATTCCCAACCTGCACTTCCAGGAACTCGACGTGCTCGATGCCCTCATGAAGCTCAACCCCGCCGAGACTCCCGACGTGCTTTTCGACGCCCCGCTCGCCGATATCTCGGTCTGCTTTGGCTTTATGCACCACGTGCCGTCGTGCGAATACCGCGTGCGCGTGCTCGACGCCCTGGTGCGCCAGACGCGCCCGGGCGGCATCATCGCCATTAGCTTTTGGGAGTTTATGAACGACGAGCACATGGCGTGCAAGGCCGTTCGCGCCGAGGCCCGCGCCGAGCTCACCCCGCCGTTTGAGGGTTACGATTCAGCGCAGTTTGAAGCCGGCGACCACCTCATTGGCTGGCAAAACGACCGCCATGCTTACCGCTATTGCCATCACTTTGACGATCAGCAGATCACCGACCTGGTGCGCGGCGTGCGCACGTTCTACAAGAGCGGCGAGGTCCCCGTACGCGAGCTTGAGCGCTTCCATGCCGACGGTCGCAGTGGCGAGCTCAACCGCTACGTGATTCTCAAGCGCCTGTAGGCACCGACGACTCGCCGTCGATCGCACCGCATCTTTCGGGCAAGCTATGCCTACCCTTTTTTCAACCCATTGACGGAACGCGCAGCTATGCGTTCCATACTTATGACCAAGGAGCCTCATGGGAGCCGTCCACGTTCGCACGCCTAAGAACTTTGTGCTCGAAGAGCGCCTGGAGCGCTACGCCGATGCGATTGAGACGAACCCTGAAATCTATGCCGGAGATTGGCGCGAGGCCTGTGCGCCCGCAGGCAGCAAGTCTTTCGAACACCTTCACCTGGATCTTGGCTGCGGCAAGGGAACGTACCTTGTAGAGCGCGCGGCCCACGAGCCAAACACGCTCTTTATCGGCATGGACCAGGAGCCCATCTGCATCGCCTATGCCGCACAGAAAATCTGCGAGCAGGCACTGACCAACGCACTCGTCCTGCCCCGAGGCGCTGCATCGTTGCCGCAGCTGTTTGCCACAGGCGAACTCGATGCCATCACCATCAACTTTCCCACGCCGCAGCCCAAGGCCAAGTACGCCAAAAAACGACTCGTCCATGTCGACCATCTGATGCTCTACCGCCCGCTCTTTGCAGCCGGCGCCACCGTCACGCTGCGCACCGACAGCAAGCCATTGCGTGACTACGCCCTGGGGCAGTTTGCCGCGGCCAGCTACGACACACTTTGGGTAAGTGACGACGTTCGCCGCGACCATCCCGAGCATCCCGAGACCGAATACGAGCGCCGCACGCGCGAGATGGGTGCCGCCGTCTATGGCATTTGCGCCACTCCCGACGCGCTGCCCAGCGACGAACAGCTCACGGCGGGGCGCGCGCAGGAGCAAAGCCTTGCGTGCTACCTGCCCGACAATCTCGATGAGCTCACCTACGTGCCCCTCGGCATGGAAGAGGCCGTCGAGAACTTTAAAAACCGCGCCCGCAAGGGCAAGAAGCGCTTACCGCAGGAGTCCCAGGGGCCTCTGATGGTCGCGGCTTCGGCAAACAAGCGCAAATAGGCGCCAGCAAACGACCCTCAAATCTAAGTGAGTAGACTTTTTTGCAATAGCCAAGCACAACCCGCATAACCAATACTAAAACCGCAGGTAGAGCCTTTGCGCAAAAGCCATGTGCTCGCGATATTGCAAAAAGTCTACTCACTTAGCTGGCGGCCGCACCAAACAGCTGGGCAGAACGCCCATTTCCTGCATTTTCTTGCCTGCGGACGCATCGATGCGACGCTACGCCATAATAGTTGGCGGACAATCGCGAGAGAAAGCAAACACATGGCACAGACCACGACAGATACCGCCGCCGGCACCGTCTCCGGTGCCGGCGCCGCCAGCTCGTTCTCGGGCGGCACGGGAACCGAAGCCGAGTTTGGCTCGCTCGGCGCGCTCTCTCCCACCTGGTGGGAGCCCGAGGACGGCAGCGAGCCCGAACCATGGCTCACGCCCGATCAGGCCTTCGAACGCTTCTTTGAATGGACGAGCGACCGTGGCATTGAGCTGTGGGATCACCAAGAAGAGGCCCTCATGGACCTGGCCGCCGGCGATCACGTCATTTTAGGCACACCGACCGGATCGGGTAAATCGCTCGTCGCACTGGGCATGCTCTTTATGGGCATGGCTCAGGGCAAGCGCTGCTATTACACGGCCCCCATCAAAGCCCTGGTCAGCGAAAAGTTCTTCGACCTGGTACAGGTACTCGGCCGCGATAACGTCGGCATGATCACCGGCGATACGCATATCAATACCAAGGCGCCCGTCATCTGCTGCACGGCCGAAATCCTTGCCAACGATGCGCTGCGCGAGGGCGAGGGCGCCGACGTGGGCTGCGTGGCCATGGACGAGTTCCACTACTTTGCCGACCCCGACCGCGGCTGGGCCTGGCAGGTACCGCTGCTCACCCTGCCCCACACGCAGTTTATGCTCATGAGCGCCACGCTCGGCGATGTCACCGCCATCGCCGCCTCGCTCGAGGAGCACACCGGCGCTGCTTGCGACTTGGTTGTCGATGCCCCGCGTCCCGTTCCGCTGAGCTACGACTATGTGACGACCTCCCTCGAGGGCACGGTCGAGCTCGCCATGCGCCGTGGCGAGGCCCCGCTCTATATCGTGCACTTTAGCCAGGATGCCGCCCTTGCGACGGCACAGTCGCTCGCCAATTTTGGCATCGCCAGCAAGGTGCAGCGCGAAGCCATCAAAGAAGCGGCAAAGGGAACGAGCTTCTCCACGGCCTTCGGCAAGATTCTCAAGCGCCTGCTTGGATGCGGCGTCGGCGTGCACCATGCTGGCATGTTGCCGCGCTATCGCCTGCTGGTCGAGCGCTTGGCGCAGCAGGGCCTGCTGCCCGTCATCTGCGGTACTGATACGCTCGGCGTCGGCATCAACGTACCCATCCACACCGTGGTGCTCACCGCGCTCACCAAGTTCGATGGTTACAAGATGCGTCGTCTGCGCGCCCGCGAGTTCCATCAAATTGCCGGTCGCGCCGGTCGCTCGGGCTTCGATACCGAGGGCATGGTAATCGCCGAGGCACCCGAGCACGAGATCGAGAATGCCAAGCTTATGGCCAAGGCGGGCGACGACCCCAAAAAACTCCGTAAGATTAAAAAGAAAAAGGCCCCCGAGGGCTTTGTCTCCTGGAACAAGCAAACTTTTGAGCGCCTGATCGAGACGCAACCCGAAACACTCAAGCCACGCCTGCGCATCACGCACTCTATGGTGATTAGTGTGGTCGAGCAGGGCGGCAATGCCCGAGCCCGCGTACATGACCTCATCGAGACAAGCCTGCAGACCCCCGAAGAAAAGGCCAAGCTTGAGGTTCGCGCCGACGAGATCTTCGCCACGCTCATCGACTCCGGCGTCGTCGTGCGCACCGAGGTGCCGCCCGCACCCGACGCTCCGGCTGACGCCGCGCCGGACATCGACTACGCGCTGACGGTCGATCTGCCCGAGGACTTTGCGCTCGACCAGCCGCTCTCACCGTTTTTGCTTGCCGCGCTGGAGCTGCTCGACCCCGAAAGTGAGACCTATACCATGGACCTCATCTCGATGGTCGAGGCCACGCTCGAGGACCCCAAGCAGGTATTGCGTGCACAGGAGCGCGCCGCACGCGATCGCGCTATGGCCGAGATGAAGGCCGACGGCATCGAGTATGAGGAACGCTTGGAGCGCATTCAAGACGTCACGTACGAAAAGCCGCTCGAGGATTTGCTCGACGCCGCTTTTGGCAAGTACTGCCAGGAAGTGCCCTGGGCAAACGACTACCAGCTCTCTCCCAAGAGTGTCCTGCGCGATATGCTGGAAAGCGCGAGCGATTTTAAGGGTTACATTCAAAAGCTCGGCATCGCCCGCTCCGAGGGCATTTTGCTTCGCTACCTGGCAGAGGCCTACCGTTCGCTCGACCGCACCGTACCCATCGAGAAGCGCGACGAGCGCCTGCGCGACATTATCTCGTGGCTGGGCTTTGTGGTGCGCTCGGTGGACTCGAGCCTGGTGGACGAGTGGGAGAACGCCGGCAACCCGGCAGCCCTCGATACCGCGCCGCCACAGGGCATCGACGAGGTCGTGGCGGACCGCCGCGGCTGCACGCTGCTGGTGCGCAATGCGCTCTTCCGCCGCGTGACCCTTGCCGCCCGTGAGCACGTTCGCGACCTGGGCGAGCTCGACAACGACTGGGGCATGAGCGAGATCCGCTGGCAAAAGGCCCTCGATGCCTACCATGAGCAGCACGAGGAAATCCTCACCGACGGAGATGCCCGCAGCGCCGCGATGTTTTCCATCGATGAGTCCGACGAGAAGACCGCGCACGTATGGCACGTGCACCAGATCTTTGCCGACGAGGACGGCGACCACGACTTTGGCATCATGGGCGATGTCGATCTGGACGCCACGCAAGACGGCGGTGAAGTCATCTTCAAAAACTACCGCGTCGGCTTTATCGAAGACCTGCTCGAGGACTAGTCGAACACACTGGAACGAAACGAAGCGGGGCCGTTGGCAATATCGCCAGCGGCCCCGCTTTTGCACTATACGCTATGCCTTACTCGGTATCCTCGACCTCATACGAATCCGCCTCGGCTGGCTCATCGTTTGTCTCTGGCGCAGCCCCGCGCGCCTCGTCAAACGCCGCCTTCATGGTCTTGTTGCCCCACGTGAGTTTGCGAATGGTAAGATCGTCGGCCTTCTTGTTGGCTAGGCGCAGATTGTTCTCGGAGGACAGCAATGCCTCCTTGGTTTTCTGCAGATGGCTAATCGTCTTGTCGATCTCATCGATTGCCGTTTGGAACTTGCGGCTCGCGATCTCGTAGTTGCGACCGAAATCATTCTTGAACTTCTCCATCTTGGCTTCGAAGTTCGTGACGTCGATATTCTGCTGTTTGTACTCCGCTAGCTCCTGCTTATAGCGCAGTGAGCCCATGGCGGCGTTGCGAAGGAGCGTGATCATGGGAATGAAAAACTGTGGGCGAATCACGTACATCTTCTCGTAGCGATAGCTCACGTCGACTATCCCTACGTTATAGAGCTCGCTCTCGGGCTCGAGCAGCGTGCAGAGCACCGCGTACTCACAGCCTTTCTGACGACGATCGTGATCGAGTTTCTTGAAGAAGTCCTCGTTTTTATGCTTGGTCGCGGTCTCGTCGTTCTCGTTTTTCATCTCGAACATAATCGAAATGACCTCGTTGCCGCTCGCGTCGCACTCGCGGAAGATAAAGTCGCCCTTGGTACCCTCGGACGCATCGTTATCCTTCTCGAAGTACGCGTTGGGAAATGCCGTCATGCGCAGGCGGTTAAACTCGGTCTCGCAGTGCTGCTCGAGCGACTCGCCCACCATCTTGGTGGACAGACGGACCTTCATGTCCTTAAGGCGCTCGATCTCTTCATCCTTGTAGCGAATCAGGTCATCACTCGCGCGCTTGGCCTGCGCAAGCTCGAGCTCGTGTGCCGCCTTGGCCTGTTCCTCGCGAGAATCGCGCACCGCCAGCTCGCTCGTCAGTTTGGCACGCGCCTCATCGCGCTCTCGCTCCGCCGCGGCGACCGCCTTCGACAGCTCCATTTTTGCAGAAAGCTCTTGCTCACGAAGCTGCGCACGAAGGCCCTCGGCCTCGCGCTCAGACTGAGCCTTTGCGGCGGAAAACTTCTCTTGTACCTTCGCGCGATAGTCAGCAAGCGCGCGCTCGGCCTCGCTGCGAGCGGCATCGAGCTCACGCTGCGACTCTGCCGCAGCGGCGGCAAGCGCCATCTCCTGGGCCTTGTCCGCCGCGGCAAGCCTGGCCTGCAGCTCGGCAATCTGAGCATCACGTGCAGCTAAATCGTTTTGAGCGGCATTGCGCGCCGCCGACTCGACGAGCTTGGCTTCGTCATCTTTGCGCTCCAGCTGCGCACGCAAATTGTCGATCTCGCGCTGGAGTTCGGCATTCTCCTTTTGAGCGTTGGCTCGTGCCTCTACCGCCGCGCGCTGGCTTGCACTCTCGCGCTCTGCGGCAGCGCCCTCGAGCTTGGCGTGCAGCTCGGCGAGCTCAGCATCGCGCTTGGCAACCTCTTGTGCCAGCTGTTGAGCTGCAGCGTTCTTCTGCTCGGTAAGCTGAGCGTTGCGCTGGGACTCTGCCTTTTGCAAGGCAGCCATCGAACGCGAACGCTCAAGTTCCAGCGCTTGCTCGCCCTCGCGCTGGACCGCCTTCACACGCTCATCCAGGTCGCGCGAAAACTCGGCATCGCGCACTTGCTTGACGATATCCGCATAGCCGGACGCGTCGACCTTAAAAACTTCGCCGCAATGTGGGCACTTAATCTCGTTCATAGCAGCTCCTCGATAGACGCAAATTTCAACCGCCTACACTCTACCGCGCCGCACGGACAAAAAAGGCGCCGCCACCATAATGGCAACGGCGCAGAACCGCCACAAAGGTGCCCGTCCCCTTTGTGGCGGTTTGTGTGACGGTTCGAGAATTACAGTCCAAAGAAGCCTAGGATTTGGTCACGGCTTACGGGCTTGTACTCGTTGGCATCGAGGCCGACATCGTAGCGAAAGATAGGACGTTCGCGATCGCGGTTGCGCGCATTGGTGCGGTCTCCCCTGCTGTGGATATGCCCGTGCAGCATGATGGCGCCACGTGCCTTGCCATTCCAGCTGAGCATGGGGTAGTGGCTCATAACCAGACGATGACCCTTGGCATAGCCGGGGGCAATCTCCAGGTAATCACGCACGTCTTCCCAAATCTGCGGCACGTCGGGATCTTCCCAGTCGCCGTCATGGTTACCACGGATGAGCGTCACGTTCTGGCATTCGATGCGCTCGCGCAGGCGCACGGCATCCGCTAGGGGCAGACGATAGGTAAAGTCACCCAGAATATAGAGGCGGTCGTCCGCAGCCACGCACTCATTGATGACATCGATGACCTTGCGGTTCATCTCCTCAACCGAGCCAAACGGTCGGTCCATGTCGTGCAAGATATTCGTATCGCCCAAGTGCAGGTCGGCGGTAAACCACATCATCGTCTCAGTCCTCATTTCGCAACGCGTCCAACTCGTGCTAAGTATACAGACGCAGCGATGCGGCAGTTACCCAAAGAGCCCGCCAAACAGTCCGAGACGGCGCTTGTCTATTTATTCGTACCTTTACCCTGGGCGTTCTTATCCTTTTGCTTTTTGCGATCCTGCTCCAGCTCATCGTCGTCGAGTAGCATATCCCACTCAAACGAATCGTCCGTCAAATCGAACAGGTCATCGTCATCAAACATGGCAGCCTCCCTTACCGATTAGCGGGCATCCACCACATAGAGGCCAACGCGCACCTGGTGCCACGGGCTACGCTCGGGGGCCACCTGCTGCACGCGGGCCTCAAATACGTCCTCATGGCCGTAATACATCATCAAGGACAGCGGCCCGACCTCGTTTCCCGGAACATAGCCAAGCTTGGTGTTGCCGTAGTAGATCGCAACCGCCTCGGGATCATGGGGATTATCGCGCTCGGCGCACAGCGTCAGTTTATCGCCCGCTTTAAGATCGCCCAGGACCAAAGCGCCGTCGGCATACTGAAATCCCGCAATGTGAAACGACAGAAGAACACGTGAAGGCTCGTACATAGCAACTCCCCTAACGGCCGGATAAACCGGCGTTTAACCTTATTGAGAAGTCTACGGGTCCGTGGGGACACAAATTCATCCTGTCTGCGTCTTTCAATCGCTCGCTGCTACTCTTGCACGACAGAGCGCTTGCAGATGAGATAGAGGCACGGATGGCACCCGTGGCAGCGGGTCTTGCCAATTCCGATACACGCTTTCATCGTGAGAAGTGGCCGTCTTCGCTTACGCGGAGGCGGCCACTTTGTTTGTCCCTATGTCATCTGATCCTAATGCACAAACATGCGCACGAATTTGTGCTTCCAGTTTGTGTAAGGGGCATAGCGGAATGGCACGTCCAGCCACGTTGCCTTGTTCACGATGCTCTTCTTGTGGCTAAACGTATCGAAGCTCTCGCGTCCATGATACTGCCCCATACCGCTCGCTCCCATGCCGCCAAAGCCCATATGGCTCGTAGCCAGATGCATGATCGTGTCGTTGACGCAACCGCCACCAAAGGGCACGTAACGCACAAAGCGCTGCTGAACCTCACGGGTCTGGCTAAAGATATACAGGGCCAGCGGCGTCGGACGATCCGTAATAAACGTCTCGGCCTCGTCTAGGCTCTCAAATGTCAGCACCGGCAAGATGGGACCGAAAATCTCCTCCTGCATCACGGCGTCATCGGGGGCCACGCCGTCCAAAATTGTCGGCTCAATCTTGAGCGAAGCCTCGCGCGCAGCACCTCCAAGCACGACCTTATCGGGATCGATCAGCCCATGCACGCGCGCAAAATGCTTGGCATTGACGATATGCCCGTAATCCTCGTTGTCGAGCGGATGCTCGCCAAACATACGGCGCGCCTCTTCCTTGATGAGGCTCAGCAACTCGTCGTGCACACGCGTATCGACCAGCAGGTAGTCGGGCGCCACACAGGTCTGCCCCACGTTGAGCCATTTACCAAAGGCGATACGCCGTGCCGCAACCTTCAAGTTTGCCGTCGCATCCACGATGCAGGGACTCTTTCCACCCAGCTCAAGCGTCACGGGCGTAAGGTTTTTACTTGCGCGCTCCATGACGAGCTTGCCGACCGGAACGCTACCGGTAAAGAAGATCTTGTCCCAGCACTCATCGAGCAGCGCTTCGTTCTCGGCGCGCCCGCCCTCGACAACTGCCACCAGGCACGTATCGAATGCCTCTTCGCAGATCTGCTTGAGCACCGAACTCGATGCCGGAGCATAGGCGCTCGGCTTGATGACCACAGTATTGCCCGCGGCAAGGGCGCCGGCGAGCGGCTCGAGCGTTAGCAAAAACGGGTAGTTCCACGGGGCCATGATGAGCGTGACGCCATAGGGCACGGCTTGCGTTTTGCACACACTCACGGCGTTGGCAAGGTCGCACGGACGCAGGCGCGGACGACTCCATCGAGCCACATGTGCGATCTGATGACGGATCTCGGAAAGCGACGTGCCGATCTCGCACATATACGCCTCCTCATGCGACTTTCCCAAATCGGTCTTGAGCGCATGGGCAATATCGGCCTCGTGGGCCCGCACCGCATCGCGTAAACTCACGAGCGCACGACGTCGAGCATCGACATCAAACGTGGCGTGCGTCTTAAAGTAGACGCGCTGGTCTCCGACGATGCGCGCAATTTCCTCGGTGTTCATGGACCCTCCTAGTTCTCGCCCTCAAACATACCACCCGCGACGACCTCGTACATGCGCATCAGCCCCAAACGGTCCATCAAAAGTGGAACGGGATACAGCGGATTGGCCTCGACATCGGCATACGCCGCCATCTCGGGAATGTCGGAGCGGCGAATGCCCGTCACAAATTTGGGAATGTCCAAGGCGGCGTTCATTCGATCGACCCAATCGATAAAGGCCTCGACGGCATGCGTCAGGGCGTCCATGCCCGTCTGCTCCGTAACGGAGGCGGGCAGACCGCGCGTGAACTCGGGGTCGTGCACCGCAAAGCGCGGGATAAGCACAAAGTCGTTAATGGGATACTTGTAGTGCGTCTCGTCATCGGTGATAACCGCCGCGAGCGTGACTTCGCTTCCCGTACCGGCGGTGGTGGGAACCGCAATAAGCAGCGGCAGGAGACGGTGGACGCGCAGCAGGCCGCACATCTTGTTGATGGGCTTGTTTGGCTGCGCGATGCGTGCTCCCACGCCCTTGGCACAGTCCATGGCCGAGCCACCGCCAAAGCCGATAATGGCCTGGCAGGCGCTCTCTCAGCATGCTCCAGAATGCGTGGCTCGGTATAGGGCAGCACCGGCGATGCGATGCGAAAAACCGTTTGATGCGTTCGGCACCAGGCGCAGCGGGCTAGATGTATAAAGGAAACTCCCTCATTTGTTGATTGGTCAACATTTGTTCGACCGATTGTACTCATCAGAGGTCGCAGGCGGCCTGCCAATCGTTAATCAATCAACATCTTTATCTCTCAAAATTGTTTTATCAAAAATCATTCCTAATAGGCTTCACATTTTGTTGCATTTATGGATAATAGAACTCGTCAAGACGCACGTCCGGAGAGGGCCCTTACGGGATCGGACAAGCGCCCCATCGCCATCCATCGAAAGGATCGAATCATGAAATTTGTTTGCCCCGTTTGCGGTTATGTGGAAGAGTTTGACGGCGACCAGCTGCCCGAGGATTTTAAGTGCCCCCAGTGCGGCGTTCCCGGTTCTCGTTTCCTGAAGCAGGAGGAGGGCAAGCTCGAGTGGGCTGCCGAGCACGTCGTGGGCGTCGCCAAGATGGAGGGCGTCTCCGAGGACATCGTTGCCGACCTGCGCGCCAACTTTGAGGGCGAGTGCTCTGAGGTCGGTATGTACCTGGCCATGGCTCGCGTCGCCCATCGCGAGGGCTATCCCGAGATCGGCCTATACTGGGAGAAGGCTGCCCATGAGGAGGCCGAGCACGCCGCCAAGTTCGCCGAGCTCCTGGGCGAGGTCGTGACCGACTCCACCAAGAAGAACCTCGAGATGCGCGTTGAGGCCGAGAACGGCGCCACCGCCGGCAAGACCGATCTTGCCAAGCGTGCCAAGGCCGCTGGCCTCGATGCCATCCACGACACCGTGCACGAGATGGCTCGCGACGAGGCCCGCCACGGCAAGGCTTTCGCCGGCCTGCTCAAGCGCTACTTTGGCTAAGCCAACCGCCTGAGAGATAATCTCTAACTTTAAAGGGCCCGAACCGCATGGTTCGGGCCTTTTTTCGTGTCTCATGAACTCGTTAACGCCCTGAAATAGGACCACCTTCGGCATCGACTTCTCGTCAAAAACTAAGTGAGTAGACTTTTTGGAACTTGCCGAGCAGACTATCCATATTGCTCTATAAAGCCGCAGGTAAATGACTTGTTGCAAAACGGCCTGGTCGCCATCACGCCTAAAGTCTACTCACTTAGATCCGCGCCGTCCACGATCGAGCTGTTTTGTGTCCAATGGACATCTTTCCGTCGATTACTCCCAATTTTGTCCAGTCAACGAATAGTTCAGACCGGAGTAATGCCTCAGCCCTTTGCTCATCCGAGCTTTTGTCGCGATATTCGACATCGAGCATCCTGCATACGGCCTTAACGATCGCACGGAATCTATCCTCATCGGATATCTGTCCGTGTGTCAGGAGAAGCACGTCGTAGCCCATGGCCTGGAGCGCCGTCATGCGGTCAGCGTCACGCAAGCCATTCCCCGCGCGCCCGTGCGAGGCCTTTCCCTGGCATTCAATAGCCACCTGTCGCCTCCCGTCCGGCGAAGAAAGGAGTAGGTCGATATATACGCGGGTCTTTCCTACAATCGTTCGAGCACTTGTGCTTAACATCACTTTGACATTGAGCTCTATGCCGCAAAACCCTTCACCTCCCAGGGCTCGCGGCAGTCCAAGCAACAAATACGCCTCGACCTCAAAAGGCGAGGCGGCACCCAATGGAACGAGATGCGATACCGCCATAAATCGATTGCCGTAACGCATCCCGCAAACATCTGAACAAAAACGGTCAAGGTCCCCATCCAAAACCAAAGCGTCGCGACGCCATAAATTTGAGGCGGCGCCGCCCTCGGACGGGCAGCGCACCCAACCCAACGTTGTCGAAATCGCACCCGAATCAATTCCATGCGAAAGCTCCACCTCAAGTGCCGCCGGCAGGGCGCATACCGCAAACAAGCCGCACATCTCCGCCAATACCAGAAGAAGTTGGAGATCCGTCAGATGTCGAGACATGATAAATGCCGTCAGTAGAGGAGACGTGACCAAAAATCCATGCTCCGTTTCCAGCACGGATTCCCTGGGGAGTTCACCAAGAAACAGCCGCTGCCTAATGTTGGCAGGGCAAGTCCGTTTGTTTCTCGTCCGAACCAATGTATACAACGGAAAACCGAGCGCGACCGCAGCCGTCGGGTTACGGGCGAGGTCATATCGCTGCCGGTCTTCATCCGGCCGCGGAAGCGGAGGACACAAAGCGCGGACTTGAGGGGGCAAACGCCAGTACCTAAAAGCCGATATGTCACAAAGTAGATCCTTCATAGGCACAGGAAAGCACGAATTTCAACCCAGTCGGTCTCTCATTGGCGCGAACGCACCAAAAATGGCGCCGAACGAACTGCAAAGTTTTCAACAGCCCTCCCCAACTGGCCAAAAGCTTACCGAGAACTGGACGAAGCCCTGTTGAAAACCCCATTTTTTTCTCATGCGGAAGCTTTGCGCGGCAAGTGAGTAGACTTTTTGGAACATCCCGAGCAGACCGATGATCCCACTTCTCAAAACCACAGGTAAATAGCTTGTTGCAAAACTGTCTGGTCGCCAAAGTGCCAAATGTCTACTCACTTAGGTTACAGAGTGCCCCATTAGCTGCGATTCCAGGGTATTAAGCACTTCCGGACTCAGGTCGTCATACTGGACAAGAATTTGAGTTGAGTTTTCAGGGACAGATGCGCCATCGGCACACCAATAACAGTTACTGATATCGATAAAAGGGATGCTCGAGCGCGTGAGGGCCTGCGCAAAAGAGCTTCCGCCCGTTCCCCGCTCCGCAACCACGGTGCAGTAAAGGCCTGCGTCTGCATGCTCGATCGAAACCTCTCCTGCTGGAAACGTATTCCGTACAAGCGCCGCCAGGCCATCACGCGCCTCACGAGCACGAACGCGCACGCGGTTCACATGTCGCTCGTAATCACCCGATTCCAGCAAACGAGCCAAAGCGACCTGGTCAACAGAGCTCACCGAAGAGGCGTAAAAACCAAGGTTGCGCCTAAACCGCTCCATTAGCTCATCGGGCAACACCATGTACGCTAGACGCAACGCCGATGAAAGGCTCTTCGAAAACGTGTTGGTGTAGATGACCGATTGAGCGGCGTCGATCGAAGCAAGCGCGGGAATCGGCTTGCCGGCCAGACGAAACTCGCAATCAAAGTCATCTTCGATGAGATATCGATCTGGTCGCTCGGCGGCCCAGCTCAGCAGCGCATAGCGACGCGCAATGCTCGTCACAAGGCCGGTCGGATACTGATGGGACGGCATCAGGTGAAGGACATCGGTCCCCGTTTTCTGCAGAGCGCTCAAGTCTACGCCCTCATCATCCAGCGGGATATGTCGAACTTTGCAACCCATAGCCTGATAGATGCGCGTCAGGCGCAAATAGCCCGGGTCCTCAACGGCATACACCTTGTCGGCGCCAAGCAACTGAACCAACATGGTATCGAGCAGCTGGGCGCCCGCACCGATAACAACGTTGTTGGGGTCGACATTCATGCCCCTTGTCCCGCGCAGATGGTGGGCAATTGCGCGTCGTAGACGACTGGTGCCCTGTGCCGGCGCGGTCGAAAAGATTTCGCGTTCGTCTTCGGATGCCAGCGTCGCCCGCAGCGCGCTTTGCCAAAGCCGCGCCGCCTCCAAAGCAGAAGGAGAAAGTGCATCGAATCGCTCGACCTGTCCGTTGACATCATGCGCGCCGGAACCCGCAGAGACGGCACCCCGGTCGATGCCCTCTGCGGCCGAAGCCAAAACCGGTGCATCCGGAAGCTCGCAAGCGTAGTAGCCACGACGCGGCATTGAGCAAATATAGCCCTCGGCAAGTAACTGGCTATATGCATTCTCGATGGTAATGACACTGATTCCCAGATGATTGGCAAAGGCGCGCTTAGACGGAAGATGCTCCCCCGCCGCAATACGTCCAGCAACGATATCATCTCGAATTTGCTGGTAAATATACTCATAGAGCGATGCTTCGCCGCGTTTTTCCAAATTGTAGTTAAGCATGAGTTTGTCACCTGACCTTATTAAGTTATTCAATCTGGTATTAGTCTGGACTTATTATTATCTCTAAAACTGAGTATTTCGCCATACCCAGCTCCCCGATAGGATGTTCCGTCAAGCAATGCACATGCCAACCAAGGGAGCAACCATGGCAGAACAGACCAACAGGGCCGATCGCGTCAAACTCAATCGCGAGCTCGCGCAGATGCTCAAGGGCGGCGTCATCATGGACGTCACCACGCCCGAGCAGGCACGCATCGCCGAGGAGGCGGGCGCCTGCGCCGTCATGGCTCTCGAGCGCATTCCGGCCGACATCCGTGCCGCAGGCGGCGTCTCGCGCATGAGCGACCCCAAGATGATCAAGGGTATCCAAGAGGCCGTCTCCATCCCCGTTATGGCCAAGTGCCGCATCGGCCACATTGTCGAGGCGCAGGTCCTGCAGGCCATCGAGATCGATTACATCGACGAGTCCGAGGTTCTCTCCCCTGCCGACGACGTCTATCACATCGACAAAACCCAGTTTGACGTGCCGTTTGTCTGCGGCGCCCGCGATCTGGGCGAGGCGCTGCGCCGTGTTGCCGAGGGCGCCACGATGATTCGCACCAAGGGTGAGCCGGGTACGGGCGATGTCGTCCAGGCCGTGCGTCACATGCGCAAGATCCAAAAGCAGATCCGCGACGTTGTTGCCCTGCGCGATGACGAGCTCTTTGAGGCAGCCAAGCAACTGCAGGTTCCGGTCGAGCTGGTGCGCGAGGTCCATGCCACGGGCAAGCTTCCCGTCGTGAACTTTGCCGCCGGCGGCGTAGCGACCCCCGCCGACGCCGCGCTGATGATGCAGTTGGGCGCCGAGGGCGTCTTTGTGGGCTCGGGCATCTTTAAGAGCGGCGACCCGGCCAAGCGCGCCGCCGCCATCGTCAAGGCTGTGGCAAACTTCACCGATGCCAAGCTCATCGCCGAGCTTTCGGAGGACCTGGGCGAGGCCATGGTGGGCATCAACGCCGACGAGATCGAGATTATCATGGAGGAGCGCGGGCGCTAGTCCGGCAGAAAGGATCGCCCATGAGCGATTATGCAGACCAAACGGTCGCCGTGCTGGCTGTCCAAGGCGCTTTTCCCGAGCACGAAGCAAGACTATCCGAGCTGGGCGCACACTGTATTGAGCTGAGGCAGGCGGCCGATTTGCAGCAGAACTTTGACCGTCTGGTACTTCCCGGCGGCGAGTCCACCGTTCAGGGCAAGCTACTTGCCGAACTCGATATGCTCGAGGATCTTCGTACCCGCATTGTTGAAGGCATGCCTGTACTGGGAACTTGTGCCGGTCTGATTCTGTTGGCGCGCGACCTTGCCGCCCACGATGACAAGGGAACACCGCGCTTGGCAACCATGGATATACTCGTTGAGCGCAATGCCTATGGCAGGCAGCTCGGCAGTTTTCGCACCAAGGGGCAGGTAGGCGGTATCGACGGTGAAGTGCCGTTAACGTTTATCCGTGCACCCCGTATCGTCGAGGTGCACGGCAATGCCAAGGCCCTAGCCGAAGTCGATGGCCGCATCGTCGCCGCCCGTCAAGGCAATCAGCTCGGCGTCACCTTCCACCCCGAGCTCGACGACGACACCCGCCTCCACGAGCTCTTCCTCCAAATGTAGGCATCGAAATCAACAAACAAAACGAGAGTGGATACTCTCCCACTTTTAAGCTTGAATGCAGGCTCAAACCGGGAGAGCATCCACTCTCGTGCTATGTAGTCGTTGGGGACGTTCTTAAACGACTACATCGCGATAGACGACCACGTTTGCCCAGATAAAACCGACCAAAATAAACCTGTCCCTTTTTGGCAGGTTTGGACTATGGGAACGCCGATGTTTTGGCAACGCCAGCGAGCGCCGCCCAGTGCGAACAAGTTGGCATGAAAAAGGCAAGGCATAGACCTTCTGGTCATGCCTTGCCTTTTGAATGACAAATTGTCGCACTGGGTGGCGCGCAGCGTCGAGCCGTTACGCGGTTTGGTAAAACCGCGTAACCCAACTAAAAGCGGTTGCCGCGGAAGCCACCGCCGTTGCGGCCGCCACGATCGCCGCCTCGACCGCCGCGGTCGCCGCCACGGTTGCCGCCGAAGCCGCCACGGTTGCCACCGCGGTCGCCATAGCCACCGCGGTTGCCGCCAAAGCCGCCGCGACCGCCACGGTCGCCGCCACGGTCACCAAAGCCGCCACGGCCACCGCGACCACTACGGTCGCCGCCACGGCCACCGCGGTCGCCAAAGCCGCCGCGACCGCCACGGTCGCCGCCACGGCCACCACGGTCGTCACGGCCGCCGCGAGGACCGCGGTCCTCGTCCAGGCCCATGGCGACGAGCGGAGCGATAACCTTATCGAGAGCGGCCATCAGCTCGATGGCCTCCTCGTAAGAAAGCTCGGGTAGGAGCTTCTCCTTCTTGTTGGCAAGCTCGACCAGGCCCTCAGCGGCATCCTCGGCAGCGAAGACGACGATCTTGCGCATATCGCCCTCGGCGTTGTCGATGCGGCCGACCAGATCGGCAGCCTCGGCCTCGGCCATCAGGCCATCGAGCTCACGAAGGCGCATGCCCAGCAGGTCGGACATTTCCTTCTGCTCCATCTTGGGCTTGAGGTCAAGGAGCTTGATGGCGCGCTCGATGTTCGCCATACGCTCGGCCTTGGCCTCCTCCTCCTTGGAAATAGCAAAGCGACGGCTACGCAGCAGGCGGGCGGCCTTCTGCATCTTGTCCATCAGCTCTTCGTCATCGTAATCAACGGCGGCCTCGACAACCTCGGCCTCCTCCTCGACGGAAACCTCGTCAGCAGCCTCAGCCTCGGTAGCTTCGGTCTCCACGGTCTCGACTGCCTCGACCTCGGCAGTCATGGTCTCGTTCTCGGTCTCGTTCATGATCTCTTCGTTCTCGGACATGAGACTCCTTCTTGGCCCTCTCGGGCATCATCGCCCCATTCGCGGGGCCCGTCGCGCACTCTTTGCGCTTTAAACATTCATGCCTCTCGGCAAAACGTCCATTAGTTTATGGTGTCGCCATCCAATCTAGCTGCAGAATCTATGTGCACACATTATTGCGACATGTCGCGGTATCATGGCCTGAACCAAACGTGTCCACCTTAAGGAGCCCGCCATGATTAAGCCCATCATGAAATCCGAGTTCTTTTTGCGTCTGCCTTCCGAAGACGCAGGGCCCGACGATGCCGTGATCGGGCAGGACCTCCTGGATACGCTCCACGAGCATGAGCACGAGTGCGTGGGGCTCGCCGCCAACATGATCGGCGTGCGCAAACGCATCATCTGCGTAAAGGACGGCAACAGGACGCTCCTGATGTACAACCCTCAAATTCTTGAGCAGGTCAATGCCTATCAGACGAGCGAAGGATGCCTCTCGCTGATCGGCGAGCGTCCCTGTACCCGCTATCGTCGCATTAAGGTGGAGTATTTGGACGAGAACTTCGTCCACCGCATCAAAAACTTCTCGGGCTACACCGCCGAGATCATCCAGCACGAAATCGACCACTGCAACGGCGTCGTTATATAGTTCCGCGAGTCAAGGAAAATGATCTGTTTTCCTCCGTCCCCTTTGGATCATGGTAACGACGCAGGCTGAGCACACGACAGCGAGCGAGCCGCATTTGCGCCAAGGTGACGTTAAATGAAAGGGCGCTGACCTTCTGGTCGCGCCCTCGAAATTGAACGTCAGATTGGCGTGAATGCGGCTCGCGTAGCGTCAAGCGGTCCGCCGTTCGGTAGAACGGCGGAACCAATTAGGACTGGCGGTAGTGATCAAAGAAATCGGCGAGGTCTTCGAGCGACTCTTTGAGCACTTCCATGCGCGGCAGGTACACGATGCGGAAGTGATCGGGCTCGCCCCAGTTAAAGCCGCCGCCACGCGTGATGAGAATCTTCTTCTCGTGCAGTAGGTCAAGGGCAAACTGCTCGTCATCGGTGATGTTGAACTTTTTAACATCCATCTTGGGGAAGATATAAAACGCCGCACGCGGCTTGACCACCGAGATGCCGTCGATCTTGCTGAGCGCCTCATACACAAAGTTGCGCTGCTCGTAGACACGACCGCCGGGGCGGATGTAGTCGTTGACCGACTGATGGCCGCCAAGCGCCGTCTGGACGATCGACTGGGCCGGCACGTTGGAGCACAGGCGCATGTTGGAGAGCATGTTGATGCCCATGATGAAGTCGCTCATGCAGCGCTGGTTGCCCGAAAGCACCATCCAGCCAATGCGATAGCCCGCGATCATATGCGACTTGGACAGGCCGCTAAACGTAATGCAGGGCAGGTCGGGGGCGAGCGATGCAATGGAGACGTGCTCGTAGCCGTCCATGCACAGGCGGTCATAGATCTCGTCGGCAAAAATCATGAGCTGGTGCCTGCGCGCGATCTCAACGATGCCCTCGAGCACCTCGCGCGGATAGACAGAGCCCGTGGGGTTGTTGGGGTTGATGATGACGAGGGCCTTGGTCGCGCTCGTGACCTTGGACTCCATATCCTGCAGATCGGGATACCAATCGGCCTGCTCATCACACAGATAGTGCACGGGATGTCCACCGGCAAGAGTTGCGCACGCCGTCCACAGCGGATAATCGGGGCTGGGAATCAGAATCTCGTCGCCATTGTCGAGCAGCGCGTTCATCGAAAGCTGAATGAGCTCGGACACGCCGTTGCCCGTGTAGATATGTTCCATCTGAACATTGGGCAGGCCCTTGATCTGCGAATACTGCATGATCGCCTTGCGCGCAGAGAACAGACCGCGCGAGTTGGAATAGCCTTCGCAGTCGGGCAGCTGCTGGCGCATGTCCTTAATGACCTCATCGGGCGTGCGGAAACCAAAGGGCGCCGGATTACCGATGTTGAGCTTGAGGATGCACTCGCCTTCGTCCTCCATACGGGCTGCCTCGTCAACAACGGGGCCGCGCACGTCATACAGAACGTTCTCGAGTTTGGTGGATTTAGAAAAAGTACGCATGGTGGTGCTCCTTGCAATTTGAGCTGAGGGATAGGGTTCGGGCTTGGAAACGTTGTGGGTCGATGATGTCTCGTCTTGATCGGCGTCACCGGCGAGCAGCCAGGCAACATCGACCTCCAAAATGCGGGCGAGCAGCTCTGCCACATCGCGCCGCGGAATCGTCTTGCCGCTCACATATTGGCTCATCTGACTCTTGCCGAGTTTTTTGCCGAGCATCTCCGATGCGCGGATTACGTCCGACTGGCGAGCATCGCGATCGGACATAGCCTGTCGCAGGCGATCGCTAAACGTCTCTTGGGTCACAGGAACCTCCTTGCTGGCAAAGTTCAATTTATAGAACACGAATTGAACCAAGGTTCAATTTAGCAAGCAGTATAGCGCCGTGCTATTTCTAAAAGTTCAATTTCAAAAATAACATGACCCAAACCTCAAGATTTATCCCAAGGCGATAACGACGTGCGCCCATTTAGAGGTATTCGAGAAAACGGGCGGCGGCAAGCGAAACATCGGCCGTTCGATATATGGCGTTGATCTGCCGATGGGGATGCCCTTCGAGCGGGCGCACGGCAACATCGAACTGACAACGGCGCATGATGAGCGCGGGAAGAATGCTCACACCCAGACCGTCCTCGACCATAGCCATAATCGCATAGTCATCCCAGGTCGACAGTTTTGAGTGCACTGCCAGTCCCGCCCGACGAAACAGCGGCGTAATCTCGTCATCGGTGCCGCGTTCTAGCAGAATAAACTGCTCGTTGGCCAAGTCGGCAAGAGAGACGACCTCTGCCGTGGCAAACAACGAGCCTGACGGCACTACCGCCATTAACTCGTCGCGCACCAAAGGCAGCGATGTCATGCCGTTTTCTCGGGGCTCACGAGGGATAAAGCCCAGATCGCAGCGACCCTCTGCCACCCATTGTTCAATCTCCGAATAGTCGCCCATCAGCAACTCGTAATCGACGTCTGGATGATCAGCACGAAAACGCGCAATCACCGGAGGTAGCACATGGGTCGCCACGCTCGAAAACGTACCAATGCAGATTTTGCCGCGCATGAGCCCGCGCATCTCATCCACCCGTCGCTGCAAGCGAACGAATTCCTCGCAGAGCGCCTCGACAGCCGGCATGACCTGCCGCCCGTCGGCAGAAAGAGCAACACCTTCACGACTGCGGTCGAGTACCTTAAAGCCCCAATCGGCCTCAAGATCGGCCACCATGCGGCTCACGCCCGATTGAGAGTAGCTCAGGCGCTCGGCAGCACGCGTAAAGCTTCCAACGCGCACGGTCTCCAGCAGCACCTGCATCTTTTGAATATTCGTTTCCACGACATGCCTCCACCTTTGCATGAGTTTTTGTCATGTTTTCCATGCATTATATTCGCTTTTCTTCTAAAGCCAGTTCACCCATAGTGAACATGCACAGATATAGAGGGGACGGCAGCGCATGAACAACGGATTGATTACGTATTTAGCAGCATTGTTGTTGTTTGGCTCCAACGGCATCATCGCTGCGGCCATCGCACTCCCGAGCTCCGATATCGTGCTGCTACGCACTTTTCTGGGAGCTCTTTCGCTTGTCACCATCCTCGCCATTACCCAACGCCATAAGCTGCAGGCGCCTTCTCGCCCCCGCGAAGCCGCAGCCCTCCTCCTCTCGGGAGCCGCGCTGGGCGCCAGCTGGATCTTTCTGTTCCGCGCTTATCAGACGATCGGCGTCGGCGTTTCTTCGCTGCTGTACTACTGCGGCCCCATCATCGTCATGGCCCTCTCGCCGTTTATCTTTGGCGAAAAACTAACCGGTGGCAAAATCGCCGGGTTTATCGCGGTCGCCTGCGGCGCTTTTCTCATTGCAGCGCAAGGTCTAGGCGGCAATATGCCCATTGCGGGCATCGTCTGCGGAATCGCCTCGGCCTTCTGTTATGCATTGATGGTCATCGCTAGCAAAGGCGCGCCGCGCATCGAAGGCCTCGAGAACTCCGCGCTCCAGGTGAGCGCCGCCTTTGTGACCGCGCTGGCCCTTACACTCGTCACCCAAGGCACCCCCTCATTCCTGTCCGCCAGCATCGCCGCAACCATCGATTGGCGCGCCGTCGCTATGCTCGGCGTCGTCAACACCGGCATCGGTTGTCTGCTCTACTTTAGCGCCGTCGCCAAACTGCCCGTGCAGACCGTCGCTGTCGTCGGCTACCTCGAGCCGCTTTCGGCCGTCGTGTTCTCGTCCGCCCTTTTGGGCGAAGTCATAACACCGGTCCGCCTGATGGGCGCCGTGCTTATCATCGGCGGCGCGATCTTTTGCGAACTCGCCGGTAAACGCTCAGGCGCCAAGACCGGTATCGCTCAGGCAGCACGCGTCTAAAAGTTCCCTCTTCAGTTTCAAAGCAGGAGCGCGTCCTCGGTTATTTCATTGCAGCAAAGCCATGCAGCGGATGCGCCCCTGTTTTGAAATGCTACCTGCGTACATAAATAATCCCCAGCTGAGGATTATTGTCTAAAATTACCCGATGTGCCAAACAGCTCTTGTATGTATAAAGACGGCATAAAAGTTATCTGTCTAAGACAGATAACCGGATGTCCAAGGGAGTCCACGTGGCGCACGCCAAACTGGAGGCAAACCTCCAAGACCAGCACGGTCAAGTACGTGGTAATCGCCATGAAGGCCGACAACCACAACGAGAGCGGCATCTTCACCCTGTTTAGCCTAGTGCGCAAAGTGGCTCCGTGGCTGATTCTACCTGCCATGATCGGCGGCGCGGCGCTGCTCGCCAATAACTCCAGCTCGAAGTTCAGATCGAGGAAGCCGAGGAAATGGATGTCGATATCTTCTCGGACGACCTTGTCAACGGCAACGAAGCCGGTAGGGACATAAACGTCGACCCCACCGAGCTGCTCGGGAGCGTCGCCGATACGCCCGAACAGCAACAGCTCGACGGCCTCGAGAGCGAACAACTCAACGACGCCAACTTCTAACGACGTCGCGCGTCGACGACAGCGGCCCTGCGCCTCACAGGAGGCGCAGGGCCGCTTTGCATTGCAGTAAAACCGCCGTCTACGAACGACGCGGCTCGGGAACCACGAGCCTATCGGGGCTCGCGCCCTCGGCATCCATCAGGCTCACGTAGCGAATCGACGGATCCTCATACGTTGAGTAATAGTAATTGCCCGTGCGCGCGCTAAAGCATCCGGTGTAGATAGTCTTCTCGAACTTGCCGTCACCCATCTTGGACGCGCCCTCGATCATCGCCACCCCCTCGAGCGAGCGGAACATGCGAATGACGTTCTCGGCCTCGTTGTCTTTTTGCGGGTAATTGGCATTGAGGTACGCCGCCTTTACAAAACGGCTCGGCGAATAGCAGTCACCCGGAATACCGCGCATGCCGGCACCCGCGCCATAGGGCTTGAGCTCGGCGCCACGCCATGTCGCCGTCTGAGGAAAATCGCTTGTGGCGGTGATATAGGTGCGCAGGTTTTCCATGTGCCACGGGAAGGTCGGCTGATTGGCAAGGGTGTCGACCGGATCGTCGCATACATGCAGACCGTCAGCCATCATCTCGACCACGATGCTGTGCTGGTTGTCGCCGATAATCCAATGGAGCAGCGACACGCCCAGCCCCTCTCCGGCAGATTTGGCGACAATCACCGTGTCGCGCAGCGCAGCCTCGACCTCGTCGACCGTCGAGAACGTCGCTGCCACCCACAGGGGGAACTCATAGGCCGCGATATTGGTCTTGCCATCAACCGGGTCCTCGGCATACTCGGCATAACCGGGAAAGTTGAGCCCTGCCACAGCCAGACCCGCATCGTTACCACAGTCGAAAAACATAGGATAGTTCTTGTAATCGATGCACATACCGATTACCGCGTGTGCCGCCGACGCATCGTCGATAAACGAATACGGGATATGGAACCCGCGGGGCATCACGCGAACCTGTTGGCCGTAGCTAAAGCTCCAGTCGAGGTTGCGACCCAGATACATGTTGCCGGAATTATCGGTAAATCGAATGCTCGTGCACATGGCGCCTCCTAGCCATACGTCCTTGTTAAGCTCATTGTTACCAAACAAATAGGCGCAAAACACAAAAGCCCGGACATGACAATAACGTCACGCCCGGATCACACAAGCAGGATAAACTCAACCAAGTCAACCTCGCAGGTCGTCTAAGGGGTCAAAGTACCGCAGATTGCCACGAAAGAGGATCGAAGCGTACTTAAGGTACGCGAGCGATGATTGAGCGGCAAGGTGCGGCGCTTTGGTCCCCTTAGACCAACTTTCCAAGACAGTGATCGATCATATGCTGGATCATTTGTGCCTCAAAGCCCGTGTAGTCGCGGCGGCACTCCTTCATCTTGCCGTCGACGATCTGGTCAAAGGCAACCTTGCACTTGATGTAGCGCGTGGACTTGGTGATTTCGTCGTGCGTCAGGCAGCTCTCCTCCATCTTGCTGGCGCCCAGGCCAAACACCAGACGGGGGTTGTAGAGCACGTGGGGCTCGCCGGCATCGTCCAGGTAGACGCAAACCTTCTTGGTAACGCCAATCTGGTTAGCAGCAAGGCAGCCGGCATCGTCGAGCGACTTGATGGTATCGATCAGGTCCTGAGCAAGCGACTCGTCCTCGACGGTCGCAACCTCGCAACGCTGGGACAGGATAGCCTCGTCGTGGCAAAGCTCTTTAATCATACGTTCCTCCATAGGGGTCGTTGTAACCGCTTAAGTATACGGTACCTACACATTTTCATGCGAAAAATACCGTCCGCCTGTTACAAAGCGCCGAACTTCAACATGCGAGAAATATCGACCTTCCAAAGGCGATATAGTAGGTAAGTTCGTGTCAATCGGCCTAAACTCGGGGCCGAACAAGGAAAGGGTATGCATGGACGAACTTTTTCACGTCAGCGAGCGCAAGTCCACAATCGGGACCGAACTTCGCGCTGGACTGACAACATTCCTGGCGATGGCCTACATCATCGCCGTCAACCCTGCGGTGCTCTCGGGCGCTGGCATCGATGCGGGAGCGCTCGCCTGCGCCACCTGTCTGGGCGCCGGCATCATGACCATCTGCATGGGCATCTTCGCCAACCGCCCGCTCGCCTGTGCGTCGGGCCTGGGCATCAACGCCATGATTGCGGGCATCACCGCCACCATGTGCGGCGGTGACTGGCACGTTGCCATGAGTGTTATCTTCCTCGAAGGTATCATCATCTTGCTGCTCGTCCTTTGCGGCCTGCGCGAGGCCATCATGGACGCCATCCCCGTGGTCCTGCGCCACGCCATCTCGGTGGGTCTGGGCCTGTTTATCGCCATGATCGGCCTGTGCGACGCCGGCATCATCACCGCTGGCGCCGGTACGCTCGTCGGCCTGGGCGACATCGCCTCCCCCACCTTTATCGTCGGCATCATCTCCATCGTCGTGACGGTTGCCCTTGCTTCCCGCAACGTGCCGGGCTCGCTGCTCATCGGCATCATCGTCGCCGTTATCGCCGGTATCCCGCTGGGCGTCACCCATGCGCCCGAGGGTCTCATCGCACCGCTCGACTTCTCGACCTTTGGCGCCCCGTTTGCCAGCACTGCTGATGGCAACATGGCCATCGTGAAGGTCCTGACCGACCCGATGCTGCTCGTCGTTGCCTTCTCGCTGCTCATGAGTGACTTCTTCGACACCATGGGCACCGCGATGGCCGTCGCCAAGCAGGGCGAGTTCTTGACCGAGGACGGCAATGTCGAGGACATCCGTCCCATCTTGGTCGTCGACTCCGTGGCCGCCGCTGCCGGTGGCTTTATGGGCGTCTCCTCCATCACCACCTTCGTCGAGTCCACCTCTGGTGCTGCCGACGGTGGCCGCACGGGCCTCACCTCCGTCACCACCGGCGTGCTGTTCATTCTCGCCGCGTTCTTCTCCCCCATCGTCACCATCGTTTCCAGCGCCGCCACCTGCGGTGCTCTGGTCTACGTCGGCTACCTCATGATGAGCGAGGCCTCCGAGATCGACTGGTCCGACGTCTCGCAGGGTTTCCCAGCGTTCATGATTGTCGCCGGCGTGCCCTTCACCTACTCCATCTCTGCCGGCATCGGTCTGGGCTTTATCGCCTACGTGGTCGTCGCGCTCTTTAAGGGCGAGGCCTCCAAGATCAAGCCGCTCATGTGGATCGCAGCACTCGCCTTCCTCGTCTACTTCTTTGTAGCGTAAGGGCAAAGCTGCCAAAGCAGAACACCAAAGCGCAGAGTCGCATCGAGCGGCTCTGCGCCTTTCTTTTAGCGACGGTCCCTACGCCGACGTGCGACAATCATATTTGTAGATGTCGAAATGCAGAGAGAAGCTTGTCATGGAAGCGCGTCAAAAGCAGATAACCATTCATTCAAAGCATGTCGAAAGCGCGCCCGTCATTTACCTTCCCGCGGTCATGGGTGACGGCACCGAGGTCTATAGCCGTTGTCTTGAGCTTGATTGCCCGCCATTCACCCTGGTCGCCATTGGCGGGCTCGATTGGAATCGCGAGCTGAGCCCTTGGGAATGCGACGGAACCGTGCGCGATGCCGAGCCCTTTGGTGGACAGGCGTCCGAGTTTCTCGATGAACTGCTGAATCAGATAATCCCAGAGGTCGAACCATCACTTTCCCGCCCGCCTACCTGGCGCGGCATTGCCGGTTACTCACTGGCGGGCCTCTTTTCGCTTTGGTCGCTCTGGCAGACCGATGCCTTTGACCGCGCCGCAAGCGCATCGGGGTCCCTATGGTTTCCCGGATTTGTCGATTACGCACACGGGCACACGATGCCAGCCGCGCCCAACGCCGTCTATCTATCACTCGGCAAAAAGGAGACCAAGACGCCCAACCGCATGATGCGGCACGTACTCGACGACACGCGCGCAATGGAAAAACTACTCGGCGACCGAGGCATCCCCGCGACCTTCGAGCTCAACCCCGGTAACCACTTTGCCCAAACCGGTCTGCGCATGGCCCGCGGCATACACTGGATACTGACGCATTAAAAATGGCGCCCATGCGTACGTACGGGCGCCATTTTTTGATTTAGCTGAACACAACTACTACTCGACAGTCTCCTCGAGTTCAGAAACGGCGAACTCAAAGTCGTTGCCAGGCAGAATCGCGTTGAGCACGATACCCACCAGCGAGCCCACGGCAAGGCCCGAAAGCGAAATCGTCACGCCGCCCAGCTCCAGCACGATGGCACCGGCGGCGCTGTAGGCAATGCCGAGTGAAAGCACGAGCACCAGAGCGGCCACCAGCACGTTGCGGTTGTTCTGGAAATCGACCTGGTTCTCGATGAGGTTACGGACGCCCACGGCGCTGATCATGCCATAGAGCACGAGCGACACCCCGCCGATAACGCATGCCGGCATGGCGGCGATCACGGCAGCAAACTTGGGGCAGAACGAAAGCACGATGGCGCAGCACGCGGCAATGCGAATCACGCGCGGGTCAAACACGCGCGTCAGGGCGAGCACGCCGGTGTTCTCGCCATACGTGGTGTTGGCCGGGGCGCCAAAGAGCGAAGCCAGAATCGTGGCGAGACCATCACCGAGCAGCGTGCTGTGCAGGCCGGGATCGGCGATGTAGTTGCGTTCGCAGGTGGAGCCAATAGCGGATATATCGCCGATATGCTCGATCATGGTTGCAAAGGCCAACGGCATGATGGTGATGATGGCCGTCGTGGCAAGGCCGCTATCGAACTGCGGCCCAAAGAGTGCGAACACCGTGTTGTCCCACACGACGGGCAAGCCAAGCCAGGGAGCGGCTGCGACGCCGGAGAAATCGACCTCGCCCAGCGCAGCCGCAACGGCATAGCTCACCACAACGCCCAGTAAAATCGGCACGATCTTGACCATGCCGCGGCCCCAGATGTTGCAGATGACGATTACGGCGACGGCAACCACGGCAACGAGCCAGTTAGTCTGGCAGTTGGCAATGGCGGAGCTTGCCAGGATCAGACCGATGGAAATGACGATAGGGCCCGTCACCACCGGCGGGAAGAAGCGCATAACGCGCTTGGCGCCAAAGGCGCGGAACAGGGCCGCCAGCACCGGATAGAGCAAGCCGGCACAAGCTACGCCCAGGCAGGCGTAGGGCAAAAGCTCGGCCTCGCCGTTGGGCGCGATTGCGGCATAGCCGGCAATAAAGGCAAACGAGGATCCCAAGAATGCCGGCACCTTACCGCGCGACAGGAAGTGGAACAGGAGCGTGCCCAAGCCGGCAAACAAAAGCGTTGCCGAGACCGAGAGGCCGGTGAGCACGGGCACCAGTACCGTGGCACCAAACATGGCAAACAGGTGCTGTAGGCCGAGCAGGAACATGCGCGGGCGGCCAAGCGACGATGCATCGTAGATGGCATCGGTGACAGCGGGCGTCGAGGATTGGGGCATGTATGTCCTTTCGAATGGAAGGGCGATCGAGCATATCGGATAACCTGCCCGAACGATACGATCCGAACCATTGTACGCGATACGCCATGTCTCGCACGCGCCGTCACCTGCGAACGTTACCGCTATTTCCAAACGCGCTCGGCAATACGCTTGACCAGCGCGATCTTTGCCCATTGCTCGTCCTCGGTCAGCTTGTTGCCAATCTCGCAGCTGGCAAAGCCGCACTGGGGCGACAGGTACAGGTTCTCGAGCGGCACGTACTTTGCGGCTTCGCGGATGCGCTCGACGGTCGCGTCCTCGTCCTCGAGCTCGGCTGCCTTGGTGGTCACCAGGCCCAACACGACCTTCTTACCGGGCGCAACGTACTTGAGCGGCTCAAAACCACCGGCGCGCGGAGTGTCGAACTCCAGATAGAACGCGTCAACGTCCTCATGCGCAAACAGGTACGGGGCAATGGGATCATAGCCGCCCTCAAAGGCATAAGTAGAGTGGTAGTTGCCACGGCATACATGCGTATTGATCACCAAGTCGTCAGGCTTGCCCGCGATGGCAGCATTGTTGAGCGCCACGCCCAGCTCGCTCACCTTTTGCAGGTCAACCGGGCTCATGCCGGTCTTGGACACAAAGTCAGTATCGCAATAGATGCCCCAGGTGCAGTCATCAAATTGGATGTTGCGGCAACCCGCGGCATACAGATCGGCAATCACGGTGCGGTATGCTGCGGCGATGGCATCGGCGAGCTCTTCGTCGGTCTTGTAGACGGCGCGCAGGCTCTCCTGCTGGCCATCGCAGCGATCGAGCGTGACCTCAGAGAACGTCTGGATCGGCGCCGGGATGGTTTGCCGTGCGACCTGGCCCTCGCCCTCAAGCGCCTTGACAAATTTGAAGTGCTCGACGAAGGGGTGGTTCTCGCCGCTGATGGCGCCGGTCACCACGGCGGTATCGGCCGTGGTCTCCTCGTCGTGGAACATATAGCCCGTACGCGAGGTATGGCGTTCAATGCCGTTGAGACCCCACATAAAGTCGAGGTGCCAGTAACTGCGGCGGAACTCGCCATCGGTAATCACCTGCAGGCCAGCGGCCTTTTGCTTGTCCACCAAATCGCGGATGGCGTCGTCCTCGACGGCCTTAAGGCCGGCGGCGTCGAGTGTGCCCGCGGCATAGGCGGCACGTGCATCCTTAACAGCCTGTGGACGAAGAAAGCTGCCGACGATATCGGCGCGAAACGGCGCGTTCGGTTGAATCGAAGTGCTCATAGATATCTCCCTTTGCATTGGTTGCTTTACTGGGACAGAGTATGAGCGCTCATACGGCCATCGTAAAATATACGTTTTTATCAGTTTGATATAGATGCTTCCTATATCAGTTGGGACTGCCATAAAGAGATTTGACCCGTGCAGAATACAGCGGCTAAATATGCTGACGAATTGCGTCGATGTAGGCCTGTCCATAGCGCGTGAGCGTCGTATTTTTGCGCGTGATAATGCCGATCTCCATATACTCGTCCACATCGAGCGGAATCGAGATGATGCCGGGGCCGTTGAGCTCGTGACTGATCACGCCCGAACACACCGTGTAACCGTTGAGGCCCATTGCCAGGTTGAACAACGTCGCACGGTCGCGCACGCGGATATTCTTGCGGCGCTCAAACGTCGAGGTCAGTTCCTCGGAATAGTAGAACGAGTTATAGCTGCCCTGCTCGTAGGACAAAAACGGGTAGTCTTCCAAGTCCTCGAGCGTCACGCTGGAGCGGCCCGCCAGCGGATGGTCGGCGCACACGAAGACATGCGGCGTGGCGCAGAAGAGCCCTTCGAACACGAGCTCGTTGGCCGCCAGCATGCGCTCGATGACCTCGCGATTGTGCTCCGACAGATACAGGATGCCGAGCTCGCTTTTCATATGCGCGACGTCCTCGATAATCTCGTGGGTCTGTTCCTCGCGCAGGGTAAAGTCGTAACGCGCGGCATCGAACTCACGGATCACATCGACAAACGCATTAACGGCAAAGGAATAATGCTGGCAGCTCACACTAAAGTGCGGCACCTGCTCGGACGCGCCCTTGTACTTGCCCTCGAGCAGGTCGGCCTGGTCGAGTACCTGGCGCGCGTAGCCCAAGAAGGTCTCGCCTTCCTCGGACACAACGACGCCCTTGTTGGTGCGATCAAAGATGTGCACGCCCATCTCGTTTTCGAGATCGCGAATCGATGCGGTAATCGAAGGCTGCGACACAAAGAGCCGGCGCGAGGCCTCGGTAATGCTGCCGCATTCGGCAACTTTGACGACATATCTGAGCTGCTGGAGCTTCATGGCTGTCTCCTTAGCTGTTCGTGATGCCAAGGCCCGCCGCATCCATCTGACGCATAAACGGCGGCATCTCCCCCGTCGCGGAACAGGCGGCAATCTGATGCAGAGCCCCGGCAACCGCATCGTCTGCCACAGCACCAATATGCCAGCGCGCGGCAGCCGTGACGGCCTCGTTGGCATTGGCGACTGCAACGGAGTTGGGAACGGCATCGATCATGGGCAGGTCGTTATCGGAATCGCCAAATACGGCCACCTCGTCGGGCGTCAGGCCCAAAGTGCGCGCCAGCTCCAGCGCAGCGCAGCCCTTGTCCCAACCGGCCGGAAGGATGTCAAACAGGCGCACACGGTTGTTGGGGAACACAAGCGAGAGTTCCGGCACCTCGGCTGCAACGCGCTCGCGTAGCTCCGCGAGTTCCTCACGCGAGCGGGCACTCCAGATATTCGCCTTAAACACCGGCGCGTCATCGACGACGGGACGGCACGGGGCCTCTTCGCCTTTGAGCCATGCGTTGCCGCCCGACTCCATGGCGCGACGAACGCGCTCGGGGTCGCTCGTCACGCAATAGGCATCGTTGTCCCAAAAGTCATCGCCCAGGCTGTAGACCTTCAGATAGGTATCGTCGGTCTCTTGCTCAAGATAGTCGGCAAGACGCATGAGGGCGCCGTTGTCGCTCGCACGGGAGGCAACAACCTCGCCGTCGACAAACATCACCTGGCCGTTACAGAACGCGCCAGTCGAGAAGCACTCGGCGCGATTGCGAAACATCCAGCCCATCGCGGACGGCTGGCGACCCGAAACCGGGCCAAAGTGCAGACCCGCCGCCTGCATGGCATGAATGCCCTCGATGGCGTAGTCGCTGGCGCCGTCATTCCCGGCTGGAATCAGCGTATCGTCCATATCGGTCAGCACAAGTTTAATCATAAGCCCCCAGTCATTTTCACCGTATCCATTGTAGCGACCTGCCAATAAGGGACAGGTTTATTTTGGCAGGTTTTATCTGGGAAAATGCAACGCCCCAGTTGCCACCTGCCAAAATAAACCTGTCCCTTTTTGGCAGGTGCGCTAGTATAGGGAACAACAGATTCGATGCGGGAGTGCCGGCGGTGCAAACCACAAGGCTGAGAGGGCATGGGGCCCAATCCTTTGAACCTGTCAGTTAATGCTGGCGTAGGGAGCATGCCGCCTTTACAGGGGCGCTGTCTATGCACAGCGCCCCTTTTCTATGCCAAGGAGGCATGTGCAGTGATTGATTCGAAACAGCTTAAGCAAAATGTGGTCAAGGCCGTGGAGGAGATTCGCGCCACCAATCCGATGGCCGGCTCCATCACCAACACGGTGACAATCGACTTTGTCGCCAACGCGCAGCTCGCCGTAGGCGGTTCGGCCGCCATGGTCTATCTGCCCGACGAGGGCGAGGCGCTCGTTGCCGGCGGCGGCGCCATCTATCTCAACATGGGCACGCTCTTCCCCATCTACGAGCAGACGATTCCCCGTGCGGCCAGAGCGGCACACGACGCCGGCAAACCCTGGGTGCTCGATCCGGTGGGCCTGGGCATCGGTATCCTGCGCACCCAGCTGGTAAACATGCTCAAGCAGTACAAGCCCGCCATCGTGCGCGGCAACGCCTCCGAGATCATCGCGCTCGCCGGCCTGTGGGGTCTTGAAGGCGAGGCGGCTGACCTGAGCCGCGTGCGCGGTGTCGATACCACCGATACGGTCGACGCCGCCCGCGGCGCCGCCGTGGCACTCGCCCGCTACACCGGCGGCGCCGTAGTGGTCTCGGGCGAAGTCGACCTGATTACCGACGGCACGACCGTGGCCAAGTCCCACGGCGGCAGCCCGCTCATGTCCAAGATTACCGGCTGTGGCTGCTCGCAGGGCGGCGTCCTGGCCGTGTACGCTTGCGCCGCCGATCCGTTTACGGCAGCCATCTGCGGTACCGCTGTCTACAACGTTGCCGGCACGCGTGCCGCCGCTGTCGCTGATGCCCCGGCAAGCTTTAAGGTCGCCTTTATCGACGAACTCTACCGCGCGACCGCTCAGGATATTGCGAATAACCACCTCGAGCTCGAGGAGGCATAAGCCATGTCCGAACCCGCAACCGCTGCCGACATGAACACGCTCGTCGCCGTAGCCATCGCCCCGTGCGGCACAGGCGACGAGCTGTCCGCCGAGGTCGCCGAGGTCGTGCGCGTCATTCGCGAGAGCGGCCTTCCCAACCGCACCACCTCGATGTTCACCGAGATCGAGGGCGACTGGGACGAGGTCATGCAGGTCGTACGCGACGCAACCTTTGTGTTGGCAAGCAAGGGCATCCGCACCGAAGTCGTGCTCAAAGCCGATATTCGACCCGGTTTTACCGACACCATGACCGGCAAACTCGAGCGCATGGAAGCGCAGATCAAAAAGCAGGAGGAAGCACGATGAGCATCCGCGACAACCTTGATATCTCGGCCTATCTGGTACTCGGCCCCGAAAACACGCTGGGACGTCCCGTGGGCGATGTGGTAGCGCAGGCGCTCGATGCCGGCTTTACCTGCATCCAGGTGCGCTCCAAGGTGGCAAGTGCCCGCGAGATCATCGCGCTGACGGGCGACGCCGCGAAGGCTATCGCTCGCGCCGGCAAGACCGGCAAGGTCGCCCTGCTTATCGACGACCGTCTGGACTGCGTACTCGCCGCACGCGAACAGGGTATCGCCGTCGACGGCGTGCATGTGGGCCAGAGCGATATTCCCGTCGAGGTCTGCCGCAAGCTTCTGGGCCCCGATGCCATCGTGGGCCTTTCGGCCCGTTGCGAGGAAATGCTCGAGTACGTCAAGACCGCCGACATGAGCCTAGTCGACTACCTGGGCATCGGCCCGCTCCACGAGACCGAGACCAAGCGCGATTGCGGACGCGCGGCAGATGGCTCCATCATCACCAAGAGCTTTGAGGACCTGGCCGCGCTCCATGAGGCAAGCCCCGTTCCCATCGTGGTCGGCGGCGGCGTCAAAAAAGCCGATCTGCCGCAGCTCAAGGCCACCGGCGTCGACGGCTTCTTTGTGGTGAGCGCCGTCTGCAGCGCTGACGACCCCCACGCCGCAGCCAAGGAGCTTGTCGACACCTGGCAGCAGGCGTAAACGCATGCCGGGCAGCTGCTCCGCAGCCTCATATCTTCAATAGCGGAAAGCGCATCCCAGTTTGGACCTCCATTCTGGGATGCGTTTTCCGCATGCGACTCCATTGGGAAACTGCATCCCATTCCAGACGCAAATTCTGGGACGCACTTTCCGCCGAGGGCTCTGCAGTTTGCCCTACTCTGCCAGATATGCTTCCAACGCCGACAAGGTCGCGGCCGCATCACGACGACCGACCTGGTAGATGCGCTCGAGCTCCTCTGGCTCGCGACACAGCGATGGCACCTTCACCGATTCGCTCGGACGCACCACGAAAACCTCGCCGCTGGCCTCGCGACGCGCCAGGTCGTCGAGTGCAGCGTTATATACCTCGTGCCGGCGTTCAAGCGCCTCGACAAACTTCGGATAGTGGCGGAACACACGTCGCAGCATGGGCATCAAACTGTTCGGCTGCTTTACAAAGCCTGCCGGCTGCGTCAGCACCACGATGTTGCGGTCATACCCCTGTTCGAATAACCACGCACTGGGAATGGAATCGGCCACGCCGCCATCCAGATATCGATGTCCGTCAATCCGAACGGGTTTGGTCGCCACGGGAATCGCCGACGATGCCCGGATCCACTCGATATCGCGCTCATCGCCATAGGGCAGGTCGTGATAGACGGCCTTGCCCGTCTCGATATCGGTACACACGCACGTAAATCGCATGGGGCAGGCGCGATATGCTTCCAGGTCGATGGGATCGCGCTCGATAGGCACCTCGTGATAGGCAAAGTCGGCATTGAACATATCGCCGGTTCGCAGCCAGCTGGTCACGCTCGCATAGCGCTTGTCGGCGCAATAGGCCTTGTTATAGCGAATGGCGCGGCCGATCTGGCGCGATTTAAAGTTGTAGCCAAATGCCGCGCCCGCCGAGACGCCCACCATATGGTCGCAGGTCAAACCGTGCTCCATCCAAACGTCGAGCACGCCCGCCGTATACATACCGCGGTAGCCGCCTCCCTCGAGCGCCAGCCCCACCGTGCGCGTCATATTTGACTGTGCCATGCGACCATCTCCGTTCCTGCGTTTTAAAACGGGACAAGTATACCCGTCAACATATATCGTCCCAGTCGCATTTTTATCGAACATCGCATCGTCGCGCTACCGCTTGTCGAATAATAGCCGCCCACAGCATGTGTACCCATATACAATTGTGCATTATTGTTTACACTACTCAGCTGTTATCAACAGCGAACATTAGCCGGCAAATTAACTCAACAACGCGGCAAGGCGGGGGCCTGGATACATGCAAAGCGCTGAGCAACGATGCATGTACACAACGAGCTCGCCCGACGCAATCCGCCCCGACCTCAGAAAGCCGCTTAGAACATGGATACTGTCAGCAATTACACCGAAACGCTCGAAAAGACCGTCCGTGACCTTCTCGAGCGGCAGGAGGATCTGATCAGGACTGCCTTTACCGACCAGCTTACCGGGCTTGGCAACCGTGGCGGCTTTGCCCGTTCCCTCGAGGAGCTCTGGGAGCAGGACGCCCCCGTTACCATGGCGTTCATCGATATCGACAATCTCAAGCACTGCAACGACGTCTTTGGGCATGACGAGGGCTGCCGTATTCGGGCAGGTAAGTCTCTATCTCAAGCTGTATATGAAGGTGGACGAGGCGGCATTTCGTCTGGGAGGCGACGAGTTTGCCATCCTGTCTACGATCGCGAGCGAGGATGACCTTGCCGAACGTCTGGAGCACTGTCGAGAGGTCCTGCTCAAGAATAACGATTCCGAGATGCCTCACTCGTTTAGCTACGGAGTGTCACACGCCGACCCCGCCCTGGGCGAAGCCTCCAATCGCATGACGCTCGATGCCGACCATCGCATGTACGACTACAAGCTGCGCCATGCCGTGCACCTTGATCGACGCAATATCACGCAAGTCCACGCCGACGACTTCGAAGTTAGCGATCGCATTTTCGACGCCCTTTCGATGCTCAACGAAGGCCGCTATTTCTTTATCGAGAACCTGGACAAACATCGCACCCTTTGGTCACAAGGCGCCATGCGCGATCTCGGCCTTCCTTCGGAGCATATAGACAACTGTCACGATTACTGGAAGACGCGTGTCCACCCCGATGACCTCGAGGCCTATAGCAACGATATCGACCAGATCTACAACGGCACCAAGCACCGTCGCGTCATGCAGTATCGTGTGCGCAACGCCGTCGGCGACTACGTCCTTTGCCGTGCTCGCGGGTTTCGTATCGACAGCGACGGAAATGTCCCCTCGCTCTATGTCGGCGAGCTCGTCAACCACTCACTTGCCGAAACCGTCGACGCCGCCACAGGCCTCGGAACGCAGCGCATGCTGGCCAACGCCATCGACGCCTGCCGCCGCGATCGTTGCGAGACAGGGCTTATAGCGGTGCGCGTTCGTGGCACGACAAAGCTCAACGAGCTCTACGGGGCCGAGGCTGTCGACAACATGCTTGCCGAATACGCTGGCCGCATGCTGTCGATCACCCGCGGCAGGAGCCGGGTCTACCGTTCACGAAGCGTCCAGTTCGTCGTGCTCAGCAACGACCTAGACCACGAGGCATTCGAGCAACTGACCCGCCACCTTAAAGAGGCCGTTTTCGCTCCTGTTCGAATCGCGGGCGACACCATTACTCCCGTCTGCCTTGTCGTCCCGGCCTTTTACGAGCACTTAACCCATCAAGCGACCGCTGTTTTAGGCGAACTCGACCGTCGCCTTCGCACGGCCGGCGGGCTTGTTCCCAACGACAGCCTCCCCATACCCGAGGCGGAGCGCAAAAGCGCCATAGCCGAACGTATCGACTCGCTCACGGGCCTCTATCGACCCAGCGAGTTTATGCGGCGCGCCAACGCATTTCTCGAGGCAAGGCGCGACGGCACCTGGTGCATCGCCACGGTCGACATGGGCCACATGCGCCTGTTTAATGAATGGCACGGCCAGGCCGAGGGCGACCGCGTACTCGCCGATGTGGGCACGGTCCTCAAGGACATCGAGAATGCCGATATAGGCGTCGCAGGGTACTGGGGCCAAGATGACTTTTGCGTACTCATCCCCTTTGAGCACAACACCGTCCGTCAAATCTATAGCCGCGTTCGTGAGGCAGTAGTCAGGCATGATGACGGCGTAGGTTTCTGGCCGTCCATGGGCGTCTACCCCATCGACTCCAATGAGGAAATCACCATCGATGCGCAGGCAAAGGCCATGTTTACCAATCGACGCGCAAAAAACGACTTCAAGGAGCGCATTGCCATTTTCCGCCTCGCGGAGTACGAGCGCGAAGTCGCGTTCCACCGCACGCTGACCGAATTCCAGTACGCGCTGTCAAATGGTCGCATCACGTACTATCTTCAGCCCCAGGTCGATATGGAAACCGGCGAGATTATTGGCGCCGAGGCACTTACACGCTGGATTGACAAGGACGGCTCTCTCATTTCGCCCGCAGCGTTTATCCCCGCACTCGAGGAAAGCGGCTTTGTGGTGACGCTCGACAAGTACATTTGGCAGGGTGTCGCCTCGTGGCTGCGCGGACGCATCGATCGAGGACTTCGCGTGGTTCCGCTCTCGCTTAATGTGTCGCGCGTGGATATCCTTGCCTGCGACGTTGCCGAACATATGGGGGCGCTCGCCGCCCAATACAACCTACCGCCCGAGCTCATGCGTATCGAGATCACCGAGACGGCTTATACGGGGGAGTTCGAGGCCGTGGACAAACTGACAGCCGACCTGCACACCCGCGGCTTCTCGACCTATATGGACGATTTTGGCACCGGCCAGTCCACGCTCGCGATGCTCAAGAACGTCAACGTCGACGTCATCAAGCTCGACCGCACCTTTGTGCCCACCGACCGCGATCAAGGCCGCAGCGCGCAGATCGTGTCATCGATGCTCGAGATGGCGCAGTCGCTCCATCTGCCCGTCGTGGTCGAAGGCGTCGAGACAAATGAGCAGGCAAACATACTACGCCACATGGGCGCCCGCTACGCTCAGGGCTTCCTCTACTACCGCCCCATGCCGGCGAATGATTTTGAGGCATTGCTCGATGGTGGCAAAAACAACTGATACGCTCGCGCGCAAAACACCACCGCCGAAGGGGACATTTGTCTCCATTAGCTAACTTATATCCCCAATTCAAACCGAATTGGGGATATGATACAAACCGTTGTTCTGCCCAAGGAGGTTATTCATCATGAACGAGTCATATCGCTTGGGCGAGCAATCGATTATTGCCTATCTTCAGCGACTTGCGAATGGTGTCTCGACCGCCGAACTCGATGTTTCCGTGCTGCCTGCTGAGCTACGCGCCGTTGGTGAGCAACTGCAAAAGACGCATGCCATCCTGCAACAAGAGCGCCAGCTGCTTGAGTGCAACGCCTATATCGATCCGCTCACCAACTTGGACAACCGTGGCGGACTCGACCGTCACGTCGAGCAGCTCTGGCGCAAAGGCGACCCCTTCACCTGCGCCTATATTGACATCGACCATCTCAAGCATTGCAATGATAGGTTTGGCCACGCCGAAGGCAATCGCTATATTCTGAGCATCTGTCGCACGCTCTCCGAAACTATGGAGCACGATGAGATGCTGTTCCGTATCGGTGGAGACGAGTTTGTGCTTATCTCGCTCTCTGCAAACGAGACTGAACTCGAGCAGCGCTTGGAGCAGGTACGTGCCGGGCTGATCGAGGCGAGCTCAGGTGGCAAGGCGCCCATGATCGCTAGCTTTAGCTTTGGCTGCTCGCGCGTCAATCCACTTGCCGGCGACACGCGTCGCCAGATGACGATGGATGCCGATCGCAAGATGTATCGCTATAAGCTTATGCATCGTGTGCAGCAACCGAAAGACAATGACGCGCCGCCACACCCAATTGCCGAGCAGCTTCCGTGCAACGACCGCGTATTCCAAGCGATCTCTATGAGCTCCGAGACGCGCTATCCGTTTATCCTCAATCTCGATACGGGCGAATCACAATGGTCGGTTAATGCCGTACGCGATTTTGACCTGCCCTCCCAGCATCCCTACAACTCACTCGACTTGTGGCTTGCCCGCGTTCACCCCGAGGACCGCGACAACGTACGCGCCGAGCTCGACATGGTGATAAACGGTACGTGGCACTTCCACTACATGCAGTATCGCGTGATGGATGCCACCGAAGCATACGTGCTTTGCGACTGCACGGGCTACCGCTTGGACGGCACCGATACCGAGCCCAACATGTACGTGGGCATGATTATCAACCGCAGCTTGGCAGATACGACCGATTCCGTGACCGGCCTGGGCGACATCCACGCCCTGGTCAACGCCATTGGCGAAATGCGTCGCGTCGCGCGCAAGGCGGGCTTGGTCGCCATTAAAATCGACGATATCGCTCAGGTCAATGCCCGCTTTGGCTTTGATGCAGGCGACCGCGTTTTGGCGGAGAGCGCCGCCTGCCTCATGGATTGCTCGCGCGGCAAGGGTCGTCTGTTCCGCTCGACCGGACCGATGTTCGTGGCGCTCTTTGACGAGCTTGATCCCGAAGAGACCGACGCGGTTGCAGACGAAATCGAACGGTTCTTGGGATCGCCCGTGCTCCTTGGCTCATTTGAATATCAGCCGCCCCTTCGCGTGGCGACGCTTCATCTGGACGCCGTCGACCGACAGCCCGTTTCCATTTTGAACGAACTTAATGCGCTGATTAAAGAGGCGCCGCAGGTACCGGGCACCAAGCTGGACTAGCGTTATGGGGCGCATGATGGTTAATTTCCGATCTCGGGCGAACACATTGGGCAAATAGGCCGTACCCGCAGTTAGCCGAACGCCCCCCGCAGTCCCTAGCGGGCCCGGGGGCACCGTTTTCCCAGTTGAAAGAATGGCGGGGATGCGTTTCGATGTGTCCGGTGGCCATACTCCGCCCACCGCCCGACATCTTTTCCCAGGCAAAGTCGAACGGTCGGTCCGTCTATTCCGTTTCCCCTAGGCTAGGACAGCGGGGGTTCCGGAGCCGCCCATTACATTCGTTCGAGAGGCGCTAATTTCATACGGAACGCGAAAGAGTTGATCACCCGATTATTATGCCCGCCTAAAAAACAACCAAATATACGCCCCAATATCATTCCAGCACAACCAGGAATCCATTATTTGGCCAATTCAATAGCCCCCTCACCGCTCATTACCAAAATATGATCGGCGACATCGAGCAATCTAGAATCATGCGAAACGATCAAAAAGGCCTGACCTCGCTTATTTTGTTTAATGTACTCTATCAGGCAGCCACATGTCGATCCGTCAAGATCATTGGTCGGCTCATCGAGAATTACAAAATCCGCTTTTCGGCATAACGCCATAGCCAAGCGCAACCTTTGCAGCTCTCCTCCAGATAGATTAGAACATTTTTCCCATCTTTTTTTATCAATTGGTTCGAAACCGCATTCCTTGAGAAACGACGCCATTAACTCATAGCTAATGCCGTATTCATGCAAATAGTCTTCAACTGTGTCGTCGGGGACGAAAGCCGTTTGCTGCATAGCAGAGAAACACTCCGACCGAACTCGGTCAAGATTGATAGCGGTCAACTTTGTGCAATCGTACTCGATATTGTCATTTGCATGCTCGTAAAAACCCAGGAGCAGCTTTAATAGTGTGCTTTTTCCAACACCATTAGGGCCTGTAATTACATACGTTCTGCCCACGTCAAATTGAAGATTCGCCCCGCATGTTATATCAACCAGCTCTTCATCGCGAATTAAACTGAAGTCTAAATCTAGGACCTGTATGCGGTCCACATTATTAACCGCAAGGCAATTTCGGTAATCCCGTTTTCGCGCCTTTATTTCATTCAGCCTAGCTATTGATGCCCTCGTTTCCTGCAAAGACTGAAAGACGCCGATATAGTACTTGCCACAGCTCATCAATAGGGAATAATAAGAATTTATCATGGTAAATTCCCCAATTGTCATAGCTCCTGTGGCTATTCTTGCTCCCGAAACCAGCAACAAAACAGCTTGAAATCCTGCCGCCGCCATACGATCGCTAGAACTTACTATACTTTGTACTTTCGCGAGTGCGAGAACTGAAGGATAGTACGCAGCATCAAACTGTTTTTCTACACGCTCGAAGCTGCTGTCATAACCGGCTAGCAGCTTAATCTCGAACGTCCGTTCGATACGTGATGCTATGGAGCTGAACAGGAACCCATCTTCCTCTTTCTTTTGAAATGAAGCGGCAAGCAGTGAAGGCTGGAGCATAAGCACCATAATGCAATACGCCCCAAGAAGCGTTATGCCGACGGTGCATATCGATAAATCGAGAGAAGCGATTAGCAGAAAAACCGCAATCATTGTAATCGCATTCATGAACAATGGAATTATGTTTATGACAACAAACGATGTTATTGAAGAGGTGTCCGAGTTTATCTTCTGAGCAGAGTACAACGGGGAAGTCGATTCTATGTCCGTAAGTGGCAAATGTTGAAAGTCTGACACGATTTCTTTTAAAAAACTGAAATACGAGAGGTTCAGGACTGACGTCTGGAGCATCTTTGCAAAGTAAGAGAAGACCGCCGAAATAATCCCCAATAATGCTATTGCAAAGGCTAAAATATAAATTGAATGCATGTCCTGACCGTAAACGAGCATATCAACAAACTGTCCGTTCAAATACGGTGACAGCGATGTCAGAGCATAGCTCACCAGAACCATGACCATCAGCATCTTTGCACCGTGGCATGACATCGTTGTTTTGACCACATGCCAGAACAACGCGCACTCGTCTCTCCGCCATTTGAAATGCATCATTATATCAACCACGCCTCTGAACAGGGCCTTTTATTTGAGTTGTCAATTATATTCAGCCCTCTATCCAAAGAACTGTCCTTTCGCAGCCGTAACACATAGTAATAAACGCCTGCAGTGTGGTCATTTCGATAGAGTTCGTAAACATCATCAATTGCCTCATCTACTGATGTCCACCTTGTTGGATTAGCCAAATACGCACTCCATGCAACACCCTCAACAAACGAAGAGCATGGATAGACCTCGTCATATCCCAGCAAAGACATTGTTCCCGACAACTCGCTGCTCATTATTTCTTGCACTATTGAGACTGCATCCAGACTGTCCTTATCAGCACAAGCCATCATTCCCACCATCAACGCGGTACCATCATCGTTTAAATAATCTGGGAGCTTTTCGATAATCTCGTTGCTAACTCGGCACCCATCAAATCCCCCATCTCCGACAAAAGGATATTCAAGTCCATTGGGAATGGGGACCAGCGGAGGATTTGCAACAATATAGTCGTATTTACTATCAGGCTCGAGCTTCTCATACAAATTACCTTGAACCGTTTTTATCGCACCGTCCAGCCCATTCAACTTGGAATTAAGCATGTTAGTTGCACAAGTTTCGGCGTTTATCTCCACCGATGTAACCGTCATGCCACCCGCTGCCATGATCAGCGACTGAATCCCAGAGCCCGCACACAAATCAAGCCCCTTCTTCCCGAGCTGAGGAGACAGCCGCCTGGCAAGTCCTAATGAATCTGGGCCGAAATATCTTTTAGGGTTTGGCCGCGGAGCATCCGCGACAATCCAGACACCTCTATATCGATTTAAAACCAGACCCGTTGAGTGGACAATCCCGTCCTCTAAAACAACGATGCCAGCGTCCACTAATAGTTTAATCAGCTCAATAAATGGCTTCATTTCAGCTTGCGCTACAGACTCTCCAAGATACAGGAGCCTCACTAGTCCTCGATATTCTTGGTTTACTTTACCCGATGCAAATAAGTGCTCAACAACATAAAACCTATCCCCCGCCACGGATATGCCCTCGAGTAAATCTGTTAAGCCAACCCTATCAAATTCTTTTGACAATTGACTGTATTGGTCCATTTTGTCGTCCATCCCGCTTCCGCTGGCTATCGCCTCATAAACACAAACCTAACTAGCCGCACGAACGACAAAGAGGCCAAGCTGAACAGAAGTAGAACCAAAACTTCAAAAACACTGGTATTCCAATCACGTACCCAGTCCTCTACCGCCAACAAAAAAAACAGCAGCCCCATCCATAACGTCACAGAAGAAATCAACTTTGCGTAAGGGCGTATATCAATCCCGCTCTCCCTTTTTGTGACATCATATCCAGCAATTGAGCAGAGCCATCTTCCTCTTCTGTATTGGATTGAAAGGATAATCAGGGCAATCGAAGTCATCAAGCAGACAGCATCCCCTGTTTCCATAGAACTTCCTTTGCTTTCCGTCCTTGTTACGCATTCACAATCGAATCAAACCAGGTGTGAATTACTCGATAGCAACCGCCTTCGTATAAACCATAGCCGCTGCAGCAGCATTAACGACTGCGCCGTAGTTAACACCAACTACGATGTCATAAACTGCAACTGCCCAAACTGCAGCCGGGAATATAGCAACTCCCACCGCTGGCTCCGGATCTTGACTGCCACCATTTAAGTTAACTGGACCAACCCGCGGATCAAAATCCATTTTTTACCTTCTTTCTAACTTGGCAATAGTCTCCAAAACTACAGATCAATCTGCAATTCTCTAATCTCCATATCACCTTCCATTAACTCATTAGGTATCACTCCCTTCAAGAGAGTGGGCGGCAAAAGACACCGATCTGTTTCGCTCACCGAATAGATCAGGTAATTCAGATCTCGCATTCCATCACTTTTCAAACCCTCTTGAGTCGTTTCGCTCTTAAAAACAAGCTCAAAGACCGACATGTAGTCTCGAATTCCCTGCCATTGCTGCAAGTTTGGAATTACGCCAAATATTGAATATAGGAAGTAGGCATCTTCAACAATCGTTCTTACAAAAGCAATTTGCGTCATACACTCTTGCTGGTTGTCCTGAAGCTCCAATACGACTGATGATGAGCCGAAGTTATCCGAGATGTCATTGACCGTTTGAACTATAGACCCATCAACAATCGGAGACAGATACGAACATCTCAGTGAAGCGGCTTTCGCGTAGTAGGGAATATACATGATATTGTTACGCTGATACAGAAATCTAGGTGCAAGATCGTCTAAATCGCCCTCGAGAAATAAGCCTGTTTTCCATATTTTCAAAATTGTATTTAGAACTTTATCGGCAACGATTGACCTATCGCTGCCGGACAACTTCTTATTGGCGCAAATTTCGTTAGCGATATCTTTAATGCACCGTCCTCCATCTATCAAATTAACGATAGCGAGCGCATCTTCATTGAGACGAATATAGTAGCTGTTCGCGGTCAAAACGCTACCGGTCTGAGTGTGCCTTACGCGTACGGCATACCGCATTCTCGGAACAGCACCCAGCATCTCTCTTTTCTTCATATTTCCTTACCCTACCTCTAGGAAATAGTAATTCATGATTCCGTTCGCAAGTTCTACCGACACCGACCGTTTAAACCCAAACTGCTCGAGCCCAGATTCGCAGCCATCCTCAGTGATAGCGGCTACTCGACATGGCGTTTCCGAACCTTCCCAGCGCAACTCCGTAATTTGAATCCCCCTTTCCAATATAAATAAAACCAAACTGCTAGACCTGCCTCTTAGTGCAGCGCCCTTAGCCGTAATCAGCATTCCGCAAGGTTCGATGGAATCAGCCCTGATCAGGCAAACCTGATAACGTCCATCAAATAGAGTCTGCCTAATTAGACGTCCTCTCATCTTTCCGTTTTGTATAGTTGAGAATGGGTCAAGCACGACATATTGATCCATGCTTTCATTGGCTCTATAAACAAAAGACAAAACCTCTTTGCAGTCGCTCTCTTTAGCCCTAACTGCTTTTACGCAACTTACCCCCGTGCACACGTGCAGCATCCTCCAATTCTTGAGATATATCTATGTTCCTGTCTTTGAAAAGAACAGGAAGCCCCTGTTGGATACTTGTGAAGTCCGAAAGCTCCTCTATACGAGCTAGGCACTTCTCGACAATTGGGTGCCGTAACGCATATCTATCTATTTCGAGATCAATATAGTCCCGCAGAGTATTTCGATTTAGATTCCAAATGGTAATCGGCAGGTAAGGAGACACCGAGAGCTCCCCATACGCATTGACGCATATTTGCGGAATTCTCCCTGTCTCCCTATACATATACAAATGGTCTACGGGGTCACCCCAGGTAATCTGCATTTGAGAAACAGCATTGCGCGCGCTCAAATATGCAGCAAGCGCATCATTTTGCTCGGGCGTTAGGCACAGATCCTTATAATTCAGCTCACCTCGCCCGAGCGGCATCAAAGGCTGTGCTCTAAAATCACTTACACCTTCTTTTTCACAAAAACTAATTATTGAAGGGTATTCCCTTATATTCCTAGCATGGGGAAGAGAAGCAACTGCGACCCTTATTCCGTGTCTTCGTGCAATCTTAATCGCATCCAGTACTCGATGAAGCTTACCGTTACTCAACCTCACATGGTCATAAGACGCATCTGAAAGCCCATCGAGGCTAAACTGCACTAAATCCAGTCCGTCTCTTTTTAGGGCGTCAGCAATTTCTTCTGTCCAAAGAATGCCATTGCTGACCATTGACACGAGAGTGCCTCGGTTAAGCTCCTTAACTAACCTCACCGCGCGACGAATCAAATCAAACCTAAGAATGGGCTCTCCGCCACAAATGCAAATCGACGAAAGATCAATCAAGGCAAGCTGTCGAAAAACGCTGATTAGTTCGTCATCATTCATTTCCTCATAGGCACATTCCCCGCCGAAATCAAAACAATGCCGACATCGCAAATTGCATCGATAGGTCACATCAACTGAGGCCGAGCTAAGATAATTCATATAGAATCCGCCCTCTTTCGTGCTTACAAAATACTTAATTGCAATTATGGACCTAGCAATTCTCGTTTATTTCTAATTATTTGTAATGAATATGTAATGGATTCAAAAGCTGTAAGTTTGAGCCCTACATATTAAAGACATTGACGGCTTCCTCGGACCTAAAGTAGATGACAGATTCCCCAATCATGGAAACCGTTATATAAGCCCACTCTAAAACTCAATTTGTTGTTATTTATTATAGGACAATCTTTCGCCTCATCTTTGTCTGTTTAAAGGAAAAGGACGATATGAAAGAAATCGGAGAATTTGTACCCTTTGGCTTGCTCTTTTACAAACGTTTTCCCAATACGTTTTAAACATGCGGCACTCGCCTTAAGATCGAAATATAAACGGGGCGAAGCCGGAATACGTCACATACCGCAGGACGGGGGCACAGATCAGATTCACCTATCATGAATTCATCTGCGCGATAAAACTGTGCATGCAGATTTACCGCACTATGAACTACATCGTGCGGGACATGAAGGAGTCGACGACCCGTTAGCTTCACCCGCTTGAAAACACCCGCAAGCGACGGCAGCGTGAAAAGCAATTGGCCTCCGGGGAAACCTCTGCGGAGTTCTCGATCTCCGTATTTGTCGAACTGCCAGTTCTGCCACGCCGCCACTTCCTGCCCGCCGAGGTCATTCCTCAAGCCGCACAGCAGCCCGCCTTCTAAGACCTCAGAGTTCGCCATCGAAGGCGACCTGCCCAGACTCCTCACAATCGGCTTGCATGAGGCCCCGAGCTCCAACATACTCTGGACCGTGTCCCTCTCGTACCTGGTGAGCGAGCCCGCCGTTGGCCCTCGGGGCCGGCTTCCCGGCCCCGAGAAACACTCGGATGAAGCTACCGATCGAGACGGGGCGCATGATGGGCGGTCGCTGGAATCGCGCCCCACGCCATCTGCCCGCTCGTGCGATAATCCTCCGCAGAAGTCACCGACAGCAGAGGGAGTTAGTGATGAAGGTTCTTTTGGTCAATGGCAGCCCCAAGGCAAACGGCAACACCGCCCGCGCACTCGCCGAGGTCGCCGAGCAGCTCAACGCCGAGGGTATCGATACCGAGGTGTTTCAGCTAGGCGCTAAGCCCATTCGCGATTGCATCGGTTGCGGCCAGTGCGGCAAACTCGATTGCCGCTGCACCTTTGACGACGACATGGTCAACGAGTTGATTGCCGCCGCCGAGCAGGCAGACGGCTTTGTCTTTGGTTCGCCCGTCTACTACGCGCACCCCAGCGGACGTATCCTCTCTGCCCTCGACCGTGCATTCTATGCTGGCAGCAAGGCCTTTGCGCACAAGCCGGGCGCCGCTGTCGCCGTTGCCCGTCGCGGCGGCACGTCGACCACCTTCGATGTGCTCAACAAGTACTTCACTATCAACCAGATGCCCGTGGTGGCCTCCACATACTGGAACAACGTCTTTGGTGCCATGCCGGGCGAGGCCGCCCAGGACGCCGAAGGCCTTGCCACCATGCGAAACATCGGCAAAAACATGGCCTGGCTCCTACGTTGCATCGAGGCGGGAAAGGCCGCCGGCATCGAAGCCCCCCAGGCCGATCGCGCCAAGACCAACTTCATTCGATAGAGCGGAAACCATGAATATTCAAATCTTTGGCACCAAAAAGTCCTTCGATACCAAGAAGGCCCAGCGCTACTTTAAGGAGCGCCGCATTAAGGTGCAGTTTATCGACCTTAAGGAAAAGGAGATGAGCAAGGGCGAGCTCACGAGCGTGATGCAGGCGGTCGGCGGCATTGACAAGCTGCTCAACCCCAAAGCCAAGGACGAGGAGACGCTCGCGCTTATCCAGCACCTCACCCCCAGCCAGCGCTTCGATAAGCTGCTCGAGAACCAGCAGGTTCTGGCCGAGCCCATCGTGCGCAACGGCAAAAAGGCCACCGTCGGCTATTGTCCCGACGTGTGGGGAGCCTGGGAGTAGCCTGTGTTATTTGTCGGCGCGTGGGTATAAGTGCAAGCGTTTGGCATAAGATTTAACTGTAAGCCATGTCTAACAAAGGAGGGCACATGCCCAACAAACCCGTGAAGATCATCATGCTTACCGGATACCTCGGTGCCGGCAAGACCACGCTGCTCAACCACATCCTCGCTAACGACGGCGGCATCCGCGCCGCCGTGATCGTCAACGATATCGGCGAGATCAACGTCGACGCCAGCCTTATCGCCGACGGCGGCCTTTCCGAGACCGACGACCTCATCCCGCTCACCAACGGTTGCATCTGCTGCACGCTTTCGGACGACCTGGCCAACCAGCTGCAGGGCATCGCCGATTCGGGCAAGTTCGACTACATCATCATCGAGGCCTCGGGTATTTGCGAGCCTATCCCCATCGCCTACACCATCTCGAGCTTCTGCGACGAGGCCAAGGTGGGCGGCGAGCCCAAGCTCGCGCTCGACAACATCGTGGCCGTGGTCGACTGTGCCCGCATGTACGACGAGTTCAACGGCGGTCGCGACCTGCTGGCCGAGGATATCGACGAGGACGACATCGAGAGCCTACTCATCCAGCAGATTGAGTTCTGCTCCACGCTGATCCTCAACAAGACCGATACCGTCACACCTGAGCAGATCGCCGAGCTCAAGGCCATCGTGCGCAGCCTGCAGAAGGATGCCGTGATTGTCGAGGCCCAAAACGGCGAGGTCCCCATGGAGGAGCTGCTCGACACCGACCGCTTCGACTTTATGCGCGCCTACAACTCCGCCGCCTGGATCGAGGCCATGGAGCATCCCGAGGAGCACGACGACCCCGAGGTGCTCGAGTACGACATCGAGACTTTTGTCTACTCGCGCCGCAAGCCGTTTGACCTGCAGAAGTTCACCGATTTTGTCGAGCAGGAGTGGCCCGACGAGGTCATCCGCGTCAAGGGTCCGCTGTGGCAGACCGGCGATCCGGACATGTGCTACATGTTTGAGCAGGCTGGCCACCAGATGCGCCTGATGGAAAACGGCCTGTTTGTCGACTCCGCGCCCGAGGGCGAGAAGCAGAAGATCATCGACGAGAACCCCGAGATCATGCAGATTTGGGACGACGAGACGGGCGACCGCATGACGAGCCTGTGCATCATCGGCCGTCACATGGACAAGGATGCGCTCATCGCCGCCCTTGATGCCTGCCTGACCGACTGGCACCGCGCTTAGGTTATCCAAGTGGGCGTTTTCCGCCCACGTAACCATCAAACCACCACGAAGGTGACTGCCCCTTCGTGGTGGTTTTTCGTTCTATGCCAAGGAGATTCATGTTCAATATCGTGCTGTATGCTCCCGAGATTCCGGCCAATACGGGTAATATCGGCCGTACCTGCGTGGTTACCGGCGCCCGCCTGCATCTGGTGGAGCCGCTGGGCTTTTCGCTCGACGACAAAACGGTGCGTCGCGCCGGCCTGGGCTACTGGCAAAACTTGGACGTGACCACCTATGCCGGCTGGGAGGATTTCCTTGCGCGCAACGACCTCTCCCCCGCCGACGACCGCTTGCATCTGCTGACCAAAAAGGCACGCCGAACCTATGCGCAAAGCACTTACCGTGACGGCGACTATTTGGTCTTTGGCAGCGAAAGCTCGGGGATTCCCGAAGGGCTGCTCGCCGCAGCGCCCGAGCGCTGTGAGCGCATCCCCATGCTGCGCGATTGCGATTCACTCGATAACGCCGAGGCTTGGGAAGCCCACGAGGAATCGCTCGGACATACCGAGGACGGCCACGAGGCCATCCTTCGGCAGGATATCTGCGGCAACTTCGTCAATCCGGACGACTACCGCATCAGCGCCCTCAACCTCTCCAACAGCGCCGCCATCGTCCTCTACGAGGCCCTGCGTCAGACAGGTTTTGCCGGCATGTAGCAAGCCTGCCATTTGGGGACGGGGTAGAAATGGTAGATTTTCAAACCCTCTGACCCTTGACAAATTGGTTTTGGCATCAATGCGACAAAGGGACTGTCCCTTTGTCACATTGGCTATAGATAGCGGCCGGTAATGCTCTTGGAGCAGGCAGCGATGTCGCCCGGCGTGCCGGCACAGACGATTTGCCCGCCCGCATCGCCACCGCCCGGGCCCATGTCGATCACGTAATCGGCGTTACGGATAAGGTCGAGATCGTGTTCAATCACGATAACCGTGGCGCCTTTGGCAACAAGGCCGTCAAACACGCTCAGCAACACCTGGACATCGAGCGGATGCAGTCCGATCGTGGGCTCGTCGAACACGAATACAGCATCGTCCTGCACACGTCCCATCTCGCTCGCAAGCTTTAGACGCTGCGCCTCGCCGCCCGAGAGCGCCGGTGTGGGCTCACCGAGTGTGAGATAGCCCAGGCCCAGGTCGTGCAAGGTCCGCAAGCGCGCCTGAACCTTCTTGAGTCCCACCGTGGCGTCGAGGGCCTCGTCCACACTCATGGACATGAGCTGCGGCAACGCAAGCTTGCTCCCGTCCTTGCCCTCGCGATGGATATGCGAGGCGGCCTCGGCATAGCGCGAACCGCGACATGCCGGGCAGACGATCTCGACGTCGGGCAAAAACTGCACGTCGAGCGATATCGAGCCCGTACCGTCACACGTAGGGCAGCGCAGAGTGCCAGTGTTGTAGCTAAAGGCGCCCGCCTTGTAGCCGGCCGCCTTGGCCTCGGGCGTACGGGCGAAGGCGCGACGCAGCTCATCATGGATGTCGGCATAGGTTGCCACCGTCGAGCGAACATTGGCGCCGATAGGCGTGGCATCAATCAGGTTGGCACGGACAATACCTTCGGCATCGACCCAGCGCACGTGTTTTGGCAGGCGCTCGCCGGCTGCCTGCGCCTTAAGCGCCGGGATGAGTGTCTCGAGCACCAACGTCGTCTTGCCCGAACCCGAAACGCCCGTAACCGCGACAAGGCGGCCGCGCGGAATATCGACTTCGAGCGGCTTGACGGTATGGATGGCATCGGTTGCCATGCGGATATGTCCCTGCTCGAACATTTCGTCGTCAGCCACCCGCGGGCGCAAGCGCTTGGGCTCTGCGCGCAGAAACGGAGCGATGCGGCTGCCCCGCGATTGCTCGACCTCGTCCACCGTGCCAGCGGCAATCACATTACCGCCGCCTGCTCCGGCAACGGGGCCCATCTCGACCAGATAGTCGGCTTCCGCCAGCACGCGCGTATCGTGGTCGACAACAACCACGGTGTTGCCGTCATCCACCAGATCGCGCATCACGCCCACCAAGCCGTCGACATTGGCAGGATGCAAGCCGATTGAAGGCTCGTCCAGTACATAAAGCACACCCGTCGATCGGTTGCGCACCACGCGGGCGAGCTGCACGCGCTGACGCTCACCCGTGGAGAGCGTGGCGCCGGCGCGATCGAGCGAAAGGTAGTCGAGACCCAGATCGACCAGGCGACGGGCCGCACTCAAAAACGAATCGCAGATATCCGCTGCCATGGGCCGCATCTCGGGCGGCAAGGATGCGGGCACCCCGCGCACCCACTCAACCGCATCACCAAGCGTCATGGCCGCCGCTTGCGCCAGATTGACACCGCGCACCTGGGGCTGGCGCGCAGCCTCGGAAAGACGCGTGCCACCACAGTCGCGGCATGGCCCCTCGCGCAAAAAGCGCGCAACGCGTTTTAAGCCCTTATCGTCCTTGACCTTGGCGAGCGCATTCTCGACGGTATAGACGGCGTTGTAATAGGTGAAGTCGAGCGGCGTGGCGCCCTCGCCGTTTTTGGGAACGTAGAGAATGTGCTTCTTAACCGCCGGACCGTGGAACACGATGTCACGCTCTTGAGGCGTGAGCTGGTTAAACGGCACGTCGGTACGCACACCCATCTCGCCTGCCACTTGCTTCATCAGGTCCCACATGAGCGTGCCCCAGGGAAGCACCGCACCTTCGTTGATAGTCTTTGACTCGTCGGGCACCAGGCTCGCCTCGTTCACCTCGCGCATGACACCGGTGCCGCCGCAGGTGGGACACGCGCCGCTGCTGTTAAAGGAAAGGTCCTCGGCACCCGGCGCGTAGAACTCACGGCCGCACTCGGGACACGTGAGCGACAGGCCCGCAGCCACGTTAAGGCTGGGCTCCACACGCGCCCCGCAGTGCGGGCACACGTGATGGGCGCAACGGCTAAAGAGCAGACGCAGGCTATTGTTGAGCTCGGTCATGGTGCCAAAAGTGGAGCGCACGCCCGGCACGCTCGGACGCTGGTGTAGCGCGAGCGCCGCCGGTACGTGCAATACCTCATCCACCTGAGCGTGCTCGGCCTGCGTCAGGCGACGTCGAGTATAGGTGCTAAGTGCTTCCAAGTAGCGACGCGAGCCCTCGGCATAAAGAACCCCCAGTGCCAGCGAACTCTTGCCCGAACCCGACACGCCGGCAATACCCACGAGCTTTCCCAGCGGGATATCAATATCGATGTCCTTAAGGTTATGGACACGCGCGCCACGCACCTCGATAGCCTGCGGGCTCATCTTCTGTTCCGTCACCTTTATCACCCTACTCATGCCATAAAACTCGATCGCGAATGTACGCGCCCAGCATGGGCACGGTAAACCGGACGAGGCCGTATCCAGCAGCCTCGATGACGCGCTCGCGAATCAGGCTTGCGCGATATTTACTCGCCCAGCTCTGGGTGCGATCGCAACGCTCAATGATATCCGCCATGCGCGTCGGTTTGCCCTCGTCAACCGCCATGGCCTCGATAAAGAGGCGCTGTGGACTGCGCAGCCCATAATACAGGGGCGCGTCGACCGCTTCATAGAACTCGGAGACGGCATCGGCGTAGCCAGCCTCGACATCGCACACTTCAATGACCTGCGAGCCACGCCGGACAGCAGCCCGCCACATGTAATATCCCACCAGCTGAACCATATAGGGATGCCCCATGCTCTTGCGTGCCGCAAGGTCCGCCGTCTCCGCGTCAACGTAAAGACCAGCGTCTTTGACCGTCTGGATATACGAATCGCGCACCTTGGGCAAAGATATCGCCCCCAGCGTACGCTGCTGGGCACGCCGCAAAAACGTCACGCTCGGCTCTTCGAGCAGATCGTCAACCATACTGGGCAAGCCGGCGAACACCAGCGCAAGACCGCGCTGGTCGCTATCGGGCAAGCCCGTGGCATCCTGGTCTCCGAGCACCTGCTGATAGAGAACGGCCAGCGCCGCCAGCTCCTCGATAGACGCCGATTGGGCCTCGTCAATCGCAAACAGTATGCCCTTGCCTGGACCGAGCTTCTTGAGGTGCTCGTTGACCAGCCCTCGCAACGTTTCGCCCTTTGCCCGCGCCGCCTCGACCGACATCCGGCCAAATGACGGCCCGAGCTCCATTGACGTCACAACGGGTTTATTCGAGCGAAGCGCGTCGGCCAAGCGGTCGCATAGGCCAAGCGAGGCGGAATCGGAGACAACCGCCCATCCGCGCTCGCGAGCTAAACGCTGCAGCTCCCTCAAGAGAACTGTTTTGCCACAGCCGCGGTTTCCCGTAATGAGCATGAGCCTGCCCGGCGCTCCGGCGCCGTTATCGAGCCCTTCCTCGAAATCTTCGGTGACCGACTCGCGGCCGATGAGTATCGGAGGCCGCTTGCCAGCCGTGGGCTTAAAGGGATTTGGATTCATGTCGGCCTCCTCGGATTGGCAAACCCTGGTAACAGTTATACCAACTTATACCGAGTTATACCAACAGGATGCGACAAAGAGACTGACCCTCTATCACCTATGGCCGAAAAACTCGACGTCCGCCGCTCGCCAGGGGCGGAAGGTGGCGGGATCGATCTTTACGTGGGCTGCCTCGGGCACGTCGTACCATTTGACCGTGTAACCGGCGCCGTGAGAGCAAAAGACCGAGTCGGGCGTGTTGGGCAAATCGGCCTCGGGCTCGTAGGCGGCTGCCTCGATCACGCGCTCGGCATCATGACAAGGCGCATAGCCGGCGAACTCCAGGTACAGATGCCCGCGACCGCTCGTGTAGGCAGCAACCTCCAGCGCATAATCCTGCACCTCGGATGCCGGCACGCGACCCACAATCTTCGCCCGGTCTCCCGCCATCGTCGGCGGCTCGTACTCGGCACCCATGCGCGTGGCGTCTGACAACGCCCTGCCCACACACTCCCCCGGCACCTCAAGCTCAAAGCGATACCACGGCTCCAACAGCACCGCCGCGCCGGCCTCACGCGCCTGCATGAGCCCCTGGCGAATCGCGCGGTACGTGGCCTGGCGAAAATCGCCGCCCTCGGTGTGTTTGGCATGCGCGCGGCCGCCCGTGAGCGTAATGCGCACATCGGTGATGGGCGAGCCGGTCAGCACGCCCAGGTGATCGCGCTCCATGGCGTTTGTAAGCGCCAGGCGTTGCCAGTTAAGATCGAGCTCGTCGGTCGAAGTCACGGTGCCAAACTGCACGCCCGAACCCGCCGGCAACGGCTCTAGGCGCAGATGCACCTCGGCATAGTGGCGCAGCGGCTCAAAGTGGCCCACGCCCTCGACCGGCTGCGAAATGGTCTCCTTATAGAGAATGCCGCCGGGCTCAAACGAAATCGAAAGGCCAAAGCGATCGGCCAACACCCGCTGCACGACCTCGAGTTGCACGGCGCCCATCAGCTGCAGGTGAATCTGCTCCAGATGAGTATTCCAGCTTACGCCGAGCATGGGGTCTTCGTCCGCCAACTCAGTCAGCGCTTTAAACACCGCATGGACATCGTGTTTGCCCGGAAGCACCGTATAGGTGAGGACCGGAGCGATGACGGGCGCATCACACACGGGCTCCGCACCCAAGGCATCCCCTGGGCGAACGTGCGCAAGACCCGTCACGGCACAAATACCGCCAGCAGCAACTTCTTGGGCAAGCTCATACTTTTCGCCGTTATAGATGCGCACCTGATCGACCTTCTGCTCCCATGCCTCGGCACCGGAACGTCCGCCGATCATCTGTTTTGCACACAGCGTGCCGCCGGTCACTTTAACCCATGCCAAGCGCTCGCCGCGACCCCCGCGGCTGACACGATAGACGCGCGCGGCAAACTCCGGAAGCCATATCTGTTCGCGCATCAGCACGCATATGCCATCCAGCAGCTCGCTCACGCCCTGGTCCTTGAGCGCCGAGCCGGCAAAGCAGGGAAAGAGCTTGCGCTCGGCAACCATGCGCGACAGCGTTGCGACGGAAAGCTCACCTGCCTCAAGAAACTCCTCGAGCGCCACCTCGTCCAACGCTGCAGCGTCCTCCTGAACGGCACCGCCCTCCAGCAGTTCGTTGGCATCCAGGCAGCCTTCGGAAAGACGCCGCCCAAGTTGTGCCAGCAAAACATCGCGGCCGGGATTCTCCAAATCGATTTTGTTGATATAGATGAACGTCGGAATGTCATAGCGTGCAAGCAGGCGCCACAGGGTTTCGGTGTGCCCCTGCACGCCGTCGTTGGCGCCCACAACTAAAATCGCGTAGTCGAGTGCGCGCAACGTGCGCTCCGCCTCGGCAGAAAAATCGACATGCCCCGGTGCATCCACGAGCATGACGCGGGTATCACCGTGGTCGAGCACGGCCTGCGACGAGAAAATCGTAATGCCGCGCTCGCGCTCGATCGCGTTAGTGTCCAAATGCGAATCGCCATCGTCCACGCGGCCGCGCTTACGAATGCGACCCGCATCGAACAACATGGCCTCGGCCAGCGTGGTCTTGCCAGCATCGACATGCGCCAAGATTCCAACAACCGCTTGCTTCGACATGGCTCTCCTCTTATTGCGAGCCCGTCGCACGCGGCAACGGGCGCTCTCATTCCACACTGGATGATACAATTTACGGGCCGGTGGGCGAAGCGGGCCCTATCCCCCGACCGAGCTCATCGCCCCGCGTTGCCGCGCGGCGATTTTCGTAGGTTCGCGCCTTGCGAAAGCCGGCACCCCCCTTGCCTGCCCGGGCTCATCCGGGGCGGCAACAACGCTAACCCCACAACAGCGAAGAGTCACCATGAAGACATTGCTCAACGAGTTCAAGGAATTCATCAATCGCGGCAACGTGATGGACATGGCCGTCGGCGTGATTATCGGCGGCGCATTCACCGCCATCGTGACCTCACTTACCGATAACATCATCAACCCGCTTATCTCCGTGATTGCCGGCGGTAGCGCTACCGAGATCTCGGGGCTGGTGGTGCCGGGCACTAATATCGACTTTGGCGCCTTTATCGGCTCGTGCATCAATTTTTTGATTGTGGCGGCAATCGTCTTTGCCATCGTCAAGGCATTCAACAAGGCGCAGGAAATCGGCGACAGGCTCGCCGGTGCCACCGCCGAGAAAGCCGCACCGGCGCCCGTCTGTCCGTATTGCCTGGAAGAGGTGCACGAAGGCGCGACCAAGTGTTGCCACTGCGGAAGCGAGCTGCCCCGAGCGTAGGTGCCTTAGAGCCGACAGCGAGCGACATCTACCACCTTGCAAAACAGCGCAGTGATCAAAAATGGCCCCATCCGGGGCCATTTTCGCTTACATGGAGCGTAGATACGCGCCCCCGCTCTTATGCCTCGCGCAGCCAGTCAAATGCAACACGCGGCGTGCCGTCCGACACATACACGACGCCGGCACGCTCAAACCCCGCTTTAATACTCGCGCCCTGCATGGGCAGGTTGTCCCGATGCGTATCGATACGCAGATGGTCGGCACGCTCTTTGGCAAAGGCGAACATCGCAGCCGCGATACCGTGCACGGTGCCGTCGGACGCCACACGGTGCAGCACGGCGTACGGAGTGTCGCTACGCCATTGCCCGTCCTCAATTACGTCATAGCACTCGTCCGGGCCCGGTAAAAAGGCAAACGTCGCCACCACGCGGCCGTCGACTTCGAACACATAGCTACCACCGGCGGCGATATCGGCAGCCAGCTGCTCGGCAGAAGGCGTGCCCTCGGGCCACTGCGTGGCGTTGCCATGCGCGCGCATAAAGGCACGGGCCGCGTCATAGATAGCCATGACGGCGGGAATGTCGGTATCGAGGGTTTTTCTGATCATCACGCAGCGACCTCACGTTTATTGGTATCACTTTGATTGAGCAATGATACCAGCGTTTGAAGAGGGGCGAGAAGCAGATGGGAAGCAAAAAGCGAGCCGCCTGGTCAAAGGCCAAAAGCGAGTTTTTGGGCGCTGCCACCGGTGGCGCTATGAGTGACCTGTTTGCGCGCGAGGACGAGCGCCGCGACGCCCTGAACGCCGAGCGCGATGAAGCCTGGCGCTACAAGTCGTGTGAGCGCAAAAACCGTTACGACACACGCGCCGAGGCCGAGGCCGTTATGGCCGACTGCGAAAACCGCGGGCGGCGTGGTTTGGCCTGCTACAAATGCGAATACTGCGGCGGCTGGCACCTGACGTCGCACCCTTGGAAATAGGCCCCGCATCGGCACGGCACTGACGGAGCGCCAACCATCGCACGCAAGCTACGGGCGCGGCGGCACCAAAACATCGTAACGAACGGCCTTGCCCGCAAGTTGATAGCTCGGCTTAACGCCGGCAAGCAGCGGCCCCTTCACCGGCCGCTTGATAACGACCTTGCGCGGGCGCACCGCAAGCGCTGCCTCGACCAGCGTCTCCTCATCGGCGCACGGCTGCTCCAGATGGTGCAAGAGTTGGAATTTCTTTTTAACCGCCGCGCTCTTGGTGCGTCCGGGAAACATGGGGTCCAGATACACCACGTCGGGAGCGGTGAGCTCGCCCCGCCCGATCAGCTCAACTGTATGGTAAAGGCCGGCAATGCTGTCCTCGCCCGCATGTAAGCGCATGCGCGCCACGGCTGTCGCAAGCGCCGGATCATCTGCCGCGCGATCCAAAGCATCCTTGAGGAGCGCCGCGATCACGCAATCCTGCTCATACAGATCGACGGTAAAGCCCGCGGCCGCCAGCAGCAGCGAATCCTCGCCAAAGCCTGCCGTGGCGTCAATCGCCCATGGGCTCTCGATGCCTTTTGCGCGCGCAGCCTTTACCAGCAGTTCTTGCTGCAGACGGCCCTGCTTGAGCCGTGGAAGCATGCGGCCAAAATCGGCACGCAGCTCCATCGTGCCGTCGGTGAGCGTGAGGCCCTCGGACTTCCCGATCAGCTCAAGCCCCGCAGACCGAGCAACAGAAAAGGGATCGACGACGCCCATGGGTACTCCTTAACAAGCAAAATGAATACGTGAGCGCCGTTTATGTCGGCACCCAACCGTCCGCTATTGTCCCACATGCGACATGGCCCACAGCATCCCAATGCAAAGCACCGCCATCAATCCCGTGCACACGGCAGCGATCACAGAATCACCCATGCGCCTTCCCAACGACCGCGGCTCATGCACTTGCCCTGCTCCGTACATCATGGCTCCTCCTTCGGTCCAGCTCTTACCATGGACCCATCATCGCAGCGCCGCACATGAGCTGCCATCGATTTGGCTTACGTCCAGCTTTCCTTTTTGAAAGGTCGGATTGGGCTGCGCGGGCTCAAAGCGCTTTCAGGCGCACGCATCGCTGCGTTGAACTACAATGTGCTTCACCATATGTGCAACACATGGGCTACGCCAGATCGGCGTACTCGTATCGAAAGGACCAGCCATGAGCTCCGCTCGCAAGACTCTCAAAATCCTTGCCCTCATCTACTTTGTTTTGGGCATCGCCAGCCTCGTCATCGCCGGCATCGGTATCGCCAGGGGCAGCCTCGATTCCACGTACGGGTCGAACGCCATGCTCGCCGCGGTCGTGCTTGTCGTCAAGGGCATTGTCGATCTTTCCGCAGGTGTTGCGGGCATCAAGGGCGCCAACAAGCCCTCGCAGGTGGATAGCGCGTTTAAGCTCGGCATCGCTGCCGCAATCGCCACGATTGCACAGGCCGTGCTCACGCTTCCCTCACTCGGCGGCAGCGCCGTCAATATCGGTGCCTTTGTCATCGTGGTCTACGACCTGTTCTTTGTTCAGCAGGCGCACGCCGTTAAGGCCGAGAACAAGGACCGCCTGTAGGCACTCGCTTCCCATAACCCCTGCAGCCAAGCAACTAACATGGGCCGATCGCGCAGTAACGCGGTCGGCCCTTTACATTTGCCCAGATAAAACCTGCCAAAATAAACCTGTCCCTTTTTGGCAGGTTGGTTAGCTGTGGAGGTATTCGGCAATGATGAAGTCGATGTCGGTTTTAAGGGTGTCCAGGTTTGCCAGGCGCTCTTTGTCGGTAAGGCGTGTGCGGTAGTAGTACGGCGTCATCTGGAACACCGCCTCGATGTCGGCCTGGGTCTGGAGCGTAATATTCGCGGACACCCGCTGTGTGCCGACCAGTTTAAGCTCCATCGTCTTCGGAAGCTTTTCGTCGTTGAGGTACGGCGTGTCGTAGAGCACCTCCTTGAGCCCAAAGAGATGACGGGCACCCGGCACCACGGTGTAGAGCGAACCCTCCGGCGCCAACACGCGGGCAAACTCGCGCTCGTTAAAGGGAGCAAAGAGCTCGGTCACCATATCGAAGGCGCCATCGGCCACGGGGATGTCTTTCATGTTGGCCACAAAATAGGTCGCATCGCCGCGCTTGGCGGCCAGGCGTACCATTTCTTTGCCCAGGTCAAAGCCATAAGCGTCCACGCCCGGCACCGCGCCCATGGCGCTGGTGTAGTAACCCTCGCCGCAGCAAATATCGAGCAGCGTCATGGGGCCGCCTGTAGACGCAGCACGCCCAGAAACCCGTTTGCGCACCAGCTCGACCATTGCATCGCGCAGCGGCGCATAGTAGCCACGGTTCAAAAAGTCACGACGGCTGCGTGCCTGCGACTTGGGATCGCCCATGGAGTCGCCGCTCTTGGACGAACGTAGCAGATATAGATAACCCTCGCGCGCACGGTCAAACCGGTGTCCGCCCGCGCATGCAGCACCGCGCTCGCCGTCCACCAACGGCTCATGGCAAACGGGACACAACAACATGGCAACTCCTTAGCGCGAACAACACAACGCACACCATTGTCGCACGCCTTCCCCACCTAGTCATTGGGGACGTTCTTGAATGACTAGTCGTTTAAGAACGTCCCCAATGACTAGGTGATTAGGAGTATCATCGTCTGCGCAAATGAGTATTGAAGCGCATGTTAGAGATTGAGAGCGCATGGCTGACACCGCATCTAAGCACATTGACATGACCACCGGCTCGCTGTGGCGCAATATTCCCCTGTTCGCCTTCCCCGTGGCCGCCACGAGCATCTTGGAGCAGCTGTCGAACCTCATCGCCACGGTCATCATCGGTAACTTCTCGGGCGACCAGGGAACCCTCGCCATGGCGGCGGTCGGCTCCAATGTTCCGCTTACCAGTCTTATGCTCAACCTGTTTATTGGCGTGTCGCTTGGCTCCAACGTGGTCATCGCCAACGCTATCGGCCGCAACGACCAAAACATGGTCAAACGCGCCGTCCATACCTCGATTTTAATGGCACTCGTAGGCTTTGTCGTCATCGCTCTGGGCGAGATCTTTGCCGAGCCCATGCTCGCCGCGCTCAACGTTCCCGCCGAGACTATGCCGCTCGCTTCGCTCTACCTGCGCGTCTTTTTACTGAGCATGCCCTCGATTTTGCTTTACAACTTTGAGGCCGCCATCTTCCGCTCCGTCGGCATCACCCGCATGCCGCTGCAGGCGCTTGCCGTGTCCACCGTCCTCAACATTGGCTTGGACCTCATCTTTGTCCCCGTACTCCACTGGGGCGTCGCGGGCGTCGCCATCGCCACCGCCATCGCCTACACCGTCAGTGCCGCTACGCTCTTTATCCGCCTGCTCAAGACCGACTCCGTCGTCCGCGTCACCCCACGCGACCTGGCTATCGACCCCGTCGCCCTCAAGCGCATCGTCAAGATCGGTCTGCCCGCCGGCATCCAGAGCGCCGTCTTTGCCGTCGCCAACATCATCATCCAGTCTGCCATCAACAGCCTGGGCACCGAGGTCATGGCGGCATCGAGCGCCGCCATGAGCCTGGAGTACGTGTGCTACAACCTGCTCAACAGCTTTAGCCAGGCTTGTACCACCTTTGTGGGACAAAACCACGGTGCCCGCCAGATCGACCGCTGCACCAAGACCCTTAAGGTCTGCCTGGTCGAAGGCGGTATCGTTGCACTCACCACGATTATCGTTATTGTTGGCCTGGGGCGCGAGATCCTGTCGTTGTTCAACAGCGATCCCAACATCATCTCAATCGGCTATATCCGCGTGTGTTCGATCTTCCCTGCGTACGCCTTTAGCATGTTCTACGAAAACATGTCCGGCTACCTGCGCGGCTTTGGTATCTCGCTCATGCCCGCCCTTATCACCATGATCTGCGTCTGCGGCATCCGCTTCTATTGGGTATTCTGCGTGTTCCCGCACTTCCGCACTTTTGCGAACATCATGATGGTCTACCCCATCAGCCTGGGCACCACGGCGTTCTTTATGGTCGTGGCGGTACTACTTTGCCACCCGGCACGCACCCATCGCGCCACCCAAGCCAAAGCGACAGCCTGCTAAACACCGTACTCAACGCCACGCCAGTCATTAATTGACAATATGCGAGCTCATATAGTCGATAAAGCGCCTTGTGGCGATGGGCATGGTGTCCCAGCTGCGCCAAGCCGCCACCACGTCACGCGAGGGGGCGTGCACGATGGGACGTACGCGAATATCGGCCCGCATGCCCTCAACGGTACGGCGATACAGCATACTCACGCCTAGACCTTCCTCCACCATCGCCATGATGGTATAGTCGTCGGTCACCTCGCTCGTCACGTGCGGCGACAGCCCATGCGCCGCGAATGCATCGAGCACCAGACTCTGTTCGCCCTCATCCAACAGTACAAACGGCTCGGACGCCAGGTCGGCGAGTGTCACCTTTTCCTTTGCCGCCAGCGGATGCGCGGCCGGCAACAATGCCACCAACTCGTCGTGATAGACCACGCGCTTCTCGAGCCCAGCGGTAAATCCGCGCGCCGTAAAGCAAAAATCAACCACGCCATCGTGCACCCATTGAGCGTTGCGCGTGTAATCGCCCTGTTTGAGGGTGAAGCGTACGCCCGGGTGCAGCGCACCAAAGTCGCGGATCACACGCGGCAACACGGTACGACTCACGTTAGTAAACGTCGCGATGCGAATATCGGTCGACGAAAGCCCCAGCAGCTCTTGGCGCTTGCCCTCGAGCTCGACCTCGGCGGTCACAATCTGGCGCAGGTACGGCAGATATTGTTTACCGTCGCGCGTAAGCGAAACGCCCTGCTTACCACGCTCGATAAGCGTGGTGCCCAGCTCGCGCTCGAGCGCCTTGACGGCCTGGCTCACCGCGCTTTGCGTATAGCCCAGCTCGTCGGCCGCACGTTTCAGACTGCCGCAATCGACCACCATACAAACAATCTGATACCGCGATGCCATCGTGCCTCCGCATCAATGCAGCCGTAAAACGTTTTGCCAGCGCTTTTCGTGCCTACTTTAGCATTTCTTAATCATACTGAAGATACATTCGCTTTACTACATCCACATCTGGGAGCAGAATCCTTTGTGCGAAACCGTTCTGTAACAAAAGGAGTCCCATGGATCGCAAAAAAGCAATCGCGCTCTCATTTTCCGTTCCCGTCGCATGGGGCTTTTCGTACCCCCTCATGAAAATCGGCATGGACAGCATGAACGCCACGAGTATCGTCGCACTACGCTGCATCATCGCCTTTGTGGCCTGTCTGCTGCTCTTCCACAAGCGTGTTTTCCGTATCAACCGCGACCTTATGGTTCGCGCCGCCATCATCGGCGCCATCATGGCAACCGAGCTCACCTGCATGTGCCTGGGCTCCAGCCTCACCTCTGCCTCCACTGCCGGCTTTTTGCAGAGCCTGACGGTCGTGATCGTGCCGTTTGCCAACGCCGCCCTGCTGCGTCGCGCCCCCGAGCGCAAGGTGCTCGTCGGCACGGCTATCGTCACCTGCGGCATGCTGCTGCTCTCGGGCGCCGACTTCACCAGCCTGAACCCGGGCGCGCTCATCATGCTGCTCTCCGCCTTTATCTATGCCAGCCACATTATCGTGGCCAAGCGCTTTGTCGAAGAAGTCGATCCGCTTGCTCTGGGCGTTTGGCAGCTGGGCTTCGGCGGCTTGTTCTCGGGCATCGCTGCATTCACCTTTGGCGGCTTCACGCTTCCCGGCACGCCCAGCGAGATCGTCGTTGTCGTCGCGCTCGCACTCATCTGCTCCGCCTACGGCTTTATCACTCAGACACTCGTGCAGCCCCACGTGCCCGCCGAGACCACCGGCTTCGCCTTCTCGCTCGAGCCGGTCTGCTCCGCCGTCTTCTCGTTCTTCCTGGTTGGCGAGGTCCTAAGCCCCATCGCCTTCTTTGGCGCCGCCCTCATCCTCACCGGCGTCATGGTGGCAACCGTGCAGCTTCCGCGACTTCATGCGCATGCTCACGACCATACCCGCATGGCAGGAGCGCCCGAGCGAGCCTCGTAAAGCGCCTCACCTTTTATAGCCGCGGCATAAAGGCAACCGGTGCGCCTTTACAATAGATGCCAACATTGCATCTGCCATAAAGGAGCTCCATGGACACCGCAACTCGCGACCGCAACATAGCAACTTGGCTGGGCGATGCGCCGCAGCCGGTACGTGACACTACGAACCAGCTGCTCGAGCGCATCGCCCTTTTGCGCGCCGAGCAGACCATCTATCCGGCACAAGACGACATCCTTAATGCCCTCGCCTACACGCCGGCCGACCAGGTCAAAATTGTCATCTTGGGCCAAGATCCTTATCACGGACCCAACCAGGCCATGGGACTGTCGTTCTCGGTCCCCGCGACGCAAACCAAGTTGCCGCCAAGCCTGCGCAACATCTATAAGGAACTCAAAGCCGATCTGAGTTGTTCCATTCCCGCCACGGGAGACCTGACGCCATGGGCACAACAGGGCGTCCTGCTCCTCAACACTACGCTTACCGTGCGCGAGCATGCCGCGAACTCACACGCCAAGCTGGGCTGGAGTACGCTCACCGACTACGTTATCGAACGCTGCTGCCAGCTACCCCAGCCGGTCGTCTTTTTGGCATGGGGCCGCTTTGCCCAGCAGATGGTTGAGGGCAAGCTCGCCGCAATCGACGCGGGCAAAACAACCGGCAAGTTCTGCCTTGCCTCCACGCACCCCTCGCCGCTTTCGGCCAACCGTGCCACGGCAGAACTCCCCGCTTTTATGGGGTCGCGACCCTTCTCGGCAGCCAATCGGCTACTCGAACAGCACGGTTCGACCCCCGTCAACTGGACTTGTCTCGGCTAAAAATCGATACATCAAAAATACGCCCGACGGCTTTCCATCGGGCGCGTTTCCTATTCGGGCCAAATAAATTGTGTGCGGCCGGACTCGCCGCCATCAATGAGCAGGCTCTGCCCGGTCATAAACCGGTTGGTCACGCTCACAAAGTAGATCCATTCGGCGATCTCTTGGGCGGTTGCCCAGCGTTTAAGCGGTGTAAGCTCCATAATCTGGTTCCACAGGTGTTCGTCTTCCATTACGCAACGGTTGAGCGGCGTGATAACGCCACCCGGGTCCACACTGTTGGCGATGGCCTGCGGTGCCAGGCGGTTTGCAAGGTTCTTGGTGTAGGCGATAACGCCGCCTTTGCTGGCAGCATAGGCGGGAAACTCCGATCCCGTATGCCCGCTCGCCGACCCCACATTGACCACGGATTTGATAGCCGGCGCCGGCTTGGCGGCAAGTCCCTCCCCCACAAAGGCGTAGCACTCGGTCACGTTGATGGTGCCACACAGGTTGGCGGCGATGTCGTCAGCCGAATCCTGCGTGCCGGCAACGTTCACGATCACTTGGGGTTCAAGGTCGCCTGGAAACGAGCCCGGCTCGCGGACATCAACAATCAGATGGCGGTAGCGCTCGTGATCGATCGCCGCCGGCAGCAGATCAAAGCCCACGACCTCGTGGCCCTCGTCCAAAAAGCGCTGCACGCACGCGGCTCCGATACCGCCCGAAGCGCCCGTAATCAAAACCCGCATACTTACTCCTTAGGCGGTTGCGTGGCGCTCAAGGTACTCGGCGCCCACATTCTCGCGCTCCCAGCCGCGCACGACCTTGTAGCCCACGGGGCTCAGGAAGACCTCGCACAGCAGCTCGGCAACAGCGCCGGTCAGCGAGCACATAAGGACCTGCACCCAGGTCCAACCAAAGAACGTGTGGCTCACCACAATGGCAAAGACCAGGTTGTCGATAAACTGGCCAACACCCGTGGACACATAGGAGCGGAAGGCGAAGCTCGCAAAGTTATTCTTTTTGAGCATACGGCCGAGCGACTGGTTGAGCGTGGAGTTAACCACGGCAGAAGCGAGCATTGCCAGCGAAGAGCCCAGCACCACGTACCAGGTGCCGCCGATAGTGGCGTTAAGGGCGGTGTTGACCTCGATCATGCCCGTGTCGTAGTAGGCGCCCCACATACCGGGTGTGAGCGAGCACGCCCAAAAGCACAGGCTCGCGGCAAGGTTGACCGCCAGTGCGAGGATAGAGATTTTGATGGATGCCTTGGCGCCAAAGCGCTTGCAGATCATGTCCTGGCACAAAAACGAGACCCAGCTCACCACAAAGCCGCAATCGAGTGCCAGATACGGCAGGCTGATGAGCTCTTTGTTGGCCAGCAGGTTCATCATGATGACACTCACGAAAAACAGCGAAACCGTTGCCGCGGGAATGCTCCGCAACAGGACCTTGTAGTCCTCCATGACCTTCTTGATCATTATGTACTCCTTTGGTTTTAGGTTTAACGAGCAGGATATCGGACCCGAACTGCTCGGACGCCCCGGTCTTGAGGCGACGGTGGGCATGATAGCCGCTCATGCGGCATCAGGCAAGCAGGCAGCGCGGCAGCCCCGCAGGGCCACCGCGCCGATGCGTTAAAAGGCTACGTTGCCAAACTCCGACAGGATAAGGTCGGGGTTGTGGTCGGTTGCCCAATCCACGTTCCACGGGCTCGTGAACAGCAGCAGCTTGCCACCGCGCATGTCTTCGACGCGCAGCGTGTCGCGCGTGAGCGAAAGGCCCGGGATATCGATGGTATCGGGGTCGTTCTGGATCCAGCGAATGTCCGTATAGGGCAGCGGCTGGCGACGAACCTCAACACGGTATTCGGCCTTGAGGCGGCGCTCGAGTACCTCAAACTGTAGCACGCCGACCACGCCCACGATGACGCTCTCCATGCCGGCACCAAGCTCGCGGAAGATCTGGATGGCGCCCTCCTGGGCAAGCTCCTCCATGCCCTTGACGAACTGCTTGCGCTTGAGCGTGTCGACCTGCGTAATGCGAGCGAACATCTCGGGGGCAAACGTCGGGATCTGCGGGTACTGCACGTGGCGCTTGCCGGAGCACACGGTGTCGCCGATGCTAAAGATACCCGGGTCGAACAGGCCCACGATATCGCCCGCGTACGCCTCATCCACGATGGCGCGGTCATCGGCCATCATCGACGTGCCCGTGGCAAGCTTGAGCTTGCGGTTGCCCTGCACGTGGAAGGCGTCCATACCGCGCTCGAACTTGCCCGAGCAAATGCGCACAAAGGCGATGCGGTCACGGTGGTTCTTGTCCATATTGGCCTGGATCTTAAACACAAAGCCGCTAAAGTCGTCGCGGCAGGGATCGACCGGCTCGCTGGTGAGCGTATCGGTATAGGCGCGCGGCGTCGGGGCCAGACGCAGGAACTCCTTGAGGAAGGGCTCCACGCCAAAGTTGGTGAGCGCCGAGCCAAAGAACGCCGGGCTCAGCTTGCCGCAGGCCACGGCATCCAAGTCGAGCTCGTCGCCGGCACCATCGAGCAGCTCGATGTCGTCCATCAGGTTCTTATGGTTCTCTTCGCCAATAAGCTCGTCCATGGAAGGATCGCCCAGCTCGGCCTCGACCTCGGCGACCTTCTTGGTGGCGTTGGCGTGACCGTCGCCCTCAAAGGCAATGACGCGACGGGTCTGACGATCGAACACGCCGCGGAAGTTGCGACCGCTGCCGATTGGCCAGTTCATGGGATACGTGTTGATGCCCAGGACGTTCTCGATCTCTTCCATGAGCTCAAACGGATCGCGAGCCTCGTGGTCGAGCTTGTTCACAAAGGTGAAGATGGGAATGTGGCGCAGTGTGCAGACCTTAAAGAGCTTTTTGGTCTGGGCCTCGACGCCCTTGGCGCCGTCGATGACCATGACTGCGGCATCGGCGGCCATAAGAGTACGGTAGGTATCTTCCGAGAAGTCCTGGTGGCCGGGGGTATCGAGGATGTTGACGCAGGCGCCGTTATAGGTGAACTGCAGCACCGAGGAGGTGACGGAGATACCGCGCTCCTTCTCGATGTCCATCCAGTCCGAGACGGCATGCTTGGCCGAGCTCTTGCCCTTGACCGAGCCGGCGGTCTGAATGCTGCCGGTATAGAGCAGCAGCTTCTCGGTAAGCGTGGTCTTACCGGCATCCGGGTGGCTGATGATCGCGAATGTGCGGCGCGACGAGATTTCATCCGACAGGCTTGCCATGCGGATCCTTTCTTGCATTGAGTGCATTACGTCGTTGTAACCGCACTATTGTAGCCGCGAAATTCCGCTCTAGGGCGCCTATCAGGACAAATTCATCAGTTGGGGCCTAGGGTAGCAGTCGATGACGGCACTCCGCAGCAGTTTGTCTCGATCTGTAACATCTAGACGGTTTTTGAACCTCTACCTGTTACAGATTTAGACAAACAGGTGGGCGTCCCAGAAAGATCTCGATCTGTAACATCTAGCCACTCAAAACGGGTCCATCTGTTACAGATTGAGATATAAGGATAGACGGGTGGCCAATGTCTCGATCTATAACATCTAGCAGCCAAAATCTTCTCCAGTTGTTACAGATTGAGATGAGTGAACGCGCGGACACTCCAAATTTGCCTCTTGCATAACTGTGCATAGTGTATATATACTGTGCTTACCGGTTATATACACGTGTAGCTCAACAGCTAAGGAGCCGCTGTGGACATCATCCTATCCAATTCGAGCGACAAGCCCATCTACGAACAGATATCCTCGCAGGTCAAAGCTCAGATCTTATCGGGCACGCTCGCTGCGGGAGCCAAACTCCCCAGCATCCGTGCGCTCGCGAGCGACCTGGGTGTGAGCGTCATCACCACCAAGCGCGCCTACGCCGACCTGGAGCAACTCGGGTTTATCTGCACCGTGCAGGGCAAGGGCTGTTTTGTCGCCGAGGGCAACCAGGAGCTCTTGCGCGAAAACCAGCTCTGCCATATCGAAGAGCTGCTTGCGAAGGCGGCAAGCCAAGCCGAAGCCTTGGGCGTCACGCGCGACAAACTGCACGAAATGCTCGACCTGGTAGCCCCCGAAACCATGCAGTAGCCATCTGCAAGAAAGGCTATACCATGCAAAACTTGCTTGAACTCATAGGCATCTCACGCGCTGTAAGCGACCGCTTTTCACTACGCGATGTCACGCTCGCCGTGGAGCCCGGCCAGATTGTTGGCTTTGTGGGCGCAAACGGCGCCGGCAAGACAACGACGATTCGAGCTGCACTCGGGCTTATCAAACTCGATGCTGGCGAGGTGCACCTGTTTGGGCAGCGCTTTGGCGCCGACGCGTCCGGTGAAGCGCAGCGCTGCTTGCGCACCCGTGTCGGCCTCGTGCTGGACACGTGTCCTTTCCCTTCCACACTCAAGGTGACCGAAGTTGAGGCACTCGTAAGCCCGGCGTACCCCACCTGGAGCCACGACACCTTCGCCAGCCTCATCGACCGATTTGGCCTTGATCCCAAGGCAAAGGTCAAGGACCTCTCCCGCGGCATGGGCATGAAACTGCAGCTTGCCTGTGCACTCAGCCACAATGCCAAGCTGCTCGTTTTGGACGAAGCCACCGCGGGCCTCGATCCCATGGCGCGCGAGGAGCTGCTCGACGAGCTGCTCGTCTTTGTTTCCGACGGCCAGCGCAGCGTGCTGCTCTCGAGCCACATTACATCCGACCTCGATCGCGCTGCCGACCGCATCATTTGCATCGATAACGGCTCGATTGTGTTTGACCTGCCGCGCGAGGACATTACCGATCGCGCCGGCATCGCCCACTGTACCCAAGCGCAGGCCGCCGAGCTTATGGCTTGCGTCGAAGGCGCCCGTGCCGCCCACCACGCTTATAGCGTGGACGTGCTCGTGCCCAACCGTCGCGAAACGCTCGAGGCCTTCCCCGAGATTCCCTGCGATCGGGCAACCATTGACGATTATCTACGACTCACGCTGAAAGGGGCTTCGAAATGAAACGCGCCTTTATGTCCGAGCTCGCCATCGTTCGCACGCTTGTCCCGAGCATAGCGGGCGTCGGCCTGTTCATATTCGTTGTGCTGACCCTCGCCAACACGTCAGGTGGCGACTCCGGCATGAGTGCCGGCGCCTGCGCGCTCAGCGCCATGTCGCCTATCATGATCATGAGCTCGCTGGCAGGCTTCGACAATCAAAACGGATGGGAGCGCTATCGGGCAACGCTGCCCCTCTCGCGCAAAGACATCATCTGCGCACGCTACCTGAGCATCGTTGTCTTCTCGGCCGTCATGACGTGCGCCGCCACGCTTTTGAGTATCGTCGCCATCCCGCTCTTCAACAGCGCGGGCATTCCTTCGACGGGACAGACGGTCTTTAAAATCGCAATCGCCTCGGCAGCATCGATGCTCATCTCCCTCATGATGGTGTTTTTGGCGCAGCCGCTGTTCTTCCGATTTGGACACATGGAGGCGCTGCGCCTATCCGTTGGCCTGTTTGCCCTGCTCGGATGCCTTGCCATGGCCACGTTGAGCTCCTCCAACCCCATCAGCAACTGGCTCATGTCGATTGCCGGGGCGAATCCCGATCCCGCCGTTCTTGGCTGTCTGTGCGCAGGAATTGCCGTACTGGCCCTCCTGCTATTTACAATCAGCTGCACCATCAGCATCAAGGTCTATCGAGCACGCGACCTGTAGCCACGCGAGTCTCAATCCACGAGGGGCGCGATCGCCGCCCCTCCCCGCAAATCCGTGACAAATGGCATGTCCTCGGCGTGCGCCACCGTGCTACTTGCGCAGCGGCTTGGGCAGCGGAATGCCGGCGGCGATGGCTGCGGCGATGATCATGCAGACGATGCCCTTGAGCGGGAAGCACATGAGCAGCAGGCCCACAACCATGACAGGCTGGCGCATGACGGCGCCCATCGTCGAGGCCGTGCAGACGGCAACGCAAAAGACCGGATCGGCGCCGGTGAGAATGGCAAGACCATAGCCCAGGCTTACGCCCGAGAAGATAACCGGGAAGAAGTGACCGCCACGCCAGCCCATATTGATGAGGGCGGGGGTCAGCATAGCCTTGACAAGACCGGTCGCGATAAGCACGCCGGCGGGAATGGTCAGATAGGTTTCCATGAGCACATCGGCCTGGGTCTCGCCGGCAAACATGGTGTAGGGCAGGAGCGTGCCACAGATGGCGAGCGCCAGACCGGCCATCATGGCCTTGACGACGGGACGATCCCCAATTACATGGGACAGCGCTTCGCTCGCGTGCTCGGAGACAAAGTACAGCCAGCCGCAAACGGTGCCGAGCAACGCCAGCGGAATGAGCCAGGCAAACTCCAGGTTGCCCACCCCGGCGGACTCGAACCTGGGCATGCCCATGCCGCCGCCCACGAGCTGGCCAAGCAACAGGTAAGTGCCCAGACCGCCGGCAATCGCAATGCCGTAGACCACGGTCTTTTGCGCCTTGGGCAGCTTGATGGTGATCTCGTCGGACGCGGACTCATCGTCGGCATCTTCGCCCTGGCCGTCGGCGCTACCGGCGAGCGGCGCCACAAAGCCAAAGACAGGCGCGGTAAAGAGCGCCGTCAGGGCAGCCTGGGTACCTAGCAGCGTGAGCTCCCTAAACTCGTCGCCAAAGCGACGCATGCGGTCGCCGACCCAGCTGCACAGGCCCGCGATAACGCCGGTCAGGCCGGCCTCCGGTCCAATATTTCCGCCAAACAGCAGCGGCAGCAATGCCGCAAGCGAAAGCTTGCCCAGATTGTCGTACGGGTAGCGCCCATCTTGCTTGACCTTAGCCATCACCTGATTGAGGTTATCGGTCTTGGTGTCTGTCATCTTTTCGTACAGACCGATTAACAGACCGCCCAGCAGGCAGACAAAAAACGGGTACGGCAGAAAGCCAAACGGGCCGCTGGCGAGCTCGGGCGAAGCGACGCCCAGTGCGTGCGGAATCTCGGTCCATAGATAGTCGATGCCGTGCTCCATCACAAAAAAGAACAGCCAGACCGCGGCACCTGCGAACGCACCGGTCACGGCAACGCTAACTAAAAACAGCGCGCGGTTTGTGGGTTTGGCGAGCTTATCCATCGGGTCCTCCCGCGGTCAAAGTCGACATAGATACGTTTTATTGCAGAGCGAGTGTGGCCCAGACGAGCCAACCGCCTGCGCTGCAAACGGAGCCACCGGGGGCCACAGCGGGAAAGGCTCAAGGCTTATCCGTTGATAATTGATGCGATCTCGTGCAGATCCTCGGCAAAGTAAATGCCTTGCTGGCGCCGTGAGCTTGATAAACCCTTATCGATCATGTGCCCGAGCAGCGCCTTGAGGTCGTTGTAGTAACCGTCCAGGTTATACAGGATGCACGGAGCACTCAGGTGCCCCAACGACACCGCGGACATAACCTCGGCAATCTCCTCGAGCGTGCCCGTCCCACCGGGAAAGGCAATGAACGCATCGCCGAGCTCGATCATCTTTGCCTTACGCTCCGCCATATCGCTCGTCACGATGAGGTCGTCGATACCGTCATGTTGAAACTCGGCCTCGATAAAAAAGCTCGGCTCCACACCCGTCACGTGCCCGCCGGCATTAAGCACGCTATCGGCGAGCGCGCCCATCAGGCCCGACTTGGATCCGCCGTACACGAGCGCGTGCCCGTTGGCGCCAATCCAGTTGCCCAGCTCCTGCACCGCAGGCAGAAACGCCGGGTCATTGCCAGTGTTGGCACCCAGATACACGGTGATATTCAAATTCAGTCCCCCTCATCGTGACGCGCGGCGCCCGTTTTAGCGCTGGCGCCGGCGATATTCACGCACGCGGCGCGACAGATCGGCGAGCTCGTCACGATCGAGCTCTTCCAAATGCTCAAGATCATCCATAAAGCGCGCCATAGTGTCCTTTTGATGCATCTTGATGAGCATATTGCAGTAGCTCACCGCCACGCCCGTGAGCATGGCAATGTAAAAAATGCTGATAACGCTCAGGACGACCGTGATGGCACGGGCGACCGGCGTTTCGGCCGGAATGTCGCCAAAGCCGATCGTCGATACGGTCTCAAAGCTAAACCAAAGGCCATCGCCAAACGTAAGAGTTGTTGGCTCAGAGAGCCAAACAGCCATTGAACACAGAAGATAAAAGACGAGAAAAAGGCCCGTGATGCGCACGAAACCGGCTTGACGCAACACATCGGCCAGCGTCCTCAGCTTTTTCATCGAGACCCCCTTTTTCAGGACAAGCAATCGCTTTTGGTCGGTATTGTCCCACGCCTCCCCCGCAAACGGAACCAGCCATCGAGAGTGCCCCTAGACGACGAGTTGTGAGGGACAATCCTTCCACAACAAAAAAGTGCGTTTCAATCTGCGACAAATAGGATGTTCCCGTCGGCCTCGCAGCCTGAACTAGTATCTTGATATAGACATACCACCCACCGCCGTGCACGCAACACGCGGAAAGAAAGGAAACCCACGATGTTTAGACCTCTTCGTAGAAAGAAGCGTGCTATCACCGATCAAGAGGCACGAGAGCTGCTTGTTAATTGCAAACGCGGCATTTTTGCCGTCAACGGAGACGACGGCTATCCTTACGCCATTCCCGTTAACTACTACTTTGACCCCGAGCACGACAAAATTTACTTTCATGGAGCCAAGGCGGGGCATAAGGTCGATGCACTCAAACGCAGCGACAAAGTCTGCTTTACCGTCTATGGCAACGATTGGTACAAAGACGACGACTGGGCACCCTATGTTCAGAGCACCGTGGTTTTTGGCCGTTGCCGCCTCGTGAACGATGACCCGGCGTTTGTCGAAGACAAAGTCCGACAGTTTGCCCTCAAGTACTATCCTTCTGCCGAAGAGGTCGAAGAGGAGATCAAGCAAAGTATCAGGGGCGTCCAGCTGTATGAAATTACGGTTGAGCACCTTTGCGGCAAGCAAATTCAAGAAAAGTAGCAAACGCGGAAAACGCGCTTGCAACCCTCTGCGCCCTATGCGCCCACGCACATTGACGACACGGGCGCAAGCCGCAGTACCCGAATCGCGCGACCCCTATACCCCAAAAACGTAGCGGTCTAGGCGGTCGCACGCTTCCCTTACGCGCGAAAGCGGCAGCGCCAGATTCACACGAATGTGGCAGGGGCCATGGAACGGACGTCCATCCTGATACCCCACGCCCACGCGTGCTCCCTCGTCGAGCAGCCACTGAATATCACGGCCATGCTCGCGGCACCACTCGGTGCAGTCCAGAAACACCATGTACGTGCCCTGCGGACGCGAATAGGACACGCCCTCAAAATGCTCGTCCACGTAATCGCAGAAGTACTCGATATTGTCGGCAAGCACCTGGTTGAGTTCGTCCACCCACTCGTAGCCCTGCGGTTGGTAGGCACCGATAAGCGCATGCATCGAAAGGACATTCATCTCGTTGTAATGGGTCTTGTTAGACACAGCGCACATGCGGTCGCGCAGCGTCTCGTTGTAGACAATGTGGTAGCTGCCGACCAGACCCGCCAGGTTAAACGTCTTGCTCGGCGCATAGAGGGCAACCGTGCGCATGCGGGCATCCTCGCTCACCGACTGCGTCGGGATGTGCTTGTGTCCCGGCAGAATGATATCGGACCAAATCTCGTCCGAGATCACCACGCAATCGTGCTTGCGATAAATGTCCATAGCGCGCTCGATCTCGTCGCGCTCCCATACGCGGCCGCAGGGATTGTGCGGCGAGCAGAACACTGCGGCATGGATGTGGTTTTGGGCGAGTTTGCGCTCCATGTCCTCAAAGTCCATGCGCCACACGCTCTGGTCGTCGAGCTGAAGCGGGCTGTGGACAATGCGATAGCCCGCGGCCTCGATGGACTTGGTGAAGCCGATGTAGGTGGGGCTGTGGACCAACACCGCATCGCCCGGCTGGACATACGCGCGCAGCGTCGACACGACACCGCCCAGCACGCCGTTTTCGTAGCCGATATGCTTAAGTGCCAGGCCCTCGACGCCATTACGGCGGCTCTGCCATTCGATGATGCGGTCGAAGTACTCGGAACGCGGATTGAAGTAACCAAACATGGGGTGCTGGGCGCGCTGAATGATGTGCTCCTGGACTGTAGGCACCGTGGCGAAGTTCATGTCCGCCACCCACATGGGAATGCGGTCGAAGCCCTCGTCGGGTGCGTTCGGAGCCATACCGGGGATCTCACCCCAAGAGTCAACGGCGATGGAGTCCATGCCATGGCGGTCGATGATTGAAGTGAAGTCGTATTTCATGCTGAGCCCCCGTACAGAGCGGAATGATTCGGTAGGCGTTATTGTCCACCAGCGTAGGCGATTTTGGCATGGGGTTTGGCGCTTAATTTGACGGGTGCGGACGAATGGCTGGTTAGTCTCGCGCGACGTTGATGGCGGTTACCGTCAACCTGGCCCCGTCAACCGTAAACGATATGTCGAGTCCGGTGTAAGCCAAGTGGTAAACGCGGTTTGGCTCGTGCTTGCTACCCGCGCGGCGCGGATCTTGGCGAAGAACCTCGACCAGACCGGGGAGCTTTGCGGGCGGGACCATGTCTTGAAGCACTTGCGGGAACTCAACATCGAGCTCTTGCCACGGAGCACCCTCAATCCAGCCGCCGGTCGCATCCGGGTGGCAGTCCGCAAACGGGATGTAGGGCTTAATGTCGTAGATGGGCGTGCCGTCACGCAGGTCGGCCCCCAGTACATGGATGATGGGGCCGCCATCGGTGCGCTCAACGCGGCTGAGCTTGACGCAGGTAAGACCGATGGGATTGGGGCGAAACGGGCTGCGCGTGGCATACACGCCCACGCGCTCGGCTCCACCCAGACGCGGCGGGCGCACAGTCTTCGACCACTTGACGTTGGTGCCGGACCTGTCCTGCGTCTTGGCATCGGCAGCTATATCCTTAGCCGTGCCGCCGGGCGTTCCGTTTTCGAAGCGCCACAGCAGCCATAGGTGAGAGAAGGAGTCCAGACCCTCAACTGCTGCGTTGGAGGCAAATTCCGGCTCAAAGACGATGCGTCCCTGCAGGTGGGGCGCCAAAAAGCTGTTGCGCGGAATGCCGAACTTCTGCGGCAGGTCGGTATGTATGTGTGCAATAGGTTCCATGCCGGTCATTGTACGGCATGGAGGTGTGGGGTGCAGTGCGCAATTCTTCGCCGCGGTCTCCCGTCGTGCAACCAACGGTTGCTTGGAAGAGCGCCGGCCGCCGCGTATGCTTAAGCCATCAACCAACAGAAAGGAGCCGCTATGGCCTTTGCAGAAAAGCTCATTGCCATTCGCCGCGCCCATCACCTTACCCAAGAGCAGCTCGCTGCCAAGCTCTTCGTCACACGCCAAGCCGTCAGCCGTTGGGAACGCGGCGAAGTCACCCCGGGTATCGACATGATGAAGCTCATTGCCGCCGTAACCGGAGAACCGCTGTCCCACCTGCTCGAAATGCCCGAGCACTATTGCCAGAGCTGCGGCATGATACTCACACCCGACGACTGCGGCACCGATGCTGTGGGCGCCACGACCGACCATTACTGCAAGTGGTGCTACGACCACGGCAAGTACACCTACGACACCACCATGGAGGCGATGATCGAGGATTGTGCCCCGCGGCTGGCGCAAAACACCGGCATGTCGCTCGACGAAGCCGTCTCGCTCATGGGCGCCGTCCTGCCGCAACTGGAGCGCTGGCGCTCCGTGCAGGAAAACGAGGAGCGCTATGGCGCCGAGGCGCGGGCGCGCTATGGCGCCGAGGCGATCGACGCAGCAAACGAAGCACTGCTGGACATGGACCCCGAGACATGGAACGACATGAAGGAACTTGAACGCGCTATTCTGGGTCAGCTTTCGATTGCCGTGGGCATTGGCGACCCAGAGAGTAACGAGGCCCACAAACTTGTCGCAATGCACCGTCGATGGATTGGCCTTAACTGGGGGCACAAGCCCCAAGACGAAGCATACCTGGGCCTCGCCCACGGCTATCTTGCTGACCAGCGCTTTATCGACTACTACGACAAGCCCTGCGGCACCGGAGCCACGGCGTTTCTGGTACAGGCCATCGAGTCGTCGTCAGCTCATGCATAGACCGCGGCGGCTTTGGGTATTTCAATCAAAACCTCAACCGATTGGAGACCTATGGCTACTGTTCATGAACTCGCGCTCTACGTTATGACTGGCTGCCCGTATTGCTTAAAGGTCAAGCGCTTCCTTGCCGATAACGGTGTGACCATCCCTGAGCGCAACATCTCGACCGACCCCGATGCCGAGCAGACGCTCATCGCCGTCGGCGGAAAACGCCAGGTTCCCTGCCTGTTCATCGACGGCAAACCACTCTACGAATCGAGCGACATCATCGCATGGGTACAGGAGAACCTGCTCTAGCGTGCGAGTACTCATTGGGGACGTTCTTAAATGACTAGCCGTTAAAGAACGTCCCCAATGACTAGCTAACCGTGGAAGCGGGCTATGGGCGCAAGTGGCTGCTCGCGAAAGACGCGATCGACGGCGGCGCGGTATTCGTCGACCTTTTTAGTCTTGCGTACGAGTTTGTGAACGGTAGCAGGATCGGCGAAGGCGCATTTGGCGTAGAACCACCACTCCTTCATGCGAAAGACCGCGTTGCCGCCAATCTCTTCTGCATATGCCGCAAACAGCGTGTCGTGGAAGCGCTGCAGTTCGGCTGCCGTGGCAGCAGGGCCGCCCTTGACCATGCGAGCCAGCGCGGGGTTAGCAAGCAAGCCACGCCCCAGCATCACATGGCGTGTACCGGGATAGGCCTCCACCAGCGCCTCCATGTCCTCAAGATCAAAAATATCGCCGTTGTATGCCACCGGAAACGGCGCGCGCTCCAGCGTCTCGCCATAAAACTCTTTGCGCGGCGAGCCCGTATAGCGATCCTTCTGTATGCGCGGATGCACGATCAGTTCTGCCAACGGCATGCGACAGTACAGGCCAAGCACGCGCTCGTATTCGTCGTCGCTCTCCAGCCCCAGCCTGGTTTTTACCGACACCGGCAAGGGCGATCGCTCGCACACGTCGCTCAAGAACACCTCGAGCCCATCGAGGTTGCGCAAGAAGCCCGATCCTTTACCCTTGGCAACAACCGTCCCCGAGGGGCAGCCAAGGTTGAGATTAACCTCGCGGTAGCCCATGTCGGCGAGCACGCGCGCCGCCCACACAAACTCATCCGCGTTCTTGGACATCAGCTGAGGCACCACGTTAAGCCCTTGGTTGTTAGCCGGATCGATTTCCTTAACCGCCTTGCCGCCAAAGCGGTTTCCCACCCGCGGCGGCGGCAAAAACGGCGTGTAATAGCAGTCGAGCGCACCGAAGCACTCCGCATGCACGCGACGGAACACATGCCCGGTAATCCCCTCCATAGGGGCAAGCGAAAGAATCATCAACATCTACTCTCAGATCAATGCGGCAAAGGGACTGCCCCTTTGTCACATCCTATTCAAACGGTTCAGAAACTCTTCGCAGGCGCGGGAACGCAGGCGATATTTTTTCCATACCAGATACGACGCAATGGTAAGCGGCGGCTCAAATGGGACAAAACGCAGATCGCTGCCTTCATCTATCTGCAGCAAGCTTCCAATGCTAACCGCACACGCAGCGCCCGAACGCACCAGATGTGACGCGTTGCCGATCAGGTCGAAATGCCCCACGACGTTGAGCTCGTCGACGCTGAGGGCGCCACTCGACCACGCTTCCAGGTCCAGCGCTCGATTCGAGGTGCGCGAACTCACCAGCAGCGGCATATTCGCCACGTCCGCAGGCGTCAGCACGTCCCGGCCGCCCCATGGACCGCTCGCCGCAACAACTGCACCGACTCGATCCGCCTCGGGCATACGAATCCATTCGTATTTCTCGACGTTAACGGGCTCCAGCAACAACGCAAAGTCGAGCAGGCCACGTTCCAAACGCTCCTCCACCGCATCGGCGTTACCGGTATAGAGTTCAATCGTCACTCCAGGATGATCCCGATGCAGCTCTGTAAAAGTATCGAGCACCAGCCGCATCGATTTGGTTTCGCCGGCGCCAATGCGGATAACGCCCGCAATGCCGAGCTCCCGATCCGCCAACTCCAGCTCGGTCTGTTCCACCAGCAAGACAATCTCCTCGGCACGCTGGCGCAAGCGCATGCCATCGCTCGTGAGCACGCACGATCGATTGGTGCGCTCGAACAGCTCCACGCCCAGCTCGCGCTCAAGATCGGCTATCTGGCGCGAGAGCGTGGGCTGCGTCACGTGCAGCACATTTGCTGCCTCGGACATGTTTTCCTCACGCGCCACAGCAAGAAAATAACGCAGCGTTCGCAGTTCCATGCTCGCCCCTTCGCACACAACGGAGAACCCCATTCGGGCCAATTCGTTTCACATACATAATCCGTATATCTAACTAGTTGCTATAAGTAATATACATTATCAAATCTCGAAACTATCGTTACAGAAGAGAACCATCGAGAAAGGAAGTGCATGGAATACATCACGCTCAATAACGGCATCAAAATCCCCCAGCTAGGACTTGGCACGTATCTGCTTAAACCCGACGATGCCCAATCGTCGGTTACCTCCGCACTCGGCATGGGGTATGAGCTCATCGACACTGCCAATGCATACGTGAATGAGCGAGCAGTGGGTCGTGGCGTGCGCGAATCAGACCTGCCGCGCGAAAGCATGTTTCTCGAAACCAAGCTCTGGCCCTATTTTTACAACAGCGACACCGCCGTCGACGAAACGCTCGAGCGTCTGAACACACCTTACATCGATCTCATGATTCTGCACCAACCCGCAGGCGACTACTTGGCGGGCTACAAGAAGCTTGAGATCGCGTACAAGGAAGGCAAGCTCCGCTCCATCGGAATCTCCAATTTCGACGAGAACGAAATCGAGAAGCTTCTCGCAAATTGCGAGATCGTTCCATCCCTTATTCAGGTCGAGTGCCATCCGTATTTCCCGCAGACCGAACTGAAGAAGCTGCTCGCCCAGCACGACATTGCGTTGCAGGCGTGGTACCCGCTCGGCGGACGCGGCAACAGCGACATCATGGACGAGCCCGTCGTGCGCGACCTCGCTGTCAAGCATGGCAAAACGCCTGCTCAAATCATTATGCGTTGGCATATCCAAGAGGGAAATATCGTCATTCCAGGCTCCAAGAATCCGACGCACATCGCCGACAACATCGATGTCTTCGACTTCGAACTCACAGATAGCGACATGACCGCCATGGCAACCCTCGATCGCGGGAAACGGTTCTATGAGCGCACGCCCGAGAAGCTTGCGCAATATGCCGCCTGGCACCCCGACGTTGAGAACCAGAAATAGGAGCATCATGCAGTACACAACCCTCGGCCATTCCGGCATCAAAGTCTCTAAACTCTGCCTGGGAGGCATGAGCTTTGGCGAGGCCAGCCCCGACTTCCATCAGTGGACCATCGGACCCGACGACACACGCGCCGTCATCAAACGCGCACTCGACACCGGAATCAACTTTATCGATACCGCGAACTGCTACAGCTTTGGCACGAGCGAAGAGTACATAGGCGCCGCCCTGCGCAATCTGGGTATCGCTCGCGAGAGCGTCGTGCTGGCCAGCAAGGTTCACTTCAACGAGGGCGGCCTTTCCGCCGACGCCATCAAACGCGAGATCGAAGGCTCGCTCAAGCGCTTGGGCACCGATTACCTTGACCTCTACATCATTCACCGCTTCGATTACGACGTTCCCATGGAAGAGACCATGGAAGCACTCAATGACCTGGTACGCGAGGGCAAAGTTCGCGCACTCGGCGCCAGCGCTATGTATGCTTACCAGCTGCACAACCTGCAGATCGTCGCGCGCGACCACGAATGGGCGCCCTTTACGAGCATGCAGTGCCACTACAACCTGCTGTACCGAGAGGACGAGCGGGAGATGATTCCGGTGTGCCGCCAGTTCGACATGGCCCTTACGCCATACAGCCCCCTGGCGTCGGGACACCTCTGCCGCCCCACGTGGGAAAGCTCGAGCACACGTGGCACCACCGACACGACCATGGCCAACAAGTATGACCATGACCGCGCCATCGACATGCCCGTCGTTAAGCGCGTGGCCAAGGTCGCCGCCGATCATGACGTGTCGATGGCGCAGATTGCACTGGCGTGGCACTGGGCGCGTGGGGTCGAGGCGCCCATCGTGGGTTGTTCCAAGCCCGAGCGAGTCGACGACGCCGTAGCTGCGCTCGACATAACGCTCTCCCCCGCCGAGATCGACTTCCTCGAGGAGCTTTATCAACCGCACGCGCTCGTTGGTCCCAAGGCCCGTCCCGGCGAAAAGCCGCTTGCCGGCACCACCAAAGTCAAAATCGCAAAGTGACGACATGGACGACAGCATCATCGACGGCCTACACGACGCCGGCTGCAGCGAAGATCTCATCGAGCTGTACAGCTCGGCCGCCAGCGACTGCGCGCGTATTTGTCTACTAAAACGGTATCGTCGCGAATTGCTCGACGAAATTCACTCGGGGCAGCAGAAGCTCGAACGCCTTGACTATCTCATCTACCGGCTACGCAACGCCTCAACCGAATGCGGGACCAACCGCAGTAACGAAAGGAACTCCATTGGCTAAGACACTTGTGGCATATTTCAGCGCAACGGGCACCACGAAGAACGTTGCATGTCGCCTGGCTCGTGTAGCGGACAGCGACCTGTTCGCCATTGCACCCGCTAATCCATACACAAGCGCCGACCTTGACTGGCGTGACAAACAGAGCCGCAGCACACTCGAGGCAGCCGACCCCTCCTGCCGTCCTGCAATAACCTCCAGAGTCGAGCACATCGAAGACTACGAGATCATCTTTTTGGGATTTCCCATCTGGTGGTACGTGGCGCCGGCGATTGTCAACACATTCCTTGAGTCTTACGACCTGACGGGCAAAACGATCGTCCTGTTTGCCACCTCGGGCGGGAGCGGAATGGGCAAGACAGCGTCGATCCTTAGAGCAAGCGCTCCAGGCGCAAAGATTGTTGACGGCGGTATTCTCAACAACGCAAGCGACACCGAACTCGAGAAGTTCGCAGCAAGATACCTCTAGCGCGGCGCGTCGGAGGCCCAAGTCGACAATCCGCCCAAGCCAGAAGCGGTCACCCGGCACCAACTACCCCTCCAGCCGTCCCTGCGCAACGAAGGTGAATACTTTCCCGCGAAGTGGACGAGTGAAATCGGACCCCCGAAGCATCGACACTTTTGGAGAGCCATTTCCTGCGGTTTTGTCGCTCAAATCCTGCGGTTTTTACATCCAAAAGTGCGAATGCTTCAGGGGTCCAGAATAGGTCGCTCACTTCTCGTAAAACCATTCACCTTCGATTTACTGATGCTCACGAACGGCAAGATCGCAGCGATTGCGCTCATCATGGCATTCGTAGCATGTCTGCTGATCCTGCCACTCCAAATGATCAACGACATTGTGTTTCGCCAAAGGGAACTCCAGCCAGCGTGCTCGCCACGCAAGCTGCCGGCCGCTTGCTCAAGAACGGCGTAACAATCTCGCGCGCAACCTGGGCGGCGCCGCCGAGCAGCTTGCCATCGCGCAAGATGCCTTGGGGCCCGCGTGCGAAAGCGTCGCGGATTAGCCTTATGCTCTCTGCAAAGAAAAGCTAGAAGCGTACGTTCTGATTTCTGCTCGCAAACGCCGTCTATATCTCAAGGTCTAATACTTTTCCCGAGAAGTGAACGGCTATATTTGGACCCCCGAAGCATCGACATTTTTAGACGCCAAACCCGCAGGATTTGGCTGGCAAAACCGCAGGAAATTGCATCTCAAAAGTGTCGATGCTTCGGGGGTCCATTTTGACTCGTTCACTTCTCGGGAAAAGTATTAGACCCCGATTTCGCGAGGGTCTCAATGTGACAAAGGGGCTGTCCCTTTGTCACATCATTCGGAGCGTAGGGCTTCCACGGGATCCTTTTTGGATGCGCTGCGAGCCGGCAGCAGGCCGGCAACGACCGTCAGCAGCACCGAAATTGCAATGAGCACCAGCGCATCCTGCACGGGCAGGCTCATCAGATTGGGTACCTGTTTGGCAGCAAGCGCCCAGGCATTAACCGGAAAACTCACGAGCACCACAACGACAATGGCAAAGACGCCGGCGATGAGGCCTTCGATAAAGGTCTCGGCGTTGAACACGTTTGCCACGTTGCGCTTCGACGCACCGATTGCGCGTAGGATGCCGATCTCCTTCTTGCGCTCCAGTACGCTGATGTAGGTGATGATGCCGATCATGATGGAGCTCACGACCAGGCTGATGCTCACGAACGCGATGAGCACCAAGCTGATGGTATTCACGATGTCGGTCACCGAGCCCATGATGATGCCCATGTAGTCGGTGTACGAAATTGCCTGTTCATCATGGCCAGCAGCTTTGACCTGCTTGTTGTACGCATCGATATGGTCGAGTACGCGCTCCTTGGCCTCAAAGTCACGCGGGAAAATCTTGACCGAGATGGGGTCCGCTTCATCCGCGTAGCCCAACGTGGTCAGATTGTTGTCGTAGGTAAGCTTCGACGCCTTGGCATAGCTCATCATGAGCGAGCTCAGGTCCTCGGCGTCCATGTTGAAGTGGATGGCACGAGCAAAGGCGCTCGCATCCACGCGCATGGCACTCGCCAGGTTGGCAAAACTCGAAGACATCTGCGTCACCATCTGGTCCATGAGCCCTGCTGCGCCGGCCTTAAGCTGGGTCGACACGGTCGTTGCCACCTGCTCGCTGATTGCCTTCATCACCTGATCCATAGCCTGCTGCAGATACGGAGCCAACTGATTTTGGACATAGTCGGTCATCGCCTGTTGCAGGCGCTCGGCCAGGGCATCGCCGCCGAGCGCCTTGAGCTGCGCCAGGCACTGCTGCGCCACAACATCGTTCTCGAGATACGCCGAAAATGCGGCTGCAAGCTTTGACGCGTCTTTGAGATCTTCGGGTGACAGTGCCCTAAACTGATCAGACTGCAAAAAGCCCTCAAATAGTTGGTTGGCAAGCGTTCCCACCTGTTGCATTTGCTCGGGCGTGAGCTCCAGACCGTCAAAGATGCCCGAAAAATCGGGGGTCGGCGCTTTGGCCATGATGTCGCTTAAGTCGATAGCTTTGCCAACGCCCGAAAGGTCAATATCCAGGCCTGACAAATCGATGCCCGAAAGATCCATGCCACCGGCAGCACCCGAGAGTGCAGACGCATCGAACGAGAACGCGTTCTTGAGCGCTGCCTCGTCCACACTGAACATGCTGCCCAGATCCACGCCTTGCTTGGCCTCGCCTTGCAGTTCGTCGAAGGTTTTGCCCGTAAAGACATCCGTCTCGGGGTGGGCAAGTTGCTCTTGCACGATCTGCGAATCGGCGGCGCGCTCCATAAGCTGGCGAGCCAGCGCATGCGTATAGGCAATGCCCGGAGATAACGCGCTCGCATTGGCCGTCTCGTTAGGTCGCACCACGCCCACAATGTGCACGTCAATACCGTCGGCAACCTTGGCCGTCATAAAGTCGGCGTCGCCAGACATGTCAGTCCACATGCCGGTCTCTTCGTTTTTGCGATAAGCATCGGCCGGCGACAACACCTTAAACGTCGTGGACAGCGCATCGTCGTAAGTAAAGTCGGCGCCGCTCTCAGGCGTCTCAATCTTACCGTCGGCGGCCATGGCACTGTTCACCAGGTCGTTGAGCTCATCGATATCCAGCGCACCGATGCTGTAAAGCGTATAGTCGCCCACCGTTCCACGACTCGAAAGCACCATTACGGCTTCGTGAGCAGACGTAGGCCAATGACCGGCGACGACATCGTACTGGCTGTCGAGCAAACTCTGATCGTCGATCATCTCGTTAAAGACCGAGGTTCCCATGGAGTCCATGCTCACCGTTGCCGCCGAGCTCGCACCACCGCTCATGGCCTCGGTCATAGCGTTGGGCACCAGCCGGACAGGCTTCTCATCGCCCTTGCCGGCACGATAGACAACCGGCGTCACGCCGTAACCGTACTGGATGGCATTGACCTCTTTGTCGATACCGTCGCCGCCGGCATCGAGCCATGCCTTAAAGCTCGTCATATCGTTGGACTTAACACTTGCAAACATATCCTTTACGGCCGTGACCACGGGAATCTTTTCGGTTCCCTGAGCCTTGCCGCCGGTGCCGTCGTCGGACGAGCCCTCGTTCTTGGACGTATCGTCATCCGTGGCCCCCTGTTCGCCCATCATGGACGACAGGTCGTAATCCTGCTTGGAAATGGTAAGCGGGTAGCTCGAAAGCGTGTCCTCCTCGACCTTTTTGATGTAGCCGTTTACGCCATTGGACAGCGCCAAAATCGCCGCGATGCCAATAATGCCAATCGAGCCCGCAAAGGCCGTCATGGCCGTACGGCCCTTTTTGGTCATGAGGTTTCGGGCAGAAAGCCCCAGCGCCGTCACAAAGCTCATCGAGGTTTTGCGCGTAGGCTTGGCCTCGCGGCGCGTGGCGTCAGCGACATCGAAAGGATCAGAATCGTCGGTAATCTTGCCATCCGCCAGGTTGACGATACGCGTGGCATACTCGTACGCCAGATCGGGATTATGCGTGACCATGATAACCAGACGGTCGCGCGCGACGTCCTTGAGCAAGTCCATGACCTGTACGGACGTTGTGGAATCCAAGGCGCCAGTCGGCTCGTCTGCCAGCACAATCTCGGGATCATTAATCAGGGCGCGGGCGATGGCCACGCGCTGCATCTGTCCACCCGAAAGCTGACTCGGGCGCTTGTTCACGTGCTCGCCCAGACCAACGGCCTCGAGCGCCTTGCGCGCACGCTGGCGGCGCTCGGCGTGCCCCACGCCCGTGAGCGCAAGCGCCAGCTCCACGTTTTCCAAAATGGTCTGATGTGGAATGAGGTTATAGCTTTGGAACACAAAGCCGATGCGGTTGTTGCGATAGGCATCCCAATCGCGATCGTGGAAGTCCTTGGTCGAAATACCGTCGATCAGCAGGTCACCCGAGTCAAAGTGGTCGAGTCCGCCGATAACGTTGAGCATCGTGGTCTTACCCGAACCCGAGGGCCCCAGAATGGCCACGAACTCGTTATCCCGAAAAGACAGGCTCACGCTGTCGAGCGCCACCTGCGTAAACGACTGCGTAACGTACCTTTTGCAAATTCCTTTGAGTTCCAACATGGACGGCAACCTCTCCTGCGCAGGCACCTTGCCCGCTCTCCCCCGCCGTTCGTATTCGACGCGTTTGTCCTACTCTATCCCCATTTTTTACCGGCGCAAGTGGGGAATGTAACGAAGCGCGCCAAAAAACGAGCAGAACGGCACATCGCGTGACGTACCATCCCGCTCATACTGTCGATAATGTGACAAAGGGACTGTCCCTTTGTCACATCTGCCCAACCCTTATTGGTGCACCCGATTCCCTATTGGATGATAAAGGACGGATGATACGGGCACTTTTCGCCCATGCACACTGTATTGACCGCATAGCTATCGCAGACTGGCCTCTTCTCCCATGCTTTAAGCTGTGGTCCGCCGAGCGCGTTAAAAAACGAAACGGCCTCACGAATCGCCACGCGCGCATCTCGCTTGCAGCACCGTGGGCTTCCCGAGCGCGCGATGGCGGCAAGCAGCTCCGAAACCATAAGCTGCCCCTCCTGCCAGCCTTCACTGCGCAGCGGCGCATTGCCGCGCACGATTGCATATGCCATGCCCGCAGACGCGGCTGCCCCGCACATGCCCCAGCGGGCACACGTCGCCCCCGGCACACAATCCGAACGAGACATCAAATCGGCAAGATCGTCTTTGAGCATCGCATCTCGCTCCCCAGATGCTTCGGCGTTGCGCCAGCACGCAAGCAGCACCGCGCCCACAATAAAATGGTGGATGGGGCCAAAAGCCACGCAGCGCTCATCTGCCATAACCTCTTCCAAAAGAGCCGCGGGCGCCACCGACACACTGGCCATGAGCATCTCAACAATCCAGCCTGTTTGTTCGTCTTTTGCCATGCGGCATCCTCCTCTAAAACAAATTGTGCGCACACTCCATTATGGCCTTCTTCTGCCCGGCGCGCTCAATGCGAAACAACCTGCTTCGCTCGTGCCGCCAACAAGCCCTGCTAGTTCTCGTCGCAAACCAGCCCTGCTCAGGAGCAACACCAGAGGCGATGGCAGGCACGATGGACAGTGGCAACACCACGACGGCAGCTCTTTTCGAAAAAGAAGGCCCCGCGCAATCGCGCGAGGCCTCCCCATTCATGGAACTATGATCAAAGCAACCAAAAAAGCTTACTCCCACTCAATGTTTGGCGGAGGATACAAACCGGTCGGCTACATGAACGATTCGGGCAATCCGGATCCGGAGTACTGGAAGAAGTCACCGCGCGAGTCGGGCGCCAAGCAGGCAAACCGCCACCTCGACAAGATGGAGGGGAAGTGGAATCAGTACAAAAGTATGAGTGCCGGTTCGGGCACCGATCCAAGGAACACTAAGCTGCTTCGTCACCACTGCACGCCGCGTTTTACGATGGATATCGCCACACAGCTGTACGGATCGCTCGCCTACGACTGGGTGGGCAAAACCTGGGGTGACAACAACGACCCCGCATTTGGCAATATTAAGGCCCTCTTCCAGGTAAGAACCGACCTCAATTGGACCGAGCAGTTTACCCTAGGACCGGTGCCGTTTTTCCTAAACGTCAACCCCTGGGTGCCAGCGAAGCTGGCGCTCACCGTGGGCGCCCACACGCACGGCAGCGTCGCGGCGTTTTTTTAAAAACATTTCGCTCGACTATTCAAACACCTCGGGCTCGTTCACCATCCAGATCGGGCCTGCCGTCACCTTTGGCGCCGGCGCTGCAGGCGTCGCTTCGTCTGCCGTGCGCGGCGCCGCATCCCTCACGCTGTTCATTGGGTACGAGAAGGCAGATGGACACCAGCTTCCGCGACTGCGCGTAGGCGCAGACGTCGATGTCGATGTGATACTCCGGTTCGTAATGTTCAAGTGGACCACCAAGGCTTGGTCGGGGTCGTGGCCCACACTCCTCGATTCGTGGAATATGTCGGTGAACAATGGCAACCAGTATGTGCTCCAGCGCTCTGAGCTCGCATTGGGTGGAGATACGCCTTACACGTTGGATGCCTGCTTCGGCACGGCCGGCAACGCCGAGGCAGGCGGCGTGCCGCAATTTATCGCATCGGCCACCATCGTCACCAACGCCGAGCTGCTCGCACGCGCCGAGGTTAAGGCCACTGCCGTAAACGTCGCGCCTGTCATGCGCGATTGGGATCAAGCGGTCACGCGCATTGAGCTCGAGGCGGATGCAGAAAGCGACGACACGGGACAGATCGAGCATTTCGTCCATACACTGATAGAGAACGACGAAAACGCCGCGCCGATGTATGAGTACACCTATATCGGGCAGGCGACGAACGCCGTTGCGGACCCCAACGCCAATTCTGCTGGTGTATCGGAGGACGAGCGTGGCGGCATAAAACCCTCGAGCGACAACGTGCTGTTTACTGGCGTGCTCAGCGAAGCTCACATGAAGCTGGCAATGATTGCCGGCGTAGAATGCCAGTTCCGTATCGCCTCGGTGCGCTACGGCGACAATGGCCGCTCGCGCCTGGTGGTGCACACAAAGGCAAACGGCACGTGGTCCGCTCCCACTCCCGTGGACTTTCCCCTTGGGTTTGGCGAGGGCGACGTGGAGCGCGACGGCATATTCGATTACGACTTCGACGTGGTGGAATATACGGACGGAAGAGGAAACCAGGACGCCTACGTGCTGCTGATCTCGGGCGAGCGCCCCGCCGGTGACAACACCCTTTTCGATACGGCAAGCACAGCCGGCATACTGTCCGTCGTGCGCCTGCGCATAAGTAATGACGAGATCCGCGTGGTGTCGCATACGTCATGGCGCAGCATCTCGCGCGGCCGCCTTCAGGAGGATGGCTACCATTGTCTGCAGTGCCCGCGTATCACGGTGGGCAAGACGATCGTCGACGGGCGCCTGTCGGGTGCCTACCTCCACCGCCGCGGAACCACCGCAGAAAAGGCGCTCGGCAGCGAGGCCGAGGTTGCGTTGGAGTGCTTTATCCTGTGGTCGGACGTTTCAGGCGACAGCCTGACGTTCCGCCAAGTTCTCCGCTTTCCGCAAGCACCGTCGAGTATCGAGCTGGGCGAGCCCGAGAATATCAACGGCAAAATGGTGGTGTCCGTTGCGTACGAGACCGCAGACGGTTGCGGCTGCGCATCGTACGCCGTGATCGGCCAGTCCATTGCGTGCTGGGACGTTATGTCACCAGACGCCACGGTACCTCATGCGGTGCCATGGCCACAACATTCGGACTTTTTGGCAACCGTCAACGAGCAGCTGCAGCATATTACTTGGACGCGAGGCGCATCGGCATTTGCAACGCAGCCCGTGGGTGCCGCAGGCTGTGGCCCGGCATCGTTTAGCGTAAGCAACAACGGCAGGTGCGTGCTCTATGTAGAGAACACCGACGGCAAGGTGGGACAAACCTACGACGAAGAAGGCAACCCGGTAGCAGTGATGGGCAAGCACTTCCGCATCTTCGCCAGCACCTTGGCAGGCGATCTGTTCACGGAGCCGTTCGTGATGTGCGAGCTGGACCATCCCGTCGATCAGATAACGACATTTTTGACGTCGGGAGGCATGCTCTCCGCACTCGCCACGCACATTGTGAGCGCAGAGAAGAGCGAGGCAGAGCTGCACGGCATCGAAGTGCCCTTGGTGGCGTGTGCCACTCCGACGGGCGCGGTCGCTACCTCGGGCGCGGTGGTACCCGGAGCAGCAGGCGAATCCTTCATGGTCACGGTGCGAAACGACGGCAACACCTTGCTGACCGCCGGCACGATCGATCTGTATCGAGAGGGCTCCAGCCAGCCGTTCTCCAGCGCATCCATCGGATTCGGACTGAACGCACGCATGGTTTCGATCTACGATCCAGAGCTTGCCGAGGATGCTTCGGCCAAAGACATGGCACACGTGAAGTACGCGCTCGAGACGCTGGGCGCACGTTTTGCAACGCACCCGCTGGTAGCCGACAACGGCAACGCCGTGCTGGCACCGGGTTGCACGGCACAGTTCCGCATGAGCTTCGCCATCCCCGAGAGCTGGAGCGACGAAGTGGGCAAACGCGTAACGCTGTATGCGAAGGCGCGTAATCTGGTGGCGCTCGATCCCGTAACGCTCGAGGAAATTCGACCGGGCGCAAACTCGGCGCTGGGTGCCGTACTGCACGAGCTTCATGTGCCCGACGCGGCATGCGAGCGCTCAGAAGTTCAGGTCGGCGTATGCAGCAGCGCGGATACGACAGGACTTCACGACGCCCCCATGACAGCAGACGGCGATGGCGGCTCGAGTGGCGGCAGTACTGACGAGGACGGCGGCTCCGGCGGAAGCAGCTCCGGCAGCGGCAAGGACCACAACAATAGCAAGCGCCCCGGAAAAGCGGGCGCGCTTGCGGGCACGGGCGATACATGCGCTCCCCTTACGGCAGCCGCTGCAGCACTCGCCGCGGCAGGCGCCGGCCTCGCCGCCTACAGCGCCCGCCGCACGGCGCTCGAAGCCGATACCGCCAATGAGGTCAATTCGGATAGGCCCGCTAGCTCCTAGTTACTTTTGTGAGAGACGCCGACTCGGCTCATTCGCCATCGTTATGCGGACATTACAACTTCGTTTCGCTATTCAAACTTACTCGGACAGAGCCGACTCGGTTTTGTCCGAGTAAACGAATCCCCATCGAACTCCGAACGATTGTTCGATGGATTTCGTGTTGGTTGGAATCGCCTATGGGCTGGGCTATGCTACCTTGACTATCTATATGACTTAAACGCAGCAAAGGAGCACCGAGAGAGCGAGTATGGCAAAAAACACCGCAAACTATGGTAACGACAGTATCCGCCAGCTCAAGGACGAGGAGCGCGTACGTCTGCGCCCCGCCGTTATTTTTGGCTCGGACGGACTCGACGGCTGCGCGCATGCCGCCTTCGAGATCCTGTCCAACGCCGTTGACGAGGCGCGCCAGGGCTACGGCAAGCTCATCACCCTTACCGCCTTTCGCGATGGCTCCATTCAGGTAGAGGACAACGGTCGCGGCTGCCCGCTCGACTGGAACCCTTCCGAGAAGCGCTTTAACTGGGAGCTCGTCTTTTGCGAGCTCTACGCTGGCGGCAAGTACAACAACAACCAGGGCGGCGACTACGACTTCTCGCTCGGTACCAACGGCCTGGGTTCGTGCGCGACCCAGTACGCCTCCGAGTACATGGACGTCACAGTTTGGCGCGACGGCAACAAGTACTCCCTGCACTTTAAAAAGGGCAAGGTCGTCGGCGCCAAAAAGAAAGCACTCGAGGTTGAGCCCAGCGACGAGGAACGCACCGGCACCACCATCAAGTGGCGTCCCGATCTTGAGGTCTTTACCTCGATCAGCATTCCCCACGAGTGGTATCGCGAGACCATGCGCCGCCAGGCCGTGGTCAACGCCAACGTGACCTTCCGTCTGCGCATCGAGGGCGACGACGGCGAGTTTTCCGAAGAGGACTTCTGCTACCCCAAGGGCATCGAGGACTATGTGCTCGAGAAGGTCGGTACCGACTACCTTACCGAGCCCTTCTTTATCGAGGCCGACCGCCGCGGTCGCGACCGCGAGGATCTGCCCGATTACAACGTAAAGATCACTGCTTGCATGTGCTTCTCGCGCACCTTCACGATGCAGGAGTACTACCACAACTCCTCCTGGCTCGAGAACGGCGGCTCACCCGAAAAGGCGGCCCGCAGCGCTCTGACCAGCGCCATCGATGCCTACATTAAGCAACAGGGCAAATACAACAAAAACGAGAGCGGCATTAAGTGGCAGGACGTCCAGGACTGCCTGGTACTGGTGACCAACTGCTTCTCCACTCAGACGTCCTACGAAAACCAGACTAAGAAGGCCATCAACAACCGCTTTATCCAGCAGGCCATGACGGCATTCTTTAAGGAGCGCCTCTCGACCTACTTGATCGAGAACAAAGACGCCGCCAACAAGATCATGGAGCAGGTGCTCATCAATAAGCGCTCGCGCGAGAACGCCGAGAAGACGCGCCAGAGCATCAAGACCAACCTGCAGCAGAAGACCGACATGGCCAACCGCGTGCAGAAGTTCATCGACTGCCGTTCCAAGGACAAGAGCCGCCGCGAGATCTACATCGTAGAGGGCGACTCGGCAGCAGGCGCCATTCGTACCTCGCGCGATGCCGAGTTCCAGGGCGTTATGCCCGTCCGCGGCAAGATCCTCAACTGCCTAAAGGAGGACTACCCGCGCATCTTTAAGTCCGACATCATCATGGACCTCATGCGCGTGCTGGGCTGCGGCGTGGAGATCAAGGACAAGCGCATCAAGAACCTCGGCGCCTTCGACCTGGACAACCTCAACTGGAACAAGGTCATCATCTGTACGGACGCCGACGTCGACGGTTATCACATCCGTACGCTCGTGCTCACCATGCTCTATCGCCTGGTGCCCACGCTTATCGACGAAGGCTACGTGTATATCGCCGAGTCGCCGCTCTACGAGATCAACTGCAAAGAAAAGACCTACTTTGCCTACACCGAGCTCGAGAAGAACGGCATTCTTAAGGAGATCGGCGACCAGAAGTGCTCCATCAACCGCTCCAAGGGTCTTGGTGAGAACGACCCGGACATGATGTGGCTCACCACCATGAACCCCGAGACGCGTCGCCTGATCAAGGTGGAGTCCGAAGACGTCACCAAGATGGAGACCATGTTCAACCTTCTGCTGGGCAGCGACGAGGCGGGCCGCAAGCGCCATATCTCGGAGCACGGCAAGGAATACCTGGACCAGCTGGACCTGCAGTAGCAGCAAATCGATAACGACGGCCCATAAGAAGTTCAAGAGGAAATCGTGGCAAAGAAGAAGACGAAGAACCAGCCAAAGAAAAAGCAGGTCAACGCCGAGAACGTCATCGGCCTGCACTCCGAGGTCACCGACCAGCCGATCACGCAGACGCTCGAGGTCAACTACATGCCCTACGCCATGAGCGTCAACGTCTCGCGTGCGTTCCCCGAGATCGACGGTTTTAAGCCCTCGCACCGCAAGCTGCTCTACACCATGTACAAGATGGGTCTGCTCAAGGGTGAGCGCCAGAAGAGCGCTAACATCGTGGGCCAGACCATGAAGCTCAACCCGCACGGCGACGCCGCGATCTACGAGACGATGGTGCGCTTGGCCACCGGCAACGAGGCGCTGCTCGCCCCCTTCGTGGAGTCGAAGGGCAACTTTGGCAAGTACTATTCGGGCGACCTGAGCTACGCCGCCTCGCGTTACACCGAGGCCAAGCTCTCCCCCATCAGCGCCGAGATCTTCAAGGACATCGACAAGGACCCGGTCGACTTTGTCGACAGCTACGACGGCGCCATGAAGGAGCCGCGTCTGTTGCCCACCACGTTCCCCAACATCCTCGTCTCGGCCAACAAGGGCATCGGCGTCGCCATGGCGTCTGACATCTGCGGCTTCAACCTCAACGAGGTCTGCACCGCCACCATGCACTACCTGCAGGATCCCAACTGCGACCTGCTCGAGTACATGCCCATGCCCGACTTCTCGACCGGCGGTGAGATTATCTACCGCCGCGAGGAGATGGAAAAGATTATCGAGACCGGCCTTGGCAGCTTCCAGATCCGCTCCCGCTGGCGCTGGATTCCCGAAGAGCGCATTATCGAGGTCTACGAGATCCCCTACACCACCAAGACCGATGTCATCATCGATCGCATCGTCAAGCTCTCCAAAGAGGGCAAGGTCAAGGAGATCGCTGACATCCGTGACGAGACCGACCTTTCGGGCCTGCGTATCGCCATCGATCTTAAGCGCGGTGTCGACCCCGACAAGCTCATGGCGAAGCTTTATCGCTCGACTACGCTGCAGGATTCGTTCTCGTGCAACTTTAACGTGCTGGTCGATGGTTACCCTCGTGTTATGGGCGTACGCCAGATCCTGCACGAGTGGGTCAAGTGGCGTATTGAGTCCACGCGTCGCCGCATTAACTTTGACTTGGGCAAAAAGTCCGAGCGCCTGCACCTGTTGCACGGTCTTGAGGCGATTCTGCTCGACATCGACAAGGCCATCGCCATCATCCGTGGTACCAAACTCGAGGCTGAGGTCGTGCCCAACCTTATGAAGGGTTTCGACATCGACGAGACCCAGGCCGAGTTTGTTGCCGAGCTCAAGCTCCGCAACATCAACGAGGAGTACATCCTCAACCGCACCAAGGACATTGCCAAACTTGAGGGCGAGATTGCCGAGCTTGAGGAGATCCTCTCCAGCGAGGAGAACATCAAGAAGGTCATCAGCGACGAGCTGGCCGCGGTCAACAAGAAGTACGTGATGCCGCGCCGCACGGGCAGGATCGAGCCCCATGAGGTTATCGAGGTAAGCTTGGAGCCCGAGGTCGAGGAGTATCCGGTCACCATCATGCTCTCGCGCGATGGCTACCTTAAGAAGATGACGGACCGCGTACTCAAGAAGGCGACCACGCTCAAGTACAAGGACGGCGACAAGCCCTTTATCGAGTTCCCGTCCTCCAACACCCACGAGCTGCTCGTGTTTACCAACAAGAGTCAGGTATACAAGTGCAAGGTCGCAGCGTTTGAGGACACCAAGTCGGCCCAGCTGGGCTCGTACCTGCCCACCGATCTTGAGATGGAACCCGACGAGAGTGTCATCTGGGTCATCGACCCCGAGGACTACAAGGCCGACGTGCTGTTTGTCTTTGAGAACGGCCGCGTGGTGCGCGTCGCGCTTTCTGGATACGTTACCAAGACCAACCGCAAGCGCCTTAAGAACGCCATCTACGGCGGAGCCAAGCTGCTGTATGCCCAGGTGCTCAAGGAAGATCGCGACATCGCGCTGGTCTCGAGCGACTACCGCCTGATGAACTTCAACACGTCGCTGCTCAAGACCAAGACGACCACCAACACGCAGGGCGTCCAGGCCTTTACCGCCAAGAAGGGTCGCTCGGTCACCACCGTCGGCACGACCGAGGAAATCCTTGGCGCCGGCGTCTCGGCCGAGAAGTTCACCGCACAGAGTCTCCCCTCCGCCGGTGCCCTCATGAAAGAAAACGACATGCCGAGCCTGTTTGACTAGGACGACGGCAGAACCGCCATAAGCTCTCAAAACGGTGGGGCCCGGAGCGCAGCAACATCGCGCTCCGGGCCCCGCTCGCTGCAACGTAGTCGGAATAATAGGAATCCCCGTTTTTCACTCCCGCAATCCCGCGGCACAAGACATGTTAAACCGTTAGCAAAACTTGCAAAAATTAGCAAAAGTTGCAAAAACTAGCAAAACCTGCAAAGGGGCCACCATGGACCGCAGCAAATGTCTCCGCCATGCCAGGCATGCTCGAAGATATTATCGAGCGAACCAAAGAGGCGGCAGATAGCCGCCTCTCACAGCCTCGCGCGTGCATAAGCGGCGTTCAGATTGGGCCAGTCGGCATCGATTGGACATATGCTCAGGAGACTCAGGGTAACTGGCGCACGTACATGAATGGCGTCTTCAGGCAACTCGAGAAGCATGACATCGGGCTTCTCTCGAAACGACCTATCGAGAGCTTTCCGATAAAGACGTTGAATTTTTACTCGCGATGCTGCCCGATTCTGGCCCCAGCAGGGTCTCGGAGATAGCCAAACGTATGGGCGTCGCCAGCAACTACGCAAGCCAATACAAACGCCGCCTTCTCGAGGACGGCGTCATCGGGGAACGTGGACGTGGTCTCGTCGGCTTTGACATTCCCGCATTCAGGGAGTTCCTGAGCGAGAAGGCCTCCTAGCACGCCAAGATTGTCCGCAAGGGCAACGGCGCATGGCAATCAACGATTCACCTGGCAAGAACGGCAAGTACTTCAAATAATGCTGATTGCCATGCGTTCTTCTTGTCCTTAGGCGAGCTTGCGGGCGAGCTCTCGCACCTCTTCCAGCTTGGGCGACGATGCCATGCTGTCGCGCTCGGTCATACCGCTGATGGTGACAATGCCCTGGTCCTCCCACTTGCAGTACGCGCAGGTTGACTTGTACATAGCGATCGCCGCATCATAGACGCCCTCGCTGTGGCTATCGAGCAAAAGGGCCGTCTTGGTGAACGGGAAGCCCGTAGCACCGAAGGCATACAGGCGGTCGATGGCGGCTTTCTCCTGCGCAGTGATATCGAACCAGTAGATAGGCGAAGCGAAGACAACCATATCGGCGTCTTTCAGCGACTCGATCACATCGGCCATGTCGTCCTTCTGCACACAGGTGCCCTCATGGGTAAAGCAGTACTGACATCCCAGACAACCAGCAATCTTTTTGCCGGCAACGCGGACGACGTCGACTGTATGGCCGCCCTCACGCGCGGTCTCGGCAAACGCCTCGACCATGGTGTCGGTATTGGCGCCCTTGCGCGGGCTACCACTCAATACAACGATATTCATAGAAATCTCCCTCCTTCATGCCGCAGGCGCGCGGCATATTATTTCGTTTTAACCAAAACGGATGGAGCTATTCAGTTGCCTCGTTTCAGCTACTCCCCCTCTTGAGGAGAATCGTTGCCGGAGGCTTGGCATTGAAGCAAGGCACGCCTTATTTCAGATATTCCTCAAAGAATGCCTTCAGCTTTTCAAACGGAATGATGTCCATCTGATCGTAGAGGTCGATGTGGCTGGCACCGGGGATAATGAGCAATTCCTTGTTGTCCCCGGTCAGCTTGTTGTACGCGGTTTCGCTGAAATAGCGAGAGTGCGCTTTCTCGCCATGCACCAGCAACACAGCAGAGCGGATTTCGCTGCTGTATTGCAAAATCGGCATATTCAAAAACGACAGCGAGGACGTCACATTCCAGCCACCGTTGGAGTTCAGGCTGCGGGGATGGTAGCCTCGCGGAGTCTTGTAGTAGGCGTAATAGTCCGCTACAAACTGCGGCGCATCCTCCGGTAGCGGATCGACCACGCCGCCCGCCAGCGCATAGCTGCCGTCTTTATAGTCCTCGGTGCGCTGCGCGTTCAGCGCTTTCCGCTTTTCAAAGCGCGCCTGCTCGGAATCCTCGACGTCAAAATAGCCGTTTGCGGTCACGCGGGTCATATCGTACATGGTCATAGCCGCGGTAGCTTTTATACGGGTGTCGATGGCTGCTGCATTGACTGCCATGCCGCCCCAACCGCAGATACCGATGATGCCGATACGCTCCGGGTCAACGCTTTCCTGCACAGAGAGGAAATCCACCGCTGCGCAGAAGTCCTCGGTGTTGATGTCCGGGGATGCTACATAGCGGGGCGTGCCGCCGCTCTCGCCGGTATAGGACGGGTCGAAAGCGATTGCGAAAAAGCCCAGCTCCGCCATCTTCTGCGCGTACAGACCGGAGGACTGCTCCTTCACCGCGCCAAACGGACCGCTGACGGCGATAGCGGGCAGCTTGCCTTCCGCGTTCTTCGGCACGTAGACGTCGGCAGCCAGCGCGATGCCGTATCGGTTGTGGAAGGTCGCCTTGCTGTGCTCAACCTTGTCGTTTTTGGGGAACACCTTGTCCCATTCCTGCGTCAGTTTCAGCTGCTCCATGCCTAAGCCTCCTTGTCGGTCGCTTTAAGGTATTGCTCGTCGTCCACAGGCTCCAGCCATTCGCTAGAGGCCTCCTCGCCCGGAACCTCCAGCGCGAGATGGGAGAACCAGCTGTCGGGCGCGGCTCCGTGCCAGTGCTTTACGCCCGCGGGAATATTTACCACGTCGCCAGGGCGCAGCTCCTGTGCCGGTTTGCCCCATTCCTGGTAACGCCCTCGACCGGCCACGCAGACGAGGATCTGTCCCCCACCGCTCTTGGCGTGATGGATGTGCCAGTTGTTGCGGCAGCCGGGCTCGAACGTCACGTTGTAGACGCCGACCTGTTCGGTGGAAAGGGGCGCGAGGTAGCTTTGCCCGATAAAGTACTTCGCAAATGCGTCGTTGGGGGCACCGACGGGAAAGGCCATCTCGTTTTGATGCTTAGCTCTTGCGTCGGCGGCATCGCTATCCGCCCAGACCTCCTTCGCCATGCGGAAGGCCGCCCACGCCTTGGGCCATCCCGCATAAAACGCCGCATGCGTAAGGATTTCCGCTATCTCAGCCCTGGTCACCCCGTTGTTCTTTGCGGACATCAGATGATATTGGAACGAGGAGTCCGTCAGTCCCTGCGCCATCAGGGCCACAACCGTCACCACGCTGCGGTCTCGAAGGGAAAGCCCGTCTTCTCGACTCCACACCTCGCCGAACAGCACATCGTCATTGAGCTGTGCGAATTTGGGGGCAAAGTCCCCCAGGGCATCTCTGCCCGCCGTCTGCTTAATTGCCATGATCGATTTCCTCCTATCGATGGTTCTGGACACGAATCTGCCTCCACGCGGTTAAGTAGCCCGCCTAGATTTCCATGCCCATTCGTTGCGCCTGTTCCAGAGCGGGATGCCCGGCGATATCGCCCACACCGTTCACGCCGCCGGCGAAAACCGTTCCAGCAAGCGTGCGCCTTTGGCGAAAGCAACCGCCAGCGTCTCGGAATTGCCATTCTTTCGAGGACTTGAAGAGACCATCAAAACCGTTTTGCTCATTACGGAATACCCCTTGAACTCGCGATTCATATTGACGAGAATGAAGGTAATACATAAACCTGACTTTAGGTCAAGGAGTAAATTCGAGATTTGTCCGGAGGGACCATGTACACAATCGGACAGGTAGCGGAGATGTTCGGTCTGCCCGTTTCCACGCTGCGGTATTACGACAAGCAGGGGCTGTTCCCGGGATTGAAGCGGGCGTCGGGCATTCGCCGATTCGGCGATACGGAACTCGAGGAGCTTCGAGTCATCGAATGCTTAAAGAAGGCTGGGATGGAGATCAAGGACATCCGGCTGTTCATGGAATGGTGCGCGGAGGGCCCATCGACATATCCCAAGCGCAAGGCCATGTTCGAGGAGCGAAAGGCCCACATGGAGTCGGAGATCGCGAAGATGCACCGCGCGCTGGACATGTTGAAGTTCAAATGCTGGTACTACGAGCAAGCGATTCAGGATGGCAGCGAGCATAGGGTGAAGGCGCTGATTCCCGACAATTTGCCAGAGGAGATCAAAGGTGCCTACGAGAACGCACACGCTCGATAAAGCCGTTCGCTATCCATGGGACTCTGACAAGGAGCTCCTTCCGAACAGAACGAAAAAGAAAGCCTCCGAACCAAAAGGTCCGGAGGCTGTTATTTCCGCTATTCCCACTCGGCAATAGGAGTCACTGGCCAAAAGCTTGTCAACATCAAAACAAGTCCTCAATCTATCGATTCTACGTGAGGCAATGGTCCTCATTTGATGCCCGCACTGTTTGCGCACTAGGGAGCAAAAGAATCTGGCCGCCGCTCAAATAAGATCACCGCCATCTTGCATAAACGACGCCATGTTAAGGTGCCTGACGCCATCCCTCTCCTGCAATAGAGGATCAAGCGTGAACAAGTAGCGCGGATACCCATCCCTGATGTGGCCGAACGGCCTGTACTCGCGCTCCTCGACGCCTCTGTCGGCAATCGACATAGAGACCTGGATGTAGGCGTAAGCATTGCGCCTACGAGCGATGAAGTCACACTCGAGCTTCCCAATACGGCCCACAGAAAGCTCGTACCCGCGCGATGCAAGATAGAGGTAGAGCACGTTCTCCAACGCCGGCCCGTAGTTAATCCTCGCATCCGTGTTCATGGCGAAATAGAAGCCGGGATCAGCCAGGTAGTACTTCTCTTCGCGGATAAGCGATCGCCGAGACTTGAGATCGAACCTCGAGCAGCGATAAAGGATCTTCGCGTCAACAAGAATCTGGATATACCGATTGAGCGTTTCGCGCTTGATGGGAAGCTTCTCGACATCATTGAAGTACGCAAGGAGGTTCTTCAGGTTCGTCGGCGCACCAAAGTTGTTGACGAGATACGTCTGGACGGCATCGAAAACCGAGACATTCTTAATCTTGTTCGAATGTTTGACGTCCTTTTCAAAGATCTCATGAATAACACTCTTGATATAGGTGCGCTTTTCATCCTCGCCCTCATACTCCAACGCTTTGGGAAATCCTCCAAGGGTCAGGTACTCGGTAAACTCTCCCACGAGAACGTCATTGACAGGCTTGCCGAGAAAACGCTTCATATCGATATATTCCGCAAAGTCGAGTGGGAACACCTCGAACTCGATATAGCGACCCGTCAGCTTTGTAACAAGCTGCCCAGAAAGCAGATATGAATTCGAACCGGTAATGAAGATGGACCAACCACCATCTGTCCGGTAGCCGTTGATAAGCAGCTCGAATTCCTCTACGTTCTGAATCTCATCGATGAAGAGGTACTTCGTCCCCTCAGTGTCTGCTGGGGTCGACATGTCAATCAGATTTTCGAGCTCATCGGTCGTCTTGACCTTCCTGTTCTCCCGTGAGTCAAGGTCGATATAGATGATGTGGTCGCTCGCTACACCGGATTCCACAAGTTCGTCTGCGATTGATTGCATGAGGCAGGATTTACCACACCTGCGAACACCGGTGATTACCTTGATCATCCCGTCATCGTGGTAGAAACCACGCATTTGCTTCAGATACTTTTCACGTCGGTATATACGCAAGATGCACCCCCTTTTTTTTCAGTGTCAATTTTATCAGTTATGGGGGTACTTTTTTACATTTTATAAAAAAGCGTACCGATAACTTATTCTCACTTAGTTTCGGAAGTCGAGCAGGCGGTCGCGGTAGTACCCGTACTGCGCCCGGCGTACTTCGATTTCGGCGGGGATACCGTCGGTGAGCGATTTCGTTAGGGAGTCGAAGCGGTCGGGGATGTCGACGACCTTCTGCTGGGTGCCGATGGATGGGGCGGGAATCTCGACCCTCGATAAGTCCACAAGCGCGGCTTCGATTACCTTTTTCGGTTTAGCGTATTGCTCTTCAGATCATCGTGGTGTGCTCGTAGCCGCGCTCCACGAGGAGCCGCTCGGCAACGTCGAGAATCTTCTCGACCGTCTCCTCCGGGTACTTATTGCGTGCCACGGGCACCTCCGTCCTTGTTATCGCGATAAACATACCATGAGTGGCGTACGGGTCGAGAAGGGCTGGCGCCAAAAGAGCCCAACGGCCGTTACGGCTTCGTTAGAAACGCGCCCCACCATGGATGGTGAACCCGAAAGGTAAGGCGCGCGGGCACGGCGACTCGGCCCGCGCGCCCGGGAGAGAAGGGACGAACCCATGGGCTACATGCTCGAGACGCGCGGGCTCACTAAGCGCTTCGGCCGCGGCGACCAGGCGCAGGAGGCCGTGGCGGACGTGAGCCTCCACATCCGCGAGGGAGAGGTATACGGCCTGCTCGGCCCCAACGGCGCGGGCAAGTCGACCACACTCAAGATGATCTGCGGGATGCTGCGGCCGACGGCCGGCGAGATCGTCTTCGCCGGGCACGCCTGGCGCCGGGAGGACCTCTACGCCATCGGCAGCCTCATCGAGGAGGCGCCGCTCTACCCCAACCTCACCGCGCGCGAGAACCTGCGCGTGCGCACCACGCTGCTGGGCCTTCCCGAGAGCCGCGTAGATGAGGTGCTCGCCGCCGTGGGCCTCGCGGACACCGGGAAGAAGCGCGCCGGGCGCTTCTCGATGGGCATGCGGCAGCGCCTGGGACTCGCGCTGGCGTTGATCGCCCGGCCACGCCTGCTCGTGCTCGACGAGCCCACCAACGGCCTCGACCCCATCGGCATCGAGGAGCTGCGCGACCAGATCTGGATTGGCTACACTGATGTGGACAGTTCCGGGAGGGGCGCAAGAGACGGGAGGGCCGTATATGAGGGACCCCAGGCACCCGAGGCATTTCACCGACGAGTTCAAGAGGCAGATAGTCGACCTCTGCAACGCCGGCAAGCCCAAGTGCGAGATCATGGACGAGTACGACCTCGGCAAGAGCACCGTGGAGAGGCGGGTCAAGTCGATAAACGCGACCGGCTCGCCGCGCGCCGCGGACAACCGCACGCCCGAGCAGAACCGGATCCTGGAGCTCGGGCGCGAGCACCGAGCACACCGAGATCGTCCCGAGGAAGATGCCCGGCGTCGACGCGCTCCTTGTCCCGCTTGGAGACACAGTCCATGACCCCATTGAACGGCGCGAGGACTTCGTCCGCGGGCCCTTCTACTCGGGTTGGTCGAAGTCGCTGTTCGAGGCGGAGTCGTTCGATTCGTATACCGGCGAGTACCTGCTGGCGAAGCTCCTCAACATCTCACCGCATATCGTTTGGTGGCAGCGCTTCCATCCCAACGAGGGGGCGTCCACCTTCTACACGTCGAAGGACCGCTACTTCCCCGACTTCCTCGCATGCGACGACGAGGGCGTCTATTGGATCGTGGAGGGCAAGAACCAGGGCGGGCGGTCCGACGAGAGCGTGCAGGCCAAGCGGCGTGCAGCCGAGAGCGTGGTGCGCCGCCTGCTGGCAATCGAGGGGTTCGAGGATCACGCGTGGGGCTATCTCATCGCGTACGAAGACGATATCCAGAGGTCGAATTCGTGGGACGATCTGAAGACCAGATCCCATCCGGTGTGTGCAACGGGTAGGCTTCTGGGCCGATGCCCCTGCAGCTCTAAAACCATGAAAACGAGGAGGCCCCCGGCGTCAGCCGGGGGCCTCCTCGTTGTGTCGTGACCCCGAGACAGCTGCGGGGCCGGAATACCTATCGATAGAGCCGCGCCGGCCCCCGAGGGTCGGAGAGAGGGCCGGACGCGGTCCCGACCCAGGGAGATCTGGCCCTGGGTCGGAGCTCTGTCCGAGCGTGTATCGACCGCATCGAGCAGAGCCCCGGCGGAAAATTGGGTCGAGACCGCCGGCTGTATGCTAGCCGCCGAAACGTGGAAGGGCGGCTGAGCACCATGGGGTGGTGTCGCTGGGCGCTAGCGCGCGGAGCGGCGGCGCAGGTAGAGGCCCGCGCCGATGGCGGCCACCGCGGCGACGGAGATGCCGCCCACCGCGAGGACGACCGTGTCGCCCGTCTGGGGGATGGACTCGCCGGGCTTGCCGCCGCCGGGCTTGCCGGGCTCGGACGGCTTGCCGGGCTCGGAGGGGTCGGGGTCGTCGGGATCAGGGGTGTCGGGGGTGTCGGGCACCGTGTCGCCCCAGACGAGCACGAAGGGCGAGAAGCCGTCGGTCGTGAACCTGACTCCGTAGTCGGTGTTCTCGACCTCGATCACCTCGGTTTCGGCTGCGGCGATCGCCGAAGCAATATTCCCGTTCAGGATCTCGCGGTTGAGGCCCTTGAAGTGTACGAGGTGGAACTCGGTGTTCTTGTCGGTATCCTTGGGGTAGCGCCAGTAGACGGTAGTGTCCTCGCTAGCGCGCAGCCAAGCGTTGCCGTTGTTCGCGTCGACGAGGTCGAGGTACTTCGCCTCGTAGCCGTCGACGGAGAGGTTCTCGCCGAGCTTCTCCTCGATGGCGTCAACCGCCTCGCTGCTGAGCTGCTCGTCGTAGTTCTGGGCGCCATCGGTGTTGCCGCTGGTCACGACGTCGTCGAACAGCAGCGAGGGCGCGGCGGAGTCGGTCACGTCGACATCGCTGCCGTTGATGAAGAACTTCGCGGTGTCGGAGTGGACGGCATGCGCGCTATCGGGGTTGGCCTCAACGGCCGCTGCGAGCTCCTCTTTGGTGACGACGCTGGTGACGACGTCTCCCTGCTGGCCGGTGACGTAGCGGATGGTGAGAATGCCGGTCTGAAGCTTCATGCCGCTGTAGAACTTGTCGCCGGTGGCGTTGTCGAAGCCGTCCGTGTCGACCTCGAAGACGACCTGGTCGGCGTCTACGAGCTTATTGTAGAGCTGCATGGTGTACTGCTCGTACAGCGCTCCGCTGGCATTCGGCTCGAACGTGTCGTTGGTGAAGGTCGTTCCGTCCTCAGAGGTGAACTGGAGGCGTACGGGGATGGCCTCCTGCTCGCCGACGGGCTCGGGGACGATGCGGTAGATGTACTTATCATGGGCGCCGGAGTAGGTGTTTCCGTACTTCTCGAGCTTCCAGTTGAGCTGGACGGGCTCGCCGTCGACTGTGTAGCCGTTGGTGTAGATCCTCATGTACTTCGAGAGGTCAGCCGTCTCGCTATCGGTGTCCGTCACGCCGGCGTCCTTGAGGGCTTCGTTGATCTCCGTGGGGAGGTAGAAGTAGAAGCCCGGCTCGGGCAGGGAGTTGCTCTCGGTGTAGGTGCCGTCGTCGATATCGTCGATGACGCCCTCGTAGCCTTCGGCGCCGCCCATGTAGACGGTGATGTCGGCAGGCTTGACCTCGACGATGCCCGTCTCCTTCTGCCAGCCGGCGTAGACGACGGTCCAGTTGTCGGTGAGGGCGGTCGTGAAGTCGAAGGGGGTCTTGCAGTCCTTGTCGGCGTACCAGCCGGTGAAGATCCACTTCTCGCCGGATCCGCTCCTCTCGATGACCGGGGTGGCGACGGGCTCGGCAGCGGTGGAGTTGTACTCGATGGCGGTCCGGTCATCGGGCATGCCGGTGACATCTTCCGCGGTGTAGCCCGCGGGGAGGTTCTCGTCGAAGGCCACGCCCACGAGGGGTGCATAGACGTAAGTGTGCTCGCAGTTGAAGCTCTCGAGATGCTCGGTCGTGTGATCGACGTAGCCGGAGCAGACATCGGTGCACTCGTAGCGCTTGACGCCGTAGGTGGCAGGGGCCGCCTGGTCGGTGATCTCGCCGTTCTCCCAGTCGTACTTGTGGTGCGAGAGCTGGGCGGTGGTGAGGGTGCCGATCTTGGCGGTGTCACCGCCAATGATGTACTCGCGGTCGGCGGTGAAGGTTTCGCCAGTCTCATCGTCGGTGATTTGAGTGTCAACCTTCTGGTCTTCGAAGAGGTCCGCGTCGTTGTCGCCCTTGTTGCTCTCGGCGTTGCCGCGGGCGTAGCCCGACTCCATGAACGGGTTCAAGAAGAGCGTGTGGGCGTCGCCATCGGAGTCCAGCGCGAGGTCGTCCTTGAAGAGCACGGCCTTCGTGTTGCTCTTGAGGTTGTCGACAGCGTTCGAGTTCAGATCGTAGGCGACGACGGTGGTTCCCTCTTTGACGTCCACGGCTCCCTTCCTGCCGACGCCGCCGAGCCAAGGAGAGCCGGGCTGGGCGTCGGAGGAGCCGCCCTCGACGGTCAGCTTGTGGCCGTTCAGCCACAGATCGCCAGCCGTGTAGGAGAGCAGTAGCTCGCCGTTGCAGCGAAGGTCCACGGTGCAGTTGGTCAGCTTTGAATCTGTCGACTGGATGTAGACGCCGGCGTAGCCGTTGTGCATGACCTCGAGCTTCGAGTTGGTCATCTCGAAGCCGATGCAGGACAGGCCGTGGCCGCCCCTGTTGCCATTTATCTGGAGCGTCGAGTCGTTGACGTACCACATGCCGGAGTTGCAACCGTTGCCGAGGTTGTCGTTAACCTTGATCTCGGAACCGTGCGTCACGTGGATGTTGACGTTGTTGAGGGCGAAGCCACCGGCGTGGTTGTCATGGAAGTCGATGGTCGAGTTGTCGACGTAGATCGCATCGTAGCCGGTTCTGTTGTCGCCGGAGTAGAAGCAGTTGATGTTTCCGCTGCCGGTCGTGGTGGAGCCGGTAGCGGACATAGTCGTCTTGTTCTGGAGCTTGAGGACCGCGCCGGCGTACATGGCGTAGCTCCAGCCGTTCTTGTTGTCCACGGTCGAGATGGTGCAGCCGTCGAAGGTCGCGACGCTCTCGGGGTTCTCCGCATCCCCAATGGGACCGTAGAAGCCCAGGAACTGCCCGTTGTAGCCTTCCGCCCTCAGGGTGCAGCCGTAGAGGTCGATCATGCCGTTGTAGAAGTAGATCGCGGCATCGTTGCCCTCAGACGTCAACTTGGATGCGCCTTCCGCGGTGATGAAGGTGCAGTTGCGGAACTCGACGTTTCCGCCGATCCAAAGCTTGGTTATGGCTGCGCCGTTGTGGTCGACTTTGTTGCCGCTCCCATCCGTCTGGGCTTCGTTGATTCTTACGGTCTTGCCGCTAAGATTGAACGCGCAGTCCGTGAAGACGATGGGATTTTCCTGCGAGGCGTGCTGGCCGCTGATCATCAGGGCCTTGCCCTCGTCGATGTCGAAGATCTCGCCGGTCGCCCCCGAGCTGATGACGTTCACCCCCTGCTCGAGCGCGCGAGCGGTGGTGGCTTGGGTGCCGCTACCGTCAGATTCCGTTTCGGTCCCGCCGGCGGCACCAGTACCCGCTTCACCCTCCGCAGGGGCTTCTAGTACGTTAAAGCCCTGAGGGGAGGGGGTCTGTGCAATTTCCGCCGCAGCGGGGACCGGGGTCGCCAGGGCGCAGCTCACCGCTACCGCCAAGGCGACAGTCCATGTTCTCCCAATCCGAAGCATGGCCCTTCCTCTCTCTTCTAGCGTTTTTCGCATGGCGCGATTCCGACCTGCACCATGCATACGTGTACACAGTACCATCAATTCTGCGCAAAATCTGCGCAAAAATGCCACGGGGAATGAAAATTATTGTCGTGCGGTAGCAAATTTAAAGACACCGGCGGCAACCCACCTTGTGACGCGCCCGCATCCTGAGTTCCGAGGCTCGGGGTGCGGGCGCGTTTCCTCTTTCGTCCTTTCTCCTTCGCGCGCCCGGCGCCCCGGCCTCTCGCCTAGATGAAAGGGGGATGCGCATGGACGGCGCGGACAAGGTCAGAATGAATCTGAATCTGCCCCATTCCCGTTGACACACGGACTTCCGTTTCGGCATGATGCCGTAAACGGGGAAAGGAGGCGGGGATGGGGAAACCGCCACCGAAGTACGCCGCGGAGTTCAAGCAGCAGGCGGTGAGGCTGTACAGGGAGAGGGGCGGCACCTACGCCGAAACCGCCCGCGAGCCCGGGGTCGACCCGGGGAGCCTGTCGGACTGGGTCAGGAGGGCGGATGCCGCGCAGGCGCCGCCCGAGGACAACCCGTTCCAGATGGCGGAGGACCTCAGGCGCCTCAGGCGCGAGAACGAGCGGCTCAAGAGGGAGAACGAGATACTTTTAAAATCGAGCGCCTTCTTCGCCAGCAGGCAGCTGTAGGGGCCCGGGCGGAGAGGGCCAAGTTCGCTTTCATCCTTCTCAACGAAGGCTCCTGGAGCGTGTCCGAGGTGTGCGCCGCGCTGAAGGTCACCCGCCAGGGCCACTGCGCGCGGAGGAAGAGGCCGCCCAGCGCGCGCGGCCTGCGCGACGCCGAGCTCGCGGCGAAGATCTCCGAGATATACGGGGCGAGCCGGGGAAACTACGGGGCGCCGAAGGTCTTCGCCGAGCTCAAGAGGGCCGGCGAGCGGACCTCGCGGAGGCGCGTCGCGCGCCTCATGCGCGACAACGGCATGGTCGGAACGACGCGCGGCTGCGCCAGGAGGCCGAAGGGCGCGGCCAAACCGGCCGCGCCGCAGGCGAACGCACCTCCCGCCGCCGGCTACTACCTCACGAAGAGGCCCCCGCTGAGCACCCCGTAGGCCACCACCAGGGCGAAGAGCGCCAGGACGACGCAGCCGACGACGAGGAACGCCCGCCAGGCCCTGAGCGCCGCCTCCTTCCCCCGCTCGACGTCCGAGTAGATTGACGAGATCTGCTTGTCGGACTCGTTGAGGGCGCCCACGTCGCCCACGTCGACGCCCCTCACGAGCTCGTCGAGGCTCATCTCGTAGTAGTCGGACAGAAGGACGAGCCGCTGGAAGTCGGGGTAGGACTGCCCGAGCTCCCATTTCGATACCGTCTGCCTCGAGACGCCGAGCTCGTAGCCGAGCTGCTCCTGCGAGAGCCCCCGCTTCCTCCTGAGATCGGCGAGCTTGTCGTTGAAGTTCATGGTCGTTCCTTTCGGTCGGTTCTGCGGTTCGCACCGCCTGGGTGCGAGACCATGGAACCGCGCGGCGGGCACGGGCGCCACCAACGACGGTTGGCAATCCGTCAACCAGGGGCGGCATCGGGCGAGGTTTTGCATGCGCCCTTGAGGCCGCAAAGTGCAGGCGCCACCCGGTCGGCGACGGGCCGACCGCCACTCCGGCCAGTCAACCCGCTCGCTCCCCAACAGCGCAGCTTCGACGGAATCCCCTGTTCCGCAGCTCAGACGGCCTGTAAACCACATTATACTGCGCCTTGGACGCCCCTCGGCTACGTTGGGGGTGTCGGAAAGACTGCGAGGGATGAGGAAGCGCGCATGGACGTCGGAAACCAGATCAGGGAGCGCAGGCAGGCGCTAGGGCTCTCCCAGGAGGAGCTCGCGCAGAGGCTCTACGTGAGCCGCGTCACGGTGAGCCACTGGGAGACGAGCAAGACGCTGCCCGACGTCCAGAGCATGCTCCTTCTCGCGAACCTCTTCGGCACCACGATTGACGAGCTGGTGAGAGGGGACGTGGACGAGATGCGCGAGATGGTCGAGAAGGACGAGCGGCGGACGAGGACGTTCGCGGTGGCACTGGCCGCGGTCGAGGTGGTCGTGGTGGCGGCGCTCGCCGTGACGGCGGTCGCGGGGCGCGCGTATCTGGAGCCAGTGCTGCGCCTGCTGCTCGCGGTATTGGTGATGGCGTTCTCGGTGGCCGTGCTGGTGGCGCGGCGCGGGCGGGGTGACGAAGAGGCGAGAAGCGCTGCCGAGCTCCTCGGCGCCGCTACGGGCAAGCCCGTGGAGGCCGCCCGCGCGAGTGGAGCCGCCTTGGGGATGCGGGTCGTCCTGCAGGTCTTCGCTGGTCTTGCTGTTGGCATCGGCGTGCTCGTGGCGGGAGACGTCCTCCACGACGGGTGTGCATTCCTCACCCTGGCGGTTAGTCTCACCGCCGGCTCCGCGCTCCTCGGATCGTTCTTCCTCGGACTCCTCGCCCGCCCGGCCTGGACGGCGGCCGTCCTGCCGGCGCTCTGGGTGGCGGCCGCCGTCGCCCTCGGCGCCGCGACGGGCGGCCTCGGCACGCCCCGGGACTGGTTCGCCGTCGTGGGCGGCGCGGTGGTGCTCCTCGCGTTCTGGGCGATCGGGCGGAGCCGCCGCGGGTAGGCGTGGCATCGCCCCGTTGCCCCGCCTGGCTCCGCGTGCGAGAATGGTTCCATCCATACGACTGAAGGAGCCCCCGTGAGCGACCTGCCCCAGCACCGCCTCGACCCGCGCATGCTACGCGTATGGTACGTCTCTGACGTTATCGGCATTGCGGTTGTGGCCGCGCTGGCGGTGGTGGCCTGGGCGATCGTGCGCCATCTGGGCGGCGACGTCTTCTGGGTCTACCTGGTTGCCGGCATCGTCGAGCTGATCTGCGTGGGCGACCTTCTCATCTCCCCGCGTGTGGAGATGGCCACCTGGCGTTACGACGTCACGCCCATCGACGTGGACCTCTACCACGGAGTCTTTACCAAGAAGCGGGTGCTTGTGCCGCTCGTGCGCGTCCAGCACGTGCAGACCAAGCAGGGTCCCATCCTGCGCGCACACGGCCTGGCCACCGTGACCATCTCCACCGCCGGTGAGAGCTTCGAGATCCCCGGCCTCGCGGAGGACGACGCTAACGAGCTGCGCGACCGCGTCGCCGAGCTCGCGCGCCTTGCGAAGGAGGACGTGTGAGCCCCGCCGACGGGACCTCGCCCGCACCTGACGAGAGGGACGTCCGTCCGCCCAAATCTGCCGCGTCGGAAAGCTCAAGCGAAGATGCGTTCGCGTCAAGCCTCGAGCGCCTGGCCGTGCCGCGCCGCTCGCTCTTTGAGGCCGCCGACCCCACGCCCGAGGCGCTTCTCGGCACGCATCGCGCCAACCCGCTCTCGATGGTCGTCGAGGCCCTCAAGATGACGTCCGGCCTCGTGGCGCTCGCGGCGTTTGGCTTGGCGCGCGATCTCTTTGCCGGAGACCTCTCCGTGCTCGCCAAGCTGGCCCTGGCGGCCGTGGTCATCTTCGCGGCGTGCCTGCTCCTGAGCTTTGCCGTCTGGCGAGCCAAGACCTGGGAGCTCACGGCCGAGGGAGTCCGTCTGTGCTGGGGCATGGGTTGGGGCCCGTTTAGCCGTCGCAGCCTCACGATTCCCTACGAGCACATCCACACGGTCTCGATGAACTCGTCGCTGCTCGACCGTGTCTTTGGCCTCATGACGCTCGACCTGGACACGGGCGCGGCCGCCTCCGAGGGCGACGCCTCCAAGATCTCCGGCCTCCTCGCGGGCGAGGCCGACGCCCTTCGCGCGGAGCTCTTCCGCCGCAAGCGCGCTGCCGCCGGCCAGGTCAAGGAGGACGAGAAGGGCGCGGCGCCTGCGGACGCGGCGCCCACTGCGGAGCGTCCGCTCGCCACCTTCTCGCTCGCAGGCCGCGAACTCGCGCTCGCCGCGGCGTCCCAGATGAGCGCCGGCGGCCAGGCGCTCGCGCTCGTGATCCTACTCGTCAACGGGGCAAACCAGCTGATCGAATGGGGGCTGCTCGACGTTGTCGGCAAAGGCGACGAGCTCATGGCCGGCCTCGCTCCGGTGGTCGTGCCCGTGGTCCTGGTGTTTATCGCTATAGCGCTGCTTCTGGGCGCCGCCGTCTCGTTCGCTGCAAACCTCGTGCGCTACGCGGGGTATCGCGTCGAGCGCTATGCCGACCGCGTGGTGGTGGAACATGGCCTTCTCTCGCGTTCATCGCGCGCGCTCGTCGCGGGGCGCGTACAGTACGTGGCGGTGCGACAGGGCATCTTTCGACAGCTCATCGGGTATGCGGAGGTCACAGCGCAGGTGGTTGCCGCATCGGGCGAGAAGGACGGCGAACCCTCGGGCAGCGTCCTTCTGCATCCGTTCATCCGCATGGGCGAGGTCGACGCGTTTCTCGCCCAAGTGCTGCCGGACTACGCGGACGTCCTCGGTCGCGTCGAGCTGGGGCGCCTTGAACCCGTCGCCCGCCGCCGCGCCGTGGTACGCGCGACGATCTGGTGGCCGTTCGCAGCGGCGTTCGCGGGTGGAGTGTTCTGGCTCTTTGGCCTCTCTGGTCTTCTTGAGAGTGCAGGCTGGCTGGTATGCCCGGTGCTCTTCGTTGCGGCCGTGCTGAGCGTGGTGCTGCTCGTAGGACTCGTTGCGGACGCGCTGCGTGCCTGGGGTGCCGCGCGTTACGGGCACACAGCGCGCGAATTGGTGCTCGTCACCGGTGGCCTCACGCGGCTCACCGTGGTTGTGCCCCGCGCTCGCCTGCAGCACCTGGAGATATGTGCCAACCCCTTCCAGCGTCGTGCTGGCGTGGCCACGCTTTCCGCGCGCACCGCGTCGAGCGGCGCCGATGGCCTCGACCTGCGCGACCTGCCCGCCGCCGACGCCGCCGAGCTCCTGGCCTGGTATCGCCCGCACAGGTTCGGCGTCTCGAACGGGAAGTGAGGCAACCATGGACCCCTCGCGCATAGACGCCCGCCTGCTCTCGCGCTCCGGCGCAACCAAGGCCCTCCACGAGAAGTGGGGCTGGATGGTCTACTGGGTGGGCGGAAGGCAGTTCGCCTGCGAGTTCACCGCCTCTCCCGACGCCAAGCCGCCCTACGCGGGGCGCCACCTGCTCTCGCTCAAGTGCGACCCCGACCGCATCCTGGAGCTGCGCGCCGAGCACCCGGGCGCGGTGCTGCCCGGCTACTACTCCGACGGGCGCACGTGGGTCTCCATCGACCTTGACGCAGACCTTCCCGAGGGACTCGTGCTCGACCTGTGCGACATGAGCTACGACCTCGTCTTCTCCAAGCTGCCCAAGCGAGTCCAGCGGGGGCTCGCGGGCGCGTAGCGTTACCCCGCGAGCGCGCGCAGCGAGTTCGACAACGCCGAGATCGACCTGATGCTCGAGGCATTCGGCATAGAGAGGTCGCTGTCGGCCAAGGGCTGCCCTGCGACAACGCCGTCGACGAGTCGACCAACAGGATACTGAAGGCCGAGCTCGTCCACCGCGAGACGTTCGGCACGATGCGCGAGCTACGGGCCAAGCTCTCGGACTACGTGCACTGGTACAACAACTTCAGGATCCACTCGACGCTGGGCTACATGTCGCCGGTCGAGTTCAGGGAAGCGGGGCTGTCCCTCCCGGAATCGTCCAAATAGGTGTTGCCAATCCAGAACGCGGCTCCCGACCTGGTCAAGCGAGACTTCTCGGCGGACGGGCCGAACCGCGCATGGTTCGCGGACATCGCCTACGTGCGCACGCACCGGGGATGGCTCTACCTCGCCGTGGTCATGGACATATGGTCGAGGATGATAGTCGGTTGGTCGATGTCCCCGCACATGACGGCCGACCTTGCCGACGACGCGCTCAAGATGGCGATAGCGAGGCGGCGCCCGAAGAGGGGGTGCGTCCACCACAGCGACCACGGCTCCCAGTACGTGTCGCTGCTGCTGGGCAAGACGATGCGCGAAGCCGGCATCGGGCCCTCGATGGGGTCGGTCTCGTCCCCGTGGGGCAACGCCGCGATGGAGTCGCTGATGGGCCTCATCAGGTCCGAGTGCGTGCACGCCCGCACGTTCGAGACGCGCGAGCAGGCGGCGCTGGAGATCTTCGAGTGCATCGAGTGCTTCTACAACCGGGTGCGGATCCACTCGGCGCTGGGGCACCTCAGTCCCGAGGAGTTCGAGGCGAGGCATATGGAGGGCGCCGCCAAAAACGGCGGCGTAAGGATGTAAACGGAATCGGGGCAAATTCAAACGGGCGCATCCCCTCGCCGTCCGCACCGCCCGTTCCCCCGGCAGAGGGGGCGCGCGGCGCCTCTGCCGCGCCAACCGCACGCGAGGGGTCGCCGACGGCCCTGCCGCCCGGCGCGCTCTCTCCATACGCTCCATCGATCCAGCCTCCTTGGTCGCGCAAAAACAAAGGAGCCCCGGCGACCGCTCGCCGGGGCTCCCCCTGATACCTATGAGACGCAATCGGGCTCGCGGCATCGTTTTGTCATCACCGCTCCGTGCGTCGAGATGAAAACAGGCTATCTACCTGCTGTTTCTTTCCCTGTGTTATCCATGTTCTCCTATTCCCACTCAGTAATCAAATCGTGCATTCCCATGGCCTCTCGTCTACGTGGTGTACCGTCGTCTCTCCATTAACCGAAATCAGCCGCATTTTGTATCTCCGAGTTGAACTCAAAGTGAACTCAACACCGACTTGTCGGTCGTGGGCTATCGGGCTACAAGAGCCGCGCGCCGCGCATGCTCGAGAGCCTAAACACCTGTCATGTACACCGCAAACACATTGCCCCAAGCCCATGCAGACAGGCTCGACGACAAATGTGCTTGACAGCCAGCTGCTGAGCTATTCCGAATGCAACGTGCCATTACTTCAGCTCAGAGCTTCCTTAACAGCCTGATAGTCCCAATGGCGCTGCCCGTTTTCGTAACACTGCATTGCCACGTGCTTTCCGGACCACTTGATGCAATCCGGACACTTATCCCTATCAACTCGCGTCGAGTTGTAAAGAACGACAATGACCAGCCCATCGCTTTTCGCCTTCTCGCACTCATACTCAACATAGCTGCGATAATCGACGCGGTAACCGCGGGCGCAAGCACTAGTCCAGCTGTTATAGCTCGAACACAGTTGACAGCCGCCGCTTCTGAGACTCTTGGTTTTCTCTCCCACAACGAGCACGAAACGCTTTGAAACATCAAGCCGCTGCCGAAGCGACTTTTTAATGCTGCAATTCAAGCTCGTGTCTCGAGCCTGATGGAGGTCATGGGCATCGATAAAGTCCAGCGAAAGATGCTTGCTCTCCTTCCATTTGTACAGCTGACCAATAGCGTCTTTGTCGCCATCCCAATCCCCGGCGATATACGTCTTTGTCCTATAGGCCATACCGTGAAACCCCTTTCATCTCGTAAAGATCTACCCGGCTTATTGCCTCGCTGGTAAGAACAATGCTGATGGGCTTCGAGAAAGAATGCCCCGTCGACCTCAAAGTGCACAACATGCACCTCAACAGTTCGCCCTCGCTCTTCCGCCGGACGTCATCAAACCGAGTAATTCCCGACCCCAAAAGCGGAAGAGAGATTGGCCGTCCCGCATACACCCTACAAAGCTCTCGCCACATGTTCATGAGGCATCTCTCGTATTCAGCCATCGTCAAATGGGCCTGGTTGTGCTCGTCGAAGTGAGAAAACGCAAGCAGGAGATAATCTTCCCCGAATCGCTTAATTGTTCCGAGGTCATATCGACGACGACCGTTGCTGTCATATATCGGAAGGGGCGAACTGTTATCACCTTCAATCGTCCTTCTCAACTCTGCCAAATCATCAACATAGCGATTGATAAACATACCGTTCAACGAAGAACGGGAAATGACAATATCATCAACATTAGAATCAAAATACTCATTAAACGGAATGACCTTTTTCCCATCTTGGGCAAAAAGATCTCCTTCGACAATCTCGACTTGATTGCCGTTAATTTCAAGCTCGATACGCTCCCTGTAGAGACGGGCAAGAACGAAACGGATGAGCACCACGAGCACTGTGAATGTGGCGAGCACGATGAGCAGATAGACCCACCATGCCTGACCGGGAATCGCATCATGAAGTGAAACTCCAGAAACCGCGAGAGCTGTCTCGGTCGCGGCCACTATTCCGGTGGCGATGGAAACCGAGTCCTTGTTCAGAATTGATAATTTGACACTTTGAGGTAGCCCCACGCATCCTCCCTTCTCAATCCACTTTCCCGGCAAACCCGCGCTTCCAGTAGAGGTACTCCTCCTCGGAGATCTCCCCGGAGTCCCTCCTTGCGCGCATCGCTGCCCATGCCCTAATCGCCATGTCGAGCTTCTGTGCCCTGGGTTCTGAGGAATCGATCTCGACCCTCACACCGCAGTCGTCCGCCACGGGCTTCGCGCCGAAGCCCTCCTCCAAGCGAAACATGACCTCGAGCGCGTCGCGCGCCGTCTCGACCCCGTAGTCGGTGAGGGCGGCCGGGTCGACGCCGAGCGCCCGGGCGAGCGCCTCCAGATGTTGCGGCCTCGGGACGCGGAGACCGAGCTCGTAGTTCCGCACGGCGGACTCGGTCACGCCCGCCATCTCGGCGAGCTCGCGCTGCAGGAGGCCTCGCCTCGTCCGGAGCTCGCGTATCCTGCTGCCGTCCGCCATGTCTCCCCTGTCTCTCTCGTATATCTGGTGTACCTGCTTATCACAGGATAACGCATAAGGATATGAAGGATTGTCATGTTGACCGTTCGAATTCGTGCTGTTAGTATCCGAACTGACAGCACGTTTTCGTGCTGTCGCGAGATTGGAGAGAGATGGAGAGCAGAACCATCGGCGCGGACGAGGTCGCCGAGGCCCTCGGCATGTCGCGCGCCTACGCCTACAAGCTCATCCGCCGGCTCAACAAGGAGATGGAGGAGCGGGGGTGCATCACCGTGCCCGGGCGGGTCAGCCGCGCGTACTTCGAGAAGCGCCTGTTCGAGGGCGAGGGGGATTCCGATGTCGGTGACAAGGGATAAGCGGAACGGCACCTGGTACGTCCAGGCCTGGTACAAGACCTACGACGGCAAGCGCGCCCACAAGGTGAAGCGGGGCTTCAAGACCAAGCCCGAGGCGCTCGCGTGGGAGCGCGACTTCTACGCCGTGCAGGCGGGCGACATGGACATGAAGCTCGTCGACTTCCTCGAGCTCTACAAGAAGGACATGGGGCCGCGCCTGCGCCTGAACACTTGGAAGACCAAGGAGTCCATCATCACGAAGCGCATCCTCCCCTACCTGGGCGAGAAGCGCATGAACCAGATCGCCCCGGTCGACATCGTGAGGTGGCAGAACGAGCTGATGGCCCTCGAGAAGCCGAGCGGGGGCGGGTTCTCCGCGACCTACCTCAAGACCGTCAACAACCAGCTCTGCGCGCTCTTCAACCACGCCGTGCGCTTCTACGGCCTCTCGTCGAACCCGTGCCGCAGGGCCGAGTCCATGGGCTCGAAGTCCGCCGGCGAGATGAGGTTCTGGACCAAGGACCAGTACCTCAGGTTCTCGGACGAGGTCATGGACAAGCCGCTCTCCTTCCACGCCTTCGAGACGCTCTACTGGTGCGGCGTGCGCGAGGGGGAGCTGCTCGCCCTGAAGCCGCGGAGGTTCGACTTCGAGCGGGGGACCCTCACCGTCGCGGAGTCCTACCAGCGCATCGACGGGCAGGACGTCCTCACCGACCCGAAGACCCCGAAGTCGAAGCGAGTCATCGCCATGCCGCGCTTCTACGCGGAGGAGATGGAGGCGTTCCTCTCCGCGCTCGACCTCGACCCCGACGAGCGGATCTTCCCCGTGACCAAGTACTTCCTCAGCCACGAGATGGCGCGCGGGAGCAAGGCGGCCGGCCTCGAGCCCATCCGCATCCACGACCTCAGGCACAGCCACGTGTCGCTGCTCATCGACATGGGCTTCACCGCGCTCGCCATCGCGGACCGCATGGGCCACGAGGCGGCCGACATCACCTACCGCTACGCCCACCTGTTCCCCAGCGTCCAGGCCGACATGGCCCGCGCCCTGGACGGGGCGAGAAGGGAGAACTGACATGCCCTGCCCCAACTCCGCCCGCGAGAGGAGCGTCACCATCGGCTTCCGCGTCACGCCCGAGCAAGCGAGGCGCATCGACCTCATGGCGCGCGCCTCGGGCATGACCAAGCAGGACTACCTCTACAAGCGGGCCCTCGAGGAGGAGGTCGTCGTCAGGCCCGACGTGCGCGTCTACAAGATGCTCCGGGACGAGATGGCGCGCGTGTACCGCGAGCTCAGGCGCATACGGTCCGCCGGCGAGGTCGACGAGGGGCTCGCCTGGACCGTCGACTTCCTCGCGAGGGAGTTCTCCGCCATGCGCGGCGAGGCGGAGCCCTCGGACGTCGAGCGGGAGGACGCCCTCATCTTCGGCATGTCCCGGAGGTGAGGACGCGTTCCCCGCCCCAGTCGACGCCAGCGCCTCCGCCGCGCGCAGACCCTCTGTGCCGAGGTTATGGAGTCCTTCCGATGGATGGCCCGCACTTCCCGAGCGCTTCCCCCGTTCGCCTCAATCGGGTATACTTCGATCATTGTGAAAAGCCCTAGGGCTTTTAGCGGCTGCGGGTACCTGTACCTTCAGCCGCATTTTTCTTACCTTTTGGAGCCGATATGGAAGATCCCGGCACCGCGACAACAAAGGAACGGCCGCTCATCGACGCCGCCCAGCAGGTCCGCCACCTCAAGGACCGAGGAGTCCGCTTCGAGCTGACGGACGAGCGGGAGGCCGAGCGATTCCTGCGGGAGAGCAACTTCTTCTTCAAGGTGAAGACGTTCGCGAAGTGTTTCTCCCGCTACACCAACCCCGGCTCGGAGCGCTTCGGCTCCTACATCAACCTCGACTTCGCCCACCTCGCAGAGCTCACGAGGCTCGACCACCACCTCCGCGAGACGGTCCTCTCCCTCACGCTCGACATCGAGCACTACATGAAGGTCGAGCTCAACAGGATGATCATGGACGCGGGAGACGACCCCTACGAGCTCATGGCGTCCTTCTTCGACTCCGAGCGCGAGAGGAAGGTCAGGGTCCTCGAGAAGAGGGTCGACCTTTGCTCCGTTCGGTCGAAGGCCCCGACCGTCATGGACCTGTCCGGAGACCTGGCCGTCCCGGACGCCAGATCCGTCATCTCCGCCCTCGCCTCCCTGCTGCACCTGGCATCGGACTCGCTCGGCGGGATAGACCCCGACCACACCGAGAGGAGCCTCGCCGGGCTGGGCGGGTCCTCCTACACCCGCGGGCTCGTCGAGAAGTACGGGGACCCCAGGCACATGGCGGTCTGGAACTACCTCGAGCTCGCGTCCTTCGGAGGCGTCATCTCGCTCTACAAGTACTACGTCTTCGAGCGGCAGGCGATGAAGGACGAAGAGGCGGTAAAGGGCCTGCTCTTCCCGACGAAGGCGCTGAGGAACGCCGCCGCCCACAACGGGAACATGCTCAGCACGCTCGGCTCGAAACTGAGAAAGCCCGTCGGCTCCATCTCGAGAATGGCAGTCGAGGAGCTAGGAATCGACCGCGAGCTCGTGTCGCTCACCAAGAGGGCGCCCATCGTCCACGACTTCACCGCCCTCGCCCTCTGCTACATGCACCTGGTCAAGAGCGAGGACGCGAGAGGGGACGCTGCAGAGAGGCTCCAAGCCCTGCGCAGGCGATTCATGGCGCACAGGGGCTACTTCTCCAAGCAGGGCGAGCTAAAGAACGGCCTGGCGATGCTCAGCGAGGTCATGGACAGAGCGGCCGGCCGCCTCTCACGGCCATAGTCAACGCCATCGTCGCCTTTCGACTTCCTCCGGGGAGGGCTTGTTGACGTCTAAGTTCCGAATCAGGCAGAATAACGACAGATGTAAAAACCCATCAAGGTTTTGTAAGAGCGGGGCCGCCTGGCGGAACCGCTCTAGTTTTTTAGATCGACTCTTGAAAGCCCACTGGTGACTGCGACCATCCGCTGAAATCCGTAATCCTCGCTCGGACAGAGCGGGTTCGAGTAAGTCCGAGTAGGTCCGAGCAGCCCAGCAGCAACCCTCCTGCCCACAGCATAAAATCCGCAGCTCAGGCGCATGACATGCCGTCACATGAAGCGGCTGGTTCGGGTAAGAGTAAGTCCGAGTGGTCAGAGTAGGGCCCGACTCCCCCTTTCTCAGCCGAGTGCTGAGCCCATCGGACAAAACCAAGGCGACAACCCGATAGCGACGAGCCGAGGCCGGCGGATGCCGGTTATTCCTCGTGCGCGCAGCCTGTCACGGGCCCCGCTTTCCCCGCAAGGGCCGCGATGCTTTTCCGGCTTCTTTCGGGCTCGGCCGCCCCCGCTCAGAGCGGTGCCGGCGAAGCTCGCCCGAAACAACCGGTCGGCGACGCCTCCCTGCCGGAAAACCAGCGGCTTCGCCTTCGCTTCCCCCCTTGCGGCGCGCGGGATCCCGCGCGTCCTCCGCTCCCGCTCCGGGCGGTCGGCAGCTAACGAGGCATAGCCGGTTACGGAAGGAGCGTGAGGACGATGAGGGAGAGCCTAGAGGTCGGCCGTGTTCTCCACGAGGCCGAAGCGGGCCCCGAGCGTCACGAGCGCGTCCCCGTCGAGGTACCGCAGGGGCCCGCCGGAGGGAACGCCCCTCGCCTCGTCCACGTCGGTGACCGAAGCGTTCCAGTCGCACCCTGGGCAGTAGAACGCAATCTCCCCCGGGCGACGGGAGTACCGGAACATGCGGAGCTCCCCGCCGCACGCGGGACAGCGCCGGTAGGGACGGTCGCCGGGATGCTCCCTGAAATGCTCGAAGACGCCCATCTCGTCCCCCTTCCGAGGCCGCCGCCAAACTCCTGTTCCCAGCATTCTACCCCGCCGAGGGGACGCGCACCTTGACAGCAGCATACGACCGCAAAGGACATGCGCCCGGCAGCGCGCCGGGCGCGGGACCGCCGCCAAGCGCGGCGGGAAGGAGGAAACTATGCCAAGGAGAAGACTCACGCCCCCATCCGACATCGAGCCCCTTTTCCACTTCTGCCGTCACTGCGGCGGCGACTACACGCCTCAGGAGGACGGCATCGAGGGGGTCTGCCCGGAGTGCGCGCAGCGCCTCTACACGCGCTGCGACGAGTGCGGCGCGACCGTGCCGGCGGCGGACGCGCGCCGCCCGTCGTCGGGCCGGACCCTCTGCCGCGAGTGCGCCGAACGCCTCTGCTACACCTGCCGCGAGTGCGGAGGGCTGCATGAGCGGTCCTCGACCGACTTCCTCGTGGACGCCTACGGCAGGACCATCTGCTCGTCGTGCTGGGACGACTGGGACGCGTGCTCGGAGTGCGGGGAGTACTTCCCCGCAGACGACCTCGAAGAGGGAGAGGACGCGGACGAGCGCCTCTGCCGGAGGTGCGCCGCGAGACGAGGGAGCAGGCTCATCCACCCCTACTCGTACAAGCCGGAGCCGATATTCCATCGTGCCGAGGGGGAGGAAGCGAACGCGCTCGCATTGGGAATCGAACTGGAGATGGACGGGGGCTCGCCGGAACGGGCGGCGAGGGGCATCCTCGCGCTCGCAGGGAGCGACTACCTCTACTTCAAGCGGGACTCGAGCCTCGAGGACGGTGCCGAACTCGTCACGCACCCGGTGAGCCCGGCCGTGCTCCTGTCGCCGGAGGGCAAGGAGCTCTGGCGCTCGATATGCAGGACGGCCGAGGCCGCAGGCATGAGAAGCCATGACACGAGGACATGCGGCCTGCACGTGCACGTGAGCCGGGCGTACTTCGGTCCGAGCCCGACCGCGCAGGCGCTCGCCGAGTACAAGATGCTCGCCCTCGTCGACCGGCTGTTCGAACCGCTCGCGATATTCAGCAGGAGGAGGCGCGAGCAGCTGAACCGATGGGCGAGGCGCCCGGACACCCCGCTGGGCAACGATGGATGGATAGAGACCGCGCGCCTCGTCCACAGGACGGCCCGCCACGACCGCTATCAGGCGGTGAACATCCAGAACGAGGCGACCATCGAGCTGAGGGTGTTCCGGGGGACGCTCAGGCCGGAGACGCTGTTCGCGACGTTCGCGCTCGTCGCGGGGATGTGCGCCGTGGTGAGGGAGCTCACCCCCGGCCAGCTCGACCGGCTCACGTGGTACGCGCTTTGCGACGAAATACTGGAGAGGTGCCCGGAGGGGGCGGGCGAGCTGGCGGCGTACCTCGCCGACAGGGGGCTCGCGAACGCCGCCCCGTCGCCGGGCACCGCGACCGCGATGGGAGCCTAGCATGTGCATCATCGTCTACAAGCCGGAGGGCGCGGCAATGCCCTCGACCGGCACCCTGCGCCGCTGCTTCGAGGAGAACCCGGACGGCGCGGGCTTCATGTGGCCCGAAAGGGGCCGCGTCCAGCTCCGGAAGGGGTTCATGGGGTGGGGTGACCTCGAATCGGCGCTCTCAAGCGAGCTCCCGCGCGACGCGCGGGGACTCCCCGTCGCCCTGCACTTCCGCATCGCTACGCACGGGAGGGTCAAGCCCGGGTGCTGCCACCCGTTCGCCGTGTGCAAGGACTACGGGGCCATGCGCGCGGAATCCGCCAGCGCCGCCGCGGGGTTCATGCACAACGGGACGCTGGCCGGGCTCGATACCTCGCCGGACGTGTCCGACAGCATGGCGTACGCCCGCAACGTCCTCGCCCCGCTCAAGGGGATGCGTGGCGGCCTCTCGGGCGCGGCCCAGCGACACATCGTCGAGGCGACCGCACAGGGCTCGCGCTTCCTGCTCATGTCCGGGGACGCGCGCGTCCTCACGTTCGGGCGCTGGGTCGCCGACGGGGGCTGCCTCTACTCGAACGAGAGCTTCCGAGGGCGCGGGCGGACGGGACGCCGGGGCGCTCAGGCGTCGCTATTCGACGCTCCGGGATGGCTGGCGGCGGGAGCATGGCCCCCGGGGCCGTTCCCGGCGTGCGGCGGCTGCCCGCTCGCGGGAGAGTGCTCCGACCTCGGACCGTGGTGCGGGGACGCCGAGGAGGCCGAGGAGGTGTCGGGCATGACGTCCTGACAGGGGGGGGATGGCCCGGCGGCGACGCCGGGCCGCCCTCGGCGACCGGGGCTCCCCGCCCCGGCCCCGGGCAAGGAGGCCCGCCCCCTTGCATCCCCATCCCGATTGCGAAAGAGCCTAGAAGAGGCCGCGCCTACGAGGCGATCTCCCTCGGGATGAACCGCGACGCGACCAGGCCGGCGACGGCCGCCACGCACACCGCGCCGAACACCGCCGACGTGCCCGCAGCGGTCGCGGCGGGGGCGAGCATGCCGCACGCCGCAGTCGAGACGGTGCCGCCGAAGCCTCTGAAGAACATGGCCATGGAGGTGGCGCGCCCGGCGTCCGCCGGGTCGGCGCCCGTCTGGGCGGCGAGGTTGGACACGGGCATGCCGATGCCGACGCCGAGGCCGAGCGCCGCCGCGATGGCGGCGCAGGAGGCGACCGCCAGCATCGGGGACATCACTGAGAACGCTGCCGCCGCTGAGAGGACGACGACGGACGACACCGCTGCGATGGCGCGGAGCCGCCCGGTCGCGCGGAACGCCGCGCCGGATGTGTTGCTGCCGACCATGAGGGCGAGCGTCATGGGGATGAGAACCGCGCCGGACGAGGCCGCGGCCATGCCCAGCCCCTCCTGGAGGAGCCGCGGCAGGTAGGTCACGCCCGCCATGAGGGCGAACTGGACGCAGAAGCCGGAGGCGAACCCCGCCACGACCTGCCCGCGTCGGAACAGGCCCGTGGGCACGGTCGGGGCGGCCTTGCCCCTCTCCACGCGGGCGAGCGCGGCCGCGGAGACGAGGAACAGCGCGACGAGGGCCGCGAACTGCGGCGAGGCCATGGGGAAGGCGCTGCCCGCCAGGCTGAAGGCGAGGACGAGGCTCAGGACGCACAGCGAGGCGACGACGCTCCCCGAGACGTCGAAGCCAACCGCAGGGGCCCCGGGAGCCCTGCCGGGCAGGCAGCGCCCCGACAGGAGCAGGGCGACGATCGAGATGGGGAGGTTGACGACGAAGATGACGTGCCAGGAAAGCCCCTGGGCGACGGCACCGCCGATGACGGGTCCCACGACGCTCGCGATCCCGTACATGGCCGAAGCCGCCCCGAGATACGGGCCCCTGTCCCTCGGCGCCAGCATCATCGCCGCGGCGATGAACACGCCCGCCTCGAGCACGCCACCCCCGACGCCCTGGAGCAGGCGGAACGCCGCCAGCGCCTCTATCGTCGGCGCGAGGGCGCACAGGACGGACGAAGCGGCGAAGAGCGCGAGCCCTGCCACGTACACCCTCCTGAGGCCGAACGAGAACGCCAGCCCTCCGCACAGGAGGGTGGACACGGTGCTCGCCACGAGGTAGGCGGTCATCGGCCAGGCGTAGTGGGCCTCCCCTCCGAGCGCCGCGGCGACCGTCGGCATGGCGGTGGCCACCACGGTCGAGTCGAGCGCCGCGACGAACAGGGCGATCATGAGGCCCACCACGGTCGACTTACCGACCGCCCCCGGCACGGGAGCGGCCATCGGTTTTTCCTGCATCTTTCTTCCTCTCTCCTCAGCGCCCGCCCGCGCGGGCGCCGCGGGGCATCCCCCGCGTCGGACAAAAGGAAGGACGGGTCACCCCTTGGGCCTCCTCGCCACGGGCATCCAGATCTCGCTGCGGTACCCTCTCGACGAGAAGTCGCCGCGCGGGTACACCTCGAGGCTGACGTCCCCGGCGAGCTCATAGCCCGAGGACGGGAGCCACTCGGAGAAGATCCTGCGGTAGTGCTCGGCGGTCGCGACGTCGCACGGCCCGGTGCAGTCGAACACGGCCCACGTGCCGGCAGGAACGTGGATCTCATCCGCCCAGCCGGGAGCCTCCCCCGAGGACGCCACCGCTATCCGGTAGCTCGACTCCCCGCCCTCGGACACGTTGACCCCGAGGACCCCCTCGGGACCCGAGCCGTCGGCGAGGGCAAGCAGGGCCTCGATGCTCCCGGAGCGCGAGGCACCTCCCCAGAACCTCCCGAGCTCCCTCCTCCCCTCGTCGCCCATCTGGGCGAGGACGCCCGCCTCGGACGGCCCGCACGGGAGGGACACCCCGACGAGGCGCATGCCGCCCCGCGGGACGACCCTCCACGACAGGGGCTCGGCGCCCGTGACGGTGAGGGAGAACGAGAGCCGCGGGAAGAGGGAGAGGCGGGCGCCGGGGCGTTTCGCCTCGCTGGGCGAGACGCCGAGGGCGTCCCGGAACGCGCGGGTGAACGCCGTCGGCGACCCGTAGCCGTACCGCACCGCGACGTCCACAACGCGCTCGCCCCTCGAGAGGTCGAGGGCCGCGCAGGAGATGCGGCGGCGGCGCACGTACTCCCCGAGACCGATGCCTGCGACGTAGGAGAACATCCTGCGGAACTGCCCTTCTGTGCAGGCGGCGAGGCGCGCCGCGCAGGCGACGTCGAGGCCCCCCTCGAGGTTCCTCTCTATGTAGTCCATCGCGTCGTTGAGACCCTCGATCCAGCCCATGGGGTCACCGTCCTTCCGAGATGAAGAGCATGGGGCAACACAGTAGCGCAGTCCTCGCTTGTGCGGGTCGGATTGTGCGAGATTTTGATGAGCGGGCGGTCGCGGCCACACCCGCGCGATGGTAGACTGTCGCCACGCGGATCCGACCCGCGCAAACGCCCCGGATGGGCCGGGGCGACCTGACGCTAAGGAGAACGCCATGAAGGAGGACGCCCGCCGCGCCGTGATGCGCGCGGCACACCCACGACGCGAAAGCTGAAATCGAAAGCCAGGGAGGGACGTTAGCCACTGGGTTAGCAAGTAGCCTGTTCCGTGCGCACAGCGCCAGGAACAGCGGCCCGCGGCCCTCCCTCGGCGCCCGCCCGGGCACCGAGCCGGGCGCTCGCCCGGGCCCGCGGGAGCCCCGCCGGCAGCCGCGCCCCGCGGGCGCGCCGGCTGGGCTGCGGGGGATCCCCCGCTCCCCTCAGGGGCCGGCTGCGCCGGCCGCCGTCGAGAACGAAGGGGCGTGAGCGACGTGGAACGGTATCCCGAGAGGCTCTTCGTCCGCATCGCCCCCGAGGACAAGACGGGGGCACAAGAGGTCGCCGACGCGCTCGGCATCAGCCTCTCCGACCTCGTCCGTTCCCTCGTGCGCCTCGCCGCGGCGGAGCCCGACGACGCGGCGAGGGCGGTCGCGGCGTCCCGCCCCATCCTGCTCGACACCGGGTGCGCCCTGCGCATGGCCAGGGAGCTGAGGAAGTGGGGCGTCCACTACAACCAGGGCATCCACGCGCTCAACACCGTCGCGCTCCGAATCCGCCACGGGGACCGCGACTTCACGGACATGCTGGAGGCGGTCGAGCGGGCGGCCGCGCTCCTCGAGGAGACCGAGGCCGCCGCCCGGGGCATGCGATCCGACATGGCGACGCTCACCGGTCGCCCCGCCCTCTTCCTGTAGGGGGTGACGGATGGGAATCGTCAAAGCGATAAGCGGGCACACCGGGGCCCGCGGGGTCATGCGCTACCTCGAGAGGGACGGCAGGGCGCTCGCGCGCGACTTCCTGAACATCGGGGCGCCCATAGAGGGCTGGGAGGGCGACCTCCCGCGCTACGGCGCCTGCGACTGGGCCGCGGAGATGGACTCGGTGAGGGAGGCCGCCGGAAACGGGAGGGCGTGGCGCGGGCGGGCCGCGAGGACGTGGAAGCACTACGTCCTCTCCCCCGACCCCGGCTCCCGCGTCGACCTCGCCACCCTGAGGGGGCTCGCCGTCGAGTGGGCGTCGGAGCACTTCCCCGACCACCAGGTCGCCATCGTCTACCACGACGACAACGGGGGGCGCATCCCCCACGCGCACGTCGTGGTCAACAACACCTCGCTCGAGACGGGGAGGCGGCTCCAGGTCCCCGACCCCCTCGAGCTCAACCGCTCCTTCCAGCGGCTCGAGGCGGAGCGCGGCCTCCCCCACCTCTCGAACGAGCCCCTCTCCCGACCCACGGCGCGGGCCAGGCGGAGCCGCGGCGAGCGCGCGGCGGAGGCGCGGGGGGAGAGGTCGTGGGTCGCCGACATCCGGGCGAGGGCCGACGTCGCGAGGGCCCTCGCCGCGTCCCCCGCGGAGTACTGCTCGCTCCTCGCGGCCATGGGGGTCGAGCTCGCCGACGCCGCAAGGAGGGGGCCCAGGAGGGACTGGGTGTACTCCCTCGCCGACAGCCCCTCGCGGCGCATCCGCGGGGAGCGCCTCGGCCTCGACTACGGAAGGGCGTCCGTCTGCGCCGCCGTCATCGGCGGGGCCCCTCCTATCGACCGCGGCGCGGCGATCCGCGCGGCGAGGGAGGCGGTCGCCGTAGACGGCCGCGCGGAGCTCGACCGGCTCGCCGACGCCGCCTCCACCATATGGAGGCGCAGGGCGCGCAGCCTGGCGGCGCTCGACGGCATGGCCGCGGCGGCGGAGAGGGCGGGGCGCCGCGGGGAGGCGGAGGCGCTCAGGCGCGCCCGCGAGTTCGCCTCCGAGAAGGGCCTCCTCCCCCAGAGGTCCGAGCGGCCGCGGAGGAGCCCCGCCCGCGGCAGGGGCGAGGCGGGCGCCCCGCGCCGGAAGACGACACGGGACAGGGGCCCCGAACGGGCCCGGGACGAAGGGAGGGGGCAGCGGTGATCGTCGAGATCGTCTACCGTGACGGGCCCCACAGCGTGTTCGAGGTGCAGCCCCCGGGGCACGCGGAGGCGTGCATCGTGACCGAGACCAGGCTGTCGCTCGAGCCCGACGGGCTGTGGATCGAGGCGGACCGCTACGAGATGGGCGCCGCGGGGGACGGGGCCGCGCCGGTGGCGGTGCGGCGGCGCTGGTGGCGCCTCCTCGCCGCGAGCGCCGAGGAGCTCTCCTCCGCGGAGGCGGTGATCCGCGACGGGAGGGTGGCATGGTGGAGGCTCGGCGACGGCTTCGTCGACGACAGGCTCCTCGAGGCGGCGGGACGCAAGTGGCTCGAGCACGGGGGCGGGAGCGCCATCGGCAGGGTCCTCAGGGTCGACGCGCTCCTCGAGCGGGCGAACCCGTCCGCGTCCCTGGAGGAGCGGTGCGCCGCCATGGGGATGACGCCCGAGATGAGGGACGCCGCGGCGCTCGCCGCCGAGGCGCTCGGAGAGGAGGACTATGAGGATCTTGCTTAGGGCGGCGCGCTGGCTGTTCCGTGCCGTGCTCCGCTGGATGTAGTGAACTCAAAGCTATCACGGTATGATTAGCTGACAGGGGGCCGCCCGTGGGGATTGATCGGTTGGGCGACCCCCGACCAATCGTCATCCTGAATCACCTCGCGCACCGCCTTCAGAAAATCCGCAACGTACTCGGCAGGGTCGGACGCGTGCAGCAGACCATACGAGACCGCGCAGCCCCAGTCCGTGGGAAGCGTGCACAGAAGCGGGTGCACATCGCGCCAGACCGGCAGCGTGGCCAGGGCGAGCTCCTCATTCGCCGCTTGGTTGAAGACCTCTGCGCGGTACTGCGGGAAGTCGACGACCGTCACGTCGGGATAGTCGGTGCGGATGCGGTCTCGCAGCACGTCGATGTCCGAGTTCCATCCGCGCCGGATGAGCATGAGCGAGCGCCCGCGCAGAGCGTCGAGCGTCACCACCTCGCACGCGGCAAGCGAGTCGCCCTCGGGAACCGCGCACCACACAGGCTCGCGCGCAAGCTCGAGCCCCGCGCACTCGTGCTCCGCGAGAAAGTTGTCGTCAAAGACGCCCACCACGACGTCCATATCGCGCCCGAGGTCCGCGAGCCCGCGCGCAGCCGCCGGCCCGTTCTCGAAGGTCACCACCTGCATGCTCATGCCCGGGCAGCGCTCCTTGACCTTGGGCCAGAGCCGGGCGATGAACGTCGACGGCGTCATGAGCGAGACACCCACGCGCACCACGCGCTTCTCGGTGCGCTCAGCCATGCGGGCACGCGTCACCGACTCCTTGGAGTACTGCACGATGTGCCGTGCGTCGCGCAGCAGGCTCTCCCCCGCGCGAGTAAGCGAGAGCCCCTGGTGGGAGCGGTGGAAGAGCGTGACCCCCAGCCGCGACTCCAGGAGGTTCATCTGCTTGATGACTGCCGTCGGCGTGATGAAGGACTCTTGTGCCGCCTTGGAGAAGCTGCCCGCCTCCGCCACGCGGATGAAGGTGTCGAGCTGTGGGTTGTACATCGATCCTCCTGTCACGCATTATGTGCCGTATATACCCCATGGTTATATCCATCATTCCAACGTGAACTTCTCGCACGTCAGTAAACGCCGTAGCGTTGTATTCGAAAAGTCGCCATTAAGGGGGAGACCATGGAGTATCTGAAGCTCAACAACGGCGTCCGTATGCCCGCCATGGGACTGGGCACCTTCCTCATGAGCCCGGCCGAGGCCGAGGCGGCCGCGACGGCGGCGCTCGCAACCGGCTACGAGCACATCGACACCGCCAACGCCTACATGAACGAGCGCGCCGTGGGCCGCGCCATCGCCAAGAGCGGCGTCGCTCGCGAGAAGGTTTTCGTCTCCACCAAGCTCTGGCCGAGTGTCTACGACGCGGGCATGCCGGCAATCGACGCCACGCTTGCGCGCCTGGGCCTCGACTACGTGGACATGCTCATCCTGCATCAGCCGGTGGGCGACTACCTGGCCGCATGGCGCACGATGGAGGAGGCCTACAGCGCCGGCAAGGTGCGCGCGCTCGGGCTCTCCAACTTCCCCCAGGACAAGATCGCCGAGGTCATCGAGGCCGCCGACATCAAGCCGCAGCTCGTGACCGTGGAGTGCCACCCCTACCACGCCCAGCGCGACCTGCGCGCCTACCTCACGCCGTACGGCACGGTCATCGAGGCGTGGTACCCGCTCGGCCACGGCGACAGGGGCCTTCAGGAGGAGCCCGTCTTCGCCGCTCTCGCCGAGAAGTACGGCAAGACCCCGGCCCAGGTGATCCTGCGCTGGCATGTGCAGATGGGCACCTCCATCATCCCGGGCTCCAAGAACCCGGCGCACATCGCCGACAACGCGGACATCTTCGACTTTGCGCTCACCGACGACGAGATGGCACGCATCGCCGAGCTCGACAACACCAAGACCTACTACCAGCAGACCGAGGAGACACTCGCGGGCTACCTCAAGATCAGGCCCGACTTCGACGCCCAGGAGTAACGAGTGATGAAAAGGGACTGTCCCTTTTCATCAGAGGAGGAACGCCATGATTGCAATGACTCGAAGGAACTTTCTGCTCGCCGCAGCGCTCTGCGCGACGTCGCTCGTCGGGTGCTCCCAAGAGGAGCCAACCGCGACGGGTGACACCAACGCAGACACGACGGACACCGCCAACGCGCCCGCCACTTCCGGCAACGTCCTCGTTGCCTACTACTCGGCGCAGGGTCACACCGCCTCCGTGGCGCAGACCATCGCCGACGAGCTGGGGGCCGACCTCTTTGAGGTGACGCCCTCGGAGCCCTACTCCGACGACGACCTCAACTGGACCGACGACAACAGCCGCGTGACCCGGGAGCACGAGGACGAGAGCCTGCGCGACGTGGCGCTCGCGCAGGTCACGCCGGATGGCTGGGAGGACTACGACACCGTGCTCGTGGGCTACCCCATCTGGTGGGGCATCGCGGCCTGGCCCATCGACAACTTCATCTCCGGCAACGACTGGGAGGGCAAGACGGTGATTCCGTTCTGCACCTCTTCTTCCTCGGGCATTGGCCAGAGCGGCGATCTGCTCGCCGAGGCGGCGGGCTCCGGCGACTGGCAGGAAGGCCAGCGCTTCTCGTCCAGTGCGGACGAGTCCGAGGTGCGCGACTGGGCGAGCAGCCTGGCCTAGCGCTCCGCCTCCCCGCAGGAAGGTTGCAAAATGAGAAGGGCAACGCACCTTACGAGAAGGGCGTTCCTCGTGCTTGCCGCCGCGGTTCCCCTTGCACTTGCCGGGTGCTCGGCAACGGAAGGTTCGACGGCGTCGGAAGGCAGCGACCCAGATTTCAGAGAGGCGACTGATAGTAGCGGGCCCAGCGGTTACGTCCTCGCTGAGGGAGCGCAGGTCGACCGAGGATTCGTCGTGGACAACGCGCTCCAGACGCCCGCTGGCCGCACGCTGCACTTCTCGCTCCATGTGCCGGATTCCTACGACGGATCCGTGCCCTATGCGCTCTACGTGGCTTGCCCCGGCTGGGAGGGGCTCTACTTCCAGGGCGTGGGGGCAAACCTTCAGGAGGACTATCCCTTTGTGGCGGACGACTACATCGCCGACATGATCGTGGCCTCGCCCCAGCTCGACGACTGGGGCGAGCAGTCCGCAGCGGACGTCATCGAGCTCACCGAGTGGCTGCTCGGCACCTACAACGTGGATTCGGGACGCGTGTACCTCTCGGGCTGCTCGGGCGGCGGCGAGACCGTATCAATCGTGCTGGGGGAGCGTCCGGAGCTCTACCGGCGCGCCCTGCACACCATCTCGCAATGGGACGGCGACATCGATGCGCTCGCAGACGCCGAGGTTCCGGTCTACCTGGCAATCGGCGAGCACGACGACTACTATGGGCCCGAGCCGGCCCGCGAGGCGTACGAGCAGATTGTCGCCGCCTACCGTGAGCGTGGACTCTCCGAGGAGCGGATCGACGAGCTCGTCGTGCTCGACGTAAAGCCTACAAGTTACTTCACGGAGCGCGGCTTCTCCGCGGACAACAGCCAGCACGCCGCCGGCGGCTACCTCTTCGCGCATGACGATGAAATCATGAGGTGGTTGTTCTCGTGACACAGGCGACAAGAACGGCTCCGAGAAGGCGGCTGCGCGCCATGGTCGACGTGTTGCTCGCCACGCTGCTTCTCGTCCAGATGGGCTATCAGCTCCTCCCCGAGGATCTGCACGCGATCCTAGGCGCCACGATGGTCCTTACCGCGGGGGCGCACCTCGCCCTCAACGCCGGGTGGATTCGCGCGCTGGGACGCGGCCGCTGGGGAGCCGCACGAGCGCTCATGACGGTGACGGCGGGCGCCTCCCTTCTCCTCATGCCCTCGCTCGCCCTGAGCGGCCTCGTGCTCTCGGGGCTTGTGCCCGCGCTGCGCAGCCTTGACCCCATAGCGCGGCAGGCGCATCTCAGCTCCTCGTACCTCGCCCTGCTCGTCCTCCCCCTTCATGCCGGGCTCCACGCGGCCGGGGCGCTCCGCCTCAAGGCGAAGGGTGGCGGGACGGGGACGCTTCGCCGTCTTGGTCTCGTCGTATGGGTCATTGCTTCGCTCGTGGGCGCTTATGAGCTCGCTGCGCTGCACGTATGGGACTACGTGACGCTCAACACCCCCTTCGTGCTCCCCGCCGAGGCTCCCCTGCCCGTTTACCTGCTCGAGCACGCGACCGTGATGGCACTCTGTGCGCTCCTGGGCGCCCTGCTCATGCGGGCTGTCACCTACGTGGCCCGCTCCGTGCACTAGCATCGTGACACTCATTGATCCCCTCGGTGTTGAGCTCGTGGACCGGCACCTCTCCGCACGCGGTAAGCCCAGGTGCAATGGCGCATGACGACGAAATCATGGGGTGACTGTTCCGCTAATCCGGTTTGCAAAAAGAAATAGCATACACTAGATCTAGTGCACCTCTGTATAATGCCTGTTGTTGGGCTTCTACGAGAAGGTGCGTATAGCTCCAGTGTATGCTAATTTTCGGCCAATCTCTCTGAGCTAATCGAGAAGGTCGACGAAACCGCCCGATCGACCCTAGAGCGCCTTCGAGAGCGCCCTCGCCTCGGAGTCGTTGTTGACCATGCCCCCGTATGCCATGCCATAGAGCGCGGCGAAGCGCTTCATCGTGTACTCGCCCCAGTCGAGCATCTCGCGCGTGGGGGCGCCGCCTTGGAAGACGAAGTAGAGCTTCTTGCCGGACATGCTTCCCTCGCGCACCGGGCCGTAGAAGCGGTCGAGCAGGTTGCGCAGCATGCCGGAGAGGTTGTGCCAGTAGACGGGCGAGCCCACAACCAGCGTGTCCGCCTCCTTGATGCGACTGAGCACGGCCTCGAAGTCATCGTCGTTATAGCTCTGGCCGTAGCCGTATACCTTATGCTCGGCGAGGTCGATCTGCTCGTAAGGCCGCTCGCCGATGAGCTCGCGTGCCAAGCGCGCCGTGTTGCCGTCCCTGTTGGGACTTCCGTTGATGAAGAGGATCATCCCCATCTCCTCACTTCGTCACCTTGAGCGCCTGCGCGCCTGCGGTCACGTTCGACCCGGCGCTGGGAACCATGTCAACGGACGAGAAGGATGCCCCGTTGGTGACCGCCAGCACGACCACGTCCTTGTGGCCGGCGTCCGCTATCTCCTTGCGGGAGAACCCCAGGATGGGCTGGCCCGCCTCCACGTGGTCGTCCTTCTTGGCGTAGGCGGTGAAGCCCCTTCCGTTCATGTCCACCGTGTCCAGGCCCACGTGAACGAGAACCTCGATCCCGCCGTCGGAAACGATGCCCATGGCATGGCCCATCGTCACACTCACCGTGCCCGTGACGGGCGCGTAGACCATCTCGGCGTCTGGCCAGATGCCGCAGCCCGGGCCGAGCGCCTCGCACGAGAACACGGGGTCGGGGACGTCGAACATGGGCACGGCGCGACCAGAGACAGGAGCGCACACCGCATCGGCGGCCTCCTGTGCGACCACCGCCTGGGACGCCGCGTTCTTCTCGACCTCCGCCGCCTTCTTGAACCTGTCAAAGAGTCCCATAACCGTCCTTCTTCCTATAAGAGGTCCGCACCGTTGCTCTTGATGATCCTCTGGTACGCGTAGAAGCTGTCCTTGCGCCGCCGCTCGAGCGTGCCGGTACCGTCATCATGCTTGTCCACGTAGACGAAGCCGTAGCGCTTGGCGAACTCGCCCGTGCCGGCGGAGACGATGTCGATCGGCCCCCACCAGGTGTAGCCGATCAGATCCACGCCGTCATCCACCGCATCTCGCATGGCCGCGACGTGACGGCGCAGGTAGTCGATGCGATAGTCGTCGTGGATGGCGCCGTCCTCGGCCACCTCGTCGCGCGCGCCGAGCCCGTTCTCCACCACCATGATGGGAATCTCGTAGCGGTCACAGATCTCGTTCAGCGCGTACCTAAGGCCGTCGGCGTCGATCTGCCAGCCCCACTCGGACGAGGGCAAGTAGGGGTTCTTGCCACCGAACGTCATGTTACCCTGCGTCATCTCCATGTCGTCGTGGGTGCCCACGATGTTGGACATGTAGTAGCTGAGCGTGTAGAAGTCCACCGTGCCCACGGCGAGATCGTCGAGGTCACCGGGCTCCATCACGAGCTCGATGCCGTTCTCGCGGAAGTAGCGGCGCGCGTAGGCCGGGTAGTGGCCGCGCACCTGCACGTCGGAGGCAAACCAGTTGGAGCGGCGCATCTCCGCCTGGTTGGCGAGCACGTCCGCCGGGTCGCACGTGGCGGGGTAGCTCAGGATGAAGCAGTCCATGTTGCCGATCTTGAACTGCGGGTACGTCGTATGGGCGAGCCACACCACGCGCGCGGATGCCACCAGCTGGTGATGCAGGGCCTGATAGCGCTCCTGCGGCGTGAGCCTGAGCTCGGAGACCGGGCCCTCGAAGCCCTGGACCAGGCTCGTCGAGAGGAGGTTGCCGTGGTCGGAGGCGCCATTGTTGATCTCGTTGAACGTGAGCCACCAGCGGACCTTGCCCTGGTAGCGCTCGAAGACGGTCTCGCAGTAGCGTACGAAGTGGTCGATCACCTCGCGCGACGCCCAGCCGTTGCAGCGCTCCGCGAGCGCCCACGGCATCTCGTAGTGCGAGAGCGTCACGAGCGGCTCGATGCCGTACTCGTACATGCAGTCGAAGAGGCGGTCGTAGAAGGCGAGGCCCGCCTCGTTGGGCTCGGCGTCGTCACCGTTGGGGAAGATGCGGCTCCAGGAGATGGAGACGCGCAGCATGGTGAAGCCCATCTCCGCAAAGAGCGCGATGTCCTCGGCGTAGCGGTGGTAGAAGTCGATACCGTCGTGGTTGGGATAGAAGGTATTGGGGTCGATGGCGGCCGTGAGCTCGCGAGGCCTCTCGAAGCTGCCTCCCGTCACATGGTCGTCCACCGAAGGGCCGCGCCCATCGACGTTCCAGGCTCCCTCGCACTGGTTTGCCGCGAGGGCCCCTCCCCAGAAGAACCCCTTGGGAAATCCGGTGTCCATTTCTTCCTTTCGAAAAGGCCGGGCCCGCTCTGGCGCAGGCCCGGCATGGCGCGAAGAGGTTGTCTAAGCGGTTTGCTTCTCGTCGTCTCGATAGGTGATCATAGTCGCCACGAAGGCGATCACCATGGCGATGACGACGCCGATGGCGGCGTACATGACGTTGGTCATGCCCATGTCGCCCACGGTGTCGATGAACGTGGGGAAGCCGATGATGCCCGAGAAGCCCGTGGTGAACGAGCGGGTACCCATGGCGCCAATGAAGGCGCCGCCGAAGGCGCTTGCGATGCAGGAGATCACGAACGGCTTCACCTTGGGCAGCGTGATGCCGTAGATGGCAGGCTCGGTGGTGCCGAAGAGGCCGGTCACGATGCACGGGATGGCGACGGAGCGGGTCTTGGCGTCCTTGGTCTTGATGGCAATGGCGATGATGACGGCGGTCTGAGCGAAGACGCAGCAGAAGTCGGGAGACATCACGACGTCATAGCCCTGCAGGCCGTAGTTGGCGAACATGATGGGGACGATGGCCCAGTGCAGGCCAAAGATGACGAGCACCTGCCAGAGCGCACCGAGCACGGCACCAGCCACGAGGCCGCCGACGGACGGGATGGCGTAGAGCGTGTTGAACAGCAGCGTCACGAGGCTCGTGAGGATGCTCGCGATCGGGCCGATGACGAGGTAGGTGAGCGAGACGGTTACCACGAGGGTCACGAACGGCACGGTGAAGAAGCGGATGGTGGCGGGTACGTGCTTCTTGAGCGGACGCTCAATCATCGACGCCACCCACACGGCGAGGATCGCGGGCACGACGGTGCTCGTGTAGCCGGAGGCGGGCATGATGACCGGGATGCCGAGGAAGGTCATCGAGTAGGCCATCTCAAAGGGCGTGCCGGTGAACACGGTGCCGATGGCCTCGACCGTGGCGCCGAGCGCCGAGGGGTTGGCGTTCACCATCTGCGGGAAGCACAGGGACGCGCCCACCGCGATGCCGATGAACTCGTTGCAGCCGAACTTCTTGGCAGCGCTGTAACCTAGCACGATGGGCAGGAAGTAGAAGAAGCCGTTGCCGACCGCGTAGAGCACCTGGTAGGCACCGTCTGTCTGCGGGAGCACACCCAGGAAGGCGAGAAGGGCGAGCAGGCCCTGGATCAGGCCGGAGGCTGCGAGGACGCCCAGGCACGGCTGGATGATGCCGGAGATGAGGTCAATCACCACGCCGATGGGGCCTCCCTTGGCAGGCTCGGCGGACGCGCCGCCATCGTCGCCCGCGCCGTCTGCCGCCACCTCACCGGCGCCCTGGATCCCGCCGACCGCGAGCACCGCGTCGTAGACGTTGGCCACGTCCGGGCCGATCACGACCTGGTACTGGCCGCCGGCCTGCATGACGGTGAGCACGCCGTCCGTCGCCTTGAGCCCCTCGGTATCAGCCTTGGACTCGTCCTTGAGCTTGAACCTCAGTCGGGTGATGCAGTGCGCGGCGGAGACGATGTTGCCCTTCCCGCCGACCTTCTCGATGATGGTCCTCGCAAGGCCATCGTAGTTTTTAGCCATGATGGTTCCCTTCGTGAAAAGGATGTGTACCGATTGAATCTGTGCAACCAGTCCGAGCGTCGACGAAGGAATTGGCCTTTGCATGATTTCAGTGTAGTTGTGAGCAGATGCTCCCTGAAGACCTCAAAGAGTGCGGTGGTTATAAGTCTGCCGTTATAACGAGCGCGCAAACGCCTCCTGCATGAAGTCGTCGAACTCGGGAATCCAGCCGCCGAGCGCGCCAAAGCCGTGCGGCCACCCGTCGAGCACGCGGGCGCGCACGGTGCAACCCAAACGCGCCAGAAGGTCAACCTGCGCCTCGAACTGATCGTAGAACGGGTCGCGGGTGCCGTAGCAGTAGTACGTGGGCGGGAGATCAGCCGAGCCGAGAAGGTCCTCGTCGAGGGAGGCCACCGAGAGGCGCCCGTAGAACGAGTAGATCATGGCGTCCGCGGCGACGTCCGCCGAGACCGCATCGAGGTCGTCGGGCTCGTAGGAGGAATCGAGTGCGTCGGGCGTCACGTGGCCCCTCCAGTTGAGGATCGTCTCGCCGCAGAGAATCCCGCCCGCGGAGTAGCCACCCACCGCGATGTGGCTCTCGCTGGGCAGCCCGAACTCGTCCGCGTGGGCCCGCACGAAGCGGACGGCGCGCGCAAGGTCCACGCCGCCCTCGGCCTGCGTGTACGGTCGGAGCCGGTAGTCGACCACAAAGCACTGGTAGCCGAGCCGGCTGAGCTCGTCGGCGGTGGGATAGCAGTCCGCGTTGTCGCCACGGAACTGAAACGCCCCACCCGCACAGAGCAAAACCGCTCCGCGCACGGCCGTGCCCTCAGGCACCGGCACGCTCGTGATGGTGGGGCGATAATCTGATGGGTCCATGCCCCCCGAGGCGTCGGCGGTGACGGCAGGGGCCCTCCCCTCCTCCCAGAGGAAAAGACGCTGTTGCTCGCGCGGTGTCACCTGCGCGGAAAGCACCGTGCCCGTTACCGTGGCGGGGTCGGGACTCTCGTGTGCGTCATCCAGCCTCATGAGGCCCTCCTCGTCGACGTCCAGCTCCACCAGCTCGCGCACGCCGCCGAGGTCGTCGGTCGAGGCCTCGGGAGCAGAGCCCTCCGCCTCGACGCCCACCAGGGAGTCATGAGGCCGTTCGTCACTCCCCCGAGAGCAGCCGGTGACCGCGGCGGCAACGCCCGCGACAGCCGCCATCAGGAAGCCCCTTCTCGTCAGCCTCATCGCTGCGCCTCCCAGAACGCGAGCGCGTCGTCGATCCAGCCCTCTGCCGCCGTGTCGACACCCAGGCCAAAGCCGTGGCGCAGGCCCTCGTACACATGGAACTCGGTGGGCACGCCTTGGTCTGCGAGGGCGTCCTGGCGTGCCTGCATGGTGCGCCAGGACGCGATTCCGTCCTGGTCGCCAACGCAGGCATATGTGGCGGGGTCCGCCCCCGTCAGCTCCCGCATGCCGGTGTACTGCATGACGATCGCCGCGGGCTGCGGCGTCTCCGCCGGGGCGCCAAACGCCGCCGGGCCGTAGCCGCCGACCCATGCCGCCATGCGCGCACCGGCCGAGCCGCCCCAGAGCGAGTAGCCCGCCGTGTCCACGCCCAGCTCGTCGGCGTGCTCGAAGATGAACGAGACCGCGCGCGAGAGGTCCTCGCAGGCAAGCTGCGCGTCCGGGCGGTAGATGACCGCGAAGCCGTTGACGCCCGCACGCGCCAGATGGAGGCAGTGCGGGAACGAGTCGTGCATGGCGGCGACGTAGGCGAAGCCACCGCCGGCGCTCACCACGGCGAAGGGAGCGCGCTCGCCCTCCGAGAGGCCCTCGGCCGCAAAGCGGAAGAGCCCGGTGTCCGCGAGCGAGGGGTCCGCGTCCTTCTCGGCGTCTGTGTAGATGTCATAGAAGACCGTCTGGCCCGCGGCGCATTGGGTGAGCAGGTAGTTCACCACGTCGACGGTGGTCTCCGTGTGGATCTCCGAGTACCAGGGCAGGATGTCCGGCATGTCGGCAAGTGTCATGTCTTCCGTGGGCGCAACGAACCCCGTGGGAAAGACGAGACGGCCAAAGCCGGCAAGACGCGGATCGTCGATGACGTCGAAGATGCGGGTGTCGGCCGTGGCCTCGGTGGACGCTGTCGCGGCATCGTTAGCGGCAGGCGCGTCGTCCTTCTCGGCAGGCGTGCAGCCGACAAGCCCCCATGTGGCTGTGGCGAGCCCCGTGGCCCTCAGAAAGTCGCGTCTCGACATCATCGCTTGACTCTATACACGAGGTGGACGCCGTCGCCGGGGAGGCGCTTGACGCTCTGGAGCGCAAGGGCGCGCGAGCCGGCGGGCGCGTGCGGCATCTCGTCGAAGACCGAGGCCGTACCCGGCTCCCCCGAGACCGTGGGTGAGAGCACAAGGCTCAGCTCGTCGAGCACGCCCGCGGCGAGAAACGCCATGTCCGTCTTGCCCCCGCCGCACACGAGCAGGCGCTTTATACCGAAGAGCGAGCGCAGCTTGCGCAGGGCGAGCGGGAGGTCGAGCGCGAGCCTGCCGGCGATGACGTAGGACACGCCCTGCTCGCGAAGGTAGGCACGGTACGCCGGTGATGCCTCGTTGGTCAGGACCTCGATCACGTGCGCGTCGGCGCGGCCGGGGCGCCTATAGGTGGCTCCCGTCCAGGCGATCTCGCCGGCAGGGTCGATGGAGACGTAGAAGCTCCTCTCTGCATGTGGGGCCACGAAGTCCCCGTCGGGCACGCTCGCGCCCGCATCGAGCGCGGGCACGCCGCCGCCCACAAAGCCCCTGGTGGTGACGCTGCCGTAGGCAACGGCGTCTGCCCCGAGCTCCCGCTGCATGCGCGAATACTCGGCGCGCGACTCGGCCGCCGCGGGGTCGAATATGTAGGCGCCGTCGATGCGCCCGTTGAGCCCGGCAAAGACGTGGCAGATGACGTATGGCCTGTCCGTCGCCTTGATCTTGTCGCCCATGCGCGTCCCCTACCTGACCGCGTGTCCGCCGAAGACCATAAGGTCAAGGCCATCGAGAAGCTCGTCGATCTTGGCGATCTCATCGTCGGTGAGCGTGACTTCGGCGGCACCGAGGTTCTCGCGCAGGCGCTCGGACTTGCGGCTGCCGGGGATGGGGACGACGTAGGGCTTCTTGTGGAGCATCCACGCGAGCGAGACCTGCGCGAGCGTCGCGGAGTGGAGGCCGGCGAGCTCGTGCAGGAACCTCATGAGCGGCTCGGCGCACTTCTCGCCCTCCTCGGTGTACTGGGGCATGCCCTCGCGGTAGTCCTGCGCCCCCTCGAAGTGCGTGGCATGGCTGTAGACGCCCGTGAGAAAGCCGTTCGCCATGGGCGAGAAGGCCACGAAGGCCACGTCCAGCTCCTCGAGCACCGGGAAGAGGGACTCGTTCCAGCGTGCCATCAGCGAGTAGCGGTTCTGAATCGCGGAGACAGGGCAGACGGCGTCGGCGCGGCGCAGGTAGTCCTCGGTAGTCTCGGAGATGCCCCAGGCGCGGACCTTGCCCTCCTTAATGAGGTCGGCCATGACGCCCGCCACGACCTCCGGCTCCACCTTGGGATCAATGCGGTGCTGGTAGTAGAGGTCGATGTGGTCCGTGCGCAGGCGGCGGAGGCTGCCCTCCACCGAGGCGCGGATGGTCTCAGGACGCGAGTCAACGAGGATGGTCTTATCCGGCGCGTGGGTGACGCCGAACTTGGTGGCGATGACCACCTCATCGCGCACGGGCGCGAGCGCCTCGCCCACCACGTCCTCGTTGTGCGCCTCGGTCCCATCCGCGCGTGTGCCCACGTAGCACTCGGCGGTGTCGAAGAACGTGTAGCCCATCTCGTGCGCCGCACGGATGACCTGCACCGCATCGTTGTCCGGCATCGGGTCCCCGCTCGCGTGCGTGATGCCCATGCAGCCCATGCCAACCGAGCTCACCTCGATGCCACTCTTGCCCAGAACGCGTGCGTTTGTCATAGCTCCCACGTTACTCACACCTCTCGTCATCATTGTCGAAATCTGCGCGGACACTTACGTCCGCCCACTCATTCAGCTCCGCCAGACGTGCCTCCAGCGCAGCGCGAGCTGCCGCGACGCAGTCCGATCCCAGAAGGAGGCGCTGGGGACGGTTCCTGCCTACGATTGTCTCGACGACCACGCGCCCGGCCGCCTTGGGATCGATCGGCTGGTCATGGGAGTCGGTCGCCTCGGTCTTGCGATACCTATCGGCAATCTCGTCGTAGTCAGCGATGTGGCGCCGGGTCTCGAGGAGGGCGTCCCCGAAGAACCCCGTGCGCATGGCCCCCGGCTCCACGATCATGGTCTCGATACCCAGGTGGGCAACTTCTTTCGCCAAGGCCTCGGTCAGCAGCTCAAGCGCCGCCTTGGACGCTGAGTAGTAGCCGTTGCCCAGCGCGCCGCGCACCGCGCCAATCGAGCTCACGTTGACGATGAGCCCGGAGCGCTGGGAGCGCATGATGGGCAGGACGCGCCGGATGATGCGCCCCACGGCAAAGAAATTGGTGTTGAAGAGCTCGTCTATGCGCTCCCGCTCGCTCTCCTCCACCGTGGCGCGATAACCATGCCCGGCATTGCTCACGAGCACGTCAAGACCGCCAAAGCGCTCGTGCGCCGCGATGACGGCGTACTCGATGGTGGCGAGGTCGCCGAGGTCGAGGTAGACGGCGAGCGCCCGGTTGGGGTAGCGCTCCACGAGGTCCTGCACGCGGTCGAGGTTGCGGGCAGCAAGCGCCACGCTCTCGCCGCGCTCGAGCGCGGCCTCCGCGATGCCACGGCCGAGGCCGCTGGATGCCCCGGTGATAAGCCAGGTTGCCATGCCCTAGGCCTCCTGTCGAATGAAGTTGGTATAGGTAGTGGGCTCCTGCGCGGGCGGCTGGATGCCGGCCTCGCGCGCCGTGCGGATCGCCTTGATGAGGAAGGCCATGTTCCCGCCGAGGAAGCGCATGGCCTGCAGCCCCTCGACGTCCTGCTCCACCTCGTCCGGCGTGGCGCCGTGCACGATGTTCCAGTAGCGCGAGGTGGCGATGGGCATCTGCAGCAGCTGGAAATATCGGTTGAGCTGGTCGATGGTCGCCGTGTTCCCCGCCCGTCGGCAGCTCGTCACGGCCGCGCCGACCTTCATGCGAAAGGCGCCGTCGCCGGCCTTCTGGCGCAGGCTGTAGAAGGCGCGGTCGAAAAACGCCGTCGCCGCCCCCGTCGCCGCGCCAAAGTGCACGGGAGAGCCGAGCACGATGCCGTCGTAGTCCAGAGCGACGTCCGTGAACTCGTTCACGCGGTCGTCGAACACGCACTTGCCCGTGGCGGCGCAGCGCTTGCAGCCCACGCAGCTCGCGAGCGGCTTGTTGCCTACCCAGAAGACGTCCGCCGTGACGCCGTTCTTCTCGAGCTCGCCCGCGACCTCGCGAAGGGCGCGGTCGGTGCAGCCGTGCCTGTGGGGGCCGGCGTTGACGAGAAGAACCTTGGGGTGACCGGTCTGTTCCATGTGAGAGCTCCCTTCGTCTTGTCACCCATAACGCTATCCCTCGGGGCCGCGCGGAGGAATCTCCGGTTGGTTGGGTGCCTGTAACCCCGAACTTAGGACCGACCAACACGAGAGCGGGCCGTCCCGGGATGGGACGGCCCGCGCGTGACGACGCGCCAATGTAAAGGGATGAAGGCAGCTGGGAAGCAAGCATTGGGCGCGCGATCACCAGAAGAGGCTAGATGGAGTGGGCGACCTCGTAGGCGTCCCAGATTGCCGTCATGATGCTGCCGACCTGGCGGCCGTCGCCGATCTGGTAGACGTCGACGTCGAGGTCCTCGAGCTCGACGGCCATCGAGGGCACCGGGCGGAAGCCCACGGCCATGACGACGGTGTCGGCCGGCACGGTCGTGCGGTTACCGTCCTTGTCCACCACGACGGCGCCCTCCTCGGTGACCTCCACGATGCGGTGGCCTTCCAGGATCTGCGCGCCGTAGTGCTCGAAGGCGTCCCGCAGGTACTGGACATTCTGCGCGGGCACGGCCGCACCAGCGGAGAGGATGTGGTCGAGCGCCTCGACGATCGCAACCTGCTTGCCCTCTTTAAGGTACTCGAGCGCCATCTCGCAGCCCACGAGGCCGCCACCCACGATGGCCACGCGCTCCCCCACCGGCGCGTCCGCGAGCGCCTCGTTGCAGGAGAGGCAGCTCGGGAGCTCCGAGCCGGGGATGCGGGGCATGACCGGCGTGGAGCCCACGGCCAGGATCACGGCGTCCGCGCCGAGGCCGGAGATCTTCTCGGGCGTCGCCTCCTCGTTCAGGCGCACCTTCACCGAGGAACCGGCGAGCTCGTGCTGGTACCACGCGTTTAGGCGCGCGACCTCCCGCTTGAACTCGTGCTTGCCCGCCGGGACGAGGTTGCCGCCCAGATGGTCGGACTTCTCGAACAGCGTGACGTCGTGACCGCGCAGGGCGCAGGTGCGCGCGGCCTCCATGCCGGCGACACCGCCGCCCACCACCACCACGCTCTTCTTGACAAGCGCGGGCGTGGGACGATAGCTCACGCCACGACCCATCTCGGGGTTGACGGCGCAGCAGACGTTGCCCACCGTGAGATAGCGATGGATGCAGCCCTGGTTGCAAGCAAGGCAGGGGCGGATGGAGTCAAGCCTGCCGGAGAGGACCTTGCTCGGGTAGTCGGGGTCGGCGATGGACGGCCGCCCGATGACCACCGCGTCCATGCGCCCGTCGGCAACGGCCTTCTCGGCAAGGTCGGGAGCGTCCATGCGGCTCCCCACCAGAAGCGGGATGGAGACGGCCTCCCTGACCGCGTCCACAAGATCGAGCATGTAGCCGGCACGCAGGTAGGACGGCGGGCACGCGTAGTAGTAGGCATCGAGGTTACCGGAGTCTACGGAGAGAGCGTCGTACCCGTAGCTTTCGAGCAGCTTGGCAACCTCGACGCTTTCCTCGAGAGTGCGCCCGACCTCTTCCTCCCCGGTGAAGGAGGCCTTGTCCCAGCCCTTCATGAACTGACGCAGGGAGAGGCGTATGGTCACGGGGAAGTCAGGCCCGCACTCCGCCTTGACGCGCTCAACGAGCTCCCGGCAGATGCGCAGGCGGTTCTCAAGGCTGCCGCCGTACTCGTCCGTACGGTGGTTGGTGATGCTCATGGCAAACTGATCGAGCAGGTGACCCCAGTGCAGCGCATGCACGTCAATCCCGGCGAACCCCGCCTGCTTGGCCACGACGGCAGACCTCACGAACAGGTCTTCCTTAGTGTGGATCTCGTCTACGGTGAGCGCCGGGGACGTCATGTCCGGGTTCAGCCACACGGGAAGCTCAGACGGGGCGTGCATGCCGGGGATGTTGCGCCCCAGGCCAAAGCAGAGCTGCAGGAACATCTTGGCGCCGTAGGCGGAGATGCGGGCGTTGAGCTCCTGACCGGCAGTGATGTAGGCAGCCGGGTTCTTGAGGACCGTCTTGTCGTTGTGATCAACCACGTCATCGATCTGCTGGCCACCGGAGTAGATGAGGCCGAAGCCGCCCTGGGCGCGACGGACGAAGTAGTCGATGCCGTTCTCGTTGAACTCGCCGTCGGGGCCCAGCAGCGTGGGGCCCAGGTCCATGGGCGCCATGACGAAGCGGTTCTTGATGGTCACGCTTCCAATCTTGAGCGGCTCTGCGAGGTGCGGATAGGGCTTGGACATGATGGTTCCTCTCTTTTGTTCGCAATCTCGAGGTCACCCGGCGGCGACCAGAACTTCTGAGGCACGCGCAGCTATGTGCTCAGGACCTTCTGCGCTCAGGACCTTCTCGCCTGCTTGCGGGGCATGGTAAGCGCCGCCGCGGCACCAAGCGCGGCAGAGAGCACCACGATGAGAAACGCCACGGGAAAGCCCCTGGCCGCCGCGAGCGTCGCAGCCACGATGGCCGTGCCGAACGAGCCTCCCACCTGCTGGAACATGCGCACGATGACCGCGGTGTCGGGAATGGCGTCGTCAGGGACGGAAACGTAGGAGCCCGTGGTGATGGGAACGATGAGCATGCCCACGGCGAGCCCTCGGACAAAGAGGATGGTCCCCATGAGCAGACTGGGGGAGCGCGGGTCCAGCAGGAGGAAGGGAGCCGTGGTGAGTGCCGTCGCCGCAAAGCCGCCCGCCGCCACGAGGCGCCCTCCGTACGCGTCCGTCAGACGGCCGGCAAGCGAGCGCGAGAGCAGCGCGCCCACGCCCTGGGGCAGCAGCATCAGCGCCGCGCCAAGCGCGTCCGCTCCCAAAAGGTCTTGGTAGTAGAGGGGCAGCAGGAACTGTGCGGAGTAGAGCACCACGCCCGCCATGAAGATGGCGGCAGACGCCGTAGAAACCGAACGCCTCCTCATGAGCGCCACGTTGACGAAGGCGCGGTGCGGGTCGCGCGTGGGCGGCCACGCCACGAAGAGCGCGAGAGCCGCCACGCCGCTCACGAGCGGGCCCACCACCACCGGACGGGCGAGGTCTCCGCCCTGGCTCACCTCGGTCAGGCCGAAGAGCAGAAAGGCGATGCCCGCCGCCACAAAAACAAAGCCCACCGGGTCAAAGGGCCGCATCAGAGAGGCGGGGCGCGGCGCGCCCTCCACGTACTTCTCGCCGAGCACTATGGCCACAACAACCACGGGAACATTGATGATGAAGAGCCAGTGCCAGCTCAGGAAGTTGAGGATGACGCCGCCGATGACAGGCCCGAAGATTGGGCCGCACGAGAGCGGCAGCATGATGGTCGACATGATGGAGCCCACGTTGACGACGCCATGCGCGTGCGCCATCTCCACGGGCAGCGTGGTCATGAGCGTGATTATCACGCCGGCGGCAAAGCCCTGGACCACGCGCGAGGCCACGAGGACGGGCAGACTGGGCGAGAGGATGCAGCACACCGAGCCAACGAGGAAGACCCAGAGCCCGAGCATCCACGAGAAGCGCCCGCCTCGCCGCCTTTCCAGCCAGCCCGCCACGGGAATGCCGACGGCAAGGGCCAGCAGATAGCCCGTGGAGACCCACTGCACGGTCACGGTGTCCACCCCGAAGGCTTCCATGAGCGTCGAGATGCCGATGGCTACAATCGTGGTGTCGCAACCCGGCATGAGCGTCCCTACGATTATGGCCGCAAGCATGCCGCCCATACCGGCGCCCTTCTCGGCTGTCGCCGCACTGCTTTCTCTCCGACTCACGCTGACCCCTCCTTGTCAAGGAGCGTAGACCCGCGCGGCGGTCTCGCAGAAGTCTCCATTGGTGGCATGGTTCTAACCTCAGCGTTATGAGGCTATGTGTACCCCAGCGTTATAAGCCTCGCACCAAGGGAGACTTCTGCGATTGAGCGCGCAGCCGTAGGGTGGAGCTGTCAGATTTCCCCAAGAAGGAGGCAAACGTGGAGTACGTGACCCTTAACAACGACGCCCGGATGCCGCAACTGGGCTTTGGCGTGTACCAGATTCCGGACGCAGCCGAATGCCAGGCTGCTGTCGAGAACGCCCTCGATGTGGGATACCGCCTCATCGATACGGCGGCGAGCTACGGCAACGAGGAGGCTGTGGGAGCCGCCGTCCGCGCGAGCGGCATCCCGCGCGACGAGGTGTTCGTCACCAGCAAGCTTTGGATCTCGGACATGAGCTACGAGGGCGCCAAGCGCGGTTTTGACGCCACCCTCAAGCGCTTGGGCTTGGATTATCTGGACCTCTTCCTCTTCCATCAGCCCTTTGGTGACATCTTTGGCGCGTGGCGCGCCATGGAGGAGCTCTACGAGCAGGGCGTGGTGCGCGCGATCGGCGTGGCGAACTTCTACCCCGACCACCTGGCCAATCTCATGGCGTTCACCAACGTAACGCCCGCCGTGGACCAGATCGAGTGCAACGTCTTCTTCCAGCGTCATGAGGACCAGACCTATCTTGAGAGCCGCGACGTAACCATGGAGAGCTGGGCGCCGTTTGCGGAGGGCCACAACGACCTCTTCCACAACCCCGTGCTCACCGCCATCGGCGGGGCTCACGGCAAGAGCGTGGCGCAGGTGGCGCTGCGTTGGCAGCTGCAGCGCGGAATCGTGTGCATCCCCAAGAGCGTGCGGCGCGAGCGCATGGAGCAGAACTTCGACGTCTTTGACTTCGTGCTGAGCGATGACGAGATGGCTCGGATCGCTGCGCTTGACGAGCGCGAGAGCACGTTCTTTAGCCATCACGATCCCAAGACCGTCGAGATGATCTGCGGACTCGCCCGCAACGTCTAGCGTAGAGAAGACCCGCTCCCTTTCTTTGGCAAGGAGGAACAACGATGAACGCATTTACCTATGACTACCCGGTCAAGAATTACTTCGGCGAGGGCGCGGTGAACCAGGCGCTCGACGCCGAGATGGAGAGCATGGGGGAGACCGTTCTTCTCGCCTACGGTGGAGGCTCGGTCAAGCGGACCGGCGTCTACGACCATGTGGTCGAGAAGCTCACGGGTGCCGGCAAGCGCGTGGTGGACTTCGGTGGAATCATGTCCAACCCGACCTACGAGAAGTGCCAGGAAGGCGCTGCGCTTGCGCGCGAGGAGCAGGTCGATTTCATCCTCGCCGTGGGCGGTGGCTCGGTCTTCGACTGCTGCAAGGTCGTGTCCGCGCAGGCCATGCTCGATGAGGACATCGAGGGCTACGAGCACGTCCAGGGCAAGATGCCGAGTTCGTTCATCCCCATGGGCTGCATCGTGACGCTCTCCGGCACGGGCGCCGAGCAGAACAACGGCGCCGTCATCACCAACGAGGAGACGCACGTGAAGGGCGCCTTCGTCGGCGCGTTGCCCTCGTGGGCGGCGCTCGATCCGGCGCTCACGCTCACCGTCCCCCACGCGCAGTTCATGAGCGGCGCGTTCGACACGCTCTCGCACTGCATGGAGAGCTACTTCGGGAGCCCGCGCGGGCGCAACGTCACCGACGACATCAACCTCGCCATTCAGAAGAACGTCATCCGCAACATGCGGGTCGTCGCGGAGGACGACCAGAGCCTCGAGGCGCGCAGCGAGCTCGTATACGACTCCGCCATGGCCGAGAACGGCGTGCTCAAGATCGGCAAGGCCACGGACTTCCAAGCGCACATGATCCAGCACCAGTACGGCGCATACACCCACACCAACCACGGCATGGGCCTCGCAGTCATCCACCCGGCGCTCTACCGCCACCTTGCCCCCGAGGCACCCGAGCAGTTCGCCCGCTGGGCGAGCGAGGTGTGGGGCGTCGACGCCGCGGGCAAGGGCGACCTCGCCGTCGCGCTCGAGGGCATCGACCGCCTGCAGGCGTTCATCGGCGAGATGGGCCTGCCCACGAGCTTCGCCGAGATGGGCTCCGACGCGTCCGACGAGACGCTCCGCAAGGTAGCCGACACCTGCGTGCTCACCGGCGGCTGCGCCAAGAGGCTCGAGCGCGACGAGGTATTTCGGATCCTAGTTGAATGCCGATAGGAGGCCATATTCAGCAATCGGTCCATCTGATTCGACAGGAAAGCATATTTGGGCCGGGGCTCAACCGAAAATCCCCACGAGCCCCGACCCGCCAGCACGCGAAATCGCCCCGCCGAGGCAAACGAATGCGCCTTGGCGGGGCGTTGGTTTGACAGTCTGTAGCAGACAGTCTAGCCGTCCCTCCGGTCCGCGTTGCCAGCCGCCACGCAGCACGCGTAGGCGACGAGCGTGACCGTCGAGGAGACGACCGCGGTGACGGCGCAGGCGATCACGGTCTCCATCGCTTCCCTCCCTTCGCGCCGGCCCTGGCGCCGGGCCGGAATCCGGGGTCGGCCGGGGCAGCCTTGGCGCGGCGGCGGGAGCCGAGGGCGACGGCGCCACCGACGCAGGCGGCGGCCCCGGCGGCGCACGCCGCGGGGACGACCCAGGACCAGTCGCCCGTCTGGGGCAGGCCGCCGGGCGTCGTCCCCGGGGCGGTCCCCGGCAGGGCCTCGTCGGCCATCGTCACGGCCTGCGCGTCGTCCGTCCCCTCCACGGTGAAGGGGACGTCCTCGGCGAGCGCGTAGCCCTCGGGGGCCTCGGTCTCGCGGAGGACGTAGTCACCGGGGGCGAGCGCCTCGATGAGGTGGGGCTCGTCGCCCGAGACCCACTCCTCGACGACCTCCCCCTCGGCGTCCACGACCTGCATGGTCGCGCCCGCGAGCGGCTCGCCCGTGGCCGCGTCGACCTTCCCGGCCTCCACCCTGGTGGGCTCGTCGACCATCTCGACCTGGGTCACCGGGACGCCCTCGAGGACCTCGAACTCCACGTCGCTGGCGACGAGGTAGCCCTCGGGCGCCGCCTCCTCGTGGAGCGTGTAGGCGCCCGGGAGCAGCGTGAGCTCGTGGGGCTCCTCGCCGGAGACCCACTCCTCCACGAGCTCGCCGTCCGCGTCGTACACGCGCAGGGTCGCGCCGGGCAGCTCGTCCTCGCCCGTCACCGACTTCTTGGAGACCACGGTGCGGGGCAGGTCGTCGTTCGTGAGCGTGCCCAGGTCGACCGTCACGGCGTCGCGGTAGACCCTCACCTCGATGGGGCCGAGGAGCTCCTTGCCCTCGTTGGCCCCGCAGGGGAGCTCCTCGATCTCGTAGGTGTCGTAGGGCAGCGCCCCCTTGGAGTCGTCGGGCCCCGACGCCCCGAACCACACGCCGGCCGAGGCGTCCCAGGAGCCGTCGGCCGCCTGGTCGTTGGCGTTGGTCGAGGAGGTGTGCGGGTTCCACGAGGCCGCCGTGCTGGCGTACCCGTTGCCGTCGGTCACGACGACGTGGGACTCCCCGGTGGTCGCGCTGGTGATGCGGAACGGCACGCCCGCCATGCGGGAGAGGTCGCCGTCGGAGACCTTCACGAGCTCGAGGTCGCCGCGCTTGACCTGGTTGGCCACCGCGCGCTCCCCGGCGAGCTCCACGACCTCGCCGTCCGCCGTGACCGAGAACGGGACCTCGGCGTCGGTGCCGAGGTAGCCCTCCGGCGCCTCGACCTCGCGCACGAGGTAGTCGCCGTAGGGCAGCGCGTCGGGCGCGGACTCCGCGGCCCCGCCCTCGGTCTCGAGCGTGAGTGGATTGGCAACATTTATTTGGACGGTTTTGAGAGGAGCATTCCCGCCTTCCTGAACTCGACGGGGCTCATGTAGCCGAGCGTCGAGTGA